>Ga0308157_10000224_pt1 | contig 220242 bp, 218 predicted proteins | sample PhyBR1_FD_201035 | JGI IMG/M metagenome (GOLD analysis project Ga0308157, IMG submission 201035) | Phyllosphere microbial communities from UC Gill Tract Community Farm, Albany, California, United States - DLSLB.R1 | ecosystem: Host-associated > Plants > Phyllosphere > Unclassified | place... | reverse complement strand
CGGTGCCAGCTGGCACCGCGCCTCCTGTCCGTCACGGGGTTCCGCTCAGCTGCTGCGGACGTCGTCCGCCGCACCCTGCGCGTTGTCCTTGACGTCGGACGCGGCCCCCTGCGCCTCGCCCTTGACCGCCTGCGCGGCGTCCTGCGCGGTCCCCTTGAGGTCCTGCGCGTGCTCCTTCGCCACGTCGCCGAGCTGCGAGCCGACGTCCTTCGCCTGCTCCTTGACCTCGTCGACGAGTGGTGCAGCCTTGTCCTTCAGCTCACCGGCGAGCTCTTCTTCCTTCTCGGTGGTCGGCAGGAACGACGACACGAGCCAACCGGCACCGAACGCGATGAGGCCGACGGCCAGGGGGTTGCCCTTGGCCTTCTCGACGCCCTTCTGCGCGACGTCCTTCGCCTGGTCGGTCGCGCCCGAGGCGGAACCGGAGGCGCTCGAGCGGGCGGACTGGGCCGCACCCATCACGGACTCACGGACGTCCTGGAACCGGCCCTTCACCTTCTCGCTCTGGCGGTGGGCGATGGACGACGGGCTAACCTTGTCGGCGAGGGCGTCGACGTCGGAGCCGAGTTCGCCGCGGGTGCGCTCGATGTCGGCGCGGATCTCGTCTGGGGTGCTCATGGCTTCCTCCCGGTGTTGGGCTTGAGTGTCTCGGGGACTTCCTTGGCGGTCTCGACCGTCTGCGGGGCGCCCTTGATCTCCTTGATCTCCTTGCGCCCGCGGACGGCCAGGATCGCGGCGACGATCGCGTAGACGACCGCGATGATCAGGGCGGACCAGGCGTTGCCGATCAGGTAGCCGAGGCCCCACCACGCGGCGATCGACAGGAACAGCAGTGCGAACACGGCGGTGAGTCCGGCGCCGCCGAACATCCCGCCCGCCTTGCCGGCCTTCTTCGCGGAGTCGGTCAGCTCGGCCTTCGCGAGGGCGACCTCCTGCCGGAACAGACTGGAGAGGTCACGCGACACGTCGGACAGCAGCTCACCGAGCGGTGTGGTCGCGGCGCGCTCCTCGGGCGTCGGTTCGCCCAAGGGTGTCGCGCCGGGGACGGACTGGCTCATACGCCACTCCCCGATCCGGTGGTGCCGTCGCCGGCCTCCTTCTCGTGCTTGACCTCGGTCGCGAGCGCCTTGGTCAGGCGTCCCGCGAGCAGGCCAGCGCCCGCGGCGATCGCGATGAAGGTGCCGGGGCGCTTCGCGGCGAAGTTCTTCACCTCGTCGAGCAGCGAGCCCGGGTCGCGGTTCTCGAGGAACCCGGCAGCCGAGGTCGCGCGGCCCGACAGGTCGCGGACGACCTTCGAGGCGACGCCCTGCTCGTCGTCGTTCTCGGCCATGCGACCGAGCTGCTCGCCGAGGGAGCGGAGTCCGCCGGCAGCGCGCTGCTGCTGCTCGCCGGCCTGCTGCTTGAGGTTCTCGGACGCCTGGCCGTAGAGCTGCTTGGCGTGGTCGGTCGCCTCGGAGGCAACCTTCGACGCCTGCTCCTTGGCGGTGCCCGCGACGTTCGCGGCCTTCTCCTTGGCGTCGCCGGCGACGTCCTGCGCGGCGCCCTTGGCCGCGTCGGCCTTGCCGGAGCCGCTGCCCGAGTCACTACCGGAGCCGCTGGCGCTGCCGGTGCTGCCGGAGCCACCAACGCTGCCGGCGGATGCCGCGGACGGGACGGCGGGGAGCTGCTCGTCGGCCGGGACGGCGTCGAGGGGTGCGTCGAACGGCACCTCGGCGGCGCTGTCGCCGTACGGGTCGTACGTCTGGGGCGCACCGGGGTCGGTGGGTCGCGCGGCGGGGGTACCGCTGGCGTACGACGGCACGGTCACGCCGGGGGCGACCTCGTGCCCCTCGGAGGCTGCGGTGCGGTCGTGGATGGGCGTCCCGGAGTCGTTCCCGGGTGGGTTCGTGGTCATGGTCGGCCTTCCGGTTGTCGTCGTCCCCGGCGTGCACCGGGGGCGTTTCGCATCGAAGGTGCGCGCTGCCCTCTGGGCCAGGACCCAGGAATGCCGGGAAACGCGGTCCGATAGCCCGCACAGGTGGAAGCCGGTTGGATCGACGGATGCCCCGTGTCTCGGTCGTCATCCCCGTGCGGGACGATGCCGTGCACCTGCGCCGGTGCCTCGCCGCCCTCGCAGCTCAGACCCGGCCGGCCGACGAGGTCGTCGTGGTCGACAACGGCAGCTCTGACGACAGCGCGGCGGTCGCCCGGGACGCCGGTGCGATCGTGCTCACGGAGTCGGTGCGCGGGATCGCCCGGGCCTCGGCGCGCGGCTACGACCGGGCGTCCGGCGACGTCGTCGTGCGGCTCGACGCCGACTCCGTCCCACCGCCGTCCTGGATCGCCGACGCGGTCCGGCTGCTCGCCGACCCCGAGGTCGTCGCGGTCACCGGTCCGGGCCGGCCCCGCAACGGTGGCGCCGTGGTGCGCCGACTGTGGAACGCCGTGTACATGGGCCCGTACTTCGTCCTGATGTGGAGCGCGCTCGGGCGTCCGCCGCTGTTCGGGTCCGCCATGGCGATGCGCCGGTCGACCTGGGCTGCGGTCGGTGGGCGAGCGCACCGCGACGACGCCGAGGTGCACGACGACGTCGACCTGAGCATGCAGCTCGACCCGGCCTGGCGGGTGGTGGCCGACCCCGTGCTCACCGTGCAGGTGTCCGCGCGACCGTTGGCGGGCCTCCCGTCCGTCTGGGTGCGGACGCGACGCGCCTTCCACACGTTCCGCGTGAACGGTCGGCGGGCGAACCCGGTGCGCCGGTGGGCGCGACGGCTGCGATCGCAGTCGCGGTCGCGGCGGTGGTGGCGCAGCCGCTGACCGACGGGGTCGGGGGACAACGAATCGGTGACGGTCTCAGCCACCGCGGTCCTCGGTCGGTACGTTCGTGAGCGACGGTCACGACCTGACGTGACCGGACGAAGGGGAACCATGCGCCACACGATCACGCTCGCTGCCCTGCTGGCGGCGGGCCTCGCCCTGACCGGCTGCGCCCAGGCCGGACCGGCCGGACCGGCGAGCGACACCGCGACCACCGCAGCCGACTCGACGACGGCACCGAGCCCGACCGACACCACGACCGCTCCGAGCCCCACCGACACCGGGGCCCCCAGCGACGAGACCGTCACCGTCCCGGCCAGCTGCACCGACCTGATCACACCCGGCAAGTGGGACAAGGCGTTCGCATCGGCACCGCTCAACGACCCGTCGGTCGTCGGCGACCCGATCGCGATCCCGAAGAGCTCGTTCACCCCGGCGCTGCAGGGCGACGGCAAGCGCCTGTACTGCGTGTGGCGGGAGCCGCAGGCCGACATCTCGTACCTGTCCATCGCGGTCGACGCCGTCGACCCGACCGCAGCCCGCGACGCGCTCGAGCAGCTCTCGGCGAAGGGCTACGACTGCGGCGACGAGTCCGACGGGTACCTGTGCCAGAAGGTCTCGAAGAACTCGCAGTACCCGGTCACGGACGGCGACACGTACTTCACGCGGGGTGACCTCGGCATCCACATCCAGCAGTCGAACATCGAGACGACCGATCTGCTCGACGACGTCGTGGCGAACGTCTTCACGGACTGACGCAGCGGGTCACCGGGCGGGTCGAGACCGCACGTGCGCCCGCTCACCCTGCGGCCCGTACAGGCACAGCACCTCGGTGACGGAGTCGGTCACGTTGCCCATCCAGTGCGGGGTGTGGGTGTCGAACTCGGCGACCTCACCGGGTCCGAGGTCGAGGTCGTGCTCCCCCAGCACCAACCGGAGCCGCCCGGACAGCACGTAGAGCCACTCGTAGCCCTCGTGCGTCTTGAGCGACGGCTCCCCACCCGGGGTGTTCGGCGGGAACAGCTGCTTGAAGGAGCGCACCCCGCCGGTCCGCTTCGTCAGCGGCACGACGACGCGGCCGCCGTGCACCTCGGGCTTCATGTGCACGCGCGGGTCGCCGGTCTGCGGTGCGCCGACCAGGTCGTCGAGGGGCACCTGGTACGCCCGGGCGAGGGGCAGCAGCAGTTCCAGCGTGGGCTTCCGCTGCCCGGACTCGAGCCGCGACAGGGTGCTCACCGACACCCCCGTCTGCTCGGACAGCGCGGCGAGCGTGACGTCGCGGTGGGCACGCAGCGCGCGCAGGCGGGGGCCGACCCCGTCGACGACCTCGGCCGTCGTGCGCGGGGCGGTCGTGTCCTGGCTGCCGTGTCCCATGACGGCCATGTTGCCACACCGGCAAACTTCGTTGCTGTTCACGCTCGATCCGCCGCATGATCAGCGCATGCCTGCACACTTCGACGTCATCGTCATCGGCGGCTCGGCCGCCGGCCTCTCCGCCGCCCTCATCCTCGGCCGCTCACGGCGTTCGGTACTGGTCGTCGACTCCGGCGAGCCCCGCAACGCCCCGGCGGCCGGCGCGCACAACTACCTCGGCCACGAGGGCGTCGCGCCCGCCGAGCTGGTCCGCATCGGTCGCGACGAGGTCGCCGCCTACGGCGTCCAGGTCACGGCCGGGAGGATCGTGGCCACGTCCGCCACGACCGGTGACGGTCACGACCCGGTCGGCTTCTCGGTCACGCTGGACTCGGGCGCGATCGTCACGGCGCGCAGGCTGGTCGTCGCCTCCGGCGCCGTGGACGTCCTGCCGGAGGTCCCGGGCCTGGCCGAGCAGTGGGGGCGCGGGGTCGTGCACTGCCCGTTCTGCCACGGGTGGGAGATCCGCGACCAGCGGATCGGGGTACTCGTCACGACGCCGAACGGCGCACACCACGCGCTCATGTTCCGGGCGCTGAGCGATCGGGTGACCGCGTTCCTGACCGATCCGGCCCTGATGGACGACACCGCTCTGGCCGGTTTGGCCGCCCGCGGCGTCTCGGTCGTCGAGGGCCCCGTCGCCGCCGTGGTCTCCGAGGGTGACCGGCTGACCGAGGTCCGGCTCGGCGACGGGTCGTACGTCGAGCTCGATGCCCTGGCCACGGCGAGCCGGCCCGAGGCGCGGGTGGCGTTCCTGTCCGGGCTCGGCCTCGCCGCCACCGACCAGTTCATGGGTGACCACCGGTTCGCGACCGCGCTGACCGTGGACGCCGCCGGGCAGACCGCCGTGCGCGGGGTCTACGCGGCCGGCAACGTGACGGCCCCGATGGCGACGGTCATCGCGTCGGCGGCGGCCGGCACCCAGACGGGTGCGGCGGTGCACGGCGACCTGGTGCAGGCCGACCTGGCGGTGGCGCTGGCGGGCGTGGGCGCGGGCGCGGGCTGACGCGACGCGCCACGCGGGCTTCTGACATCCGGTGCGAGGTTCCGTACTCGGTGTGAGGTCCGCGTGGTCGCACCGAGTGCGGAACCTCGCACGACTCGTGGGCACACCTCGCACGGTGCGAGGGAGCCGTCAGTCGACGCGGTAGCCGGCCTGCGCGGCCAGCAGCGGTGCGAGCGTGTACAACTGGTCGGCGCCGATCGTGGCCCCGCGCAACCCCTCGAGCCGCTCGACCCGATCGAGGTCCGCTCCACGCAGGTCCACGTGGTCGATGCGGGTGTTCGACCCCTCGGCGGCGCGGAGGCTGCTGCCGTCGAACGACACCCGCAGCAGCTTCGCGTCGGCGATGTCGAGCTCGTCGATGACGCAGTCGCGGAACACCACGTCGGTGATCGTCGAGCCGCGCAGGTTCACGAACCCGAACTTCATGCCGACGAACTCGACGCCGTTCAGCCCGGAGTCGTACAGCTCCGCCGAGCCGACGCGCCCGCCGGAGACCCGGACCTCGCGCCACGTGCTGCTCGACGCCCGCAGGATCGGGGCGTCGAGCGAATCGATGATCGAGTCACGGACCCGGAGCCCACGGAAGTCCGCGTCGTCGCCCCGGAACGTGTCGATGACGCACTCCTCGATCTCCAGGTCGGGCAGTCGCTCGCCGGCCAGGTCGAGGACGTCGATGCGCTTGCCCTCGATGCGGTCACCCGTCAGGACGTCACCGGGTGCTGGCGCCCAGTCCTCGAGGTTCGTCGGTTCGGTCAGGGTGATGCGCGGGGCGTCGGTGCCGGAGGAGCGTGCCATGCCCCCAGTCTGGCGGGGACCGCCGACCCCGGGTCACGACCGGGGTCGGGTGAGGACGCTGTCCAGCCGGTAGTCCTTCGCCGGGCCGCGCGCTTCCCACCGCACCGTCCAGCGGTCTTCGTCGCCGTCGAAGGCACCCGTGTAGTCGTCCGGGGTGCAGGCGTGGGCGACGCTCGTGCCCCAGACCCAGTGGTGGAAGACCCGACCGTCGGAGAAGTGCACGGTCCAGCCGCCGGTACTCGTCCGCCGCAGGACGAGGCTCCGTGACACCGGGGTCGTCCGGCCGTCGAAGGTCATCACGCCCGACTCGTCCCAGCGCACCTCGTCGCCGACCCGGGTCAGGGTGGTGGTCCCGGTGACGGTCCCCGTGGCACCGGCGCGGTGGTCGTGCACGGTGCGGTGCAGGTCCCACACCCCGAGCAGGTCCGTCGGCAGCAGCACCCGCCCAGGCTAACCGCGCAGGGCCTCGGCCCGCGCGGCTCGGCGCTCGTCGTCGGTGATGACCCCGCGGGCGTGCAGCTCGTCGAGTTCGAGGAGCCGCTGTTCCGGCGAGCTCCGACGGGCACCGTGCGGGCGCCGACTGCGGACGACCGCGATGCACACGGCGACGATGACCGCGACGACGACGAGCGCCATCAGCAGGGTCCAGACGAGGTCGTAGACCGGCGGGATCAGGGGGTTCTGCACTTCTTCGGAGGCCATCATCGTCCGCGCAGCGCTTCGGCTCGGGCGCTGCGGTGCTCCTCGTCGGAGATCACGCCGCGGGCGTGCAGGTCGTCGAGTTCGGCGAGCCGCTGCTCGAGCGGCTTGTCCGGTGCGAACGTGCGGCTCTGCATCGCCTGGTACGCGATGTCCTCCTGCATGGTGAGCGGGTTCTGACCCCGGTCGGCCATCCGCTTGCCGCGGTAGAGCGTCAGGATGACGATCGTCAGGGTCGTGAGGATCGCCAACGCCGCGACGACCCCGAACGCGATGCCGAACCAGCCGTCGAACAGGTCGGGCATCCCCGACTCCCCCGGACCCTCGAGCTCACTGAACGCGGACCAACTGAGCACCATCGCGCTCCCCCTTCTCACAACGACGAGCGAAGCGTAGCGCGAGACGGGGAACACGAGCGGGCGTTCCTTCCCAGAACGCCCGCGATGGAATGTGGAAACGGGCGTACCTGGTCAGAAGTTCCGACCCGGTACGCCCGAGATCACCCGGTACGCCCGATTCGACCAGGCAGCGCGAGCCCCACCAGCCAGCGCAACCCACACCACCCAGCGCAACCCCCACCCAGCCCAGCCCAGCCCACGCACCACCCCGGCCAAGCCCAGCCCGCTCAGCCGCGCAGCGGCCCCGACCCCGGAACGTTCGCACCGTCCGCGAACCCGGCCACGAGTGCACGCAACGCTTCTTCGGAGGTGTGTCGGGCCTCCCACCCGAGCACCGACCGGGCACGGTCGGTCCGCATGATCGGCACGCCGGCGGCGATGTCGATCCACCCGGCGTCCGTCGGCTGCAACCGCAGCCGCCACGTCACCGTCACGATCCCGCGCAGCAGCCGCAGCGGGATCCGGACGGCACCGAGCATGCCGAAGGCGCGCGCCAGTCTCGGCGGGTTGAGCACGGGCGACGCTGCGATGTTGAACGCCCCCGCTGCCCGTCGGTCGACCGCGCGCCAGTAGGCGTCGGCGACGTCGTCGGCGTGCACGGCCTGGAACACGAACGGGTACGGCAGCGGCAGCACGAGCCAGCGGATCCACCGCACGATCGACATCGGCACGAGGTGTCCCAGGAACAGCCCGCGGATCTCGGCGGCGGCGTCCCGCTGGAAGATCAGTCCCGGGCGCAGCCGGGTGACGGTCACGGAGGGGTGGTCGGCCTCGAACGCGTCCATCGCGGCCTCGTTGGCGGCCTTGTGGATCGAGTACGTCGCCGTCGGGATGCCGTCCGTCGGCCAGCTCTCGTCCACGGGGGTGCGCTTGCCGTCGACGTCCACCCCGCGGTAGGCACCGACCGACGACGCGACGACGACCTGGGGCACCTCGGCGCGCGCGACCGCCGCCAGGACGTTCGCCGTCCCGGTCACGTTCGTGCGGTGCTGCGCGGGGATGTCGTGCGTCGGTTGCAGCGCCCACGCCAGGTGGATGACGGCGTCGGCGCCCTGGAACACGGCCGTGAGCTGGTCCACGGCGTCCGCGGCACCGACGTCGACGGCGTGCCAGACGGCGGCGGCGTACGGCTCCGCGCGAAGGTCCGGCAGGCGCCGGGCGACACCGACGATCTGGACGCCGTCACGGCCGGCCTCCCCGTCGCCGTCGGCGCGCACGGCCGCGAGCCGACGGAGCACCGCCGTCCCCACGTTGCCGGTCGCACCGACGACGACGATGCGCATCAGGCCGCGGCCATCGCGGGGTCGAGCACGACCTTGACGCAGTCGTCCTGCTTCTTCTGGAAGACCTCGTACATGTGCGGGGCATCCTCGAGCGAGACGCGGTGGGTGGTCAGGTCGAGCGTGCCGAGCGGGTCCGACGGGTCGGAGACGAGCGGCATGATGTCGTCGATCCAGCGCTTCACGTTGCACTGGCCCTCGCGGATGGTGATCTGCTTGTCGAACAGCGTCATCATCGGCATCGGGTCGGCCATGCCGCCGTAGACACCGCTCAGCGAGACGGTGCCGCCGCGGCGGACCAGGTCGATGGCAGCGTGCACGGCCGCCAGGCGGTCGACACCGGCGGTCTCGATCGCCTTCTGCGCGAGCTTGTCGGGCAGCAGGCCGGCGGCGCGCTGGGCGAAGCCCGCCATCGGGTTGCCGTGGGCCTCCATGCCGACGGCGTCGACGACCCCGTCGGGGCCACGGCCGTCGGTCAGGTCGACGAGCTCGGGCACCAGGTCCTTCGTCAGGTCGAACACCTCGGCACCGTGCTTCGCCCCGAGGTCACGGCGGACCTGCTCGGGGTCGACGGCGAGCACGCGGTAGCCGAGGTGCTTGCCGATGCGGGCGGCGAACTGGCCGACCGGGCCGAGGCCGAGCACGGCGAGCGTGCCGCCCTCGGGCACCTGGGCGTACTGCACGGCCTGCCACGCGGTCGGCAGGATGTCGCTCAGGAACAGCCAGCGGTCGTCGGGGGTGCCGTCGTCCGGCACGACGATGGGGCCGTAGTCGGCGTGCGGCACGCGCAGGTACTCCGCCTGGCCACCGGGGACCTGGCCGTACATCTTCGTGTAGCCGAACAGCGAGGCACCGGTGCCGTACTCGGTCACCTGGGTGGTCTCGCACTGCGACTGCAGGCCGTGCTGGCACATCCAGCAGTGGCCGCAGGAGATGTTGAAGGGGATGACGACCCGGTCGCCGACCTTCAGGTTCGTGACGCCGGATCCGACCTCTTCCACGATGCCCATCGGCTCGTGGCCGAGGACGTCGCCGCGGTCGATGTACGGGCCGAGCACGCGGTACAGGTGCAGGTCGGAGCCGCAGATCGCCGTGGAGGTGATCCGCACGATCGCGTCGGTCGGCTCCTGGATGGTCGGGTCGGGGACGGTCTCGACGGACACCTTCTCGGTGCCCTGGTAGGTCAGTGCGCGCACGTTGCGTTCCTCTCGTGGTCGCTTCGAGCCTGCCTGGAGGCACGACTCGCGTTCCCCTCCTCGGTACGCGCCCGCCCCGTGGACGCTCCCAGCCCCGCGTCCCCCTCGCGCACGTCGGCGCGGGTGGGCAGAGGTGGTCGCGACCTCAGGCGAGGACGGCTGCGAGGACCCGCTCGTGCTCGTCGCGACCGCCCGGTCCGGCACTGCCGGCGAGCATGATGAGCGCCTTCCACAGCGCCCATCCCCGTGCACGCGCCCACGTGTCGTCGTCCAGGTCGACGGCCTGCCGGAACACCCGTCGCGCCGGGCCGTCCAGCATCGTCCACGCGAGCACGAGGTCGCACGCCGGGTCGCCCACGCCGCACGTGCCGAAGTCGATCACCGCGCACAGCCGCCCGGTGTCGTCGACCAGCAGGTTGCCCGGGGCGACGTCGCCGTGGAACCAGACCGCCGGCCCGTCCCAGCGGCTGGCGAGGGCCTCGGCCCAGACCCGTTCGCAGGCGCCGCGGTCGACGACGGTGCCGTCGGTCCCACCCCTGCCGCTGCCGCTGCCGCTGCCGCTGCCGCTGCCGAGCGTGTCGAGCGCCGCCCGCACCTCGGCGTCGTACACGGACGGGTGATCCCCGCGGTGGAACGAGTGCGCGCCGGCGGTGGGGCCGCCCGTCGCCGGGACGCTCCGGAGCTGCCGGAGCACGGCACCGACCCCGGCCGCGAAGCGCTCGTGGTCGAGGTCGTCGACCTGCACGGCGGGCACCCCGTCGAGCCACCGCCGCACCGACCACGGGAACGGGTACCCCTGGCCCGGTTCCCCGAGCGCCACGGGCTCTGGGACGGCGACGTCCAGCCGCCGGGCGAGGTACGGCAGGACGTCCTGCTCCTTCTCGACCGCGGGCACGTAGCCGGCCGCGCTCGGCAGTCGCACCGACAGGGCGTCCCCGAGGCGGTAGGTGCGGTTGTCCCAGCCCTGGTGGTCGACCTCGTGCACGGGCAGGTCGGCCCAGTCGGGGAACTGCTCCGCGACGAGTCGTTCGACGAGTCCGGCGTCGATCCGGGGCACCTCGGTGTGCATGCCCGCAGCCTAGGCGTCGGACCGGGCCAGCGGTGGGGCCGGTGCGCGCGGGCGGCCAGCGGCGCGGCGGACTCGCACCGGGCCTCCCGGCCGTCGCCTCAAGCGGGTTCTGCCAGGGCGAGCAAGGCGTCGCGCGCGACCGCGAGCTCCCGCTCGTCCAGGTAGGGCGGCATGCCGACCGCGGCCGCGAGGCCCTCGGCCGCGTGCCGGACCACCAGTGCGCGGTCCTCGGGCAGGCCGTCGCGTGCGAACAGCGTCCGCCAGTGCTCGGCGTCGGCGGCGACGGCCGCGGCGATCCCCGGGACGGCCATCAGACCGGGCCAGTGCGACGACGGTGCGAACAGGTCCATCGCCTGCTCGCTGCCGCCGCAGAGCGTCCGGACGTAGGCGCGCAGGACCTTGCCCGGTCGGTTCTCGGCGAGGTCCACGTGCTGCATGACCTCGTCCGTGAACGCGGCCAACCCGTGCTCGACGACCGCGAGCAGGAGTTCGTCCTTCGACGGGAAGTGGTGCAGCAGCCCGCTCTTCGAGACGCCGGCTTCGGTCGCGATCTCGGCGACGCTCACCCGCGTACCGCGCTCGGCGAGCAATCGGCGTGCGGACTCGAGCACGGCCTGCCGCGTGCGCTCGCGGTCGCGGGAGCCGTCGGTGCCGGTGCCGGGGCCCGTGCTGCGGTCAGTGGTCATGCGGTCCATCCTGCCGGTTCGGGATGACCCGGAGCGCGACCACGGCGGCGACCGCGAGCAGCACCGCGGCGCAGACGGAGGCGAGCTGCATGCCACCGGTGAACGCCTCACGGGCGTGCTCGAGCACCGGCGACCCCGGTTGCAGTACCTGGCTCGCCGACGCCAGCGACTCCCGGACCCGGTCCGCGACCCCCGCACCCAGGCTGTCGCCCGTGAGGTCGAGGTTCGACCGGTAGAACGCGGTCTGCAGCGACCCGAGCACCGCGATGCCGAGCGCGACGCCGAGCTCGTACCCGGTCTCCGAGATCGCCGAGGCGGCGCCCGCACGCTCCCGCGGAGCCGCGGCGACGACCGCGTCCGTCGCCAGCGTCATCGACACCCCGACGCCGAGGCCGACCACGGCGAGCGCGATGGCGATCCCCCAGTACGTCGGCAGCCCCTCGGCGAAGGCGAGTCCGGCCATGCCGACCGCGGCGACCGCCAGCCCGAGGCCGATGGAGCGACCGGGGCCGACGCGACGGGAGAGCAGGCCGATCACGGCGATGACCGCGATGGACGCCAGGGTGGCCGGCAGCTCCGCGGCTCCGGCGAGCAGCGGGGTGAACCCGCGCACCAGCTGCAGGTACTGCGAGAAGAAGAACAGCAGACCGCTCAGCGCGAAGACGGACAGCGAGTTCGCGACCACCGCACCGGAGAACGCCGGGATCCGGAACAGCTGCAGGTCGATGAGCGGCGTGGTCAGGCGTTTCTGCCGCCGGACGAACCACCAGCCCGACGCGAGCCCGAGCAACGCGGTCGCCGGCACCGTCCAGTCGAACCCGTGCCCGGCGACGTGCTTCACGGCGTAGACCAGCGGCACGATCGCGAGCACCGAGAGCACCGCGGAGAGCAGGTCGATCGGGGTCCGGGCGCCGCCGCGGGACTCCGGCAGCAGGAACGCCCCGGCGACGACGATCACCGCGATGACGGGGATGTTGATGAGGAACACCGAGCCCCACCAGAAGTGTTCCAGCAGCGCCCCGCCGACGAGTGGTCCGGCCGCGGCACCACCGGTCGCGCCCGCGGACCACACCGCGATGGCGGTGGTGCGCTGCCGCGGGTCGCGGAAGATCGTGCGCACCAGCGACAGCGTCGAGGGCATCAGGGTGGCGCCGGCGACGCCGAGGAGTGCCCGTGCGGCGATGAGCAGCTCCGGGCTCGAGGCGAAGGCCGCAGCGGCCGATGCCAGTCCGAACGCGACGGAGCCGAGGAGCAGCAGGCGCTTCCGACCGATCCGATCGGCGACGTTGCCCATCGTGACGAGCAACCCGGCGAGTGCGAACGAGTAGACGTCGCCGATCCAGAGCACCTGGGTCGCGGTCGGGTCGAGGTCGGCGGTCAGGGACGGCACCGCCAGGGCCAGCACGGTGCCGTCGATCGCCAGGAGCACCACGGCCAGGGTGAGGACGCCGAGGGACGCCCACTCACGGACGGAGGCGCGGTGGGTCGGGGTGGTGCTGGTCTGGGTCGGGTGCACCCACTGACCTTAACCGACCAATTGGTCGGTCGGGCAGACTGCCCAGTCGGTTCTCAGCGGTCGCGGTGCTTCGTGGGGCCGTGCAGAGGTCAGCCCCGCAGCCGGTCACGCTCCGCCGGCGGCAGGTGCTCGGTCGCCGTCCGGCGGGCAGCCGGGCTGAGGAACCGGCCGCTCTGCTCGAGGAACGCCACGAGCGCCGCCTCGGACGCCCGTTTCCCCGTCTCGCGCAGGACCAACCCGAGCGCCGACTGCACCGTCTCGCTGCGCTCCCGCACCAGGCGGCCGGCGATCCCGAGTGGCACCTCGGCGTCGCCCTGCTTCACGAACGCCAGGGTCGCCACGACCGCGATCCGCCGGACCATCGCGACGTCGGACTTCGCCAGCGCGAACAGCGGGCCGGTCGAGGCGCCCAGCAACGGTGCGCCGACGAGTTCCTCGGCCGCCAGGTCGACGAGCACCGGGTCCTCGAACCGCTCGGCCTTCGCCGCCGACAGGTACTCGTCGGTGAGCTCCGGATCCGCCTGCGCCCGCATCGCCTGCACGAGCAGCAGGACGGCGACGAGCTTCGCGCCGTCGTCCTCGCTCCAGAGCAGCGCCGAGCGCTCCCCCTCGTCGAGGTCGTGGAACTGCCGCGCGACCCGGCGGGCCGCAGCGACGTCACCGGTGGTGCGGGCGAACGCCGCCAGCACAGCCTCAGCGTCGCGCCCCGCCTGGAGGCCCGTCACGCGACCTCCCCCTCGCTCGCGTTGTTCTGTGGTGCCCTCCGACGTCCGCGGCTGAGCACGATGACCGCGACGACCACCAGGAACGCCGCGAACATCCAGGTGCCCACCTGCGGATCCACCAGGCGCGCCAGCACGGCACCACCCGGCGAGCACACGGCAGCGGTGATGCCAACAGTCAGCCCGACCCGCAGGTCGACCGCACGGCGCCGCAGGTTCGCGACCGTCCCGGACACCGACGTCGGCACCATCGTGAGCAGCGACGTGCCCTTCGCCAGCAGGTCGCCCGCGCCGAGCACGACCTCGAGCCCCGGCACGATGACGACCCCGCCTCCGACCCCGACGAGGCCGGACAACACGCCCGACAGCAGCCCGAGCAGCAGCAGGACGATCGCCTCGACGATCCCGAAGTGCACCTCCCCACCGCGGGTCGGCACAGTCGTGAACAGCGACACGAGCACGACGGCGATGAACCCGACGAAGATCCACGGCAGCGCGCGGAGTGGCAGGGCACGGAGGAGCCGGGCACCGATCGGGGCGCCGATGACGCTGCCGACCGCCAGGGTCAGGGCCGCGAACCAGTGCACCTCGCCCTGCACGGCGTAGGTGATCGCACCGACGACGGCCGCGGGGGCGATCGCCACGAGCGAGGTGGCCGAGGCCCGACGCTGGTCCATCTGTGCGAAGGCCATGAGCGCCGGCACCACGATGACCCCTCCGCCGACGCCGAACAGCCCGGACAGCACGCCCGCCAGGACCCCGATCGCCACCAACACGAGCACCGTTCCGCCGCGCTTCCTCATCCCGCCCAGGCTATCCGCGCCGCGGGCGAGCCCTCGCACCGTGCGAGGTAGCCCGCACTTGGAGTGCAGAAATGGTCGGGTGCCCGAAGGCGACCCGACCATTTCTGCTCACGAAGCGAACGTCAGCTCGCGAATCGCTGAGTAGCTTCCCGAATCGCTGCAGCGTGCAGGTAGATGTCGTCGAGGTTCTCGATCGGGTGCTTCGTCTCGATCTTGTTCTCGTCGAACAGCCCGAGGTACTTCTGCTTCTTGCCGTTGAACCACAGGCGCGCGATGGGCTTGCGGTTGTTGTCGTCGAGCAGGACGGCGAAGTACGACTTCTGGTCGCGGTGGGCGATGCGGTCTGGCTTGACCTCACTGCAGGCGATCGCCTTGACGATCTGGTAGCCCTCGAGTTCCTCGAGCGTGGTCTCGATTTCGGTGTCGCGATCGAGGTCGTCCTCAGCCACCGCCGCGCTCGTCATCGCCTCAGCCGGAGCTTCGGCGCCGACCGGGGCGCTGTACGAGGCGCCGAGCGCCGTCTTGAGACGGTCGTTCACCTGCTCGTTCAGGAACTGCTTCGACGCTTTCGCGACCAGCGTCGTGAACTGGGTACGGGCCTCCTGGGTGAAGCGACCGTCGTAGACGCGAGTCGTGAAGAGGCGCACGAAGTCCTCTTCCGGCTCACGGAACTGTGCAGCGATGGCCCGCTTGATGGACCCGACGTACTTCAGCTCCTCAGCGGCACTGATGACCGAGTCCAGGTCGAAGACGTCCTTGGTCAGCTTGCTGAGCTCCGGCAGCAACGTCTCGTCGATGTCGGCGAGATCGAGGACGAGGAAAGGACGGTCGTCCATCTTGTTCGGCGCATCGAGGTCCGTGTAGAAGTTGTAGACCTCGCCGTTCGTGAGCACCGCGATGCGGGCGTTCGTGACGGAGAAGTACCGGAACAGCTGCGACGCGTGCTCGATCTTCAAAGGCTCAGTCGACTTCTTGCACTCGATGAGGATCTGCACCTCGCCGTCGCGCATGATCGCGTAGTCGACCTTCTCGCCGCGCTTCACACCCACGTCCGCCGTGAACTCGGGCACGACCTCCAGCGGGTTGAACACGTCGTAGCCGAGGATCGTCGAGATGAACGGCATGACGAACGCGTTCTTCGTCGCTTCCTCGGTCTGGATGGCCTCGCGCTGGTTCTGTACCTTCGTCGCCAGCGCAGCGAGACGCTCTTCGAACTCCATCGTTTCTCCCCTGTGGTCGTTTGCAACGGTAGTTGACGACCCGTCATCAATCGACTGAATGTCCCTCCCCCGTTCGCGGGGCCTCCGCCAACGTACTAGATGCGGAACATCAGGAGCGTCCGAGGAGTCAGGAGACGGTGAGCGCCGGCTCGCCCTCGTGCACGAGCTGGTGCACCCGCTGGTACGAGACACCGAGGACGACCGCGATGTCCCGCAGGGTGAGGCCGTCGTCCTTCAGCGAGACAGCGATCGCCCTGCGGAGCGAGAGTGCGCGGGCCTCCTTCACCTCGGCCTCGGCGCGCAGCGCGGTGGCCTCTTCGAGCGAGCGCGCCAGGGCTGGTTCGAGCTCGGCACGGATGACCACGGTGACGTCGTCCTGATCGACCTCGGCGACGAAGGCGATCGCTTCACGCTGGGCATCGGCAGCGAGGTCGAGCCGACGGACCTGCGAGATCGCGCCGGGGAACTGGTCGTTCTGCACGATCCACCAGTTGCCCTCGCGATGCGCACGTGACGTGTAGGTCATCGCCACCACCCCTTCCCGAGCTCCTGCTCGAACTGCTTGAAGAACGCCCGAGCGGTGCCGTCGGCGATCTCGGAGTGCCGTCCGACGGTACTCCGGGTCGACCCGACGACGATGCCGGTGTGGTTCGTGAGTTCCACTTCGCGGTACTCGAGGCCGGCCGCTCGTGCCGCGATCCTGATGCGCTTGAGCACGGCTTGACGTTTCACAGCCTATGTCTACTGCCCTTGATCCATCAAGGCAAGCGACATAGACAAGTCGGGATACCGTCGCCCTCGCACCGTGCGAGGTGGCCCGCACTTGGAGTGCAGAAATGGTCGGGTGCCCGAAGGTGACCCGACCATTTCTGCTCACGAAGCGAACGCCGAACCCCGCGCCCGCCCCGCGCGACCCCGTCCGAACCCCGCGCCCGCCCCGCGCGACCCCGTCCGAACCCCGCGCCCGCGCCTCAGCGGAAGTGCATGTTCTTCAGCGGGTCGACGAGGGTGCCGTTCCGCCGCGTCTCGACGTGCACGTGCGGCCCCGTGGACTGCCCGGTGTTGCCGGACTTCGCGATCTCGGTGCCGAGCTTCACGATCTGCCCCTGCTTCACCTCGATCTTGCTGAGGTGCGCGACTAGCACCGCCGTCATGCCGTACGTGACGACGATGTAGTTGCCGTAGGCCGCGTCGTTCGCGATGGTCTTGGTGACCGTCCCCGTCCCGGAGCCGTACACGGCCGTCCCGACCGGCACCGGGGCGTCGGTGCCCTGGTGGTAGCGCGGGACGTGCCCGGCGCCGCGGTCGTCGCCGTACCGGCCGGTGATCTTCGTGCCGTTGACGGGCCAGGCCAGGCCGGTGACCGGTCGGCTCGACCAGACGCGGGTGTCCTTCGCGCCGTAGAGCACGACGTTGCCGTCGACCTGGACGAGCAGGTTGCCCGACCCGGCGGTGCTGGTGCGCGAGCTCCAGAGCGCGACCTTCTTGCGCGACGCGTCACGGGTCCAGATGACGAAGTTGCCCTTGGCCTGCAGCTCGGCCCAGGCGCCCGGGTGCCCGCCGGTGCGCGACTGCCAGACGACGCGACCGCTGACCTTCTGCACCAGGTTGCCGTCGGTGCGCATGTTGAGGATGCGCGTGTTCGAGGTGTCGGATCGCAGCACGGTGCCGCCCAGGATGGTGTTCCCCGACGGGACGCGGTCCTGGTAGCCGTTCCAGTTCACGACCACGGTCTTGCCGGCGAGCAGCGCCATCGTGCCGTCGGCGCGCACCTTCAGTGCGGTCGAGTTCACGGTGCCGGCCGAGGCCCATCGGGCCACACGCTTGCCGTTCTTCGTGATGTCGAGGGCGCGGTTCTTGCCGACCACGGCGATCGCGCCGGAGTTGCCGGCGGTGTTCGACGCCCACAGCACGCGGTTGCCGATGCCGTACTCGACCAGGTTGCCGTCGCCCTGCATGATGAGCTTGAACTGTCCGTTCGGCGACGTGACCTGGTCGCCGGGCAGGATCTTGGTGCCGGCCGGGGCCGACCCGACCCAGACCGCAGAGGCCGCTGCCGGTTCGGCTGTCGCCACGAGCGCCCCCGCCGCCAGGGCCAGTGCCGTCACGGCGCCGGCGATGCGTGGGAGTCGGCGCGCACGTGCGACGGTCGACGGAGTGGTGGTCATGGATCCCCTGCCCTGGAACCGACCGTGCGAGCGCGCGGTCGTTCGGCGCTCGCCCTGCACGAGTCGCCGAACGATGTTCGCTTTTCTGCGCGGGGTGCACAACCCCTTGGACGGGGGGTGTACAGCACGGGAGTATTCGCCGCGGGACAGGATGGGACCATGTCGACGCCGAACCCCGCCTTCGTCCCGCCCGCAGCGCAGACCACCCGTCCGGACCTGCGGGGCACGTTCGGGATGGCGGCCTCGACGCACTGGATCGCGACGGCGACCGCCCAGTCGGTGCTCGAGCGCGGCGGCAACGCCTTCGACGCCGCTGTCGCCGGGGCCTTCGTCCTGCAGGTCGTGGAGCCCCACCTGAACGGCCCCGGGGGCGACCTGACGGCGGTCTTCGCGACGGCAGCCAACCCCGTGCCGACGGTGCTGGTCGGTCAGGGCCCCGCCCCCGAGGGCGCGAGCCCGGAGCACTACCGCGCCGAGGGCCTCGACCTGGTCCCCGGCTCCGGCGCGCTGGCCGCGACCGTCCCCGGCGCGGTCGACGCCTGGCTGCTCCTGCTCCGCGACCACGGCACGTGGGAGCTGGCCGACGTCCTCGCCCCCGCGATCGGGTACGCCCGCGACGGACACCCGGTCGCACCTGCGGTGGTCCGGACGATCACCGCCGTGCGCGGCCTGTTCGAGCAGCACTGGCCCACCTCCGCCACACAGTGGCTGCCGGGAGGCGCGGTGCCGGTCCCCGGGGACCTGGTGCGCAACGAGGCACTCGCTGCAGTGCTCGACCGGCTGGTCGAGGCCGGCGCCGGTGCCGGCAGCCGGACCGGCCGCATCGATGCGGCCCGGTCCGAGTGGGCGGAGGGACACGTCGCCGAGGCGATCGACCGGTTCGTCCGCGAACCGCACCGGCACGCGTCGGGCACCGACCACGCCGGGGTCATCCGGGCCTCCGACCTGGCGGCGTTCCGGGCGTCGTACGAACCCGCGACGACCGCCGAGTTCCGCGGCTGCACGATCGCCAAGACCGGACCGTGGGGCCAGGGTCCGGCGCTGCTCCAGACACTGCGGCTGCTCGAACCGCTCGACGACGCCCTGCTCGACCCGTCGACCGAGCTCGGCGCGCACACGATCGTCGAGGCGCAGAAGCTCGCCCTCGCCGACCGCGAGGCGTTCTACGGCGACGGCGAGGTCCCGATGGACGTCCTGCTCTCCGACGCCTACGCCGACGAGCGCCGCGCACTGATCGGCGAGCGGGCCTCGGCGGAGTTCCGACCCGGCACGATCGCCGGGGTCGAGCACGCGCTGCCGCCGGTCCGGACCTCGTACGACTCCGCCGGTTCGGTGGGGGTGGGCGAGCCGACCGTGCAGGTCGCCCGCGAGGCAGAAGCCGACGCCGAGGTCTCGCCCGCCGCTCCGCTCGAGGACCGCGGCGAGCCGTTCGTCACCCCCGACGGCGAGACCCGCGGCGACACGTGCCACATCGACGTCGTGGACCGCTGGGGCAACATCGTCAGCGCGACCCCGTCCGGTGGGTGGCTGCAGTCGTCGCCGACGATCCCCGAGCTCGGGTTCTGCCTCGGCACCCGCCTGCAGATGACCTGGCTCGAGCCGGACACAGCCTCGACCCTGCGGCCCGGCGAGCGCCCCCGCACCACGCTGACCCCGACCCTGGTGCTCCGCGACGGGCAGCCGGTCGCCGCGCTCGGTTCCCCCGGCGGTGACCAGCAGGACCAGTGGCAGCTGCTGTTCCTGCTGCGCTGGATCGTCGGCGGCTACTCCCCGCAGCAGGCCATCGACGCACCGGCGCTGCACACCACGTCCTTCCCGGGGTCGTTCTGGCCGCGCACGTGGGAGCCCGCCGGACTGGTCGTCGAGGACCGCCTGGGTGAGGAGGTCATCGAGGCGCTCGAGGCCCGCGGACACGTCGTGACCCGCGGCGGTGACTGGAGCCTGGGCCGGCTGTCGTGCGTCACCCGTGACCCGGACACCGGGATCCTCGGCGCTGCCGCGAACCCCCGCGGCGCGCAGGGGTACGCGGCGGGACGCTGACCGACGCCCGTTCCTTCCCAGAACACCCGCACTGGAAAGTGGAATCGGGCGTACCTGGTCAAAACTTTCGACCAGGTACGCCCGATTCGACCAGGTACGCCCGATTCCGCCAGGTACGCCCGATCCGACCAGGTACGCCGGGTTCAGAGCGTCGGGACGACCACCGCGCGACCCGAGAGCTCCCCGGCCTCGAGCTTCCGGTACGCCTCGAGCGCGTCGGACAGCGCGTATCGCTCGACGTCGGGCACGATCTGGCCGGCGCGGTACATCGCGACGACCTCGTGCAGGTCCTCGATGGTGCCCCAGTAGGTGTTCGTGATCGTCGACTCGTACGGCGTCGCGAAGAAGTTCCACTCGGTGGTGCCGCCCGCGATCCCGACGACGGTGAACCGCCCGCCGACCGCCATCGAGGCCTGCGCGACCTTGATCGTGGGGGTGGCACCGACGAAGTCGAAGGCCGCGTCGACGCCACGTCCGCCGGTGATCTCGCGGATGCGCTCGGCCTGGTCCGGGCCGCCGGGGACGGTGATCGCGCCCCGGGCGGCGGCGCGGTCCATCGCGTCCTGCTTCATGTCGGTCGCGATGACCGTGGCACCGGTGAGCGCCGTGAGGATCTGCACGGCGATCTGCCCGAGGCCGCCCAGGCCGACGACGAGCGCGAAGCGACCGCCACCGGCCAGGTTCGGCAGGGAGTTCTTGATCGCGTGGTACGGCGTGAGCGCGGCGTCGCTGAGCGGTGCGGCGGCGACCGGGTCGGCGTCACCGAGCGGCACGAGGTTCCGCGCTGGGACGCTCACGTACTCCGCCATGCCACCGTCGCGCCCGAGGCCGATCCCCATGTAGGGGTTCGTCGCGGCGTTCTCGCAGTAGGTGTCCTGCCCCTTCGAGCAGTACGAGCAGTGCCCACAGCCGACCGGCCCGTAGACCAGGTAGGCGTCGCCCTCGGCGAAGCCGGTGACCCCGTCTCCGACGGCCTCGACCCAACCGGAGTTCTCGTGGCCGAGCACGAACGCGGGCGCCTGGGCTCCCGGCTGCCCCTGCTGGAACTCGCGGTACACGGCGACGTCCGAGTGGCAAGCACCGGCGCCGGCGACCTTGAGCAGGACCTCACCCGGCCCGGGAGCGGGCTTCGGGACCTCGGTCAGGGACGGGAAGGTCTGGTACTGCTCGAACACGACGGCGCGCATGGGGTTCTCCTTTGATCGCCCTTCACGCTACACCTGTCGTCGAGGACGACATGTGTCGTCCAGTTGCCTCGGGGCCACGCCCTCCCGCGAACAGTCCGCGGTCGAACCGTGCCCCACCGGGACGCGACGACCGCGCCACCATGACACCCAGCACGACCGCACCGAGCGGTCCGGTGAACACGAGGAGCAGGATCCACAGCCCGGTGTGGTCCCGGTCGTGCAGTCGCCGCACGAGCAGCGACCACCGGGGCACGATGGTCAGGATCGTCGGCACGAGGATCGCCAGGTCCCACGCGTCCGGCCAGACGTCCCGCCCACCACTGCCCCAGCCGAACCACGCCCCCTGCCCGCGGTCGATCAGGTGGAACGAGACCCGCGGTGACGGGACGACCCCGAACGGGTCGACGTACATCTCCCACCGCCCTCCGGTCCCGTGCGCGCCGACGACCCAGAGGGCGACCCCGACCAGCGCGAGCTCGAGCGCGATGACCCACCAGAACTCCGAGCGACTCGCCCGCCCGTGGAACCGCCACCCCTGCGTCCAGAACCGGAGCCAGGCGACCACCGGGTTCGTCACGTCGGCCGGCCCCTGCTCGAGCACGGACTCGCGGAAGCCTGTCATGTCGCTGTCCCCCATGTGCCAGATCGTAGGGCAGACCTGCGTCTTCGCCGTGAGCCCGTTGCGAGAACGGTCGTTCTCCGATTGACTCAGGAGCGGTGGTCCCGTTCGGGGCCGCTCCCCCACACGAAAGGAGCGGGCATGCCCACTCGCACCGCACGCACCGCCTGGAACGGCGGCCTCGAGGACGGTTCCGGCCAGGTCGAACTCTCGAGCTCGAAGGTCGGCACGTACGACGTCTCGTTCCCGAAGCGCACCGCCGAGGACGCCGGCGGCACAACGAGCCCCGAGGAGCTCATCGCCGCCGCACACTCGGCCTGCTACGCCATGCAGTTCTCCGCGGTCCTCGGCGAGGCCGGCGGCACGGTCGAGGCCCTCGACGTCAAGGCCGACGTCTCGCTCGGCCCGGACCCGGCCGGCGGCTTCCGTCTCACCGGCATCGTCCTGACCGTCAGCGGCGAGGTCTCCGGCATCGACGAGGCCGCCTTCCTCAAGGCCGCCGAGGACGCCAAGGCGACCTGCCCCGTCAGCAAGGCGCTGACCGGCGTCGAGATCACGCTGCACGCGACCTTCGAGCAGTAGGCGCGGGACGTAGGAGCGTCACCACCTGACGGACGGGAGGCCCGTGGCGACCCCGCCACGGGCCTCCCGTCCGTCGTCCACCTACGCTGGGTGCCGTGCCCCGCTTCCTCGCCACCCCGACCCTCGTCGCCCTCTGGCTCGGCCTGCTGGCCGTCGTCCTCGGGATCGTGTTCGTGCTGACGACTCCGACCTTCACATTCGGCTTCGCAGCCTTCGCCCCGCTGTCCGACTACGCGTTCGTCGCGGGGAGCCGCCCATGGCAAGCGACGGTGGGACCGGTCCTCGTACTGGTGGGCGCAGTCGTCGCGGCCTTCGCCCTCGGTCGTCTGAGCACGCGCCGCCGGGGCTGATCCGAAGGCGTCCAGCGGACGTCCGGACTCGGCCGCCGTCGACTGGCACCATGGCGTGATGGCCGAGCAGCACCCCCCGGGCCCGCACAAGCCGGGCCGCCCGCCCCGGCCACGACGCCGCAGTCTCGCGCAGCACGACCTGCGCGACGCACGAGCCCGCCTGCGCGGGACGATCTACGAGCACGTCGAGCCCGACGCCAAGGGGCGCGACCAGTACACGGCGACCCAGATCGTCGACTTCTGCCTCGACCTGGCCGAGGTCATGCTCGCCTCCGGTGCCGACACCCGCAGCGTCGAGACGGCCGTCGTCGCGGTCTCGACGAAGTGGAACCTCGCGCCGCTCGACCTCGACTTCTCCGGCAGCTCGGTGACCATCCAGTACGCCCCGGCCGACGTCCCGCCGCTCGTCAAGGTCCGCACCGTGCGGTCGGACGGCTCCGACCTCGACAAGCTCGCGCGGGCGAACCAGATCGTCGACGACCTGATCTACGATGACCGCGACATGACCTCGGCGGTGAGCGCCCTGGTCGCCGTCCTGCGACTCCCGCCGCGATGGCCGATGTGGCTGTCCGACGTCGGCCTGTCGATCCTCGGCATCTCGATCGCCGTGCAGGCCGGAGGCGGGTGGCGGGCCGGACTCGGGGCGTTCGTGCTGATGCTCGGGATCATCGTCTCCGGGCGCTGGCTGACCGACCGGGGGTACCCGCAGTTCTTCGTGTCCGGGGCGCAGGGCGCGGTGGCGTCGGCGATCGGCACGCTGGCCATCTGGGCCGGCGTGCTGAACGCGAACGGTGCGGCGACGATGGTCGCGGCACTCGTGGTGCTCCTGCTGCCGCACCCGTCCCTGGTGACCTGGGCGCAGGACGCCATCTCCGGGTTCCGGGCGATGGCCGTGGCCCGGGCGTTCTACATCGGGCTGGTCATCGCGGCGATCGTGGTCGGGGTGCCGGCCGGGATCGCGATGACGCACTGGCTGCGGATCGAGGTCGACCCGTCCGGCATCGTGACGCAGACCCTGCCGCTCTGGGCGTCGCTGTCGCTGACCGTGGTGTCGGCGGGCGCGAACTGCTTCGTGCAGCAGGCGAGCGCCCGGGTGATCCCGGTCGCCGTGGTGTTCTCGGTCGCCGCCGGTGCCGCGCTCTGGGCGCTGCGGCAGGCCGGGCTGCCGCTCCTCGGGGCGACGTTCCTGGCGGCGGTGCTGCTCGGGGTGCTCTCGACGTACGCGGCCGTCCGGATGCGCACGGCCGTTGCGGCGATCGCGGTGCCGGCGTTCTGCGGGGCGCTGCTGCCCGGTGTCGCCGTGTCGAACGCCCTGCTGAACTTCATGTCCGGCTCCTCGAGCGCCGCACTCGACTTCGTGGCGGCGGTGTCCGTGGCACTCGGGATCGGCGCGGGCCTGGTGCTCGGCGGGCTCTTCGCGACGCCCGGTGCCCGTCGAGCGCTCCGCCGGACGCGTCGGGTCGTCGTGCACTCGGTCCACAACGACACCACGGCGCTGCGTGTCATCCGTGACACCGGGTACGACCCCGGCGACGGGTCGGTGCCCCGCGGGTCGCGCTCGAACGGCGCTTCGTGAGCGGCGCGGCCGGCACCGCTCCGTCAGGCGCTTCGTGAGCAGAAGAGGTCGAGTGCGATGCACGCACCCGACCTCTTCTGCTCACCGAGTGGGTCCGCCGCGCTCAGCCGGCGTCGGACACCGCGCTCGACACCGCGGTCGGGGCGTCGTACTCGCCGTCCGGGATCGCGCGGAGCGCCTCGAGGACGTCGTCCGGGGCGCCCTCCTGCTCGGCCGTCGAGACCACGTCGTCCTTGGACGCCGGGTAGTCGATGCCGCTCAGGTACTTCTGGACCTGGATGGGGTTCGGTGCTGCCATGTCGGTTCCTTCCGTCAGGTTGCGCCTCCCGGAGTACCCGCGGGGCGCTGCACGACGGCGCGGGGAACGCGCTCCGCGGACGAACCGCCGGTCAGATCTCCCAGCTGCCCGAGTCGTCCTCGTCCCACATCGCCAGACGGCGGGCGGCCTGCGGCTCGTACCGCTCCATCCAGCCGCGCTCGAGCCGGGCGACCGCGCGGTCGAACGCCGCCACCAGGTCGAGCTCGGCGCGCAGCAGGGCCTGCAGCTGCAGCCCCTCGTACAGGGCGATGAGCTGCTCGGCACCGCGGCGCGGGTCCATCGTGTGCGGGGCACGGCCGATCGCGACGTCGTGCTCCAGGCCGCGCTTGATCTGCGCGAAGAAGAGCTGGTACCGCGACCGCAGGTAGGTCGCCATCGGGTGCGCCGGGTTGCCCGCGACGGACAGCAGGGCGACGAGCAGGCGCATCAGGGCCGGGTCCTCGGCGTTCGAGGCGACGATGGCGCGGAGCAGGTCCACGGTCGAGCCGTCACCGACCTCGTGCGTGACCTCGTCCATCCGGGCACCGTTCCAGCGGTCCAGTGCGGCGAGGACCAGGCCGTCCCACGACGGGAAGTGCTGCTCCAGCTCGGCGACGCTGATGCCCATCCGCTCGGCGACCTGCAGGGGCCGGGCTTCGTGGAAGGGGACGTCCCGGAGCAGGTCGACGGTGGCACCCACGATCGTGATCCGCAGGTGCAGCGTGGCCGCCGCGGCCGCCGCGGCCTGCGTGTCGGCGCTGGTGTGTTCGAGCATCGTGCCCTCCGTCGTCCCCGGACGTCCTGTCCGTGTCACCCCGGGTCCGGGGCACGTCCATCCAAACGCAGAACGGGGGACACCAGAATCCCCGGTACGGGTGTCGGCACAAGGGGGGACAGACCCCGACGTCGAGCCGGTTCGCGGCCGTCCGTGCGACCATGCGGGCATGACCCCGAACGACCCCACAGCGCAGGGACTCGCGACCATGGCCTCGACCGGCTTCGAGTTCGGCGGCGACCCCGAGCAGGTGGCGCACGACGTCCGGGCCATGTGGGAGCAGCTCGGACGGCCCGCCGGTGCGTTCGAGGCGGCGGCCCGGGCCATCGCCGTGCTGCCCCAGCGCCCCGAGGTGCCGATCGCCGACCAGGCCCGCCGTCGCGCGTTCGAGCAGGCGATCGGCATCAACCCCGTCGAGGTCGAGCTGGCCGCCGCGATGTCGGCGCGCGAGCTCCTCGAGCGGATGGCGCGCTCCGTCAGCTGCTGACGCGACCAGGCGCCCTGGACCCGACCACACGGACGACGGGAGGCGCGGTGCCCACCGGCACCGCGCCTCCCGTCAGAGCCCCGTCAGGAGCAGGCGCCCTACGGCGTCGGCATCCCACCGTCGACGTGCAGCGTCTCGCCCACGACGTACGACGACTCACCGCTCGCCAGGAACACGTAGGCCGGCGCGAGCTCGGCCGGCTGGCCCCAGCGACCCAGGTAGGTCTGCTCGCCCGCGCTCGGCAGCGCCTCCGGCGGCTGACCGCCGGCCGGCTGCAGCGGCGTCCAGATCGGGCCAGGAGCGACCGCGTTGACGCGGATCCCCTTCGGCGCGAGCTGCGCGGCCAGGCCCTTCGCCATGTTGTTCACGGTCGCCTTCGTGGCCGCGTAGTGCACCAGGTGCGGCGACGGGGCGTACGCCTGGATCGACGTCGTGTTGATGATCGTGGAGCCGGGCTGCAGGTGCGGCACGGCGGCCTTCGTGATCCGGAACGTCGCGTACGCGTTGGTCTTGAAGGTCTCGTCGAACTCCTCGTCGGAGATCTTCGTGATGTCGTCGACGTTCTGCTGCTTGCCGGCGTTGTTCACCAGGATGTCGAGGCCACCGAGCTGCTCGACCGCGTCGGCGACGAGCTGCTCGCAGACCTCGAGCGAGGTGATGTCGCCCGGCAGTGCGACGGCCTTGCGTCCGGCTGCCTCGATGAGCCCGACGATGCGGTCGGCGTCCTCCTGCTCCTCGGGCAGGTACGAGATCGCGACGTCCGCACCCTCGCGGGCGTAGGCGATGGCCACGGCGGCACCGATGCCGGAGTCGCCACCGGTGACGAGCGCCTTGCGGCCGGTCAGACGACCCGAACCGCGGTAGGTGTCCTCACCGTGGTCGGCGGGGACGTTCTGCGCCATCTCCGCGTCGGTGCCGGCACCCTCGAGGTACTGCTCGTCGGGCTTCTTGTCGGCGTACATCTTCGTGGGGTCCTGCATCACGTACTGGTCAGGCCCGGTCTGGTCGTTCTGCTGGTCCGTCATGTCGCCGACGGTACGCAGGGGGTCGCTGCGGGCCGTCCAGGAGGCTGTCCCCCGTTGCGCGGAGCGGCCTGCGCCCGTCGGCCGGTCCGATCCAGGGCCGCAGGTGCGTGATCCTCGTTTGTCACGGTCCGGTGACGGGCAGGCTCCGATTCGGTAACACCTGTCGTTCTGTTCCGATCGAGGCCCTACCGTCGAACGGTGACTCCTCGGACCCTGCTGGCGCTCGGCGCCGCCGTGCTGGCCTTCTCGGCCGGTGCGCTCGCGTTCGACGGCACCGCCGGGCTCGGGGCAGACGTGGCCGTGGCCGCCGAGACCTCGCACGACGCCGCTCCGGTGCACGTGACGAAGGCGGAACTCCGACGGGTGGACTCGATCGAGCTCGACGCCGAGGCACTCCTGCTCCGGAACGGCGACGACACCGTGGTCAAGTCCTCGATGCGCGACTCCGGTCTCACCGTGAGCGTCCTGAACCGTCTGCTCGGCACACCGTCCCGCACGCAGACGGCCGAGGGCGACGGTGGGGCGTGCTTCCCCGCGGGCACCACCTACACCTGGGGCGGCGCCATCCGCGTCGCAGCCCTGACGACCGACGCGGCGGCCGGCAACGCCGTCGAGATCCGGGTGCTGCGCGACTCGGTCCGCAGCGTGCTCGGCCGACAGATCGAGCTGACCGGCCCCGGCGGTGTCCGGGTGGGCGACGACATCGCGGACGAGATCGCCGACGCTCCCGGTTCGGAGCGGGTGTCCTACGGCTCGGACGACTCGCGCGCCTGGCAGCTCCTGCTCCGCGAGGGCTGGGCCGACCGGCACGACGATGACGACGACGACGAGGCGAGCGAGCACTCCGACGACGCCGGCACGAACGGGGTCTCCGCCCTGACGAACGAGACGACCGTCACGGTGCTCGGTTCACCGATGCCCGTCCACGCGCAGCGGAGCTGCTGACAGCGAGCAGAGCGCGCAGCTGCTGACGGCTCTGGACTGTCCGGGACGTCAGACCCGCAGTGTCGCGATCACCGGGAAGTGGTCGCTGGCGAACCAGGTCTCGGGGCCGTCGTGGTCGATCACGATGCGGTCCACGGCGCTCACGTCGCGGGTGAGCACCCAGTCGATCCGCTCGCCCGAGTCGACCGGCGGCTGCCAGTCGTTGAACGTGGCAGTGCGGTCGGCGGGGTCTCCCGCGGCGAGCCAGGCGTCGGCGAACCCGGCCTCGGCGAACACCCGCGAGGCCGTCCCGCTGCCCGCGGGTTCGTTGCAGTCCCCCGCGAACACGACCGGGCCGGTGGTGCCCGCCAGTCGTTCGGCGATGAGCGCGGCACTCCGGCCGCGGACCTCGTCGCCGTGCGCACCGGGCTCGTGGTCCAGGTGCGTGGTGAGCAGCGTGAACGCGGGCCCCTCGGCGTCGAGGAACCGGGCGTGGTTCGCGATCCGCGGGTACAGGCTGCCCCAGGTGTTCGAGACGGGCTCGTCCGGGGTGTCCGACAGCCAGAACGACCCCTCGTCGGACGGCCGGAACCGGTCGCGGCGGTAGAAGACGGACGCGTGTTCGCCGGCGTCACCGCCCTCGCGCCCCTGTCCGACGTCGGCGTGGTCCGGCAGGCCGGCACGCAGGTCGTCCATCTGGTGCGCGAAGGCCTCCTGCACGCACAGCAGGTCGGGGTCGTGCCGGCGGATCAGGTCGAGCACGACCGGCAGGCGGGCCGGCCAGTCGTGCGCGGGGTCCGGGTTCTTGATGTTGTAGGTCATCAGGACGATCGGGCGTGCGGCGCTGGTCACACCGTGAACCTACCGACCGGTTGCCCGGCGGGTTCCCATCAGTTGATGCAGGTGCCCTCGGTGCCGTAGTTGTGCACGTCAGTCGACTTGGGCGTCGGCTCCTTCGCGGGCTTCTTCGTCGGCTTCGAGCCGGTGCTCGAACCGCCGGTCGACGGCGTCGAGGCCCCGGCGCTCGGCTCGGTCGCGACCGGCTTCGCGGTCTTGCCGTCGGTGCCGAGCACGAGCGTGACACCGGTGACCGCACTGGTGCGGACGGCGACGGCACCGGGCACCACGGATGCGATGGCCTTCGCCTGCGACTCCTGACCGGCGGGGTACTGCACCTGGGTGGTCTTCGTCGTCGCGGACGAGCCGGCCGGGGCGACCTGGAAGCCGCGGGCGGTCAGGACCTGCCCCGCAGCCGTCGCGGCGCCCTCGACCCCGCTGCCGTTCAGCACCGTGACCGAGGTGTTCGCCGGCTGTGCGCGGCCGGCCTTCGTGTACGCCTCGGGTTCGCCGACCAGGCCCTGCACGAACGCGGGCAGGCCGACGGTGTCGACCTCGACGATCGACAGGGCGGAGCCGTTCACGTAGATGGTCGGCGTGCCGAGCGTCGGGATCGTGGCGGACTGGATGTTGCCGGGCCGCAGGTTGCGCATCTGTGACGCCAGGTCGATGAGGTCGGTGTCGGTCTGGATCGATCCGCCGACGGCCTTGAGGATGTTCCCCATCTTCACCGGGTTGAGCAGCGTCCCCGCCGACGTGACCTTCCGGGCCTCCTGCGACAGGAAGTACTGCTGGCGGACGTTGCGGTCCAGGTCACCGTTCGGCAGGCCGTGGCGCTGTCGCACGAAGGACAGCGCCTCCTTCGCGTTGAGCGAGGACTTGCCCGCCGGCAGGTCGACGCCGGAGTACGGGTCGCTGGTGGCCTGGTTGAGGCAGACCTGCACCGGGCCGAGTTCCTTGACGACCTGGTAGAAGCCGAGCAGCGAGACGCGGACGTAGTGGTCGATCTGCAGGCCGCTCAGGTTCTCGATCGTCTTGATGAGCATCTTCGCACCGCCGGTGTCGCCACCGCCGTTGAGCGTGCCGTAGTAGAAGGCGCTGTTGAGCTTGCCCTTGCCGACGTCCGGGATGTCGACGTACGAGTCACGGGGGAACGAGATCATCGTCGCCTGGCTGCCGTCGGCGTTGATGTGCAGCACGATCATCGTGTCGGTGTTCGTCGCACCACCGTCCGACGTCGTGCTGAGTTCCGCCATCTGCTCGGGGGTGGCGTTCTCCGGCCGGTGGTCGTCGCCGACGAGCAGGATGTTCTGCGCCTTGCCGTCGACGTCGTCCTTCGTGTCCTTCTTGCCGGTGATCGCGTTGACGATCGTGACGCCGTCGGACAGCTGGTTGTACGCGTACCCCGCGTACCCGACGCCCAGCAGGAGGGCCATCGTGAGCACCCCCGCGACGGCCGGGAACACGACGCCCGCCCGACGCTTCTGGCGCCCGTGGCGCGGCGTCGCGGCACCGCGGTGTGCGGGCTCGGTCGTCTGCTCGGGTTCGTTGCTCACCGGGAAACCATAACCGCCGCGCGGGGAACGGACATGGGATGCGCCTGGAAGGTCACCCCGTACTCGCCGTCACCCCGTGACGGACTGGAGGCCCGTGGCGGGGTCGCCACGGGCCTCCAGTCCGTCTCCTGGTCGCGCTCGGCGCGCTAGTCGCGCGACGGGAGCAGGTGGATCGCCTCCATGGCGAGTTCGGCAGCGATGGGGTCCTTCGCGACGACGGCGTCCTTGAGCTTCGTCAGCTCGGGCAGGATCACGTCGGCCGGCAGGAGCTCGGCGAGCTCCGGCACGCGGAGCTTGAAGGACAGCCCGTCCGTCGTCGAGTTGCAGAGCTGCACGAGCGACGGGTTGCCGCACGCATCCGCCCACATGGCGTAGATGCCGGCTCCGTCGCGCGCCACCTGGTCCTGCTCGTCGGCGCTCACCCGCGCGTGCACGTCGTCGAGCATCTTCACGATCTTCTTGCGCTGCGCGTCCGTGAACCGGGGCACCGCGAGCCGCACGACGCCGCCGTAGATCACGCCGAGGGTGCGGTACGCGTCGAGGAGTTCCCCCTTCGTCGGGGCCGCAACCCGGGTGTAGCGGTTCGGCGCCATCTCGATGAGGCCAGCCCGGGCGAGCTCGGCGAGGGCTTCGCGGATCGGCGTCCGGGACACACCGAGCCAGGCGATCAGGTCGTCGTCATTGAGCCGTTCCCCGGGCTCGAGCGTGCCGTCCATGATGGCGTCGCGGATCTTGTCCTGCACCGTGTCACGGAGGAGCTTGCGCTCGGCAGCGGGCTGCGTCGAGGGAACTGGCATGGACCCAGCGTGTCACATGTCAGGGTTCGTGCGCGAGAGGCGCGACGGCCACCAGGCGCGGTGCCCGAGGTCGTAGGCCAGCGCCGGGACGAGCAGCGAGCGGACCACGATCGTGTCGAGCAGGACGCCGAACGCGACGACGAACGCGATCTGCACGAGGAACAGGATCGGGATCACGCCGAGGGCGGCGAACGTGGCGGCGAGCACGACGCCCGCCGAGGTGATCACCCCGCCGGTCACGCCGAGTCCGCGCAGGACGCCCTCGCGTGGACCGTGCCGCAGCGCCTCCTCGCGCACTCGTGTCATGAGGAAGATGTTGTAGTCGACGCCGAGTGCCACCAGGAACACGAACGAGTACAGCGGCACGCTCGGGTCCGCGCCCGGGAAGTGGAACACGTGGTCGAAGACGAGCGCTCCGACACCGAGGGCCGCCGCGAAGGACACGATCACGCTGCCGATCAGCACGAGCGGCGCGACGATGCTGCGGAGCAGGAGCATCAGGATCAGCAGGATCACGACGAGCACCACGGGGATGATCAGCGTGCGGTCACGGATGCCGGTGTCGTTCGTGTCGACCGCCGTCGCAGTGACGCCACCGACGATCGCTCCCGGGTCGACCCGTTCGACGGCGGTGCGGAGGTCGCGGACGGTCTGCTCGGCGGCGTCCGAGTCGGCGGCATCGGACAGCGTCGCCTCGAGCAGGACGTCACCGCGGGAGACGGTCGGCGTGCCGCTGCCGGCGGCGTCCCCGGTCACCGGGACGGTCCCGGCGGGGCTGTCCTTCGCCGCGGCGACGACACCGTCGACCCCGTCCACCGCGGTGATCGCGTCGACGAGCTGGTCGAGGTCGCGCTCCGCGCCGATGACCTGCGCGGGGCTGCCGGAGCCGCCCGGGAAGTGGTCGGCCAGCACGTCCTGTCCGTCGCGCGCCTGCGACGACCCGATGATCAGGTCGCTCTGCGGCACCCCGTCCGCCTTGAGTCCGAACAGGCCGGCACCCATCGCGAGCAGGCCGACCGTGCAGACGATCCACACCACCCGGGACCGACGGGCGACGAGCCGGCCGACGCGCGCCCAGATGCCGCGGGCGTCCGGACCGGTGAGCACGGGGTGGGCGCTGCCGAATACGGGACGCAGCGGCCAGAACGCCGCGCGGCGGAACGCGAGCAGCAGCGCGGGCAGGAGCGTCAGGGCGGCGAGCAGGCTGAACGCGATGCCGATGGCCGCGACGGGGCCGAGCGCCTTGTTCGAGTTGAGGTCGGAGAGCAGCAGGCAGAGCACCCCGACGATCACCGTGCCGCCCGAGGCCAGGATCGGCTCGAGGCTCCCCCGCAGGGCGGCCTTCGTCGCGTCCCAGCCGGTGCGGTGGTCGCGCAGCGCCTCGCGGAAGCGCGAGGTGTACAGGAGCGCGTAGTCCGTCGCCGCGCCGATCACCAGGATCGACAGGATGCCCTGCACCTGCCCGTTGACCGTCACGATGTCGGCCTTGGCGAGCCACCAGACCACGAGGATCGAGGCGCACAGGGCGAAGGTGGCGGTCCCGAGCACGAGGACGGGCAGCAGGGGTGATCGGTAGACGATGATCAGGATCACGAACACCGCGGCGAGCGCCACCCCGAGCAGCAGCCCGTCGATGCCGGCGAAGGCCTCGGTCAGGTCCGCGGTGAACCCGGCGGGGCCGGTGACGTAGCCGCTCACCCCGGACGGCAGTGCGTCGTCGACGTCGGCCCGGATGGCCTCGACCGCGTCCCCGGTCTCGGCGTCCTGCGTGAGCGTGGCGACGATCTCGACCGCGTCGCCGTCCTCGCTCGGGATCACCGGGCTGACGGCATCGACGTCGGCGCGGTCGGACAGCGTCGTGGTGAGTGCCTTCGCGTCGGCGAGGTCGGTCGACGTCAGGCCGCCGTCGCGCTCGAGGACGATGATCGCGGGTGCTCCGGACTCGTCGCGGAACTCGGAGGACCGCTCCTGCACCTTCGTGGCGTCGGCCGAGGCGGGCAGGAACGAGGTCTGGTCGTTGGTGGAGACCTCGGAGATCTTGCCGAAGAAGGGACCGCCGACCGAGGCGATGCCGAGCCAGACCACGATGACGAGCGCGGGGAGGACGATGCGGAGGAAGCGGGACACGTCGGTGAGCGTACACCGATCGTCAGCATGCTGATTACTTGACCGTCGAGCGCTGCTGACGACCATAGAATCACGGCATGCAGGACACGAGCGAGCAGTGGCCCCTCGGGCGCCTGCTGTCCGCGGCTGCACGGTCCGTCGAGCGGGACTGGGACGAACGACTCCGCGCCATCGGGCTCTCGCACGCCGCGGTCGTCGCGATCGACATCCTCATCCGGACCGGTCCGACCGGCGCGGACACCATCGCCCGCACCGCACGGGTCCAGCCGCAGACGATGTCCCGCACGCTCGAGCGGATGGAGCGGGACGGCCTGGTCGAGCGCACCCCGCACCCTGCCGATCGTCGGCGCCGCGTGGTGAGCGTGACGCCTGCCGGCCGATCCGCCTGGGAGACCGCGCGGCACATCGAGCGCGAGGTCCTGCCGGAGGACCCCGCACTCCGGACGGCACTGGGGGAGCTGCTCGCCAAGCCGCAGTCCGAGTGAAACACTGTTCCTGAAATACCACATGCGATAAGATCCCGTGGTCGGTCCGTGCCGACCTGACCACAGGAGCCCGCATGTCCGAACGCCGAGCCGCCCGCGCGGCCGTTGCACACGCCCACCACGCCGCCAGCAGCAGACCGCGGCGTCGGCCGTTCCTCGTCGCGCTGATCACGACGCTCGGCTCGCTCATCGGTGTCGCCCTGGTCGTCGCCGTCGTCGCGAGTGCGTTCGTCGGCGGTCTCGCTCGGAGCTTCGACGCCGGACGCGAGACCATCACGAACCCGTTCCCGAGCGGCACCCGACCGACGCCGACGGCAGGTGAGAACGTCCTGCTCATCGGTTCCGACTCCCGGGCGCAGGGCAACCCCGATGGTGGCCCTTCGACGTCCGGCGGGCGTTCGGACACCCTGATGCTGGCGCACGTCCCTGCCGATCGACAGCACGTCTACCTGATGTCGATCATGCGGGACTCCTGGGTCGAGGTCCCCGGGCACGGCCGCGCCAAGATGAACGCCGCGTACGCCTGGGGCGGGGTACCCCTGACCGTGCAGACCGTCGAGCAGCTCCTGGACGTCCGGGTCGACCACGTCGCCGAGATCGACTTCACCGGGTTCGAGGACATGACCGATGCCCTCGGCGGCGTGACCGTGTCCTCCCCGCAGGCCTTCTCGACCGCCCACCACGACTTCGTGGCGGGGACGAACCGCCTCGACGGCGCCGACGCACTCGCCTTCGTGCGGGAGCGTCACGCGTTCGCCGACGCCGACCACACCCGGGTCCGCAACCAGCAGGCGTTCATGCGCGGCGTCGTGGACGGGCTGCTGTCCCGCGGCACCGTCACCAACCCCGGGCGCATCCAGGACTTCGTCGCCGCGACCAGTGAGCACCTGTCGGTCGACGCGGGGTTCACGTTCGCTCGGATGGCGGAACTCGGGTGGTCGCTCCGCGCGGTCCGGGCCGACGACCTCGTGACCTTCACGGTGCCGACGGCGGGCTCCGGGACGTCACCGGACGGACAGTCGATCGTGACGCTGAACCAGCTCGCGGTCGGGTCCCTGTCCCAGGCGCTCCGGTCCGACGACGTCGCCGGCTGGCTCGCGGACAACCCGCAGTAGCCCGGCTCCGCACGCACGACGACGCCCCACGACTCGAGGTCGTGGGGCGTCGTCGTGTTCGGTCTGCGGAGAGATCAGGCGGGGAGCTGGAGCTCCTGGCCGGCGTAGATCAGGTTCGCGTCGTCGATGGTCGACGTGTTCGCGGCCCAGAGCTGCTTCCAGCCGCCGTCGATCCCGAGCTTCGTCGCGATCGTGTCGAGCGTGTCGCCCGAGGCGATCGTGTACGTCTTGCCGCTCGTCTTGACCGGGGCGGGCTTGCTCGGCGTCGTCGCTGCCGGGGCGGGCGTCGACTCGGTCGTGCTCGGCGCGGCCGGCTGCGGGGCGGCCTGCTCGGCGGGAGCCGGTGCCGGAGCGGCGGGCTGCGGGGCGGCCTGCTGTGCGGGCGCCGGAGCCGGTGCGGGGGCCGGAGCCGCCGCGGCGGGCGCTGCACCGCTGGTGCCGCTCAGCCCGAGCTGGGCGGAGCAGGCAGGCCAGGCACCCCAGCCCTGCGAGGCGAGGACACGCTCGGCGACGGCGATCTGGGCCTCGCGGCTGGCGGAGGCGGGGTTGCCCGCGCCACCGTTCGCCTGCCAGGTACCGAGGTTGAACTGCAGGCCGCCGTAGTAGCCGTTGCCGGTGTTGATGGCCCAGTTGCCGCCGGACTCGCACTGCGCGAGCTGGTCCCAGGTCGAACCGGACGCTGCGTTCGCGGGGGCTGCCGCGAGGCCGACACCGGTCGCGGCGATGCCGGCGAACGCCAGGCCACCGACGATGGTGCGGGTACGGGAAAGCTTCTTCATGTGATTGCTCCACCGGGGTCACGAGCCGCATCTGTTGCGGGATCCACTGCCCACCCCGACCGATCGCGGTCAGTTGTGGGGGTGCGCCACCGGGGGCAGTGGTCATCGGGCCGGCGGCACCTCGGTCGGCAACCATAGGAAACTCTTGACCGTTATCAAACCGAGACAAACGGTTCTACCCGTGCATGCTATGTACCCCGCCCCAGAACCTGAACGGCTCGATGCCCATGGCCATGGTGATCGAGGCGTACCCGGGTACGTGTCCTTGGCAATTCCCTGGCAATGCCGATCGGCGGTCGGGATCAGGCCCGCGTGAGCAGGGTCACGGCCTCGAGGTGACCGGTCTGCGGGAACATGTCGAGCACCCTGGCCCGACGCAGCCGGAACGACGGCATGCGCGCCAGGTCCTTCGCCAGGGTCACCGGGTTGCAGCTCGAGTAGACGACGTGCTGGACGTCCGAATCCTCGAGCCAGGTCGACAACCGCTCCCCGACCCCGCGACGCGGAGGGTTCACGACGACGAGCTCGGGCACCGCGTCCGGACGGGCCCGGAGGGCGTGCTCGGTCGCGTCGTCGGCGGCGAACCGGAGGCCCTCGAGGCCGGCCTCACGAGCGGACTGCTTGGCGGAGCGGATCGCCTCGGCGCTCGTCTCGATGCCGGTCACCACGCGGCCGGGACGGGCAGCGTGCAGCGCGAACCCGCCGACGCCGCAGTACAGGTCCCACATCGACGCCGGGTCGAGCTCGTCGATCCAGGCCGTCGCCTGCGCGTACAGCTCGGTCGCGACGCCGGTGTTCGTCTGGAAGAAGCTCTGCGGCCGCAGATGCATCGTGATCCCGCCGAGCCGCATCGGCAGGGTCTCCTGCTCGGTCAGCACGATCTCGCGGTCGCCCTCGGTGACGGCCTTGTGCTCGGGCAGCAGGTTGGCGGTCACCACGACCGCGTTCGGCAGTGCGGCACGCAGGGCGTCGAGGTGTTGGCGGAGCCGCGGGAGCTGCCCCTCGGAACGCAGCACGAACCGGATCAGCAGCTCGCCGTCGGGCGACTCGGTGACCAGGACGTACTTGAGCTCACCCCGGCGCGCGGCGACGTCGTACGGGATCAGCCCGGCGGTCGAGACGAACTCGGCCAGCACGGGCAACGCGTGCCGGATGCCGGGCGTGCAGATCCCGCAGTGCCGCAGGTCCACCCCGCGCTGCCGGTGGTCGAGGATGCCGATGGTGGGGTGCTGGACGGTCCCGCCCACGACCATCTTCGCCTTGTTCCGGTACCCCGACTCCGGGCTCGTGATCGCGGGCGACCAGGAGACCGCTCCGGGGCCCCCGGCGGCCTCGACCGCGTCCTGTAGGAGCTCGCGCGTGCGGAGTTCCTTGTCGAGGACCTGGTCGGCGTAGGGCTGGCCCATGAGCGTGCACGACCGGCACACCCCGCGGTCGAAGTAGTCGCACTGCATGGCCGAGTCAGGATACGGCAGCGTCCCGCGTCGTCGTGGCGATCCGGTACACCGAGGTCGTCGCCGTCAGGAACAGCGTCGTGCCGTCGTCGCCGCCGAAGCACAGGTTCGACGTCACCTCGGGGACCGCCACCTCACCGATCCGCTCGCCGGACGGGTCGAACACGACGACGCCGCGGTGCGAGGACGACCAGACGTTGCCGTGCACGTCGACCCGGATGCCGTCCGGCGCACCCTCTCCGGGCTCGAGCCGCGCGAACACCCGGCCGTTCTTCAGCAGGTCGCCTCGGCGGTCGTAGGCGCGGATGACCGGCTCGTCGCCCGACGAACTCGCGATGTACAGCACCCGCTCGTCGGGGTCGAAGGCCAGGCCGTTCGGCTCGTCCAGGTCGGTCGCCACTGGTCGCAGGTCCTCGCCCGCCGGGCCGCACCGGAACACCCAGTGGTCGCCGTACTCACGCACGCCCGGGTGTCCCTCACGCGGCTGGGTGATGCCGTAGGCGGGGTCGGTGAACCAGACGCCGCCGTCCCGCGCGACCACCACGTCGTTCGGGGAGTTGAACCGGCCCCCGTCCCACGTGTCGACGATCGACGTGACGACGCCGTCGCGGTCCCGCTCGACCCGACGCAGCCCGTGCGAGCACTGCACGACGCTGCCGTCCCGGTCGAGCGTCCGGCCGTTGGTGAACTCGACGCCCTCGGCGTACGTGGAGGTCTCGCCGGAGTCGGCGTGCCACTGCAGGATGCGGTCGCCTGGGATGTCGGACCACCGCAGCGTGCGCGTCGACGGGATCCAGCAGGGCCCCTCGGCCCAGGTGCTGCCGGTGGCGATGCGCTCGAGCGCGGCGGGGTCCGGTACGAGGTCGTCGAGCAGCACGGGTTCTCCTTCGAACGGGGTGCCCAGCCTACGTTCGTCAGGCCGCGGCCGCAGCCTCGCTCCGGCGTCGCACGGCCTTCTCGATCGCGGAGATCGCGAGGCCGAGCAGGATCGACGCCACGACCGCGAGGGTCGTGACGAGGAAGGGCTGCTCGCGGCTCCAGCGCCCGGTGGCCGAGGCGATGCCGACGCAGTACGCGGCCCAGACGACGTCGGCGAGCACACAGCTGAGCAGGAACCGCCGGATGTCGAGCCCGCTGTCCGCTCCGACCAGGTTCGTCGTCAACCGGCCCATCGGGATGAAGCGTCCGAGCACCGCGATGCGCCCGGGAGCGGCACGGTAGCGGCCGTCGATGGCGTCCCGGGCCGCGCGGACCTTCGGACGCGCGAACCACGACCTCGAGCCGAGGTCGACCGACCGCGCCAGGTGGTAGAGCCCGAGGTCGCCGAGGACCATCCCGATCGACGCCGCGACGACGAGGAACAGGACCGGCAGGAGACCGCCGTCACCGCCCACCAGGAGCGTGCCGATCGCGACGACGAGTGCCTGGCTGGGCAGGAAGACCGCGACGCTGCCCACGGCGAGCACGAGGCCGACCACGAAGAACGCCCACGGGGTGCCGACGAGCTGGACGACCAGGTCCTGTGCTGCGTCCACGACTCACCCTCCACGGGCGCCGGAGGGGCGCGCCGGAGTCCATCCTCGCAGGTCCGGCGCGCCCCGCTCACGTGCGGTCGACGATCGCCCGCATGCTCGAGGCTGCGTCGTCCGGCCGGCCGTCGAGGACGGCGTCGGCGAGTGCGAGGTGGAGGCCGACGTCGTGCCGGTCCGGACGGATGCTCCCGCGTTCGCGCAGTACCTGGCCGACGACCTGGTGCAGGCGTCGGTACAGGGCGTTGCCGGACAGGTCGAGCACGAGCGCGTGGAACCGCACGTCCGCGGCCACGAAGTCGAGGCGGTCGTCGCGGGTCGCGGCGGCGGCGAGCTCGTCCGCGGTGGTGCGGAGGGCCTCCCGTCGGTCCGCGCACGCGTCGAGCGCCGCTCGCCGGGCTGCTGCGGCAGCGGCGGCGGGTTCGACCGCCGCCCGCAGCTCGCGGAGCTCGGCCGCCACGCGCTCGCCGTCCGGGCCACGCAGACGCCACCGCACCACGCGCGGGTCCAGGACGTCCCACTCCCGCACGCCGAGGACGGTCACGCCGACCCGGCGCCGCGCGCTGAGCAGGCCGAGGGCGACGAGGACGCGGACGGCCTCGCGGACGATGCTGCGACTGGCACCCGTCCAGGTCACCAGGTCGTCGATGCTCCGGCGGCTGCCGACGGCGACCGCACCGGAGACGACGGCGGCGCCGACCTGGTCGAGGACCCGTTCGAAGGTGCTCGTCACCGCTGCGAGACCGGCGACAGCACGAGCTCGTCGATGCGCACGTGCGCCGGCGACCCGAGCACGAAGGCGACCGTCCGCCCGATGTCCTCCGGTTGGAGCATGTGCTGCCGCGCGGCCGCGTCGGGGACCTCGGGCCGTTGGTCGAGGAAGTCCGTCGCGACGTCACCCGGGCACAGGTGTGTGGCACGCACGCCGTGCTCGGCCTCCTGCTGGTTGAGCGTCCGGACGACCGACGCGAGCGCGGACTTGCTCGCCGAGTACGCGACACCCGCCCCCGGCTGGAAGGACCACCCGGCGTACGACGACACGACGACGACCACGCCGCCGGCCGCGCGGAGTGCCGGGAGCGCGGCGTCCACCAGCGAGACGACGGCGGTGAGGTTCGTGTCCACGATCGCGCGGAAGTCGGTCAGCGACTGGTCGTCCCACCGGCGCCTCGGGGCGTTGAGCCCGGCCGCCAGCACGAGCCCGTCGAGCCGCCCGTGCCGGTCGAGAACGGTGTCCCGCGCGGCTGCGACGGCGTCGGGGTCGTTCGCGTCGAGGGGCAGGACGTCCGCGGTTCCCCCGGCGCCGCGGACGGTGTGTGCGACCTGCTCGAGCCGCTCGGCACGGCGCCCGCTGAGGACCACGGTCCAGCCGTCCTGCGCCGCTGCCTCGGCGCTCGCGGCCCCCATGCCGCTGCCCCCACCCGTGACCCAGAGCACACGCCGATCCGTCATGCTCGAATAGTATGCCTATTCAAGGCACCGACGACGGGAGCAACGATGCACCTCGACCTGACCGACCGAGTGGTGGTCGTGACCGGCGCAGCGCGCGGGATCGGCCGCACGCTCGCCGACCGCTTCGTCAGCGAGGGGAGCCGCGTCGTCGCGCTCGACCTGGCCTTCGAGCCGGACTTCCCGCTCGACCACGTCGTGTGCAACGTCGCCGACCCGCGGTCGGTGCGCGACGCCGTGGACGAGGTCGTCCGGCGGCACGGCACGATCGACGTGCTGGTGAACAACGCCGGCATCAACGTCACGGGCACGGTCGCCGAACTGGAGTGGGACGCCTGGCGCCGCTGCATGGACGTCAACCTCGGCGGCACGTTCCTGATGAGCCAGGCCGTGGCTCCGGTGATGCAGGCGGCCGGGCGCGGTCGGATCATCAACGCCGCATCGTTCGCGGCGATCGTGCCCAGCGTCGGGAGCGCTGCCTACGCGGCGTCGAAGGCAGCCGTCGTCTCGTTCACCCGGGTCCTGGCGTCGGAGCTCGGTCCGTGGGGGATCACCGTGAACGCCTACGCACCGGGCATGGTGCCGACGGCGATGAACGGCTTCGCGACGATGCCGGCCGAGGCGCAGGACCGCCTGCTCGACACGCTGTCGCTGCGCCGGTGGGAGACCGCGGACGACGTCGCCGACCTGCTCGTCTTCGTGGCGAGCGACGCTTCCGGGTACATCACCGGGACCCTGCTCGACGTCTCCGGCGGCAAGTTCGCAACCCAGATCCCCGCTCGCGCGCACGGCCGGACCTGAGCGGACTGCTGTCCGGCCGCACAGGTTCTCCACATGGCCCTCTCCGTAGGCTGTGAAAGCCCAGTGAGCCGGACTGCCGCCCGACCCCGAGGAGGTGCCCGATGGTCCTCGTCCTCGTCGCGTTCGCGATCGTCGCCCTGATCGTCCCCGCCCTGACCCCCGTCCTCGGCCGCCGCGCCTTCTACGTGGCGGCCCTCGCCCCCGCCGCGGCGGCGGTGCTGACGATCGCGCAGACGGACGCCGCCCTGCACGGCAGCGTCGTCGAACGGCACCAGTGGGTCCCCCAGCTCGACCTCGACGTCACGCTGCGGATGGACGCCCTGTCGTGGGTGCTCGCCCTCGTGGTGTCGATCGTCGGCGCGTTGGTGCTGGTCTACTGCGCCTCGTACTTCGAGCGGGACGAACCCGGGCTCGGTCGGTTCGCCGGGGTCCTGACCGCCTTCGCCGGCTCGATGTACGGGCTCGTGATCGCCGACGACGTCATCGTCCTGTTCGTCCTGTGGGAGGCCACGACGGTCTTCTCCTACCTGCTCATCGGGCACGACGCCGCCAAGCGCGCCAGTCGCGCCGCCGCCATGCAGGCGCTCGTGGTCACCACCGCGGGTGGTCTGGCGATGCTCGCGGGCCTCGTGATGCTCTCGGTCGCGGCCGGCACGACCTCGCTGTCCGCGATCGTCGCCGATCCCCCGAGCGGCACGGTCGTCTCGGTGTCGGTGGTCCTCGTGCTGCTCGGGGCGCTCACGAAGTCGGCGATCGTGCCGTTCCACTTCTGGCTCCCCGCCGCGATGGCCGCACCGACCCCGGTCAGCGCGTACCTGCACGCCGCCGCGATGGTGAAGGCCGGCATCTACCTGGTGGCCCGGCTCGCCCCCGCGTTCGCGCTGCTCGACGGCTGGCGCGAGACGATCACGCTGCTCGGCGTCGCCGGGATGCTCGTCGGCGGGTACCGGGCCCTGCGGCAGACCGACCTCAAGCTCCTGCTCGCCTACGGCACCGTGGCCCAGCTCGGGTTCCTCGTGCTCGCCGCCGGCTGGGGTGCCCCCGCGGTCGCCCTCGGCGGGGTCGCGCTGCTCGTCGCACACGCCGCCTTCAAGTCGACGCTCTTCCTGGTCGTCGGCGCGATCGACCACGTCACCGGCACGCGTGACCTCGGTCGGCTCAGCGGGCTCGGCCGGAAGGCACCGTGGCTGGCCGTCGTGGCCGCCCTCGCGCTCGTGTCGATGGCCGGCATCCCGCCGACGATCGGCTTCGTCGCCAAGGAAGCCGTGCTGACCGGCTTCACCGAGTCCCTGCACGGCCCCGACGCCGGCTGGGCCTGGTTCGCCCTCGTCGGTGTGACGCTCGGCTCGGTGCTCACCGTGGCGTACTCGCTCCGCTTCTTCTGGGGAGCGTTCGCCCGCAAGCCCGGCGTCGCCCAGACGGAACCGCACGCCCTGCACGGCCTGGGTGTGGTGCCGTCGATCCTGGCACTGACCGGCGTGGCCCTCGGCCTGCTGACCCCGGTCGTCGCGCACGGCATCGAGCCCGCGGCGACGGTGGCCTCGCTCCCCGGCGAGGAAGTCCCGCACCTCGCACTCTGGCACGGCCTCGAACCCGCGCTCGGCCTGTCCGCGATCACCCTGGTCGGCGGCCTCGCGCTGTTCGCCCTGCGTCGTCCGGTCGAAGCGCTCCAGCACCGGCTCGCGGGGTTCCCGAGCGCTGCGGGCACGTACCGGCACGGCATGCGACTGCTCGACCGCGGAGCGACCGGACTCACCGCGAGCCTGCAGCGCGGCTCGCTCCCCTACTACCTGACGGTGATCCTGTCGGTCTTCGTCGCCGGGGCGCTCGCCAACCTGGTGCTCGGCGGGCCGTGGGAGTTCCACGTCCGGTTCGCCGACTCGTGGGGCCAGATCCCGGTGATGATCGTGATGTCGATCGCCGGCATCGCGGTGCTCACGGCGAAGACCCGGTTCGCCGCAGCGGTCCTGGTCGGCGTCACCGGCTACGGCCTCTCGGTGCTGTTCGTCCTGCACGGCGCCGTCGACCTCGCCCTGACGCAGCTCGTGGTCGAGACGGTCACCCTGATCGCCTTCGTCCTGGTCCTCCGACGACTGCCCCCGCGCATCGCCACGACCAACCCGTCGCGGTTCCGGGTCGTGCGGGCGCTCTTCGCCGGGCTGGCGGGGCTGACGCTGGCGATCGTCGTCGTCGTCGCTGCCTCGGCCCGGACGGCACGCCCCCTCTGGCCCGACCTGCCCGCGCTGACGAGCTCGTTCGGGCACGGTCTGAACGTCGTGAACGTCGCCCTCGTCGACCTGCGCGGCTGGGACACCCTCGGTGAGCTCACCGTCGTGGTCGCCGCGGCCACCGGCGTCGCGAGCCTGATCTTCGTGAACTCGCGCGAGGACACCCTGCCCCGACTGCGGGACCTGCCCGACACCCTGACCGCGAACGGCGAGCGCACCGACGGCGAGCCCCGCGCCTGGCTGCCGACGAGCGCCGCGATCCCGACCGGCCGTTCGGCACTGCTCGACGTGGTCGTCCGCCTGCTGTTCCACGGCCTGATCGTGCTGTCGGTGTACCTGCTGTTCGCGGGGCACAACTCGGCCGGTGGCGGGTTCGCCGGTGGCCTGGTCGCCGGCATCGCGCTCGCGGCCCGCTACCTGGCCGGCGGCCCGGCCGAACTCGGTGCAGCGGCCCCGGTGCGTGCCGGTCGTCTGCTCGGCCTGGGGGTCGCGACGGCGGCCATCACCGCGATCGTGCCGCTGTTCTTCGGCCGTGAAGCCCTGTACTCCGAGTTCTTCGAGGCCACCGTCCCGATCCTCGGGCACGTCGAGTTCGTCACCGCCACGTTCTTCGACATCGGCGTCTACCTGGTCGTCGTCGGCCTGGTGCTCGACGTCCTCCGCAGCCTCGGTGCCGAGGTCGACCGGCAGCGCCTCGAGGACGCCTCGACCCCGACCCGCGACACCACCGAGGGGTCCGTCAGCGACGCCCTCGATGCCCCCACCCCGGAAGGGAGCGCCACGTGACCGTCACCCTCGTCCTCGTGATCGCCATGGCGGTGCTGTTCTCGTGCGGCGTCTACCTGCTGCTCGAACGCTCCCTGACCCGGATGCTCCTCGGCTTCCTGCTGCTCGGCAACTCGCTCAACCTGCTGCTGCTGGTGATGTCCGGCGCCGCGGGCGACCCGCCGATCGGCAAGAGCGCCGAGGGCATCACCGATCCGCTCCCCCAGGCGTTCGCCCTGACCGCGATCGTGATCACCTTCGCCGTCAGCGCGTTCCTGCTGGCCCTGATCCACCGGTCGTGGCAGCTGTCCCGCGCCGACGAGGTCGAGGTCGACGAAGCCGACGCCGCGATCGGCCGCGACCGCGACGAGGCGGCCGACGAGGACCCGGAGACCACCACCGACGCAGAACAGGAGGCGACCCGATGACCTGGCTCGTCCCGCTCCTCGTCCTCGTCCCGCTGCTCGGTGCCGCGGTCGCGCTCGGACTCCTCCGCCACCAGAAGCTCCAGCGTGCGATCACCGTCGTGGTGCTCGTCGTGGCCCTGGCCGTCGCCGCCACGCTCATGGTCCTGGTCGACCGGCACGGCACGATCGTGGTGCAGGTCGGCGGGTGGGACGCCCCCTACGGCATCTCGCTCGTCGTCGACCGGCTCAGCGCACTGCTGCTCACCGTCAGTGCGAGCGTCCTGCTGCTCGTCCTGCTGTTCTCGATCGGGCAGGGCCTGGCCGCCGACGACGAGGACGCCCCGGTCACGATCTTCTACCCGACGTACCTGGTGCTCGCCGCCGGTGTGCTCGACTCGTTCATCGCCGGTGACCTGTTCAATCTGTACGTCGCGTTCGAGATGCTGCTGGTGGCGAGCTACGTGCTCATCACGCTGGGCGGCAGCGAACAGCGTGTCCGGGCCGGCACGACGTACATCGTCACGAGCCTGATCGCGTCGGCGATCTTCCTCGCCGCCATCGGTCTGGTCTACGGCGCCACCGGCACGGTGAACATCGCCCAGATCAGCGAGCGCGTCGCCGACCTGCCGGAGCACGTCCAGCTGCTCCTGCACACGATGCTGCTGATCGGGTTCGGCATCAAGGCGGCCGTGTTCCCGCTGGCGTTCTGGCTGCCGGACTCGTACCCGACCGCCCCGGCGCCGGTCACCGCGGTCTTCGCGGGCCTGCTGACCAAGGTCGGCATCTACGCGATCATCCGGCTCGAGACGGTGATCTTCCCGCGACCACAACTCAACGAGGTGCTGCTCGTCGTCGCCGCACTGACGATGGTGGTCGGGGTGCTCGGCGCGGTGTCGCAGACCGACGTGAAACGGCTGCTGTCCTTCACGCTGATCAGCCACATCGGCTTCATGGTGATGGGCGTCGGACTCGGCACCGTCGCGGGGACGGCGGCAGCGGTGTTCTACACGGTGCACCACATCGTCGTGCAGACCACGCTGTTCCTGGTGTCCGGTCTGATGGAGCGCGTCGGCGGGACGACCTCGACCCGGTCGCTCGGCGGACTGCTGAAGGCCGCACCGCTGCTGGCCGCCCTGTACCTGATCCCCGCGTTCAACCTGGGTGGCATCCCGCCCTTCTCCGGCTTCATCGGCAAGCTCGGCCTGTTCCGCGCCGCCGCCGAGGACGGCTCCCCGATGGCCTACGTCACCATCGGCGCAGGCGTCGTCACCTCGCTGCTCACCCTGTACGCGCTCATGCGGGTCTGGGACGCCGCCTTCTGGCGGCCGAAGCCGGCGGCCGAGGCGGCCGCCCCGCACGCGACGAGCGCGGAACCGCACGCCCACCTGCGGTCGCCGGAACCGGCGCCGCTCACCGTCTCCGAGGAGACGGGCGAGGCGTACCACCCGGGAGGCTCGGTGACGGTCACCGACGCACCGCACGCGGCCACCGCCTCCAGTCCGACCACCGGCGCGACCGAGGCGGTCGGCGGGGCTCCCGAGAAGGTGCGCCTGCCGCGCATGCTCGTCGGCGTGACGACCGTCGCGGTGCTCGGGTCCGTCGCCCTGACCGTCGTCGCCGGCCCGCTCTACGGCTACGCGACCCGCGCAGCGGAGTCGCTGGAGTCGCCCGACCGGTACGTGCAGGCCGTGCTCGGAGGTGAGCGATGACCGACGTCCGCCGCATCTCGAACGCCCGTCGGATCGCGCTGGCGTGGCGCTACGACGTGCCCCTCGTCGCGGGACTCACCGTGCTGTGGGCGCTGCTCTGGGGGTCGTGGACCCCGCTGACGCTGCTGTGCGGCATCGTCGTGGCGCTCATCGTCACCCAAGCGCTGCCGCTCCCGCCGGTCCCCCTGTCCGCACGGTTCTCGATCGTGCACGTGCTGCGGTTCCTGGTGGTGTGGTCCGGTCTCGTCGTCGTGGCGTCCTTCCGGGTCGCCTGGGTCGCGTTCCGTCCCCGCGGTGTGCGGCGGAGCTCGATCACGCTCGTGCAGCTGCACTCGACATCCGAGATGACCTTCACCCTGGCCACCCTCGCGATCTCGCTCGTGCCCGGCTCGTACGTCGCCGACGTGGACCTGCGGCGCCGTCGCCTGCTGCTCCACGTGCTCGACACCGAGCGCCTCGAGCAGGTCGAGGACGAACGCCGCGTCGCACTCCGGATCGAGGCCATGGTCATCCGCGCACTGGGATCCAAGCAGGACGTCTCCGAGCTGTCCGAGCCCCTGCCGGAGGTGACCCGATGAGCCCCGCCGTCGTCGTGATGGGCATCGCCGTCGCGCTCGTGCTCGCGCTCCTCGGGGCGACGTTCGCCCTCGCGGTGTTCCGCATCGTGCGCGGCCCGACCATCCTCGACCGCATGATCGGCTCCGACATGGTGCTGACCACCGTGCTCGTGGTGATCGCCGCCGCGATGGTCATCCGCCAGGACCTGACCGGCATCCCCGTGCTCGTGGTGATCTCGGCGACGAGTGTGTTCGCCACGGTCGCCGTCGCCCGGGCCGTCACGCCCTCGGCGGACCCGTCCGACGAGGGACTGACCGTCACCACCCCCGAGCGCGCCGAGGAGGACCAGTCGTGATCGAGATCATCGAGTCGTTCGTCGACGACGCCGGCATCCGCGCCTGGATCGCCATCGGGCTGCTGCTCGTCGGGTCGCTGCTGTCGCTCGGCGCCGGGGTCGGCATCGTCCGGTTCCCGGACCCGCTCGTCCGTCTGCACGCGATGGCGAAGCCGCAGGTGCTCGGGCTCGCACTCGCGCTGGCCGCCATCGTCGTCGCGGTGTGGACGTGGACGGCGTTCTGGGTCGTGCTGCCGATCATGGTGTTCCAGCTGTTCCTGGTGCCGGTGTCGACGCACATGATCGCCCGCGCCGGCCTGCGCGCCGACGACTACCGGCACGAGGACCTGCTCGTCGACGACACGGAGTCCTGACGCACCGATCTGACGGACCGGAGGCCCGTGGCGGCGTCGCCACGGGCCTCCGGTCCGTCAGGTGGTCACGTTCGCGGTCAGGCGGTCGCGACCCGGCGCGGGAGCAGCAGGTTGCCGACCGCGGCGACCACGACGATCGCGGCGGAGACCGCCGGCAGCAGCATCGCTGCGGCGGTGCCGTGGTGCTCGGCGACGTCCCCGGTGATGGCGGATGCGATCGACTGCCCGACGATCACGGCCGACCCGAGGATCGTCATGGTGGTGGCGGACCGGCCGACCGGTGAGCGGTCCGAGCCGAGGCTGTACTGGGCGACCAGCGTGGGGCCGATCCCGATGCCCATGATCGCGAGGACGACGCCCGCGGCGAGGACGGAGTCGGCGCTGGCGAACGCGATCGCACCGGCGAGGAGCACGACGCCGAACACGAGCCAGCGCCAACCGAGGCCGAACGACCGCGGGAACGCTGCCGACCCGAGCGCCAACCCGGCGGAACCGATGCCCATCAGGCCGTAGAGCAGGCCGGCCTGCGAGGCTTCGCCGTGGGTCTCCATGAAGGCCGTCAGCGAGGTGAGCGTCGAGCCGAAGAACAGGCCGATGCCGAGGATGCCGACGACCACGACGACGAGCCGCGGGCGCAGGAGCTGCCGGGCGGGTGCCTGCGTCGACTCCGCGTGCTGGCCGACCACGAGCTTGCCGGTCGGGTGCAGCGCGAACGCCGTGACGAACACGAACGTCAGGACCGAGGCGCCGGCGACGGCCACCCACGGGGCGATCGCGCTGGCGAGGATGCCGACCAGGAACGGGCCGATGATGAAGACGGTCTCGTCGGCGGCGGACTCGTAGGCCATCGTGCCGCTGAGGGTCTTCTCGCGCCGCGCCGGGGCCATCCGCTGCCGGATGATCGCGACGAGCCGCGTGCGGGACATCGGGGCGACCTGCGGGGCCGAGGCGCCGATGCAGAACGCGACCGCGAGGACGGCGAGGTCGGGCGCGGTGCCGCTGACGACGAACGGGAAGAACCCGAGCAGCGCCGCGTTCACCAGGCCGACGGGGACGAGCACCGCCCGCTGGCCGTAGCGGTCGGCCGCGGCGCCGACCATCGGGCCGAAGATCGCGGAGCCGATGCCGACGGCGGCGGAGTTGATGCCGCCGAGGGCGACGGAGTCACGGGCGGCGACGACGAGGGTCAGGACGCCGACCACCATCATCGCGAACGGGAGCCGGGCGATGAACGCCACGGGGAAGTACCAGCGGCCGGCGAGGGAGACGAGTGAGCGGTCCGGAGCGGGCGGGGCGTCGGTTGAGCGGGTCTGGAGCATCGGGGTTGTGCCTTCTCGGCCCGCCCGGTTCGGTGGCGGCGGACCCATCGGGTGCCGCCGTTGTCCGCCGGGATGCCGGCGGCCGGTAGATACACACTGCGTGTTGTCGAACGCTGTCGATGGTACCAACCGGCCGCCGCGCCCCGGAGGAGTTCGCTCCGGGCGCCGTCCCGGCGGTCACGACACGTCGCCGGCCGTGCGCGGCGCGGTCGCAGACCGTCGCCTGCGGCGCCGCCAGCCGACGGTTCGCGACCGGTCGGCACGCGACCCGCGACGGGTCGTGACCAGCCCGCGGACCGGCCACGCGACGCAACGCGACCGGACGACGGACGGGAGGCGCGTGGCGGCGTGCCCCGCGCCTCCCGGCCGCCGCGCCGCACGCCAAGGGCCCCGCAGCGGTCACGACACCCCGCCGGCCGTCCGCGGCGCGGTCGCAAACCGTCGCCTGCGGCGCGGCCAGCCGACGGTTCGTGACCGGCCGGCGGGACCCGCCGAGCGACGAGATGCGACCAGCCGAGGGACTGGTGCGGCGTGGGGCTCGGGTCAGGAGACCTCGCCCGCGCGGGCTCCCGCCCACAGGTCGACGTCGGTGATGCCGACCGAGTGCTCGTCGATGACGCGGAGCTCCTCGTCGGTGAACGACGTGTTCGACAGCGCGGCGACGTTGTCCTCGAGCTGCGACACCCGGGACGCACCGATGACGAGTGAGGTCACCCGCTCGTCGCGGAGTGCCCAGGCGAGGGCGAGCTGCGCGAGGGACTGTCCGCGCGCGGCCGCGACGTCGTTCAGGGCGCGGAGGTGCTCGACGACCTCGGGCGTGATGCTCGACGCATCGAGGGACTTGCCCGCTGCCGCGCGGGAGTCCTCGGGCACACCGTTCAGGTACTTGCCGGTCAGCAGCCCCTGCGCCAGCGCGGTGAAGCCGATCACGCCGAAGCCGAGCTCGCCGGCGGCGTCGAGCAGCCCCTCGGTCTCGATCCAGCGGTTGAGCATCGAGTACGAGGGCTGGTGGATCAGGAGCGGGGTGCCGAGGTCGCGGAGGATCTCGGCCGCCTGCCGGCTGCGCTCGGCGTCGTACGACGAGATGCCGACGTACAGCGCCTTGCCCTGCTGGACCGCGGTGTGCAGGGCGCCCATCGTCTCCTCGAGCGGGGTCGAGGCGTCGAGACGGTGCGAGTAGAAGACGTCGACGTAGTCCAGGCCCGTGCGCTGCAGCGACTGGTCGAGCGAAGCGAGCACGTACTTGCGCGAGCCACCGCCCTGCCCGTACGGCCCCGGCCACATGTCCCAGCCGGCCTTCGTCGAGATGACCATCTCGTCGCGGTAGGGCCGGAAGTCCTCGCGCATCAGGCGGCCGAAGTTCACCTCGGCAGCACCGTACGGCGGGCCGTAGTTGTTCGCGAGGTCGTGGTGGGTGATCCCGAGGTCGAACGCCCGGCGGCTGATGGCGCGCTGGTTCTCGAAGGGCATGTCGTCCCCGAAGTTGTGCCAGTACCCCAGGGAGAGCAGCGGCAGGTCGAGGCCCGAGTGGCCGGTCCGGCGGTACGTCATCGAGTCGTAGCGGTCGTCACTGGCGATGTAGGTCATGGGACGAGCCTGGCACTCGATCGGGCCCTGACCTCGCATGCTTCGCTTCGCGGACCCATGATGGGTGCACGAGACCACGAGGAGACGACGATGGCACGGACGACGAAGACCGAGACCACCTTCACCGACGAGGAGCGCGCGGCGATGCAGGAGCACGCCGCGGAGGTCAAGCGCGCCCGCGGCACGAAGGGCACCAAGGCCGAGAAGGCAGCGGCCGACGCCGCTGCGGTCGAAGCGAAGATCGCCGAGATGCCCCAGCCGGACCGGGGGCTGGCGGAGCGCATCCACCGCATCGCGCTCGAGGTCGCGCCCGAGCTCGCGCCGAAGCTCTGGTACGGCATGCCCGCCTACGCCCGGGACGGCAAGGCGGTGTTCTTCTTCCAGGACGCCGCCAAGTTCAAGGCCCGCTACGCGACACTCGGGTTCCAGGGCTCGGCCGCGCTCGACGACGGCACGTTCTGGCCGACGTCGTGGGCGATCAGCCCCGAGTTCTCCGAGGCCGACGAGGCACGGGTGGCCGACCTGATCCGTCGCGCGGTCGGCTGACGGTGCTCGGGCTGGGCGCCGCTCCCGTCTTCGCCCTGCTGTTCCTGGTGCTGTACGTCCTGGGGCGGCGACGGGACCCGCGGATGCTCCGCAACGGGGTGTTCCTGACCGCGGCCGTGCTGTTCGGGCTCGCGACGGTCGTGGCCGTGCTGACCAGGGTGGTCCCCGGGTTCAGCCTGCTCGTCGCCGTGGTGCTGCTGCTCGTGCCGCTCGCCGTGGTGGTGCTCGGCGTCGCCCTGGTCGCGAACGGCCTGCAGATGCTCCGGGCCGAGGGACGCAGCGTCGGCAACCTGCTGTCGCTCGCCGCCGGGGTGGCCGTGTTCGTGCTGCCGGCGATCGCCATCGCCCTGCTCGTCTCGGGCAGCGGCGAGGGCTTCACGCTGTGGGACGGCACGAAGATCGCGATCGCCGTGCTGATGGTGTTCGTCTGCGGGTACTTCGCGCTGTCGCTGGTCGCGTTCGCGCTGTACTCCGTGGTCTACGGGCGGACACGGCACGGCATCGTCCCCGACACGATCGTGGTCCTCGGCTCCGGGCTGGTGCACGGCGAGGTCCCGCCCCTGCTGCAGAGCCGGCTCGACCGGGCGCTCGGCGTCTACCGGGCCGAACGAGCCGCCGGACGCCATCCGCTCCTCGTGCCGTCCGGCGGACAGGGCGGCGACGAACCCCGCCCCGAGGGCACCGCGATGGCCGAGTACCTGGTGGCGCACGGTGCCGACGCGGGCGACGTCGTGGCGGAGACCGCGTCGCGGAACACCCGCGAGAACCTGCGGTTCTCGCGGGACGTGCAGACGGCGGCCGGGCGGGACGGCCAGATGGTCGTGGTCACGAACAACTACCACGTGCTGCGGGCCGCGACCCTGGCCCGTCGCCTCGACCTGCCCGCCCAGGTCGTCGGCGCGCGCACGGCGGCGTACTACGTCCCGAGTGCGTTCCTGCGGGAGTTCGCCGCGGTGATCGTCGAGCACCGCTGGCTCAACGTCGTCGCCTGCACGCCGTTCGTGCTGTTCACCGGGTTCCTGCTCTGGGAGTCGTTCCAGCAGTAGGATCTCCACCATGGTCGAGATCCCGGCACCGCGGCCGACCGACCTGCTGCCCATCGGCGAGATCGTCCGCCGCACCGGTGTCGCAGCCTCGGCCCTGCACTTCTACGAGCGCAAGGGCCTGATCCACCCGGAGCGCACCGACGGCGGCACACGGATGTACCCCCGGCACGTCGAACGGCGGATCGCGATCATCCAGGTGGCCAAACGCCTCGGCATCCCGCTCAGCGAGGTCGCCGAGCAGTTCGAGGCCCTGCCCGCCGACCGCATGCCCTCGCTGCGCGACTGGAACCGGTTGAACGAACGGTGGCGCGCACGACTGCGGGCCCGCCAGCTCGAGCTCGAGCGCCTGCAGCAGGAGATGACACAGTGCATCGGCTGCGGGTGCGTCTCGCTCGGAGCGTGTTCGGTCGTGAACCCCGGTGATGCCCTGGGCGACGAGGGGCACGGCGCGCGTCGCCTGCTGCCGATCCAGGACGAGGCTGCCGACGATGCCGACACCGCTGCCGACGACGCCGCTGCCGCTGCCGCTGCCGAGGACGCTGTCGCCTAGCCCGCGCGCAGTCCGTCGTCGATCCGCTGCAGCAGCTCCAGCGCCTCGACCGCACCCCGCTCGTCGCCACCGAGGGCCGTGCGGAGCTTGCCGGACCAGTGCCGGTAGAGCCGGTCGACGCTCTCCTGGGCCAGGGCGGTCGAGTGCAGCTGCACGGTCCGGGCGTCCGCCGGGTCCTGGCGCCGCTCGACCATGCCCTTCGCCACGAGCGACCGGAGCGCGACGCTGAGGTTGCTGCGCTGCAGGGCGGTCGCCTCGGCGGTCGCACTGGGCGAGGTGCCGGGGTTGCGGTTGATCCAGCGCATCACGAGCGCCTCGGTGCCGGTCAGCGGCACGATGTCGAGGGTCTCCGAGCCGTGCGGGTCGATGTCGCGCGCGATCCGGAGCAGGACGTCCGCGAACTCGGCGAGGACGTGGTCGGACACGGCGGAGTGCATGACCGTACTGTACCGATCTCGGGCGATGAGTTATGGTTTCATAACAATGACCACGGACACCGGAACCATCCGCGCGACGATCGCGACACCCACGACCAAGCAGCAGGGCATCACGACCGCGCTGCTCCTGGTGCTCGGCCTGCTCAGTGCCGTCGCCCCCTTCGCCACCGACCTGTACCTGCCGGCGTTCCCGCAGATGACCACCGAGCTCGGGGCGAGCGCCACCGCCGTCCAGCTCACCCTCACCGCGTTCCTGGTGGGCGTGACCGCGGGCCAGCTCGTGTTCGGTCCGCTGTCCGACCGGTTCGGCCGCGTGCCGCCGCTCATCGCCGGTGCCGCGGTGTGCGTGCTCGCCAGCATCGCCGCGGTGCTCGCGCCGAACATCGGCGTGCTCATCGCGGCGCGCCTGCTGCAGGGCCTCGGCGGTGCGGCCGGCATGGTGATCAGCCGTGCGGTCATCTCCGACCTGGCGACCGGCAAGTCCGCCGCCCGCGCGTTCTCGCTCATGATGATCGTCGGCGGGGTCGCCCCGGTCGTCGCACCGCTGCTCGGCGGCCTGCTCACCGGTCCGATCGGCTGGCGCGGCCTGCTCTCGATCGTGCTCGGCCTGTCGGTCGTCATGCTCATCGCGGTCCTCGCCGTGATCCGCGAGACCCACCTGAAGGAACACCGCGACGCCCTGCGTGAGGAACGCCGCGGCTCGGGCTCGGCGCTCCGTGCCCTGCGCTCCCGCACGTTCCTCGGCTACACCGCGGTGTTCGGCTTCGCGTTCGCCGTGATGATGGCCTACATCTCCGCGTCACCGTTCCTGTACCAGGACATGATCGGCTTCGGCACGGTCGGCTACGGCCTGGCCTTCGGGCTGAACGCCCTGGCGCTGATGGGCGTCAGCATCCTGTCCGCCAAGCTCACCGCGACCCGTTCGGTCACGGGCGTGCTGTCGCTCGGCATCGTGCTGGTGCTCGCGTCGACCGTGGCGTTCGCGCTGCTCGTCGTCTCCGGGGCGCCGGTCATCTGGCTCGCCGTGCCGCTGTTCACCGCGGTCGGTTCGCTGGGTCTGGTGCTCGGCAACGCCACGGCACTCGCCCTCGGTGCCGTGCCGTCGGCCGCCGGCAGCGCCTCCGCCGTGCTCGGTGCCCTGCAGTTCGGGCTCGCGGCGCTCGTGTCCCCGCTCGTCAGCATCGGCGGCTCGGACACCGCGGCGCCGCTGGCGATCGTGATGCTCGCCGCCGCCGTGGTGGCCGTCGTGGCACTGCTCGCGGCACGGGGCCGGACCAGCACGCGCCGCTGACCCGGAACGACACGGCCCGCTGACGTGGAACGACACTGTCGACGTCGTACGACATCGACAGTGTCGTTCCGCGTCGACCAGACCGTCCCCGACCCGCCCCCGGCCCCGTCCCGGCCCCAACCAGCCCGGCGTCAGCCCCGCCCCGGCCGCAGGAACGGCACCCGCGGCATGAGCCAGTCGACCCACACCACCCGCACCCCCGGCGCCACGGCGAGCGCCCACAGGATCGAGGCAGCGGCGTCGGTCGGGTAGTGCACCGCGTCGATCGACACCGCGAAGAACACGACCACGATGGCCACGACCCCGAGCGTCAGCGCCAGTCGGTGCCACCGGGTCTCGCGGAGCAGCCAGATCAGGGCGATGACGAACGCCGTGATGTAGACCGTGTGCCCGCTCGGGTACCCGGGGTCGGGCTGCACGGGGAACGGGTGCGGCAGCACGGCCACGTCGGGCCGGGCGCGGTGCACGATCTCCTTGACGATCGCGGACGGCACCCACGTGATCGCGATGGTGCCGCCGAACGCCAGGGCCGGGCGCAGGTCGCGCGTGCGCCACCAGATCACGGCGACGACGACGACCGTGATCCCGATCGCCGGTGCCGGACTGATCACGTGGTAGACCGCCGTGCTGAACGCCCCGATGAACCCGGTGTGCAGCGCGTTGAGGGCCTTGGACAGCCCGAGGTCCACGGTGCCGAGGGTGAACCCGACGATGGTGATGACGACGACCGCGATGACGGCGATCGCCACCGAGACGAGCGGGTACGGCGAGCGCTCGAGGATCCCGTACGCGGCGGGCTCCCGTCGGCGGGGACGGAGGAGCGGCGCGTCGTCGGTCATCCCGCCATCGTCGCAGCACGACCCCGGCATCCCAGGGCGAGTGAGCCTCACAAAACTCCGAAAGCGTTCAGCGCGGCGGTCGGGAGTAGACAGGACGCATGCCAACCGTTGCCGAGAACATCGTCGCCACCCTCCGCGCCAACGACATCCACCGGGTCTACGGCCTGCCCGGGGACTCCCTGAACGGCTTCACCGACGCCCTGCGCAAGGACGGCACGATGCGGTGGGAGCACGTCCGGCACGAGGAGGCGGCCGCGTTCGCCGCCTCTGCCGAGGCCGCCCTGACCGGTGACCTGACCGTCTGCGCCGGCAGCTGCGGGCCCGGCAACCTGCACCTGATCAACGGCCTGTACGACGCGAACCGTTCGCGGGTGCCGGTGCTGGCGATCGCCGCCCACATCCCCACGGCGGAGATCGGCTCCGGCTACTTCCAGGAGACCCACCCGCAGGAGCTCTTCCGCGAGTGCTCCGTCTACGTCGAGTACGTCGCCGACCCCGTCCAGATGCCCCGCCTGCTCGAGATCGCGATGCGCGAGGCGATCGAGAAGCGCGGCGTCGCCGTGCTCGTGATCCCGGGCGACGTGCTGCTCGCCGAGGCGAAGGACGACCGCACCACCCGCATCGAGCGGGCCACGCCGCGCATCGTGCCGAGCGAGGCCGAGCTCCAGCGCACCGCCGACCTGCTGAACGGTGCCGACCGGATCACGATCCTGGCCGGAGCCGGCGTCGCGGACGCCCACGACGAGGTCGTCGCCCTGGCCGAGCGGCTGCAGGCCCCGATCGTGCACGCGCTGCGTGGCAAGGAGTACATCGAGTACGACAACCCGTACGACGTCGGCATGACGGGACTGCTCGGCTTCGCCTCCGGCTACCGCGCGATGGAGGACGCCGACGTCGTGCTGATGCTCGGCACGGACTTCCCGTACCAGCAGTTCTTCCCCGCCAAGGCGAAGCACGTGCAGGTCGACATCCGCGGCTCGCAGCTCGGCCGGCGGCACCCCGTCGACATCGGGCTGGTCGGCACCGTCAAGGACACCGCCCTCGCACTCATCCCGCTGCTGACCGGCTCGCACCCGACGAAGCACCTCGAGGACTCGCTCAAGCACTACCGGAAGACCCGCGAGAAGCTCGACGACCTCGCCGTGCCCGCCGGCCGGAAGAAGCCCCTGCACCCGCAGTACGTCGCCCGGGTGCTCGACCGGCTCGCCGCGGAGGACGCCGTCTTCATCCCCGACGTCGGCTCCCCCGTCGTCTGGGCCTCGCGCTACCTCACCATGAACGGCAAGCGCCGGCTGATCGGCTCGTTCGTGCACGGCACGATGGCGAACGCCGTCCCGCAGGCGATCGGTGCGCAGACGGCGTTCCCGGACCGGCAGGTGATCGCCCTGGCCGGTGACGGCGGGCTGACGATGCTCCTCGGTGAGCTCATCACGATCGTGCAGAACAAGCTGCCGGTGAAGATCGTCGTGTTCGACAACTCGTCGCTCAACTTCGTCGAGCTCGAGATGAAGGCCGCCGGCTTCGTGAACTACGGGACCGAGCTGCAGAACCCGGACTTCGCCGCCGTCGCCGAGGCGATCGGCATCAAGGGGTTCCACGTCGACGTGTCCGACGACTTCGAGGACGCGATGGCCGCCGCGCTCGCGCACGACGGCCCCGCACTCGTGTCGGTCCGCGTGAACCGCCAGGAGCTCTCCATGCCCCCGGCGGTCACGCTCGAGCAGGCGAAGGGCTTCACGCTCTACGCCATCCGCACGGTGCTGTCGGGTCGCGGTGACGAGCTGCTGGACCTCGCGTCCACCAACGCGCGCCAGCTGCTGTAGACGCGAGCGGATGACGGCCTGGAGGCGCGGTGCCAGCTGGCACCGCGCCTCCAGGCCGCCTTTTCGTCACCACCCGAGCGTCTGGCCGTCCTCCAGGAACACGCCGGTGGGGCCCTCCGGGCCCGCGCTCGCGGCGGCCGCGATCGTCGCGGCGCTGACCTCGACGGGGCGACCGTGCGGGTTCGGCATGCCACCGAACTCGGTGGCCGTGTAACCGGGCTCGATCGCGACGAAGTGCACCTCGGGCACGACGCGTGCGTACTGCACCGTCAGCATCGAGACGGCGGCCTTGGACGCCCCGTAGACCACGGCAGGCACGGTGAACGCGGGCTTCGACGGGTCGTGGGTGGCGGTGAAGGAGCCGAGCGCACTCGAGAGGTTCACGACGATCGGGTTCGCGGAGCGACGCAGGAGCGGCAGCGCAGCCTCGGTCGCGCGGATGGTGCCGACGGCGTTCGTGTCGAAGACCGCGAGCGCCTCGGGCCCGCTCTGCCCCCAGACGGCGATGCCGGAGTTGTTGACCAGCACGTCGAGTCCGCCGTTCGCGTCGACGTGGGCGAAGGCCGCGGCGACCGAGTCGTCGTCGCGGACGTCGAGCTGGACGGAGCGGGCGCCGATCTCGGCGGCGACCGCGGCGCCCTGGTCGGCGTCACGGGCCCCGATCCAGACGGTGTGCCCCGCCTCGACGAGCTGGCGGGCGGTTTCCTTGCCGAGGCCGCGGGTGGCCCCGGTGATGAGTGTCGTTGTCATGGGTCCAGCGTCGTGCTCGGCGACGACCGCAGGGAGTCGACCCGTTGTCGTAGGACCGGCAGGGCCAGGACCCGACCACTCGTCGCGCGCAGACTGGGGACATGGCGGACACGGACTTCGGGCACACCCTGCGGCGGCTGCGCGACCACGTCTCCCCCGAGGCAGCGGGCGTGGTCGTCGGGGCCCGTCGGCGTGCGGCGGGTCTGCGGCGTGAGGAACTGGCCGGGCTGGCGGGGATCTCCGCCGACTACCTGACCCGGCTCGAGCAGGGGCGGGCGACCTCGCCGTCCGCCCAGGTCGTCGAGGCGCTCGCGAGGGCGCTGCGGGTCGCTGATGCCGACCGCGAGCTGCTCTACCGGCTCGCCGGGCACGCGGTCCCCGGCGCCGACGTGGTGCCGTCGAGGATCCCGCCGAGCGTGCAGCGACTGCTCGACCGCCTGGCGGACACCCCGGTCGCGGTGCTCGACGCGGCGGGGAACCTGCTCGTCGCCAACGCCCCGTACGACGCGCTGATGGGGCCGATCGGGGCGCTGCGCGGGAACGACCGGAACACCGCGTGGCGGCACCTGGTGGGGTCCGGCAGCCGCGCCGTGCACACGCCCGAGGAGCAGGCGGCGTTCGAGGCGAACCTGGTGGCGGGGCTCCGGATGACCGCGGCCCGCTACCCGCTCGACCGCCAGCTGCAGCAGCTCGTGCGGGAACTTCGGTCGGCGAGCCCGCGGTTCGTCGAGCTGTGGGACTCGGGCGCGACCGCGCTCGGCGAGACCGCCCGCCGGAAGGTGATCGACCACCCGGACGTCGGGCTGATCACGCTCGACTGCGACACCCTGGTCGTCGGGCCGGAGGACCTGCGGATCCTGGCGTACACGGCCGAGCCCGGATCGGTGGACGCGGAGCGGCTGGCCCTGGCGATCGTGGTGGGGACGCAGTCGTTGGTGGAGTGAGGCGGGGTTCGATTTCGGTGTGCCCCGACTCCGAAGCGGCCGGACTAGCGAGCGGGCCGCACAGGTCTCCGCGGTGGGAGCGCAAGGGAACCACGACTGTGGAGGACGAGCAGGACCAGCCCGAGGGCCACCGGGAGTGCCACCAACTCGACGGACCCGCTCCCGACGTCCATCGCGCGGACTTCGTTCACCGCGAGCGCCCCGACGTACGGGACGAGACTCAGGACGATCGTGAACGCTGTCCGCCACCACCGCATGATCGCGAGAACGACGGCGCTGATCTCGAGCACTGCCGTCCCGTACCAGGCGTAGAGGTTCCCGTCCCACAGGGACCGGCTGTACTGCCACTGTCCGGGATCGCTGACGCTGCAGTAGCTGAGGGCGCCGAGCAGGAACCACCCGACGGCTGCTGCCGCGGTGTGCTGGGAGCGGTGCGGGCGCCCGAGGACCGCGACGACCGCACACGCGCTGAGCAGGAGCAAGGTCGCCCGGTCGACACTCCAGACGCCCGGGTACCGGTTCAGGAGGTACGGCGACACGGTCCCGAGCAGCACGGACACCAGCAGGACGACGCGCCCGACGTTCCACCGGCCGGAGAGCGCAGTGACGAGGGCGATCACCCAGAGCGCCGCGAACACGAAACCCGTGTCGCGGAAGGGTCCGACCTGCACCATCGATCCCGGAGCCGGGTTGCCGGTGATCCACGGCGCCCAACTCGAGAACAGGAACTCGGCGAGAGCAAGCCCGGTGCCGAGGGTCAGGGCCACCGTGCTCGCGGGGTTCCGCACATCGGCCACCACGAGCCCGTCGAGCCGCAGGCCCACGCCGTGCTCGGCGATGGCCCGACGTTCCTGGCGGGTCGGACGCTGTCGGCCTTCGCCCTCGGCGACGTCGAGGAGTGTCCCGACGAGCGCGTCGGCGTTCGCGGAACGCCACGCAGCCGGGTACCAGGCGAGCAGTCGCCGGTACCGAGCTTCGAGTTCGGCACTCATGCTCCGGCCACCTTGCCGGAGATGCTCGACGTGCGCGGCAGACGGGCACGCACCGCGCGCAGCCTGACCTCGAGTCGCTCGGTCTCCAGCGCGAGCCGCTGTTCACCCTGGGTGGTGAGGGCGAAGTAGCGCCGGAGACGCCCCCCAACGACTTCGTCTCCGGCGCCGGTCACCAGTCCGTCCTGTTCGAGACGTTCCAGTGTCTTGTACAGCGTCGTCACCGGCAGGCCGACGTCGCCATCCGTGAGCTCGGTGACGGCCTGGATGATGCCGTACCCGTGGAGCCGTCCCCGGGCGAGGGTGGTCATGACCCAGAACGCCGGCTCTCGCAACTCTGCTGTTCGCATGGGGAAACAATATGCCCGAACTGGGAATATTTCCACCTCTCCAGGTGAGCGCTGCGACGACTGCAGCGCGATGCCGCTCCCCCACTTCGCGGGTGATGCCTGCCCTCGGGCTCAAAGACGCTTCACAGGTTGGCTACGATCCGAGGGCGCCGGCTTCCGGCGATCGCACTCGTCCGGCCGTTGTCGGACGGCACACCCGAGGGGACAACCCGTGCCACACAGCACCGCAACACTCCGACGCGCATGCGCGATCGGCGCGACGATCGCCGTCATCGGCCTGAGCACCGGCTTCGGGGCGCTGTCTGCCTCGGCGGCAGAACTGCCGGAAGCAGCACCGGCGACCGCGTCAGCCGGCTCGACCGCGGCCCCCACCGAGGACACCGCGCCCGGAACCGGCACGGACCCCGACACCGGCACCGGCACCGGCACCGATGAGGAGACCGCAGCAGCGTCGCCCGACGCGACGACTCCTGTCGCCCCGGTTCCGGATGCCGCCGAGGACACGGAGGTGCCCGCGGACGAGACCACCGCGCCCAGCAGCGCTCCGGCCGCCCCGGCGACGTCTGCTCCCGCCGTCGCCGAGCCCACCGCGACCATCGCCGGGGATGCGACCGCGGGCAGCACCCTCACCGCGACGGGGACGGGCTTCACCGGCACGCTCTCCTACGTGTGGACGGGTGACGGCACCACGCTCCCCGTCACGACCGAGTCCTACCTCGTCCTCCCTTCGGACGCCGGCAAGGTCATCGCCGTCACGATCACGGGCGATGACGACCAGACAGCAACGGCGTCGACCGCTGCGGTGACACAGGCCGCCTCGTTCCCCGAGGCGACCACCGAGGACGAGCCGGTCATGCTGTCCACGACGGCCGGGGAACGGTTCACCCACACGTTCGCCGCGGACGGGTTCCCGAAGCCGACGTACTCGGTGGAGTACTTCTCGCTCGACGACCCGTACGCCGACGAGACCGATCAAGACGAATCCGGTTACCTTCCCTACGGTCTGTCGCTCGACCACTCCACAGGGGTGCTGTCCGGCACCTCTGACTACTCGGGCACGTACGCCTTCCGCATCGTCGCGACCAGCGGCACGACGACCGCATCGCAGTACGTGAACCTCACGACGGACGCCTCGACACCGCTCGGCGTGCGGGTGACGGCCGAGGACAAGGACACGTTCCTCACCGCTCATTCCACGAGCTGGGTCATCGAGCGCGACGGCACCGTCTGGACCTTCCAGAACGAGACCACGCCCGAGCCCGACGGCGGTTACAGCACCTTGGGCGTGGGCTTCGAGGGCGGGCAGCCGACCATCGACCAGGGCGGCACGCTCCTGGTCGGCGGGAGCCTCGTCGACCGCTTCGGCAACGAGGTCGACGGCGCCGACGGCTACCCGGCACCGTTCACGGTGACGTCCGACCACACCTCTGACGTCATCGTCCCGAACACCGACCCGTGGGCAGGTGCCGAAGTGACGTTCCCGCACGCGTCGACCCACGCGCTGACCGTGGCGTCGAGCAGCTTCGCCACGGCGTTCACGGTGGACGTCCGTCCGACCGCTTCGACGGTGGCGACCCCTGTCGCTCCGACGAGCGCGGTCTCCGCCGCCGTCCCGACCGGCCAGCTGGCATACACCGGGAGCGACGCGATGCACCTGCTGCCGTGGGCTGCGGGACTCGCGCTGACCGGCGTCGGCGTGATCGCGCTGCAGGCCCGTCGTCGGAAGCGATCCTGACCCACCACCGATGAACGACCGAGGGGCCCAGCGCGTGCTGGGCCCCTCGGCCGTTCACTGCGAGCCCGCCTGAACCCTTCGGAGAAGGCCCACAGGTGGCGTCCGCCGCCCTTGTCCGGCTCCCCCGGCGTCCATAGGCTCCCGCTGTCAGACGATCGTCTGGCGTACGAGCGGAACGAGGACGGGCATGAACGACGACACGCAGGTCAGCATGAACCGGGTGCACTGGGCCGGCGGTGTCCCCCGCAGTGCGGTGGATGCCCTGCTGCACGACGGCGGGCTGGCGGTGGTCCCCACCAAGGTCGGCTACATCCTGATGACCTCGGACCGCGCGGGCCTCGAGCGCAAGTTCGACGCGAAGGAACGCAACCGGAACAAGCCGGGTGTCGTGCTCGTGAGCTCGCTCGAGATGCTCCGGAGCATCGCGCAGCTCACCCCCGAGATCGACGCCCTGTACCAGCGGTGCTGGGACGAGGACATCCTGCTCGGGTGCATCCTGCCCTGGAGTGACGAGGGCCGAGCGGCACTGCCGGCGGACGGCTCCGACGAACTCATGATGGACACCCGCGGGACGTCCTGCTTCGTCATCAAGTTCGGCGTCCCCGGTGAGCTCGCCGCCCGCGAACTCTGGACCGAGCACGGCAAGTTCGCCTTCGCGAGCTCGGCCAACCCGTCGGGCACCGGCAACCGTGGCGTGGTCGACGGCATCGGCGAGCGCATCGCCGAGCGCGCCGACGTGATCGTCGAGGCGGACGACTACGTCGCGTCCATCCAGCCGGAGCAGAGTGCCGAGACCCGCTACGAGCAGGGCGTCATGGTGTCGATGGTCGACAGCGCCGGAGCCCTGATCCCGCTGCAGGACGGACGCCGATCGGTCGTCCCCGCACCGACGCTGATCCGCAAGGGGCTCGACGTCGACCGGATCATGGGGCTGCTCGCGGACACGTTCACGAGCTGGGACTACCGGCAGGGTGAGTACTACTGAGCCCGCACGAGAGGACTTCCGTGGGCCGGCAGCGCCTGTCGCGTGAGGACGCCTCGAGCCGCATCACCGCGTTCGTGTACGGCAACATCGTGATCCTCGGCACGATCGCACCCATGCTCCCGGACACCGCCGAGAGCGGTCGGGGGCTCTGGTACGTCCTCGCCACCGCGTTCTCGACCTTCCTCGCACACACCTTCGCCGAATCGGTCGGACGACGTGCGCGGAGCGACCACCGCCTCACCGGGGAGACCGTCCGCGCCGAGCTGCGAGATTCGCTGCCCATCCTCACCTCCGGTCTCCTGCCGGCTGCCGTCCTCGCATACGCCTGGCTGACCGGCACATCCGGGCTCGCGGCCGAGATCATCGCGATCGCGTACCTCGTGGTCCGGCTCGCGCTCCTCGGGCCCGTCGTGGCCAGACTCCGCGGGGAGAACCCGTCCCCGCGGACGTTCGTGGCCGGCCTCGTCCTCGCGCTCGTCGGTGTCGGCATCGCACTGGTCAAAGCAGGTCCGGGCTTCTGAGGCGAGCGTGCGCGAGGCGCGCGAGCGCGGGAACCTCGACACCTCGCGTCGTCACGTGGGCCGGCCGTCGGCGACGGCCGCGACGGCTTCGATCTCGACCAGCTGGCCGTCGTAGCCGAGCACCGTGACCCCGAGCAGGGTGCTCGGCACGTCGTGCGCGCCGAAGGCATCGCGCACCACCTGCCATGCGGCGACGAGGTCGGCCTGCCGTGAGGACGCCACGAGCACCCGGGTGCTCACGACGTCCTCGATGGACGCACCTGCGGCACGCAGCGCCTCCTGCATCGTCTCGATGCACCGGGCAGCCTGGCCCGCGTAGTCGCCGACCGCCGCCGTGGACCCATCTGGTTCGAGCGGGCAGGCCCCGGCGAGGAACACGAGCCGCGTCCCGGCCGGCACGGTGGACGCGTACGCGTACTGCGCCGCGTCGCTCAGGACGTCGGACCGGATGAGACGGACTGCGCTGGCCATGCCCGTCATCCTGCCAGCAGCGACGTTCGACCTTCGGTGGCGTCAGGCGCAGTACTCGTACGGCAACATCGCGACCGACCCCACCCAGATCGCCCCCACGGTGGTGCCGTCCGTCCCGAGCTGGAACGTCATGTAGCGCCCGTCGGCCTGCACGCTCCACATCGAGTACGGCCCCTGGTCCTCACCGTAGGTGCCGGTGTACTGCAGGTCCGGGTACGCGGAGCGCACCTCGGTCAGGGGCGCTCCGATGCCGATCCCGGCGTCGGTCTCGGGCGAGTTCGTCGTCACCGGGTCCGACCCCACCCCACCGATGGTCACCCCGGCGACCTTGCCGTCGCGGGGGATGACGATGAGGCCGGGGGTGTCGGACCGCTCCCAGAAGGTCGTCTCCGGGCTGGCCGGACACGCATCCGTACTCCGGGTGTAGGCGGCTGCCAGGTCGTCGATCTCGCCCTGCACCGGACCACCGAGGGCGATCGGTCCGACCTCCTGGGTCGAGATGGTCCACGTCGCGGGGTCCGACAGGCTGAAGGCCGTATCGGTCGCGGTCGGGGTCGCAGTTGGGGTCGCAGTGTCGGGGTCAGCCGGCGCCTCCGGGGTCGCGGTCGCAGTCGCCGTCGCAGTCGCAGTCCGGGTCGGCGTCGCGGCCGGTGAGCCGGAACAGGCGGTCAGCGCCATCGCTGCGATGAGCCCGAGGGCCACCCCGGCGGTCCGGGCGGTGCCGTTCACGCGGCCCCCGCCGCACTGCGCCCCTGCCGATCCGGTGGGAGCTGGGGGCCGGGTTGCTGCACGGTCCTCCAGCTGCCGATCCGCGGGTCGAGCCGGACGGCATCACCGCATTCGTCGCAGTGCGCCGCTCCCGCCTCGCCGAGCAGGATCTTCGCGCCGTCGTGGACGAACGGGTTCGGGTTGCCGGGCATCGTCTGTTTCCCTCCGTCGGCGGATGTCGAACGATCCCCGCCCGCAGGCGGGGACCCGACCGGCGCGGGCTCCGGAGAGCCGCAGCGCCGGCCGATGACCCCCGCGCCGTTGCGATGGCCGATCCACCGTACGTCGAGCCTCCACGAGGAACGGAACCCCTCGTTCGCCATCGCAACCAGAGCGTTACACAGCTTCCGACGCAGCGATCAGTCGGCGTCCTCGACGTCGAACACGACGACCCGCGCACTCGCCGCACCGATGAACTCGGCCACCGGCCGGTGCTCCGGGTGCGGCAGGTACCCGGTGAGCGCGGCACGATCGCGGAACCGGACGACGAGCATCCAGTGGAACCCGCCTTCCAACCCCTCGGTGCTCACGCTCGTGCCGGACTGCACCGACTCGACCCCCTCGATCCGTGGCAGGCGCCCACGCGACAGGGCCGTCGCCTCGGACGACCGGTCCTCCCCGTCCCACTCGACCAGCACGGTGTGCGTCACTCCGGACACGTGGTCCCCTTCCTCGAACGCAAGAACGCGAAAACGTCAAAAGCCCAGAACGGCAGATCAGAACGCCGGCGTCCCGCCCGCGATCGTGATCGTCGACCCGGACTGGTAGCTCGACTCCGGGCTGACCAGGTGCACGTAGGCGGCACCGAGCTCGGCGGGCTGACCGGGACGGCCGAACGGCGAGCTCTCACCGAAGTGCGACACCGTCTCGGCGTCGTCGGAACCCGGCTGCAGCGGCGTCCACACCGGCCCCGGCGCAACGGAGTTCACACGGATGCCCTTCGGCGCGAGCTGCTGCGCGACGGCCTCGGTGAAGAGCTTGATCGCGCCCTTCGACACGGCGTAGTCGATCTTGTCCGGCGAGGGCGTCGACGCCTGGATCGAACCGGTCGTCACGATGGTCGACCCGGGCTCGAGGTGCGGCACGGCTGCCTTGGTCAGCCAGAACAGCGAGTAGATGTTGGTCTTGAAGGTGGAGTCGAACATCGACGTGTCGAGCGTGAGGATGTCCTCGTTGCTCTCCATGCGTCCGGCGACCATGACCAGGGTGTCGAGGCCGCCGAACTCGTCGACGCCCTTCTGCACCAGGTCGGTGCAGTACTGCTCGTCGGAGATGTCCCCGGGGAACAGCACGGCGCGACGACCCTCGGACTCGAGCAGGTCGCGGACCTGTTCCGCGTCCTCCTGCTCGTCCGGCAGGTACGAGAGCACCAGGTCCGCACCTTCGCGCGACAGGGCGATGGCGGCGGCACGGCCGATGCCGGAGTCGGCACCGGTGACGATGCCGCGGTACCCCTTCAGCCGTCCGAGCCCGACGTAGCTCTCCTCGCCGTGGTCGGGCTTCGGGTCCATCTTCCACGCGGCGCCCGGCAGCGACTGCTCCTGCTTCGGGTACGGCGGTGCCGGGTAGAGGGTGTTCGGATCGCGCTTCTCGTACTGGCTCATGGCCCCACTGTCGTCGCTGCGCCCGCACGGGCGCTCAGCTGGTGGGTGACGGACGCCGTGCAGGCGACCCCGGTTCTGGAGACGGGTGGGGACGGACTGGAGGCGCGGTGCCAGCTGGCACCGCGCCTCCCGTCCGTCAGGTGGTTCAGACGCCGGCCGTGGTCTTGATCCAGGACGAGGCCTGCGACAGCAGGGCGTAGTTCGAGCCGGCCTTGGTGTTCGCGCCGGGGTCGGCGCTGTCGCCGGTGGAGCAGACGGCGACGACCTTGCCGTTGACGAGCAGCGGGCCGCCCGAGTCGCCGTGGTTCGATGCACCGGTCACGCCGGTGAGGTGCTGGGCACGACCGTTGAAGGCGTCGGTGCTCGCGCCGGTGAGCGAGACGGTGGCCTGGTACAGGCCGTCGGACTGGGTCGCGTTCGCACGCAGGCCGTAGCCCTGGATGGTGCCGGTGCCGCTCGACTTGGCCGTCGCGGTGAGGTCGAGGGGTGCGTAGGTGGACAGCGAGTAGGTGGTCCGCAGGTGCACGAGCGCGATGTCACCCGCCGGCGAGGCGCTGACGCGGTCGACGGCGACGGCCGTGCCGCGGTTCACGGTGGAGTTCGAGTGGTAGACGTTCATCGCGCCGATGCCGTCGATGCAGTGCCGGGCCGTGAGGATCCACGAGGCGTTGAGCTGCTCGCCGGTGCAGTTGCTGACGTAGCCCGAGGGGATGCTCCCGCCCGAGGCTTCGAGCTGCACCGCCCACGAGGTGGTGGGGGCCTTCTCGCCGCCGACGACCTTCGTGCTGACGGGCAGCGCGGACGCGGGCGAAGCGGCGAACACGCCGGCGGTGATGACGGCGACCGCGGCGAACGCGGCTGCGATGGACTTCCTCATGACGACTCCTCTGTCGGTGAAGCACCTGTCAGTTGCTCTGTGCAACTGATGCGTCATCCTGACCCCCTGTCCAGGGGTCGCACCAGTCCGCACTTCGACGGACACATGCACCGCTCGCTCGCAGCCGGCCGGGGTACACTCTGTGCGCAACGCAGTTGCCCGGTACCGTCTCCCACGCATCTTGCGGCACCTCCTCCCCATGGTGCGCAGAGACTGATCCCATCTCCCTTCGCACGTCTCCCCCCGACGCTCGCGCCGTACTGGTCCAGTACTGGGCGCACGTGTCAGCGCACGTCGAGTTCATCCTCGCCCACCCGGTCGGTGGAACCGACGCCGCTCGCGTGGCCGCCTCGCAGTACCTCGAAGCGTGCGCGGAGCTCGTTCCGCAGGAACTCCGGCCGGACCACGGGGCCTCGCAGCATCCCAGGGCGGTCCGTCGGGCCGTCACGTACATCCGGGCGAACCTGCGCCGGCCGCTCGCAGCCGATGAGATCGCGGCGGCTGCCGGGGTCTCGCCGCGCGCACTGCAGTTGGTCTTCCAGCGCTCGCTCGGCACGAGCCCGTTGCGGTACGTCCGCGACGCACGGCTCGCGGGGGCGCACGCCGAACTGCTGACCGACCAGACGACGCCGATCGGGGCGGTCGCCGGGCGCTGGTGCTTCACCAACCAGGGGCGGTTCAGCGCCGCCTACCGTGAGCGGTACGGCGAGACGCCGAACGAGACCCGGCAACGAGTCGCCGAGGCGCACGAACCGGCGGCCGTGGACACTGTGGCGCACCCTGGCTGAAAACTGCGCCATCTGTCTGGTCGTAGGTTCGGGCCATGACCACGACCGAGGCACATCGAGGTGAGGACCGCTTCGAGCGGATGTCCGCGGGCCTGCACGGCGTCCTGGAGCCACGACTCGAGGTCCTCGATGCGATGGACCGAGTGATCGCGGCGTGCGTCGAGTTCACCTCGGCGACGGAGGCGGGGATCGTCCTCGGCGATCCGTCCGGGACCCTGCACGTGATCGCCTCGACGAGCGAGCGCACCAGCGACGCGGAAGAGGCGCAGCTCGGCACGAACGAGGGATCGTGTCTGGACTGCTTCCGGACGGGGCGGACGATCGACGTCCCAGACGTCACGACGCACGAGTCCGTGTGGCCGGCGTTCGCCGAGACGATGCGCCAGCGAGGCCTCCGCGGCACGTTCGCCGAGCCGGTCCGCCTGCGGGACGGGACCATCGGGTCGCTGTGCCTCTTCGCGGAGCACACCGACGGTCACGACGACGCTGACGTCGTCCTGATCCAACTGCTCGCCGACGCCGCGTCCGCCGCCCTGGTGCGGCAGCGGAACGGCAGCCAGACCCGCACGTTCCAGGAACAGATCGACGACGCGATCGAGGCGCGGGTGCTCGTCGAGCAGGCCAAGGGCGCGCTCGCCTACCGGCGCGGCATCCAGATCGACGAGGCCTTCCAGATCCTGCGACGCGCTGCGCACGGGGCCGGCCGCGGGATGCGGGCGATGGCCGAGGACGTCGTCCACCACGGTGCCGATCTCGGGACGACCGCCTAGGGAACGACTCCGGGTCGCTGGCCCGGGCGGTCGCGCCGACCCCGCCGGCTGCGTCCCTCGTGTCGCACTCGTCGCTCTCGTCCGTCGGACGGGGTGCGCAGCGTGAGGCCGTGGTGGTCGGTGGTCAGGGTCACCGCGGTCACCTCGCCGAAGGCGTCGCCGTCGAGCTGCACACGCTCCGGGGTGTCGACGGTCAGGTGCAGGGTGCGCGCGCGGGTGTAGCGGAGCGCACGCGACGTCGGCAGCACCCGCGCCAGGAGTCGCCCGAACCCGGTGCGCGAGTAGAACCGGTTCAGGGTGAGGGCGTACCCCACCTTGGTCCACCCGAACCATCCGGCGGGCCGGAACGCCACCGCGTCGAGCAGGCCGTCGTCCGGTTCCGCGGCGGGGAGCAACAGGACGCCGGCGGTGAGGGTGCCGCAGTTCCCGACGATGATCGTGTGCGCGCTCATGTCGCGCAGTGCCCCCTGGTCGATCCGGTAGTGCACCGGGATCTGACGGTTGCCGATGATCGAGCGGGCGATGGGGTCGGAGTAGGCGACCCACCCGAACCGCTTCTTCACCCAGGCGTTGGTGTCGGCCGCCATGCTCGCGTCGAGCCCGATGCCCGTCATCACGAGGAACGCGTGGGACGTGGTGGCACCCGACGCATCGGTGAGGTCGGCGAGCCCGACGTCGATCGGACGGTCGGTGCCGGTGAAGCCCGCTCGGACCGAGCGCACCAGGTCGCCGAGGGGCAGCCCGAGGTTCCGTGCGAACAGGTTCCCGGTGCCGCTGGGGACGAGCGCCACCGGAGTCCCGGTGCCACGGAGCTCCGCGGCGACGACCCGGAGCGTGCCGTCACCACCGGCGACGAGGACGACGCTCGGGTGGGCGTCGCGCGCGGCCCGGGCAGCAGCACGCCCGTCGTCTTGAGCGCTCGTCTCGAACCAGAGCGACTCGTCCCATCCGTGCGCGCGCTCCTCCGCGCCGAGCACCGCTCGGAGGCGGGCCTGGTCGATCTTGGTCGGATTCACGACCACGGCGGCGCGCGGCCGGCCGGGTTCGTTCGGGGGCGTCGGCATGCGGTCGGTGCGGGGATTCCTGCTGGTGGTGTGCTTCGCCAGTGGCGGACTAGTTGGTCCGGCCGGCGTTGCGGGCCTTGTTGCCGCTGCGGCGGACGGCGCCGAAGACGATCGTGCCGAGCAGCAGGACGATGCCGATGATGCCGAGCCAGAGCAGGCCCTTCAGGGCGAAGCCGACGATGGACAGGACTGCCCAGAGGACGACGAGGACGATGACGGTCTTCACGGTGGTGGTTCCTTCGGCGGGGTGTGGTGCGTGCGGGGTGGGGTGAGGTGGAACGGGGTGGGCGTGTCAGTGGATCCGGAGCTCGGACACCATCGGGCAGACGAAGGGGTCGCGGGCGCCGAGGCCGACGCGGTTGAGGTACCGGACGACGATCCCGTACGAGCGCAGCAGCGTCGTCTCGGTGTACGGCACGTCGAGGGTGTCGCAGTGGTCACGCACCAGCAGGCGGGCCTGCTTCAGCGCCGGACGCGGCATCGACGGGAACAGGTGGTGCTCGACCTGGTAGTTCAGCCCACCCATCAGGAACGACACCCACCAGCCGCCACGGATGTTGCGCGAGGTGCGCACCTGGCGGGAGAAGAAGTCGACCTTCGCGTCGTGTGCGATGGTCGGCATGCCCTTGTGGTTCGGGGCGAACGAGGCACCCATCATCACGCCGAACACGGCCAGCTGCACCCCGAGGAACGCACACGCCATCCCGAACGGCAGGAACCAGAACACGACCGTGAGGTAGATCGCGAACCGCGCCACCAGCAGGATGCCCTCGAGGACCCGCCCCCGGACGTCGCTGCGGCCGCCCGTCCCGCGGAGCACCGACATGACGGCAGCGCGATGCAGGTTGATGCCCTCGAGCGTGAGCAACGGGAAGAACAACCAGCCCTGGTACTGCACGAACAGCCGGAGCGGCCCGTTCTTCACGGCGGCGGCGTCCTCCGGCAGGAACCGGATCACGTCGGGGGCGATGTCCGGGTCCTTGCCGACGGTGTTCGGGTTGCCGTGGTGACGCGTGTGCTTGTTCATCCACCACGAGTAGCTCAGGCCCACCAGGAACGTCCCGACCCAGCGGCCAGCACGGTCGTTCCACTTCTGGGACGCGAACACCTGACGGTGCGCGGCCTCGTGCGACAGGAACGCGAACTGCGTGAACAGCACGCCCAGCGCACCGGCCACGATCAGCTGGAACCACGAGTCACCCAGGAACGCGAACGCGACCCAGCAGGCGGCCGTCGCCACGACGAGCGCGGAGAACAGCGCCCAGTAGAACCCCCGACGGCGCTCGAGCAGCCCCGCTTCCTTCACCTGCGCCAGCAGTGCGGAGTACGACGAGGTGCCGCCGGTCCGCGGCCCGGCCGGGGAGCCGGTCTTCCGGTAGCCGCCGGTGAGGGGTTTCGAGCTGGTCTCCCGCTGCGGGCTGGTACCGGCGTGCTGCGTGGTCATGGATTCCCTGGTCGTCATCGGAATGGAGGATCGTTCCGGCGGCCGGGGTCTGGGGCTGCTGGTCCAACGCTAGAGCCGCCGCGCTCCTCGGTGCAAGCCACAGGTCCGCGTGTCCGCTGCTCGGCTACGGTTGTCCCGCCTGCTCGACGGAAGGACCGCTCCCCACATGACCGAGGTACGCGAAGCACGACTGGTCGAGACGTTCGTGACCCTCACCGACAGCCTGGTGGCGGACTACGACGTGGTCGACGTCCTGCAGACGCTGGTCGACCGGGCCGTCGAGCTGTTCGACGCCGCCGCGGGCGCCATCCACCTGCTCGACCAGCACGACGAGCTGCGGGTCGTCGCCTCGACGAGCGAGCGCAGCAGCTTCATCGGTCTGCTCCAGCTCAACGCCGGCGAGGGGCCCTGCATCACCGCCGTGACCACCGGCCGGTTGGTGACCTCGGAGAACGCCGACGACCTGCGGCAGCACTGGCCGCGGTTCGCCGAGGCATCGCGGGCTCGCGGCTACGCGGGGGTCCACGCCATCCCGCTCCGGCTGCGGGACACCACGGTCGGGTCGCTGAACCTGTTCCGCGAGACCGAGGGGGCGCTGAACGGAGCTGATGCCCGAGCCGCGCAGGCCCTCGCCGACGTCGCGACCATCAGCCTGTTGCAGCAACGGACCCTCGAGCACGCGACCCTCACCGCGGAGCAGCTCCAGCGTGCGCTCGACAGCCGGGTCGCCATCGAGCAGGCCAAGGGGTACCTCGCACGTGCGGCCGGGGTCGACGTCGAGGAGGCCTTCGGCATGATCCGTCGCTACGCCCGCGCCCACCAGCGCTCGCTGAGCCAGGTCGCCGCCGCCGTGGCGCGCGACGACGTCCCGCTCGCCGACCTCATCGGGGCCGGAGCGTCCTGAGGGTTCGCTCGGGACGCTCCGGACCGTGCACGGCTACTTCGTCGTCGTGAAGGTGCCCCGAGCCCGCTGGTCCGAGCCGTAGCCACGAGCGTGCACCACGTGCGTGCCCGGCGCCAGCGCTGCCACGGCCTTCGTGATCTTCAGGCGGACCTTGCCGTCCGCGTTGGCCGTCGTGCGGGTGGCGCGACCGCCGTCGATGCTGACGGTGACCGACTCGCCGGCGCGGAACCCCGTCGCCGAGATCGCGACCTTGGCACCCTTCCGGCTGCTCGTCGGCGTCACGGCGATGGCCGTGCTGGTCGCCTGCGCCTCGGCACACGCGTCACCCGGGGTCCCGACCGCCGGAGCGGACGCGGTCGGCCGTCCGTTCACGCTGCGCACGCCGTCGTCCTCGCGGATGCGCATCGTGCCGACCGAGTCACCGATCACCGAACCGCCCTGGGTGTTGCTGAGGGTCATCGCGTAGTCCGACGTCCGCGAGAACGACGGGGTGCGGTCACCGTTCACCGAGACCGCGACCGTGCGGCAGACCTCGCCGGGCTGGAACGTGACGGGCTGCACCGCCGGGCGGATGCGCCCGTCGTACGCCTGGTCGAGGTCGAAGGACACCGTCGTGGCCTGCTCGGCAGGCCGGGAGAGCACGACCGCTGCCCGGACCACCGTGCGCGTGCGGCCCTCGTCGACGAACCGGTCCGCGATGCGTGCGGCGGGACGCTTCGTGACCACCGGGGTACCGAGGGTCGCAGCGGGCACGAGCGACAGGTCGCTCAGCAGGACCCCGCTGTTCTTCTGCGGGACGTCGATGGTCACCTCGCGCACCGACGTCAGGTCGATGCCGGTGAACGCGTCGAGGGGGATGCGCGCCTGCTGCAGGATCGTCTTGCGCGGGGCCGTCCGGGTACCGGGGAGCAACTGTCCGGCACGGCTGGTGTCGGACAGGCGTCGGGTCGCCACGGCACCGGTCGCGTCGTGGAGGGTGATCGAGACGTTCGCGTTCGTCGTCGCGGTGTCGTCCGGGGTGAGGCGGAGCGACAGCGCCTGGAACCCCGTGAAGTCACCGGCCGCCGGAGCCACCGGGACGTGCACCTGGCCGCCGGTCGCCGCCTTGGTGGGCGAGACGTGCAGGGCGGGGGTGGCCGGCACCGACGACGCCAGGTAGGCCGGGGTGTAGTCCGGGGCGTTGGACGAGATCGAGACGCACGCCGGCAGGATCTGTTTCGCGGGCAGGTTGTCGGTGCTCGCGCAGGTCTTCGCCGTCAGGGCCCCGGTCGTGGTGATCGCCGGGTTCGCGGTGTCGAACAGGGCGAGGTCGCGCCGGCTCGCGCCGGGCTGGGAGGCGCTCACCCGGATGTCGGCCGTGCCCAGGGCGGCGGGCTGGCGGTTGGTGCCGTCGAACATCGGCAGGAACTGCTGCTCACCGTCGAGCGTCAGGCGGAAGAAGCCGCTGATCAGGCTCGTGCCGACGGCGTACTGCTGGTCGGACGACAGCCGCGTGGTGCGCTTCGCCTTCGCCCCGCAGACCGCGTCGGACTCGTCGTACCAGTCGTCCGACGACGCCTTCGCGTACTTGCCGGGCGTCCACGTCGTGTTGAAGAAGTTGTGGTTCGCACCCATCACCAGCACCGAGGAGCGCAGCACGTCGTCCCCGAAGGCGGTGCGGGAGTCGTCGTAGAAGTGCTGTCCCTGCAGGTCGGACACGTCGCCGTCGCAGTACGGCAGGACGACCGCCGTGTTGGTGTCCGGCAGGGTCATGCGCCCGAAGTCGGTCGGTGCCAGGGGCAGGACGGCACGGATGCCGAAGGGGTTCGTGCGCTGCGTGTTGAGCAGGGCCGCGCGGACCACGCCGTCACCGCCGCGTGAGTGGCCCATGAGGCCGACGTCCTGCAGGTCGAGCTTGCCGGTGAGCAGCGGCGAGAGCCGGGGCTCCTGTCCGGCGTCCGCCCGCTGCAGCAGGCTGAGGTGGTCGAGGACGAGCTGCCCGCGGGCCACCGCTCCGCCGTCGTCCGAGTAGCTGCCGTCGAGGGCGTTGATCGCGTTCGCGGAGATCGACACGACGACGTTGCCGTGGCTCGCCAGCGCGGTCGCCGCTGCGTTGTAGCCGAGGTAGCTCGGGATGTCGGTCTGTCCCTTCCCGCACGGCCACGCCTTCGGGTTGTACGTGCCGCCGTAGCAGGCCTCGTGGCGGCCGTGCAGGAACACCACGACCGGACGCTTGCCGGGGGCGTCCTTCGGCACGAAGACCGCGGCACGCATCTCACCCTTGCGACCGAAGCCCTTGATCGTCTCGGCTTCGTTGCCCAGGTCGTAGTCGGCCCGGGTGACCGCGTACTGGCCCGCGGACGCCGGGTCGTCGGTCAGGGGTGCCGGGGCCTCGCGCGGCGCGACCGTCTGCGGCGCGGTGGCGGCCTGCCGGTTGCCCTGCAGGTCGGTCTCGCCCGTCCAGCCGAGCTCGACGCTGCGGGCATCGGCGACCGCGGGGTCGGTCGTGGTGACCGTCAGCTGCCGCTGGTCGAGGCTCGTCTGCGCGACGCCGATGTCGGTGCCGTCCACGAGCAGGACGGGGGCCGCCGCACGGAGCGGCAGGGGGTCGGCGAGGGTCAGGACGACGGTGTACCCGCCGTCGGTCGGCGTGACCGTCCAGTCGTCACCCTGCGCGACGGGCGTGCCCGGCGTCGTGATCGTGGTCGTCCCCGTCGCGGCGGTGGACCCGTCGCCCGGCGCGGCCGTGGCCGGCAACGCCGCGATCGTGCCGGAGACGGCGAGCGCCCCGGCGATGAGTGTCGAACACGCGATCTGCAGCGCGATGGTGGAACGGCGTCTCGGCGAACGGTTCACGTCGGATCTCCCCTGGTGCGACGGGCATGCGCCACCGCACGCTCCGTCGCCAACAGTAGGGAGCACGCTGCTCGCTGCGGATCGTCCTGGAGGATGAGGTGGCGGCTCGGTCCCTGAGGGTCCTCACGGGTGCGACGGTCGGGTGCCCACCCGCACGCAGACGGCCCCGCGACCAGGGTCGCGGGGCCGTCGATCGTGCGGGTGGATCAGATGCGTCCGACGGTGCGACGACGTCGACGCAGCAGGACCATGAGCGTTGCACCCACGGCGAGCAGCGCAGCGGCGATGCTCAGCGGGACGGTCGGGTCCGAGCCGGTGAACGCGAGCTCACCGGTGGGCTGGTCGGTTCCACCGCCACCGCCACCGCCGGCACCTGCGGGGCCGGTCGGGGTGTCGGTGGGCACCACTGCGGGTGCCGTCGGGGTGGGTGTCGCGGTGGGCACCGGTGCCGGGGCACGGACCGTGATGGTGACCGTCTGGGCGTCGTCCGGGCTGGTGCCGTTCGACGCCGTGATCGTCACGGTCGAGGTGCCCGGGGTGGTCGGGGTGCCGGAGATGACGCCGGTGGTGCTGTCGATCGTCAGGCCGTCGGGCAGGCCCGTGGCGGTGAAGGTCGGGTTCGGGGTACCGGTCGCGGTGACGGTGGACGAGTAGGGCACGTCCACGGTGCCGTCGGACGGGGTGCCCGAGGTGATGGTCGGCGACTCGGACGGCGTACCCGGTGCGGGGCAGCCGTTGGAGGCCGTGATCGTGTTCGTGTCGAGGGTGACCGCGCCGGTGCGGGCCAGCAGGCGGCCCTGCACGGTCGCGCCGGTGGTGGCGGTCACGGACTGCTGCGCCAGGACGGTGCCCTGGAACTGGGCGCCGGTGCCGACGGTGGCGGAGCTGCCGACCTGCCAGAACACGTTGCACGAGCTGGCGCCGCCGGTGATCACGATCTGGCTGGCGGACCCGATGGTCAGGGTCGACGCGGCCTGGAACACCCACACCGAGTTCGCGCTGCCGGCCAGGGTCAGCGCACCGTTGTTCGCCAGGGCGAGGGCGCCGCCGGAGTACACGCCGGGTGAGAGCGAGAGGCCGTTCAGCTCGGTGAGACCGGTCTGGGTCGGGGAGAGCGAAGCGGCGACGTTGTACGCGGTGGTGGTGTCGCGCTGGGCCTGTGCGGCTGCGGCGTCGGTCTGGTGCGTGGTGCCGTTGACGACGCCGTTCGGTGCGCCGCCGAAGCCGGTGATGGACGTGCCCGGCGACAACCCGAGGTCGCCGTTGATCACGGAGGGGCCGGTGTTCGTGACCGCGCTCGCGCCGAGGACGCCGTAGGTCGATGCGGTTCCGAGGTTGACCGGACCGTCGATGACCGTGGCGGCGGATGCTCCGCCCCCGGTCCCGAGGGTGATCAGCGCGGCGACGGCAGCCGCCGAGATGACGAGGATCGAGCCTCGTCGGGATTGGTGAGTGTGCACGGCCAGCCTCTGCCTGCAGGAGAGGCGAGGGGTCGTCGGCGACGAGCGCGCATTCTCGGAGACTCGAAGTATGCGCTTCCGCACAGCCAGGACCTAGGAATGTATGCACATCCGGTCAAAGCCTGGCAATCGGCCCGGATCCCAGCCGGATCGGGGGACGCAAGCGCATGATCACCACAGGTTGACCGGCCGCTCTCACCAGCGGACGGGTTGGGAGTTCGGGTCTCCCGTCAGCCGGTGCGGCGCCGGTCCCGGGTAGGACCGGTCGCCCACCCCCGGACCACACGGCGAAGGGCCCCGCGATCGAGATCGCGGGGCCCTTGCTGGTACCGGGTGCTACTTGATGACGACCGTGATGGTCGGGCTGGTGCTCGTGGTGAGCTCCGAGGTCCCGGCGAAGACGGCGTGCAGGTTGTGCGTGCCCTTCTTCAGCGGGAGCTTCGACGTGACCACGCCGTTCTCCACCGTGACGGTGGCGAGGCGCTTCGAGCCCTGGTAGATCCGGGCGGTGCCGTCGACGCTGAAGCCGGTGGCCTTCACCTGGACGGTCGCCTTGCCGCCGCTGTACTTGATGGCGGTGCGCGACGGGGCCTTCTCGACCGTGACCGTCATGGCCTTCGCCGTCTTCGAGTCCGTTCCCGAGTACACCGGGTCCGCGTTGACGAACGAGGCCGTGACCGCGTGCTTGCCGATGGCGAGCGTCTTCGGCAGCGTCATGCTCGCCGCGCCGTCCTTGACCGGGGCGGTGCCGAGGACCTTGCTGCCGTCCTTGAACGTCACCGTGCCCTGCTGGGTACCGATGCCACCGGCGATGGTCGCGGTGACCGTGGCCGGCTTGGCGGTGCCGTAGGTCTGCTCGGCGGCCGACGCGGTGAGCGTGGTGGTCGTCGTCGGCAGCGTGGCGTGCAGGTTGAACTTGTCGACCGTCGAACCGATCGCAGCCGGGTCGGCCGTGGCCGTCGGCTGGAGCGTCACGCCGCAGCTGTCGACCTTGCCGTGCTGCACCGCCGAGTTGAGCGTCGTGCAGTCGCTGGCACGGATGTTCTCGACGGCGAGCTTGTCGTCGGTGACCGAGACCTTCACGAAGGTGCGGACGTGCTCCTGGTTCTCGACCGAGTTGGCCCAGTGACGCTCACCCTTGGGGTCCAGCGGGTCCGCGCCGTAGCCGCTCTGCGTGGCGTCCGGGGTGGTGAGGTCGTAGTACTTCGAGCCGGAGGCCGAGTTCGCCGTCATGTAGATGACGCCGCCGGGGCCGGAGAAGACCTCGGGAGCAGCGGGCTGCTCGTTGACGTTGGCCTTCTTGCCGTTCTTGATCGCGTAGCTGCGCGAGTAGGAGTGGTCGTGGCCCTGCAGGACGAGGTCGACACCCATGTCCGAGAACGACCGCGTGAAGTCGAACCGGCGCTGCTGGTTGTCACGGTCGTTCGCGTGGTCGGCCGGCGAGTAGATCGAGTGGTGGTAGACCAGCGTCGTCCACTTCGCGTCGTCGCCGTAGCGGTTGATGACGTCGCGCACGTAGTTCACGTGGGCAGCGTCCGAACCGGCCGCGTAGGCGTTCGAGTTGATGTCGATGAACAGGACGCCCTTGTACATGTACCAGTAGTCGCCACCCGAGTTCGCGGTCGTGTTGCCGCCCGGGTAGAAGTCCGGCACCTTGAGGGAGTTCGGCACCTGGTTGTGCTGCTCGTAGGCCTTGCCGCCCACGTCGTGGTTGCCGATGGTCGAGGCCCACGGGTAGCGCTTCAGCACGTCGCTGCTGTCCGCGAACGCGCCCCACTCGTACTCGTTGTTGGCGTGCTCGACCTGGTCGCCACCGGAGACCAGGAGCTCGGCGTCCGGCTCGGTCGATGTGGCGTACTTGAGCGTGTCCGCCCAGCCGGCGCCGTCGTCGTCGGTGAAGCCGGACGAACCGATCTGCGGGTCACCGAAGAACAGGAAGTCGAAGTCGCCGGAGAAGCTCTTCGTGGTGAAGGTGTACGACGCGGACCAGGCCGAGCCGTCCGCCGCACCGACGTGGTACGTGTACGAGGTGTTCGGCTCGAGGGCCGAGATCGTCGCGTGCGCGTTGATGTAGCCCGACTCGGCGGCGATGCCCGGGATGCTCTTGGTGTTCGAGTCGGTCGCGCTCGAGTCGGCTGCGGTGTTCGCGGCCTCCGAGGCGGCGACCGTCTGCTTGGCGTCGGTGAAGACGCCGTCCGTCATGGACGCGGTCTTCTGGATCTCGAGCGACTGCGCGACGTTCGTGGGGAAGTACCACGAGGCGATGCGCTGGCTCTCGGTCGCGCCGACGCCGAGCAGGATGTGGATCGGGCCACCGGTCGAGATGTTGGTGGTGGGGGTGTTCGTCGCAGCGGTGGCGGCGTTCGTGCCGACCATCGAGGCACCGGCGATGAGCGCGGCCCCGAGGACGGCTCCGCAGACGCGGAGGGTGGTGGTTCTGCGCCGGGTAGTGGCGCCGGACAGGAGACTCATGTGGGTCCGTTTCTCAGACGTGGGATGGTGCAGCACGGAAGACTCTGCATGCACTGCAAAACGTCTTGGTAAACGCTGAGTGACACTTCGTCGCTGTTCAGGAACGAACGCGACTCGTCAGCAGGTCCGTGGCGAGCGTCAGCGCGCCGCGAGCCGCTCGACGAACCAGATCATCCCCATCACGAACACGCCGGCGGTCACGGCGCCCGTCACCCAGAGCGACACCCGGTGCGCCTTCCGCCGCAGCAGCGAGAGCGGCGGGAAGACGATGACGATGATCGCGAGCTGCACGGCCTCGATGCCGACGTTGAAGATGAGGAGCGAGACGAGCAGCTGCCACGAGAACGCCTCGTGGATGCCGAGGGCCCCGGCGAACCCGAGCCCGTGGATGAGCCCGAAGGCGAAGACGACGGCCAGGCGGGTCCACCCCGCGCGGTCGAGCGAGAAGTGTCCGTGCTCGCCGACCACCAGTTCGTCGGCCCGCGATCGACGACGCCAGAGCCGCCACAGGTACCAGCCGGCGACCGCGGCGATCGACAGGGCGATGAGCGGCTCGACGACGATCGCGGGCGGGCTGACCACACCGAGGGCGGCGAGGATGAACGTGATCGAGTGGGCGATCGTGAACGCGGACGCCGTGTAGACGACCTCGCGCAGGCGACGCGACCCGGCGATGAGCGCCACGAGGAACAGGATGTGGTCGATCCCGGTCAGCAGGTGCTCGGCGCCGAGCCGGAAGAACTCCCAGAAGCGCTCACCCGCCGACTGCTCGGTCGAGAACGTGCGCTGCGAGGCGTCGAGGGTGGCCGAACCCGTCCGGTCGTCGACGTCGTAGGTGACGATCGTCTTGGTGTCGCGCACGAAGGTCTCGTCGTCGGGGAAGAGCTCCGACGACACCACGTGCCCGGACTGCGTCTCCGACGGTTCCGGGCAGGTGAAGTCCGCGGTCACGTGGGCGTACGGCACCTCGTCCTGCAGGTCGACGGTGACGGTGTCGTCGAGCGTGCCGGTGCAGGCCTGCCCACCGGCTCCCGTCACCCGGAACCGGTCGAACACGTACTTCCCGATCGCGTCGGTGTGTGCCTCGGCGGCCGTCACCATCCCCGGGAAGTCCCCGTCGTCCCAGGCCTGCTGCCCCTGCTCGTGCAGCGCGTCGTCGTGCTCGCTCGTGGCCACCGAGACGAGCATCAGGTCGTACTCGAGCCCGAGCTTCGCCTGCACCACCGTCGGCTTCGTGGACGTGACGTCGGCGTAGACCACCGAGCTGAAGCCGTGCGCCGACGCCGGTGACGCCCCCGCGAGCACGCCGATCACGACCACCCCGAGCAGCACGAGCGCGGCGACGACCCGTGCGACGAGCGCGAACAGGGGGAGGGAGCGGGCAGGGCGGGCGCGCAGGAGCGCGGCGGTGGTTCCGGAGGGCACGCGCAGACGATCCGGCCCGCAGACGACCGGCAGGTGAACAACCGGTGACCAGCAACGGGACGGCGGTCGGACAGGTCCCCGGACCGGCCCGGAGCGGCCGTCGGGCGTGCTTGCATGGTGCCGTGATCCGCCCCGCCACCCGGACGACCTCCCTGTTGACCGCCGTCGCCCTCGCCGCGGCCGGCACCGCTCTGCTGGCCGGCTGCTCCGCGGCGTCGGACGGCACCACCGGCGGCACCGGCCCGACGGCGACCGCGTCGGCCGGGGTCCTGGGCACCGGGTTCTCCGACCCCGGCCAGCCGCCGGCACCCGAGGCCACGATCCACCCGGAGCCCGGTTCGTGGTCCGGAGTGCACGCCCCCGCCGACTACGACGTCGTGCTGCTCTCCGACACGGGTGACGCCGCTGACGCTCCGACCCGGACCCTGCTCGACGCCGTCGAGTCGTGGGCAGCGGACGAGGACGTCACCGTCACCCCGGTCTCGGCGAAGGGCCCCGACGACCGGATCGCCGCGGTCCTGCGCGCCGTCGACGCCGAGCCCGACCTGGTCATCACCGTCGGCAACCACATGGTCGACCCGCTCGCGGCGGTCTCACCGACCGCGCTCCACCAGCAGTTCCTGGTCGTCGGTGCCGAGATCGCGGAGCCGACGTCGAACGTCACGGCGGCGGACTGGACGGGCGGCGGGTTCCGCGGCGAGGGCCTCGGCCCGTCGAGCCACTACGACCCGGAGACCTTCACCGAGGACCGCGCGGCCCGCGGCCTGCGCGCCGGACTCGCCGCCGTGCTCCACGACCTGCGCGGCATCGTCGTCTGGGTGCCCTGACCGGGCGCTCCCCCGCTACGCGGTCTCCGGCTCCAGCACGCGGGCTCGCACCTGCGCCGCTGCGCCGAGTGCCACGGCGTCGGACCCGAGCGTCGACTGCGCGAGCCGGATCGTCGCCCCGCTGACCGGCGGTTCCGCGGCGATCGCCGCCGAGATGGCCGGTTCGAGCAGGTCCCAGGACCGAGCGATCCCCCCGCCGATCAGGACGGTGGTGACGTCGAGGATCCCCGCGGTCAGCAGGGCGGCCCGCGCCAGGCCCCACCCCGCCGTGGCGAAGACGGCGGCCGCGTCGGCGTCCCCGCCGCGTGCGGCGACGGCGACGTCCCGTGCCGAGAGCATCCGCCCCGAGCGTTCGGCGTAGCGGTCGGCGATGCCGCGCGCGCCCGCGATGGTCTCCAGGTGCCCGGTCTGCCCGCAGGTGCACCGGGCGTCGCCGAAGCCGGGGACGTGGCCGATCTCGCCGGCGGCTCCGCGCGGGCCGGCGAAGAGCTGCCCGTCGAGCACGAGCGCACCGCCGACGCCGGTGCCGAGGGTCATGCCGAGCACGTCGGACTCCCCCACGACCGCGCCGGTGGCGATCTCGCCGAGCAGGAACGCGTTCACGTCGTTGTCCAGGGTCGCGGGGACGCCGAGGGCGTCCGTCACCGCGCGGGTCACGCCGTACCCGGCCCAACCGGTGAACGAGTTGCCGGTGACCAGGACGGTCCCCGTGGTCCGGTCGACGACGCCGGCCGCGCCCACCCCGACACCCGCCAAGGAGGCCCGATGCGTCTCGAGCAGACCCGTCACGGCCCCGAGTGCGGCCGTCACGATCGCCGCCCCACCCGCGTGGGCGGGCGTCGGCAGGTCGAGGCGGTCGATGACCTCGAGGTCGGGCGTGGTCAGGACGACCTTCGTGTTGGTGCCGCCGACGTCGACCCCGGCCAGGACCCGGGTCACGCGGTCACCGCCGCGAGTGAGGCGAGACGCTCCGTCCGACGCTGCCGTTGCAGCACGGGGTCGGGCACCGGTACCGCGGCGAGCAGGCGACGGGTGTAGTCGGTGGTGGGGTGCAGCAGCGTCGTGCCGGTGGTGCCCTGCTCCTCGACGACGCCCTGGCGCATCACGACGACGCGCTCGGCGAAGTGCTGCACGACGGCCAGGTCGTGCGAGACGAACAGGCACGCGAAGCCGAGGTCGTCCTGCAGCTCGCCGAGGACCTCGAGCACGGTCTCCTGCACGCTGACGTCGAGCGCCGAGGTCGGTTCGTCGGCGACGAGCAACCGCGGTTCGAGCACCAGCGCCCGGGCGAGCGAGACCCGCTGGCGCTGCCCGCCGGAGAGCTCTCGGGGGGCACGGGACGCCAGGGTCCGCGGCAGCCGGACGGCGTCGAGCACCTCGTCGATGCGACGACGACGATCGGCCGAGGACATCCCGCGACGGTGCACGGCGAGGGGCTCCGCGATGCACTCGGCCACCGACATCCGGGCGTCGAGGGACGCCACCGGGTCCTGCAGCACGACGCCGATGCCGGAGCGGAGTGCACGGCGGTCACGGCCCTTCGCGGTCCGCAGGTCCTGCCCGAACAGCGACACCGTGCCGGACGTCGGCTTGATGAGCCCGAGCGCCACGCGGGCCGCGGTCGACTTGCCGGAGCCGGACTCGCCGACCAGGCCGACGGTCTCGCCGGCGTGCACCGCGATGTCGATGCCCGCGAGCGCGTGGACGGCGCGCGCCCCGCGCCCGAACGTCACCGAGACGTCCCGCAGGTCGACCACCGGGGCCGCACCGGGCCTCCCGGCCGGCTCGGTCTCCGCGTCGGTGACGGGAGCCGCCGGACGGTCCCCCGCCACGTCGAGTCGCGGCACCGCGGCGAGCAGCCGCTTGGTGTACTCGTGCTCGGGGCGGAGCAGGACGTCCTCGACCCCGCCGGTCTCGACGATCTCGCCCTGGAGCATGACCGCGACCCGGTCGGCGAAGTCCGCGACGACCCCCATGTTGTGCGTGACGAGCAGCACGCCGGTACCGGTCTCGACGGCGAGCGCGCGGAGGAGCTCGAGGATCTCGGCCTGCACGGTCACGTCGAGGGCCGTGGTCGGCTCGTCCGCGATGAGCAGCTTCGGCGCGTTCGCGATCGCCATCGCGATGACCACGCGCTGACGCTGCCCACCCGACAGCTGGAACGGGAACGACCGGGTGCGCGACTCGGGGTCGGGGATGCCGACGCGGCGCAGCAGGTCGACGGCCTCGGCCGCGGCGGCGGACGCGGAGACGTCACGGTGGTTCCGGATCACCTCGGCGATCTGCGCACCGACGCGGGTGAGTGGGTCGAGGGCGGTCGCGGGCTCCTGGAAGACCATCGAGACGGTCGAGCCGCGCAGGGCCCGGAGCGCGGGTTCGGGGGCGCCGACGACCTCGTGGCCGGCGACGACGGCACTGCCCGAGGCCGTCGCGTTGCCGGAGAGCAGACCCATCGCGGCGAGCGCGACGGTGGACTTGCCGGAGCCGGACTCGCCGACCAGGGCGAGGGTCTCGCCGGGGGCCACCGACAGGGACACCCCCCGCACGGCGTCGACGGTGCCCGACTCGGTGCTGAAGGAGACGCCGAGGTCGGTCGTCCGCAGGATCGGTTCGTTGGTCATCAGCGGCCCCGCACGTCGAAGGCGTCCCGCAGTCCGTCGCCCACCGCGTTGAACGCGCAGACGACCAGGATCACGGCCAGACCCGGCGGCACGATGAGCCACCAGCGTCCGGAGTAGGCGGCGGTGAGTCCCGCCGAGAGCATGCCGCCCCAGTCCGTCGCGGGCGGCTGCACGCCGAGCCCGAGGTACGAGACGTAGGCGACCAGCAGGATCGCGTCGGCGACCTGGAACGTCGCCGCGACGACGATCGTCGACACCGAGTTCGGCAGCAGGTGCTTGCCGATCGCGCGGGCGTGCGACCCGCCGATCGCGCGCAGGGTCAGGACGTAGTCGCGGTTCTTGAGCGTCAGGGTCTCGGCGCGGACCAGACGGGACGGCACGAGCCACGACACCAGGCCGAGGATGACGATGAGGCCACCGACGCCCGGGTTCGTGATCGCCGAGATGACGAGCAGGATGAACAGGGCCGGGATCGCGATGCCGGCGTCGACGACGCGCATCATCAGGGCGTCGACCCAGCCGCCGACGTACCCGGCGACGGAACCCCACAGGGTGCCGACGACGGTGGCCAGGACCCCGGCGGCGATGCCGACCATCAGGGAGACCTTGCCGCCGTACATCAGGCGGCCGAGGACGTCGTGGCCGACGGCGTCGGTGCCGAGCCAGTGCGCGGCGCTCGGACCCTGGTTGGCCTGCTCGAGCAGTGTGTGGGTCTGGTCGGTCGGGTACACGAACGGGCCGACGAAGCAGAACAGCACGATGACGACGATCAGGGCGAGGCCGATCACGGCGAGGGTGTTGCTCCGGAACCGGCGGGCGGCGAGCCGGAACCCGGTGGCCGCGACGGTGACGGGGGCGCCCGGGGCTTCGGGGGCCATCTGGACGGCGGTCATGCGCGGCTCGCCTTCACTCTGGGGTCGATCAAGGACTGTGCGACGTCGGCGAGCAGGGTGCCGATGACGGTCGCGATGGAGATGACGAGCACGCAGCCGAGCAGCGTCGGGTAGTCGGAGGACTGCGCGGCGTTCCAGAACAACAGCCCCATGCCGGGGTAGTTGAACAGCTGCTCGGTCACCAGGGCGCCACCGAACAGCACCGGCAGGTAGTACCCGAGCATCGCGACGACCGGGGTCAGCGAGTTCCGGAACACGTGCCGTCGCAGGATCGTCGCGGTCGAGGCGCCGCCGGCACGGGCCGTGCGGACGTAGTCCTCCTGCAGGTTCTCGAGCGTCGAGGCGCGCATGTACCGACTGAACACCGCGATCATCGCGAGGGCTCCGGTCACCACGGGCAGCACGAGTCCGGCGGGGTCCTGGAACACCTCGGCCAGGGTGGTGCCGCTCGGGGCCTGGGACGGCAGCCACGGCAGTTGCTGGCTGAAGACGATGATCAGGACGAGGCCGAGGAAGAACGCGGGCGTCGAGTAGAAGACGAACGCCAGGGCGGTGGCTGCGTAGTCGACCGCACCGTTGCGGCGGGCCGCCTGGAGCATCCCGACCGGGATCGCGACGACGAGTCCGAGCACCGCGGAGATGCCGGTGAGCACGAGGGTCTTCGGCAGGCGCTCGGCGATGAGCTGCGAGACCGGCTCGTTGAGCGTGTACGAGGTGCCGAGGTCGCCGGTGAGCAGGCGACCGAGGAACCGCAGGTACTGCACGGGCAGCGGCTGGTCGAGCCCCTGCGCCTGGTTGAACTGGGCGATCTGCGTGGGGGTCGCGGAGACGCCGAGCACGCCGCGGGCGGGGCCGCCGGGCAGCGCGTGCAACAGGCAGAACACCACGACGGTGACGATGAGGATCACCGCGAGCGCCTGCAGGACGCGCCTGGTGAGGTAGAGAGCTGTGGTCATGCGGGTTCCGATGGTCGGTTCTTGCGTGAGCCGGGGCGGAGGCGCGGTGCGGGTCGGGCCCGCACCGCGCCTCCAGGCCGTGGTCGCGTCAGCGACCTACTTGGTCCACTTCCACTGGGCCGGGTGGAAGTTGGCGAGCGAGTCCTGGTCGAACCCGGACAGGCCCTTCTTGACGACCGAGATCTGGTAGTCGGGGCTCGGCAGCCAGATCACCGGCAGGTCCTTCGCGACCGCGGCGCTGTAGTCCTGCACGGCGGTGGCGTCGGTCGAGGTGGTGGTCGCGTCGATCAGGGAGTCGACCTCCTTGTTCGAGTAGCTGCCGAAGTTCGCCGAACCGCCGGTCTGGAACAGCGACTCACCGGTCGGGTAGGCCGGGAAGTACCAGCTGCCCGCGGTGCCGAAGAACGACAGGTCCCAGTCGCAGCTGGCCTCGTCCGAGGTGCAGGTCGGGGTCTGCGACAGCACGCTCGACACCGGCGCGGTCTTGATGGTGAAGTCGATGCCGGTCTTCGCGAGCGAGGACTGGATCGCGCTCATCATGTTGTCGGTCACGGTCGAACCGGACTGCGACAGCACCTGCATCGAGAACTTCGTGCCCTCCTTGACACCCTCGCCGCACTGGCTGGCGGACGTGCCCGGGTCGGTGCAGACCATCGTGCCGCCCTGCTCCTCCCAGCCGTGGCTGGTCAGCAGGTCCTTGGCCTTCGAGGTGCTGAACGGGTACGGGTTCGACTTCTGCACGTCGGAGACGTAGTCGGACTCCTGTGCCTGCGGGATCGGACCGTAGGTCGAGGTGGCGGTGCCGTTGAAGACCACCTTCGACAGCGACGTCTGGTCGATCGACATCTGGACGGCCTGACGGGCGTACAGCTGCTTGAAGACGGCGCCCATGTCGGGGTTGTTGAAGTTGTACGGCATGTACGTGATGGCCCAGCCGGTCCACGGCTCGACCTCGTAGCCCTTCCCGGTGAAGGACGCCTTCTGGTCCATGTCGGTGGCGTTGATGTACCCGTAGTCGACCTCGCCCGAGCGGACGGCGTTCACCTCGGCGTCGGCCGTGGTGAAGGGGAGCAGGTTCACCGTGGTGATCGACGGCTTCTCACCACCGTCGTACTTCTCGTTCGCCGTCAGGGTGACCTTGCCGGCCGTGGTGAAGGTCTTGACGCCGTAGGGGCCGGAGATGGTCTTCCACAGGTCGTCGGTGGCGTAGTCGGAGATCTTGCCGGCGGCGGTGTTGAGGTACTTCCACACCTGCTTCGCGCCGGCGGTGGTCTCGTCGGCGTCGGTCACCTTCGCGGTCGCGCTGGTCTTGTCCCACGCGTGCTGGGGCAGCGGGATGATGTGGCTCAGCTGGTTGGCGAGCATCCAGTCCGAGTTGTAGGCCTTGTCGAACGTGATGGTGAAGTGCGTGTCGTCGACGGCCTTGAACGACGTCCAGTTGTCCGGCGCCTTGCCCTTGGAGTACGAACCCCACTGGTCCTTGTTCGCCTTGATCAGGTTGAACCAGAACCCGACGTCGCGGCTCGTGATCGCCTCGCCGTCCGACCAGTGCCGGTCGCCGAGCGTCATGGTGACGCTCTTGCCGTCGTCGGCGAACTTCGCGTCGGTGGCGACGGAGCCGGCCTTGTTCCACGCGATCTTGCCGGTGGAGCCGTCGTAGGCGACGAGCGGCTCGTACAGCGACTGGGCGATGGAGCCGTTGTTCGTGTTGAGGTGCGCGGCGGTGCCGATCGGCAGGATCCAGTTCGGCGTGAAGTTGGCGGGGAGCGCGTAGTCGATCTCGTCGGTCGATCCCTGCGAGGCGTTGCCGCCTCCGGAACAGCCGGCGAGCAGCGCGCTCACGGCGATCGCAGCTCCGGTGAGGAGCGCCCAGCGACGGGGCTTGGACATGCGGTGTCTCCTTGTGCGAGGGACTTCGGGGAGGTGGAGCACGGGTGCCGAGCGGCACGAGGACAGTCAAGGACCAAAGCGATTGGAAAAACAAACATCTCGATGTAAAAACTGCGTTACTGCGGAACGGACGAAAGGGTGGACCGCTCGATCCGCCCCGTAGGCTCGCGGCAGAACGGACCACCGACCGGTGTTCCGTTCCCGTTCCGCCCGGATTGGAGAAAGTCGTGGCCGATCTCAGCGCCCGCGTCCTCGAGCTCGTCGCCTCGGGGCAGGCCGCCAGCCGGACCGAGATCGCGAAGGTGCTCGGAGCCGCCCCGTCGACCGTCTCGCACGTCGTCGGCCAGCTCCTGGAGCACGGGATCCTCGCCGAGGAGGGCACCGACGTCTCGACCGGCGGTCGCCCCCGCAAGGTGCTCCGCATCGGCGGCGTCGACGAGTACGCGGTCGCGGCGGACGTCGGTGGCGGGCACGCGCGCATCGGCGTGGTCCTGCCTGGAGGCGCGCTCGAGTCGGTCGCGAACGTCCCGTTCGCGCTCTCCGACGGTCCGACCGCCGGGCTCCAGCGCCTGGCCGCGCTGCTCGAGCGGCTCGCCGACGACCGTGGTCGCGAGGGGCTGCGGGGCGTCGGGCTCAGCCTGCCCGGGCCCGTCGACGTCGTCGCCGGGGTCGTGGACCTGCCGAGCCGGATGCCGGGGTGGAACGGGTTCCCCGTGGCCGCGTGGCTGAGCGACCGGTTCGGCCTGCCGGCGATCGTCGACAACGACGCGAACTGCATGGCGGCGGGTGAGCAGACCGTCCAGGATCCCGCTCGACGCCAGACCATCACGATCAAGGCCGGGTCGGCGATCGGCGCGGGCATCGTCATCGACGGTCGGCTCTACCGGGGGTCGACCGGGGCCGCCGGGGACATCACCCACGTGCGGATCGACGCCGCCGGGGACACCCCGTGCTCGTGCGGCAACACCGGCTGCCTCGAGACAGTGGCGTCCGGGGCCGCCCTGGTCCGGATCCTGTCGAACGCCGGGGTCGACGTCGCCTCGACCGCCGACGTCGTGCGGCTCGCCTCGGACGCGCACCCCGAGGCCACCCGTGCCGTGCGGATGGCGGGCAAGTACCTGGGCGAGGTGCTCGCCGCCAACGTGAACTTCTTCAACCCGGACGCCGTCTACCTGGGCGGCATCCTGTCGACCCTCGACCCGTTCATCGCCGCCGTGCGGAGCCAGCTCTACGAGAGCTGCCACCCGCTGATGACCCAGCACCTGGCCATCGAGCCGGTGTCGCTCGGCGCCGATGCCGGGCTCGTCGGAGCCGGCCAGTTCGCCCTGCAGCGGGGCCTCGCCGCCTCGCTCGAGGAGCTCTCCGCGCCCATCCCCCAGTCCACCACCAGGAACAGGAGCGTCCGTGTCTGACACCGGTCCCGTCACCCCCGCCGTCCCCGCCTCCCCCGCCAGCACCGCTGGCGCCGCTGACGTCCGTCGCCCGGTCATCGCGATCGCCGGCCTGGCCATCGAGACGTCGACGTTCACGCCGACCCGGACCCATGCGCCCGCGTTCCACCCGGACCGCGGCGACGAGGCCGTCGCCCGGTACCCGTTCCTGGCGACCATGGCCGACCGGGCGGACTTCCGCGGGGCGCTCATCGGGCACGCGCTGCCCGGCGGGATCGTCGACCGGGCGTCGTACGAAACCCTGGCCGACGAGATCGTCGAGCGGCTGGGTGCGATGGGTCCGGTCGACGGGCTCTGGTACGACATCCACGGTGCGATGGTGGTCGAGGGGCTCGACGACGCCGAGACGGACCTGCTCGGTCGCATCCGCGCGGTCGTCGGCCCCGACGTCATCGTGTCCGCGTCGATGGACCTGCACGGCAACGTCACGCGCGAGCTCGCCCACCAGGTCGACCTCGTCACCTGCTACCGGATGGCCCCGCACGAGGACACCCTCGAGACGAAGGAGCGTGCCGTCCGGAACCTCGTCGACGTGCTCACCGAACGCCCGGTCGGTGCGCAGCGACCCGTGAAGGCGCGGATCCCGATCCCCGTCCTGCTGCCCGGCGAGCAGACCTCGACCCGTCTCGAGCCGGCGAAGTCCCTGTACGCGCAGGTCCCGCTCGTCGAGCAGACCGAGGGCGTGCTCGACGCCGCGATCTGGGTCGGGTACGCCTGGGCCGACCAGCCCCGCGACCAGGCCGTCACCGTCGTCACCGGGTGGGACGAGGCCGCCGTCGCCGCCGGTGCCGAGCGGCTCGCCCGCGCGTTCTGGGACGTCCGCGAGGACTTCGTCTTCGTCGCCCCCACCGGCACGTTCGACGAGTGCCTCGACGCCGCGCTCGCCCCGGGCGCCGCGAAGCCGTACTTCGTCTCGGACTCGGGCGACAACCCCACGGCCGGCGGCTCCGGGGACATGACCTGGGGCCTGACGCAGGTGCTCGCCCGCCCGGAGTTCCAGGACCCGTCCGGCCCGACCGTCATCTACGCGAGCGTGCCCGGACCGGCCGCGGTCGCCGCGGCGGTGGAGGCCGGCGTCGGTGCGACGATCACCGTGACGGCCGGTGCCGAAGTCGACCACGTGCACGCGGGTCCGATCACGATGACCGGCCGGGTGCACGCGATCAAGCACGGCGACCGGGACGCCGAGACCGAGGTCGTGCTGCAGGTCGGCAGCGTCTTCGCGATCCTGACGAAGCTGCGGAAGCCGTACCACCACGAGCACGACTTCACCGACCTCGACCTGGCACCGCGGCAGGCGGACGTCGTCATCGTGAAGATCGGGTACCTCGAACCGGAGCTGTTCGACATGTCCGCCGACTGGATGCTCGCCCTCACCCCGGGCGGTGTCGACCAGGACCTGCTGCGCCTCGGGCACCACAGGATCGAGCGCCCGATGTTCCCCTACGATCGAGTGTTCCCGACGGCACCGGACCTCCGCGCCCGCATCGTCCCCGCCTCCAACGAACCGCTCGGAGCCCCTGCATGAGCACCACCGCCGCACTCGAGATCGCCGTGACCTCTCCGGCGGGTGCGATCACCGCGCGGGACGGCGGCGCCGACCGCGTCGAACTCTGCGTAGGACTCGAGCTCGGCGGACTCACCCCCTCGCAGGCACTGGTCGAGACGACCCACGAGACCGGGATCCCGGCGCACGCGCTGGTCCGCTGCCGCCCGGGCGGGTTCGTGCACTCCCCCGACGAGGTCGAGCTCATGGTGCGCGAGGTCCGCACGGTCCTGCGCTCCGGGGCCGCCGGTGTCGTGGTCGGTGCCCTGCGCCCCGACCGGACCCTGGACGAGGACGCCCTCCGCCGCTTCGTGGACGCCGCCCGCTCGGTCAGCGCCACCGCCGAGGTCACCCTGCACCGCGCGATCGACCACGCGACCGACCCCGTCGCCGCAGCCGGGTCGCTCGCGGCGCTCGGCTTCACCCGCGTCCTGACCTCGGGTGCCGCCCCCACCGCGGTCGCCGGCGCCGAGACGATCGCCCGCATGGTCGAGGCCGCCGGGCCCGTGCAGGTGATGGCCGGCGCCGGGGTCACCCCCGCCGACGTCCGCGCACTGCTCGCCACCGGTGCCGCCGCCGTGCACCTGTCGGCCAAGCGTCCGGCCGCGGGCAGCACGCACGCCGGGGTGCCGATGGGCGCCGGGGACGACGGCTCCGCGCACTTCGTCACCGACGCCGAGGTCGTCGCGGCCGCGCGGCGCGCGCTCGACGCCTGAGGGGTTCCGGACCCGCACGGGTTCCCGGACCCGCACCGCGGCCTCGGGGCGGCGCGTGGCGGACGCGCACCGCGCCTCCAGGCCAATCCGTGACCCCCCGGAGGGACCCGCTCCTACGGTCGGCACCACCTGACCGAACGGAGAACCATGTCCGCGCCCGTGACCGACAGCACCGAACCCGACACCCGTCGCGCCGAGGTGGCGCGCTTCCTCGAGGAGCACCGCGAGCACCTCGTTCGGCAACTCAGCGAGTGGGTGCGGATCCCGTCCGTCGCCTCGCAACCCGAGCGCGCCATCGAGGTCGACCGGTCCGCGCACTGGCTGGCCGGAGCGATGCGTGAGGTCGGGCTCGAGACCGAGATCCTGCAGGCCGGTCCGTCGCCCGCCGTCTACGGCGAACTGCTCGTCGACCCCGCGCTGCCGACCGTCCTCGTCTACAGCCACCACGACGTCCGGCACGCGAAGCCCGAGGAGTGGGTCGAGACCTCGCCGTGGGAACCGGTGTTCCGCGACGGACGCCTGTACGGGCGCGGGGCGTCCGACGCGAAGGGGCAGGTTCTCGCCCACCTGTGGGGGCTGCGTGCCCACCTCGCCATCCGACACGAGGAAGCCCCGGCCGTGAACCTGAAGTTCCTCGTCGAAGGAGAAGAGGAACTCGGCTCCAGCCACTTCGCCGACCTGCTCGACGCCGAGCAGGAGCGGCTGGCGTGCGACGTCGTCGTGTTCTCGGACACCCTGCAGTGGAAGGCCGGCAACCCGGCCGTCGTGACCTCGATGCGCGGCATGACCGGTGCGACCCTCACCGTCACGGGACCCGCACGTGACGTGCACAGCGGCGCGGTCTCCGGCCCCGCACCGAACCCGGTGCACGCGCTCGTCACCGTGCTCGCCGCGATGCACGACGACGAGGGGCGCATCGCGATCCCCGGGTTCCTGGACGACGTCGACGAGCTCAGCGACGAGCGGCGCGAGGAGCTGCACGCGCTCGACTTCGACCCGGACGTGTGGGTCGAGCGCACCGAGACCGGGGCGATCACGGGCGAGGCCGGGTACTCGGTCGAGGAGCGGCTGTGGGCGCGGCCGTCGATCGAGGTCCTCACGCTGCTCGCCGGCGACCCCACCGGGTTCCCACGAGCCGTGGTCCCGCGCGAGGCCACCGCCGAGATCAGCATCCGGACCGTGCCGGGGCAGCGCGTGCAGGCCGTCGCCGAGCAGCTGCGCCGGTTCGTCGCCGACACGATCCCGGACGGGGTGACCTACGAGCTCGAGATCCCCGAGGAGTCCGGCCAGGACCCGTACGTGACGCCGACCGGCACGGCGCTCGACGCCCTCGTGCGGGCGATGGAACTCGGGCACGGAACCGAGACGGCAGGGCGGATGGGCAACGCCGGGGGTGGTCCGGCTGAGCTGCTCGGTCGGGTGTTCGACGCTCCCGTCCTGTTCGTCGGCACGGGGCTGCCGGAGGACCACTGGCACTCGAGCGACGAGAGCGTCGACCTGCGGACGCTGCTCGACGGCGCGGCGACGATCGCGCACCTGTGGACCGAGCTCGGCGTCGCCGGGAATGGATCGTCGCACTCCGGGGCTTGATGCCCCCATGACCTCGTCAGCAGCGCGCCGCGGGTGGCTCAGCGTCACGTCCGTCGCACTCGGATCGTTCGTCCTCGTCCTGTCCGAGTTCCTGCCCATCGGGCTGCTCCCCGCCATCGCCGACGACCTCGACGTCGGCATCGGCACCGCCGGCCTGATGGTCGTCGCCACCGGACTCGTCGGCGCCGTCGCGGCACCGGTCGTCACCGTCCTGACCTCGCGACTCGACCGCCGGGTCGTGCTCGTGTCCCTGACCGTGCTGCTCGTGGTCGCCGACGGCCTCGCCGCGATCGCGCCGTCGTTCTGGGTCCTGCTCATCGCACGGATGCTGCTCGGCGTCGGCATCGGCGGCTTCTGGGCCATCGGTGCCGGGATCGCCGGGCGACTCGTCCGGCCGGAGCTGACGATCCGAGCGACCTCGCTCATCACGGCCGGCGTCTCCGTCGCGACGGTCGTGAGCCTGCCGCTCGGCGCCCTGGTGTCGTCGCTCGCCAGCTGGCGCCTCGGCTTCGTGATCGGCGGGGCGCTCGGGCTCGTCGCGCTCGTCCTGCAGCTCGCGATGCTGCCGCGGATCCCCGCACAGCAGCGGGTGCGGTTCGCCACGCTCGGGTCGCTGCTCCGCGTGCCCCGCGCCCGCGTCGGACTCATCGCCGCCGCCGTCGTCTTCGCCGCCCAGTTCGCCGCGTACACCTACATCGCGCCCTACCTGCAGGAGCTCGTCGGGGTCGGACCGGACACCGTGACGATCGCGCTGCTGGTGTTCGGCATCGCGGGCATCATCGGGAACTTCGCCGCGGGCTTCACGCTCGACCGCAGTGTCCTCGGCACCATCGGGGCGTCGAAGTTCGTGCTCGCGGCGGCCGTCGTGCTGCTGCCGCTGCTCGCACACTCCGTCGTGGGGGTCTTCGTGCTGCTCGTCGTGTGGGGCCTGGTGTGGGGTGCGCTGCCACTCGGGATGCAGACGTGGATGTCGACGGCGTCGCCGGCCGGGTCCGAGACCGGGCTGGCCCTGTTCGTCACGACGATCCAGCTCGCGATCGCCGCCGGTTCGGTGCTCGGCGGTGCCGCGGTGTCGTCGTTCGGTCTGGCTGCCGACTTCTGGCTGGCGGGCGGGGTCGCGATCGTCGGTGCGGTGGTGCTCGTCGCGATGGGGCTGCGGAAGTCGAGCGCCGTGCCGGCGGTCGAGCCGGTCGCGGCCGACCCGACGCCGACCGGCCCGGTGGCCGTCGCGTGCCCCTGACGCCGGTCCGGGGCCCGCAAAACACCGGTGTTCGCACGCTGAACACGCGAGAAGCGCGGTTCGACAGGCGAGCACCGGTGTTTTGCGAGCCGGACGGCGCGGAACCGGTCCCGACGGCCTGAACACGAGCACTCCCTGATCTCAGAATCGACGCACCAGATTTTCTGAGATCAGGCCGTATCTCAGAAAATCCTGCGCCCCCAGTCCGAGATCAACCTCACCGTCGCTGGCTCCGGCGTCCGCAAAACACCGGTGTTCGAGCGCTGAACACGCGCAGACCGCGGTTCGACGGGTGAACACCGGTGTTTTGCGGAATCGGCACGACGGACGCAGGGTCAGGTCAGGGTGACGATGCGGTCGGCTGCGGCGATCGCCACCGGGTCGTGGGCCGCGTGCACGACCACGACGCCGGCCGCGGCCTCGTCGGCGAGCGCCGCCACCACGAGCGCCGCTGACTCGGCATCCACGCCGGCGGTCGGTTCGTCGACCAGCAGCACCCCCGCCCGCTGCGCCAGGCCGAGTGCGACGAGCGTCCGCTGACGCTGCCCACCCGACAGTTCTTCGAGCGGCCGGTCGGCGAGCTCCGTGATCGCCATCCGCTCGAGCTGCGCGTCGACGATCGCCCGGTCGGCGCGTCCGAGCGGCCGCCACCACGCGCGGTGCCGCCACCGCCCCATCGTGACGGCCGCGCGGACGGTGAGCGGGAGCGTGGTCGGCGGCACGGACTGGGTCACGTAGGCGACGCCGTCGGACGGGAGGCCCGTCACCCGCCCGGCGGTCGGCCGTACGACGTCCGCGACCACGTCGAGCAGCGTCGACTTGCCCGAGCCGTTCGGTCCGGTGAGCGCGGTGACGACCCCGGCGGGGAACGTCACGTCGAGCGCGTCGAGGACGGTCCGGTCGCCCAGGACGGCCGTCACCCGGTCGAGGTGGACGGCGGATCGGGGCTCGGTCGGAGCGGTCGGAGGCACCTGAAGACGCTATCAGTATCGATACTCGTTTTCATGTAGCGTCTCGGAGCGTGACCTGGCTGACCGATCCGTTCTCCGTCGACTTCATGGTGCGCGCCCTCGTCGGCGGCTCCCTGGCGGCGGTCCTCTGCGCCGTGGTCGGCACGTGGGTGCTGGTCCGGGGCATGGCGTTCCTGGGCGAGGCGCTCTCGCACGGCATGCTGCCCGGCGTCGCGATCGCCACCCTGACCGGGATCCCGCCGGTGCTCGGTGCCGCGGTGAGCGCGGGTGTGATGGTGCTCGGCGTCGGGGCACTGCGTCGTCGTGCCCGACTGTCGTACGACACCTCGATCGGCCTGCTCTTCGTCGGGATGCTCGCACTCGGCGTGATCATCGTGTCGTCCTCGCGGTCGTTCGCCACCGACGTCACCGCGATCCTGTTCGGCGACGTCCTCGCCGTCACCCGGGCCGACGTCGGCGGCCTCGCGATCGCCGCAGCCGTCGCCCTGGCAGTCGCCGTGGCGTTCCACCGACCCTTCACCGCGCTGGCGTTCGACACCCGCAAGGCCACGACGCTCGGGCTGCACCCACGCCTGGCCGAGGTCGTGCTCATCGGGCTCGTCACCCTGGCGGTCGTCGCCTCGTACCGGGCCGTCGGGACCCTGCTCGTCGTGGGCCTGCTGCTCGCGCCCGCCGCTGCCGCGCGTGCGTGGACCCGCCACGTGGCCTCGACGATGCTCCTCGGCGCCGGCATCGGCACGGCCGCCGTGCTCGTCGGGCTGCTCGTCTCCTGGCACGCCGGCACCGCCGCCGGCGCGAGCATCGCCGCGGTCGCCGTCGGCGGCGTCGTGGTCTCGCGGGTCCTTGCCGCCGTCGTCCTGCGGCGCACCCCGATCCCGACACCGGCGCGCGCGGCCGCGCCGACAGCACCACGATCCGCCGCACCGTCTCGAGAGGGAGCATGAAGCACTCGACCACCACCCGCGCCCCCGCGCGCCTCCTGTCCACCATCGGCCTCGCCACCGGCCTGGCCCTCACCGTCAGCGCCTGTTCCACGGGCACCCCGTCGGCCGACAGCTCGACCGGCGCCGCCCGCCCCCACGGCTACGTGGCGGGCGCGAGCGAGTCCCAGGAACCCGAGCTGCGCCTCCTGGCCGTGTCGGCATCCGGCGCGACCGCACTGCACGACCTGCTCACCGAGGAGTCCACCGACCTCGACGGCGTGGACGCACCGGAGCACTCGGCCACCGACGGCCGGTTCCTCGTGACGAGCGATGCGGACCGCACCACGATCGTCGACGGCGGGTCCTGGACGGTCGACCACGGCGACCACACGCACTACTACGCCGCCGAACCCCGGGTCGTCGGCACGATCGACGGCGGTGGCCGGGTCGACGTGCACTCGTCCGAGACCATGACGACGATCACCTGGCCGGACCGCGCCGAGGCCGTCGTGCTCGACCGCGAGGCGCTGGGCCAGGGCGAGGTCGACGAGACCGCACGGATCGACGCGCGCGTCCTGCTACCCATGGGCGAGCAGCTCGTGGCGGCCGACGGCGACACGGTCCGCGTGCTCGACGCGGACGGCGAGGCGACCGACCCCGCCGGCACAGCGCAGACCTGCACCGACCCCGCCGGCGGGATCGTCACCCGCGCCGGTGCCGTCGTGGGCTGCGCAGACGGAGCGGTCGTGGTGGACGACGCCGGCGAGACCTCGTTCGTCGACCTGCCCGACGGCGCCGAGCGTCCGACCGCCTTCGCCGCACGTGCCGGCCGGCCCACGGTCGCGGGCCTGGCGGGCACCACCGGGTTCTGGTTGCTCGACGTGCGACAGGGCTCGTGGCGGCTCGTGCCGACCGAACGGCCCCTGCGCGCCGTGGTCGCGGTGGACGACGAGGACGAGCACGTGGTCGGGGTCGACGACTCCGGGCGGGTGGTCGTCGTGACCGCCTCGACGGGGAAGGCGGCCACGACGAAGGCGCTCATCGACATCGGCGCAGACGACCCCGCGCCGATGCTGCAGCTCGACGCCCAGCGCGCCTACGTGGCCGACCCCGCGGACGGCACCGTGCACGAGATCGACTTCGCCGACGGCGCCCGGGTCGCCCGCACGATCGAGCTCCCCGTCACCCCCGTCGCCTTCGCCGAGGTCGGACTGTGATGCGCACCAGGGCCCTGACCGCGGGCCTCGTCGCCGCGGCCGTCGCCCTCGTCGCCACGGGGTGCACCACCGCCGGCTCGGACCGGCCCCTCGTCGCGGTGACGACGAACATCCTCGGCGACGTCGTCAGCGAAGTCGTCGGGGACCAGGCCGACGTCATGGTCCTCATGCCCCCGGGCGCCGACCCCCACTCGTTCGAGGTCTCCGCGCAGGAAGCCGCCCGACTGCGGAGCGCCGACCTGGTGGTCGAGAACGGGCTCGGGCTCGAAGAAGGGGTCGCCCGTCACGTCGCGGCGGCGGCCGAGGACGGCGTGCCGGTCTCCACCGCCGGGGACGCGTTCGACCCGCTGGAGTGGACCACCGAGGACGACAGCGGCCCCGACCCGCACTTCTGGACCGACCCCGCCCGGATGGTCGACGTGGTCGAGGCCCTCGACCAGGACCTGCGCGACGCCGGCATCGAGCCGACCGGCACCGACGCCTACCTGGACGAGCTCCGCGACCTGGACGACACGATGACGACCGCGTTCCGGACCGTGCCCGAGGAACGCCGGGCGCTCGTCACGAACCACCACGTGTTCGGGTACCTGGCCGACCACTACGGGTTCCGGGTCGTCGGGGCGGTGATCCCGAGCGGGACCACGCTGGCCTCCCCGAGCGCCGCCGACCTGCGCGACCTGGCCGACGCCATCGACGAGGCGGGGGTCCGGACGATCTTCGCCGACGCCTCGCAGCCCGCGCGACTGGCCGAGGTGCTCGCGGAAGAGGTCGACCTGCACGTCGAGATCCGCCCGCTGGCCACGGAGTCCCTCACGGAGGACGGCGACGCCTCCACCTACCTCGGCATGATGCGCTCGAACACCGAGGCCATCGTCGACGGCCTGTCGACTGGTAATTGAGAATGAGAATCAATACAGTGAGCGACATGACGAACACGAAGACGCTCCGGGCCGCGTGGCCCGCCGCCCTGCTCGGCGCGGCCGCCCTGGCCCTGACCGGGTGCGCCACGAACACCGACGCCGGGTCCGACACCACTGCGACCCCGAAGGCCGACGGGACCCGCATCACCCTGACCTACGACGGCGGCCTGCTCGTCCTCGACCAGGACCTGCAGGTGGTGGCCGACGACGCGATCGACGGCTTCACCCGGGTCAACCCCGCCGGTGACGGACGCCACGTGCTCGTCACCGTGCCCGAGGGCTTCCGGGTCCTCGACACGCAGGCCGAGCCGGCCCTGACCGACGCGGTCTTCCCCGCCGACACCGGTGGCCACGCGGTCGTCCACGGCGACCGCACCGCCCTGTTCGCCGACGGCACCGGCGACGTGACGACGTTCGACCACACCGAGCTCGACGGCGCCGACCTGCCCGAGGTCGAGACGACGAAGTCCGAGGCCGCCCACCACGGCGTCGCGATCGAGCTCGAGGACGGCACGCTCCTGACGACCATCGGCACCGAGGAGAGCCGCTCCGGCGTGCGTGCCCTGGACGCCGACGGCACGGAGATCACCCGGTCCGAGGAGTGCCCCGACGTGCACGGCGAGGGTGCGGTCAAGGGTGAGGTCGCGGTGTTCGGCTGCACCGACGGCGCCCTGGTCTACCAGGACGGCGCGTTCGAGAAGATCGACGCCCCGACCGAGTACGGCCGCACCGGCAACCTGTTCACCACCGAGGACTCGTCCGTCGCCGTCGGCGACTACAACGACGACCCCGACAGCGAGGGGTACCTGCTCGACCAGATCGCCCTGATCGACGCGGCCTCGGGGAAGTACACCGTCGCGGACATGCCCGACGGCGTCGGCTTCACGTTCCGCGACCTGGCGCGCGGCCCCGGCGACGAGGCCGTCGTGCTCGGCGACGACGGTGCCCTGCACACCTTCGACGAGACGACCGGCGAGCAGCTGGAGTCGTACCCGGTGATCGACGCGTGGGAGGGCCCGGCCGAGTGGCAGGACGCCCACCCGGCCCTGAAGGTCGAGGGTGACGTCGCCTACGTCACCGACCCCGCCGAGCGGAAGGTCCACGCGGTCGACCTGACCACCGGGAAGGTCATCGCCTCGAGCGACGAGCTGCCGGGCGTGCCCAACGAGATCGCGGTCGCGTAGCGACGAGCAAGACGAGCGCGCTGCGAGCGCGCGACGGGGTCCGGAACACGACCCCGAGACGGACAGGAGGCCCGTGGCGATCCCGCCACGGGCCTCCTGTCCGTCGTCAACGCGTGGACCGCGCGACGTCAGCCGCCGTCCGTCAGCCCTTGACCGGGATCGACTGCGCCTTGAGCGCCGCGATGGTCTTGGACTGCCCGGCCTCGAGCGCCTCGCTCAGCGTGCCCGAGCCGGACGCCGCCTGCCCGAAGCCGTCGGACACGTCCGAGTAGGTCTGCGTCATCGTCGGACCCCAGGTGAAGGGCTGGATGTCCTTCGCCGCGGTCGCGAACTCCTCGTAGATCTTCTGGCCACCGTAGAACTCGAGCCCCTCGGTCAGGGCCGGCAGGTCGGCGCCGGTGGTCGAGGCCGGGTACAGGTTGGCCTCCTTGTTCAGTGCGGAGAGCGCCTCGGTCGAGGTGTTCAGCCAGACCAGGAACTTCGACGCCTCGGCCGGGTGCTTGCTGCCCGCGAAGACGACGTTCGACGAACCGCCCCAGGCGGCCGACTTGGTCTCGCCGGACTTCCACTGCGGCATCGGGGCGACGGCCCACTTGCCCGAGGTCGACGGCGCACCGCTCGAGATGGTGTTCGCACCCCAGACCGCGGAGACCCAGGTCCAGTCCTTGCCGCTGTCGTAGGCGTTGTTCCACTGGTCGGTGAAGCTCGGCAGGGTGTTGACGAGCTTCTTGTCGATCAGGTCCTGCCAGTAGTCGGCGACCTTCTTCGACGCGGCGTCGTCCAGGTTGACCTTCCAGTCCTGGCCCGAGTTCTCGAACCACTGGCCACCGGCCTGCGAGACGAGCCCGGCGAACTGGTTGACGTCACCCTTGGCGAAGTTGGTGATGTTGCCGCCGAGCTTCTTGATCTTCACGGCGTCCTCGGCGTACTCCTCCCACGTCTTCGGGGCGTCGAGGCCGGCCTTCTCGAACAGGTCCTTGCGGTAGTACAGCGCCATCGGACCGGAGTCCTGCGGCACCGCGTAGACCGACTTCGACTCACCGAAGGTGACCTGGTTCCACAGGCCGTCGGAGAAGTCCTTCTTCGCGTCGCTGATGCCGGCGCACGCGCCGATGTCCTCGAGGCCGCCCTGCACGCGGAACGCCGGCAGGGTGTCGTACTCGACCTGCCCGATGTCCGGCGCCTGCTTGGCCTTCAGCTGGTTGAAGAAGTTCTGGTAGGTGCCGCTGTTGCCGTTCGCGACGATCGAGACCTTGACCTGGATGTCCGGGTTGGCCTTGTTCCAGATCGCGACGACCTTGTCCATGTTCGGCACCCAGGTCGTGAAGTCGAGGGTGACCTTGCCGTCCGAGGGCTTGCAGCTGGCGGCCGCGGTGTCGGATCCGCCGCCGCTGCTGCTGCCGCCGGTGCTGCAGCCGGCGAGGGCCACGGTGGCGGCCACGGCGATCGCGGCGACGCTGAGGAACTTCGTTGTCTTCATGCTGTTTCCGTTCGGATGTGGTGTGGGGAGAGCTGGTGCGGGAAGGGGTGCGGGTCGAGGGGCTACTTCAGGCCGCCGGAGCCGAGGCCGGAGCGCCAGAAGCGCTGCAGGCTCAGGAAGGCGATGAGCAGCGGGATGATCGAGACGAACGACCCGATGAGCACGAGGGTGCGCAGGTCCGGGTACTGGTTCACGCTCGAGTTCCACGTGTAGAGGCCGAGGGTGACGGGGAACAGCGACGAGTCGCGGAGCATCACGAGCGGCAGGAAGAAGTTGTTCCACACGGCGACGAACTGGAACAGGAAGATCGTCACGAGCGCGGGCGACATGAGCCGCACGGCCACGGTGAAGAACGTCCGGACCTCGCCGGAGCCGTCGATTCGCGCGGCCTCGATGATCTCGTCGGGCACGCTCGACGCCGCGAACAACCGCGACAGGTAGACGCCGAACGGGCTGACGATGCTCGGCAGGAACACCGACCAGAACGTGTCGGTCAGGTCGACCTGGCTGAAGATGAGGAACAGCGGCAGGGCCAGGGCGGTCGCCGGCACGAGCACGCCGCCGAGGAACACGTTGAACAGGGCCTCGCGGCCGCGGAACCGGTACTTGGCCAGGGCGTACCCGCACATCGCGGAGAGCACGGTGCCGAGCAGCCCGGCGACCCCGGCGTAGGCGATGCTGTTCAGCAGCCAGCGCAGGTAGATGCCGTCCTGCCGCGTGAACAGCTCGACGAGGTTGCCGAAGAAGTCCTGCACCGAGGTGGCACTGAACCACAGCGAGAACGTCGAGTTGAAGTTCGCGGCGGTCTTGGTGGACGAGACCAGCAGCCAGAAGATCGGCAGCAGGAAGTACAGGGTGAAGACCCCCATCACGATCATCGCGGCGCTGCGCGAGATGACGCTCTCACGGGGACCGCGCGCTCCGCGCTGGTGCGGACGGGAGGCCCGGTTCGGCTCGAGCGGTCGGCCGACGTCGCGGACGAGGTCGCCTTGGGACGGGGCGTTGACGGTCATTCGGCGGCCTTCCGCTGGGTCAGTCGGAGGAACCCGATCGACAGGACGAACGTGGCGACGGCGAGGACGACCGAGAACGCCGCGGCGAGGTTGAAGTTCGGCACCGAGGACGTCGAGTAGACGAGCATGTTCGGCGTGAACGTCGACGAGATGGTCGAGGTGAACTGGCGGAACACGGTCGGCTCGGTCAGCAGCTGCAGGGTGCCGATGACGGAGAACACCGCGGTGAGGACGATGGCCGGCACCACGAGCGGGATCTTGATCGACAGGGCGATCCGGAGCTGGGACGCCCCGTCGAGCTTCGCCGCCTCGTACACCTCGGCGGGGATCGCGAGGAGCGACGAGTAGATGATGAGCATGTTGTAGCCGACGTAGACCCAGGTCACGACGTTGGCGACGGCCCACAGCACGGTGCTGCCGCCGAGCAGGTCGACCCGCGAGGTCACCGCGGAGAACGGCGACAGGTCGGGGGCGTAGAGGTAGCCCCACATGATCGCGGCGATGACGCCGGGCACCGCGTACGGCGCGAAGAACGCCAGGCGGAAGAACCGCTTGCCGCGCAGCAGCGGGGAGTCGAGCAGCAGCGCGAACAGGAGCGCGAGCCCGAGCATCACCGGCACCTGCACGACACCGAACAGCAGCACGCGGAGCACGGAGCTCCAGAACTCGCCGTCCTGGAACACCAGGGCGTACTGGCTCAGGCCGCCGAAGACCTGCGTCGGGGCGCCGAACGTGCCCTGCCGCTCGATCTTCTGCAGCGACTCCCACACGGCGTAGAGGATGGGGACCAGGTAGAACGCCGTGAACAGGACGGCGAACGGCAGGACGAAGATCGCGATGGCGCGGCGGTAGCGGAACCCGCCGCCCCGGCGTCGTCGGGTCGCGCTGGGCGACTGTGCGGTGGTGGTCATGAGCGGTTCCTGTCGGTGCGGATGATCTGGGTCCCGCCGGGGGCGATGGCGGTGGTCCCGGTGACGGGGCGGTCGGCGACGAGCTCGTGGCCGGCCTCGTGGTGCTCGACGGTGCGGTCGGAGTGGTTCAGCAGGAAGACCCACTCGTGGGTGTCGTCCCGGCGTCGCACGACCTCGAGTCCGGGGCGGACGGCGGGGTCGGCGTGCACCCCGGCCTCGTCGAGGACGCGGTGGACGAACCCGCTCAGCGCACCGGCGTCCAGCACCGTGGACGTGTACCAGGCGGTCCCGGCGCCGTGCTCGTTGCGGGTGACGGCCGGGCGGCCGGCGAGCGAGCCCTCGGCGTAGTCGACGACGCTCGTCGCACCGCGCAGCTCGACAGGCTCCGACCAGACGCTGCCGGTCGTGCCGTCGGACAGCGCGATCGTGACGTCGGCGGCGAGCGGGAGGAACTCGTCCACGCGCACGCCGAGCAGGTCGCGGAAGGCGCCGGGGTAGCCGCCGGTGCGGACGCGGTCGCGCTCGTCGACGATGCCGCTGAAGCAGCTGACGATCGCGTGCCCGCCGCCGGCGACGTGGCCGGCGATGACGGCCGCGTGCTCGTCGCGGACCAGGTACAGCTCGGGGACGACGACGAGCGCGTACCCGTCGAGCGGTGCCCCGGGGGCGACGACGTCGACGGTCACGCCGAGGTCCCAGAGCGCGGCGTGGAACGCGTGGACCTGCTCCAGGTAGCGGAGCGCGGTGCTGGGGTGGGCCTCCAGGTCGGCCGCCCACTGGTTCTCCCAGCTGAACACGAGCGCCACGTCGGCGACCACGCGGGAGCCGCGCAGCTCGCCGAGCCGCTCGACCAGGGCGCCGAGCGCGACCACGTCGTGCCAGGTCCCCGACTCGGTGCCGGCGTGCGGCAGCAGCGCGGAGTGGAACTTCTCGCTGCCCTGCACGGACGCGCGCCACTGGAAGAAGCAGACCCCGTCGGCGCCGCGGGCGATGTGCGCCGCGGTGTTCCGGAGCATCTCCCCCGGGGCCTTCGCGACGTTGTGCGGCTGCCAGTTGACGGCGCCCGTCGAGTGCTCCATGAGCAGCCAGGGGGCGCCGCCGGCCAGGCCACGGGTGGTGTCGGCGGCGAAGGCGAGCTCGACGTGCGGCCGGGGCAGGCGGTGGTCCAGGTAGTGGTCGTTCGCGATGACGTCCATGTCGCCGGCCCACGACCAGTAGTCGAGCGCCGTGATGTGCGCAGCGACCATGAAGTTCGTCGTGACGGGCTTGTCGCTCAGCTCGCGCAGGACGGCAGCCTCGGCGCGGTGGTGGCCGAGGAGTTCGTCGGACGAGAACCGGTCGAAGTCGATGGTCTGCGCCGGGTTCGTGAACGACAGCGTCGCGCGGGGCGGCAGCACCTGCTCCCACGCCGAGTAGCGCTGGCTCCAGAACGAGGTGCCCCACGCGGCGTTGAGCGCGTCGACCGTGCCGTACCGGGCCTGCAACCAGCCGCGGAACGCCTGGGCGGACACGTCGCAGTAGCAGTGTGCGTTGTGGCAGCCGAGCTCGTTCGACACGTGCCAGAGCCGCACGGCGGGGTGGTCGCCGTAGCGCTCGGCGGTGGCGCGGACCAGGGCGAGGGCGTGCTCCCGGTAGATCGGCGAGCTCGGGCAGAACGCCTGGCGGCCACCGGGCCAGCGGGTGGTGCCGTCGGCGACGACGGGCAGGACCTCGGGGTACCGGGTGGTGAGCCACGGCGGTGTCGAGGCGGTGCCCGTGCCGAGGTCGACCCCGATGCCCGCGCCGTGCAGCAGCTCGATGACGGTGTCGAGCGCGGCGAAGTCGTACTCGCCCTGCCGCGGTTCGACGTGCGACCAGCCGAAGACGTTGATCGCGACGAGGTTCACGCCGGCCTCGCGCATGAGCCGGACGTCCTCGACCCACACCTCGGGGTCCCACTGCTCGGGGTTGTAGTCGCACCCGAACGCGAGGCCCGTCGAGCCGAGGCCGAGCGCGCCGGTGGCGGTCGTCGGCAGGGTGGTGGTCGTCACGGGGATCCTCGCTGATCGGGGCGACCCCGGCCGCCTCGGTCGCGTGCGACCCCTTCGACGGCGAAGGCCACCCAGTGTTCTGGGAGCGCTCCCAGTCCACACCGGCCGATCGGGGCCGGATGTTTCTGGGAGCGCTCCCAGATCAAACACCAGCGGCTGCACCCTGTCAACTGCGAGGCGTTCCGAGGGCTCCTCAGTGGCGGATATGGTTGCCCCATGTCCGAGGTCCGATCCGCTCGTCAGCGCGCCACGATCCAGGACGTCGCCGACGAAGCGGGGATGTCGCGCGGCACCGTCTCACGGGTGCTCAACGACGAGCCGTACGTGTCGCCGAAGGCGCGCGAGGCCGTGCAGGACGCCGTCCGACGCGTCGGCTACGTGCGCAGCGCCGCCGCCCGCAGCCTGGTCACCCGGCGCTCCGGCGCGATCGCGCTCATCGTCCACGAGCCCTCGGTCGTGGTGCTCGACGACCCCAACATCGGCAACATCCTGATCGGCACGAACGCCGTGCTGTCCGACGCCGACCAGCAGCTCGTCACGATCATGGTCGACTCCGCCCGCGACAGCGAGCGCGTGGTCGAGTACCTGCGCGGCGGCTTCGTCGACGGCGCCATCGTGCTGTCCGCCCGCGACGGCGACCCGATCACCGGCGCGATCGAGGAGATCGGCATGCCCGCGTGCTTCGTCGGGCACCCGTCCGACGCCGCGAACATCTCGTACATCGGCATCGACAACCGCGCCGCCGCCGAGCAGATCACCCGACGGCTGGTCGACACCGGTCGACACCGGATCGGGATGCTGGCGTCGGGGCTCGACCGCGACTCCGGCCAGGACCGCCTGGCGGGGTTCACCGCGGCACTCGGCGAGCGCTTCGACCCCGACCTCGTCGCTCGGAACCCCCTGTTCAGCTACACCGCCGGCACTGAGGGCATGCGCGAGCTGCTCGAGCGGGCCCCGGACATCGACGGCGTGTTCGCCGCGTCGGACGCGGTCGCCGCCGGTGCGATGGACGTCCTGCAGCGCACCGGCCGGAGCGTGCCGGGTGACGTCGGTGTGGTCGGGTTCGACGACAGCGCCTGGGCGCTGCGGTGCGACCCGCAGCTGTCGACGGTGCGGCAGCCGGCGCGCCTGCTCGGCGAGCAGGCGGCGCACCAGGTCCTCGAGCAGATCGGCGGCACCGACGACGGCCCACGCGGCCTGCTGTTGCCGACGGAGGTCGTCTGGCGCGGGTCCGCGTAGCCGGCCGCAGGACGGACGGGAGGCCCGTGGCGGCGTCGCCACGGGCCTCCCGTCCGTCCGTGGGTGCGTCCCGCACCCGCTGGGTCAGCCCTGCGGCGGCGAGTAGAGCTGCAGGTCGTTGCCCTCGCTGTCCTTGAAGGGGATGATCTTGCCCCACGGGTGCTCGCTGATCTCGCCCTGGATGTCCGCACCGCGCTCCTTGAGCGCGGCGACCTCGTCCTCGATGCTGCCGTCCGGCTGGAACGACACGACGGCGCCGCCGTCGCTCGCCTGGCTGGCGGACTCGCGCCCGTTCAGGCCGATCATCAGGCCGCCGGCATCGATCTCGCTCCAGTCGTCGGACTGGTCCTTGACGGTGAGACCGAGCGTGTCGCGGTAGAACGCGACGGCGCGCTCCATGTCGCTGACCGGGACCCAGACTGCTGCGACTCCACTTGCCATGGTGTTTCCTCTCGTCGTGGTGTGCCGTGGACGGTAGGCAGCGCTCGTGCACGCCGGTACAGGGTCGGTGTCCCCCGGCGTCGGGTCAGCCGGCGGCCGGACGCCACATGCTGATCGGGGTCGCCGCGCGGAACCCCGCGATCGGCGCGCCGTCCGCGAACCCGTGCCGTCGGTACAGCCGGCGGTTCACCGGGGTGGAGGACTCCAGGTACGCGCCGTCCGACGTCCGGTCCGCGCGCTCGAGTGCGTGGCCGAGCAGCAGTCCGCCGATGCCCCGACCACGTGCTGACGCCGACACCCCGATCTCGGCGAGGTACCAGTGCGGGGTGACCGGTCGGGCGCGCTCCATGCGGCGCAGGTGGGCCACCGCGCGGAGCGCCCCGCTGAGCCCCAGGGTCTGGAGGAACGCCGGCACCTGCCGCACGAAGGCCCGGACGCCTCCGGGCTGCCGACCGGGTGCCTGCCAGAAGGCGGCGCCGACCACGCGGTCACCGATCGTGGCGACGTCCACCCGGCGGGCGGGCGTCGGCACCGACCGGATGAGCGCGGCGAACAGCCCGGTCAGCACGGCGGGGCGGTCCTCGTCGGGTCGCGGCGGCCGGAACTCGGCGAGCACCGGGTCGTCGGCGAAGGCCTCGGCGAGGACGGCCGCGGCCGCCTCGAGCTCGGCGGGTCCTGCTGCTCGGACGACGGTCTCCATGCTGACTCCTCGGTTGTTCGATGATTTGGCCACGTGGCCGACTTCATCTTCACGGCCGGTCCTGCACGCGCCCCGTACGCTTCCTGTGATGACCGAGGACCAGCAGTCGCGCGGGTACCGCAGCCGGCAGGACCGGCGTGCGGAACTGCTCGACGCCGCCGCCCTGGTCGTGCGGGACGACGGCCTGCGCGGCCTCACCACCCGGGCCGTCGCCGCCCGAGCCGGCGTCGCCCACGGTGTCGTGCACTACGCCTTCGGGGCCCGTCGCAACCTGGTCGTCGCGCTGCTCGAACGGCAGGCGCGTGCGGTCCTGCCGCCGGTGCTCGCGGCCGCCGACGAGCACGACGACCTCGCCGCAGCGCTCGAGGCGGGGATCTCCGCGTACCTCGACCTGGTGCGGCGCGAGCCCGAGCGCTTCCGGGTGCTCGAGGCCCTCAGCGCGACGGCCCTCGCCCCGGACGGCGACGGGGACCTGCTCGACGCCGAACGACGACTCTGGCGCGACGGCGTGGTCGCCGGGATCGAGCGCTGGACCGCACGGCACGGGGTGACGCCGTCCGAGCCGGTGCCCGTCGTGGCCGATGCCGTGATCACCCTGGTGGACGGGCTCGCCCGCGCCGCGTGGAGCGATCCGGACGGCACCGCGACCGCCCGATCGCGGGCGTTGCTGGTGCGCGGATTGACCACCGCGGTGACCACGGCGGTGACCGCCGCCGTGACCGCCGAGCACTGACCTGCAAACCGACCGGGGAAGCGCTCCGAATGTCATGTGTGCCGCACACCGCGGCGCGTACAGAAAAGAGGGCTGATCATGACCAGCAGCGCAGCAACCGCACGCACCGCCTCCGGTTCGACGTGGACCCAGCGGGGCGCGTTCGTCTTCGGTGTCGTCTTCCTGATCGTCGGCATCGCCGGGTTCATCCCCGGACTCACCATGGACATGGGCTCGATGTCCATGGCCGGCCACGGCTCCATGGCCCTGCTCCTGGGCCTGTTCCAGGTGTCCGTCCTGCACAACATCGTGCACCTGCTCTTCGGCATCGTCGGGCTGCTCGCCGCCCGCCGTGCAGCCTCCGCACGCCTGTACCTCGTCGCCGGCGGCATCGTCTACGCGGTGCTCTTCGTCTACGGGCTCTTCACAGCGGGCATGGCCGGTGGCGCGAACTTCGTGCCGCTGAACAGCGCGGACAACGTGCTGCACGCCTTCCTGGCCGTCGCGATGATCGTGCTCGGTTTCGTCCTGCCGCGGATCGGGACGCGCACCGCGCGCTGAACCGCAGCGCACACCGGACGGGAGGCCCGTGGCGACACCGCCACGGGCCTCCCGTCCGTCGTCAGGGGCGTCCGTCGTCCGCGTCGACGACACCCGGGGTCGGGGTGGTGCCCGTGAAGGCGTCGCGCATCGTGCCGACACCGCGCTGCGAGTGGGCGCGGTCCAGGTACTTCGCCCGCGACTCCTTGCGCGGTTCCGGATCGGTGCGCATCGCCTGGTTCCGGTCCTGCTGCAGCGCACTGTCCACCTCGCCCTCGCGGTTGAACGACCACATGAGCATCGGATCACCGATCGGCAGGTCGTGTGCGGGCTGCGAACCCATCGGGGTGCTGTGCCAGGTGTGCCAGGTCTTGCCGTACGAGTTCACCAGGTGCCCCATCAGCTCGGTCTCCACCGCGATCGGCAGGCCCGGAGCGACGAGTTCACCGGAGAACACCTCGTGGTTGTGCGGGTGCCACGACGCCTGCTCGGCCTCGGGCAGGGAGTCGAAGAGCCGCTCGGACACGATGTACTCGATGCCGATCAGGTTCGCGTCGGCGGTGTTGCCGTCGAAGAGCACGCACTGCAGCATCTCGGCGTTCACCACCTTGCAGAAGTGGTGCGCCTCCATCTGCACGTCGGGCTCGCCCTTCACGCAGTGGAAGCCGACCACGTAGACGTCGAAACCCCGCAGCGGCGCCGAGGTCTGCAGCACGGCGGCGCCGCGGTCGAGCAGGGCGAGCTCGAAGCCGCCGGCCGCTCCGGGCGGGGTGACACCGGTCTTCCGGTCGTGCACGGTGGGGTTCAGGGGCATGCGGGCGTCCTTCCGTCCGTTCGAGGTGGGCGCCATGCAACCCGTTGGCACCTCCCTGCCCTCGCATGGCCGGCGACCGACTGCACAATGGCTGATGTTCTGCATGCGGTGTTGCACGCGGCAGACTGGTCGGATGACGAAGCAAGCCGCAGCTCTCGCGAGCTCCCTCGTGGCAGCGCTGCTGACGGGGTGCACCCCTCTGACACCGCCGGTCGCCACGGAGATCCGGGTCGGGATGACCATCGCCGAAGCGGCAGCAGTCGCCCCTGACGCGTCCGCTTTCGTCTGGTATGACCTGTCTCCACAGGTGCTCCATCGCCCAGCGACACTGTCCCAGGCCGACCGAGCGGACGGCGTCATCGTCGCCGTCTGCGATGGGAGTGGCCACGGGGACGTCGCGGTCGGGGTTGTTCCGGAGACCGACTTCGACGGCGCAGTGAGCACCGCTGCCCGCAAGGAGGAGTACCGGCACTTCCTCCCCGAGTGCGCGCAAGCCCGAGGACACTCGCGTTCCGCACCGTGACCGTGGCTGAACCCGACCGGCGTACTGTCCGCTGCATGCCCGCACTCATCGACACGTTCACCCTGTCCAACGGTCTGCACATCCCGAAGATCGGCTTCGGCACCTGGCAGATCCCGTCCGGCTCCGACGCGTACGACGCCACGAAGACGGCCCTCGACCTCGGCTACCGCCACATCGACACCGCCCTGGCGTACGGCAACGAGGCGAGCGTCGGCGAGGCCGTCCGCGACAGCGGCATCCCCCGCGACGAACTCTTCATCACCACGAAGCTGCCGGCCGAGATCAAGACGGCCTCGGGCGCCCGCGACGCCTTCGAGGAGTCGAGCCGCAACCTCGACCTCGGGCACGTCGACCTGTACCTGATCCACGCGCCGTGGCCCTGGAGTGACATGGGCTCCGACCACCGCGACGGCAACGTCGAGGTCTGGAAGGTCTTCGAGGAGCTCTACGACGCCGGCCGCACCAAGAGCATCGGCGTCTCGAACTTCGCCGTCACCGACCTCGAGGACCTGCTCGGCCGCACGGACGTCGTCCCGCACGCCAACCAGATCCGCTGGTTCATCGGCAACACCCAGGACGAGACGACCGCCTTCGACCGGGAGCACGACATCCTGACCGAGGGCTACTCCCCGCTCGCCACCGGTGGACTGCTCGAGAACGAGCAGATCGCCGAGATCGCGGCGAAGTACGACAAGACCGTTGCCCAGGTCGCGATCCGCTACCTGCTCGAGAAGGACGTCCTGCCGCTCCCGAAGTCCACGACCCCGTCGCGCATCGCCGAGAACGCCGACGTCGACTTCGTGCTCGCCGCCGAGGACGTGGCCGCGCTCGACGCGCTCGAGGACACCGCGAACTGACGCGGCCCCACCCCGGACGGGCGGCGGGGTGCCCGCGGCCCCCGCGCCTCCGGTCCGTACACGGCCAGGTCACGGGCGAGCCTCACCCGCCGTGCGTTCGCACCGTGCCTGGCGAGCTGCTTCGTGCCGCCTGGTCGCTCCGGGCACCCGACCAGCTTCAGCCCATCACGGGTTCTGTCTCGCACCTCGACCTCCACACCGGGTAACGGATCCGCTGCCGGGCGCGTCGTTCGGTTCAGGCGCGCACTGCGATCCGGTCGAGTGCTTGTGTCAGTTCGGCGCTTTGCCGGGGTCCGCCGTGCCCTTCGTCCTCCACGATGGTGAGTGCGCTCTGCGGGAGACCCCTGTGGAGCCGCCAGGCCGTCACCGCCGGGCCGCTGATGTCTCTTCGGCCGTGCACGAGGGTGGTGGGGATGTGTTGAATGCGGTCGAGCCGAGCCAGGATCGCGTTGTCTCCGGGCATGAAGGCGTCGTTGCTCCAGTAGTGCGTTACCAGTCGGGCGAACTCCTCACGGCTATCAGGGCCGATGTGTCCTTCGTTCCGAAGCTCAGGATGGTCCAAGGAGACGTGCACGTTCTCCCACCTGTCCCAAGCAGCAGCTGCCGCTTCGCGAGTCGAGGCATTGAAGACGCGAGGAGACGGGCATACGCGTCGACGACCCGCTCGCCGGAACGTCGCTGGCTGGCGCGTTCGAACTCGTCCCATTCGGCCGGGAACAATCGACCGACGCCCTCCGTGATCCAATCGACCTCGCCCCGGCTAGTCGTTGTGACGGCCATGAGTGCGAGTGCACGAACACGTTGCGGGTGTTGTTGTGCGTACGCCAACGCGAGCGTGGTTCCCCAGGAGATTCCGGTGACGACCCAGGCGTCAACCCCGAGAGTTCGGCGGACGGCTTCAATGTCATCGATGAGCTGCTGAGTGTTCTGTCGATCCATCCCGCTGGTCAAACCGCCTGCAGGGCGGCTCCTGCCGGTGCCGCGTTGGTCGATTCCGATGAGTCGGTATCGTGCCGGGTCGAAGTGAGTGCGGTACCAGCCGCTTCCGAGAGATCCTCCGGGACCTCCGTGGAGCCAGAGGGCAGCGGTGCCGTCGGCGTTGCCCGACTCTTCACAGTAGATCCCGGCCCCTCCGTCCGCGTCGACCGTGCTCAGCCGGAAGGGCTCGTACCGGTCGTAAGTCACCGCTCCAAGCTATCGAAGACTGCACCGCGTGTGGTCTTGTTGGACGATCGACTACCGGTCGCGCGAGCGGTAGGCAGCTGCGATGCAACGCTCTCTCTGGTGACCGCGCCCCCCAGGCTCACCCCCTTCCCCCTATGCTGTGTATATATACAGGTTGCGATGGACGTGGCCGGACGCGAGGGGTGTCATGAAGCTTGGTTTGGGTTCACTCGGAGTGGTGCTGACGGGGGCGTTGGTTCTGGCAGCGGCTGGTCCTGCAACTGCGGATGAAGCGCTAGGGCCGCAGGAGAATGCGCTGCGCCGGGCGCTTTCTGCGCAACAGTCCACGCCGGTGTCGTCGACCGCGCCGGCACTGAGCGGGCAACTGGAGCGCGATGGCGCCGCCGTCTCTGCTCCGGCCCTGGGGCAGGAGCAGCTGACGATTGCACTTCCCGGAGACGAGCGTGACGGCGAAGCCAACGGCGACCTCGCGCTCGAAGTCACTGAGGGGGACGATTTCTCGACCGCCGTCCAGGCGACGGGCAGCGGTACTTTCCGGGCACTACTGCACATCGAATCAGCGGCAGCACCGACCGAGTACGCGTTCGAGGTCGGAGACGACACTGAGCTCATCCCGCTGGAGGACGGCGGTGTGAGCGTACGCAACCGAGATGGCGATCTCATCGGGTTCTTCGAGCCCGCCTGGGCGGTGGACGCAGCAGGTGGAAGCGTTGCTACTTCCTACGAGGTTCGCGATTCAACCCTCGTGCAGCACGTGGCGTTCACGTCCAGCACGGCCTTCCCCGTTGTCGCAGACCCGTTCTGGATCCCCGCACTGCTGGTAATGGCACGTATCAGTGCTCATGCCGCTTCGCGGGCCGCTGCCCGCGGTGTGAGCCAAGCCATGATCAAGCAGGTTGTTCAGAACGGCAAGAAGACGGCGGGGAACAAGGGCACCTCCGTCTTCACTCAGGGCTCGGGTAAAAACAAGATTCGGGTGATCGTTGACAACAAGACCGGCAACGTCATCACTGTCACGAAGGGCTAGACCATGCGCATCACCTACGACCAGACCGTGGACGCGGCGTACATCTCGCTCGTCGACGAGATCGCAGACGGAGCTGTTGCACGGCAGCTGCACTCCCTGGCTACTCCCGGCGAGCTCGGGGAGGTGACGCTCGACTTCGACGAGAACGGGCTGCTCCTCGGGATCGAGGTTCTGGGCGCCACCAAGGTGCTGCCGAAGGAAGTCCTCGCAGCCGCTCAGGCCTGACGCCATCCGAAGGGGCCGCGACAACCTCCTGTCGCGGCCCCTTCGGTGTTTCAACTGAGCGTGTGAGCCCCGACGGGCGTGCTGCTGAACGACCGGCTGTCTCTCATGGTCGATGGTTGAGGAGCTTCGTCTCAGCTCAGGCCCGCGCAGGAGCTGGTGAGACCCTGCGCGACAGTAGCCCCGCAGCCGCGACAACAGCGGCAGTACGTCGCGCCTCCAGGTCGGTGTCCGGAACCGGTCGATCGTTCGCCGGGTGCGGGGGCCGCGAGCATCGGACGCTGTCCCGCATCAGGGGCTCGCCACCCCATGACACGTTCGCCCGCTCAGCGCTCTGCGGTGTCGTACTCGAGGAGTCCGTCGTCTTCCAGCCGCTGCAACCGGTCCGCGAACCGGTCGGCGGCCGCGTCGCCTCGGATCGCTACTCCTGTGATCGAGCCCCACGTCTCGACGGCGCCGCCGAATTCGTGGATGACATCGTGAGCGATGCGGAAGGCGCTTTCATCACGAGGACTGATCCTGAAGACCCAAGACTGCCCCCGGTCGACACGTCCTCCGTACTCGAGCTGTCCGGTCGAAGTGTTCTCGACCGTCTTGATGATGTCTCCGAGATGGACGTTCTTCGCGAACAAGGGGACGCAGCTGACAACGTTGCGGCCGTCGTCGAGGACGATGATCGTCAGGTCTTCGTAGCGGATCGTGTCCCAGGACGGGTCAAGCTCCACCCGGACGACCTTCTCGACGCCGAGCACTGGGTTCTCGTGCGTGACGACGGTGTAGTCCGGCATTCCCACGATTCCTTTCCCCTTCGAGCTGGTCGCCTCCGGTCCGTCAGATGGCGCACTTCACCCGATCTTCCGCAGCCCGAGCGCAGCCTTCTTCCGCACCCACGGGCGGTCATCGGTCAGCTTCTCCTCGAACGCCGCCCGCGCTCGCGGGTTCGGCCGCTTGCTCAGTGCGAACACCGCGTGCCCGCTGATGTCGTGGTCGTCCATGAGTTGCAGGAGGACGTCGACCGCTTCAGGCCGCTTCGACTTCCCCAGCGCGAGGGCCACCATCTGCCGTGCACGTCCGTACCGAGGATCGAGCGCAAGCGCTGCCACGTCGTCGAAGTACGTGTCCACGTACGCGGTCTCGATCGAAGCCCCCACCGCCCAGCGCGTACCCGCTTCGTCGGTGAAGTTCCGGAAGGCATCGACCAGCGCGGGCATGGCTGCGCCCTTTGCCGATGGGTTCGTCAGCGTACGAGCGACTGCCCGCTGCATCATCGGCGTCCGCGCCTTCCGCAACCACTCGAGCAGCGTCGGCACCGCGTCCTTGTACCGGATACCCGACTGAGCGAAGGCGGACAGGCTCGAGAAGTCGTACCCCAGCGCACGGAGGTCGGCCAGGATCGCCGACTGCTCGGCGGCTTCTTCTGCAGTGAACGGCATCAGGTCCCCCGGAGCGTGTGGCAGCGAGTTCGCTTGCCGACGGTCACCTGATCGACAGATCGATCGCGACGACGCCGAGCACGAAGACCAGGACGATGACCACGAGGCCGATCGTGGGTATCAGCACCTGTCGCCGCACCGTGGGAGCGCCGGACGCCCCGATGACCCAGGTCGTGATCGCGACGACGAGTGCGAGGAGCGGCACGAGGAACTGCGCGGTTTCCCCGACGGCGTACGAACATCGCAACGTCACGTCGAAAGCGCAGGGCGTGTACTGCTCCAGTTGCGCGGCGACCATCCCCGGTAGCGAGCCGATCGCCGCGAACACCTCGAGGAACACGAGGAAACAGAACGCGAGTCCGAGCAGCCACCAACCACGTGGACGGCGCTGGACTTCGTCGATGGATGACCGCTTCATGTGAGCCCGACCGTACCGCAGGGGTGACACGGAGCACGGACTCGTAGGGTCGAGTCGTACCGACCGCACACCCGGGTGGGTCCGTGCCCCACAGCGGACCTGACGACGGGAACAGATCGTCCCTGTTGCCGGTTGCACCACACGGTGTCGCAGCCAGTGACACGAGAGCCCAGGAGGCCACCATGACCACCACCGAGACCGCCATCCTCGCCGGCGGATGCTTCTGGGGAGCGCAGCAGCTCCTCCGTCGTCGTCCCGGCATCGTCAGCACCCGCGTCGGCTACTCCGGCGGCGACGTGCCGAACGCGACGTACCGCAACCACGGCGACCACGCCGAGTCGGTCGAGATCGTCTTCGACCCGTCCCAGATCTCGTACCGGGACCTGCTGGAGTTCTTCTTCCAGATCCACGACCCGTCGACGAAGGACCGCCAGGGCAACGACATCGGTCGCAGCTACCGTTCGGCCATCTTCTACACCTCGGACGAGCAGAAGCAGGTCGCGCTCGACACCATCGCGGACGTCGACGCCTCGGGCATCTGGCCCGGCAAGGTCGTCACCGAGGTCACCGCGGCCGGCCCGTTCTGGGAGGCCGAGGACGAGCACCAGGACTACCTCGAGAAGAACCCGCACGGCTACACCTGCCACTTCGTGCGTCCGGGCTGGAAGCTCCCGCACCGCGACGAGGCGACCGCGGCCGTCTGACCTGACGACCGCCGCGGATCAGCGTGATCCGCCGAGCAGTTCCAACCAGTCCCCGGGAAGGCGATCCGCCGGCCCGGGGACTGCCTGCGTCACGGGGTGGCTGGTGGGTGCTGCGAGCTCGAGCCCCTCGGAGCGGGTGTCGTCGCGGTAGTCCCAGGCCCAGGTCTCGCCGGGCTCGTAGCTCTGGATGACCGCGTGCCCGGTCTCCTCCCAGTGCCGCGTCGCGTGCGTGTTGAGGGAGTCGTCGCAGCAGCCGACGTGGCCGCACGCCGCGCAGCGGCGCAGGTGCACCCACCACGACCCGGTCGCGTCGCACTCGACGCACCCGTCTCCGCTCGGTGCGATCTCGGGGTGGATCATCTCGGCCTGGTCCGTCATGGCCCCATCATGCCTGTGAAGGGCCACATGCGGTCGGGAGGCACGGGGCGGGCCCGCACCGCGCCTCCAGACCGTCATCGGGTCGCGTCCAGGGCGAGGCGTGGGGCGGTCGTGCGGGTGGCCGGGCCAGGATGGCCCTGGGGCCGACAGCCGATCGGCTCGCAGAGGGAGGACACCGTGGACACAGCGCCGTACTCGCAGCCGTTGCGGGAGTACATCGAACAGCTGCGGACCGAGGGGTACAGCGTCGCGGACGGTCAGACGGCCGACCCGGAGCTGATCGACCCGCACGGCAACCCGGTGCTCACCTGGCAGGACGACTACCCGTACTCGGAGCGCCTGCCGCGGGACGAGTACGAGTACCAGAAGTACCTGCTGCAGATCGAGCTGCTGAAGTGCCAGTACTGGCTCGAGGACACCGGCCAGAAGGTCGTCGTGCTCTTCGAGGGGCGTGACGCCGCGGGCAAGGGCGGCACGATCAAGCGGTTCACAGAGCACCTCAACCCCCGGACCTCGCGGGTCGTCGCGCTGAGCAAGCCGACCGAGCGCGAGCGCGGTGAGTGGTACTTCCAGCGCTACGTGCAGCACCTGCCGGCCGCCGGTGAGATGGTCCTGTTCGACCGCTCCTGGTACAACCGTGCCGGCGTCGAACGGGTGATGGGGTTCTGCAGCGACGACGAGTACGAGTCGTTCATGACCCAGGTGCCGCAGTTCGAGCGGATGCTGGTCGACTCCGGCATCCACCTGACGAAGTTCTGGTTCTCGGTGACCCGGCGCGAGCAGCGGACCCGGTTCGCGATGCGGCAGCTCGACCCGGTGCGACGGTGGAAGCTGTCCGACATCGACCTGCTGTCACTCGACCGGTGGGAGGACTACACCGAGGCGAAGACGGCGATGTTCACCCGGACGAGCAAGCGCTACGCGCCGTGGACGATCGTGCGGTCGAACGACAAGAAGCGCGCGCGGCTCAACGCGATGCGGTACTTCCTGACGCAGTTCGACTACCCGGACAAGGCCGCCGACGTCATCGGCAAGCCGGACCCGCTCATCGTCCGCCGCGGCAAGCGGGACGTCGACGTCGAGTGACCCCGCGCCGCTGATCTGCCCGCCGACTCGGAACGTTTACACGCCGTGGCCTGCCGTCACGCACTCGAAACAGACGGGCAACGGCGCCGACACAGGGCCGCACGACACTGGTCGCACTACCTGTCACCCGACAGGTACTCCGCGAAAGGTCTGCAGTCATGCGTTCTCCGCAAGCACCGCTCCACGCACCGCGCGCCACGTCCGACGTCGACACCCAGGGGCTCGCCCGCCTCGGCTACGAGCAGGAACTCCACCGCGGGGTCGGCTCGTTCTCCTCCTTCGCGGCGGGCTTCTCCTTCGTCTCGATCCTCACCACGGTCTTCCAGCTGTTCGGACTCGGCTTCGGGCTGGGCGGTGCTGCGTTCTTCTGGGCGTGGCCGCTCGTCTTCGGTGGCCAGCTGCTCGTCGCGCTGAACTTCGCGCAGCTCGCGGCCCGCTGGCCCATCTCCGGCGCGATCTTCCAGTGGTCGAGCCGCCTGGCCGGAGCCCGGTTCGGGTGGTTCACCGGCTGGACGATGATCATCGGCCAGATCCTCACCGTCGCGGTGGCGGCCATCGCCGTGCAGGCCGTGCTCCCCGCGATCTGGGACGGGTTCCAGGTCGTCGGCGGTCCGGGCGCGGACCCGTCCGTCGCGTCGCCGACCGGTGCCGCGAACGCGGTGGTCCTCGGGCTGGTGATGCTCGCCGTGACGACGATCGTGAACATCACGAGCGTCCGGCTGATGGCCCGCGTGACGAGCTTCGGCGTGCTCATCGAGATCATCGGCGTGGTCGTGCTCATCGGCGCCCTGTTCCTGCTGCCGCACCGCAGCGCCTCCGTGGTGTTCACGACCGCCGGTTCGACCAGCACCGAGCCCTACGTGTGGGCGTTCCTGGCGTCCTCGCTGATGGCCGCGTACGTGATGGTCGGCTTCGACTCCGCCGGTGAGCTCGCGGAGGAGACCCACAACCCGCGCCGGACCACCCCGAAGACGATCGTCCGGGCACTCACGGTCTCCGGCCTCGGCGGTGGGCTGCTCATCATCGGCGCCCTCGTCGCCGCCCCGAGCCTGACCGACGGCAAGCTCGCCACGCAGGGGCTCGCCTGGGTGATCACCTCGACCCTCGGCGACGTCTTCGGCCGGCTCCTGCTCTGCACCGTCGCCGTCGCCGTCTTCGCCTGCACCCTCGCCGTGCAGACCGCCGGCGCCCGGATGGTCTACTCGATGGCCCGCGAGAAGGCGCTGCCCTTCCACCGCACCCTGGCCCGCGTCTCGCCCCGCACCGGCACCCCGATCGCCGCGTCGATCGTCGTCGGGGTCGGCGCCGGGCTGGCCCTCGCCGTCAACATCGGGCAGTCCGCGATCTTCACCGCCCTGTCGAGCCTGTGCATCGCGATGCTCTACCTGGCCTACCTCGGGGTCACCGGGCCGCTGCTGGTCCAGCGGATCAAGCTCCGTCGCACCGGGCTGCCGACCGGGGTGGACGAGGACGGCAAGCCGCTGTTCACCCTCGGTCGCTGGGGCATCCCGCTCAACGCCCTGGCCGTGGCGTTCCAGATCGGCATGGCGATCAACCTCATCTGGCCCCGGCCGGAGATCTACGACCTGACCGGCACCTCGTGGTGGCTGCAGTACAGCGCCCAGCTCTTCATCGGCGGCGTGCTGCTCGTCGGCTGGGCGTGGTCGAGCTGGCGGCACCGGACGCACGGGCCGATCACCCTGGCCGAGGTGCCCACCACCGCGGCGGTGCCCGTCCCCGCAGCCGCGACTGCGGCGAGCCCGACCGCCGCCTCCGTCGAAGCCTGATCCGGAAGGAACCCCATGCGCGACCTCCACCAGACCGACAGCGTGCTCGCCTCCCGGTCCGACGCACGCGCCCAGGGCGGCTCGCAGTCCGAGTACATGCCGTACCTGCCGGCGTCGTCGTCACCGTTCGCCCCCGAGGGCGTCGACCCCGCTCAGCTCGTCTGGGCCGAGACGGTGGCGCCGGGCGGGTACACGCACAAGGTGCTGGCCCGCGGGTCACGGCTGCGGTTCGACGACCCGACGGGTCAGGCCTGCGCCAACGTCCTGGTGTTCAACGCGCTCGAACCGTGGGAGCGGCTCAACGTCGCGGACACCCAGAAGATCCCGTGGCAGGCGTACCTGGGCCAGGGTTCGCCGCTGCTGAGCGGGGACGGCCGGGCACTCGCGACCGTGCTCGAGGACACCTCGGGGCACCACGACGCGTTCTGCGGCACCTCGACCGACGCCTGGAACGAGCGGAAGTACGGCGACGCGGCGCCCGAGGGGCGCACCCCGAGCGGTCGGTCGCTGTTCGCGAAGGCCGCCGCGAAGCACGGGCTCTCCAAGCGGGACCTGCCGCCGAGCATCTCGTTCTTCCAGGGCGTGCGGATCGACGCCGAGGGGGCGATGACCTTCACCGGTTCGGCCGGCGCGGGCACCCACGTCACGCTCGTCGCCGAGCTGCCGCTGCTCGTGCTGGTCGCGAACGTCGCGCACCCGATCGACCCGCGCCCGGACTACCTGGTCGGACCGCTGCGGGTGCACGCCTGGCGCGGGGCCCCGACGACCGCGGCCGACGAGCGGTTCACCGCGACGCCGGAGCTCACCCGCGCCTACCTGAACTCGATCGACCACGCGGAAGCCCGAGGCCTGTGATGACCGACACGACGACCCACACCCCCACCTCCACCGTCCCGGTCGGAGCCGTCCACGACCCGGACGTCGCCCTCGACTGGAGCGAGTCCCTGGTGCCGGGCACCGTGGTCCGCGACGACCGGGTCGCCCCGCTCGCACCGTGGTCCGCCGTGGTCCGCGCCGGCGAGGTGCTCACCATCGTCGACGTCGGCGGCAACCAGAGCGCCGACTGCCTGCTCTACGACGCCCACGACCCCGACGAGCGGTACAGCGTGCCGGACACCCTCGCCGCACAGGGCAACGCGTACGTCCGGACCGGCACCGTCCTGATGTCGAACGAGGGCCACCCGCTGATGACCGTCGTCGCGAACGAGATCGACCGGCAGGACACCATCGGCGGTGCGTGCTCGAAGGAGTCGAACACCCTGCGGTACGGGCACCACACGCAGTACCAGCACGGCTGCCGCGAGAACTTCCTGGCCGAGGCCGGCCGCCACGGACTCGGTGCCCGCGACATCGTGTCGAACCTCAACTGGTTCATGAACGTGCCGGTCGAGGCCGACGGCGCCCTCGGGATCGTCGACGGCATGAGCGCCCCCGGCAAGCGGGTCGCGATCCGTGCCGAGCGGGACGTGCTCGTCGTCGTCTCGAACTGCCCGCAGATGAACAACCCCTGCAACGACTTCTCCTGCACACCGCTGCGCATGATCGTGGTCCAGCCGTGACCGCCGCGCCCGACCCCACCGGGACCGCCACCGTGAACCAGACCCCTGCCCTCAGCCCCGACACCGTCCTCGTCGCGAACCGCGGTGAGATCGCCCGTCGCATCATCCGCTCCGCGAAGGCGCTCGGCATGCGCACCGTCGCCGTCTACTCGGACGCCGACCGCGCGGCACCGCACGTCCGCGAGGCCGACACCGCCGTCCGGCTCGGTCCCGCACCCGCCCGCGACTCGTACCTGCGCATCGACGCGGTGGTGCAGGCCGCGAAGGACACCGGCGCCGGGCTCGTGCACCCCGGCTACGGGTTCCTGTCCGAGAACACCGAGTTCGCCCAGGCCTGCGAGGACGCCGGCATCCGGTTCGTCGGGCCGACCGCCGACCAGATCGTCCGGTTCGGCGCGAAGCACACCGCCCGCGAGCTGGCCGCCGCCGCCGGGGTCCCGATGCTCGCCGGCACCGGGCTGCTCGCCAGTGTCGACGACGCCGTGGCCGAGGCCGAGCGCATCGGGCTGCCCGTCATGCTCAAGGCCACCGGGGGTGGCGGCGGGATCGGCATGCAGGCGTGCTCCATCCTCGACGAGGTCCGCGAGGCCTACACGAGCGTCGTCCGCCTGGCGACTGCGAACTTCGGGTCGGCCGGCATCTTCCTCGAACGACTCGTGCGGCCGGCCCGGCACGTCGAGGTCCAGCTCTTCGGCGACGGCGAGGGCCGCGTCGCGGTGATCGGCGACCGCGACTGCTCCCTGCAGCGCCGCAACCAGAAGGTCATCGAGGAGGCCCCGGCACCGGCGCTCCCCGAGCACGTCCGCGCCGAGCTGCACGCGTCCGCCCGCCGCCTGGCCGAGAGCGTCGGGTACCGCAGCGCCGGCACCGTCGAGTTCGTCTACGACCCGGTGCGCGAAGAGGCGTCGTTCCTCGAGGTGAACACCCGCCTGCAGGTCGAGCACCCGGTCACCGAGGAAGTGTTCGGCGTCGACCTCGTCGAGCTCATGCTCCGCCTGGCCCGCGACGGTGCCGCCGGCATCGAGCCCGACGTGTTCGACCGCACCTGGACCCCGAACGGCCACGCCGTCGAGGCCCGCGTCTACGCCGAGGACCCGGCGAAGGGCTCGCTGCCCTCCAGCGGCCTCGTCACCCAGGCCGTGTTCCCGAGCGCGACCACGGCATCCGGCGAGGGCACCGGCATCCGCGTCGACGGCTGGGTCGAGACCGGCTCCGAGGTGTCCGCGTTCTACGACCCGATGCTCGCCAAGGTGATCGCCACCGGGGAGACCCGCGACGACGCCCTCGACCTGCTGCGCGACGGACTCGCGGCCACCCGCATCGACGGCATCGTCACGAACGCCGGGCTCCTCCGTGCACTGACCGACGACCTCGAGCTCCGCACCGCCACGCACTCCACCTCGACGCTCGACGCGACCGAGGACCCGGACCCGCGCATCGACGTCGTCGCACCGGGCACCATGACGATGATCCAGGACCTGCCCGGCCGGGTCGGGTACTGGCAGGTGGGCGTCCCGCCGAGCGGCCCGTTCGACGCGGCGTCCTTCGCCGAGGCGAACCGCGCCGTGGGCAACCCGGACGGCGCCCCCGCGCTCGAGGTCACCGCCACCGGCCCGACGCTCCGCTTCTCGGCCGCCGCGGTGGTCGCGCTCACGGGTGCGTCGGCACCGGTCACCCTCGACGGCGAACCCGTGGCGCTGTGGGAGCCCGTCGAGGTCGGCGCCGGCCAGACCCTGGCGATCGGCACGGCACCCGGTCCGGGCCTCCGTACCTACCTGGCGGTCCGGGGCGGCTTCGACGTGCCGACGTACCTCGGCTCGACCGCGACCTTCACGCTCGGTGGCTTCGGCGGCCACGCCGGTCGGGCCCTGCTCGCCGGCGACGTCCTGCGCCCGGGTTCCCCGGACTCGGACGCCCCGCACCCGGCGTTCCCGTCCGGGACCCGTCTGGGCCTGGTGGGCGGTCCGACCCCTGCCGACCGCCGCACCGCGCTGACCGACGCGTGGGAGATCGCCGTCACCGAGGGGCCGCACGCGGCGCCGGACTTCTTCACCCGCGCCGACCTCGACGTCTTCTACGCCACCGACTACGCCGTGCACCACAACTCGGCGCGCACGGGCATCCGGCTCATCGGGCCGCGGCCGGAGTGGGCGCGGACCGACGGCGGCGAGGCCGGTCTGCACCCGTCGAACATCCACGACACCCCGTACGCGGTCGGTGCGATCGACTTCACCGGGGACACCCCGATCATCCTCGGACCGGACGGGCCGTCGCTCGGCGGCTTCGTCTGCCCCGCCGTGGTCGCCAGCGGCGACCTGTGGAAGCTGGGCCAGCTCCGCCCGGGTGACACGGTCCGTTTCGTCCCCGTCCGCGAAGCCGACGCCGCCGCGCTCGACGCGCACCGGGCCTCCAGGACGGTGCCGCGCACCGGAGGCGACGGCGACGACGGCGTGATCGCCCGCCTGGACGCGACCGACGTGCGGCCGAGCGTCGCGTACCGACGCGACGGCGACGACAACGTGCTCGTCGAGTACGGCGACATGACGCTCGACATCGCGCTGCGGATGCGCGTGCACGCGCTCATGACGAAGCTGCAGGAGCACACGCCGAAGGGGATCCTCGACATCACGCCGGGCATCCGCTCGCTGCAGGTGCACACCGACGCGGCCGTGCTCAAGGCGCGGGACGTGGCGGGGCTGCTCCGCGAACTCGAGGACGAGATCCCGCCGACCGACCAGCTCGTCGTGCCGTCCCGCACCGTGAAGCTGCCGCTGTCGTGGGACGACCCGGCCACCCGGCTGGCGATCGAGCGGTACATGAACGGCGTCCGGAACGACGCCCCGTGGACGCCGTGGAACATCGAGTTCATCCGTCGCATCAACGGCCTCGAGAGCGTCGACGACGTCTTCCGCACCGTGTTCGACGCGAGCTACCTGGTGCTCGGCCTGGGCGACGTGTACCTCGGCGCCCCGGTCGCGACCCCGCTCGACCCCCGGCACCGCCTGGTCACGACGAAGTACAACCCGGCCCGCACCTGGACCGCCGAGAACTCCGTCGGCATCGGCGGCGCGTACCTGTGCATCTACGGCATGGAGGGTCCGGGCGGCTACCAGTTCGTCGGCCGCACCGTGCAGATCTGGAACCGGTTCCGCCGCGGCGGGTTGTTCCAGGAGAACCCGTGGGCGCTGCGGTTCTTCGACCGGATCGAGTGGTACCCGGTCGGTGCCGACGAGCTGCTCGAGCTGCGGGCCGAGACGGACGCCGGACGGGGCTCGTTCGAGACCGTCGAGGGCGAGTTCTCGATCGCGTCGTACAACCGGTTCCTGGCCGACAACGCCGGGTCCATCGCTGACTTCCGGGCGCAGCAGGCGCAGGCGTTCGGCGAGGAGAAGGAGCGGTGGCGTGCATCGGGCGAGTTCGACGTCCGTGACGAGCCGGCCGCCGTGGTGGCCGACGCCGTGACCGTGCCCGAGGGGTCGACCGCCGTGTACGCCCCCTTCACCTCGACCGTGTGGCAGGTGGACGTCCGCCCGGGTGACCGCGTGGACGAGGGGCAGAAGCTGCTGGCCGTGGAGGCGATGAAGATGGAGTCGATGGTGCACGCACCGGTGCCGGGCCACGTGCTCGAGGTGTACATCAAGCCGGGCGACCAGGTCGCGCCGGGCCAGGTCCTCGCCGCGATCGGAGCGGCAGCGTGAGCGGGACGAGCGCGCCGGGCGGGACCGCCACTGCGGCCGCCACGACGTCCGCCGCGGCCCGCGTCCGTGACGCCTTCGCCCGCATCGACGCCGTCGACCGCCCCGAGGTCTGGATCACCCTGCGCGACCGCACCGACGTGCTGGCCGAGGCCCTCGCCGTGGACCCGTCCCTGCCCCTGGCCGGCCTGCTGTTCGCCGTGAAGGACAACATCGACGTCGCCGGCCTGCCCACCACCGCAGCCGCCCGCTCCTACGCCCACCACCCCGCCGCCGACGCCACCGCCGTCGCCCGGCTCCGCGCCGCCGGCGCCGTCGTCGTCGGCAAGACGAACCTCGACCAGTTCGCCACCGGCCTGGTCGGCACCCGCTCGCCCTTCGGTGCGGTCCGGAACGCCTGGGACCCGACCCGGATCTCCGGCGGTTCGTCGAGCGGCTCCGCCACGGCGGTCGCGCTGGGCATCGTGGACTTCGCGCTCGGCACCGACACCGCCGGGTCCGGCCGGGTGCCCGCCGCGCTCGGCAACCTGGTCGGGGTGAAGCCGACGAAGGGGCTCGTGCCGAACACCGGGGTCGTCCCCGCCTGCCGCTCGCAGGACTGCGTCACGGTGTTCGCCCGGTCGCTCGACCTGGCGCGCACGGCGGCCGAGCTGATGGCCGGTCCGGACGGCGTCGACCCGCTCGCGCGGCCCGACCTCGCCCTCGCCGACCTGCCGGCCGTCCCGCGCATCGCGGTGCCGCTGCCGTCGCAGCTCGAGGGGCTCGCACCCGGCTGGGCCGAGGCGTTCGCCGCGGCCGTCGACCGGTTCCGTGCGCTCGGACACCAGGTGGTCGAGGTCGACATCGCACCCCTGCTCGACGCCGCGTCGCTGCTCTACGACGGCGCGTTCGTCGCCGAGCGGTACGCGGCCGTCGGCGCCCACATCGAGGCCCACCGCGACGAGGTCGGTGCCGACCTCGACCCGTCGGTCGCCGCGATCGTGCTCGGCGGTGCACGGCCGACCGCCGCGGAGCTCTTCGCCGACCAGGAACGGCTCGACGCCTTCGGGGCAGCGGGTCGCGCCGCACTCGAGGGCACGACCGCCCTGCTCACCCCGACGACGACGTGGCACCCGACGCTCGAGCAGGTCGCGGCCGACCCGATCGGCGCGAACAGCCGGATGGGTCGGTACACGAACTTCGCGAACCTGCTCGACATGGCCTCGCTCGCGGTGCCGGCCGGCTTCGTCGACGGGCTGCCGTTCGGCGTGATGCTCACGGGTCCGGCGTTCACCGACCGGCGCCTGGCGGCGTTGGCGGCCGCGTTCGCCGCTCCGACCGTCGACCTGCTGGTCGTCGGGGCGCACCTGCGCGGTCAGCCGCTGAACGGACAGCTGGTCGCGTCCGGCGGATCGTTCGTCCGGGAGGCCCACACCGCGTCCGACTACCGGCTGTACGCCCTCGACACGGTGCCGCCCAAGCCCGGGTTGGTCCGCGTGGGTCCGGTCGCGTCCGGCGCCGCCGCGCCGGGGTCGGGCATCGTCGGGGAGGTCTGGCGCCTGCCCGCCGCCGGCTTCGGCACCTTCGTCGCGGCCCTGCCGGCACCGATGGCGATCGGCACCGTGGCGCTCGACGACGACACCGAGGTCACCGGGTTCCTGGTCGAGCCGTTCGCGGTCGAGGGGGCCGAGGACATCACCCACCACGGCGGCTGGCGCGCGTACCGGGAGCAGTCGTGACGGACACCGGCTGTCAGGATGGGGGCATGTCCCCCGACGACCGGCCCGTGCGCCCCGGCCGACCGCGGGTCGTGCCGAACGCCGACTCCGCGCTGAGCCCGCGCGACCAGATCCTCGACGCCGCCGCCGCGCTGTTCGTCGAGAACGGCATCAGCGCGACCTCGACCCGGGCGATCGCCGAACGGGTCGGGATCCGGCAGGCCTCGCTGTACTACCACTTCGCCGGCAAGGACGACATGCTCGTCGAGCTGCTCACGACCTCGGTGCGCCCGAGCCTCGAGCTGGTCCGCGGCCTCGAGCAGCTCGTGCCGGAGTCCGCCTCGGCAGCCGGGGCCCTCGCCGCGCTGGTCGTCGCCGACGTGGACACCCTCGCCCGCACGCCGCACAACATCGGCACGCTCTACCTGCTGCCCGAGGTGCAGGGCGAGCGCTACGACGGGTTCCGGGCCGAGCGCGTCGAACTGCAGGAGGCCTACGGGCGCCTCGGCTCGCGCGCTGCCACCCCGGACGTCGCCGCCGGTGTCTCGCCGTCGCGCCTCGGTGCCGTGCTCATCCAGATCACCGAGACCGTCATCCAGCTCCGCCGGTCCGGCCCCGTGCAGGACGCCGACCGCGACGCCCTCGTCGCGACCTGCCTGCGCGCCTGCGGCCTCGACACCGCCGCCGTGGAGGGGGCCCGGCGCGACGCCGAGTCCCTGCTGGCCGCCGTCGCGGTCTGACCCTCCCTCTCCCCTCTGCAAGGAGTCACCATGACCACGATCACCCCCGCCGCACACCGTCCGCTCGCCGATGCCCTGCTCCCCCGCACTGCCGTCGTCAGCACCGTCCTGGTCCTCGGCGGCGCGCTGCTGACCGCCGGTGCCGCGCAGGTGTCCGTGCCGATCTGGCCCGTGCCGATCACCGGGCAGACCCTGGCCGTGCTGCTCGTCGGCAGTGCCCTCGGTGCCCGTCGCGGTGCCCTGTCGATGCTCGTCTACGCACTGCTCGGCGTCGTCGGGCTGCCGGTCTTCGCGGACGGTTCGGCCGGGGTCGGCGTGCTCGTCGGTCCCTCGGGCGGGTACATCGTCGGCTTCGTCGCCGCCGCGGCCCTGGTCGGCTGGGTCGCCGAACGCTTCGGCGACCGCCCGCTGCGGAACGCGCTGCTGTCCTTCGCCCTCGGCACCGTCGTCACCTTCGTCGCCGGCATGGCCTGGCTCGCGGTGGCACTCGGCCTCGACCTGCAGCAGACCCTGCAGTACGGGCTGTACCCGTTCGTCCTCGGTGGCGTGGTGAAGACCCTGATCGGCGCCGGCGTGATCTCGCTCGGGTGGACCGCGGCCCTCCGCTCGGCCACCCGCCGGTGAGCGCTCCGTCAGGACTCCGCCCCCGGCCGTAGGGGTTCCGTCAGGAGGCCTTCCGCGCGGCTCGAGCCCGCGAGAGCGTGAGGTCGTGACATTGACTGCGATCATGCCGACGCTCCGCGCGTCGCTCCCCGACCCGATGGACCCGTTCCTCTGGCCCGCCCACACCGTCGCGACCACCGACGACCTGCTGGTCTCGGCGATCTCGATGGTCCGGCTCGCCGACCTCACCGGCACCCCGACCGTGCACACCGCCGAGCAGTCCCCGCCCCGGTACCGCCCGCGCGGCTGGACGCCCCGCGACGTGAGCGTCGCCGTCGCGTCGGTCACCCGTGTGCGGCGACCGCGCACCGGGGTGGTGCTCCTGGAACTGGACGCGGTCCTGCCGACCTGCGCCGTGCTCGACCAGGTGCGCCTGATCGGACGCCGGAGCACCGCTCCCCTCTCACCGATGTACGTCGTCACCCGCTGTGACGGTCAGGCCGACGGTCCGTTCCACCGCCTCCCGGCTCCGTTGCCCGCCGACGTCCGCGAAGGCGACCTGGTCTGCTTCCCGTGCCTGGCGACCGTCCGGCACCGCGACGTCGTCGAGCCGGTCCGGGCGGAACTCGCCCCGGTGGATCGATGACCGTCGCGCTGCCGGTCCGCACCCGGCTGCTCGACGGCACCCACCTGTGGGGCCGGTACACGGTCCGGCCCGTCGGGCGGACGCTGTGGAGCTCGCGCACCCTCGTCGTGTTCCCACCCGGCACGACCACCGGCGAGCGCCTGCTCCTGCGCGCCTGGCACGTCTGGCCGGCCGTCGGAGCGGTCGTCGCCCTGCTCGCGCTGGTGCTCTCGGTCGCGGCGCCCGCGATCGGCACGACCACCGCGCTCCTGGTCTACGGCGGCGGGTTCGCCGTCCTCGGTCGGGTCACCCGTGGGCTGCGGCCCCGGGTGCGGTCGGTCACCGTGACGACGTTCCTGGGCGACGGCCGACGCGAGGTCCACGGCGACGAACGGCTGCTCGCCGGGTCGCTCGACGCGCTCTCGATCCTGGAGCAGTCGCTCCGGGCCGACCGCATCCGCCCCGTCGACTTCGAGCTGATCTGGGCCGACGTGTGGAACGCGCTGCCCGAACCGCGCGTGGATCGCCGCGTCCAGCGTCCATCCTGAGGCCCGTGTCGTCCCGGCCCGTTTCAATGGGACCCGAGAGGAGCACGCGATGAAGCACATCCACTACGACAGCACCACGATCCTGACGGGCGACGACGTCGCCGACGCCGTGATCGAGTACGCCGCGGCACTGTCCGGAGGTGACCGTGCCGACACCGTCGAGGTCCCAGCCGTCGCCGACGACGGGACGATGACCACGACGAAGATCCTCATCGGGCCCTCGAGCGAGATCGTGGTCGAGGACGCGGAAGAGGACGAGCTCGAGATGGACAACGGGGAGTTCGTCGGGCGGCTCCGCGCGGCGGCGAAGACGTTCGGACACAGCGAGCCGATCCACGCGAACACGCGGAGCGACCTGGCGGACGCGGCGGAGGAAGACGCCCAGTCCTGAAACGGAGAGGGTCTCCTGTAGGGTGGAGGTTCCGGAGAGCCCCTCCGGTTCTCCCGTCACCGCCTGGAGGCCCGCCATGCCCGAGCAGACCGCTCCCGCCGGGCGCGCCCAGCGTCCACGGCGCGGTGCCGCCGGCTCCGCTGGTTCCGTCGGTCCCGCCGCTACCGCTGAGTCCGCCGGCGCCGCTGGTCCCGCCGGTCCCGGTCCGGCGCGCGCACCGCGCGCCGATGCGCGGCGGAACCGCGACCACATCCTGCGGGTCGCCGAGCGCGCCTTCGCCGAGCACGGTGTGACCGGCTCGCTCGACGCGATCGCCAAGCAGGCCGGCGTCGGCGCCGGCACCCTGTACCGGCACTTCCCCACGCGCGAGGCCCTGCTCGCCGAGCTCCTCGCCGCGCGCGACGAGCACCTGGTGGCCCGTCGCGAAGCGCTGCGCGACGGCTCCGTGGACACCGGCGACGCCCTGCACGGCTGGCTCGACGCGGTCACCGAGTGGGCCGGCACGTTCGACGGGCTGCCCGAACCGCTCCGTGCCGCCACCGCGTCCGACTCGTCACCGCTCGCCCTGACGTGCCAGGGGTTCATCACCACCACGGACGAGTTCCTCCGCGCCGCGCAGCGTTCCGGTCGCGCGCGGCCCAACGTCCGCGCGCGGGACCTGTTCCTCGCCGCCCTGGCGACGAGCTGGGTCCGGGGTGCCGCGATGGCTGACGAGGCCTCCTCCGCCGCGCTCTCCACCCTGACGCGCAGCGGGTGGGAAGCCCCTGCTCGTCCCTGACCTCCACCACTGTTGAAAGGGCACCACATGAACCGCATCGGCATCATCGGCAGCGGAGCCATCGGCACCGCGATCGCGCGTCTGGCCGTCGCCGCCGACCTCGACGTCCTCATCACGAACTCGCGCGGCCCCGAGTCACTGCAGGACCTCGTCACCGAGCTCGGCCCGCGCGCCCAGGCCGGCACCGTGCGACAGGCCGTCGAGTTCGGCGACGCGCCCGTCCTCGCGATCCCGCTCACCGCCTACCCCGCACTCGCACCCGACCTCGACGCCTTCGCCGGGCGGACCGTGCTGTCGACGGGCAACTACTACCCCGGTCGCGACGGCCGGATCGAGCAGCTCGACACCCTCGCGACGACCACGGCGGAGTACGAGCAGACGCTCCTGCCCGGCACGCGGATCGTCAAGGCGTTCAACAACATCGTCGCGCACCACATCCCGAACCTCGCCAGCTCCACGCCCCGTACGGCGCTGCCGATCGCGGGCGACGACGAGCAGGCCAAGGCCGTGGTCGCCGAGCTCGTGCAGCTGCTCGGGTTCGACACCGTGGACGCCGGGACCCTGGCCGAGTCGTGGCGCTTCGAGCCGGAGTCCGGGGCGTACACGGGGATCTACGCGGCGAGTGCCGAGGGGTTCGCGGCGGACTACCTGGCCGATCAGGGAGCACCGTTGCCCGCGGAGCGGCTGCAGGACATACTGGCGGTGTCGCACCGGGCGGATGTGGCGAACCGGCAGTTCTGACGATCGCAGCTCTTTGGGGGACCCTTGCGACGACGAGACCATCAGCTCCTCACTGCCGCGGCGGGCGTGGTCTGCATCGCACTGCTCACCGGGTTGTCCGCATGTGCCACGCCTGGGGGTGTCTCTGGGCCGGAGCCCGATGCACTGAGCGCAGCGCGGGCAGAGACCATCCTCGACGCGAGCGCCGACCAGGCATGGCAGCTGGTCGAGTCACGCCATCCAGGGCTCGAACGGCCGGCAGTCGACCGCGTCCGGACCGTCTCGCACACCGACTGGGCCCCGACGCAGGAACGGTGCATGACCGCCGCGGGGTTCCCGCAGGCAAAGGCGATGCCCGACGCGAGCCTCACCTCCGGACAGGTACCGGAGGACCAGTCCGAGCCGTTCGCGGTCGCTGAGTACACGTGCGGGGCCGAGTACCCCATGGCCGCGAAGTACCAGACTGCCTTCAACGAGTCCCAGCTGGAGTGGCTCTACCGCTACTCCACGGGCGAGCTCACGAAGTGCCTGCAGGACCACGGCATCTCGGTGGAGCGTGGCCCGAGTGAACAAGAGTTCATCGACAGCGACGGGGCGTGGTCGCCGTACCGGTCGGTCGATCTGCCGCAGTCCCGGTACTACGAGCTCGTCACCGCCTGCCCGGAGATCCCGGACTCGATCTACGGCTGAGTGACTCGGAAGAAGGCCCCCGAGAGCCCGCTCGTCCGAGCTGCCCACCCAGGGAACCGAGGAGCGCGACGACGAAGCCGACGATCTGCAGCGGCGACAGCGCCTGGCCGAGGACGACCCACCCGAGCACCGCAGCGGTCAACGGACTGAGGACGCCCAACAACGCGATCCGGGCCGACGGCAGCGCCCGTGCGCCTCGGAACCAGACGCTGTAGGCCAGGGCACCACCGACGAGCGTGAGCCAGGCGTACCCCGCGTACCCGGCGGCGGTCGGCTGCCACGGCCCGCTGTCGACGATCGGGATGAGCGGGGCGATCACCACGCCCCCGACGATGAGTTGCCACGCGGTCGAGGTCAGGGGGTGTGTGCCCTCCGGGGTGCCCCACCGACGAGTGAGCAGGAGCCCCAGTGCCATGGACACCGTCCCGAGCGCCGCCGCGCCGAGCCCGAGCACGTCGAACACGGCACCTCCGCTGAGGGAGACGAGCGCCACGCCCACCAGGGCCACGACTCCCCACACCACGTGGGTGATCGCGGGCCGTCCCCACCGCAGCGCCAGGGTGAGGGCCACGACGACGAGCGGCTGGAGCGCGCCGACGATGGCCGCCAAGCCACCCGGCAGCCGGTCGGCCGCGACGAACAGCAGTGGGAAGAAGCACCCGATGTTGAGCATGCCGAGCACGAACGTCCGGAGGCGCCAGCCCCGCGGTGGGACTCCCGGCCGGAGCGCGAGCAGCAGCAGGCCGGCGGGGAGCGCACGGAGGACACTCGCCGTCATCGGGTGATCAGCGGGCAGGAGCTCGGTGGTGACCACGTAGGTCGACCCCCACACGATCGGCGCCACTGCCGCGCTGAGCGTGAGGCCGGCCGCCGCCGACGTGGACAGCGAGCGATCGGTCATCGGAGCCTCATTTCCTTCATACTGAACTTCTCGACGTTGAGACATTATGGCCCCGATAGGCTCGCGTCGAACAGTTCAGCGTGAAGGAGTGCTCTGATGGAGGATGCCGTCGATCGAGTCGTGGCCCAGTGGGGCCGGGAACGACCAGACCTCGACGTCCGCGCGATGGCCGTCATCGGGCGCATCGGGCGCGCCGAAGCGATCCTCGACCGGAAGGTCGGTGCCGTCCTCGCTGAGCACGACCTGCTGCCGGGTGAGTTCGACCTCCTCGCGACCCTCCGACGTTCGGGATCACCACATCGGCTGGCCGTCGGACAGATGCTCGCCGCCACGATGGTGACCTCCGGCGCCGTCACGAACCGCTTGAACCGGCTCGTCGCGAAGGGCTACGTCACGCGGGAGACCGACCCCGCGAACCGACGGAGCGTGCTGGTCACGTTGACCGATCACGGCCTGAAGGTGGTGGACGCGGCGCTGGCCCGGCACGTCGAGAACGAACGAGAGCTGCTCGGCACCCTGAGCAGCGAGGAGGAGCAGCAGCTGGCCGGGCTCCTCCGGAAGCTGCTGCTCGGCCTCGGTGACGGGGCGGCCTGAGCACAGCCCGTCGTGCCGGCCGCACTCGCAGCCGACCTGACGCGCTCCGCCTCAGGCGGCGCCGTGGCCCCGACTGTGGCCGTGCTTCGTCGCGTTGGCGTTGACGAGGTGCAGTTCATTGCCGTGGCGCTCCAACACGGGCTCGTACCCGGCGGGCAGGCCGGCGACGCGGACCCTGCTGAAGCTCGAACCCTTCGCGATCCGGTCCGCCGTGATCAGGACCACGTCGTTCGCCACGGCCGTGCCCTTGGCGACGTGCACCCGCAGCGTTCCGCCGAACGACGCCGTGCCCTCGACGCGCAGGGCAGGACGGGGTCCGGAGACACTCAGCGACAGTGCGGCGTGCGAGCGCTGCGTCAGGTCGCCGCCGATTCGGATCACCCTCGTGCTGGCCTCGGCGAGCGTGCCGGAGACCGTGGTCACCGACCCCTTGCCCAGGGCAGCAGCGGAGTTGGCGGTCAGCGTCCCACCGCGGACGACGGTGCCGCCGGTGTAGCGGTTCGAGCCGGCGAGGGCGAGGCTTCCGGTACCCCGCTTGGTCAGTGACCCGTTCCCGCCGATGTCGTTGCGCCAGGTGTCGGCGGCGGCGAGTCCCTTCTCGGCGGCGTCCATCGAGACCGTCACCGCGCTGTCGAACGCTCCGTAGCCGGACGCTGCCGAGAAGAGGTCGAGGCGCCCCCACCCTTCCGCGTCGTCCAGCAGGGGGTAGCCCGACGGCAGCGCGGTCGTCCGGAGCACCTCTCGGATCTGGGCGTCGCTGAGGTACGGCAGGCGGGTCCGCAGGAGCGCCTCGGCACCCTTCGGCACCGTGGCCGGGATCGTCTTCGTGCCGGTCCGCGTGAACCCGTAGGTCAGACGCCCGCGGTAGTCCTTCTTGTCCGACGCGTAGTCCGCGTAGTCCGCGTACCGATCGACGGCACTGGGGCTGGCAGCGGCGAGCACCTTCTCCGCCTGCTGGTGCGCCTGCTGCTCGAGCTGCGTGTTGGCCGGATCGTTGAGGATGGCCGCCGCCAGCGCAGTCGCCAGGACTCGTCCCCCCATGACGTCGAGCGGCGAGTGCATCCCCGCGACGATCCGACTGTTGCCGATCTCCGAGCCGTTGGCGAGGAGCTCGGTGTACTTCTCCGGGTACGCGTACGCGAACGCCAGGGAGGCCAGGTAGCCGGCGTTGGTGTGTCCGCTGGGGAACCCGCCGTCGGTGGCGGGCGTCGGCGACTTCTCGGGGACGAGCTGCGGCAGGACCTGCACATCCTGGCGCTGCCGGTACGGCCGCGCGTACTGGTAGTACTTCTTCGCGTTGCTGGCCGAGGAGTAGTCGCCACGCAGCGTGTTCACCAGCTGGACGACGTCGCCGAGTTCCGAATCGGTGTCCGCCCACGAGCCCTTCGCGTTGCCCTGGTCGACGTACTGCTTCGTCGTGGCGTCCGCCGGGATCTCGTCGGGGATCGTCGTGCCCGCGTTCGTCGCGGTCCGCACCGCGTCGGACAGGTCACCGAAACCCGCGATGGCCGAGTAGCTCTGGTTCCGTCGGTCGATCAGGTACGCCTCGTGCCCCTGCGCATCCGTGCGGGTCTGCGTGGTCCGCGCTGCCTGCGCGATGTTCGAGTCCAGGATCCGCTGCGCTGCGGCACTGGTTGCGACCCCGTTGTCCCACGACGATCCCGGGCTCCACAGGTTGCCGAACTGCGACAGCACCCCGGTCGCAGCGTTCGTCTCCGGCGTCGTGGCGGCAGGGGTGTTCGTCTTGTAGGTGTCCACGAAGTACCCGTAGGCCCCTGGACGCGGCGCGGTCCCCGATGTCGCCGCGGACGCTCCCGCCGGAGCGATCAAGGACACGGCGCACGCCACCGCCAGGACCCCCAGCACCGTGCGGGCCCGACGTCTCGGAACAGCGATCAGGAACTGGCGCATGGTGTTCTCTCCACTCGGGGCGTGGCCACACGGTCCGGTGACCCAGAGAGGAATCGTGGCGGAGGCTCGTGAACCGGAAGTGGCACGTGCGTGAACCGCTGCCGTACTCGCCGCTGCTGGTCACCGGTGAACCGCGCCTGTTCCGGCAGCGAGAAGCAGAAGAGCCCCGGATCCCCGTGTGGACGGGGATCTGGGGCTCTTCTCGTTGGCGGGTCATTTGCAGGTCTCGGCGCCCCTTGCTGTTACGCCGATCGAGGGCCCTGCTCTTGGGCTCGTGGCCTGAGTTCCCCCTGGGCTGACCCAGTTTTTCCCCTTTCCGCATAGAACCCAGTTCAGGGCGGGTATATCCGCACCTCCCCTCGATGTCCCATCCCGGCGTGGTGGCGCCGTTCCGCGGGTGGCACACCCCGATGTCGTCCGCTGATGGGACGATCCGGGCGTGAACGAAACCTTTGTTCCGACGACCCACCCTGACGACGACGCAGCTGGGGCAGCAGGTGGCGGCAGCAAGACGTCCGACTTTATCGAGGCCTTCCAGTGGCGTGCTGACGACAACATGGTCGCGCTCCGGTTCCGAAGCGGCCTGGTGCGCGGTTTCAGCGGTGACGCCTTGCACGCGACTCATGCGAAGGACTTCGCGATGGTGGAGGTTCACCCGTGGCGCCGGTCGGTGTTCTTCAAGACGTCGCGAGGAGACGGGTTCTCGTCGAGGTTCGGATCGCGCTTCAACTCGTCGCCCCTTCGTGACCGGCCCGTTGTGTATCTGGATCAGAATCAGTGGAGCACGCTTAGCAAGTCCGTTCACGCTCCGTGGCGCGTGCAATCGGATGACGAGCTGAAGGCGGCTTGGCGCCTCATCGGCCTGGCCTCCTCAGGCAGGGTGATTCTGCCGCTCTCCGCCGCTCATCTTGGAGAGACGGGCAGCTTCGGGCATGACGATGGACGCTACGAGCTGGCGGTGACGATTTTGTCCTGCAGCGGCGGATGGCAGATGCGCGACCCTCTCCAGGTACGCGCAGCGGAGTTCCGTCAAGTTCTCTCCCGCGCCACCGGTAGACCGGCCGGGACAGTACCTGCAGTTTTCACATTGGAGCCATACGCGGCTCTCGACCCTGTGACCCAAGAAGGTTCTTGCCCACACAAGGCCCCCGCGGAACTCCCTGCTGAGTGGACTTACGCCTACACAGCGTCGTTGTCGAGCATGGTCTACGCCTCGATGATGCTCGACCAGCAGGCGACGCCGCGCGGCGACATGGCGGGCTGGGTGCAGCGCGTGCAGGAGTTTTCCACATGGCTCGCCGGGGAGACCAACCGAACGAAGCAGCAACGACGGCGCGCCGCAGAGGTTTTCATGTTCTCGGATGCCACCCGCGAGATCGCTCAAGCCGCCTTCGACGCAGGGGTAACCCCAAGCGAGATGTCCGCGTGGACGCAGTCGACGTGGCATCTTCCGGAACTTGGGGCACCCGCGATATCGCTGTTCCGCGCCACCATGATCGACAAGCTGCTCGGTTCCGGCCGTTGGGAAGGCAACGACCTCACCGACCTCTTCTACCTGTGCACGGCGGCTGGCTACGCCGACCACGTTGTCGGTGAGCGACGAACGATCGGTTTGCTCCAGCAGTCGGTCCGACGTCTGCACGCTCCGGTTGAGCTGCACCGGACGCTGGCGTCGGTGGTGAAGGCCTTGGAACAGTAAACACTGATAGCCCTAGACCTCTCCCCGTCGGTCGAGGCTTCGGCTGAGGCGCTCAGATGACGTTCTGAGCCATCAGCGGTCGTCCCAGCCCTGGCTGCCTCGCCGCCTCAGAGCCCGGTCAACGCTCGGGCGGTGTCGTTCCCAGACATTGGGATGCGTTCTCGCCGACGCGCTATCGCGATGAAGCACAACACGTAGGCCTGTTGCGCGGCTAGAACGTCGCTGGTATCGAGCTGACACGAGTGGACGGCCATGTTTCGTGCGAAATACACCCGTTCAACGGCGGACGCAAGGGCACCGCGGTCGTGACGTGCGCGAAGCAGGCGCGTCACGCGACGATGAAGCAACGCCGCGGTACCCTTTGCGTAGTGGTCCGTCAGGAGCATCTCAAATGCCGTAGCGAGACCGACCACCGACTCCCACGAGCCTTCATCGCGCACCGATCGGCGAAAGTATGAAAGGGATTCGAGCCACTTTGCGTACACCCGACCCGTCGCGTGACGACGCCGATCGTCACTGAAGTGGTTGGCGAGATACCCGTCAAATACCTGATTCACGGCTCTGAAGACGTTGGGAGCAAGCGCTGAGGTTCCATCTATCGACGACGGGCTGAACTCAATGTTCAAGTCGGTGAGCTCAAGCACCTCGCGGCGGCTGTGAACAGGTACGGCTTGAACCTCCATGTCCGACGACCGCCGACTCCGCCGACTCAACATCAGGTAATGATTGGTGTCGAGGGTCTGCCAGTTGTTGACACTCCTCGAACTGAAAATGCTTCCTGCCGTTCCGCCGGCTAACGGGTCGAACCTACTAATCATGACCAGCGCACCAGCTACGGTCTTGAGCTGACCGAGCTGCAGAAACTCCTGCTCATAGAAGAATCCCGAAGCAGACGCGACCGAGATCATAAGCAACGGGTTTCGTTCGAGCCACCTGGCTCCGCGCGAACGTACGACATGTTCCAAATCGTCTAGCTCAGCGGTCGCCCTCACTCCAAGCAGGCGGGCGGTCGCGTTGACGAAGTCGGGTGTGGCTTGAAGGTTGTTCGTCTGCGGCGTGAAGGCGTAGCCGCGACGCGCATCCACCACGCTGACCACTGCCCCAACCAGAGGTCCGAGACCTGCGCCGCGAATCCCGAACCCACGCAGCGGAAACAGGAGCGTCACGCGCGTAGTGCTTTCGTTTGCCTTGAGTCGCTGAAGCACTGCAAGTATTAGATCTGGCTCACTCAACGAGTCGAACAACAGATCCCCAAGAAGATCACCACTAACGAACAGCCTGCGCCGCCAAAGCACTGAGCGCATCGCGCTTACTAGTGTGTCGATGTGGAAAAAGAAAGCCGTGACACGTTTGAGGTCTGATTCCGAAATGCCTTGAGTAGCTTCGCCGGGCGAGAGGTAGTGCTCCCACAAGTCGAATAGGCCATCAGCGGCGCTTCCGCCGGGGAGCAGTGGAGGGCCCAACCGCAAGAGGTACGTTTCGGAGTTGATGACACGCTTCGTCCGCAATGCCGCTCGAAGAACTTTCGGGTCGGGGAAACGACGCACTGCAAACCTTTCGACGGTTACTAAAGCCGCTCACGCAGCGTGGTGCTGTACGGAAGTTTTATCGCCTCCAGGCGCGCCTTGACTGTTCAGGTGCGCCGCGCTGCCGCAGCGACGAAACTCGCGCCGGGACGGCCAGCCCGCAACGATAGGCAGGCAAGCGCGCGGTCATCCCACGCTTCGAATGCGAGAGTCACACGGCCGGCGGCCGGCATGCCGATGTCCTCTCCGGAGGCAACCCACTCGTACGGTCCCGCTGCGGATGCGAGCGTCCAACCGCTCCGTTCGAGAAGCGCGACGCCGGGAGGGGTAACTTCCGCGACTGCCCGTCGATACTGCAACGCTTCGAGATCATGCTTGTACGCGGCGACCATCGCGGTTCCCGCGCCGGAGCGCTGGAACGCGGGCTCAACATGCACGGCATACAGCAGCGACGTCCGATAGTCCACCATTCCGGTGCGTGTGTTCCAGTAGGGCGCGGCGAACAGGAACCCGACGATGTGCCCGTCCGATTCGGCGACGGCGAGGGTGCCCCGATCCACCCAGGCGGTGTTCACCGTCGAATACTCCAGTGAGGTCGACCGCGTCGCGCGCTTCGGGTAGTGACCGTTGCACGAGCTCGTTCATCGCGTTGATGTCGGATCGTTGTGCGCGACGGATTCCATCCCCCATGCGAGTAGGGTCGCACAGCTCCCGGCTCACCCCGCACATAGACCTCCCATGACCGTCACCATTGGCAGGCGCCCCTGGCCTCTGCCCGCCTATCCAAGAACCCCGACCGCGACCCTTCACCTCCGCGTGTTCAGCAAGCAATTCCTCTGGGCGCACCGACGATCATTGGCCGTGACGCTGCCGATGGCGGAAGATCGGGCACGGCGAGAGGGTCGCCTCCTCGCCGCCGTGCGATACCCAGACGACGCCACGCATCCGTCCATCGATGACGCCCGGATCACCTTGTTCGATCCGACTAGGGCGCTCCCAGCGGTTCCGTGCTCGTCGAGATCTCTCGATGGAAGGCGCTAAGTGTCGGCGCGGCGGCATGCACCGGGCATCACTATGATCCCGGCATTTGACGGGGCAGCGTCGCCGTACACGGCGTTCGTTCCACTCAGCTAGGTTGAGCGCCTGCGTCGCTTGGATGCTCGCTAATCGCAAGCGCCATGATCCTGCACGCCTGTCGCTCGCCGGAGCCTCACAGCTCCGTCTCGCTTCGAAGAAGCTCATCAACGATCTCGTGGCTCGTACGAACGGACCGCATCATCACCACTATCGGCATCGCCGGAGCGTTCTTGGGGTGCGCGGCGACGTTTCGTAGTTGCCGCCCAATGCTCAGCATCTCGGCATCCAGGAGACCGTCTGGATGCATCGTCAGGTAGCGATTTATGAGCTTGCTGTAGGCCTGCTTTGTGTCCGCGTTGAGTACGTGTCGGAGGGTCGTTTCCACTGCCTGCAACCCTTTCTCTGCGCCGAGCGCCGCGAACTCGTACTGCACAGAGGACATCACAAGCAGTCGTCGGCTGAGTTCTAGCAGCGAAGCGACGCCTTCGGGTGCTTCTCGATTTTGCGGCAGCTTTGCAACGGCTGCTTCGAGGGCATCCGGTGTTGCGTAGACGGGCGGTTGCGCCTCGCTCGTGGCAACGATCGACTGTCGGCGCGTCCGATCGTCGAGGGCGAACAGGTGTGCACCGGGCGCCGGCATGATGAGCTGCATGACGAGGTCGCTGACGATGCGAACACCGGTGTGCACATCATCTGGGTCAACATCGCGGTTGTCGAAGTCTGCATTTGCGTCGAGGTGAAGTGACGCTTGGAATCGCTCAACTTTACGCATGAGCTCATATAGGCGGACGACGAGGTACTGCTTTGTCGGGGCGTCTGGGTCGATCAGGGCTGTCGCGAGTTCGTGCGCGAGTGAGTTTCGGTACTCTCGGACTTCCGCCATCGTTTCCTGGTCGGAGCTCTCGAGCACCTCTTCGTCGATCAGCCAAGAGATCGACTCCTTCACGCGGTTCTGCCCGCGTCGGAGGAACCGTTGCTGGTATTCGGGCGTGTAAGTCACGCCCGAGTCGGACCATCCGTATTCGTGGAAGGACGCAACGATCTCGACGATGCTTGTCTTCACAAGCTCATATATTGTGAGGAAGGCGCCCGCGCGGACGAGCGTGTCCTGCAAAGAGTTTTGTTGGAGATGGGCGTGCAGCCGCTCTTCGTAACTATTTGATTCACGCATGGTTTCGACGTGCCTCACTTCATCTGCGTACTTCGAACGTTCAGTTCCGGCGGTAACGCGCTTCCGCAGCACCCGACGAGTTCGAAGTAACGATGCACCTCGCTGGCCCGCATGTCAGCCCTGGTCCCGGTGGTGGCCGGCGAGACGAAGACGGCACGGGGTCGTACCGGTGGTTCGGCTCGAGTAGGTCATCGTCAGCTTCGGCCAGGAGCGGACTCGCAGCGCGCAGCCGAGGGGACGTGAGTGTTAGGCGACGCGGAAGCGTCTACTCGTCCAGCTTCAGGTCGCCGAGCTCCTCGACCCGCAACGGCGCGTCGGCGAACGACGCGGTCGTCAGTCGAACCATGTACCTCTTGAAGACGCGCTTCGTGATGTCCTCGGCCTGCGTGCCGTGCACTTCGAAGCTGGTGACGGGCAGATGGCCGCGGCTGTCAGTGAACGCTCGGAGCTCCTCGTGCTGGGCGTGCAGCAGTCCATGCTTCGCTCGGTCCAGGGCCTGCACCGTAACCCGGGAAGCGCGGGTAGATGTGCCGTCGAAGAACTCGATGCCGATGATGGTCCATTTGGTTCGGTCGAGCCCGACGACTTCATACAGATCATCCGAGTTCACGGCGACGTCGTCTTCGGCGGCCGCCGTACCCAGCCACTGGTCGTATTGCACGTGTGCGGGGCCGAGGTCATATGGGTCCACTGTCGTTGCCATAGGGGCACGGTACCGTGGAGCAGTTCGGACCGATCGTCTTCATTTCCAGATCAACCGTCCGATGCAGGTCGCTCGAGAGCCAAGCTGCGCTGTCAGCCCTCAGCTGACGTAGTCGGCCCTGCCGTCCCATTGCCCTTCGACGGCTCCGATCGCGAGACCACTCCAGGACCCGTTGAGGATGTAGAACGCCGCTCCTCGGAGCCGCCAGGTCACGCCGACGAGTTCCTCGACGAGTTCGACCATGCCGTTGAAGGTGGTCGCGGTGATGTTCTGCTCGCCGTCTGGCTGACGCTCGAGCCCTGCTAGTTACCATCCCCCGCTGAGGAGGTCGGCACGGAGCATGTCGTGGATGAACCGGTTCCGTGTCGCGTACAGCTTGTTCGCTGCGGTCAGCGTCGCAGTGACTGCTCGCCGGCCCGCATCGTCGATGCCGTCCCGCTGTCGAAGGAGCGCTTTGCACTCCTGGACGATGGTGGTGATGTACCTCGGCGCATCGAGGAACGCATCGATCTCGTGACGGCCCCGCAGAGCAGCATGAACGAATCGGAGTGCCGCATCGAGACTCGTCGTCTCCGCAGTCACCCGGCCGAGCAGGAACACCTGCTGGTCAGAGGACGGCAGCGTCCGCAACAAGTCGAGTTCCATGAGGCCACACTGCCATGCGACAGCTAGCAGGGTCGGCTGGATCTCTCGGCCTGACGTCGGCGCAAAGGGCCGCGGTGAGATGGTCGGCGACCTCATCGCTCTCAACGGCAACACCGTCACCCAGTCACCGAACCCAAAGTGACGATGCTGCTGTCAGATTGCGGCGTCCGCCCGGAACGCGGCGGCTGGCGGGACGACGGCGGGACGTGGGTCGTACAGGTGGTGCGGATCGGGTAATGGAGGGCTGGCTTCGGGCTCGTTGGTCCTGGCTCCTGGCTCCTGGATCCTGACTCCTGGCACCTGGCACCTGGCACCTGGCACCTGGCACCTGGCACCTGGCACCTGGCCGGCGGGGATAACGGTGGTCGACTACTCGCCCACCCGCAGAAGCAGCCGATTCCCGCAGCTCGCTTCTTGTTGCGCGGGCCACCATCAATGATCGCAATGCGCCTAACGCGGCTGCGGGTAGTCGGTCCGCCCGTCTGGCAGGGAGCGCAAGCGCGGGAACCGCCCAGCGGCCGCCTCACCGAATCGTAAGGCCCAGAAGTCTATGAAACGGTTGAGGTCGCCGATGTCGAGTCTGGCGAGGCCCCATGCCAGCTGCAGCCCGCCGATTACGCCGTCGAACGCACGGAGACCATCCTCAGGCCCCATCGCCGTCGGTTCGTTTTGATGGTCCGCTCCGAACCCTGTCATGAAACCGAGTTCGTACCACGAGTAGGAACGAGGATCGTCAAGGTCGGCGTAGTAGATCGAATGCGAACGCGACATGCCTTCGCCCTCGAGGCGAATCTCGCCGTGCGCGACCACGTCGAATGGAGAATCTACTTCTGGCGCGCTGGCGAGCGCCGACACTGCCAGGCGTGCTCCCCCTAAGCGCATCTCGGTGCGGTCCAAGTACTCGATAACCTCAGTAGCCGGTGCCGAATCAGTAACGAACTCGACCAGTTCTTCGACGAGGGCGGAGTAGCCAACTTCGGCACTGGCGAAAAGCGCTGCTCGGCGTTCCTGCCCGCTTCGTACCTGCTCACGCTCCACCTGCGCAGATGCCTGCGCTTCGAGTACGGCTGATTGCGCCGCCGCGAGAGCGGTCGCGCCCTTGGACGCGGCGTCCTCGCCCGCTTTGCGAAGTCGGAGTAGGAGGTTGGCGGCGGTCGGACGCGCGGCCGGTGCCTTTTGCAGGCATTCGTTGACGATCCACGATAGCTTGCGGTTGCCCGGCAGGATCGGTGGGACCTTGTTCACATGCTGATCACGAAGCTCTTCCGTACTGCCGTCGAAAGGGCGGTGCCCACTGAGTAGTTCGTAAGCGAGCACGCCGAAGGCGTACACGTCCGTCGCGCTGGTGGCATGCTCATATCGCCACTGCTCGGGCGCGGCGTAATGCGGGCTAAGCGCCAATTTGCGGGTATTGGTAGCAGTGGCCGCATCTGCGTAGCGAGCGATACCGAAATCACAGAGAGCCCACTCACCGTTCCAGCGCAGCACATTGTCCGGCTTGATGTCTCGGTGAACGACCAGCGGCGCTATCTCGCTCAATGCGGCTGCCACGCTCAGAAGGATCTCGATGACTTCGTCCGCTGGAAGAACTCGCGCCATCTTCTGGCGCAGCGAATAGTCCGCACGCGGCATGAACAGCACGAAGGAGTCGTCTGTCTCGAGGACGTGCAAGATCGGGATGACATGCGGTGAGGCGATCACATCCTGCCCGATCAGTTGCTCGCGCGTTGCGCCGCCCGCTTTCGCCACGACTTTCGCAGCGAGCCGCCCCGACGGTCCGTGCGCTTCGTAAACCTGACCGAAACCACCCCCACCAATCCGAGCGCTTGAATCCCACGTCCACATCGTCATAGCCTCACTCTAATGAACCTGACGGTCCCTCTGGTACGGTGCCTCAGGCGCGAGCGTTTCGTCCCCTTCCGTTCGCGCCGCGAGGAGCAGGGCAGACCGAGAGGCTTGACGGAGAGGGGCTCCGCCCGTGACACGCCCGGTGTTGCCAAGCCCTTGCTGAAGCCGGTGCACGCGTCGTACCATCTAGGCATTGCTCCCCGTCGTCTCCGGATTGGCGGGGTTTTTTCTATCCCCGGGGGGCCCGGTGCTACGCGCCGCGATGGTCATCGACTACCAGAACGTTCATCTGACCGCTTCGGACACGTTCGATCCGCACGGCAACCATCACAACTCCCTGATACATCCAATGCTCTTCGCGCGACGTGCTCTGTTGCAGCGAAACAGCCGCCAGCGCCCCGGCTACCCCCCGGCGGCCCTGGTCCGCGTGACTGCTTTCCGCGGACTCCCTCATCCAGATCATGACTGGGAGCAGAGTAGACGATGCGTCGACCAAGCTGTCCAGTGGCGAACGGATGGCGCACGGGTCGAGCTCCGCGACCTGAAGTACAAGTACCAGCTCGGCGCCGACGGACAACCGATTAGGAACATCTACGGGAAGAAGGAACCCATCGGGCGTCCCGTTGAAAAGGGCATTGATGTGCTCTGCGCTCTCGCCACCATGACCGAGGCGCTCGACCCGGCCATCGACCTCGTCATTCTCGCGTCCCGGGACACCGACCTCGTCCCCGCCCTCGACCAGGTCTCGGACCTCCATACAGCCAACCGCGCAGCGGTCGCAGCCGTCGAAACGGTCTCCTGGCACAACCGAAACGCGAAGAAAGAGGGCGCGATGAACGGCGGCAACCTTCGGCCGAGCGGTGGGCGCCGCATCTGGAACACGAATCTCGATCGTGCTTGCTACGACGCGTCGTTGGACAGGGGAGACTACCGCTAGAACGACGCCCGCTGGCTCGCACCGTCTCCTCACTCGCAACGCTCTCGGTGGGGGTAGTGAGCTCCGTCCGCGCAGCGAATGGTGAGTATTCGCCTCAGCGGTCGTGAGTGGATCTCGACCGGCAACTACACGCTGGCACTCTGCCCACGGCCCTCGATCCGCTAGGGGACCGCCTCGAAAGCTCGAGTCCTAGAGAGTCAACTCGTGCACGTCCGCGCCGGCGGTAACCGCACCGCCACTAACGGTCGGGGGAGTCGCGCCTCACGGGCCTCGGCCGGCGGCTGCGTAACCGATGCCGGCGTGCTCTCCTCTGGCAGCTCCCCTATGCGGATGTCTCCCTTGCCCATACACTCAGACCGTGGAGCAGCCGCCGGTCGGAGCGATGATCGCGTTCACTGAGAATTGGTGGGGTGACCGCCTCGATGAGAAGCTGATATCGAGAATGCGCAAGGCTCCGATTGAGCATCTAGAGGCGTTCCGTGACGAATGGCCGTTCCACTCCTTGTTCAGCAGCAGCCTTGAAACGCTCCACCCTGAGCTTGCCGAGTTCGATCTTCCGGTGCTGGAACCTGGCCTAACGAGGCCAGCGATGCGATGGGCCGCTAGCGGCGGCCTGTCAGTGCTCTCCCTGCTGCTCTACTCCGATTCCACTGCCCTCAGTAGCGCCCACGCAGCCCCTTTCTCATTGTCCGGCCGCCGCTGGGAGGAGCGGGAGAGCGAAGAAAATCGTCACATCGTGGCCAACGGGTTCGACAGGATTCGGCAGCTTCGACCGTTGGGGAAGGACGGCACGGTGTTCTTCACGAACTTGGATGCAACCGCTCCCTATCACTCGTATCTGCGTGGCGATGGGGACGGTTGGATGCTCGCCAATGGCTTGAAGCGCCGGTACCCCGATATTTCTGAGGACGATATCGAAGTGATATCGAAGGGCGCTTCCACTCATTCACGGCTGCTGGACCTCGCGAAAACGCAGCAACTCAGCCTGGTGGCCACGAACGACTTCGAAGTTCGCTTGTTCACGAAGGCGTCTCGTTTTGCTTGGGACATGCTGTCGCCTGCAGCAGGTCCTCGTCCGCGATCTATCCCGAGGGTGGAGCACGCAGCGATTCTTGCGCGAACCGTGCTTCCGGATATGGTGGGCACGACGACTCAGATTGCAGATCTGCGCAGCAATGAGGCTGCATTCCACCATTGGCGCACGGCGCTCCGCGAGGCGCTACTCTTGGTCGGGTCCTTCACCGACGATCCCGAAGAAATCGCGCATGCACGAGCCGTCCTCGCTCACGAACTGACGCTCTCTACTCGCGCGCTGAGAGCGGACCTGAAGAAATCCCTCGCACTGACACGCTTAACCGTCGGGGTCAGGGGCTTTGGACTCGGTTTCTCAAACGTGCTGCTGACCTCGATCGGTGATCACCTTAACGATCGCTTCCTCAATGCGACACTTGGCGGAGTATTGGGGGCGACTGAAGCGCTGGCCCCCACTCTTGGCCGTGCCGCGCGTGCGCCCCGGATCATCGATGCGCTGGTCGTCGACTTCCGAGCGCTCACCCAGCACAGCTCCCAATAGTCACACTTTGACGAGGCGCAACAGAATAAAGCAGGAACCGGGCCGCCTGGTTGCCAAGGCCGCCGGAAGACGCGTATCTGAACACCCCAAAACAGATGCCTTCAACGCGCTTTTAGCAGATATGTGAATAAGCGGGGCGGCTTATTTTTCGGCGGATCCAGTGCCCTCAGATGGTTCGACCACAAAGGAAGCCATTACCGTGTCTTGGACTGCCTCAAGATCGTTGTAGTCGCTATCAGTCACGATCGTCGTCTGACGCTCACCTATGAGCGATCCCAGACCCCAAATCTGGCTGGGTTTGATGTACTGACCCGGCTGGATTGAGAAGTTTGTCATTCGCTTCTCCGTCTCTGGTTCCGATGACGCTTCACCGTGACTGCCTAATGAATCGATTCTCCACCGTGAGACGGAGCACCCACGTTGCCACACTGATCACGGCACATGCGGCGATTCCGTCCCGGAGGAGGAACCACAGGCTATCAGGTACCGCTGTTCCACGTGCCTCCAACGACGCCATCACGAACCCAGTGAGCGAGATGACGATGACGATGAGGTTGATGGTTCGGGACAGGAGGGACGGATGGCGTTGGTGCCTACCCGCGTCGAGGCCTGAGAGGCCGACTGCGGCGACTGGGACAGCCAGCAACGCCGGCAGCAACCAAGGTTGCTGCTGCGGGACCGCTGTAACCGTGGCCGGGAGGTGGTTCATCGCGATCTCCTGGGCCGAGAGGAGCCAAAGGACAACGGCTGCGGCGATACTCGCCATTGAGGTCGTTGCGAAGCTGCCGGGTGCGCGCTCAGCAAAACTCGCTGCAAGGATCGGCGGGGTCCCCCAGGACGCCCCACGGAGGTGGAAATGCGCTCGTCGTTGGCCATGACGAAGTGGGATGCTGCCCTCTACCCGGACACTGTCGTCGGTCGCGAGCACCTCCCCTTTCGCGTAGTAGGTGCCCGGGGGGCCGTGCAACTCTGCATGGTAGCTGCGTGTTCGCAGCGCATTGTTCGGAAGCAGGTACATCCGGAGGATCGGAACCCCGAGAGCGAGACGTGCAACATCGATCGCTCCGACGAGCCGGTCCAGGAACCCCGGCTTCGCTCCCGGAAGCGTACGGCCGGTAACAGTGCGGTACTCCACCGTGTAGCGGAACGTATGCGGCCAGCGGCGCTTCGCAATAGTTTCCGCCGGTAGGGTCACGGAAATGATCTGGTGCCGCAGCGCGGTTCGCAGGAGGTTTCGGATCGCGCGCTGAGCAGGTGGGTTCGAGGCTGCGATCGCTGCCACGCGTTCTACGAGCCCTTCGAGGTGGCTGTCCGCCATCGGCTTTGACCGGCTGAGCGCGTCGAGCACCTGTTGCTCAAGCCCTACCGTCGGGTTCCGGTACCCGTCCAGCACAGAGGTACCCACCCGGTCTAGCAACAGGCGAATGCAAGCTGCGATGTAAGTGGTCTGGTTGCGCGAGTCGAGGGTCGACATACGTTTGCCGTCACTGTCGGTGACACGTAGCCCGTCAACACTCGTGTCACGGGTCGGCAGATGCAACGGGATGACGTAGTCGCCGTGCCCTTGGCCGTCAGGTGGCGGCGCTTTCTTCGGGTCGGGAGACGGCGGCATGATCTGCACTGTGAACGTGCTCGTGACTTTGATCGAGCGGGAGAAGGACTCTGCCCGCTCACCGATCCGCTGGAACACTTCGCGGGGAAACAGCAGGGCTTTGAGAAAGAACGCCGCTTGGCTCGGTCCAATGTTATACGCGGCCCGAAGAGTGTCAACTTCCGCACTTTTTGGCGGCGCGGCAGTTTCCGCAACAAACGGCAACGGCGTCTCGCGCGTTCGGAACCGGTACTGACCCACCGAATATACCACTCCGACGAGCACCGCGAGAGCGAGCAGCACCACTGGAAGCGGGGCGGATACAGAGACGATCGGGCTGCGCACACTCACCAAGGCAGCACCAACAGCAGCGAATACTCCAACCACGCCCACGATGAGCAATGTGACCCTGTTCATTCTTTCGACTCCACATCTTGACTCGTTGCGGCGATAGGGCTTGTCGAGGCTTCTTTGCGCGACTGTCGGGTGACAGTGCTGAGCCTCACGCTCAGGCGGCAGATCAGCACTCGCACTCGCTGCGCTCGGCGACGAGCGCCCATGCCCCACTGTTGCGGCTGCTTAGCCGAGCAACTTCCGCCGCGCTCGGCGCTTCCGCACAGCTCCGAGCAAGTACTGCCAGATATCGACGATTGGCCCGAAGTAGTACTCCCGTCCAGGTGTCCCGGCGATGCGGCGGGCGTCATTACGCTTCAGCATTCGCTCGTGCAGCATGGCCGTGATGACGGCGAAGACCAGTGCGATCACGAGGAACACGCTGGCTGCGATGCGTTGCGCGACAGCGTCGACTTCGGTGTCCTGCTGACCGGACGCGATGAATGCTCCAACCGTGAAAACGGCGAACAGCGCGAAGTAGCCAGGCATCAGCACCCGTGCGAAGTCGAAGCCGACTGGCGTTGGGTTCTGCTTGGCATATGCGGCAGCGTTCTCCCTTACGATTCTGCTCAGTTCCGCGCGGAGTTCGGTCTCGTCGGCTGCGGTGATGAGTCGCGTGCCGGCCGCGTGCGCCGCCGGCAGCGAGTCGAGATCGTTGAGGAGCGTGGAGGCCCCCTGCGCTCGTTCCACGTGACGTCTCACTCCGGAGGCACGGACTGCCGTGACCGTGCTGGCGATGCCACCGAGTGTGCCGAGGATTCCGAACGTGCCGGTCACGACGGTAAACGCGTCTGTCATGTTTCTCTTTCTGCCGCCGCGGCGGCATCGTCCGCTGGCGCGGTCAGGCTCATATGAAGAGGCGCGGGTGACGTACCGCATCGGTCACGGGGGCGTGCTGACTGATTCGCCGCATCTGCCGCCGCCATGAGAGCGGTCCGCGCATAGTGCCAGTGTCGACTTCCGTTGCGGATGTCGGAGGTATGTGTTGCGATGAGCGCAACAACGAGAGGAGGAACGTCATGACCACAACCACGTTTGTTCGGGTTCGCCACGCGTCCACGCCGACACCGGACGGCTGCCGCTGGTGTGGCGTTCCGCGCCCATCCCACGCACACGCGTATGCACGATCTGTGCGGGGCCACTTCTGGGAGATGCCGACATCGGCGCAGCGGCTCGCCAGGATGCGCGCGCGCCGGGCTAGCTTGCGCGACTGATCATCTCCTCGAACGCGACGATGAGCTGGTCGGGAACCTCGCTTGGATCTCGGAGGGTAAGGGCGAGTTCACGAAGGGCTTCCGGTTTCCCGGACGGACCGGCTGTCGACCCGTTCTGCAGCATGGAAAGCACGTCGGAGCTGAACTTGCCGCCGCGATGGGCCTCGAAGTCTTCGGCAGTCCACACGTCGGAGGGTTCTTGGTCCCCATCGCGCGGCCAACGGGCGTTGGCTGCCGTTGCCCACTGCTCGTTCGAGAACACGTCCTCGATCTCGTTCTTGTCGCCGATGTAGTGGCTGTGCTGCTGGGGGTCGAGGCCTTCTTTCTTGAGCTTCTCGTCACTGAACACATGCTTCGCGTTGGCACGAGAGTCAGCATCAACAAGAAACATCACATTGCGGTTGTGTCGGACGAGGAACGTGGCGAACCGGACGGCACCTTCGTTGTTGCCACATGGCCAGATGGCGATTCCGCACGACTCGAGGTGTCTTCCCATCGCGAGGCGGAACAGAACCGGTAGGGCTCGTGCTTCGGAGTCCCCTTCGACACCAACGAAGAGTCGCTCGTGCAGGAGGACGGTGTTCCGTAGGCCGACGCTCGCGGCGATGGCGCCGAGGTGCGTTCCGACGCTGGCATCATCGGTGAGTCGTTCGACGATGGTGCGGTGTCCGACGTGCTTGATGTGGGCAACATCGGCGATGTCGGTGCCGTCAATGAGGTTCATGGAGTGCGACGCGATCACAACGGTGACGTTGGCGTTTTTGGTCTGCTCGTGAATCAGCCGCATGAGTTCGCGCTGGTGCCCGTAGTCGAGGTGAGTGTCCGGCTCGTCGTACAGGAGGACGATGTCTTCGGTCGCGTCGGCGAGGAGAGTTGCGTTGTACTCCCAGACGGCGAGTGCGATGCGACGTGCGCGGCCGGCACCGGAAAGTTGAAGGTCGATCGCTTCACCGCGGGCGTTCTGCACGGTTACATGTGTGGACTTCAGGCCGTTGCCGTTACTGAGGCTCACCATCGGCCGGATGGTCACCTCACCGACGTCGGTAACTTTCTCGGTGATGTGCTCCCGGATCGCCTGAGCATCCGCGACCAGCTTCTGCTCCAAGCTTTCTTCGATGGTCCGGAGGTCGCCGCTGAATTCGTCGGACTCGAGATGCGCTTTGAACTTCGTTTGCAGCGTCGACTGAATCGCTGCCTCCGCGTCAACGGCGCTGCTGGCGTCGAATCGTCTCACGGTCGGCAGTGCACGGTCGATGACGTTCCCAGCGGCAACCCACAGCTCCTCTTGCGGCGCTGCAGCCGCAGCGTCGTCGAGCCGTTGAACCAGTTCCGGCTTCGATCCGGTCTGCGCGAGCCCGAGCGTGTCGAGGCGGTCCTTCAGGAACGGCATAGTGAGGGTGTCGTAGTCGCGAAGCCTGGCGTCAACGGGAGCCATGGTGAGCATCTCGAGTTTCGCAGCGCTGCCAGCAGAGGAGATCCGTCGAAGCCGAAGCGTCGCCGCCCCGTGAGCCGCCGCCTCGTCACTGCTGAGCGCGAAAACCCCCTCGACGAACGTTTCCTCAACCCGTCCCGCCGCAGGAGGCTCTGCGCCGTCCGGCAAAGGTTCGACGTCCAGGTAGGTGCGATCGGAGTCGGTCAACTTGTACGAGCCGAGGAGGAACAGGATCGCGTCGATGATGGTCGACTTGCCCGCATCGTTGTGGCCCGCGAGCACGAGCGGCGAGCCGACGCGAAGGTCAGTGAGATTCTCGATCGAGCGGAAACCGACAATCGATACGTTCTGTAGCTTCATTTCTCCACGGGCTTAGAGGACATCGTCAGGCAAAGCGGTCCGCATTGCGCGGCCGAAGTGCGAGTCTTGAATCGGGTTGCATAGGACAGAGGATCGAAGCGTTCGCCGAGAGAGAAGAGTGACCGGCACAGGGCTGAATCTGAACGACAACAGTTCGAACTTGGTTGTTCAACCTACTCTGGCCAAGCCGCCGCCACAATGCTGCAGAAACGGCGGAGCCAGAGCACGCCAGGAATCACAAGGGGCCTGGCCCCCACACTGGGGGCCCGGGAAGGTCAACCCTCGAACACGGTGACGGTGCCGTGGCGGTGAGAACCGGTCCGGGAGGAACGTAGGCAAGCCCGGCGCCTGCGCAGGTGCGGCCCGCGACAGTAGGTCCGGTCGGGGTCTTCCAGGACGGCCGAGTACCGCAAACGTCTTCGCTCGACGACAGAACGTCCGCGTGGTCGGGTAATTACATCTTCTGGGTTGACCGTTGTTCTGTGTGTGCGGAATACGCCGGGGGTCGCCGTTCGTAGAGCACGTCAAGCGGAGACCCGGCACTCCACATCCCTTGGAAGTCGAGCATCTCAGCCGTGACAACTTGCAGGTCGTCGTCGAATGTGCCGGCGAGGGCCAGTGAGGCGTTGTGCTGTCCGATTCCGGCGATGATGTCCGCGACTTGGATTCTGGCGTCGCTTCGGGAGTCGGCTTGGCGGATAGCCCGCAGGTCGGCGGCCGGAAGGAGCCGGCCGCCGACCATGAGATTTTCACGCGCCGTGGCGATGACATCGCTTATGTGCGGCTCCTTCAGGGAGGAGTAGCTATCGACGAGCATCTCGAAGGGCACATCTCCGAGCCGAATGCGCCATGCGGCAGCGACAGAACGTAGGGTGCTGAACATCGGGTCCATCTCGCGCAGCTCTCCAATGCGCGGCCCCTCGTATTCGAACGCGAAGTACCGAGCGCGCCAAAGGTCTTCGAGGACCTCTCTCACACGCCAGTTCATGGAACGTTCGCGAGCCTCGGCAAGGATGGAGAAGAACTTATCCGAAGTTGGGGGCGTCGTGTTCGCGCGAGCGTAAACGCGGATGAGGTCGTTGTATCGACGCAGGAGTTGCCGCCAGAACGTTGAGCCGAGGTCGGCCGGCGCGAGGTCGAATAGTACCGAAGCGTAGTAACGTCCGTGACCGGTCTGCTCGATGTCCGTTCCGCGAGTGTCGTAGGCGGCCGCGGTGAGGAGCGCAATTAGTTTTGCTGTGACGAAGTAGGCCTTGTCGACAAGGTTGATGTTCGCGCGAGGTGCGAGCGGTTCGATTACTCGGATGAGGGTGTCGCGGTGTCGGGGATCGAGTACTTTCGTCGACTTGAGTTCTGTTGACGCGGAACCGGTGGCGCTCCGGAGCTGCGCCATCACGTCCACGGCTTCATCGATCGCGAGGTACACACTCGCGTGCACGAAGACAGGGTGCTGAGACCGCATCAAGTTCTCGCCCTCGGACCCCGACTCGTCACCGGCGATGGTGATGAGGTTTCGGCTGGGTTCTGTGCTCACGCGCCGAGAGTAGTGGCGGGCGCCACCCGCGGCGCAATCGCGGTCAGGAACCCAGGATGGCCCGCGAGACGCCAAGCAAGCGACTCCCTTCCCTGCACTCCTACGAAGCCGGACGCTGGTTCGAATCGAATACGGAGTTCGAGCTCCGGGAGGAGCGGAGCATCGTGGCGTCACCGGCTGCGCAGTCCGTGGCGCACTCCTCGCAGCTGGCGCGTGTCCTCATCATGGCTCCAACCCGTGCGAGGGCGCGTGCTTGACACGAGCAAGTCCATTGGACAGACTCACGAAGTTAGTTGGTCGAACAACTTATTAGTCATGCTGGGTGACTTTGGGTAAGGGGCAGGGGATGGTTCGAGTCGCCGTGGTCGGTGCTGGTGCCGCTGGGGTTGCAGCAGTGCACGCGCTATCGGAGCAGCTCGGGCAGGAGCTCGAGCTGACGTTGTTCGATGAGACGCTCCGCAGCACGAAGCTTGCAGCACGAGGGTTGCCCTACCGCGGGGACAGGACGCAGCCGCTGTTGAACGCGCCGGCACACTTCATGTCCATCAGCGCGAAGGATGACCGCCACTTCATGCGATGGCATGAAGCTCGGTTTGGGTTTCGGCCACTTGGCCACTTGTACGCGACTCGTCCGGTGTTCGGCGAATACCTTCTCGAGACGCTGCACGACCTCCGACAGGACTGGGCGCAGCGAGGGCAGCTGCTGCATCTGGTGCCCCACGGTGTTGAACGCATCGAGCAGGACCAGAATGGTCTTTGGGCGCTCCGGACAAACCGGTCGCAGCACTTCGGGTTCGATCGAGTCGTCTTGTGCACCGGGTGGTCCGATTTTCACGCACACAGCACCGCCCCTGGCGCTCAGTCGGTGTACCCGCTGGAGGACAGCACTGACGTTGCGATGGAAGCGGCATCGGTGCTGATTCTGGGTTCAGGGCTGGCCGCAGTGGATGCTGTACGTGCGCTGCTCACTCGCGGATACGGCGGGCAGATTCGCATGGCCTCCCGACGTGGTCTCCTTCCTAACGTCCGGCCGGATCGCGCCCGGCACACCCCGATCACGTACACCAGGCCATACCTCGCGGAACGGGCGGACTTCACGCTCGCGAACGCCATCAGCGCTGTCCGGACCGAAGCGCTCCTGGCTGAGGTGGATCTGCGCGAGCCGATGCGGCGCCTGGCGGGGAAACGCACGGCGTCGGACGCACTGCGTCGGGGAGTTGCTGGCGAGGACGACGCGTGGGCAGCGATGCTGGTTGGCCTGGCTGACGAAGTTATGAGCGACACATGGAGCAAGTTCTCCGGCTCAGATAAACGGCTCTTCCTGCGAACTCTGCACCCGTACTTCCAGAGCTGGTGCAACCCGATGCCACGGGCCACCGCGAATCTCCTGCTCGAGGCAGTCGACGCCGGGCAACTACGCATCTCCGCAGGCGCGGGGAAATGGGATGGGGTGAGCCTGCGCCTCAACACGGGAGAGATGATCCGAGCGGACGTGACGTTGCAGGCGCACCGCAGCGGCTCCGACCACTTCGCACAGATGAGTACGGGGCTGTTTGCCAATCTCATCGGTGACGGATACGCGAGAGCCGACCCGTTCGGCGGCTTGGAACTGGACTACGCCACGAGCCGTGTCGTCAGCGGGCCCGGGACGCTTCAGGCGATGTATGCAGTTGGGGCGCCCGCGCAGGGCGCCCGATACTACGTCAGCGCTCTCGATGGCATAGTTCGCGCTGCGACCGCGGTGGCAGCGGATATTCGGTTCCGTTCACGTGAGTCCGACAGCGATGATGCCGTGCAGCACCGTGAACCGGTTCTGGTGTGATGCGTATCACCAATCGGGTTCCACTTGCGATCGTTGCTCTCAGCACGATTTGGCAAGCAGTTGGGACGGTCGTGATCGGCGACGCTATGACGGAACGGACGTCAACGCTGAGCTCGTTCATTGCGTTCGGTAGTGCGGCGCTGCTGTGTACGCTTCAGGCTGCTTTCGGGGGCATGCTCCCACGCTTGCTGCTCCGGCTGCGTGAACCGCGTACGTTCACATTGCTGCTACTGATGAACGTCGCGACGGCTGGCGTGTTCGTCTCGTTCTATGTCGCACTCGCGTACCTTCCGGCCACGAGCGTCAGTGTCCTTGAAGCTGGATGCGCGCCGATTGTCGTCGCGGTGATCGTGGCGCTCCACCAACGACGCCGCGGATCCGCGCGAACGCTCGTGGCACCGGTCGCCGTACTGACGTTGTCGACCGTCATCGCGTGGCAAGTTATCTCCCGCGAAGAAGCAGCCACAACGACTCTATGGTTCGGCGTCGGTCTGGCCGTCTTCGCCGGCGCCAGCGGCGCATGCGTGGTCCTGCTTTCGGGTGCGCTCAGCCGCGCACACCTCAGCCCAAGCGAGGTGAACGCTGCGCGCTTTCACCTTGCCTGGGTTGTCAGCGGGGTTGCCTACCTACTCAACGGCACAGCCGGGGCTTTGCCGACCAACATCGGCTCGCTCGCGGTGGTCTCGGTCACGCTCGGTGCCGCGCCGCTCATCGTCCTGCAGTACGGGCTGAGCCGCGCTCAGCCCGTCACCTCAGAACTCATCATGTCGACGCTCCCCGCGCTGGTGTTCGGTGCCGGTGCGCTGCGCTCGGGTTACGCCGACCCAACGACAGCACTGCTGATGGCCGGTCTCGTCGTCATCTCAGTCGTCTATGTGCTCGTCGAAGCGCAACGAGAGCGCCGCGCGGTCCCTGCAGCCACCCCAACCATCACCTCAGCGGCGGTTCGTGAGACCGCAGCTGCAGCACGAACCGAAGGATCACCGTGACTACCGTCCTACTACTCGACCCCGAATCAAGCGGAGCAGATCTGCTCGTCGAACTGCAGAAGCGAGGCGCCACGGTCACCACCTGGTGGCAGGACATTCCATTCGTCCTGACCGCAGTTGATGACACCGCAACGCCGGCGGCTGACCTCATCCGGTTCGTCGACGCGAACGAATTCGACCACATCGTTGCCGGAAGCGAGAGCGCGGTGTCGGCAGCTGAATGGCTCGCAGCACGCCGAGGACTGAAGAGTTCGAACCCGGACTACATCTACCATCGGCGTGACAAGAACGCGATGATCGGTCGAGTCGGCGCCGCCGGCATTCCCACGACCAGCAGCCACCTCGTCACCAACGTTGACCAGGTGGCATCGCTGCGGTCGGTGATGACCCTCCCAGTGATGATCAAACCGTCCAGCAGCGCCGGAAGTGACCTGTGCCGTGCGGTGAACACCTGGGCCGATGCTGCCTCCTTCACCGAGGAAGTTCTCGCGAGTCGATCGACGATGGGGAACAAGAACGCCGGCGCCGTCATTCAGGAGTACATCGTCGGGCCCCAGTTCCACGTGAACACAGTCGTCGTCGACGGCCGCCACCATGTCACCGAGGTGTACTCAAACCACTTCCGCGACGTCGACGGGTCGCCGCAGCTCTACGCTGGCCGGACCTACACGCCCGATGAGCCTGGTATTGAAGCCGTTACGAAGTATGCGATCGCGTGCGCGGAAGCCCTCGGAGCCTCCACGGGCGCCACACACATCGAGGTGCGCCTGACGTCGGGTGGGCCGCGCCTCATCGAGTTCAACGGCCGCCTGATGGGCCCCACGCAACCCTTCGACTACTTCTCCGACGCTCAAGGGTTCAGCCAGGCGAGCATCTTCGCCGACGTTCTCACCGGCAACACCACAGCCGCACTGCACGCACTGTCACAAAGCGAGCGAAGCGTGCTCGGTTTCTACATGTTGACTGCCGCACGGTCGGGCACGTTGTCCCAGTTCGATGACACCGCGCTACGGGGCTTGCCCTCGTACAAGGGTGTTTTCAAACAGCCAACGCTCGGCACCTCCATCCTCCTCGACAACAGAACGACCGATGCTGACCTCGGCTTGGTGTTCTTCGCCCATCCTGACCGAGCGCAAGTCGAAACGGACTTGGTAGCCACGGCATCCCTGGAGCGGCAAGGGTTGATCCACAGCGTGGTGCCGACCGAACTGGCCGAGGAGTACCTGATCGTTCGATAGCGCGGGGCGGGTCATCGATGTGCTCATCAGCGGACGGCGTAGAGCACTCCACGTTCGCGATGGCCGCGCCTGGTCATGCCGTGTCAGGTCAGGACGGGAAGGCCGGCCTGTCCCCGCGACGAATACCGGGACTCCTGAACGCGCCCCGGTACCCGCCGCAGTCTCAACTTAGTCGAACACCCAGTTTTTGGGTCAAAGAGATTCTCGGTCTCCGCCTTGGCGGCCACACGCCGCCTGACAGGGCGGCGTCGCAAGTCCCAAAGCTGGGAGTTTCCAGAATGCAGCGGACCTCTCATTCTTAGTTGGTCGCCCAACAAACTGGGCAACCGCCCATTCCTGACGGGCGACGGCAGCTAAGGAGACTCCAGATGAGCCTGATCGAACGCACGGAACGCGCCGAGCGAACGCAGCATCACCCGATTGACGGATTCGACAACCGTCTGGGAGACGCCGCGACGCGTTATCTCGGGGAAGGGCACCGGCGGGTGCTCCTCGATGTCAGCACCCCCGTTCCCGAGCAAGAGGACACATTCAACTCAGTGGCGACGCTGCGCTATCCCGACGACTGGTCCGTCAAGGCGGGACAGCGCCGTGAGCCTCACCTCAGCACAATTGACGCGATCAGGATTGCGACCTCCGTCACGAACGGCATCGTCGTTCAACACCTTCCGCACCTTGCGGGGTACGCACTCGAGCAGACGCTCTCCGTGCGCGCAGGGGCGCGCCCATGGAACGAGCTGGCGGCCGTTCCGGTCCGCTCGGTCGTTCGGGTCGGGCTCGACGGGAGATCACTCTTCGCCCAGCACCAGGTGGGCTCACTGCGAGTCGAATCGACGTGGGGAGCAGGAACAGCGGCCCCGATCTCCGCCGGCGGTGAATCGGGCAGAGCTACCTCACTCCGCCTGGGAGAGAACGACTCCGCAACCTGCGAGTACACCCGGGAGGAACCGTGTAGTGCGCCGATGACGTTCCTTGAGGCACTGACACTTACCGCACAGTTGTCGCAGGTCATCCTCTACGGAGGAGCCCCCGGAGCACGCGCGAGCAGCGGCAACATGTGGATGCGGCGCGCACAGTTCCAACGAGTTCGATCGGTCACAGCACCTCAGCAGCATGTCACGCTCTCGCTCCGGAACCGGCGACTGATGACCGTCGGCGACTCACGCATCGAAACGACCGACGTGATCGCCGAGGACGTCTTCGGCATCCATGTCACAGCTGCCCTCGCGACTGCCTAACGCTTACTCTTCGGGGAATACCCCGTAGACCACGTCGAGCAGATGCTCTCGCTCGGTCGGCGACGCAACAGCCGACACCAGCAGTGTCCACATCGTTCGCAGCGTCACTATCAGGTCGGAGCGGCCCGTCCGAACGTTGGAAACTAACTGCACTCCGGTGAAGTAGGAAACGACGCTCAGGCCGAGTTCACGAACACCTACGAGCTCGGTAATTTCTCCAGCGGCGCGGGCCGCTTCGAAACCGTCGATGACGCCATCTATCCACTGGTCGTAGAAGTCAGATGTCGGTTCCGCGAAGATTCCCTGTTCCAACGACAGACGGATCCCCGCGCGTACAACCGCATCTGTCAGCAGCAGCTCGCCGATCCCACGAGAGGCGCGGACGAGCGTCGCGATGGGTGAGCTCGTAGCCGCCGCCACGTCGGCCATCACTGAGAACGTGCGCCTGTTCTGCTCTTCAATGACAGCAAGCGCAAGAGCTTCCTTAGTCCGGAAGTAGAAGTAGATCAGTCCCTGACCAACTTCTGCTTCGCGCGCGATCTCGGACAGGCTCGCCGTGCCGTACCCAACCCGGTCAAAGGCGCTTGCCGCCGCATCGAGGATGACCGCTCTCCTGGCCAGTGACCGTTCTTGCTGCGGTTCCCGCTCGTCCGCCATGCACACCTTCCAACTGCCGCAAAATCTGCACCAGCGTATCGGCTGGGTCCACAACCAACACGGAGTGAAACTATGAAGGTACTGATCACAGGTGCTGCCGGTTTCATCGGCGCCCGGATCGTTGCAGCTGTGCGAAGTCACGGTCACCAAGCGGTAGCCCTCGCCCGACAGGACATCCCCGAGCTCGGAGTCGTCGGAATCGGCGATCTCCTAGGTGTCTCCTCTCGACACTTCGACGGGGTAGACATCGTCATCCATGCAGCGTCACGAACCGCAGGCTCAGACGAGCAGCTGTGGCGTGACAACGTTGCCACCACAGCAGCAGTCGCGGCGGCGGCCAAGAGCGTTGGTGCGCGACTGATGTACGTCAGCACCTCGGGCGTATATGGAAGATCGGCAGGCGTCTTCACCAATCCATCATCGATGCCCCGCGCTCCGAAGTCGACCTTGTCCACAGCGCGAGCAGCCGCCGAGGACATCATTTTCGACGTCGGAGGAACGGTGCTGCGGCCGCACATCGTGCACGGCCACGGCGACCGCTGGGTCGCACCTCGGCTCGCGGAGTTCATGCACATCACGAACGCGTGGGTGGGCAGCGACGACATCCATGTCGCCGCGATCTCGGTCGTCATGCTCGGCGAGGTCACCGCCAGCCTCCTCGAGCGTGCGCTCCCGCCCGTGCTTCACGCTGCAGACCCCGACCCGCTATCCGTGCGAGCGCTCATCGCTCCAACGTTCGAAGCGCGCGGATGGCCGCTGCCCACTCGGACGATGAGCCTCGACGAAGCACGCCACACGCTCGCCAGGTTCGGGGTCAGTGCTGGCGCGGTGGAGATGGTCGGCGCTGATAGTCGCATGCATACCGCACCGCTCTGGGCTCTGATTGGCCCCGTTCTGCAACCCGCCACCGATTCCGCATCTCGTTCTATGGCCAAACTTGGTCGGTCGTACAACTAAGATCGAATGAAAGGCCCCGGGCTGTCCGGCGTCAGAGAGAGGCGGCTGTGCCCAGCACAATCAAGTTGTCCGCGCTGAACGTCGCGGGCGCACTCGGAGGTAGTGAGGCAACGTTCCTCGGCGCCGGGACGTTCGGCGAAACCTGGCGCGTTGTCGACGTCGACCTTGGTGACGGACCTACGGTCATCGCGGCGAAGTTCCTGCGTCCCGAGCACTTCAGCACGACGCTCGCCGAACGGGAGACCGGATGGCTCCGCCGAATGGACTCACCCGGCATCGTTCGACTCCTCGACGTCCGAGCCGTCGACGTCGAAGGTGTCGAACACACGGTGCTGTTCTGCGAGTACATCAGCGGCGGCTCCGTCGCGGAGAACGCAGCAACAAACCCGCCAAGCGAAGCAGATGTTCTGGCGTTCGCCGCTGCTCTACTCACCAGCGTCGAGCACGTACACGCAGCGGAAGCCGTACACCGCGACATCAAACCAGCGAACATCCTGCTCCGCGACGGCAGATGGGACAGCCCCGTCCTGATCGACTTCGGGCTTGTCAAGGGTGCCGGCGACATGACCATCACGATGTACCCGCAGCAAATGGGGACCCTGCTGTGGATGTCGCCGGAACAGCTCCGAGGCGAACGGGCTCGAAACTCCGCAGACATGTGGGCGTGCGGGGTGGTGATCTACGAGCTGCTCTCTGTCGGGGTGCATCCGTTCCTCGACCTCGAAGAGCTGCGACACGTTGGCGCGCAGCCGAACGAGATCGCCGAACTCGTTGTCGGGCCGCCCAAAGCACTACCTGAGTCGGTCTCCGAGGCGACGCAAGCCGTCGTCGTCAAACTCCTAGCCGAAGACGGCTGGGCCCGCGGGAGCGCGCGGGTTGCAGCACACAAGTTCGAGGAACTGACATGAGTGAACACGCGGCTACGCCGACGACGGCCCAGTACGGCGCCTCGCTGTCGAGCATCATGAACGGGGAACGCCCAACGTTCATCGTGCACAAGAGCCACAACTGGCACTCTCGCCTGGGCGAGGTGTTCAGCGGCCTGCACGGACTCTGGAACGATTCGCTTGGCCTCGGAACGGCCGTGCGCATGTCCACACTTCCCCCGGACCTCGCCGCGAAGTACATGGGTAAGCACAAGTCGGTGCCGCTGCGTCTTGTTGACCCAGAACTGCACAACGTGCCCGAGACTACTTTCGAGGACGCCGAGCGGAAGGCTGCTGCTGAGAAGTGGGCACCGTTGGGCGCGCTACCGAGCAAGCCCAACACGGCTTGGGTGAAATCCGTGCTGCAGGCACAGCGCGACGCCGGGGCCACCGTTCTCCTCTCGGCTTCAGGGTGGGTGCACGATGTGAAGCCCGACAAGATGCTTCGGCAGCAGATGGAGTTCGTTGCTGAGTCCCGCCAGCACGCCCGCGACGAGTACATGCTCGTCAACCTCACCTTGGATCACCGCTGGCTCACGGAGGCAAGCCTCCGAGCGCTGCTGTTCGAAGAGATCGTCGAGCGGACCGAACGCCACTGGTATCTGCGCTTCTACTGGCCCCTCATCGCGACGCGATACGGGCAGTTGCTGGATCCAGCAGTTCTGCAGGGTTACCGTGAGCTCGCCGCGCTCTGCAAGGACGAGGGCAAGGTGCTGTTCCTCCCTAACTCGGGACTGACGGGGTGGGTGGCGAGTGCACTCGGAGCATCTGGGTTCTCGACCGGCCAGTCGTGGCCCGAGCAAGCATTCGCACGGCAGCGGGTGATCGCTGGCCGGAAGGGCCAACAGCCGCCGCCGCGCGTGCCTCGGTTCTTCGAACCCACCGTGCTGCACACGACGGAGTTCGTCGAGCACGACCGCCTCAGCACCTTCAGCGGCCATGTCCTGGAAGCGGATCCATTCGCGCTCGAGTTGGGCGCAAACGGCTACAACGCGGAAGTGGCGAGCCTGCACTACCTGATGGCCGCGGGCGAACTGCAGGCGACGCTGCACACCGCTGACCCGAGAGGAGTTGCTCGGAAGGAAGTTCGCCGGGCGAACCGTTTCGTCGATGGACTCGGTCGGAGCGACCGACCTGCAGGCGCAAACCGGCCGCAGCATCTGCCCTTGTGGCAGGACATCTTGGTTTAGGCCGCTAACGGCTGGGCAGCGTCCACCCGAACACTGGGTAGACAGCACCGGCAGTTTCCCCTCGACTGAGGAGTTCCAAGCCGCGTTCGGCGATGAGGGTCCTGCCGAGCGCCGTGCGGCTGCGATCAAGGTGGTCATTCGGACGGGCGAGGACCTTCATCGTGGATGTGACGGGGTCAACTGCAAGGACGCCGACGCCTTGACGAGCCATCGACGGTAAGTCATCGCGGAGGCGCTCTGCTGCTCGGACATCAAGAGCGATATAGGCCTGATCCGCTGAGTATCGCTGCCGCCGTGCCTGCCCCAACGCTCCATGCCAGTCGCGGAGCTTGGCTTCCACCGTGACTACACGCACAGCGGCGGGCCGGGCAGAGCTCTTCAGACGGAGACGATGGGGATCATCCACAAGCCATCCGGCGTTCCGCAGTGCAGGAGCAACGCTGCGCCGCACATGGTCGCGAGACATCCCGATCGCTTCGGCGAGTTCCGTCACACTTAGCGCCCGTCGGCGCAGTGCGAATGCAGCACGCACCGCTGGCTCCGATGTGAGCGGCCCGATGCCCGATGACACCCGCTCCTGCACGATGCTCCAGTCGTAGCGAACAGCCGACACGTCCGGGATACCGAAGGCCGCCGGCACCTCGACGAACGTCTCGACCTCGTCTCGAACCGCTCTGTTGAACACCATGGGTGCGAGGTGATCGCGCACCACGTCCACGAGGTCAGATTCGTACCGGAAGGTCGCCGGTCGAACGACAAGAGCAGACACGGTGCCTCCTTCATGGCTGACAAGTGAGCGGGTCACACATACCGTAACCGTCGCCATTGCCGTGGCACTCCCCCTCCGCGGAGGTTCGCTCGTTGGCGTGGCGTCAGAACGATGACAGCTCGTCCTATGCGGCGAAGGGTGCGCCGGCCGCCGTAGGGCGTCTACGGCACTCCCGGCACCGTGACAACGATCATCCACTCGCGGGGCGCGTCCTCCGAAACCCTTTGTCGAAGCGCTCTTCGACGCCTGGACGCTGCGTCCCGTCGCGCTGCCGGCCTAACTTCCTCGGAGCGTCTGTTCGGACGCTGAACCCTCATGGCGCCGGGAGCGTCATGCCCCAACCGAAGGATGCCCTAATGACCGACACCATTACCTCACCGTCGCTGCAGCCGGACGCCGGTCCGCGCCCGACGGCGTCGCCTCGCCACCCGGTGGTGAAAGCGTTCGCTGACCCTGCGGCGCTCGGGTTGGGTGCGTTCGCGTTGACGACGTTTATGGCGAGCTTCGCCAACGCCGGCATCCTCTCCGGCGCCGCGGCCGCCACGCTCGGGCTGGCGCTGTTCTACGGCGGCCTCGGTCAGGTGCTTGCCGGGTTGTGGGAGTTCGCGCAGGGGAACACGTTCGGTGCGCTGTCATTCACATCATTCGGTGCGTTCTGGTTGGCGTACTGGTGGTTGCAGACCAACCCGGAACTGCTCCGCGCCGCCGGTGGCGCAGGGGTGGGGCTGTTCATGATCTGCTGGGCGGTCCTCGCCGCGTTCCTCACAGTGTCGACGCTCCGCATCAGCTGGACCCTGTTCGCCCTTTTCGCCTTGCTTGCGCTGACGCTGCTCGGGCTCGGCATCGGCGCTTTGACCTCCGTCATCTGGATCAGCTACGCGGGCGGTTACATCGGCATCGCCACCGGCGTCGTCGCCTGGTACGGCTCATTCGCCTCCGTTGTGAACGCCACGTGGCGGCGCAACGTCATCCCGACGGGGGAGATCGCCGGGGCGTAGCGCCGCTTTAGATCACTCGCCCCGTGTCAGGCCCTGATTTCCGCGGTGGATGATGGGGCCAAGGGCGTCATCGATGGGCCAAGCGTCAAATCGGTAGCGCTCGGTGACTTCGTCGGTCCATGGTTGGTCCCGATGCGCGGCGCTAATACGGAGCCGGTAACGTCCCGGAGACGGAGTGAGCGGCGGCTCAGTGAAGTCAGGCCCGTCGAAGCCGACAACGACCAACCCTCCGTCATCGATGTTGCCGACGTCGAAAGTGACGTCGACAACGTCGGTCCACGATGCCTCGGGCAGGTCCGGCGCAGATGAGTGTGTTTGCGCCTCGATCGGGACAGCACCGTACTCCGCGATCGTCGACAGCGCGACGGGAATTTGCAGATCGATCTGCGGCTCCGAAACGACGACGGTTTTCGCCTGTGTGAGGAAGCCGATCTTCGCGAGGTCGATGCTTGTGACCGCTCGAAGTGCGCCGCCCTCGATCTGCAGCGTGCCGTTGTCGATGTCGGTGTCGTAGCGCACTAATCCTCCCCAGGGTCAGGAAGCGGTGGAGTAGTTCAAGGAGTACACGTCGCCAGGGATGACACGGAAGGCCTTGTAGATGTTGTTGAGGACCTGACCGCCTTCCTGGTTGTCCGCGGCGGGGATCAAGCAGATGCTCCATCCGCCGGGTCCGGTGGCCGGTGCAGGCGGCATACCGCAGAAATCTCCAGGCGTTGAGTAGAAGATGTCGGGAACTCGAACCCCGCCGGTCCCTGCAGCGGCCCCCTCCTTGGCGGACGCGAATGGGTACTCGTCGCACTGGTATCCAGTAGGGCGGGGTTTCGGAGCGGAGGCACATGCGATTGCTCGGTTCGCGTTCTTCTCCGCGAGGGTTGCGCGATGCAGGACCGTGGGGAGCCCGTTGGCTTGCGCCCAGATGACGTGGGTCGCCCAGGCGTTGTAATAGTTGTTGAGATCGAGCGACGCGGACTGCTGCGGAAAGACACATCCGACCGAATTCGGACGGCCGGGGTAGTCACGGTCGCAGCGGATCTTGGGGGCCTTGTATCCGGCGCTATCGATGGTGATGCCGTCGGGGTGGCTGTAGTTGAAGTCCCACCAGGGCCTCGGGGTCACGCGGGCGCCTGCCGCTCCGCGCCACTTGAAGTGCGCTTCTCCCTGCAGGACTGCGCCTGGGGCCATCGCTCCGACGATGTCGGCACCGCCGGTGAAGGTGCACTTGCCGATGCAGTTGCCCTGACCGACGACCTCGGTTGCTGCTCCGATGCCGGTGGCACCCGTGACATGGATCAGGAACGCGTTGTTCCATTCGCCCTTCGTCGGGTTGCCTGTGACCTCATGGTAGGTCTCGTAGCGCACGGTTCCAACGCGCTTACCCTCTTTGGTGACGAGGGTCAGGCGGCCTCCCCGGTGAGAGCAAGCCGCCCAGCGTGCGATGTTCCATCGCGCCGATCGGAGCTGCCCTAAGCATCCCGTTGAGATGGTCAGATCGAGGGGATCGTCGACGTCCGCGGTACCGGCGGCTCGGCTCGCCGACGCTCGGTCAGTGGCCGCCGGGCTGGGCAGCGTCGTGTCAGTGGGATCGCCGGTGGTCGTAGCGGTGGTGCACACGATGCTCGGATCGTCCGCGCATAGGCTGGCGCCGTCGTCGTCGATGGTCTCGTGCACGATGGCGGGGGCGGTCACGTCAAGTTCGTCGGTTTGCTGCTCGAGCCACTGATCGGGAGTCGTTGCCTCGTCGCTCGGATCTCCAGGAGCGACCTGCTCCGTGCCGTCCACCTCCGCAGCGCCGGTCTCGGCGTACGCCGGCGCAATAGTGCTGACAAATATTGCCGCGGTGGCCGCGCATCCCAGCACCCCGGTACGAACATTCCTGACTTTTCTCATCCTGAGCCCCCTCGTTGCGAGCCGTCCTGGCTCACTCTCAGGACGGTATCGATGGGCAGACCGAAAGGACTACCCCCCATTCAGGCGGCGGGCAGCACCGGCTGCGGAACGGAAGATCAACCGTGTCCCCGATCAGGCTGTGTATTGAGCGGTGAGCTCGCGATGGGAAACAAGAGTTGCGATACGGCGCTTGAGTCTTGACATCGGCAAAGCCCTCTCACGACAGGGTCTGCTACCGAGTAATTGCTGCGATTCGTCCTCACACATGAGGGGATTTGTTGCCCAGGCAGGATGGGGTAGGGGTCGGTACCGGGGCCCACGACAATAGACGCCCGTAATTGCTGACGCTGCAGGCTTGTGAGCGGCTCAACTCCTGACTGCGTCCGGCGGTTCGTCGATGACTGATTCGTTCCGGAGATCAACTCGGAGCGTCCGGCCCACGATAAATCACCGGCACGTCGCTGATGTACGAGCACCGCCCACACGCGGGTAGTTCGACTGTCAGCTCTCGGAACAGGTTCATAGGGGTAACACCAGCGCAGTGGGCCCAGGAAGCGCTGTCGCCCGTGCGTACCAACCCAAGTCGCTGCGTCTGTTGCCTACCGTTTCGCGAACGCAGCGGACTTGCGGGCCACCAGGATCACCCCGACTGAAGCCACTAACGGCAGGCACCATGCCCAGGCCGTAAGTGCGGTGGCGGCGAGTGCTCCGACTACGCAGCCGATGATGAAGCCAGCGAGAAGCGGCCAGGCGCGTTGTACGGCGGCTCGTCCGGATGTAGCGCCGGTGAGGACGTCGGCGACAGCCATCGCGAAGTTGGTGAGGTTGCCGGTCATCACCGCGGTGGATGGGGATGGGTGCCGGACGGTGTGGAGGTACACGTTCTGCACCGCCATCGCTGCGGTCGCGGTCAGGGCGACTGCGATCGCGACTGGTCCGTCTTGGCCGCCTCGTGTGCCACCGAGGATCGAGATGAGCGTGGTCGCCGCGAGAAATAACGTCTGTCCGCTGAGCAGCATCGGTGCACCGCGGGGCACTCCTTTTCTCTGTACCCACACGTGGGCGAGCAACGCGATGAGGAAGAACGTTGGCACGGCGAGTAGCGCTGCTGGCCGGACGGGGACGGGTGCGACGGAGTGCGCTGCGATGACGACGATGTTGCCGGTGACGTGGGCGGTGAAGATGCCGTGGAGCAGGAGCCAGCCGGTGACGTCGACCATGCCGGCGACGAACGCGAGTCCGAGGACGGTCCAGTCGAAACTCGTTCCGTTTTTCATGCGTCGACGACGTTTCGACGTCGGGCGAGCTCGAGGATGCGCATGGGGACGAGGAGTCCGACCATCATGCCGACGATGATCGCGCTGGCGGTCGTGGCGTCGCTGGCGACGCCGAGTAGGTGTGTGGTGTCAGCGGTTGCTGGTTCCTGCAGCAGCGTGAACAGCCCGTTGATGGTGCGGAAGATGTACACGCCGGGGACGAGGGCGACGACGCTGGCGAACCCGACGGCGGCGAACGGCAGTCCTCGTCGGCGGCTGATCGGTACGAGGATGACGCTGACGAGGATGCAGGCGACGAGCGCTCCGACGGCGATGCTCTGGTGTGCAGGACCCATGACGAGCCATCGGGCTGCGTGGGCGAGCATTCCGACGACGACTGGCCAGATGAACAGCCGTGCCGGTGCGGAGAAGTACACGCAGAAGGATGCTGCTGCGATGCCGGCGGCGGGTACGTCAGCCCAGACGGGGACGGGGACGCTTGCTGGCTCGAGCGGCAGGGTGACACCGCAAAGCGCGAGTCCGACGCTGATGCCCACACCGATGCAGCCGAGTGTTGCGGCGGCGAAGACGAGTCGCGCGGTCCCGAGCGGGACACGGAGACGTGCGATGTCGATGAGGCCGTTGAGGATGTGTGGCCCGGGGACGAGGATCATCGCGGGACACACGGCGACGAGTCGGAGCGGGGTGCTGAGGTCGAGTTGCACGGCGATGCCGCCGACGAGCCCTGCGACGAGGGCAGCAACGAACGCTTGTGCGAGCGGGCCGACGTCGATGCGGCCGAGAAGCCGGCGGACGAGGCCGCCGAGTGCGCAGCTGATCGCGATAACGACGAGCCCCGGCAGCGTCTGAGCGCCGAAGATCACCGCAAGCGAGGTGCCGCCGGTGACACAGGCGACGATGAACAGCCACAGCGGCGCCGGTGGCAGGGTGGCTGCTTTGCTGAGGTGCTGGTTGAGGTTGCTGATGCTGTGGCCGTCGCGGCGGTACGCGTTGACGGCGAGGAGTACCGCTTCGACGCGGCGCATGTTGATGGCGGCGGGAACCGCGGGGAGGAAGTGTTTCTGGCTTTGGGCGCGGACGGTTACTCCTGCCCAGGAGAGGTCGGCCGTCGCCGCCGGGTCGGTCGGGTGCAGCATCGACGTGGCGGTGTCGGCGGTGTCCGCTGATTCCTGGCCGTTGCTGTGCAGGATCGCTGCGGTTCGTGTCGCTGTCTCGGCGACGTCGACCCGGTCGGCGACGGTCGAGCGTTTCATCTCACGCGCCTCCGATGCCGTTGCCGACCATGTCCAGGGGGCGGACGATCGTGTCGAACTGTTCCGCGGTGACCTTCCCTGACTTCAGGGCCGCGTCGCGCAGCGACGTGCCGTCGGCGATGGCGGCTTCGGCGATGTGGGCGGCGTTCTGGTAGCCGATGACGGGGCTGAGCGCGGTGACGAGCATCACGCTGTCACCGACGTACTGCTCGATCTTCTTCCGGTTCAGGTCCGTGCCGTCGACGGAGAAGGTGCGGAACTTGTCGCAGCCGTCGGCGAGGATCCGGGCGGAGTGGAGGAAGTTGTTGATGATGACGGGGCGCATCGCGTTCAGTTCGAAGTTGCCCTGCGAGCCGGCGAATGCGACGGCGGTGTCATCTCCGATGACCTGGATGGCGATCATCACCATCGCTTCGCACTGGGTGGGGTTCACCTTCCCCGGCATGATCGACGAGCCCGGTTCGTTTGCGGGGAGGATGAGCTCGGCAAATCCGGTGCGGGGACCGGATGCGAGCCAACGCATGTCGTTCGCGATCTTCATCAGCGCGACGGCGACACCGCGAAGCGCGGCGTGGGCCTGCACCATCGCGTCGAGGGAGCCCTGTGCGGTGAACTTGTTCGGTGCGGTGACGAACGGCTTCCCGGTGAGCTTCTGAATCTCGGCGGCGACGTCCTTACCGAAGTTCGGCGGTGCGTTCAGCCCGGTTCCAACGGCGGTTCCGCCGACCGCGAGTTCGAGGAGCCCTTCACGGCTGAACTCGACGGCCTTCAACGCGTTGCGGAGCTGACCGGCCCAGCCGGACCATTCCTGCCCGACGGTCAGCGGGACGGCGTCCTCGAGGTGAGTGCGCCCGATCTTGACCACGTCCATCCACTCGGCAGCTTTGTGTTCAATGGACTCGGCGACGGCGGTGACGGCGGGGATGAGGTGGTTGTCGAGTTCCAGCAGTGCGGCGATGTGCATCGCGGTCGGGAAGGTGTCGTTGCTCGACTGGCCCATGTTCACGTCGTCGTTCGGCCCGACGGGCTGCTGGGAGCCGAGGTCCCCGCCGAGGAGCTGAATGCTGCGGTTGGAGAGCACCTCGTTGATGTTCATGTTGCTCTGCGTTCCGGACCCGGTCTGCCACACGAACAGCGGGAACTCGGCGTCGAGCTTGCCGGCGATGGTCTCGTCAGCGGCCTGCACGATCGCGGCGGCCTTCCAACCCGGGAGACGCCCGGCGGACTGGTTCACGAGCGCGCAGGCCTTCTTCACGTATCCGTACGCTCGGTACACCTCGATGGGCATGTGGTCGTTGCCGATGGAGAAGTGCTGCAGTGAACGCTGCGTCTGCGCACCCCAGTAGTGCTCCGCGGGCACGTCGACGGTGCCCATGCTGTCGAACTCGGTCCGACTGCCGGTGGCGTCGATCCCAATGGGAACTTGGGTGAGGGTGTGCGTGCTGTCCGTGGTCATCGTGTGTCCTCTTCTGCTCGACGGAAACTGCGGTCGGGGACCATCTCAACGACCCGCCCGCAGGGGTCATAGCGTCGAATTACTTGGACAGCGTCGCGGACGACTTGGTAACGCCGCCCCGCGTTGCAGTGGCCCCTGGCCGAGGGTCTCGCTCTTACAGCGCTTCGACTAGCCGCGCACCGGCGCTTGAGGTGGTGCCCGTCCACCGCCCAACTCGGATGCGGCTGCTCCCGCCATCACGGTCCGACTGCGTAGATGCTCCGCGCGAACTGCGCTGCCTTTGAACTGCGCGTTGCGGCTCCGACCACGAACCGCAGTGAGGAACACTCGCTGCATGGATGATGCAACCGCGACTGACATTGCCGACACCGTTGTCGGCATCTACGGAAGGCAACTTCGTGGTTTTGTCCCGGCGGAGGCGGCGCCGGATGAGGAAGCCCTCGTGCACACCTACCGAATGCCGACGGCGGCGGTCGCCTACGAGCCGTTGTTCGACATCCTCCTGCGGAGCGGCGGCGCCTTCGAGGAGCCCGCGTACGACAAGACCGGTTGGCTGTACTCGTTCTCGTTGAATGGTCGGTCGTGTCGGCTGCGGTGGACGAAGGCCGGGCTCCGCCTCGACCTGTTCCGAGGGGAAGGCGAGGACCGGGACGATGCTGCTGACGCCGAAGCGATCGGGAAACGTCTCCTCAGCGCGGCGAAGTCGTTCTACGTTCGTGCTGTGGAACCTCGCCTCACACCGAGCATCGCCGACGGTCGCGCCGTGGTCATCAACCAGTTTCCGCGGTACCGAGGGATGGTGGATTTTTACCGCAAAAGCATCCTCGACGCTGGAGAGGAGACTGCGGACCCCGCGGTGGAGCCTTCCGAGAACCAACATGCAGACGCTGTGCTTCGAGCGGTGGCACTCGCGCTCAGTCCGACGTTTCACGACCGGGACCAGGCATATCGGGCGACAGCTCTGATCGCCGGGTACTTCTCGTGGGTGCAGCATCTCCTGGTGACCCTCACTGCGTTTTCACCCGCAGCTGCTGACGACGGGTTTTCGCTGGCGGAGTTGCTGCGGGGACAGTGGGCGGACCAGTTCGATCTGGCCTACCCGCGCCCGCACGATGATGCGACGAAACAGCTGAAGGACGACATCCAGGAACTAGCCGTCGAGTACCGGAACCCGCTGCTGCACGGTGGCGGCGGACGTTTCGAGGACGGTGTCATCGCTGAATGGGTGCCGGGGCATCAGATCATGGCGGTGAATCCGGACGCGCTGACGGAACAGTACATGCTGCACGAACCGGCGCTCACCAAAGCGCAGGTCAGTGACCTTCTCAACCGTATCGACCGCATCGATGCCGGATTTCAACGGCATCCGTTCTTCGCGTGGGCCGCAGAAGGGCTTCCCGCGGACTTCCGTCGAGAAGCGGTGGACCGTGCCCTGGCGGAACGGCGCAATGGCACCGCTGCTGCCTTCACTGCGGCAGCCAGTGACGCGCTTGACGACTCCATCAACTGGAACGCGGGGAGATAGCCGCTCCCGTCGCCCTCACCAGTCCGGCCGAACGACGGTCTCACCTGTTGCGGTGAGGAACGCTTCGAACTGCGCCACCCGCGGCGGCGCCACGGTCGCCTCGGTTCGGTCCTCACCGTCAGCTTGGCGACCGTAGACTTTTGGCGAGGGCTCCGGCAGTTCCCCCCAACGGTCGGAGCCCTTCCTGCTGTCGGTGCCCGGACATACCGTCGGCATCATGAAACGGCGGAACCGTCAACGGGGCACGAAGGAGCAGCGGGCACAGCTGCGCGACGTCCTGAACGCTGCGTCAGCGATGACGGCCGCGAAGCAAGAACCTCGCCGCCACCATCTCGTGCCCCGCTTCTTCCTTGAGCAGTGGGCAGTCGACGGACGCGTGCAAGTCACCGACCTGCTGCAGCAACGACGAACGTTCCGACTTCGTCCCGAGCATGCCCTCGTCGAGACGAACTATTACCGGATCAACGAGGGCGTGGTCGACGGCGGCTCACCCGTCGCGTGGGAAACGTGGCTCTCCGCAATCGAAGGAGCTGCCGCCCCGCTCCTTCCCGTCGTCCGGGACGAGGGCCTGCACACGCTCGAGCCCGAATCGCAGGGCCAGTTCCTGCAGTTCCTCGCCGTGCAGGTTACCCGCTCCCGCACGTGGCGATACCAGGGACGGTGGATGCTCGGCGCCGGCTACTTCCAGATGTGGGAACTCGGCAAGCCGGGAGCTATCGCGGCACACCTCAAACGCAACGGAGCCGAACCGACGGCAGAACGCGTTGCCAATCTCGAAGCGTACTTCGACCGGGTGAACGCCGACCCCTGGGCGGCGGCACGGAGCCCTGAGCTCGAGATGAAGGCTTCGATGCATGCTGGGAACGCCTTAATTCCGAGCTTCGTCGAACGCGTTCCCGTTACGTTCCGATCCGACGCGCCGCTGCTGACATCCGACGAGCCGGTGACGTTACTCACCGAGCATCACGGCGACCTTGACTCTCCGCACGTCGGGTTTCATGCTGCGCCAGTCATCGCTGTGCCGCTTGGTCCGCACCATGTCCTGGCGTTGTTCCGCCGAGACCTGCCGGCGGTCGATGTCAATCGCTGTCTCAGCCGGTCGGAAACCCTCGAACTGAATCGCGCACTACTCGGCAACGCGCACCGACATGTGGTGTCCCTTCCCGGCAACCAGCTCGCCGAACGGCTGTACGTGCCCGATCTGAAACCGCCCATGCGTTTGCGCAATGTCCGTTCCGAAGGACGCCCGGTGCTGCAAGCCACTCCGCAGTACCGCTGGTCAGGGGAACGGGATGCGCCCCAACGTCCTGTGTCGTTTTGGTGGCCGGCGACGCTACCGCCACCGCCGCCCGTGCCAAGAGCGCCAGAAGAGTGGGCAGCGGAACGGCAACGGTACGACGCGGGGTAACCGGTACGTCACGCGACGGTCATAGGTCAGTTGACGCATGTGGGGCCGCATCCGTGGAGAGAGGATCTGCTGGGCGACCAGCGCCCACGAGCTGATCTCCACGGAAGGACCGACACGATGCCAGCTGACGACCTCCCTCTCGTCCGTCCCGACGTCCCACCGTCCGGCAAGGGATATGTGGAGTGCGACAAGTCAGATTCGTGGTGGCTGCATCTGCGTCGTTGCGCATCGTGCGGGCATGTCGGATGCTGCGACGACTCGTTGAATAAGCACGCCACGAAGCATGCTGCGGCGACCGGCCATCCGATCATTCAGAGCTTTGAGCCCGGCGAGGACTGGGCATGGGACTACCGCACGAACAGCTTCGTCGACATCCCTCCGCTCGCCGCTCCGAGCAGCCATCCGTCACATCAATCGGTTCCCGGTCCAAGGTCGCGGGTGCCGTGGAACTGGCAGGAGCAGCTGGCGGCCACCGATGGCTGATCAGGTCGCCCTCGTCCAGGTGTACGGATCCTACGGATCCCGTGATGCGTGGGAGGTCCGTGACTTCCTCAGCCGCAGTGTCGTCCACTTCGACTGGCATGAGCTCCGGTCGGACATGGATGCCCTACGTGCCACCGGCGAGCTGCTCTCTTCACCACGGCTCCCGATGGTTGTTCTCCCTGACCACACGCGCCTCTACGCGCCGTCGTTGCAGCAGATCGCTGACCATCTCGGCTGGGTGAACGCACCCCGACTGCAACGGTATGACCTGTCGATCTTCGGCGCCGGACCCGCCGGGCTATCCGCCGCCGTCTACGCCGCGTCGGAGGGGCTTAGCGTGGTTCTCGTCGAACGGGAAGCCGTCGGCGGGCAAGCCGGCTCCAGCAGCCTCATCGAGAACTACCTCGGGTTCCCGGACGGCCTGCCCGGCGCGATGCTCGCGGAACGTGCCCGGCAGCAGGCAGCGAAGTTCGGTGCGGAACTGCTCCTCATGCGCCGCGGCGTCCTTGGAGTGTTCACCGACGATGGCATCACCGCAACGCTCGAGGACGGCACCCGGATCAACGCGCATACGAACATCTGCGCCACCGGTATCGGCTGGCGACGGCTCAACGTTCCAGGCGAGGACGCGCTCCTCGGCTGCGGCGTCTACTACGGTGCTGGCGCCAGTGAAGCCCCGAACTGTTTCGGTGAACGCGTCGTCGTCATCGGCGGTGGCAACTCCGCCGGCCAAGCCGTCATGAACCTCGCCGGGTACGCATCGAACGTCACGATGCTGGTCCGCGGCCCGTCGCTTGCTGCAACGCTGTCCACCTACCTCGCCGACCGGGTACAAGCGCAGCCGAACGTCACCGTCCGCTACAACACGACCGTCACCGAGTTCCACGGTGACGACATCCTCGACGCCGTCACCGTAAACGACGGCGCCACGGAGACCACGCTGCCGGCGCAGCGGGCCTTCGTCTGCATCGGAGGGGAACCGGACACCGACTGGGCTGCGGACACCGTCCTGCAACGCGATGACGTCGGCTACCTCCGAACAGGTCCGGACCTCATCGCCGAGCATCTTCGTCAGGTGTGGCCATTGGACCGTGCCCCGTACCACTTGAAGACCAGCATCCCTGGCTCGTTCGCCGCGGGCGATGTCCGCCACCGGTCCGTGAAACGCGTCGCCACCGCGGTCGGTGAGGGTGCGATGGCGGTCACGTTCGCGCACCGGTTCCTGCAGGAGAAATACGGATCCTGACGCTCCGATCCGCCAGGTCCGGTCGGCAGCGACGAACACCTCACTGATGACGGCGAGGGCAACGGCTCCGGCGTCAACACGACGCCACGACGCCGTCTGACGCAACCGCGTGCTCCCCGGCACGACACAACCACGCTGCGCACCACCTGACGAAGGGGACCCTCTCCGGGCTCCCTCCAGCCTCGTCGAGCGTTGCGGTTTCCGGCTCAATCGGGCTTACTATCCAATTCTGATGACGAGACAGCGAGATCGGGCCCGAGCGATGTCGCCTTCGAGGATCTGGAGGCGGGCTTCAGCGCAGCCCACCGCGCAGAACCTCATCGCCTCGGCGGGACTGCGCTGACCATGTCTGGGACACAGCCGCTCTACACCCGCGCGGAGTGGTCACAGCAGGACCACAACGACCGTGCTCGCCTCGCTGGAGCCGGCGCGAAAGCAGCCTCCACTCCCCTGCGTGGCCGTGACGAGATCATCGCAGTGCTCGCCGACGCGTTCGACGCGGCCACCGTGTCGGGAACGGCGCGAATGGTCATCGTTCGAGCTTCCCCCGGTATGGGAAAAACTCGGCTGCTCCGAGAGAGCCTCGCGCACGCTGACCGGCTGGAATGGCGGACCCTCACCGTCACCCCCGATGTCGATTCCGAGCATCTGCCGCTCGGTGCGCTCACCGATGCAGCCCTCACCGCGCAACCACCGATGCTGAAGCTATCCGACCTCGCCCCGATCCTCAGCGGTCGAGACCCGCAGTACTGGGTGACGCGAATGCTCGTCGACGCGCTCGACACAGCAGCCGCGGATCACGGCGTCCTCGTCGCCGTCGATGACCTGCAGTGGCTCGACGCCGGTTCCCTCAGCGCGTTGGCCGCGCTTGTCCGTGGCCTGGCCGACCTGCCCATCGTGTGGGTCCTCGCGTCCCGGCCGGGAACGCCCAGGCCGGAACAGCAGCGACTGCTCGAGCTGGCTGACGTGCAGCGGGTTGTCCTGGATCTGCCGCCGCTCTCCAACGACGCCGTGCACCAAATCACGCTTGACGTCGTCGGCCGCGCCGCCGGCCCTCAGCTTCAGGGAGCGTTGCAGCGGACGGAAAGGATTCCGCTGCTGGTCGTCGAGCTGCTGCGGGGGCTGCGCGACGAGCAGATGCTCACCCGGAACGGTCAATTCCTCGACCTCGCCGGCGACCTCGTCCCCGAGCGTTACGGCAACAGCGCCCGAAGCCGGATCGGACGCTTGAACCCGAGCGCGAAACGCATCGCGCAAGCCGGGGCCCTGTTCGGACGCCGGTTCACGCTCACGGCGGCGCTCGAAGTGCATCCGGTTGCCGATGAAGAGATCGGTCCTGCCGTCGATGAGCTCGTCCGCGACGAGATTGTGTTCGATGACGGAATCTACTTGGCTTTCACCCACGACACGCTCCGAGAAGCAGCGGAAGCGTCGCTGTCCGCCTCGGTTTTGAAGCGGTCGCTGCACGCCGCCGTCCGCATCCGACTGAAGGCCGGAGAACCGGTATCCGCAGTGGCAACGTCTGTTATCGAAGCTGCGTCCCCCGGCGACCGCGATTCGATCGCGCTCCTGCGTGAAGCGGCGGAAGAACTAGCCCCGACGGATGCGGCCGGTGCGGCGACCCTCGCCGCCCGAGCGGTCGAACTTGCCGGCGACCCGTCACGATTCCAGGACACCCTGCCCCCACTCGTGCCCATTCTGTGGATGGGCGGGCACAGCACTGAGGCCCGCGCCCTGGTTGACGCGCTGGCCCCGACGCTTCCCGTTGAGGAGCGGGCGATGACGCTGCTCACCCTCGTCCGGTTGATGACCGAAGCGTCCTTCAGCGACGCGCTGACGGTGTGCGAGCAGGCGCTTGCACTGCCTGGGGTGAGCGACGGCGTCCGGGTGCAGCTGTACGCGTTACGAGCGCTCAACAGTGCAAACGTCGGCGACGCTCACCGTCTGCAAGACAGCATTGAACAGGCGCGCGCTATCGGCGCCCCGAACCGCGACTGGGCTGCGCTGGCCACCATCGATGCGTGTGAGTCTGTGGACCTGTTCCACCGGATGCGGTTCGACGATTCCGAACTGCTCATCCGGACCGCGCTGACCGCCATCCGTCGGGGCGGGCAGGACACGAACCAATGGCTACCGGAGGGTCTCTGGTACTCGTTCGTCATCGGCACCCGTGGACGTCCGGACCAAGCCCTGACGCTCGCGGACGAAGGCCTCGCCGACGCGCAACGAGCTCGGAACGCTCCGGCAATTGCCTACTGGATGATGGCTCGATCTCGGTTCCTGTTCGACCTCGGACGGTTGGAAGACGCGCGAGAACAAGCGGAAACGGTGCTGCGTCTGGCGGCGGAGCTCGGCCTGGGCGACTTCGCGAACGCCACCGCCGGGATAGTAGTGTTCCGTGCCGCCTTGCAGACCGGTGATAACGCGTCGTTGAACGCGGTCCGTCCGGCGATGCAGCAGATGGCGGACAGCGCCGCATTGACCCGAGCGGGCCACTGGGCGCTTGCCCTCGGCGCGATCGACGTTGACGATGCACGGCAGGCTTATGCGTTCTGCAGCCCGGCGCTTGCGAGCTTGGACCAGCCGATGGCGTCGATGAACACGCCGCCGGACTTCGGCGACGACATCACCCTTGCGACCATCTGTGTGCTCTCCGGCCACATCGCGGACGCGCGAAAGGTCCTCGATGTGGCGTCCGAGCGGGTTCGGTTGAATCCTGACGATCTGCTCGCTGCGGCGGTCCGTGACGCGGTGGCTGGACTCGCGTTGCAGGATCCGGTCCCGCTGAGGGCAGCTGTGGAACAGCTGCGGTCGGTTCCCCGTCCGCTGGTTCTCGCGCGTGCGCTGGAGGTTCTCGAGCGGGTCAGCCCGTCAGCGGAGGAACGTGTTGCCGTCCTCGAGGAGGCGCTGCAACTGCACGAGTCAGCCGGCGGGTTCCGGAGCGCGAACCGGATCCTGCTGCGGCTGCGCGCGTTGGGTGTTCGCCGTCGACCGCGGAACGATCACGACGGCAGCGGGCTTTCGTCCCGGGAACGGCTCGTCGTGCAACAACTCACCAGCGGTGCGACGTCGAAGCAGATCGCGGAAGCGTTGATGCTCTCGCCACACACGGTGGTCACGCATGTTCGTCACGCGTCCGCGAAGTACGGCGTTTCGTCGCGGAAGGAACTCGTCGCGGAGTTCCTTCGACGCACCAACGGGGAAGACGCCGGATAGGGGTTGGCATCTTCCCCGCTGGGAGGGTCTCGTCGCGCGGAGGGTGGCACCTGCCCCACGCGACGAGAGTCAGTTGGAGGGGTCGACGGGGTTCACTCGAGGGACGATGAGCGGGTCCTGGGCCGTGAACGGCAGGGAGGCGAACACGTCCGTGTCAAGACCGAACGCTGCCTGCAGGACTTCCGGCGCCCAACCGCCGATCGCGGCGCGGTAGCCGATGTCCTGCGGCATGACGTTGTCGAAGAAGATGCAGAAGTGGATGTCGTCGTCGCCGATATCCTCGATGTGGTGCGGGTACGCCGATGGAACGATGTACACGTCGCCGGCTTCAAGCTCGTACGTGTCGATCGCACCGCCGGGGTTCAGGATCGTCATCCGAGCCCGGCCCTTGTGCACGTAGCCCATCTCCGTGGTGACAGGGTGCCAGTGTGGCTCACGCATCCCATCGTCGGTGACGTCGAGGGAGTACATGCTGATGCCCTCGAGGATCGGCCAGAACTGCTTCCGCGCGGTTCGGGCACTGCCCGACGGGGAGTTCACCGGCGGCGTCATCGCGTCCACGTCGAACCGGTACTGACTGGTCCGCAACGCGGAGTGGGGGACGTCGGTGGGCTGCGTGCGGACGCTGATTTTCCCGGGGCGTGTCGCCGTGCGCAGCGGCGTGAACGTGTCCGCGGGCACGCTGTACGTGTTGCCGAGGACCGCATCGCTGAAGGCGGTGAAGGAGTCGGCGATGCCGAACTCTTGCGGGTTCGCGTCGGTGAAACCGACGATGAATTCGGCGACAGTGGAACCGACGTTGTCGATGGAGTGCAGTGCCCCGCCGGGGACGAAGTACATCTGCCCGGCGGTGACGGTGAACGAATCGGTCTTGCTGCCGTTGACGAACAAGGTGACCAGGGCTTCGCCGGAGACGCAGTACGCGAGTTCGTTCGCGTCGACGTGCCAGTGCGGTTCGCGGACCGCCGAGGGATTCAGCAGCAGCCGACGCAGGGACAGTTTCTGCCCGTTCAGCAGCGGCCAGTTCGTCGAGTCGAGGGACTGAATCGTCCCTCCTTCGTTTTCGAACTCTGGCTGCTGGTTCGTCAGCGACATGACGTGAACGGTTGACACTGTGGCCCCTTTCTGGTGCGGCGTCGGCGCCGGTGTGGATTCGTTGCCGCCCACGATTCCGGGACCTGCCGCAGCTCACACGGGTCAGATGACTCGACTGCTTCGCGCCGGGAGCTTCCGTTTGCGGAGGCCTCCGCTACGGGCGTTCACCCGTGCAGGGTTCCCCCAAGGATCGGTGAGCACCACGTCACCAGGGTCGTTGACGCTTTGCCAGGTTTCCAACGCACCGGGGCCAGCGATGAGGACAACTCGCGGCCGGAGGTGGCGTCTGCATCGCAGGGTCACCATGATGAGCGGCCCGTCCACGTCGACGCGGGCGACCTTCGCGGACAGCACCGAGCACCACCAAGCAAGCGCGCGGTGCAGATCAGCCACACGGATTTCAGCGGCGGTGCGGGCGCGCGTTCGCGAGGTCATCCGTGGACCTGCTGCCAGTGGGTGATGCGGTACCCGTCGAGTTCGAACTTCGCGAACGAGTCGAGGCGGTGCACGTCCTCACCGGGCAGCTGCACGTGTAGGTGGTGTTGTACGAGGACGATCCGCTCGGCGAGGCCGACGGACTGAACACGGAAGTGGACGTGTTCGAACGCGTCGAGGAATTGCCGAACGATGGCGAGGACCGCCTCGCAGCCGACGACGACGTCTGCAGACGCTGCCCGGTAGGTGACGTCGGGATGCAGGAAGGTCCGCATCTCGTTGATGGCCCCATCGTTGAGCAGGTCGATGAAGTCGCGGACGAGGAGTTCGTTTTCGAGCGCGACGATGCCACTTCGGCTGGGGTGTGAATCGTCGAGCATGCTGACCTCCGGGTTGCTGGTGCAGCATCACCTTCCGTCAGCGGCGTGCAGAGTCACACCAGTCGAATGACCCGGATCGGCTCCCCACCGAATGCGGGCCGCCGGCGGCCGTGAGTGGGAGTGTGAACGCGGGGACGTCATCCCTTTTCGAAGAGGGTCAGCAGTGCTGCTTCGGCTTCGTCGTCAAGGGGTTCCATCGTGATGAAGCTGCTCGCCGGGACCGCTTCATCTGCGGGCGCAACGGTTGGCGAACCGGTCGGGGTTGAGGGTGCGCTGTCCGAGTCGTCCACCGTGGAGGTCAGGTTGGGGCCCGGCCGATTCCGTTCGGTGAGCTCGTCGTGCGCGTGCACGATGTGCGCCTCACCGTCCCGCTCGTCGTTCGTGTCATACCGAGCGGAACGGTCATACGCGTCGACGATTGCCGCGGGAATCTGAAGCTGGAGAGGGAAGCCTGGCACGACGAACCGGTACTCGTCGTCTGCACGATTCCAGTTGTTCGACTCCCGACCCGCGTCGATGATCGTCCGGTAGTAGACGAGGAGGTAGGTCTCCAACCCGAAACTCAACGTCTCCCCTTCCCAGTCAGGGTCGACGAGGCGTGAGGTCCAATGTTCGGAGTCGTTGAAGTACGCTTCCGAGCCGACGGTCTCTCTCGGAACGAGGCCGTTGACCGCCGGGATGAGTGTCGCTTGCTGCTTGGCTTTGTCGAGGGCGTCCTGGTCGAATCGATTCGTGCGGCCCTTCGCTTCGACGGTTGCGCTGTATCGACGCGGGGCGGTCGGATTCACCGCGACGAAGTCGGGGCGTTTGCCTTTCAGGGGCACCCCTTGCTGCGCGAGCAGCAAGTCAACGTGCACCAGGTGCGGGTAGCCGAGGGCGAGCTGGCTCATCAGCGCGGCCTGCGTCATGCCGAGGAAGTAGCTGACGGAGGTCTTCTCCGACGGGTCGAGCCGGTCGTACGCATCCGACCGCGCCCACCGCTTCCCGCCGTCGGTGATACGCAAGTTCGCTGCAACCATCGCCATGCGCCACTGCATCTCCAGCAACGGACGTGCAGACGCCGGGTGCGAAGCCAGTGTTGGCATGCCGACCGTCGCCGCTGTGAAGAGGAGGTCCAGCAAGGAGACGGACACCGGCTGTGACGGGGTCCGCGCGGAGCCGAAGCCCTGCAGCGTGCATTCGATGGTGGGCATGTGTCCCTTCCTGGGAGCGTGCGGGGCATCCTGCCCGTCGACACTTTACGAGCAGCGCTGCCGCCCGCCGGCCACCCTCGCCATCAAGGTCACCCCTCGGCGTTACGGATGTCGTCCGCTTCTTCGGGATGCACCAGCTCGGTGCTGAGGAACGCACCGGATCTGGGAAAGCTGAGGTGCACTTCGCTGGAGATACTCAACGCGACCGTTCCGCGGGCGAGGGTGAAATCGAAGACGTGACCGCCGTGAGCGCGGGCGGAGTCAATGAAGTGCAGGTGGTACCCGGCGACGGAGAGTCCCTCTTCGAAGTCCGGTGTTCGGAACCCGACCACGGTCCCTTCAACCTGCTCTTCCGTGTGTTTGGGTGCCGCGGCTGCGGCGGCAGCTAGGCCTGGGTATGGCTCGTGCTGCTTCGCGACAGTTCGGGTCGTCATGGTGGTGAACGTGCCGTGAAGGCGCACCGCTGTCACGAGGTTCGTTGACGGGACCGCTTCATCAACCAGTGTGCGCACCGCTGTGAGGGACAGGGGTTCGGTGATGTCGAAGGTAATGTCCGGCGTGAACGTCGTGACAACGGCGAACGGTGAATGGTCACGGTCGTCGGCAGGTTCAGCGCCCCCATCCGACCGGATCCGGTAGCAGAAGCCGTCGAGGATGATCAGTTCACCGTCGAGCCCGTCGAAGGTTCCAAGTCCGAAGTCGCCGTGACGGAGCACTTGGCGGATCGTGACGTCGCTGTCGTAGATGCCGGCGAGGAGCGCCTCCATGGTGGAGGTCTGCCACACGACTCTGCCGACGTTGACTTTCCGTGTCCGCGGCTGCTGCTCCCACCGCGCGTCGCCGATTAAACGCCGCGCCCACCGGGCGAGACGCTGGTGCGAGCTATCTGAGGAGGGCATCATTCGATTCCCGTGAGCTCGAGCGATGCGGCAAGGTCCCGGTTCCGGCTGTAGTCCACACGGACGTCGATGATCGTCGGGCGGTCCGCCTGCAACGCCTCCGTGAAGGCCGCCTCGAAGTCGGTTTCGTCGGTGACCGCGATGCCGTGCGCTCCGAACGCGGCGGCGAAGTGTGCCACGTCGTAGTCGCCGAGCTGAACTGCGGACTTCCGGCCGTATTTGAGCTCCTCCTGGAATCCGACCATGTCGTACGTGTCGTCGCGGAAGATGATGTGCACGAAGGTCAATCCGAGCCGCTGTGCGGTTTCCAGTTCCTGCGCGGAGAAGAGGAATCCGCCGTCGCCGGAGACCGAAACCACCGGTGTCCCGGGTCGGACCAGCGTCGCAGCCATCGCCCACGGCAGTGCCACGCCGAGGGTTTGCTGCCCGTTGCTGAACAGCAGGTGCCGGGGTTCGTAGACCCGGAAGTGCCGAGCCATGTAGATGTAGACCGATCCGATGTCGCAGGTGACGGTCGCGTCGTCGCCGAGCAGCGCTCGGAGTTTCAGCACGAGCGCTGCGGGGTTCACCGCGCCGTCGACGCCTGCCCACGTTCGTGCGTTGTCGTCGATGCTGTCGAGCATGCTCCTGGAGGAGGCGACTGCCGCGGCGAAGCTGTCGCTGAGCTGCAGTCCGGTGAGGTGGCGGGTGAGGCCGGTGATGGTCGCGGCAACCGATCCGAGGAGTTCGATGACCGGCTGGTAGTGCTCGTCGATGGCTGCGGCGACAGTGTCGACATGGATGACTGGCCGGTTGGCGTCGATGTTCCACAGCTCCGGGTCGTACTCCACCGGGTCGTAGCCGATCGTGAGGAGCAGATCTGCCTGTTCGATGAGGAGGTCGGCGGGCTGGTTTCGGAACAGCCCGACCCTGCCGATGTAGTGGTCTTCCAGGTCTCGGGAGACAACGCCTGCGGCTTGGAAGGTTTCGACGACCGGCAGGTCCGTCACCTGAAGCAGGGCCCGGATCGCGGCGGCCGCGTCGGTGGCGGCGCCGCGGAGTCCGACGAGGATGACGGGCCGTTCCGCGTCGCGGATGCGTTCCGCGGCGGCGCTGATCAGCTCGGCCGGTGCCGGCCCGAGTTTGGGGGTGTGGGCACTGCCGAGGACCGCTGCGGTAGTTGCCGCGCCTGCGACGTCGGCGGGAAGGACGACCGCGGCGGCGCCGCGGGGTTCGGTCGTGGCCGTCCGGAACGCGTTCGCGAGCGCTTCGGCGACGTTGTCGGGGTGCGCGACTTCGGCGGTGCTCTTCGTCACGACTCGCAGGAGTGCAGCGGCGTCCATCGTCTGGTGGGTGCGCTTCAGGCGGTCGATCTGCTGCACGGCACCGCAGACAGCGACGACGGGGTCCTGCTCCGTGTTCGCGGTGAGGAGCCCGGTGGCGAGGTTGCTGGTGCCGGGGCCAGATGTCGCGAAGACGACACCGGGTGTGCCGGTGAGCCGCCCCACTGCGGCAGCCATGAACGCGGCGTTCTGCTCGTGTCGGCAGACGATGACCTGCGGGCCGCCGTCGTGGACGGTGGCATCGAACAGGGCGTCGATTTTGGCGCCAGGGACACCGAACACCCAGGGCACGAGTTGAGCGTTGAGGACGTCGACGGCGTGCTGAGCGCTGCGGGTGGCGACGGGTTCGGAGCTACGCAAGGTGGGGCCTTCCGGGTCAGGTCGGTGGTCGGTTCGAGGGTAGGAATGGGCGTCTTCGCCGAAGTAGCGACGGATGACCCGTTACCGCGGTGCCCGTCTGGGCGGACGGAACGTGAACGGCGCGCCTCATCGGCCACCGTTTTGGTGGCTTCGAGACGCGCCGTTGAGTGTGGTTGTGGGGTCGTCGCGATAGACGCCGTGCGGTGTCGGTCACTCGTGCGCACGAGAAGTGCCGGGTCCGCCACTGCCACGACGTTCGGCGGGGACTTGCTTCAACGTTTGTCGAAGCTCGATTTCCTTCAACGTTGCGGCCGTCGGTGGTCAGGAGCGGATGAGTTGCCGGCTGCCGACGCGTTGCAGGAACTGGTCGACGACGTTGTTGAACGCGGCGGGGTTCTCCAGGAATGGGAAATGCGACTGGGCGATGTCGCTGCCGAAGATGTGCACTTGCGCGTCCGGGATCCGGCCGGCGAGAAATCGTTGTGAGTCGGCGGGGACGTGGCTGCCGTCGCAGCCGATGACGAGGGTGGGGCGGTCGATGCGGGGCAGCACGTCGAGCCAGTTCTGCGCACCGTGGTCGAAGAGCAGGGTCGCGGACTGTGGACCCGCGGTCTGTCGGATTTCGTCGGCGACGAACGCCCACACGGCCTGGTCGGGCTGTCCGCTGAACATGCCGCGGACGAACGCTTCGGTGATGTCGCCGGATCGGTCTGAGTGGATGTCGTGAGCGAGTTGCACGAGCCCGTCGATGGGGAGGATCGCGCCGGAACTCGTTTGCTCCGCGTCCGACATCCACGGGACGGCGGCGACCGCTGCCGGCTGGTCGACGATGATGATCGAGCGAAGTCGGTCCGTGCCAAACAAGTCAATGTAGGACCAGATGACGGACGCACCCATCGACCATCCGAGGACGTCGAATCGGTGCAGGGACAGATGGTCGGTCAGGTCGCGAAGGTCGGCGGCGAACCGGGCGATGCGGTAGCCGTGCTCGGGTTTGTCGGAGCGGCCGTGTCCACGGAAGTCCACGGTGATGACCCGCCGGTGCTCGGCAAGGTCGCGCTGGCCGTGGAACATCGCCCGTGTCTGCCCCCACCCGTGCAGGAGCAGCAGTGGGCTGCCGGTACCGCCGGTGTCGTCGTATTGCAGGCGGACGCCGTCGGAGGTGATGAAGCTGCCAGTTGAGGCGGTCACTGTTGCACCCTCTCTGCGTGGATCGGTTCGGACATCAGACGGGCAAGTTTCAGCGCGAGGTGGAGGGTGCTGCGGGTGACGCCGTCCTCGAGCGCTTCTTTGATGATCGGCGGCATGTTGTCGAGCCGGTAGTACAGGGTCGTGCGGTGCACGTGCAGCAGCTCGCAGGCGACGCGGACACTGGTGCCGGCGTCGAGGTACCGTTCGATGGTCTCGATCTGCTGCTCGTCTCCTTGCGTCCACAGGTAGTGGGCGGCGGGTGAGAACAGGGCGAGGTTGCTGATGTTGGCGTTGAGCTGCGTCAGCAGCAGCCAGGTGCCGAGCTCGCTGACGTCGGCGTGGCGGCCGAGCTTGGGAACACGGTCGAGGATGCTCGCCGCGGAACGTGCACGGTCCGCTGCCGGGGCGAGGTCGTCCTCGTTGGCTTGGACTCGGGCGGTGCCGATGGAGCGGATGGAGTGGCTGCCGCCGAGCCCTTCTGATGTGAGGGTGGCGAGGGTCCCGTCGATGTCGGCGTTGCCGGCGAACAGCATCCGGGTGTCCCGTTCCCCGAGGAACGCCAAGCTGCCGTGGCGGCGCCCGGTGACGCGAGATGCGAAGGCGACCCGGTCGAGTTCGCTGACGGTGGTGTCGAACGTCACTGCGAACACGCTCGTCCGGTCACCTCGGTACAGCCACCCTTCGTTGACAGCGCGAGTGAACGCGTCTCGTCGGACGTTGACGTCGTCGGCGAGGAGTTCCAGTTCGACGGCGGCTCGGGCCCGTCGCACATCCTTCGTGCCGGCGGAGAGCTGGTCGCGGATGAGGACCACTGCAGCATCGATGGCGCGGAACTGCTCTGCGGTCAGTGGGGGCAGGTTGCCAGTGATGAGCCAGAGGATCGCGAGCGGCCCGGCGTCGTCGCGGATGGGAACGGCGAGGCGTTCCTGTCCGCCGAGGTGGGCCAGGTCAACGGTTGTCGGGTTCAGCAGGTTGTTGATGTTAATCGACTCGAGGTACGCGCGGGTCTGTGGCGGCGTGGCTCGTTTCAGCAGGCTCGCCGCGCGAATCTCATCGATCTCATCACCCTGCGCTGAGGCAGCGAGGGGCGTGAAATGGAGGTCGTTGATCACGACCGAGCGGGAGAGCTTGCCGACGAGTTCGTCGGCAACGTCTTGAAGGTTCATCGGTACCGACGCTAAGCAGTGGGCGCCCGCGGCGCGTGTCCAAACTATGCCCACCTTCGCGGCCCTCCCCACCCGGCGGGACGTGCGACTGCGAAGGCTGAACGAGGTCGCCGTGCTCCACTTCGGGTCCTACGATGTTGTCGAGGTCGGCGTCTTCGAGATGAGCCGGCTGAGCTGGTGAAGTGCAACGATCATGCCCGGTTCGCGCCAGTCCACATCACGAACACGTACTCGTCGGACGGCCGACGCAGTCGGACGAATCGAAGGGTGAGCGCTCCGACGGCGGGATGCTCGAATGCGATGACGCTCGTTGGCGGCACGGCCGGTGGCGTCCTGACCCAGTCGCCGACGAACCAGGAGCTGCGGGTCATGAGTTCGCCGACGACGTCAACGCAACGCCGGTCCGCGGGATGCGCCTGCACCTCTCCCTGGGGTGCTGCCACGGTAACGGCCGCATGGTGTTCCCAGTCGTCGATGGTGACGTGCAGGACGGGGTCGAGAAACATGCTGCGGGCGAGGTTGCTTCCGACCGTCAGCGTCCCGGATATGGCCTCGGCGAGGGGGTTCGCTGCGACGACGTCGAGGTGCCGGTCGATGACGATCGTCGCGTCCGGTAGGGAGCCAACCTGCTCGTCGAAGGCAGCGTCGCTCGTTCGGTCCCACGGCATATCCGCATCGTATGGGTGGCAGTCTCGAGGGTCGGGGCGTGGAAGGGTCCCTATGAGGGTCCGTTTGTAATGGCGCCTACGCGGCGTGTATCTGGCGCCATTCGGCGATGAGACGGTCGCGCAGCCGGAACGATGCGAAGCCAGTCCGCCACCTGGGGATCCCACCACCGGTCGCGAGCTGGATCCCGAACTCGACGAGGACGTTCTCCTCGGACAGGCCGACCGCGCGGAGGACCACCTCGATCTGGTCGAAGGTCTGTCTGGTCTTCGCAATCGATGCCAGGACGAGGGCTCTTCCGCGCATGGACGGTCCGTCGGAGGAGCGGTAGATGATGCTCGGATGCAGGAACTGGGCGAGCTGATCGATGGAGCCGCGGTTGAAGTGGTCGACGAAGTCCCGCACGAGGAGCTCGTTCTCCAGCGCGACGATGCCGTTGCGGGGGCGGGACATGGGTTCGTTCAACATGGGTGGTCCTTCTGCACATGGACGGTTGGTCAACGATGCGTGCCGGCTGGTGAGGTGCACAGCAGTCGTATGACTCAGTTGCTGCAGTGCCGGGCGGGGAGCCGGGCGGCGTCGGCGGTACTGGTCGGCGCCGCCCGGCTCCGAGTTGCTTAGGAGGCGCTGATCTCTCCAACGGGGATGACGTTGCGACGCCACGTGGCGTTGGTGACCGATGCGAACGATCCGTACCAGGCGGTCAACGCTGTAGCGAAGCCGAGCCAGCCACCGATGTGTCCGAGCCATGCCTCGCCGGTGAACGCGCCGAGGCCGAGGGCGACGAAGGTGAACGTGGCGATGATGAAAAGGACGGAAAGCATCACGTTGATGCGCAACGCCGCCACGACCATGTACGCGGTGAAGATGCCCCAGCAGATCATGAACAGGCCCACGCCAGCGCCGTCCGCTTCACTAGCGAGGGCGGGGTTCGTCTGCGTCCACCAGTACGCCATCCAAAACGCTCCGTAGGACACGAACGCGATCGACCCGAATGTGTTGCCCTGCGCGAACTCCCACAGGCCGGCGAGGATCTGCGCGAGACCGCCGTAGAACAGTCCGATACCGAGGACAGCCACGGCTGCGGCGGGGACGAGCCCGGCATTGGCGAAGCTGAGCAGGAACGTCGACAGGCCGAATGCGCCGAGCCCGAGTGCAGCCGGGTCAGCGAATGCCTTGACGACGGGGTGTCGGGGCGATGCGGTGGGGCGGGGCCGGGTGGGCGCGTCAGCGTCGACGAGGTGCGGGGAGGCCGGCACCGAGGGTGCCTCCGGGTGCTGGAGCTGGGTCACGATTGGGCTTCTTCCGTGGGGTGGAGCGGGATAAGTCCGGCGGGCGTCGTCCGCGCGGGTGGTGTGGCCCCCGCCGTCCATGACCGCAGTCAGGAGGACGGGGCAGCCTCACGCCTGCCGCCAGGAAGATTCCCTGGTAGCCGGCGAACCGGTGGCAGCTGCGGGGCTGCCTCAGTTGTCGAATTGACGGTAACTTCCCCCGGAATTGCTCAAACGGGTCAATTGACCTGTTGAGTTTCGTCACGGTGAAACCCGCTCGATCCGTCCAGCACCGTCTCGACTTTTGACCCTTACCGGACGCGCGTACCACGCTCACACTAACCGGGTAGCACCCTCTCAGCCCACGCTTCGCTCGCACGGAGGTAGATTCTGATGCCCGATGACGAATTCGTTTCCACGGTCGCCGATGTCCTCGAAAACGAACTGCTCGTTCGAGCATTCATGAGCGCGTTCAACACGCGCAGCATCGACCAGATCGCTCCATTCCTGAGCGCGGACGTTGCGTATCAACCGCGAACATGTGAATGCGTCCGAGGGCGTGATGCAGTGTTGGCGGTGTTCTCGGGCTTGTTCGAGAACATCACCGTGTTCGAGTTCCTACCGGAGGTCGTTGCAGTATCTGGGACGTCGGTGCTGGCGGAGCAGCGAGTGCGGGTGCAGTTCCCCGGCGAAGCAACCCATGAGCTGTTCGGGTTGGCGACGTTCACAGTCGGTGATGGCTTCGTCCAGTCCTGGCGGCAACTGCACGCCTAACCGGTCGAGTGGCCCCGCCTGAACGGGGGCTCGGAGCGCGGCCAAAGAAGGGGCCGACGGTACAAACCGTCGGCCCCTTCTTGCGGTGATGTCAGTGTCCGCTGCTGCCAGGGCTACTCGTCCCACCGGTGGTGTACGCCACCGCGCCGGCGCCGGCGAGCTTGCCGCCATCGACGATGAGGTACTCCTCACGGATCGGCGTCTGCGCGAACCACGCTTCGAGGATCTCCCGGGTACCGGCGGCGTAGCGGGCCTGCGCGGAGAGCGAGGAACCGGACATGTGCGGAGTCATCCCCTCGTGCGGCATCGTCCGCCACGGGTGGTCCGCCGCCGGCGGCTGCGGGTACCAGACGTCACCGGCGTACCCGGCGAGCTGACCGGTCTCGAGCGCCCGGACAACGGCGTCGCGTTCCATGATTTCCGCGCGGGCGGTGTTCACGATGTACGAACCGCGCTTCATCTTCCCGATCAGCTCGTCGTTGAACATGTGGTACGTCTCGGGCTGCAGCGGCGCGTGGATGGAGAGGACGTCGACGACCTTCAGCAGCGACGGAACGTCCTCGTGGTAAGTCAGGCCGAGCTCATCCTCCACCTCCGCGGGCAGGCGACGCTTGTCGGAGTAGTGCAGGTTCACGCCGAACGGCTTCAGCCGGCGGAGGACCGCGAGGCCGATGCGGCCCGCGGCGATGACGCCGCAGTTCATACCTTCCAGGTCGTAGGACCGTTCGACGGCGTCGGCGATGTTCCAGCCGCCGTTCTTCACCCAGTCGTGGGCGGGCAGGTAGTTGCGGACCAGGGCGAGGATCTGCATGACGGCGTGCTCGGAGACGCTGATGCTGTTGCTGTAGGTCTCCTCCGCGACAGTGATGCCTCGGGCGATCGCAGCGTCGAGGTCGACGTGGTCTGAACCGATACCGGCGGTGATCGCGAGCTTCAGGTTCGGCGCCTTCGCGATCCGTTCCGCGGAGAGGTACGCCGGCCAGAACGGCTGCGAGATGACGATGTCGGCGGTGGGCAGCTCCCGTTCGAACTCGGAGTCCTCACCGTCCTTGTCGGAGGTGACGACGAGTTCGTGGCCGGCAGCTTCGAGGAACTTCCGCAGGCCCAGTTCGCCACTGACGCTACCGAGGAGTTCCCCGGGCGTGAAGTCGATCGCTGACGGCGACGGCAGCGACATTCCGCCCGGGTACTCCTTCAGGGTGGGGATGCTGTCGCGGGCGTAAACGGGCGGGTAACCCGTCACCGGGTCCGGGTAGAGGACGCAAAGGACTTTTGCCATTGTGGATTCTCTCTCTATCAGTCGTGAACTCTTACCCATTCATTCCATCGAATATTGCGATGTGTCGGATGAGTCAGATGACTTGGCATTGGGGAGGGAATACCGGGGCGGTTCTTTACCGAATACGCGCTGCCGTCAGCGCGTCACGGAGCCCCGCACGGGTAGTGACTCCGAGCTTGGGGAACGCGCGGTAAAGGTGTCCACTGACAGTTCTCGGCGAAAGGAACAGTTCCACCGCGATTTGCTTGTTCGTCATTCCCGATGCCGCGAGTGCAGCAACGCGGGCTTCCTGCTCCGTCAATGCCACATGCAGGGCCGCGTCGGTGACGGCTGCCTGCGCGGCGGTGAGCTGCTGCTCCGCGCGTCGCGCCCAATCGCGTGCGCCGGCGCGGGCGAAACGGTGCCGCGCCTGCTCGAGCGCGTCCAGTTGCGCTTCCACGTTTCCGCGGTCCGCCATCTCCGATGCGAACGCGTACTGCAGACGGGCGGCGTCGAAGTGCAACTTGTGCTGCTCCGCGGCGCGGACGGCGTTCCGCGCAAGCCAACCTGCTGGTCCGCCGCCGAGGCCGGCGAGCAGGGCAAGGTAGGCCACTTCGTGGAGTGCTGATGCGTGTGGATCCCACGCGTCGAGGAGTTCCCCGATGAGGTTCGTGGCGGGTTCTGCCGCCATCGTTGACGCTTCGACGATGTCGAGCGCGATCCGGGCGGCTGCGATGGAGCGTGGAGCGGCGCGCAGGCAGCCGAGGAGCCGTTCCCCCTCGTCGAGGATGCGGTCCCAGTCTCCGGCTCGTGCGGCGAGGAGCAGTCGGGCATGCTCGCCGGAAAGCTGAATGTCGGTGAACCCGTCGCGTGCGCCGAGCCGGACGAGGATGTCTGCTGCGGCCGCGGCGGGACCGACGTCGCCGGTGACGGCGTCAGCGATGGTGACGATGGTCTGCGCTCGTGCGGCGTGCAGCGGAAGCCCGGCACGCTTCGCACGACGAAGGGTGTCGTCTGCGCGGACCCGGGCTTGGCCGAACGTTGCCCGGTCGAGGAGGTGCCGCGCGTCGGCGAGCCCGACGGAGATGCTCATCAGGTCAGTTCGCTCATCCCAGAACGGTTGGCCGTTCCGCAACGCGGCGTTTCGTGGCCGGACCGCGTACGCGACCTCCGTTGCCAGGAGGTTCGTCATCCACGGCGCACCAAGCTGCACGCTGGCAACTGCGTCGTCGTCGGCCTCCGTAGCAAGTGCACCGTGCTGGCAGTCGTGTTCCACCAGCCGGATCATCCGGTCCGTGGCGGTGAACTCTGCTGGGTCGGCGCCGGCGAAGGTCGGCCGGAGTGCCGCCAGTTCCCGGAGGGCACGGCCGGTGTCGCCGATGTGCACGGCGATCATCCACGCGTGGTTCGGGGTCGCGGCTGGCTGCTGGTGAAGACGACGCAGCAGCGGCGCCGCCAGCAGCGGGAACGTGTCGTCGGAGGGCACGGTGACAGCCGTTGGACGGCGGGCAGTGCCGAGGTCGGTTGTGGCGCGGATCTGGAACCGGTCCAGGCCGGGGTGCATGATCCAGTCGAACGCGGTTGTTTCGGGCTGAGGCCTGCCGAGAAGGGTGCTCTGCGCATCCATGATGGGTCCTCTCGAAGTCGTGACGAATCTCTTCCGCGTCCGTGGGCGCCGTTGACGTGGCAGCTGCGGACGCGGGTGGAACAGGACGGTGAAGCGTGTACTGGGACGCTAGATCGGGGCGCGTGTGTTGGCAGCGCGCGTCCGTCGAACATCGTTTCGACAAAGGAAGAGCGGCACAGCCGGCGGTTCCTCAGTGGTTCAACTAGCGGCGGCGAGAAGGTTCCGGTCCGCCGCGGTGCTGCGGTTAATACGCAGTTGCGTGAACGCGTCCGCTGCCGCTGAACCCTCGGCTGCGTGCCAAACGGTGACCATGCATCCGCGAAGGTCGGGGAGGACGAAGTTGCGGATGCCGAACCGGATGACACCGAAGTCGCTGTCGGCTTCCACTTCGTAGTCGCCTGGACAGAGGACTTCGTAGCGGTGCCAAATCCGGTCGAAGTCCCGGTCTGTGGCGAGCGTTGCGACGAGCTGGCGGAAACGAGGAGCGTCCTCGTCTGCGGTGTAGCGAAGCGTGGCGACAGCTGCCCGGGCGGTGTTCTCCCACTCGAGCAGCGCTGTCCGGTTCTCGGGCACAAAAGTTGCCTGCACGACGTTCTTGCCGGCAGCGATGGTCCCTCCGGTCAAAGTCACCATCAGGTCGTTGGCGGCGATGATGTCGAGGTTGCTGTCAGTGAGGTACGCCGGCGTCGCCGACCACTGCTGCAGGATGCCTTCGAGACGCTGGTACGTGTGTGCTTGCTCGCGGAACTCATCAGCGTGAGCGCCGAACGCTCCCTCTCCGCGGGCGAGACGTGCCATGTAATCGGCGGCGTGGTGGTCGAGCCGCATCGCGCGTGCGAGCGCATCGATCACTTGCCGTGACGGAGTGCTGACCCGGCCTTGTTCGAGGCGGACGTAGTACTCCGCGCTCATACCGGCGAGACGAGCGACCTCGTCACGTCGAAGGCCTGGGACACGACGACTGGTGTCACGGTCGATGCCGACGTCTTCGGGCTGGCAGGTGGAGCGGCGGGCTCGGAGGAAGTCGCCGAGAGTTGTTCGGTAACGCATCAGGGATGCTCCTTCAGCTGCTCGTCGGCTCGCGGATTCGGGTCGCGGCGACGAGAGGGTTCGTGCGGAGATGACGGTCATCAGGTCCGTCGAGTGCGATGCGCGATGAGCGGCGCGTCATGATCAGCGGTGTGACGTTGATCGTCACGACGCGACTGGTTCGAGGGGCTGTCTCGTCGGTCAGCGACGACACCCGCAACCAAAGAGGGCCGCCGTTGCGGGGTCCGGTCGGTGCCGGACGGTGCGTCGTACTGCATGTCGTCCACTCCTTTTCCAACGATTGTCGGAACCGTACGGACGCTGCATCCCCTCACACATCCCCCAAGCCCGCCGCGCACATCACACAACTACGACGTTTCGGCCGTCCGGATCCACGAACACCCGCGCAGGAACGCCGATCCAAGCGGGTTGCATGGTCCCGCCTGCGCGTGACGGCATCACTGTCGAACGGACTTCCTCTCCCTGTCGAGGGTGCTTCGGCGACGACTGGCTTTGAATCGTCATCGCCGAACAACCGGCCCCCAACACGAAGGAAGAATCATCATGAGCGTTACCGTGAAGAGCGACCTGATCCTCTCCCACGCAGTGGTCACCGCCGACGTCACCGCCCCGTTCGAGAGCGTCGACATCGAGAAGTGGCTGAAGACCCTCCCGACGCACGAGTACCAGCGCTGTGCCCCCGGCGACCACAAGGCTGCCGGCTACACGGTCGACGACGACGGCACCCCGATGTCGATCAACATCGAGGTCATCGGCACCGGCCTGGTCATCCAGCAGTACCGCTTCGAGGTCGCCAGCAAGCACTACTGCAAGATGGTGTCGATCTCCGACGTCCTCTCCCCCGCCGGCTGGACCACCACGCAGGTCATCTGGGAGCTCGGTATCGAGCAGCTCGACGGCGACAAGCTCCGCTACGTCAACACCGTCACGTCGCACCCGACCGAGGACTTCCTGAAGTTCATCACTGACCAGGGCCAGACGTTCGAGCAGGCCGCCGCCGCCCGCCAGAAGGCTTCCGGCGAGCACTGCGAGCTCGAGACCCCGCACTACGCGCGCAGCATCGCCGCGCTCGCCATCGCCGACGCGGCCGCCGTCGCCGCCTGAGCTGACCGAAACAGGAGGCACTCATGACGTCGGAAGCGCTCCACGCCGGCCACTCGACTTTCGGGCACCAGCACGGCGAGGGATGCGGACACGACGCAGTCCAGCACGGCGACCACGTCGACTACCTCCACGGTGGGCATCGGCACGCCCTGCACGACAACCACTACGACGAGCACTGAGCTTCCGGTGGCGGAAGCGGACGAACCCCCTGACCGTCCGCTTCCGTCACCGGTTTCTCATTTGAAAGGAATCTCCCCATGCCCAACGCGGTCCTGTTCGACCAGCCAGGCGCTCCGAACGTCCTCACGCTGCGTCCCGTCGCGAAGCTGACACCAGCAGCCGACGAAGTCCTCATCGACGTGCACGCCGCGGGCATCAACAACGCCGACCTCCTCCAGCGCCGCGGCCACTACCCCGTCCCGCCGGGAGCCCCACGCCCGCTCGGCCTCGAATGCGCCGGCATCATCACCGCCATCGGCCGCGACGTCACCGGGTGGAACGTCGGCGATGAAGTCTGCGCGCTGCTCGCCGGCGGCGGCTACGCCGACGAAGTCGCCGTCCCCGCCGGGCAAGTAATGCCGCTCCCTCGAGGACTGACCATGGTCGAAGCGGCTGCGTTCCCCGAAGTCGCCTGCACGGTCTACTCGAACCTCGCCATGATCGCCGGGGTGACCGAAGGCAAAAGCGTCCTCGTGCACGGTGCCGGCGGCGGCATCGGCTCGTTCGCGATCCAGTGGGCTGCAGCCATCGGTGCCACCGTCATCACGACGGCCGGGTCCGACCTGAAAGCGAAAGCCGGCATCGACCTCGGTGCGGCAACCGCCATCAACTACCGCAGCACCGACTTCGTCGACGCGGTCCTCGAGGTCACCCAAGGTGCTGGGGTGGACGCGATCCTCGACGTCGTCGGTGCCGAGTACCTGCAGCGGAACATCCGCTGCCTCGCCGACGACGGACACCTGATCATGATCGGCGGTTCGATGACGACCACGCCCATCGACCTGTGGGAGCTGCTCTCCCGCCGCGCCAGCATCTCCGCAACGCTGCTCCGCGCCCGACCGAAGGAGCAGAAAGCGAAGATTGTCGCCGGCGTCTCCCGGGATGTCCTCCCCCTCATCGAAGCGGGAAGTATTCGCGCCGTCATCGAAGCGGTCGTCCCGCTGGCGGACGCAGCAACGGCGCATGAGGTCCTGGAATCCGGTCAAACCGTCGGGAAGGTCATCCTCGACAACACCTCCCGGCCCGGCCGCTGACATCCCGCCGGACAGGAGCAGCAGATGAAGCCGACACCCACGCCACGCTCGACACCAAAGTCAGACGGCACCGCGGCCGTGTCAGCGCTCGCGCCGCTCGGAATCCCGATCTTCCGGGCACTGTGGATTGCGGCGCTGATCAGCAACATCGGCAGCTGGATGCAAACCGTCGGCGCGCAGTGGTTCATGGTCGAACACCACGCCCCACCGCTGCTGATCGCCCTCGTTCAGACGGCGACTGCCGCACCCGTCCTGCTCCTCGGCATCCCCGCCGGCGTGCTCGGCGAGTTCCTCAACCGACGGACCCTGCTGATGTGGGTACAAGGGTTCCAAGTCGCCATCAGCGGCACCCTCGTCGCGTTGACCGCCACCGGCGACATGACGCCGTACCTGCTGCTGTCGCTTACGTTGCTCCTCGGCGCAGCATCCGCCGTGCAACTCCCCGCGTACGGCGCGCTCGCGAACGAGATCGTCCCACGCGCGTACGTGCCCAACGCCGCATCGTTGAGCTCGATCTCGGTGAACCTCGCCCGCGCCATTGGCCCCGCAATCGCCGGACTCCTCATCTCCGGGCTCGGTGTCGCGTTCGTGTTCGCGTTGAACGTGGTGTCGTTCGCCGTGTTCCTGATCATCCTGGTCTTCTGGCGGCAGTACCGGCCGGAACCGCACCTGTCGGAACCGTTCCTCGACGCCAGCCGCGCCGGCATGCGCTACGTCGCCAACGCACGAGTCGTCCGCCGGATCTACGTCCGCCTCGGCCTGTTCGTCCTCCCCGGCAGCGCCCTCTACGCACTCCTGCCGCTCATCGCAACGGACCGGCTTCGACTCGGCTCCATCGGGTACGGGGTCCTCCTCGCCGGCCTCGGAGTCGGCTCCATCGCCGCTGCGTTCTACATCCCGAAGTTCCGAGACGCTGTCGGCCCGAACCGTGCCGTCCTCATCTCGTCGGCACTCTTCGGCGCCGGAACGGTCGGCGTCGCCCTCTCCCCCACCATCTACCTGACCATCCCGATCCTCGCCGTCGTCGGCGCAGCGTGGATCGGCGCCATCGCCACCCTCAACGGCGCCGTGCAGTCCTTCCTCCCCGCATGGGTCCGAACCCGGGGACTCTCCATCTACCAGATGGTGCTCTTCGGAGCGACCGCCGTCGGAGCAGCACTCAGCGGCTCCATCGCCGGATGGCTCGGCGCGGTCCTCACCTGCCTCCTCGCCGGCATCGCCGTCCTCATCGTCGCCATCACACAACTCCTCTGGCCACTCCTCGTCACCGACGACATGCGTCGCAGCGCCGTCAAGCTGCCACTCGCCGACGACGTCGTCAACGCGGAAATCGGCGACACCACCGAGACGTTGGTGTCCGTCCGGTTCGACGTCGCCGATGCCGACCGAGACCGATTCCTGGCGCAGATGGCCCTCGTCGAACTCAGCCGGCGGCGCACCGGAGCCAGATCCTGGGCGTTATACGACGACCGGGAGCACCCCGGCATCCTCGTCGAAGCGTTCCGCGTCGGCAGCTGGCAAGAGCACCTGAACCAGCACGCGGAACGTCTCACCGAATACGACGACGACGTCATCCGAACCGCCTGCGACATCGCCCAGTCATTCGAAGTCACCCACCTGCTGCGTACCCAGACTCCACGACCCGTGCGCCCACCCCGCCCCGGGCAGACCGCCCGCTCCTGAAAGGACCTCCCATGGCCATCACCGTCGACGACCTCATCGGCGCGTGGACCCTCGTCAGCGCCACCCAAACCTTCGACGACGGCGAACAAGTCGCCGAGTTCGGCCTCGACGCCAACGGCTACATCATCTACACCGCCGACGGATCCGTCTCCGCCACCCTCGGTGACGCAGCCCGACCCCGCAGCGGCGCCACCGACCCGCAGCGAGCATCCGACAGCCAGCTCGCCGCCATGGCACACCGCTTCATCGCCTACGCCGGCCCGTTCACCCTCGACGAGGCCACCGGCACGATGACGCATCACATCGTCACCTCCCTCTTCACCGACTGGCAGGACGGTCAGCAGACCCGCCACGTCCGCATCGAAGACGGCCTTCTCCACGAAGCGGGCACGCCTCGCGTCGCCCCTGACGGCCGCCAGTTCAAGGTGGAACTGCTGTGGAAGCGGGTCGCCGCGGCCTAACCGCGGCCTCATGGGCCGTGACGAACCATCGCCCGATAGCGGACGTGCTGACAGCACCGATGCGATCATGCGGGCGTCGGTTCGTCACGGACTTGACTTGCGGCGCTTTCGCCCTCCGAAAAGGAGCTCGGCTGCTGCCAACGCCGCTGTCACCGCAAGGCCGCCGGCGATACCGGCCGCGAATAGCGCGGCTTGCGCGAGGTTCTCACGATCGCTGAGGGTTCCCGAGACGGAGTACACCAGCGGAGGAGGCGTGTCCGCGGACTTGAACGTCGACTGCCAGGTGAGGTTGCCACGAGAACTGAGCTGCGGTGCAGCATCGACCGTCTCGAGATCATCGGGAGCATTCATGAGCCGAGTCGTCACGGCGGTACCTCGCGGGAGGGGGCGGGCCTCCTGGCCGTCGAGCGGTTGCGCCACCGGCAGTGTCACAACTCCGGGGAACGCATACCGCACGCGCTTTCCGGAGACGCTCACGTCCCGAGCGTCGGTCGCGCCTCGAATGAACACCTGCGGTCCGGTCCACTGCACCGTCGTATAGGTGCAGTCGTCGCGGGCACCGAGCATGGAGTCGTACTCCACCGGCGACGTCGGCAACTTCCGCAGCGGACTGCTCGGCAAGCGGTTGAGCTCCCGCACCCGCAGTCCGTGTGCGACCGCGCCGCAGAATACGAACACCGCGGATGTGTCCGCCCCCATCGCCTCCGCGGGCTCGATCCGGGTAAGCGACACCCAGAACGTCCCACCGGTTCCGATGGCCGCTGAGAAGTCCGCTACAACCTCGACATCGCCACCCGCGTCGCTGCCGCTGACCGCAACGCCAATACGTCCCGGGTCACCGATAGCTGGCGCGGGGGGAAGCGTCCAGAGCAGCAGAGCCAACCCGGTCAGGCTGGCGACGATCGCGACGGTCAGCTGGATCTTCCCGCGGCGCCGTTGCGCGCTGGCCGCTTCAAACCGCTCCACCGCTGCACGGCGTTCCATTGACTCGAGCATGCCCCCGATGCGCGCGAGCTCATCGCGAGACCTCTGCCGCCGTGACGCGGACGGACGCTGCCAGATCACTTGGTTCTACCTGTTCTGTTGACGAGGAGTACTGACCGACTGTGCCGTCACCGCCATCGAAGCACAACTCGTTCGCGCGCCATGCTTGGCGGAACCTGCCGGCCTCGACGTTTGTCGGCTCAGCGCACGACATCCAGCGGATGTGCTGACGGGTCCGCGCGGCTTGGCTGATGGCATGACGAATGACCCGAATTGGAAGCTGCCCGACGTTCCCTCGTTCACGCTGACGAGCCCCGACTTCACCAGTGGCAGCAAACTGCCCGACTGGGTTCGTGGCGCCGCAGCAGGCGGTGAAGACCGCTCCCCCGAGCTGACCTGGTCTGATGCCCCCGCCGGGACGAAGAGCTTCGTGCTGACCGTCTTCGACCCGGACGCACCGAGCGGTTCCGGATTCTGGCACTGGACGCTGACGAACATCCCTGGGACCGCGACGAGCATCGCTCGCGGCGCCGGCACCGACGACGCCCTCCTGCCCGCCGGCGCGACCCGGCACCGCAATGAGTACGGCACGGACGTGTTCCTCGGCATGGCGCCGCCTCCCGGCCACGGACCGCACCGGTACTTCTACACGCTCAGCGCCCTCGACATCGACAAGCTCGACGTTCCCGTCGACGCGTCCCCCGCCATCGTCGGTCTCCGCCTCCGTCCGCACATCATCGGACGTGCGCAGATGATCGGCATCCAGGAAACCGCCTGACCGTTCAGCCGCAGACGTCGAGGAGGTGGGAATGCAGCAGCGTTCCCACCTCCTTCCGTCGTTGCCGGTCCGCTACTGCGGTGGACGCCTCATCTGGAACCGTTCCTGCGCGGTAATGCGGAAGTAGTCAGCCGGACCACCTCCACGCAGGATCGGGTCAGCCGCGGCAGTGTCGTACACGCCATCGACGAGCAGCCGTTCGTCGATGTAGACGACGACGACCTCACCGAGCACCAACCACGAATCCACCGGTTCGCCGTCCGCGCCGTGCAAACGGATGATCTGCGACACCCGGCATTCGAAGGACACCGGGCTCGCCGCCACTCGAGGCGGCCCGATCATCCGCGACGGAGCGGTGGCAAGGCCCGCCAGAGCGAACTCGTCGACACCGTGCGGCGCGGCAACCGAGCTGGCGTTCATCGCCTCCGCGAGGGGCCGTGTGGCGAGGTTCCACGTGAACGCCCCCGTCGCGCGTGCGTTGCTGACGCTGTCCTTCTCACCGATGCTCGCGAACCCGACAATTGGCGGCACGTAGTTGAATGCGTTGAAGAAGCTGTACGGCGCGAGATTCCGGCGCCCTTGCTTGTCTTCGGTACCCACCCATCCGATGGGGCGCGGGCCGACGATGGCGTTGAACGGGTCGTGCGGAAGCCCGTGCCCCGCGGCGGGTTGATACACGTAGAAGCCAGGCTCGTCGCTGGACCTGTCAGACGGCATCGGACGACCAATCGTGGTGGGCGAATCTGCGGAAGCGGCGAATGCTCAGGGGCGCGGAAGCGGCGTCCAACGTACCGGGGAGCAGCTGTTACCTCGTGGCGTCGGACACGGTCCGCTCAACCGGTCGGAGTGGGCGGCCTTGTCGGTGAACCGGATCACCTGCGGCGTCGTCCGCGGCCGTCAAGACGTGCCGGTACGTCTGCTGCAGGGATTCGAGTTCCATGTCCCCCGCGTGCGGAGGCACCGGGAGGACCGCCGGTGCCCGCCACAGCATCCCGAGCCGATGCGCCCACTGCTTCAAGAACAGGCTCTGCTCTTCCACTCGCCACCGTTGCAGCCTGCGCACCGCCGGCGACGAGCCACTGTCCTCAACGACGGTGGTCACCCGCAGGCCCGTCCCGGAGTACAACACGTCAGCCCCGGACGCCATGTACCAAGCGGGGTCGAACACCCGCTGCATCCACTGCTGCAGCAGAGGTGGTTCGTGGTGGTGCAGCACTGGGAAGTGCACCACGATGTCGTCGGCGGCTGCGGCAAGAGCACGCTCCGCGGGCACGTTGATCGGATGCGACTGGTACCGGCTGTAGAGGTCGCGGACGGTCACGTCATCCATCGTCTCTGCGACGTCAACGAGTGCACGGTCGGGCTTCGACAACGGCAACGCCGGGTGCGCGACGAGGACCAAGGTTCGCCGAGACGGTTCGGACATGACGAGCTCCTGACGTGAACGGGACGTAACACCGGCATGATGTGTCGGCCCTTCGACCGTGACATGCACGGCAGGTGGTACTGCCAGTCAGATGACCCGATTCGGTGAGCCCCGACGGGAGTCGATGTAAGCCCCAACATTCGACGGAAGACGCAGGGCCGGGCACCTTCGATGCTTACTGCACACCATCCGACAGTTCGAAGGAGCAAGCATGTTCACCACCGCATCCATCGGCGTGACGGGGATCCTCCTCGCCGTCATCCTCCTCATGGAAGTGACCGCAATCGCGTGCCTGGTCGTTGCGGGCCGTCGCAACCGTCGCAGCACACTGGACGCCTTGGAGCCGCGCCTGGTCCTCGTGTTCTCGCCCACCGACGATGAGCAGCACGTGCCGATGACGGCCGGGCAGGCGCAGTGATCAGCAGCGACGCGCTGAACCGTCGGCTTGCCCGCCGGCTGCACGCGCAGGACGAGCAGTGGTGGAAGCACGGGCTCCGTTCCCCGCGAGACCTGTCCATCCTCGCCGAGGTCCGCATGCTTCCCGCGGAGCCGACCTACGCGGACTTTTTCACCGCGTCAAACGGGTACCCCTCGGTCTCAACCGAGCTCAGCTAGTCGCCGCGGACTGCCGCGATCAGCTCTTCCACCGCACGGCCAGGTCGCGGCTGCTGCATCCACACCAGCACCTTCCGCAGCATGATCGGTGGCATCAACGGCGACCGATACTGCGGCGGAACCGCGGCGAGTGTCTCCGCGGAACCGACCGTCAACGCCGCCCCGAGGCCAGCTTTCGCCAACGCGATGTGCAGCGCCGGATCGCTTGTCGTGTACGGGAACCGCAGGTCCGCGCGTACCCGGCGTGCAGCGTCGTCGATCAGGGTTCGGACGCCGCTCTCTGGCGGATACGACACTGTGATCCGCTCCGCCACGTCGCGCAGACGGACCGGCTCGACGCTGCCAACGGTCGGCGTCGTGTAGTCGACGATGACAAGCTCCTCCTCGAGGAACGGATGGGTGCCGAAGAAGTCCGGCAGTGCCCGCGGCGGTTCCGCAACGACTACCGCGTCCAGTTCACCGGCCACCAATTGGTCCAGCAGTTTCCCGCTCGTCCCGTCGATCATGCGCAGTTCCAACAGTGGGTGGCGGCGGCGAAGCGTCGTCAGCGCAGCCGGCAGGACCGTCTCCTCCAAGCCGTCGATGACGCCGAGGTTGATCCGCCCGCTGAGCTGGCCGCCCCGTTCCGACGCTGCCATCTCGAACTCGTTCATCGCCGCCAGCGCCTTCCGTGCGGTTGGCAGCAAAGCATCCCCGGTTGCGGTGAGCGTCACCCCACGACTGCCGCGCTCGAACAGCGGACCAGCCACCTGCGTTTCCAGAACCCGAACCTGCTGACTTACTGACGGCTGGCTCACTCCCATCCGGACAGCGGCGCGGCTGAACGACCCCTCGTCGGCCACCGCCACGAAACACTCCAACGCCCGCATCTCCACGACACCGAGCATAAGCGACGCCTATAGCAGGTAGAAGAACAAACGGTCCTCACCTATATCGCTGCCGGCGGCAACCTTGACCTGACCGACGAGGAGACACTCATGACATCGCAAGCCGTTCCCCACACGCGACGACGCACATTCGCAGCCGGCGAGCAGAACGGGCACGCCGGCGTGCTGCGCATCGTCGGATTTCTGTCCTTCTTCGACCGGTTCGCCACCGCGCCGCTGCTCCTGCTCGCCAGTCGTGACCTACACATCGGAATGGGTGCAGCGGTGCAGCTGGTCACCGTGTATGCCCTCTTCTATGCCGTCGGGCAGCCGTTCTGGGGCGCACTCAGCGACAGGATCGGGCGCCGCCGCGTCTTGCTGGTCGCCCTCGGCGGGATGGTCGCCGGCAGCGCCGTCAGCGTCATCGCGCCGACGTTCTTCTGGCTGATCATCGCGCGTGCCGCCACCGGGCTGTTCGTCGGCGCGTTGTTCCCCACTGTCCTCACCATCGTCGGCGACGTGTTCACCGGGCCAGCCCGCAGCCGGCAGATCTCCGACCTGCAGACGTTCACGGCGCTCGGCACCACGGCAGCAACGCTCCTCGCCGGCATCATCGGAGTCGCGGTCGGCTGGCGGGCGATCTTCGCGGTCGCCGGTGTCGCCGCGCTCGTGCTGTTCTTCCTCGCCCGAAGCGTCCAAGACGCGGCCCACAGCACCGTCGAACGGCGGCTCCGGGACAGCTTCGGACGGTGGCCGGTCGCCCTGTACGTCGTCGGCGTTCTCGAGGGGGCGGTGCTGCTCGGTATCCTCACCTACATCGTGCCCGCACTCGAACGGGACGGCGTCAGCGTGCAACTCGCGGGGCTGCTCGGCTCCGCCCACGGTGTCGGCGTCATCGTCGGCGCTGCCACATCGAAACGTGTCGCGCATCGGTGGGCGCGGTGGATCCCGATCGCCGTCGGGAGCATCACCCTCATCGTCGCCTACGCGCTGGCGGCCGGGTCGCAAACGCTCGTCGCGCTGACAGTCGCCGCGGTCCTGGTCGGACTGTCGAACTCGTTCCTTCACTCCACCCTGCAGGGGCTCGCGACCGAGCTCACCCCAGCGTCGCGAGCGACGACCGTGTCGCTGTTCGTCTCCGCCGTGTTCGTCGGTAGTTCCCTCGCTACCGGCGCCACCGCCACCGAAACCGCGGCCGGGTACGGCTCCGTGTTCCTGCAAGCAGCTATCGCCGGCGTCGTCGTCGCGGCCTCATCGGTGCTCTTCGCGGTCCTCTGGGAACGTCGAATTAGCCGCTGAAGTCCGCTGCCGAGTAATTCGACGCTGTTCGGCACCGGCGCCACTTTCGAAGGATTGGACCATGGCGACACACACCGAAACCGCTCCGATCAGGGCGAAGCAAGTACGGCTCCCTCGCACCGCCGCGGTCTGGGTGATGGCCGGCATCCTCTGGGCATTCTTCGCAGCCGCAGCAGCCCCATCACCGCTGTTCCTGGTGTACCGCGCCGAATGGGACTTCCCCGTCTGGATGCTGACCCTCGCGTTCGCCATCTACGCCATCGCGTTGCTCGGAGCGCTGCTGTCCTTCGGACGGCTCTCCGACCACATCGGACGACGCCCTGTGCTCCTCGGAGCGCTGCTCCTCGAATGCGTCGCGATGACGCTGTTCCTCACCGCCGGGAACGTCGGCATCGTCATCCTCGCCCGCATCGTGCAAGGCATCGCCACCGGCGGAGCCACCGGCGCTCTGTCTGCCGCGATCACCGACTTCGCACCCCCGCACCGGAAGACGCTCGCACCACTCCTGAGCAGTGTCGCTCCGCTATCCGGTCTCGCCGTCGGCGCCATCGCCGCCGGCCTCGCCACCGAAGGCGGACACCCCATCGTCGTCGTCTTCATCGTCTTCGACATCCTCTTCCTCGTCGGCCTCGGCGCCGTCGCCCTCAGCCCCGAATCCGTGACACCCCGACCCGGAGCAGGACGAAGCCTCGTCCCCCGCGTGGCGATACCGGTCGCAGCCCGCGCCGAGTTCATCCGCGAGATTCCCGTCTCCGCCGCGGTGTGGATCGTCGGCGGGTTCTACCTCGCCGTCGTCGCCGAAGTGCTCCGCGAGGTCCTCGGGGTCACAAGCGGCGCCGTCGAAGGGTTCTACATCGCCGGTGTCTCCGGCTTCGGAGCACTCGCGTCGTTCTTCGCACGGAACTTTCCGGCTCGCGTCAACGCGGCCTACGGCTCGGTTCTCATCGCAGTCGGCATGCCTGTCGTCCTTCTCGGGATGAACACCCGCTCATTCGTCGTCATCGCCATCGGAACCCTCCTCGCCGGCGCGGGGTTCGGCATGGGGTACCTCGGCGGCGTCGGCATCCTCGCCCCGCTCGCGAAAGCCCACGAACGCGGTGAACTGTTCTCCGGCCTCTACGTCGTCAACTACCTCGCGTTCGGTATCCCCGCAATCATCGCCGGGCTCCTCATCGACGCGTTCGGGCTGCTGCCCACCGTTAACGGGTACGGCATCCTCGTCGTCATCGCAGGGCTCGCCGGCGCCGCGCTGCAGCTGCCGCGGCTCTTCCGATACGGCCACCACAGCGCCCGCTAGGTTCACCAACTGCGTCGGTCTTCGAGCGCACCGGCCGCCACAAGTTCGGGGCGTGATGTCCCGGGCATCTGCGGCCGCGATCGTCGCATCCCGGCAGGACGGTGTCTCGTTGGGGTATACCCCAGCGCCACGGTCGCGGCTGACTGTGCATCTGTGGTTCTAGGGTCCCCGTCGGAGCTCTACCGCACATCTATGCACTCATCTGGAGATTCAGCGGCGCATCGCAGTGGCGAGGCCCGTTCGCGGGGACGGACGTGAAGGCTTGCGCTTCGCTGCGCGCTCTCGAGAACGGGCGAGTGCGCTTGGGACACCGGGCCGGACGCGCTCTGGCTGACCACGCTGCTCAGGAGGAGGCAGCCACAGTGAGGAGTCGTGCGCTCAGGAGAGTGCACCAGGGGTGCACCAAGGACGCTTCTCAAAACACGAAAACCCCCGTCTGAACGGGGGTTTTCTGTGGCGGTACCGGTGGGATTTGAACCCACGGTGGAGTTGCCCCCACACATGTTTTCGAGACATGATCCTTCGGCCGCTCGGACACGGTACCGGGAAAGAGTTTACACGATCCGGGAGGCCCGTGATGACACTCCGGGTCGGATCGCCCTCCACAGGCGGTCACCTACAGGGCTCTCCCCACACCCACAGGTCCTCCTCGTCTCCGGCAAGACCGGCGGGCGTACCGTCCACGGCATGAGATCCCGCACGCTCATCGCACTCCTCACCTCCGTCGTCGGCAGCCTCGGCGTCGTCGGTGCCGCAGCCGTCGGTGCCCGCGCCGGCGTGAAGGGCCAACGGGCAGCGGCGCAACGGGTCGTCGACATGCTCCCGATCCACGCCGACTGGTGGCGCGAACGACAGCAGCACGAGGGGCAGCTGCTCTACGTGGCGATCGGTGACTCGGCAGCGCAGGGCGTCGGTGCGACCGCACCCGGGCGTGGCTACGTGGGGCTGCTCGCACGACGCATCCGTCACCGTTCCCACATGTCGGTGCGGGTGGTGAACCTCAGCGTCTCCGGCTCGACCACGTGGGGCGCGAAGCGTGACCAGCTGCCGAAGCTCCGGCACTACGCGCCCGACGTCTGCACGGTGTCGATCGGGGCGAACGACATCGCCGACTTCGATCCGGACAAGTTCGAGCGGAACATCCGGGCGATCTACGGCGCGGTGCCGTCGCACGCCGTGGTGGCCGAGCTGCCGTGCATGTTCGTGCCGGACCGGGAACGCAAGGTGGCGGTGGCCAACGAGATCGTGCACCGGGTGGCCGACGAGTTCGGGCTGACGGTGGCGCCGCTGCACACCATCACGAAGCGCGTCGGGGTCCGCCGCACCTTCTTCAACAGCTACGGCGACCTGTTCCACCCGAACGACCGCGGCTACGAGGTCTGGGCGAGCGCCTTCGAGCCGGCGGTCGACGCGCGGGTCGACACGGTGGCGGCGATCCGGCACTACCTGTCCGTGCGCGAGGCCGAGAACCTCGGTCGTGAAGCCGGGGCGGTGGCGAACGCCCGCGCCGAGCAGGACACCGACGGCGCCGAGGCACTCGACCACGCGTCGCGCCAGGGTCCGGGGCCGGTCGAGCGCCTGCGCCACCGGATGACCGGGTCGATCGCGGTGCCCGATGAACGAGACCGGTCGGACGAACCAAGCGGATCAGACGAGCCGGGCGACCACGCCGGTGATGTCAGCCGTACGGCCTAGCCTCGACGACATGGCGCGCCCGCAGTCCCTCTACCGTTGCACCGAGTGCGGCTGGACCAGCATCAAGTGGGTCGGCCGGTGCGGTGAGTGCCAGACCTGGGGAACCGTCGAGGACAGCTCCGCGGCGTCAGCGAGCACCCGGGGTACGTCAGCGGTCGCCGTCACCGGTGCCCGCGCCGCGCGACCGATCACCGAAGCCCGCGGCACCTCCGTGCAGCGCTGGCAGACCGGCATCGGCGAGTTCGACCGCGTCCTCGGCGGCGGCGTGGTGCCGGGCGCGGCGGTCTTGCTGAGCGGCGAGCCCGGCGTCGGCAAGTCGACCCTGCTGCTCGAGGTCGCCTCCCGAGCCGCAGCCTCGGGCAAGCGCGTCCTCTACGTCAGCGCAGAAGAGTCCGTCGACCAGGTCCGACTCCGTGCCGAACGCACCGGTGCGATGCACGACGACCTGTACCTGGCGAGCGAGGTCGACCTCGGCGTGATCATCGGCCAGATCGACCAAGTGCAGCCCGACCTGCTCATCGCCGACTCCGTGCAGACCATCTCGTCGAGCTCGATCGACGGCATCGCGGGTGGCACGTCCCAGGTGCGCGAGGTCGCCTCGACCCTGATCCGCATCGCGAAGGACCGCGCCCTGCCCGTCCTCATCGTCGGCCACGTCACGAAGGACGGCACGATCGCCGGCCCGCGGCTGCTCGAGCACCTGGTCGACGTCGTCTGCCACTTCGAGGGCGACCGGCAGACGGCACTGCGCTTCGTCCGGGCGCTCAAGAACCGCTTCGGCCCCACCGACGAGGTCGGGTGCTTCGACATGGGTGGCGACGGCATCCACGAGGTCCCCGACCCGAGCGGCCTCTTCATGTCGAAGAACGCCACCCCGGTGTCCGGCACCTGCGTCACCGTCGCACTCGAGGGGCGCCGAGCGCTGCCGGTCGAGGTGCAGGCCCTCATCGTCCCGAGTTCGGCGCCACAGCCACGCCGGGTCGTGAACGGTGTCGATGCCTCGCGCGTGGCGATGCTGCTCGCGGTGCTCGAACGCCGCGCCGGCCTCAAGCTGTCCGATGCCGACGTCTACGTGTCCACGGTGGGCGGCATGAAGCTCACGGAGCCCGGCGCCGACCTGGCGATCGCACTGGCCCTCGCGAGCGCCGCACGAGACCGTCCGTACCCGCACACGCTGGCGGCCGTCGGCGAGATCAGCCTCGCCGGCGAGATCCGTCCGGCCACGGGCACGAAGCAGCGCGTGAACGAGGCCACCCGCCTCGGGTTCACGACCGTGCTCGGCTCGGACTCCGGGCACCTGCGCGAAGCCCTGCGTGTGGCGTTCTCGATGACGCAGTCCCCGCGCGAACGCGAGCTCGACCGCGCGTTCTGAGCGGCTACGCGCGCAAAGCGGCCAGCAGGTCCGCCGGCGCGGCCTGCATCGTGTGCGGACCGGCGATGTCGAAGAACACGCCCTCGAGCATGTCGAGGTGGGCGGCCAGGAACTCCTCGAGCCGCGGCCCGTCGTAGACCATGACCTGCCGGATCTTCTCGTCCGGCACCATCGCCGTGTAGGCGTCCGCCGACGAGAACAGCAGCAGGATGCGCTTGTCCGACCCCTCACGGCCGAACACCCGCACCTGCATGTCCTTCTTGCCGGTGACGAGTCGGGGGACGATCACGATGTCGTGGCGGAGCGCGAACGCCACCGCAGCGACGTCCTGCTTCGCGAGGGCTTCCTCGAGCTGTTCGCTCCGGAAGCGCTGTTCCTTGTCTGCCATCAGCTCAATTCCACCAGATTTTCGTCGTTCCGTGACGCACGGGTAGCCAGTCGGCCCAGAGCACGCTAGCCTGATGGAACCGCTTCGGCGGCGCTCAACGTCCGGGCGAGGTGGTTTGCCCCTCAACCCGGGCCCCAGGGTCACTGGCCGACAGGCCTGGCCCCGAACCCGTCCCGCCGGCACCTGCCCGCGTGGCGCATTACCCCCGTCGACGTACGTCGGGGTCTCCGTCGGTGCATCTGCACCTTGGCGGAAGCAAGAAAGCTAAGGAAACGCCATCATGGCATCTACCGGTACCGTCAAGTGGTTCAACAACGAAAAGGGCTTCGGCTTCATCGCCCCGGACGACGGCAGCGCTGACGTCTTCGCGCACTTCTCTGCGATTGCTGGCAACGGCTACAAGTCGCTCGAGGAGAACCAGAAGGTGGAGTTCGACATCACCGAGGGCCGCAAGGGCCCGCAGGCGGAGAACATCACCGTCCTCGGCTGATCACATCAGCTTGAACAGGCCCCGTCGTCTTCGGACGACGGGGCCTGTTGCTGTTCCCGGCGCCCTGCTCGGCACAGCCCAGCCGGAACGGATCGGAACCGCGAACCGCGAACCGCGAACCTCGCACCCTCCACCTACTGCAGGATGAACTGCACCGAGCTCTTCGACTCGAGGTTCCCGACGGCGACCTGCAGGTGGTAGCTCGCGCCTCCCGCGGTGACCGCCGGCCGTGACGAGTCGCACGTCGACGTGGACGAGCGGGTGCGGTCCCAGGCGATCGCCGGGGTCGTGAGCGTCTGACCGGACTTGATCGTGACGTCCTGGTTCGTGCCGCCGGTCTGGCAGTCCTTCGACGACCAGTACTGCTCCTGGCCGGAGCTGATGGTCAGCACCTGCTGCGCCGATCCGAGGTCAAGGTGGCAGGAGTTCGTGCCGGAGTTCTTGATCGACATCGCGATCTTCGGGTCCTCGGTGGGGCCGTAGGCCGACTTGTCGAGCACCGGGGTCAGGACGATCTGGTCCTTCGTGCAGGTCGAGCCGTCGGCAGCTGCGGGCTTCGACGCAGAAGCCGAGGCAGATGCCGACGGCTTCGGCGCAGCGGACCGCGAGGACCCGGAACCGGCCGAAGAACCATCAGACGATGACCCGGCACCAGCAGAAGCCGACGCACTCGGCGCCGCCGACGTGGCCCCGCTCCCCCGCCCGACGACGATGAGCACGACGACCAGGACGACGACCAGCAGCGCCCCGAGCACGAGCGCCCGGCGGCGCCAGTAGACGACCGGCTTCTCGGGCCCGACGGGGTGACGCAACGACGACATGCGCACAGGGTAGACAACGGCGCGGGCCGCACACGGCCACCCCGCCGGGCGGCACGGGAAAGCGTCAGAGGTTCTTCAGCATGCGGGTGTTGCCGAGAGTGTTCGGCTTGACCCGGGCGAGGTCGAGGAACTCGGCGACCCCTTCGTCCGACGAGCGGACCAGTTCGGCGTAGACGTCCGGTGAGACGACGCTCTCGCCGATCTCCAGGTACCCGTGCTTCGCGAAGAAGTCGACCTCGAAGGTCAGGCAGAAGATCCGGGCGACGCCGAGTTCGCGGGCGTCGTGCTCGAGCGCTTCGAGCATCCGGTGCCCGACGCGCTTGTGGATCCACTGCTCGTCGAGGGCGAGCGTGCGCACCTCGGCGATGTCGTCCCAGAAGACGGCGAGCGCGCCGCACCCGATGGGGGTGCCGTCGGGCCCTTCGGCGATCCGGAACTGCTGGATCGAGCCGTACAGGGCGACGTTCTCCTTGCCGAGCAGGATGCGCCGGTCGACGTAGGGGGCGATGAGCCGCTGGATGTGCGGGACGTCCGAGGCGAGCGCCGGACGCACGAGGATCCCGTGGTCGTCGCGCTCGTGGAACGCGTGCTTGCCGTGCTCTGTCATCCGCCTCACACTACCGGGGTCTCAGGGGGACAGCGCTGCTGAGTGCCGCCCAGGTCGATCGGCCTACCGTCCGGTGCATGCCTCAGATCATCGAAACCGTCGACGTCAACGTCCCCGTCCGCCAGGCCTACGACCAGTGGACCCGTTTCGAGGAGTTCCCGCACTTCCTCGACGAGGTCGAGAAGATCGTCCAGGTGGACGACAAGACCACCGACTGGACCGTGAAGATCGCCGGCCAGGAGCGCGAGTTCCGGGCCCTCATCACGGAGCAGCACCCCGACGAGCGTGTCGCGTGGACCGTGAAGGACGGCGAGACCGACCACGCCGGTGTCGTCACCTTCCACAAGCTCTCCGACGTCGAGACCCGCGTCACCGTGCAGATCGACTGGGAGCCCTCCGGCATCCTCGAGAAGCTCGGCTCCGCCGTGGGCGTCGGCGGCCATGCCGTCAAGAAGGACCTGCAGAACTACAAGGAGCGCGTCGAGAACGCACCGACCCAGCCGGGCTGGCGCGGCGACGTGCAGGCGTAGTCCGCACCACACGACGGACGGGAGGCGCGGTGCCAGCTGGCACCGCGCCTCCCGTTCGTTCGTCCCCCGTTCGGCATCCCCCCATCGAAATGCCGACCTGACGAGCGAGCGCGAGCCTGGCAGAGTGGTGACACCGGCCGACGCGCTGGATCAGTTTTATCATGTCTGAGACAGATGTGAGAGTGGGGACACGTGATCGAGTACAACGACGACGACGCACACCGTCGGGAACTGTCGCGCAAACTGCAGCTCCTGATGGACGTCGTCGAGGCCAACTCGGGCCAGCGACCCCCGTACAAGGAGATCGCCGCCGAGATCGAGGCGCAGGGTGCGTCGATGAGTCGACCGCGCTGGGGTTACATGCTCGGCGGCAACGGTCCGGCCGTCCGAGACCAACGACTCCTGGCGGCCCTGGCGACCTACTTCGGCGTGCCGGCGGAGTACCTGACCGACGCGGCCGGCAACACGGACGTGCCGGAGCGGGTGCAGGCGCAGCTGGAGCTCGTGCTCGAACTCCGCAAGCGCGAGGTCGTGGCGTTCGCCACCCGGCGTCTCGGTGAGTTCGCCTCGGCGGACGAGATCCGCGACTTCACCGACCACCTGCGTCGCCTGGACGAATCGGGCGGCACCCCGTGAGCGGGTACCGCGACCGCTTCGACGCCCTGCGTCGGCAGACCGAGGCCCGTCGCCGCGTGCAGCGCCTCAGGCTCCCCCGTCGGCTGTCCCTGCCGGAGCTGACCGCCCGTGCCGAGGCGGCGCTCGGCAAACCGATCCACGTGCGCACCACGGAGCTGCCGGGCGACCTGTCCGCGCGGCTCATCCAGCGCACCGACCACGCCCTGCTCGAGACCCGCCCCGGGCTGTCCGAGCGCTCCCGGGTGGCCTGCGTGCTGCACGAGCTCGCCCACGTGTTCATGGACGACACCGGCTGCGACCACCAGGCGTACACGGGGCTGCTCAGCGGCCGGACGGCGTTCACCCGCTCGCTGGACACCCCGCACGAGCAGGCCGTCGAGCTCGTCGCTGACCAGTTGGCGCTGCGGATCGGGCTGCTCGACCCCGAGGGCCAGCCCGGGATCTTCCGGTGACGCGGTGACGCTGCACGTCTGGGGGTCGATCCCGGTCTGGCTGATCCTGGCGGTGCTGGTCGCCCGGCTGCTCCTGGTGCGCACCCAGTCGGCCAGCGTCACCTGGCTGATGGTCTGCTGCAGCTGCGTCGCCGTCGGGCTCACGATCAACCAGCCCGACGTGACGACGTTCCTCGCCGGGGTGACGCACGTGCCCAACATCGCCGACCTGATCGGCCGCTGCCTGATGGTGTGCGGCATGTTCGCCCTCGCGCAGTCGGTCGAGGCCGCCGCACGCTCCGCCAAGCTCCTGCGCGCCAGCCGCATCATCGGCTGCGTGCTCGTGCTCGTCGCCCTCGTCGTGCTGTTCAGCTTCATCGACGCACCGACGCCCACGGCGCAGTTCATGGTGGCCTACGGCGACCAGCTGCCGACCGCGCTCTACTCGGCGGTCGAGATGACCTACATCGCCATCGTGATCGCCCGGTCGGCCGTCGCCGTGCTGCGCGGGTTCCGGAGCGGCGACGGGCTCGGCCGCCTGTACTGGCTCTTCGTCGTCGGTGCCGCCGGCCTCGTGCTGCTCGCCGGCATCGCGATCGCCCTCGACGCCGTGCACGTCGCCGGCGCCGACGGTGCGGTCGGGGTCCTGTCGAAGCTCTACACCCCGGTGTTCCTCGGCTCCATGGTCCTGCTCGCCATCGGTGCGGCCGGCGGCGTCCTGCCCGACGCCGCACGGGAGTTCCGCGACTGGCGGGCCGCCCGACGCCGGTTCCGCGTGCTCGAACCGGAACTCCGGCGGCTCGAGACGGCATCGGGCAACACCGGGCTCTACTTCACGATCGTGTGGCAGCGTCGCCAGTGGCGGAGTCGGCAGCACCGACTGTCCGTCGAGATCGAAGACCGCGCGCGCGAGGCCGGGCAGGACGTCCCGGCCGCTGCGACGCTCACCACGGCACGACTCAGGGAGATCACATGACCGGCGCACGCATCACGGCACTCGGCACCGCGGCAGGAGCGGTCGGCACGCTCGGACTCGGCGCCTTCGTCGCACGACGGTTGCTGTTCCCGACGCCGTACACGGCGACCGCGACGGTCCGCAGCGCCACGGACACCGAGGTCGAGCTGACCGCCACCCGCGACACCCGCCTGCCGGGCACCTACGACCTGCAGCGCGACGACACCCGGGTGCAGGTCGGCGCGATCACCACCGCGAGCACGGAGACCGGGACCGGCAGCGACGGCGACACCGTCCGCCGCAGTGTCACCGTCCCCGTGGCGACCGGTGCGTGGGGCTGGGACGCCCTGCGGTACGACGGACCGGACGACGTGCCCGGTACCGAGCCCGAGGCCGCCACGACCCACGTGGTCCACGTGCACGGCCAGTCCCTCGGCCCGCGCCAGGTCCTGCGCGGTGTCGGCGTCTGGCGTTCGCTCGGCGCCTCGTCCGAGGTCGTCGACACCACCGACCTGCCGCTCCGCTCCCTCGACGCCGGTGCAGCGGACCGCATCGTCGCCGCCGTGCGCGCCGCCCGGGCCCGCGGCGCTCAGCGCGTCGTGCTGCAGGGCTGGTCCGCCGGTGCGCTCGCCTGCTCCGTCGCCGCGGCACGTGTCGACGTCGACGGACTCGTGGCCGTCTCACCCCTGCTCGACGTCACCTCGGCACTCCGCGGGGCCGTCCGTGGGGCGCGCCTGCCCACCTTCGTCGGCACCGTCGCCGCCCGCATCGCGACCACGAACGTGCTGTCGCGGCTCGCCGGGGCCCCGACTCCCGTCACGACGACCACCTGGCAGGACTCGTCGACGCCGACGCTGCTGATCCACTCCGAGGCCGACGCCCTGGTCGCCGCCGACGACGTCGCTGTCGCCGCGCGGCAGGGCGCCACCACGGTCACGTTCCGCACGGCACCGCACACGCTCGAGTGGAACGAGGACCCGGAGCGCTGGGAGCGCGCCGTCCGCGACTTCGCCGCACAGCTGCCTGCCGCCGTCTGACACGGCGGACGTCCGCCCGCGCGGCGGACCGGCCCCGAACGAACCACCCCCGGACGTGCAACGGCCCCGGTCTGCGAACAGACCGGGGCCGGCTGCGTCTCGATCCGTTGGGGGGAACCGATCGAGCGCGACGCGCGAGGAGTTGGGGGGAACGTCTCGCGCGTTGTCATCACAGTACCCCCGGACGGGGGTCCGTGGCCGCAAGGACGCGCAGATCGGCGATGCGGGATCTGAACGCGACCCGGGAACGGACGGGAGGCCCGGTGCCAGCTGGCACCGAGCCTCCTGTCCGTGGGGTGTCAGGTCCTAGGACTCGATCTCGCCCTGGGGCGTGTCGGTCGCGGCCTCGACCGCGGCTGCACCGGCGAGGACCTCTTCGCGGCCCGGCTGACGCCCGGTCTCGAAGTGGAACGCACCGTCGACGAAGTCGACCTTCACGTGGTCGCCAGCGTTGAGCTCACCCTGCAGGATGTGCTCGGACAGCTGGTCCTCGACCTCGTGCTGCATCGCGCGACGCAGGGGCCGAGCACCGAGGGACGGGTCGAACCCGACCTTGATGAGCTGCTCCTTGGCCGGCAGCGTGAGCTCGACGGTCATGTCACGGTCGAGCAGGCGGTCGGCCAGACGCTTCACGAACAGGTCCACGATCTGCAGCAGCTCGGGCTGCGACAGCTGCGGGAACACGATCGTGTCGTCGACACGGTTCAGGAACTCGGGCTTGAAGTGCTTCTTGAGCTCCTCGTTGACCTTGCCGCGCATGCGGTCGTAGCCGACGGCCGAGTCACCCTCGACCTGGAAGCCCACCGGGCCACCGGCGATGCCCTGCGAACCGAGGTTCGTGGTCATGATGATGACGGTGTTCTTGAAGTCGACCACGCGGCCCTGACCGTCGGTGAGACGGCCTTCCTCGAGCACCTGCAGCAGCGAGTTGAAGATGTCCGGGTGGGCCTTCTCGATCTCGTCGAACAGGACCACGGAGAACGGCTTGCGGCGCACCTTCTCGGTGAGCTGGCCGCCCTCCTCGAACCCGACGAACCCGGGAGGGGCACCGAACAGGCGGGACACGGTGTGCTTCTCACCGAACTCCGACATGTCGAGGGAGATCAGCGCACCCTCGTCGTCGAACAGGAACTCGGCGAGGGCCTTGGCGAGCTCGGTCTTCCCGACGCCCGTGGGGCCGGCGAAGATGAACGAGCCGGAGGGACGGTTCGGGTCCTTCAGGCCGGCACGGGTACGGCGGATGGTCTTGGACAGGGCCGAGATGGCCTCTTCCTGACCGATGACGCGCTCGTGCAGTGCCTTCTCCATGAAGACGAGACGCGAGGTCTCCTCTTCGGTGAGCTTGAACACCGGGATGCCCGTGGCCTGGGCCAGGACCTCGGCGATGATGCCCTCGTCGACGGTGCCGGACGCGGCGACGTCACCCGCACGCCACTGCTTCTCGAGGCGGAGACGCTCGCCGAGGAGCTTCTTCTCCTCGTCGCGCAGGCTCGCGGCCTTCTCGAAGTCCTGCTCCTCGATGGCGGCTTCCTTCGACCCGCGGACCGTCGAGATCTTCTCGTCGAACTCGCGGAGCTCCGGCGGCGCCGACAGGATCGACAGACGCAGGCGAGCGCCGGCCTCGTCGATCAGGTCGATGGCCTTGTCCGGCAGGAAGCGGTCCTGCACGTAGCGGTCCGCCAGGTTCGCCGCGGCGACGATCGCACCGTCGGTGATGGACACCTTGTGGAACGCCTCGTACTTGTCGCGCAGACCCTTGAGGATGTTGATCGCGTGGGGCAGCGACGGCTCGTTGACCTGCACCGGCTGGAAGCGACGCTCGAGTGCGGCGTCCTTCTCGAAGTGCTTGCGGTACTCGTCGAGCGTGGTGGCACCGATGGTCTGGAGCTCACCGCGGGCGAGGAGCGGCTTGAGGATCGAGGCCGCGTCGATCGCGCCCTCGGCAGCACCGGCACCGACGAGCGTGTGGATCTCGTCGATGAAGACGATGATGTCGCCGCGGGTGCGGATCTCCTTCGTGACCTTCTTCAGGCGCTCCTCGAAGTCACCGCGGTAGCGGGACCCGGCGATGAGCGACCCGAGGTCGAGCGAGTAGAGCTGCTTGTCCTTCAGCGTCTCGGGCACGTCGCCCTTGACGATCGCCTGGGCGAGGCCCTCGACGACGGCGGTCTTGCCGACGCCGGGCTCACCGATCAGGACGGGGTTGTTCTTGGAGCGGCGGGAGAGGATCTGCATGACCCGCTCCATCTCCTTCTCGCGCCCGATGACGGGGTCGAGCTTGCCGTCGCGCGCGGCCTGGGTGAGGTTCCGACCGAACTGGTCGAGGACCTGCGAACCCTGCTGCGCGTTCTGCTGCTGCTCGCCGCCGACGGCGACCGCTTCCTTGCCCTGGTAGCCGGACAGGAGCTGGATGACCTGCTGGCGCACCCGGTTCAGGTCGGCGCCGAGCTTCACGAGGACCTGGGCTGCGACACCCTCGCCCTCGCGGATCAGGCCGAGCAGGATGTGCTCCGTGCCGATGTAGTTGTGGCCGAGCTGCAGCGCCTCGCGCAGGGACAGCTCGAGCACCTTCTTGGCGCGCGGCGTGAACGGGATGTGCCCGGTCGGCTGCTGCTGGCCCTGCCCGATGATGTCCTGGACCTGCTCGCGCACGGCGTCGAGCGAGATGCCCAGCGACTCCAGCGCCTTGGCGGCGACGCCCTCGCCCTCGTGGATGAGGCCGAGGAGGATGTGCTCGGTGCCGATGTAGTTGTGGTTGAGCATCTTCGCTTCTTCTTGAGCGAGGACGACAACACGACGGGCCCGGTCGGTGAATCTCTCGAACATGTGCTCTCCCTTGGCCCCTGATGAGCGGAGCCGACGCTGTGCCGGTCTCGTGTGAGTCCGGCCAAGTACTTCGAGAGTAACCAGCGCTCCCCCCGGGGGCTGCCCCTGTTCGCCGTGGGCGTGACCAGGGTGCGTCTTGTGCGCAGTGAGCGAACGACAAGCGGACTGGAGGGCCGTGGCGATCCTGCCACGGCCCTCCAGTCCGCTTGTCGGTCGCGCTGGGTCAGGCGCGCCGCACCGCGCGACGCAGGTCGCGTCGGAAGCGGCGCGCATCGACGCCCAGGGCGTCGAGGACGTCGTGCGCCGAACCGGCGAGCGGATCGTCGACCGAGTCGAGCACGGCGAGGACGACGTGCGGTGGCCGGATGCGCTCCGAACGGCCCGCGATCGTCGCGGCGCGGGCGAGCACGCGCATCGCGGCGGGCGTGCACGCGACGCGGTCGTGTTCGCCGGGGCAGGTGGTGTGGGCACCGACGAAGGCGCGGATGCCGGAGCGGACGGTGTCCGGGGTGATCCGGTGGGCATCGAGGACGGGCCGGAAGCGGGGCATGCCGGCGCAGAGCGTGACGGCGGCCAGCAGCAGGTGTTCGGCGTCGACGAAGCCGAAGCCGGACTCGTGGGATTCGAGGTCGGCGAGCAGCACGATCTCGCGGCCGTGCCGGACGGAGGGGAGGGCGACGGAGAGTTGAGCGGTCTGCATGTATTCAGAATATCGCATGCCTCTGCGAAGGGACAGCCCGCATCGGAGGTCCGCTCGGTACGATCCGCTCATGGAGCAGCCCGTCGTCGGCCTCGTCGTCCACCCGACCAAGAACGTGCAGGAGTCCGTGACGACCCTGCAGCGCTGGAACGCGTCCGGGCAGGGCGAACTGCTCGCCCGCCGCGCGGATGCCCAGCGCATCGGCGGCGGGGTCGACGTGGTGGACGACGACGACTTCACCGACCGCGTCGACCTGGTCGTGGCCCTCGGTGGCGACGGCACCATGCTCGGCGCGATGCGGCTCGTTGCGAAGCGCCCGGTGCCCGTCCTCGGCGTGAACTACGGCAACGTCGGGTTCCTGGTCGAGATCGAGCCGCCCGAGCTCGAGAGCGCTCTGGAGCGGCTGTCCGCCGGCGAGTACCAGCTCGAGCCGCACCACGCCCTCGAGGCCCGGTTGTCCTGGGGCGGCGCCCGCACCGACTACCTGGCGTTCAACGACCTGACCATCGTGCGACGACCCGGCTCCGGGCAGGTGTCGGCCGACCTCAGCGTCGGGGGCCTCGGGTACGGGTACTACCGAGCCGACGCCATCGTGGCCGCCACCCCGGCCGGCTCCACCGCGTACAACTACGCCGCCGGTGGGCCGGTGCTCTCCCCCGCGCTGTCCGGCTCCGTGGTGACGCCGGTCGCGCCGATGGCCGGGATCGACCGCTCGGTGGTGCTCGCCGCACGGGAGCGCTATCGGTTCGACATCGCCGAGGGCACCAGGAGCGCCGCGCTCGAGGTCGACGGGCTCGTGGTCGGCGAGGTGGCCACCGGAGCGCAGATCGACATGCGGCTCCGGAAGGACGCCGGCAGCGTGGTGCGCCTCGACGCCGAGCGGCACGGGCGCACCGGACGCGTGAAGCTCAGCCTGCTCGACCTGCCGGTGCGTCCCGACCAGCTGGTCGAGCTCATCCCGAGCGACCTGCGGCAGAAGCTCCGGCGCGAGATCGACGACTGACGCCGCGCCGGGGCTGGCCCTGGCTCTGGCTCTGGCGCTGGGCCGGTCCTGGCCCCGGGAACGTGAATGGCCCGCTCGAGCAGTGCTCGAGCGGGCCGTCCCATCACCCCACCGGATCGTCTTCCCACAGAACGACCCGGTTTCCCCGCGCCGGCACGGGTGAACGTGCCGGCCGAAGTCCACTGACCTAGTCGGTCAGGTACAGCTGCATGTCCTGCGAGACCGCCTTGGCGAACAGGCGCAGCTTGGCGCGCGACTCCACCCGGCTGACGGCCTGGCGGGTCGTGTGCACGATCTTCGAGATCTCGTCGAGGGTCATCGGCTTGTCGTCGTCCAGGCCGTAGCGCATGCGGATGACGTTCGCCTCGTCGCTGGGCAGCTCGGCGACGATGGAGCGGATGTCGCGGTGCAGCAGCGTCGTCTCGGTGAGCTCGTTCGGGCTCGCGGCGTCCTCGTCCTCGATGAAGTCACCGAGTTCGCTGTCGTCGGAGTCGCCGACCACGGTGTGGATCGACACCGGCTCGTGCGAGCGGCCCTTGAGGTCGACGAGTTCCTCGACACTCATGCTCAGCTCGGCGGCGACCTCGTCCGGCATCGGCGCACGGCCGAGGTCGACGGTCAGGTCACGCTCGGTGCGCGAGATCTTGTTGATGAGCTCGACGGTGTGCACCGGGATGCGGATCGTGCGTGCCTTGTCGGCGAGACCACGCGAGATGGCCTGGCGGATCCACCAGGTGGCGTAGGTCGAGAACTTGTAGCCCTGCGTGAAGTCGAACTTCTCGACCGCACGGACCAGGCCTAGGTTGCCCTCCTGGATGACGTCCATGAAGGGCAGGCCACGCTGCGAGTACCGCTTGGCGATGCTCACGACGAGGCGGAGGTTCGAGGTGATCATGCGCTCCTTGGCGCGCTCACCGTCGCGGACCAGCCAGCGGAGTTCACGCTGCAGGGTCTTCGCGAGACCCTTCTCGGTGGCGAGCTTCTCTTCGGCGAAGAGCCCGACCTCGATGCGGCGTGCGATCTGCGCTTCTTCCTCGGCGGTGAGGAGCGAGAGACGGCCGATGTGACGGAGGTAGTCGCCGACCTGGTCGACCGAGGCACCACGGACACCGGCGAGCTGCTCGTCGGCCTCGACCTCGGTGTCGAGGGAGGTGGTGGCGGACTCGGCGGTCGCGGTCTTCGATGCCGATGCCTTCTTGGTGGCGGTGCGGCGGGTGGTGCTGGGTGCAGCCGTTGCGATCGTCATGGTGTTTCTCCCTGCGTTCGACGGTGATGGCTTCGTGGGGCGTTGCCGGGGGGTGCTGATGAGTAAAGCGGCCCGGAGGTGTACCCCACAAATCGTTCGGAGCGATTCTCAGGGTTCTCCGTGCTTCATCATCGAAAGCGTCCCCCGCGGGGTACAGCCCACCGTCAGTCTGGTCCCCCAATCGGCCCTGGATCAAGCGGATAACGCCGTGTTTCCGGCGTTGCAGGCGTGTTTCACCAGCGTTTCCGATCATGTACCCCAGGCGACTGCGTACTCCGGACATGCAAAAGGGGTACGTCCGACCGGATCAGTGCGATCTGGTCGTCGTACCCCGAATACCGAATGGGTGGGGGTCACCAGGAGGGTTCGAGCCACCCGTCCCGGCGCTTGGAGACCTCGAGGTCTGCGTCTCGGTCGAACTCGTCGTACTCGCTCTCGATGTCACCGACGAGGCTGCGGCCCGTGAAGGGATGTGCGGTGGTTGCCATGCGGACGATGCTCACCCCGGCACGCGTCGGCGAGGTGAACGGTGTGTGTCGGTCCGTCGGCGCTCAGACGTCGAGGTCGTCGACGTCACCCTCGTCGTCGAGGGGTCCGTCGTCGCTGCCGACGGGCGAGACGGACGCCCCGGACGCCGGGTGCCCGAAGGCGTCCTCCACGTCGAGGTCGTCGAGGTCATCGACGCCGGCGGCGGACTCCGGGATGGTGGGCATGCGCGACAGGATCACACCGCGCGGTGAACACGGGGTGAAGTGGATCGGGCGCGGGCGGCTACTCGGCCGACGTCGGAGCCGGCGCGGGGCGACCGTGCTCACGCTCGAAGCGGGCGCGCTCCTCGGCCTCGACCTTGGCGTACGCGGCACGCTCGGTCCGGTCGGCACGCATGATCGCGCGCATCACGAACCAGAAGATCAGGCCGACGACGATGGTCGGCGTCAGGGCGAAGACGATCCCGCTTACGACTCCTTCAGGCACCCGAGCATCGTACCCCGGCGGACCGGGAGCTACTTGACCAGCGGGAACAGGATCGTCTCGCGGATGCCCAGGCCCGTGATCGCCATGAGCAGGCGGTCGATCCCCATGCCCATGCCGCCCGACGGGGGCATCGCGTGCTCCAGGGCCCGCAGGAAGTCCTCGTCGACGCGCATCGCCTCGAGGTCACCGCCGGCCGCGAGCTTCGCCTGCTCGACGAACCGCTCCCGCTGCACGACCGGGTCGACGAGCTCCGAGTACGCCGTGCCGAGCTCGAAGCCGCGGACGTACAGGTCCCACTTCTCGACGACGCCCGGACGGGTGCGGTGCTGCCGGGTGAGCGGCGAGGTGTCGACCGGGAAGTTCATCACGAAGGTCGGGCGGTCGAGCGAGTCGATGACGAAGTGCTCCCAGAGCTCCTCGACGTACTTGCCGTGCGTGGCGTGGGCGACCTCGACGCCCTCGGCCTCGGCGAGCGCCTGCAGCTCGGACAGCGGGGTCTCCGGGGTGATCTCGCGCCCCGCGGCCTCGGACAGCGAGCCGTACATGTCGATGCGGGGCCACTCGCCACCCAGGTCGTAGGTGCTGCCGTCGGGCAGGGTGACCTCGAGCGCTCCACCGGTGACCGCGCGGGTCGCGTTCTGCACGAGCTCCTGCGTCAGGTCGGCCATCTGCTCGTAGTTGCCGTACGCCTGGTACGCCTCGACCATCGCGAACTCGGGCGAGTGCGACGAGTCGGCACCCTCGTTCCGGAAGTTGCGGTTGATCTCGAACACCCGGTCGATGCCACCGACGACGGCGCGCTTCAGGAACAGCTCGGGTGCGATGCGCAGGAACAGCTCGGTGTCGAAGGCGTTCGAGTGCGTCACGAACGGTCGGGCCGAGGCGCCGCCGTGCTGGGTCTGCAGCATCGGGGTCTCGACCTCGAGGTACTCGTGCGCGGTGAAGGTCTGGCGGAGCGAGGCCATCACGGCGGCGCGGGCACGCACGGTGGCGCGGGCCTCGTCGCGGACGATGAGGTCGAGGTAGCGCTGGCGGACCCGCGTCTCCTCGTTGAGCTCGTTGTGCAGGTTCGGCAGCGGCAGGATCGCCTTCGCCGCGATCGCCCAGTCGTCGACCATGATCGACAGCTCGCCGCGGCGCGAGGAGATCACGCGGCCGTGCACGAACACGTGGTCGCCCAGGTCGACGAACTCCTTCCAGCGGGCGAGGGACTCGTCCCCCACCTCGGCCAGGGAGACCATCGCCTGGATGCGCGAGCCGTCGCCGGACTGCAGGGACGCGAAGCAGAGCTTGCCGGTGTTGCGCGAGAACACCACACGACCCGCGATGCCCACGACGTCCTGGGTCTCCTCGCCGGTCTCCAGGTGCGCGTACTGCTCGCGCACGGCCGGGATCGTCGTGGTGATGGGGAGCTCGGCGGGGTACGCCTCGATGCCCGACTCCAGCAGCTTCGCCCGCTTGTCGAGCCGGACCTGTCGCTGCTCGCTGGTCTCCTGCTCGGCCAGTGCGGCGGCGTCGGCGATCGCGGTGTCGGGGGTGACGGTCTCGTCGGTCATGCGGGTGCGGCTCCGATGGTCGTGGGGGTCGGGGGAAATGCTACCCGCGCCGCGGTCCCGCAACCGTCCTCGCCCGGCCGACAGTCTCCGCCCCCTCGGCAGAACTGAGCGGTGGGTCCCGACCACCACGGGCTGCCGGGCGGCGGGGCTGCCAGGCTGCCGGAGCCGAGACCGCGGTCACGACTCCCCGCCCGCACCACGCCCACCGGTCACAACCCGTCGGCTCGAGCGCGCGCTGCCGACGGTTCATGACCGCTCGGGCGAACTGAGCGGGGAGTCGTGACCACCCGGAGTAGCCGAGCCCGCCGAAACAGGAGCCGAGACCGCGGTCACGACTCCCCGCCCGCACCACGCCGAGCGGTCACGACCCGTCGGCTCGAGCACGCGCAACCGACGGTTCATGACCGCTCGGGCGAACTGAGCGGGGAGTCGTGACCACCCGGAGTAGCCGAACCTGCCGAAACAGGAGCCGAGACCGCGGTCGCAACACCCCGCCCGCACCACGCCCACCGGTCACGATCCGTCGGCTTGAGCACGGGCAACCGACAGGTCGTGACCACTCGGGCGAACTGAGCGGGGAGTCTTGACCTCTCGAGCGCCCGGCCCCGACTTCCGACCCGAAGCTCCCCGGCCCCGCACCGCCCCCGAACCGCTAGAGCGTCGACTGCCCGTCGGCGGCGGTGAGCGCGTTGTCGACGGCGGAGCGGACGAGCGCACCGAGGACACGTCCGGGGTGTTCGACGCCGATGCCGGACAGGGTGCCCGCCGACTGGTCGACGATCGCGGTCGAGAAGCTCACGGCGGCCCGCACGGCATCGGCGTACGCGGGCCGGTCCGCCTCGGCGACGACGAACGGTT
>Ga0308157_10000223_pt1 | contig 220637 bp, 204 predicted proteins | sample PhyBR1_FD_201035 | JGI IMG/M metagenome (GOLD analysis project Ga0308157, IMG submission 201035) | Phyllosphere microbial communities from UC Gill Tract Community Farm, Albany, California, United States - DLSLB.R1 | ecosystem: Host-associated > Plants > Phyllosphere > Unclassified | place... | reverse complement strand
ATAGTAGGGGAACGGTTCCCCGGAGCACCGACGAGAGAAGACGACGATGAAGTACATGCTGATCATGCGCGGCACCGACGAGGCGTACGCGGAGTACAAGAAGATCCCGTTCGAGCAGGTCATCAACCAGATGGGCGCGTATAACGAGTCGATGATCAACGCGGGGGTGCTCGTCGCCGGCGACGGCCTCGCCGAGGACATGAGCAAGAACTTCGTGGTCGAGTTCGGCGGCGAAGAGCCGGTCGTCACCGACGGCCCCTACGGCGAGACCCACGAGCTGTTCAACGGCTTCTGGATCATCGAGGTGTCCAGCAAGGACGAGGCCGTGGAGTGGGCGCGACGCGCACCTCTCATCGCGGGCAACAAGCTCGAGGTGCGCCGCGTGACCGACGAGACCGACTTCGCGGCGTTCGCCGACAACGAGTACATCCAGAAGGAAGAGGGCTGGCGCGAGGAGCAGGCCGAGCGCTGACCGCCGGATGGAGGACGCCGGGCGCAGAGTCGCCGTCGGAATCTCCGCGGTGGGTGCGAACCTCCGACTCCGCCCACGCGCAGCACGAAAAGGGGCCGAGGGCGAACCCCCGACCCCGTCGCGAAAGATGCCTCAGGCTGCGGGGACCTCGGCGGGAGCGGTGCGCTTCGCGAGGGTCACGAGCGCCTCGATGATCGAGCGCAGGAACGCGGCCGTGCCCTCGTCGGTGACGGTGCCGTCCTCTTCGAACAAGCCGGGGGTCGACTGGATGTAGCCCTCGGGCTGACCGAGGACGAGGGCGTTGTAGTGCAGGAGCACGGCGCGCAGGTGCTGCTGCCCGGCGGCGGTGGCGATGCCGCCCTGCGAGGTGCCGATGACGGCGGTGGGCTTGTCGTTGAAAGACGCCTCGCCGTAGGGGCGGGCCGACCAGTCGAGGGCGTTCTTGAGCACGCCCGGGATCGAGCGGCTGTACTCGGGGGTCACGACGAACATGGCGTCGGTGTCTTCGATGGCCTTCTTGAACTGCGTCGCGACCTCGGGGAAGTTCCCGTCGTAGTCGGGCGAGTAGAAGGGCAGGTCTTTGATCGGGATCTCCTTCAGCGTCACTCCCTCGGGAGCGACCTTCTCGAGTGCCTTCGCCAGACGGCGGTTGATCGAGGTGCTGGAGATGCTGCCGACGATGTAGCCGATCGTGTAGTCGGTCACGATGATCCTCTTTCTGGACGACGGGGGGCGCCGGGCGCCCGAACTCATTCACCTGCAAGCATCACGATCGAACCTGTATTCCCCCTCCTCTTGACTCCGCCTCGCGGGGGATGCAGGTGTCGGCGGTCGGCTCTAGCGTGGAGGGATGCCACGGATCACGCGCGCACACCAGCGGAACGACATCGTGCTGGCCGTGGTGCTGCTGCTCGGCGGTCTGCTCAGCGCGGTGCTGTCGTCGGTCTCGGGCCTCTACGGCGACCAGCAGGCGTCCCTCGCCCTTGCGGTGGGGTACGTCTTCGTGCTCGCCGCGCCGATCGCGTTCCGCCGGCGGTGGCCCTCGGTCGTGGCCGTGATCGTGTCGCTCGCGTACTTCCTGGCCGTCACCCTGCGCATCCCCGAGATCTACGCCGGGAACATCGCGATGTTCATCGCCCTGTACACGGTCGGCGCGTGGGAGACGAGCCGTCGCCGCGCGACGATCGTCCGCATCGCCATCATCATCGGCATGTTCGCGTGGCTGTTCGTGGTCATGTTCCAAGACGCCACGCAGCCCGTCGACGGGCTGGCCGAGGGGGCGTTCTCGCGTGCCGGAGCGTTCTCTCCCTTCGTCGCATACCAACTGCTCATGATCGGCATCAACGCCCTCTTCTTCGGGGGCGCCTATTACTTCGGCGACCGCTCTTATCAGCAGATGCGCGAGCGCGTGGCCCTCGAGGAGCGCACCGCGGAGCTCGAGTCCGAGCGCGAAGTGACCGCGGCGCAGGCCGTGGCTCTGGACCGCGTCCGCATCGCCCGCGAACTGCACGACGTCGTCGCCCATCACGTGTCGCTCATGGGGGTTCAGGCGGGCGTCGCCCGCTCGCTGCTGACCCGCGACCCCGACGCCGCTCGAGAGACGCTCTCAAGCGTCGAGAGTTCGGCGCGCACCTCGCTGCACGAGCTGCGCCAGCTGCTCGAGACGCTGCGGGCCCCCGGTTCCGATCCCGCCCCCGACACCGCGCCCACCACGCACGGCCTCACCTCGGTAGGGGCGCTGGTCGACGACGCCACCGCCGCCGGCCTCCCCACGACGTTCACCGTCGTCGGCGAGCCCCCGTGCGATCCGCCGCCGCTCGTGCAGGTCAACCTCTACCGGATCGCCCAGGAGGCACTGACGAACGCTCGCCGCCACGCGGGCCCCGACGCCACGGCCGACGTGCGCCTGCGGTTCGAACCGGATGCCGTCGAGCTCGAGATCTCGAACACTGGACGCCGCGGCTCGTCGACGCCGGGACTCGGTCAGCTCGGCATGCGCGAGCGCGCCGCGGTGTCGGGAGGGACGATCGAGATCGGGCCACGCTCCCGTGGCGGGTACCTCGTGCGCGTCCGCGTGCCCCTCGCCGCGGCGGAGGTGGCGCATGTCTGAGCTGCGCGTTCTCTTGGTCGACGACCACGCCATGATGCGGGCGGGATTCCGGACGATCCTGTCGCTCGAGCCCGACATCGACGTCGTGGGTGAGGCGGCATCCGGCGTGGAGGCCCTCGCCGCCGCGGCCCGTCTGCGACCCGACGTCATCTGCATGGACGTGCAGATGCCCGACATGGACGGCCTCGAAGCGACGCGGCAACTGACCGCCGATCCCGCGTCGGATGCGGCGGTGCTCATCGTCACGACCTTCGACCGGGACGACTACCTTTTCGCGGCACTGTCCGCCGGGGCCAGCGGCTTCCTGCTCAAGAACGCGGGACCGGAGGAGCTGGTGTCGGCCGTCCGGATCGTCGGATCCGGCGATGCTCTGCTCGCCCCCGAGGTCACCCGCCGGGTCATCGAGCGTTTCGCGACCCGTGACGCCGAGGTGCCTGCATCCCCTCCCTCCGCCACGATCGAACCGCTGAAGACGAGCGAGCCGCTCACCGAGCGCGAGAGCGAGGTGCTCTCCCTCGTCGCCGAAGCGCTCAGCAACGCCGAGATCGCCGCGCGCCTGTTCATCGGCGAGGCGACGGTGAAGACGCACGTGTCGAACGTGCTGCAGAAGCTCGGCGCGCGCGACCGCGTGCAGGCCGTGGTGCTGGCGCACCGGCACGGCCTGGCCTGACCGGCGGCGCTGTCGAGCGCCGCTCCCGCATCGAGATGACCCGCGATCCGCGAGTTCGTCCACCGTTCGGCGGCATCCCGGGTCGTCTCGACGGACGCGGACGACCTCGGCGGCGCAGTAGCGGGCCGCACCCCCTCCCCCTCACGGTGGAGCCGCAGAACCGCCCCGCGGCGGAGGTGGCGCGGCGTCCCCCTCCCTAGCGTGGGAGACATCGAGAAGAAGGGATGGATCGTGCTCCATCTGGACGGCATCACCAAGAGCTACGGCGGACGCCGCGTGCTCGACGGCGTGGGCTTCGACGTCGCCCCCGGGCGCCTCACGGGCTTCGTCGGCGGCAACGGCGCGGGAAAGACCACGACCATGCGCATCGCGCTGGGCGTGCTCGGCAAGGACGCGGGCACCGTCGAGCTGAACGGCGCGGCGGTCACCACCGCCGACCGGCGCCGCTTCGGCTACATGCCCGAGGAGCGCGGGCTGTACCCGAAGATGAAGGTGGCCGAGCACATCGCCTACCTCGCGCGGCTCCACGGCTTCGGTAAGGCCGAGGCGACCCGCAAGGCGGCGACGCTCCTCGAGCGCCTGGGCCTCGGCGAGCGCCTCGGCGATCTCATCGAGACGCTCTCGCTCGGCAACCAGCAGCGCGCGCAGATCGCCGCCTCGCTCGTGCACGAGCCCGAGGTGCTGATCCTCGACGAACCCTTCTCGGGTCTCGACCCGCTCGCGGTCGACGTGGTGGCCGGCGTGCTGCAGGAGAAGGCCGCCGACGGCGCGGCCGTGCTCTTCTCGTCGCACCAGCTCGACGTCGTCGAGCGCCTCTGCGACGACCTCGTCATCATCGCCGACGGCACGATCCGCGCGAAGGGGAGCCGCGAAGGCCTCCGCGCCGAGCACGCGACCCACCGCTACGAGCTGGTCTCGCGCGGCGACACCGGGTGGCTGCGCGACGAGCCCGGGGTGCAGGTGATCGACTTCGACGGCGGATACGCCCTCTTCGACGCCGACGATGACCTCACCGCCCAGCGTGTGCTGCGCGACGCGGTCGGCCGCGGCGACGTCGCCAGCTTCTCCCCGCAGCGTCCCACCCTGGCCGAGATCTTCAAGGAGGTCATCCAGTGAGCACCCTGACCACCACCCCTCCCCCCTCGTCGGCGAAGCCGGCACCCCACCGCGCGCCGGGTGAACTGCACAGCATCTGGCTGGTCGCCGAGCGCGAGATCGGCTCGAAGCTGCGCAGCAAGGCCTTCGTCATCTCGACCGCGATCCTCATCGTCGCCGCTCTCGCGTCGGTGCTCTGGGGTGGTTTCACCGCCTCGAACGCCAGCGCCAGCGGCATCCCCGTCGCCGTCACCTCGCAGACGCAGAGCGATGTGTCGGGTCTCGACGGGCTCGAGGTGACGGTCGCCGACAGCGATGACGCCGCGCGCGCGCTCGTGGCGGACGGGACGGTGGATGCCGCCCTGGTCTCGGGATCGTCGGAGTCGGCGTTCGACTTCACTGTCGTGGTGAAGGACAGCGTCCCCTCGACGCTCCTGCAGATGCTGAGCGACACTCCGCCGGTAGACCGCCTCGAGCCCGGGTCGAACGCCGCCGACGTGCTGCGGTACTTCATCGCGCTGGCCTTCGGCATCGTCTTCCTGATCGCGGCGACGACCTTCGGCGGGACGATCGCGCAGAGCGTGGTGGAAGAGAAGCAGACGCGCGTGGTCGAGATCCTCATCTCGGCGATCCCCGTGCGGGCTCTGCTCGCGGGCAAGGTGCTCGGCAACACGATCCTCGCGATGGCCCAGATCGTTCTGCTCGCCGCCGTCGCGGTCGTGGGACTGGCCGTCACCGGCCAGGCCGGGGTGCTCGACGCTCTCGGCGCCCCGATCGCGTGGTTCGCGATCTTCTTCCTGTTCGGCTTCGTCCTTCTCGCGGCACTGTTCGCCGCGGCGGCGGCGATGGTCTCGCGCCAGGAGGACATCGGGGCGACGACCACCCCGATCACCATGCTGATCATGGCGCCGTACTTCCTCGTGATCTTCTTCAACGACAACCCCGTCGTGCTGACGATCATGTCGTACGTACCGTTCTCGGCGCCGGTGGGGATGCCGCTGCGCATGTATCTGGGTGACGCGCAGTGGTGGGAGCCCGTGCTGTCGCTCCTCGTGCTGCTGGCCTCGTGCGTGCTCGCGATCGGCGTCGCCGCGCGCATCTACCGCAACTCGCTGCTGCGCATGGGGGCGCGCGTGAAGCTCGGCGAGGCTCTGCGGGGCTGACCGGTTCGGGTCCGGTCAGCGGGCGGGTGGATGCTGCGGCTTCGGCATCCACCCGCCCTTTTCGTCGTCGTGATGCAGCGTCGTTAGGCTCGATGACATGCTGCGCCTGCTCGCTTTCCTCGCGCTCGGAGCCGTCCTCGGCGGTCTCGCGGTAGCCGCCATCGGGGATCAGGAGGCGGGCTTCGGGATCTTCGGGTTCGCCCTCCCGGTCTTCATCATCTCGACCGTCCTCGTCAGGGTCACCAAGTCGCTCTCCCCCGCACTCCCCTCGCCGGCAGCGGTCACCGCGGCCCGTGACGCTCGCCGTCTCGGGCGCGCGCGCATCGACGGGATCCGTCAGACCGGCACCCTCGTCAACGACCAGCCGGTGTGCGAGATGGACGTCACCGTGATCGCTCTCGACGGCGGCGCATGGGCGACCACCCTCCGTCGGATCGTCCCTCTGATCGAGCTCGCCGCGTATCAGCCGGGCCTCGAGCGCGACGTCGTGATCCTGCTCGACGGCGGCCCCGAGGTCGTCTTCGCCGACGGCGAGCTCTCCCCCACCGAACGGGAGCGACTCGTCGTGCCGGCACGATCCGCGGTCGAGGTCCGGCCGATCGAGGCGGGAACCCGCGTCCGCAACGGACGCCGGAGCGGCCCCCTGCTCGGCGTGGGTCGTCGCGGACGGCCGTGGCGCTTGGCCCTGTTCGCGGTGGCGACGATCGTGGCCGCGACCGCGGTCCTGCTGCCCTATCGCGATGGCATCGCCCTCACGGTCGCGGCGTGGCAGGACGGCCGCTGGAGCGCCGACATGCGCACCCCCGACTCGCTGCAGACGGCGAAGCGCGCCCTGCAGGCCGAGATCGGCCACGATCAGGTGGTCTCGATCGTCGTGACTCCGGATGCCGTGATCGTCGACGCCCCGATCCGCGCCGGGGAACAGGCGACCGACGAATGGACCTTCCGCGCGGGGCGTGTCACCCACGACGGAGCCGCGCTGAGCCAACCCCGTGTCGCCCAGGAGCAGTTCCCGTGGAGCGACCTCGCGCTCGACCGGGTGTGGCCCGCCCTTCAGGAGGCCTCGGACCAGAGCGGCCTCCCGATCGGAGGCGCGCCGGTCTCGATCAGGCGCACGAGCGACGGCGATATCGAGAGCCCCACGTTCAACGAGAGCGTGGGGGTTCCGGACATCTCGTTCGGACTCAGCGATGACTACCGCAGAGCGTCCTTCACCCTCTCGGCGGACGGGAGCCGGCTCACACCGATCGGGTGAACCCGGTCACTCGTCGAGGACGGCGAGCACGTTGCCCGCCGGATCGCGGAACCACGCGATGAGCGGACCGCCCTCGCGCATGATCCCGCGCGAATCGGTGGGGAACTCGGCGTCCTCGTAGATCTTCGTCTCGACGCCGCGCGAGCGCAGGTCGTCGACGGCCGCCTCGACGTCGACCACCGGGAAGTTGAGCACGGTGAACGACGCGGGCTCGTGGTGAGGCTTGCCGTAGACGAGGACGCGCCCTCCGGAGCCCAGATGGAGCGTGAGGAACCCCGACCCCTCGAGCACCTCCACCCGCAGCCCGAGGGTGTCCGCGTAGAAGCGGTGAGCGGCCTCGAGGTCGTCGACCGCGAACCCCGGAAAAGCGCCGTCGGCACGGAACACGATATTCTCCTTCGCTATTGCGCCACGTAGGCCGTGACGCTCGGTGACAGACGGATCGGGATGCCGGTGACGTCGGAATCGTCAGGGTCGCCGATCGCGACAGTCAGACTCTCGTCGACGCCGAAGATCGCGGCCCCTTCTTGCGCTCCGCTCGCGCACCCGGCCGACCACGGACGGTTGTCGGTGGACGTGAAGGTCACGATGCAGCGCCCGTCCCCGTCATCGGGTTGGGCGAGGTAGATGCGGAAGTCGCTGACCGTGGCGATGTAGCGCGTGCTTCCGGCGTCGATCCCGCTGTCGCGCAGGATCTCGGCCGAGATGACGTCCTCGACCGTCTGCGGGAACGTCAATTCGGGAAGGGCCGCCGCCGCGGGGTCGGGGGTCGCCTCCGCGGTCGGTGCCGTGCTCGCCCCGATCGCGATGCCGACCCCGAGCACGACGAGGGCGCCGACGGCGGTCGCGACGATGCGGAGGAGGCGACGCGGCGGGGAGGAGGCGGCATCCGGGATCTCGGCGGGGGTGCGGTCCGGGTCGCCGTCCGGTGCCGACGTGCCAGGCTCGGAGAAGGCGTCGGCGCCAGAGGCTGTCGAGGCATCGGCTCGAGGGCCTACGGGGGACGAGGGCCGCGTTGGATCGAGCGCTCCGACGGGGGCGGGCGCCGCGGCCGCGACGGGGACGGCGGAGCGACGCGCGCGTTCCTCGAGTTCGGCGAGGCGCTCGATCATGTCAGGCGTCGCCGTGGCTCCCTCGGCCCCGTACACGCGCTCGCGCAGGCGGTGCAGCTCGACGTCGTCGTCCATGCGTTGACTCTAGGCCCGGGCCGGCGCGACCGGGCCCGACTCAGTCCTCGCGGGCGGGCGCCGTGGCGTCGAGCGCGTCGGCGGCGCCCACCAGAGCCAGGTGCGAGAGCGCCTGGGGGGTGTTTCCGGCCTGTCGACCGGTCGTCGGGTCGTATTCCTCGGAAAGCAGGCCGAGGTCGTTGGCGACGGCGGTCAACCGCTGCATGAGAGCGAGGGCCTCGTCGCGGCGCCCGCTGTGGGCGTACTGCCCGACCAGCCAGAACGAGCACGCGAGAAAGGGGTGCTCGTCGCCGGTGAGACCGTCGACACCCGTCGTCCGGTACCGCAGCAGCCAGCCGTCGGGCATGAGCGTCTGTTCCATGCGCGCCACGGTGGCGAGCATGCGCGGGTCGTCGTAGGCGCAGAAACCCACCTGCGGCAGCACGAGCAGCGAGGCGTCGACCTCGTCGGTGTCGAAGTGCTGGGTGAACCACCCGCCGGCGTGCACGCCGCGCGCGTCGATGTCGGCCCGAACCCGGTCGCGCAGGGTGCGCCAGGTCTCGACGTCGCCATCGCGCCCGCCCTCTTCGACGGCCCGGATGCCGCGGTCGAACGCGGCCCACACCATCGCCCGCGAGTGCGTGAAGAAATGCGGTTCGCCGCGCATCTCCCAGATGCCGAGATCGGGGCGATCGACCTCACCGGCCAGCTGGTCGAGGAGCGCGCGCTGCAGGGCCCACGAGAACGTCGTCTCTTCGACGCCGGCGTCACGAGCCGCCTCGAGGGCCACCATGACCTCGCCGATGACATCGGCCTGATATTGATCGACCGCGCCGTTGCCGATGCGCACGGGGGCCGCGCCCTCGTAGCCGGGAAGACTCGAGATCTCGCGCTCGGGAAGGTCGCGCTCACCCGCGACGCCGTACATGATCTGCACGTCTGCCGGATCGCCCGCGATCGCCCGCAGGAGCCAGTTGCGCCAGCGGTGGGCCGCGTCGAGGTACCCGTGATCGATGTACGCGCTCAGGGTGAGGGCGGCGTCGCGCAGCCAGACGTAGCGGTAGTCCCAGTTGCGCGAGCCGCCGAATGCCTCGGGGAGCGAGGTGGTCGCCGCCGCGACGATGCCGCCCGTCTCGGAGTGGGTCAGGGCGCGGAGCACCATGAGCGAGCGCGTGACGAGCGCCGCGTGCGTACCGGCCGACTGCACCCGATCGGCCCACGCGGCCCACCATTCGCGGGTGCGCTCGAGCGCGGCCTCGACGTTGAACGGTGCCGGCGGGTCCTGCCACGACGGCCCCCACGCCAGCACCGAGTCGACGCTGGCGCCCGCGACCGTCGTCCAGCGGCCGCGGTGGGCGGTGTCGACGGCGATGAGGCGGGGGCCCCGGAGGGTGACGGCGTCGGGTCCGGCGACGGCCAGGATGGCGTGCTCGTCGCCGCGGCCGACCTGGCGCACCCATGGCACGGCGCGGGCGTAATCGAAGCGGAGCCGCACCTCGCTGACGAAGTCGACCTCGCCCGACACCCCGACCACGCGGCGGATGAGCGCCTCGACACCCTCGTCGACCGGCATCGCGTCGTAGACGTCGGCGATTCCCGTCGCGGTCTCCCATCGCGTGACGAGGACGAAGGTGTCCCCGTCGTAGCGCCGGGTCGCCGTGGCCTCGGGGTCGGCCGGCCGCAGCGACCAGGCCCCGTGGGACTCGTCGCCGAGCAGGGCGCCGAACATCGACCCGCTGTCGTACCGCGGGAGGCACAACCAGTCGACGCTCCCGGCGGAAGAGACGAGAGCGGCGGATCGGCAGTTGCTGAGGACCGCGTAGTCCTCGATCGGAGTCGTCACCCTCGGATTGTGGCAGGTGCCGCCGACATCGTGGCCGAACATCGCGCTAGTGGCATCCATGCACCCGCTGCAAGCGGCACGGCGATGTCGCAACCGAGCGCTACGGTGGCCCCATGGCGGCGGACACCACCTTGATCATCCTGGGCGCTTCGGGCGACCTCACCTCTCGACTGCTCCTTCCGGCCCTCGGCCAGCTGCTCTCGCGCGAGCCGAAGCGATCGGTGCGTCTGCACGGCGCGGGCATGGAGGACTGGACCGACGAGCACTGGCGCGAGGTTGTGCGAAAGGCCTTCCAGACGATGGATGCCGATTCCGCGTTCGCCGCGGTCTCCGAGACGACGTACTCGAAGGCCGACATCACGACGGCCGGCGATCTGCAGAAGCTCCTCGACGACGCCGAGGGCCGGCCCGCGCTGTATTTCGCGGTGCCCCCGGCCGTCACCGAGAAGGCCTGCCTGGCGCTGAGCGATGTGACCATCCCCGAGGGCACGGTCTTGGCCCTCGAGAAGCCGTTCGGCACCGACGAGGCGAGCGCTCACACGCTCAACAAGCAACTGGCGACCCTCGTGCCCGAGGACCAGGTGTTCCGCATCGACCACTTCCTCGGCCGCTCGACCGTGCTGAACCTGCTCGGAACGCGCTTCGCGAACCGCATCATCGAGAGCGTCTGGTCGGCCGACGACATCGCGTCCATCCGCATCGACTTCCCCGAAGCCCTCGGTCTCGAGGGCCGGGCCGGGTACTACGACGCCGCCGGCGCCCTGGTCGACATGATCCAGAGCCACCTGCTGCAGGTCATGGCGTTCGTCACGATGGAGCCCCCGGCATCCCTCGATCAACTCGATCTGCGCGACGCGACCTCGGCGGTCCTGCGTGCGACGCACGTCAAAGACGACGACCCCGTCGCGAACTCCCGCCGCGCCCGCTACACCGCGGGCGATGTGGGCGACCGCCACTTCCCCTCGTACGTCGACGAGCCGGGCGTCGACGCGTCGCGGGGGACCGAGACCCTGGCCGAGATGACCGTCGAAGTGCGCACGGCCCGCTGGCAGGGGGTTCCGATCCTGCTGCGATCGGGCAAGGCGCTCGGCGCGGGCGACCCGGCCGTCACGGTCGCGTTCAAGCCCGTGCGGCACCTCCCCGTCGGCTTCGTCGGCGAGAGCGAGCCGTCCGAGATGGTGTTCTCGCTCGGCCCCGACACGATCAGCCTGGGCCTGAACATCAACGGCGCCGACGACCCGCTCGACCTCGAGAGGGTGAACCTGTCGGCCCACCTCGGTGAGGGCGCCCTCAAGGCCTACGGCGAGGTGCTCTCGGGCATCCTCGACGGAGACGCCATGCTCGCCGTCCGCGGCGACGCGGCAGAGCAGTGCTGGCGCATCGTGCAGCCCGTCATCGACGCGTGGCGCAAGAACGAGGTGCCTCTCGACGAGTACCCGGCGGGCACCGCGGGACCGTCGTTCTGGAACGACTGACCGGTCCGCGGCACGCCGCGATCGCCCGGTGCCGCGCCTGAGAGTCCGCTGCTCATCAGAGACGCATAAGGTCACACGGGAACACGTCGCCCGGCAACGGCGTTCACTGGTGCGGGTCAACGGCGTCCCGCATCAGTCCCCGTTCTCAGGAGAACCCATGTCTCTCACGCTCGACCGCACCGCCCCCACCGACGCTCCCATCCTCGACGTGCTCGCCGAGCGCTGGAGCACCCGTGTCTTCGACCCCGAAACGCCGATCGACGAAGCCGCTCTGCGCTCCGCCCTCGAGGCCGCCCGCTGGGCCCCCTCGGGCATGAACTTCCAGCCGTGGCGCTTCATCGTCGCGCGCCGCGGCACCGCCGCACACGAGAAGGTCGTCTCGGCTCTCATGGGCTTCAACCAGGCCTGGGCGCCCGACGCCGGCGCCCTCCTCGTGGTCCTCGCCGAAACCGAGACCGAAGACGGCGAAGCGCGCACCTGGGCGCTGTACGACAGCGGCCAGGCCGCCGCGCACTTCACCGTGCAGGCGCACGCCGAGGGCCTCTCGACCCACCAGATGGGCGGCTTCGTGGCCGACGACCTGCGCGCCGCCTTCGACATCGAGGCGCGCTTCACCCCGGTCACCGTGATCGCTGTCGGCGCGCTCGGCGATGTCGACGCGGCCGAAGAGGGCCTGCGTCAGCGTGAGCTCGCTCCTCGCCAGCGCCGCACGGTCGAGGAGTCGCTGCTCGTCGACGACTGAGCCCCGGCATCCCGCTCGAAGAACGCCGTCTCGAGGGGGCACGCACCATCGCGTCGTGTCTCACTCGGGGCGGCGTTCCTCGTGAGCGCCCGTCAGGACGGGCGGAGGAGTGGCCGGACCGTGCCGGAGCGGCTTCCTTCGACGCGCCGTCACTTTCGCGGAGGACGCGTCGGCTCTCGGAACGCCCGCTCAGCGCTCCACGAGCACCCCGTCGGCGTCCGCCCACACGTGGCGTCCCGGCGCGAAGACGACCCCCGCGATGGTCACCGTCACGTCGACCTCACCCGCGCCGTCCTTCGCGCTCTTGCGGGGGTTCGAACCGAGCGCCTTGACCCCCAGGGGCAGCTCGGCCATCGCCGCGCGGTCGCGGATCGCCCCGTTCACGATGACCCCCGCCCACCCGTTGTCGACCGCGGACGCGGCGATGAGGTCGCCCACGAGCGCCGACTCGAGCGAACCGCCGCCGTCGACCACCAGCACGGATCCGTCGCCGGGGGTCGCGAGCACTCTCTTGACCAGCGCGTTGTCGCGGTGGCAGCGGACCGTGCGGATCGGCCCGTCGAAGGCGACGTGCCCGCCGAGGTCGATCATCGGGAGAGAGAGCGAATCGAGCTCGTCGCCGCGCTCGTCGTACAGGTCGGCCGTTGCGATCGTCATGGCGCCAGGCTAACCGGGCCGGTACGTCAGAAGAGGGGATGCTGTGGTGGCATCCCCTCTTCTGGACGGGTTCTACTCGACGATCTCGGCCTCGATTACGTCGTCGTCTCCGGGTTCTTCCGTGGCGGGACCGGTGCTCACGAGCATGAGCGAGTCACCGTCGCTGGCCACATCGACCCGCACGACGTCTCCGTCGCGCACCGAGCCGGCCAGGATCGCCATCGCGAGGCGGTTCTGGATCTCGGTCTGGATGAGGCGCCGCAGCGGACGGGCGCCGTACACCGGGTCGTAGCCGCGCTCGGACAGCCACGACCGGGCGTCGGGGGTGACCGCCAGGCTCAGTCGGCGCTCGCGAAGACGCTTGTGCAGTGCGTCGACGGCGAGCTCGACGATCTGCGCGAGGTCGTCCTGGCTCAGGGCCTGGAAAATCACGATGTCGTCGAGACGGTTCACGAACTCGGGCTTGAACGCCTGACGGACGAGTGCCTGCACCTGCTCGCGCTTGGTGTCCATCGACAGGGTCGGGTCGATGAGGATGGGCGACCCGAGGTTCGAGGTGAGCACGAGGATGACGTTGGTGAAGTCGACGGTGCGGCCCTGACCGTCGGTCAGTCGGCCGTCGTCCATGACCTGCAGCAGCACGTCGAAGACCTCGGGGTGCGCCTTCTCGACCTCGTCGAGCAGCACCACCGAATAGGGCCGACGGCGCACGGCCTCGGTCAGCTGGCCGCCCTGCTCGTAGCCGATGTACCCCGGAGGGGCACCGACCAGGCGCGAGACGGAATGCTTCTCGCCGTACTCCGACATGTCGATGCGCACCATGGCGTGCTCGTCGTCGAAGAGGAAGTCGGCGAGCGACTTCGCCAGCTCGGTCTTGCCGACACCGGTCGGGCCGAGGAACAGGAACGATCCGACCGGTCGGTGCGGGTCGCTGATGCCCGCGCGCGAGCGACGAACGGCGTCGGACACCGCCTTCACGGCGTCCCGCTGTCCGATCAAGCGCCGGCCGAGCTCGCGCTCGAGGTTGAGCAGCTTCTCGGTCTCGCCCTGCAGCAGGCGTCCCACCGGAATGCCCGTCCACGCCGCGATGACGGCCGCGATGTCTTCGTCGGTGACCTGATCGTTGACCATGCGGTCGCCCGCGGGCTCTTCGCGTTCGGCGACCATGAGCTCGCGCTCCAGCGCCGGGATCTCGGCGTACAGCAGTCGCGACGCCCGCTCGAGGTTGCCTTCGCGCTGCGCGCGCTCGGCGTCGACGCGAGCGGCATCCAGCCGGGTCTTCAGGTCGCCGACGCGGTTCAGCGAGGCACGCTCGCGCTCCCACCGGGCCTGCAGGTCGTCGAGCTTGGCCTGCTCGGCGCCGAGGGTCTCGCGGAGCGTGGCAAGGCGCTCCTTCGACGCGTCGTCCTTCTCTTTCTTCAGCGCGAGCTCTTCGAGCTTGAGGCGGTCGACGTGGCGACGCAGCTCGTCGATCTCGAGCGGCGCCGAGTCGATCTCCATGCGCAGGCGCGAGGCGGCTTCGTCGATCAGGTCGATCGCCTTGTCGGGCAGCTGACGGGCCGGGATGTAGCGGTTGGACAGGGATGCCGCGGCCACCAGCGCCGCGTCGGCGATCGCGACCTTGTGGTGCGCTTCGTAGCGCTCCTTCAGGCCGCGGAGGATCGCGACGGTGTCCTCCACCGTGGGCTCACCGACGTACACCTGCTGGAAGCGGCGCTCGAGGGCGGCGTCTTTCTCGATGAACTCGCGGTACTCGTCGAGCGTGGTCGCACCGATCAGGCGAAGCTCGCCGCGGGCGAGCATGGGCTTGAGCATGTTCGAGGCCGCGACCGAGCCCTCGCCGCCACCCGCACCCATGAGCACGTGCAGCTCGTCGATGAACGTGATGATGCGTCCGTCGGACTCGGTGATCTCTTTGAGGACGCTCTTGAGGCGCTCCTCGAACTGCCCGCGGTACATCGCACCGGCGACGAGGGCCGAGATGTCGAGCGAGACGAGTTCTTTGTTCTTGAGGCTCTCGGCGACGTCGCCCGCGACGATGCGCTGGGCGAGGCCCTCGACGACGGCCGTCTTGCCGACGCCGGGTTCGCCGATGAGCACGGGGTTGTTCTTGGTACGCCGGGTGAGCACCTGGCTGACGCGGCGGATTTCGCCGTCGCGCCCGATGACGGGGTCGAGCTTGCCCTGACGGGCCCGGTCGGTGAGGTTGATGCCGAACTGCTCGAGGGCGCTGCGCGCGTCCTCCTGCCCCGGCTGTTGCGTGGCGTTCATGTGGTCTCCTGGAAGCCTGGTCGCAAACTTGAGTTGCGTTGACTCAAGTTTAGCAGCGAGGCGGGCGGAGGGCAATGGATGCCGGGACCTCGGCCTCCCCGCGGACTCAGGCCGGGATCGGCTCGGCGGCCGCGACCGCAGCCTCGGTCTCGGCGGATCCGGACGCCGCCTCTCCCGCGCACGAGAAGCGCGCACGGTAGGCGGTCGGCGTCAGCCCCATCGCGCGGGCGAAGTTCTGCCTCAGCACCGCCGCGGACCCGAAGCCGCACTCCGCCGCGATCCGGTCCAGGCCGAGGTCGGTCTCTTCGAGCAGTCGCTGGGCGTGCAGCAGACGCTGGCGCGCGAGCCACGCCGCCGGGGTGGCCCCCAGGTCGGCCTTGAACCGCCGAGCGAAGGTGCGCGGCGACATGTGGGCGCGCGCGGCGAGCCGGTCGACCGAGAGCTCGGCATCCAGGTTCTGCAGCATCCACTCGGTCACCGGGGCGAGCGAGAGTGACGAGTCGACCGGAATGGGCGAGGCGATGAACTGCGCCTGCCCCCCATCGCGTTGGGGCGCCACGACCATGCGACGGGCGATGCGGTTGGCGAGCTCGGAGCCGAGCTCCTGCCGCAGCAGGTGCAGGCAGGCATCGAGCCCGGCCGCCGTCCCGGCACTGGTGATGATGCTGCCCGACTGCACGTAGAGCACGTCGGGGTCGACCTCGATGCGGGGATACATGCGCGCCATGGTGTCGGCGTAGCGCCAGTGGGTCGTCGCGCGTCTTCCGTCCAGAACACCGGATGCCGCGAGCACGAACGACCCGCTGCACACGCTCAACAGCCAGGCGCCGCGCTCGTGCGCCGCGCGGACGACCTCGATCACGCGGGGGTCGACGGCATCCCACTGCTCCCGGGGAATGGGCGCGAGCACGAGGATGTCGACATCGGCAGCCGCCTCGAGACCGTGCTCGACATTGATCGAGAACCCGATGTTCGAGGGGACCACGCCGGGGTCGGGTGCCACGATGCGGAAGTCGAAGTTGGGGATGCCGTCATCGCTGCGGTCGAGACCGAACGCCTCGCACGCGAGACCGAACTCGAAGGGGGCGAACCCCGGCTGGGTGACGACGGCGACCGATCGCATGGGAACCTCCGGCGTGGCAGAAATCGAACGGATGACGTCCATCATGCCACTCGTGGCCGGATTGCTCCACTCGTAGCTTTTCGGTCATGGCTTACTTCATCGCTCTCGGCATCCTGGCCGTCGCCGGCATCGTCGGAACCGTGTGGCTCGTCCGCACCGACGGGTACGGACGGATCCCCACCGACCCGCGCCGCGTTCGCCCCCGCCGGTCAGCCGCTCCGCGAACACGACGGCGGGCGGCGCGAGAGTCACGCCGTTCCGGGATGCCGACACCCCGGCGCGTCACCGAAGCCCCCGCCGTTGTTCTCGCGGCGTCGGCGAAGCCGAGTCAGCGCCCCGCGGCGACCGCGCGCGCGTACACGTCGACCATCGCCGCCGTCCGCGAGGACTGACGGAACCGTTCCGCAATCGACGGGTCGGGCACGGCCGGAGTGCCCGCGACGATCTCGGCCGCAGCGGTACGGAGAGCCTCGGCGAGGGCGGGGACCGTGGCATCCGTCACCGCCCACACCCCCGAGCCCAGTTCCGCCGCGATGTCGGGGTCGCTCACCACGGCCGGGGTTCCAAGCGAGGCCGCTTCGAACACGGTCATGCCCTGCGTCTCGAAACCGATCGAGGTCTGCACCACCGCGTCGGCGTCGGCGAGACGCCGAAGCGTCTCTGTGTACGGCAGTCGCCCCGCGAAGATGATGGACGCCGCGGGCGACGACCGCTCGACGAGGCGACGCGCGGCGCGAAGCTGAGCCCCGCCACCGACGATCTCGACCTCGGCCTCGATGCCCGAGGCGATGACCGCTTCGAGGAACGGCAGCAGACGCTTCTCGGGGCTCATGCGCCCGAGCCAGATGAAACGCGGTCGGCCCGGTCGGCGTTCCGACGCCTCGGCACTCAGGGCGGCGTCGAGCACGTCGTCGTCGATGCCGTTCCAGATCACGTCGACGGCCTCGGCGACGCCGTGCGCCTCGAGGCGGCGGGCGAAGTGGCTCGACGGTGCCGTGACCGCTCGCGAAAGTCGGGCCAGCTGACGCAGGAACGCCCACCCGTCCGCCGGTCCGCGCGACGGACCCGGGCTTTCGCGCGGACCCCGGGGCGACGTGCCCGAGGCGGCTGCTCCCCCGCGAGCTCCAGTGCGGGCCTCGGCGCCCCCCGGCAGCACCCGCCGCGCCCAGGCGTTGAGCGCGCGCAGCACGAGCCCCGGGAACGGCGCGGTCGCCTCGATCCCCACGTCGACGCGGTTGTGCATCGTGTGCACGACGGGTAGCCCGTGGCGCGCGGCGTACCGGTGGCCGATGAACGCCCCCCAGAAGTCCGCCTGCACGTGCACGACATCGACGGGGAGTCGCGCACCCATCTCGGCATCCAGGAAGCGATCCGTCCGGACACCCGGCCAGGTGAGGGCGTACTCGCGGTCGGGGGTGATCGCGATCGACGGAAGGTCGAGGTAGGCCGCATCACCGCCGCTCTCGCGGTGCGGGCGCGGCGCGACGACCGTGACCACGTGTCCCGCGCGCTCGAGGAAGCGCTTCTGCAAGCGCATCGACACCTGCGCGCCGCCGAGCGACTCGAGATGCTGGTCGGCGAACATCACGACGTGCACGGGTTACTCCGGCAGAGGTCGACCGCGGTACAGCGCCTCGAAGGTGTCGAGCGTCCGGGTGATGTCGTGCACGGCGACCGCGTCGAGCGACGCCTGCTGCATGCGCGTGCGCTCCTCGGGTGCGGCCGTGAGCACGTCGGTCAGGCGCGCGGCGAGCTCGTCGGCGTCGCCCGGCTCGAAGAGGTAGCCGTTCTCGCCCTCGTGAACGAGGTGCGGGAGCGCCACCGCGTTCGCCGCGACGATCGGCAGACCGGAGGCCATGGCCTCCATCGTCGCGATCGACTGCAGCTCCGCGATCGAGGCGATGGCGAAGACGCTGGCTCGCGAGTAGAGCGTGCGCAGGTCTTCTTCGGACGCATGGCCGTGGAAGGTCACGCGCGACGCGACGTCGAGCTGCTGTGCGAGGGCCTCGAGCTTGGCGCGCTGGTCGCCGCCGCCGACGATGTCGAAGGTGACGTCGAGGGCGGGGTCGAGCTGCGAGAGGGCCTTCAGCACGACGTCGATGTGCTTCTCGGTCGTGAGGCGCCCCACGAAGAGGATGCGGTTCGCGTCGCGCGGGGTGAGGTCGGGGCGGTAGTTCGACCGGTCGATGCCACAGGAGATCGGGATGACCCCCGAGATGTCGATCGTCGACTCGAGAAAGTCCGCGGCCTTGCGCGTGGGCGTCGTGACCGCGCGCGTCATCTTGAACGTGCGCTCGGCGTCGGCCCACGCGAGCTTCACGAAGATGCGGTCGAGGAAGTCGGGGAGCGTGGTGAAGTCGAGGATGTTCTCGGCCATCACGTGGTTGGTCGCGACGACGGGGATGCCGCGCTTGCGCGCCTCGCGTGCGAGGCCCCGGCCGATGACGATGTGCGACTGGATGTGCACCACGTCGGGCTTGATCTCGTCGAGCAGGATGCGGGCGTAGTGCTTCGAACGCCACGGCAGCACGAAGGTCAGCCAGTCGTGCGGGAGGAAGCGGTACGCCGGAAGCCGGTGCATGGTCATCGGCTGGTCTTCGATGACCTCGGTCGCCGTGCCGGCGTTGCCGTGGCCCACGCTCGGGGCGGCGACGTGCACGTCGTGGCCGCGAGCGACGAGACCGGCGGCGAGTCGCTCGGCGAAGCGCGCGGCACCGTTCACGTGCGGGAGAAAGGTGTCGGCGCCGATGAGGATCCGCAAGGGGCGGTCGGGGGTGGGCACCGCGTCGAGGGCAGCCGAAGAGTCGGTCGACGCGGCGGACTCGGACGGATCGGAGGGCGTCGCAGGAGTGGTCACGAGGGGTGAGGCCTATCTATGCGGCGGTCGGTTCGCAGAGGCAGGTGCATGCGCCCGTCCACTGTACCCGAGCGGGTTTTGGGGCTCTGGGGCGCTCCACAGGTGTCGCACGGGCGGACCTGCACGGGGCCCGGCCCGGCGCCTCGCTGGACCCCGACACGACGAAGCCCGCTCGGCGGGAGACGGAGCGGGCTTCGAGACGGGGCGGGCGGGCGGCTTTACGGCTGTCCGTCGAGGCGCGCGTCGGGCGCGGGCACGCCCTGCGCCGGGCGCGGCGGGCCGTCGGTACCGGCCGCAGCGGGGACCTCGGATGCCGCGGCCGCCAGCGCCGACACCACCACGGCGTCGGCGGTGGCCGGGGTGCGCTGCGGGTCGCCGGTCGACGACGCCTCGGCCTCGGTCGCGTCGAGGTCGGCGGTCGCCTGCTCGAACTGCGAGCGGTAGAGGCGGTAGTACGCGCCCTCGGTCGAGATGAGCTCGTCGTGCGTGCCCTTCTCGACGATGTCTCCGTGCTCCATCACGAGGATGAGGTCGGCGTCGCGGATCGTCGACAGGCGGTGGGCGATCACGAACGACGTGCGCCCCTCGCGCAGCGCCGCCATAGCCTGCTGGAGCAGCAGCTCGGTGCGGGTGTCGACCGACGAGGTGGCCTCGTCGAGGATCAGCACCGAGGGGCGGGCGACGAACGCCCGCGCGATCGTGATGAGCTGCTTCTCTCCCGCCGAGACGTTGGCGGCGTCTTCGTCGAGCACGGTGTCGTACCCCTCGGGCAGGGAGTGCACGAACTGGTCGACGCGCGTGGCGACGGCGGCCTCGACGATCTCTTCGTCGGTGGCGCTCTCGCGCCCGTAGCGGATGTTGTCGCGGATGGATCCGGCGAACAGCCACGGGTCCTGCAGGACCATTCCGGTGCGCGAGCGCACGTCGTCGCGACGGAGTTCGGCGATGTCCTGCCCGTCGAGCAGGATGCGCCCGCCGTCGAGCTCGTAGAACCGCATGATCAAGTTGACCAGCGTGGTCTTGCCCGCACCGGTCGGACCCACGATGGCGACCGTTTGACCGGGTTCGACGCGGAACGACAGGTCGGTGATCAGGGGGCGATCGGGCGTGTACGAGAACCGGACGTTCTGGAACTCGATGACGCCGCGTCCCTCGGAGTGGGTCGGCGCGTCATCGGCATCGGGCTCCTGCTCGTCGGCGTCGAGCAGGGCGAAGACGCGCTCGGCGGAGGCGGTACCCGACTGCACGACCGCGGCCATGCCGCCGAGCTGCGACAGCGGCTGCGTGAACTGCTGCGAGTACTGGATGAAGGCCTGTACATCGCCGAGGCGGATCTGCCCGCCGGCGACCATGAGGCCGCCGAGCACGGCAATGCCGACGTAGGTGAGGTTTCCGACGAACATCATGCCGGGCATGATCATGCCCGAGAGGAACTGCGCCTTGAAGCTCGCCTGATAGAGCTCTTCGTTCTCGGCCTCGAACTTCTCGCGGGCGTCCTTCTCGCGGCCGTACACCTTGACCAGGGCGTGACCCGAGAACGACTCTTCGACGCGGGCGTTGAGGCGGCCGACCTTCTTCCACTGCTCGCCGAAGGCCTTCTGCGACTTCGGACCGATGACACCGAAGATCACCGCCATGAGCGGCAGCGAGACGAGGGCGACGAGAGCCAGCTGCCACGAGATGGTGAACATCATGACGAGCACGCCCACCACGGTGAGCACCGACGTCAGCGCGCTCGAGAGCGATTGCTGCATCGTCTGCGTGATGTTGTCGATGTCGTTGGTGACGCGCGAGATCAGCTCTCCGCGCTGCACGCGGTCGAAGTACGACAGCGGCAGGCGGTTGATCTTGGCCTCGACGTCTTCGCGCAGACGCCACATCGTGCGGACCATGATGACGTTGATGACGTACCCCTGGATCCACGACAGCAGCGACGAGCCGACGTAGATCGCGAGCACCGTCACGATCACGATGCGCAGGGCGTCGAAGTCGACCCCCGCACCGACGGAGAAGTTGCTCATCGCTCCGACGATGTTGGCGATGTCGTTCTGCCCGGCGGCCCGCAGGGCGTCGACCACCTCGGCCTGCGAGGTGCCGGCGGGGAACTGCTGCGCGAGTCCCTTCGAGACCACGCCTTCGAAGATGATGTTGGTCGCGTCTCCGAGGACGCGCGGGGCCAGCACGGCGAGCACGACGCCGAGGGCGCCGAGGATCGACACGAACACGAAGGCGGCGGCGTACGGACGGAGCAGACCGATGAGGCGACGGAAGCTCGGGCCGAAGTTCGACGCCTTGCCGGGCGCGACGCTATCCCAGCTGCCCGAGTTCACCCGCGCCTGCTCGGCGAGCTCGAGCTCTGCGCGTTCTTCTTCGGTGAGGGCGTCCACGGTACTCATGCCTCGACCCCCAGCTGCGACTCGACGATCTCGCGATAGGTGGCGCTGGTGGCCAGGAGCTCGTCGTGCGTACCCAGCCCCGCCATACGGCCGTCTTCGAGCACCACGATGCGGTCGGCGCCCGTGATGGTCGACACACGCTGTGCCACGACGATCTTGGTCACCTCGGGGAGCTCGCGCCACAGGGCTTGCCGCAATCGAGCGTCGGTACTCAGGTCGAGCGCCGAGAACGAGTCGTCGAAGACCAGCACGGCCGGGCGATGGACGATCGCCCGCGCGATCGCGAGGCGTTGGCGCTGGCCGCCCGAGACGTTCGTTCCACCCTGGGCGATGCGCCCCTGGAGCTTTCCGTCCATCGCTTCGACGAAGTCGCGACCCTGCGCGATCTCGAGGGCGTGCCACAGCTCGTCGTCGGTGGCCTCTTCGCGGCCGAACCGCAGGTTGGATGCCACCGTGCCACTGAACAGGAAAGGTCGCTGCGGCACGAGGCCGATGCTCTTCCACAGCACGTCGAGGTCGGCCTCGCGAACGTCGACTCCTCCGACGCGCACCGCGCCAGAGGTCACATCGAAGAGCCGCGGCAGCAGCGAGACCAGCGTCGTCTTGCCCGCTCCTGTCGACCCCACGATCGCGACGGTCTCACCGGGGCGTGCGGCGAAGCTGATTCCGGAGACGACGGGAGACTCGGCGCCCGGGTACGCGAACGAGACGTCGTCGAACTGCACCGCGCCGGGCTCGGGCAGACGCTCGACCGGGTTCGCCGGGCGTTCGAGCGTCGACCGGCTGTCGAGGACCTCGCCGATGCGCTCGGCCGAGACGGCGGCGCGCGGGATCATCACCGTCATGAAGCTGGCCATGAGCACGCCGCCGAGGATCTGCGCCACGTACTGGATGAAGGCGAACAGGGTGCCGATCTCGACCCCGCCGGCGTCGACCTGGATGCCGCCGAACCAGATGACGCCCACCACCGTGACGTTCAGGACGAGCATTGCGAGGGGGAACAGCAGCACGAACAGTGAGCCGACCTTGCGTCCGACCACGAGGATGTCGGTGTTCGCCTCGCGGAAGCGCTCTTCTTCGATGCGCTCGCGGACGAAGGCGCGCACGACGCGCACGCCGGTGAGCTGCTCGCGCATGACCCGGTTCACGCCGTCGAGCTTGGTCTGGTAGCTGCGGAACAGCGGGACCATCCGCGCGATGATGAGCCCGGCCACGATCACCAGGACGGGCACGGCCACCGCGATGAGCCAACTGAGCCCGACGTCTTGCTGCAGGGCCATGACGATGCCGCCGATGGCCAGCAGAGGGGCACTGACCAACATGGTGGCGCCCATCATCGCGAGCATCTGCACCTGCTGCACATCGTTGGTGTTGCGGGTGATGAGCGAACCCGCGCCGAACTGCGACAACTCGCGCTCCGAGAAGCCGCTCACCCGCTCGAACACGTCGAGGCGGATGTCGCGGCCCGCGGCCATCGCGGCCCGGGCGGCGAAGTAGGTGGCGATGACCGACGCCACGATCTGGCCGAGCGAGATGACGAGCATGAGCCCGCCGCGCGACCAGATGAAACCGGTGTCGCCCCGGGCGACGCCGAGGTTGATGATGTCGGCGTTGAGGCGGGGCAGGTACAGCGTCGCGACCGCGGACGCGGCCTGGAAGACGAGGATGGCGACCAGCAGCCAGCGATAGCGCGACAGATAGCGGATGAGGAGTTTGCCGAGCACGAGGCCCTCCGAGAGATCGACGCGATCGCGATGACCGCGGAGTCCAGCCTGGCACTGACCTCCGACATCGGCCACCCCGGCCGGGCACGGCGGCGATCTCCGAGGAACGGGCAGGACGTGGCATCCCGCATCGCCTGCGAAGGTGACGAAGAGCTGTCAGCGGATTCCCTCGATCCACCGGGCGACCATCCGGCCGAAGACCTCCCAGTTGGCCGCGCGCCCGAGACCACCGTGGTCGAGATCGACCGGCTCGATGCGGAGCCGACCCTCGATGCGCGAGCGCCAATCAGCGTCGCGGCGGGCCGCCGTCTCGGCGGTGACCCCCTGCGTCGCCGCCACCAGCAGCGTGTCGGCGCGCGCCACGGCGGTGAGCGCCGGGATCGACAGCCGGAGATGACGCTCGAACGTCGACACCAGCCTCTCCCTCGCCTCACCATCGAGATCGGCGAGGACCGGATCGTCGGCGATGCTCCGCACGAAACCCGCGACCTGCTCGTCGACGGGAGCGTCGAGCTCGTCGTCCGCGGCGTCGGCGTAGGCGTCGAGTAAGACCACGGATGCCACCTCGTCGCCGAGTCGCGCGGCGATCTCGTGCGCGAGCTTCCCCCCGAACGACCAGCCGAGCAGGTGATACGGGCCGTACGGACGGACCTCGCGGATGCGCTCGATCTGGTCGTCGACGATCGCGTCGACCGAGGTGAGCTCGGAACCGCCCGACAGCGCCGGATCCTGCAGGGCGTAGACCGCGCAGGCCGGGTCGAGGTGTCGGCAGAGTCCCGCGTAGGCCCACCCGAGCCCGCCGGCGGGCTGCAGGCAGAAGACGGCGGGGCCGTCGGCGTCGCGCAGGCGGAGGACGGGTGCGAACATCGTCTCGCTGCGCTCCCCCGCCGCCGCGCGCGCCAGGCCCGCCACCGTGGGCGCCCCGTACAGGTCGCGCACGCTCAGGTCGAGGCCCGACGAGGTCCGCAGCCGCGAGACGACCCGAACGGCGAGCAGCGAATGTCCCCCGAGCAGGAAGAAATCGTCGTCGCGGCCCACCTCGTCGACGCCGAGCACCTCGGCCATCGCCTCGGCGATGAGGTACTCGACATCGCCGATCGGGCGCTGCCGCTCCACCGACTCGCGCACGGGCTCGGGCAGGGCGCGCACATCCAGCTTGCCGTTGACCGTCAGGGGCAGCTCGTCGACGACGGTCACCGTGGCCGGCACGAGATAGTCGGGGAGCGTCGACCGCAGGGCGGCGGTGACGTCGGCCGTGCGGAACGAAGAGACGTCCGCCACGACGTAGGCCGCGAGTTCGGTCCCCCGCGGGCCCCGCAGTGGCACGACAGCGGCGCGGCGGATGCCGTCGAGGGCGACGAGGGCCGAAGACACCTCGGCGGGCTCCACGCGATGCCCACGGATCTTCACCTGGTCGTCGCTGCGTCCGAGGTAGCTGATCAGGCCGTCGGCACCGACCATCGCGAGGTCGCCCGTGCGGTACATCCGCTCTCCCGGCATCCCGAACGGATCGACGACGAACCGCTCGGCGGTGAGGTCGCTGCGTCTGAGGTAGCCCCGGGCGAGGCCCACCCCCGAGAGGTAGAGCTCGCCCGCGACACCGGGTCGCACGGGGCGGAGGGCGTCGTCGAGCACGCGCGCGACGGTGCCGGTGATGGGCCGGCCGATCGTCGAGGTGGGGCGTTCCTCGACACCGGCGCCGAGGGCGTTGATCGTGTACTCGGTGGGGCCGTAGAGGTTGTAGCCGTGCACGCCGGGGGCCTCGCGCAGTGCCCGCCACAGATCGTCGGGCACGGCCTCCCCGCCCAACGAGACGAACACCACACCGGGACCGTCGGCCGTCGGGTCGGTGCAGCGCGGGCGGGCGAGGAGTCCCTCGTCGACGAGGATGCGGCCGTAGCTCGGCGTCACGTCGAAGCCGTCGATGCGGTGCGCGTCGAAGTAGGTCAGGAGCGCGCGCGGGTCACGCCGCATGTCGTCGTCGATGACATGAACGCTGTGGCCCTCGAGCAGCCACAGCAGCTGCTCCCACGAGGCGTCGAACGCGAACGACGTGGTGTGCGCGATCGCCAGGCGCCGGCCGCCCGCCGCCGTCACGACGGGAGAGAAGATCTCGGCGCGGTGGTTGACGAACATGTTCGTGAGTCCCCGGTACGGCACGGCCACACCCTTGGGCCGCCCCGTCGACCCCGACGTGAAGATCACGTACGCGAGAGCGTCGAGGTCACGTGAGGGCCCGACGAACGATCCCTCCCCCGACGCATCGGGCGACAGGAGCGGGATGCCGGCCGGAACGGCATCGGCGAGCGTGGTGTCGGTGACGACGACCGCCGGCGCCGCCTCGCGGAGGATGTCGGCGACGCGGGATGCGGGCAGGGTGGGATCGACGGGAACGTACGCCGCGTGGGCGGCGAAGACGGCGAACAGCGCGACGATCATGCGCGCATCGCGGCGCAGGTAGAGCGCCACGCGCGACTCCGGTCCGATCCCGCGCTCCTGCAGAGCCGTCGCCAGCCGGGTCGCCCGATGCACCAGGTCGGCGAAGGTCCACCGGACCGGACCGGCCGCCACGGCGAGGCCGTCGGGATCGACGCGGGCGCGGCGCACGAGCAGCTCCCACACCGTCGCGTCGAGCAGCGTCGCGTCGTCGCCGCTCGGGGTCGCCCCGACGAGCGCACCCGCCCCGGCCTCACCCGGGTCGCCGATGTCGAGCGCGGCGAGCGCGCCGGTGTGCGCGGCGATGCCCTCGAGCGCCCGCACGAAACCGGCGACGATGCGGTCGGTCGCGCGCGGGCCCTCGTCGTCGGGCCAGGCGCCCGGGCGAGTCATGACGCGCACGCGTGCGCCCGCACTTTCGCCGCCGGGATTCACCACGACGGTCACCGGGTAGTGGGTGGCGTCGCGGACGGTCTGCGCGTGCTGGCGCAGACCCCCGTCGGGGCCGAGCGGTTCGGTCGACGGGGTGACGGGGATGTTCTGGAAGACGAACAGGGTGTCGAACAGCTCGCGGTGACCCGAGCTCGCGAGGATCTCCGACAGGGGCACCTCGGGGTGGGCGAGCATCACGGGGCGGAACCGGGAGAGGGCGTCGAGGTGGCTCTGCACGTCGCCGCCGGGGCGGATGCGAACGCGAACCGGAACGGTGTTGAAGAGCAACCCGAGCAGGTCGTCGATGCCGGGGATCTCCGGGGGGCGCCCCGAGGTCACGGTGCCGAACACGACGTCGCCGCGGCCCGTCTCGTGGCGCAGCGCGAGCGCCCACGCGAGCTCGTAGACGGCGCTGAGCGGTGCCCGCGCGGCCGCACCGGCCTGCCGCAGCCGCGCGGTCAGGGCGGGGTCGAGGGTCAGAACGCGTTCGAGCGAACGTCCGTCGTCGGCGCGGACCCCGGTCGAGGGGGCCGGGGCGACGAGGGTCGGCGCCTCGACCCCGCCGAGGGCGTCGTCCCACGCGGCACGCGCGACCGCCCGGTCGCGGGCGGCGAGCCACGAGACGTAGGCCGCGTAGGGCGGCCCCGACCGGTCGATAGCCGCCCCCTGCCGGGTGTATTCGTCGAGGATGCCGCGAAGGAACCGCCAGATCGACCAGCCGTCGAGGATCGCGTGCTCCACGGTGAGCACCCACGTGTGCTGGGAGCCGTCGGGCGCGGTCAGCACACCGAACCGCAGGAGCGGCCCGTCACCGTCGAATCCGCGCTCGCGCTGCTGCGTCACGAAGCGTTCGCGATCGTCGCCCGTGCGTACGTCCCACTCGATGCGGGGCGAGCGCGGCACGACGAGCACCGTCCGCTCGCTGACGCGACGGAAGTGACCCGCCACGTGGGGGTGCTGCGCGATCGTCCGCGCGGCCGCCGCGCGGAGCGCCTCGACGTCGAGCGTTCCGGTCAGGTCGGTGACCGTCTGCGACAGGTAGACGTCGGTGTCGCCGGATAGGTCGCGGTGGAACAGCAAGCCTTCCTGCAGGGCCGTCGCGGGGTGCACGGCTCGCAGTGGACCGGTCGCGCGCTCGATGTCGCGGATTGCCGCGACTCCGATCCCCGCCGTGTCCTGCACGCGTGTGTCGACCGGGCGAACGATGGCGGTGAGGGCGCTCGCGCCGGTTCCGGGGGCGACGTGCCGGGCGATGGCCGTCGCGATCGCCGCGGCATCCCGGTGCCCCGCCACCGTCACCCGCCACCGGCCGGCGACGATGCTCGCGGTCACGGTGACACGGCCCGCGGCGGGGGCGACGGGTCGATCGGAGACGTGGATATCGAGCTGCACGTCGGGGGTTACGAGGCCGTCGAAGACCCCGGGGGTGTGCGGACTCGTCTCGCCGGCGATCGCGTAGTCGCGCGCGGCCTCGGCGGTCGGCTCGGCGATGGCACCGTCGCCGCGGAGGAAGACGGGAAAGGTGCGACGCCTCACGCCGACGGCGGAGGCCCGAGCGGCGTCGTCGCGGTCGGGCTCGCTGACCATCACGACGGCGGGTGCGGCACCGAGAGCGTCGAGCCCGGACAGCGCGGCGGTGCGCAGGGCGGTCACCGTCGCGGGGGGCGCGGGCAGCTCAGCGTGCGCCGACCCCCCGGGATCGAGCCGGGCCCACGAGGGGTCGGCAGCCGAGGCGGGCGCCGACTCGATCACGTCGAGCCAGGCCTCGGCCGCATCGACGATCGCGAGGCTCTCACCCCGTTGAATCCTCGCCTCGACGTCTTCGGCGGCATCGCGGATGCCGAGGGCCGACCCCGTCGAGAGCGCGGCGAGCAGAGCGGGCCAGGATTCCTCGTCGATCGCCTCGGACGCTGCCGCGAGAAGGATCCCGTCGGGTCCGGCGGACGCGGCGAGCGGGCGCCCGGCCGCCGTGTCGGGGTCGCGGGGTTCGTCCGTGATCTCGGACGCGGCGAGCACCTCGTCGAGCGTGAGCGGGAGGTACTCGTCGCCGCTCCGGCGCGCGCCGATCGCGTCGCTCGAGGCGTAAACGCCGACCAGGGCCGCGGCGGCATGGTGTCGGGGCAGTCCGAGTCGCCGCTCGGTGACCGTGCTGTCCCGCGGCGTCAGCGCGACGCGGCGACCGGTCGTCCGCATCAGGGCCACCGTGTCGGCGGGCGCGGCGAGGTCGCCGGTCATGGCGATGAGCGCGAGCACCACCGACTCCAGCAGGGCAGTCGTCGTCTCGGGGCGGAAGATCTCGGCGCGCGAGACGAGGTCGACCACCAGGCCATCGTCGCCCTCCCCGATCGCGAACGTGAGATCGAACTTGGCCGTGGGCTCGGCGTCGTGTCGCACTTCGGCCGCCACGTCGCCAAGGGCGACCCTGCGGGTGCGGCGGTCAACCTCCGCGATCATGATCTGGAAGAGGGGGTGCACGCCGGCGACGCGGGCGGGAGCGACCTCGGCTACCAGCTCGTCGAACGGCACGGCCCGCCGCTCCCACGCGTCGAGCGCGCACGCGCGAACGCGACCGACGACCTCGCCCACGGTCGTCGTTCCGCTCAGATCAGTGAGACCGACGATGGTATTCAAGAACAGCCCGACCCCCGACGCGTCGGACCCCTCGCGCAGGTCGGCCGCCATACCGAGCGGGATGCGTTCGCCCGCTCCCCGCGATCGCAGGGCCAAGGCGACCGCCGCGTGCAGGAGCATGAGGCGGGAGGCGCCGACCCGGTCCGACGCGTCGGTGAGCGCCCGTGAGACCCACGCGGGCAGCAGGCGTTCCTCGCGGATCGCGACCGAGCTCGGCGCGGCGCTACGCGGCCGGTCGAGGGGCAGGGGGACCGCGGTGGGCATATCGGCGAACAGCGACGCGAGTCCGCGCGCCGAGGCGCTCGGCGGGTCGCCCTCGGCCGTGGCGACCGTCTGCCAGGTGGACGCCGCGCCTGCAAGGCGCCGTGCGTAGGCGTGCTCGAGGTCGTCGAGGATCGTGGGCACCGATCGCCCATCGGCCGCCACGTGATGGATGACGATCACGACGTGCTCGGCGTAGACCGCCGCCGCGGCCGGCACCTCCCGGCGGGGGTCGGGTGCGAAGGGCAGCCGCCCGTCCCACGCCTCGGCCGATCGATCGTGGACGGGGGCCTCGGCGGCATCCCGAACGTTCTCGACCCAGCCGCCGTCGGTCTTCTCGAACGCGGTGCGCAGACTCGCGTGCCGGGCGACGACGTCGCGGAACGCGGCGGCGAACACCGCGACGTCGAGGCGGCCGTCGACGATTCGCAGCACGAGGGGCATGGCGTACGCGCCCGGCGAGTCCTCCAACTCGGCGAGGAAGAGCATGCGCTCCCGCGCACCCTGCACCCGGACGGTCTCGATCACGTTCTCACTCATGCTCTTCCTTCTCCTGCCGGAACCGCATCGGTTCGCACGGCGCTCGGCGGCACCCCGCCCGCGCGCACGGCGTCGTCGATCTCGGTGGCGAGGCGACGCGCCCCCTGCTCCGCATCGGCGGGCAGCGCCATGCGGTGGACGACCAGACGCGGCGTCCCCTCGGCGATCTGGACGGCGGCGAGCCGCCCCTCCGCCACGTCGACACCGTCGCCGGGCGGGACGCGGTCGACCTGGAATGCCCGCCACAGCCGCGCTCGGCTGCGGTCGAGGCGCACGCGCAGCTCCGGCCGCGCCTCGACCGCCGCGGTCAGCGCGCGGCGAGCAGCCGCGGCATCCACCTCCGCCAGGGGCACCGAGACCGTCATCGCGTCGACGTCGAGACCGTCAGTGCGCGCCGCGGCGAGTATCGGCGGCAACGGAACGGGTCGAGCGGTCACGGTTGCGGTCGGCGGGACGCACCGCGCCGCCAGCCCCTCGACGGTGCGGGTCTCGAAGAGGTCGACGACCGACACCCGGATGCCACGGCGCTGTGCCGCGGTGACGACGGCGATCGCCGAGATGCTGTCACCCCCGAGAGCGAAGAAATCGGCGTCGGCCGGAACTGTCGCCGCACCCAGCGCCTCGGCGAACGCCTCGGCCAGCGCGACCTCGGTGGTCCCCGCCGGCGCCCGGCTGCCGACGGTGACGGGGGCGCGGTCGAGCTGCGGCAGCGCCGCGCGATCGAGCTTTCCGTGCGGGGAGAGGGGCAGTTCCGCCACCGCGGTGAGGCGAGCCGGAACGAGCGCGGCCGGAACGACGCCCGCCGCGTGTGCGCGCACCGCCTCGGGCATGGCCTGCCCGGTGTAGACGGCGACCAGCGTGGCACCCGCCAGGAACGCCGCCGCCCCCTCGACACCGGGGGCCGACGTCAGCGCTGCCTCGACGTCGCCGAGCTCGATGCGCTGGCCGCCGACCTTGACCTGCTGGTCGCGTCGACCGAGGTAGTCGATCGTGCCATCGGATCGCTGACGCACGCGGTCGCCCGTGTCGTACATGCGCGCACCGGCGACGAACGGGTCGGCCACGAAACGCTCGGCGGTCAGCGAGGGCCGGTTCGCGTACCCCCGAGCCAGCTGCACGCCGCACAGGTACAGGTCGCCCGCCGCGCCCGGCACGACCGGGCGGAGCGCGGCATCCAGGATGCGGCACGCCACCCCGGCGATCGGCGATCCGATGCCGATCGGCCGGTCGGCGTCGATCCCGAGGGCGGCGGTGACGTCGACGGCCGCCTCGGTCGGCCCGTACAGATTGTCGACGCGGACGCCGGGCAGCAGCTCGCGAAGTCCGCGCAGGTGATGCGCGGTGAGTGCTTCGCCGCTGCAGACGATCACGCGCAGGCTTCGCGCCACGGCGGCCGCCGTTTCGCGCGCCCCGGACAGGTGCTCGAGGAACGCGGCGAGCACCGAGGGGACGAAGTGGACGACGCTGGCGCGTTCCGCGGTGATCGCGGCGGCGATCGCTGCCGGGTCGCGGTGCGCGTCGGGCGGGGCGACCGCCTCACTGATGCCCAGGACGGCCGGAAGGAACAGTTCCCAGACCGACACGTCGAAGGTGAAAGGCGTCTTGTAGAGGATGACGTCGTCGGCCCCGATCCCGTGCAGCCCGGGGGCCGCGAGCAGACGGTTCACGATCGCGCGATGACTGACGACGACGCCTTTCGGCCGCCCGGTCGATCCCGAGGTGAACAGCACGTAGGCCGCGTCGTCGGGCAGCGGCGAGGTCGGCGGGGCGATGGGAGCCGACAGGTCGGGGGCCGCGTCGAGCACGAACTCGGCGCCCGCGTCGGCGACGACGGCCTCGCGTCGCGCGGCCGGCCACGCGGGGTCGATCGGCACGTAGGCCGCACCCGCGAGCACGATGCCGTGCACGAGGTCGACCTGCCCGCGGCCACGAGCTGCGCACACACCCACAACCGAGCCCGGGCCGATTCCCCGGGCCGCGAGCACCCCCGCGATGCGGTGAGCCTCGTCCGAGGCGCTGTGCGCGATGAGGTCGACAAGCGTGCGCTCGTGGCCGGCGGCGATCGCCTCCCCTCCTTCCAGGAGCGCGAGCGCCGCGGAGTCGACCGCGTCGACGCCCTGCAGAGCCGCGCACACGTGCCGGAGGAAGCGCTCGGCCTCGTCGTCGGCGACGGCGTCCGTCGCGTACTCGAGCTCGACGGCGAGATCGTCACCGACTTCGGCGACGGTGATCGTCGCGTCGAACTTCGCCGTGCCCGTCGAGAGGGGCACCCGCGCCCCCTCGACCCCGGCCAGCTCGAGCCGGTCGAGACGCCTCGACTGGTGCACGACCATGAGGCGCGGGGCGGTCCGGTCGCGCAGCTCCGGCGCCGCCGCCACCAGGTCGGCGACGTCGGCGCGCGTGTCGAGCGCGGCGACGATCTGCGCCCGCAGATCAGCGCCGGGCCGGGTGGCGAAGAGCGTCGTGGTGATGTGGCATCCCACGATCTGGTCGTCGGGCGTCGTCCGCGCCACCGGCGAGGCGATCAGCAACTCCGAGGGGCCGCCCAGCCGTTCGACCGCGGTTGCGACCGCACGGACGGCGAGCTCGAAGACGGTCCCGCCGCGCGCACGGACGGCCGTCGCGGACTCCCCCGTCAGCAGGGCGGCCCGGTTCGCCCCCGGGCGCCCGAAGCCGGCGGTGGTGGTGGACCAGCCCGGGATGTCGGCGCGGTCGGGCAGCGGGGCGAGGCGGGCCAGCGCGTCGAGGGCGCTCTCGCCCATCGGTGCCTCGACCGCGGTATCCGTGTCGGGCCACACCGGGGCGCTACCCGCCGATCGGGCCCGCATGGCCTCCGCGATCGTCTGCAGGAGCACGGGCTCGGACGCCTCGTCGACGGCGCTGTGGTGCAGGGCGATGACCAGCAGCCAGCCGTCATCGCGCGGGCTCAGACCGACGCGGATCGGGATCGTGGATGCCAGATCGAACGGTCGTCGCAGGAAAGCGTCGGCGTCTGCGACGTTCTCGACCTCGGGATGCGCCCGCGGGTCGTCGGCCGCGAGCCGGTCGGCGACCAGAGCATCGGGCGCGGGCGACAGCAGCGTCCGCAGGGCGGGGTGCCGCCGTGTCGTGTCGGCCAGGGCCGCCCGCAGCGCCGAACGGTCGGGTTCGCGGGGGAAGAGGAAGCCGAGGGGCACGGTGTAGGTCGCCGAGGTCGTGTCGAGCTGCGACGCGAGCCACATGCGCCGCTGCCCCGCGGTCGCCGGCAGGCGAGCCGCCCCGTCGGCGGCCCCGGTCGCGCGCGGGTGGTCTGTCGCTGCGTCGGCGTTCTCGACGAAGCGGGTGAGCTCGGCGACCGTGGGGTGCTCGAACACGGCCCGCGTCGGCACGGTGCGCTGCCACGCGCGCGACAGCCGGTTCGCCAACCGCACCGCGGCGAGCGAATCGCCGCCGAGGGCGAAGAACCCGGTGTCGGGACCGACCTCCGACGGGTCGAGCCCGAGCACGGCGGCGATCTCGTCGGCGACCGGTCGCTGGGCGGAGGTCAGGGCACCCGAGCTAACGGTCTGCGCAGCTGGCTCGGGGAGGGCGGCACGGTCGACCTTGCCGTTCGCCGTCGTCGGCAGGGCGTCAAGCGCCGTCACCCACGCGGGCACCATGTGTCGGGGCAGGGTCTCGATCGCACGCTCCCGTGCCGCCGCCTCGACCCGCTCCGACGCAGCGCCCGCCTCGGGCACGACGTACGCGTGCACGCGCGCGCCTCGGACGACGACGACGCACGCGCGCACGCCGGGAGCCGCAGCGATCGTTCGCTCGATCTCCTCGAGCTCGACGCGCATCCCGCCGATCTTCACCTGGTTGTCGGTGCGGCCGAGGAACTCCAGTTCCTCGCCGTTCCACCGCGTACGGTCGCCCGTCCGGTACAGCCGCGCTGTGGATGCCGGGTCGCGGGGGTCGTGGAAAGGGTTCGCCACGAAGCGCGACGCCGTGAGCGCGGGGGCGTTCACGTATCCGCGGCCGAGCAGGTCGCCGGCGACGTAGAGCTCGCCGCCCATCCCCGCCGGAACCGGACGCAGCGCCCGATCGAGCACGTACAACCGGCATCCGGGGTTCGGCCGCCCGATCGAGGTGGTGCTGCGCACGCCGTCACCGCGATAGACCACGTGTGAGACGCCGATCGTCGCCTCGGCGGGACCGTAGCCGTGGTACATCGTGGCGAGCGGCAACTGCCGGCGGAATCTCGCGAACAGCTCGGGCGTGAGCAGCTCGCCGCCGCACCACACGTGACGCAGGTCCCGCAGCCGCTGAGCCGTCGTGACCTCGTCGCTGTCGAGGAGCGCGTCGAGCATCGACGCGACGAGGTACGTGAAGGTGACCCCGCGCTGCGAGATCAGCTGCAGCAGCCGCTCGGGCTCGCGCTCCTCGCCGTCGCGCGCGACGACGACGGTGCCGCCCGAGCAGAGCGGCAGCAGCACCTCGTTGATCGAGATGTCGAACGACAGCGGTGCCTTGAACAAGCTCGCGTCGTCGGGGCCGAACCCCAACACGTGCTCTATCTGCCACCGCATGCGGCTGGCGATGGCGCCGTGTCGGATCATTGCCCCCTTGGGGGCGCCGGTGGAGCCCGACGTGAAGATGACGTACGCGAGAGACTCGGGGTCGCGCGGCACGACGTCGGCGGGCGGATCGGTCTGCGCGAGATCGACGGGGTGGGTGGGAAGACCGGTCGCCGCGCCCGCTCCGGGTCCGACGAGCACGGCCCGCGCTCCCGCGTCGGCGACGACACCCGCGCGACGCCGGTGCGGCCATGCGGGGTCGAGGGGCACGAACGCCGCCCCCGCCAGCAGGATGCCGAGAACCGCCGCGACCATCTCGGCACTGCGGTGCATGTCGATGGCGACCACCGTCTCGGGGCCGGCCCCGAGCTCGTCGCGCAGCGTGCGGGCGATGCGCGTCGCCGCCCCCAGCAGGGTGCGGTAGTCGACCTCGCGGTCACCGTCGGCGACGGCGACCGCCGACGGCGCGCTCTGCGCCCGCGCGAAGACCATGTCGACGACGTCGGCGTCGGAGAGGCAGCGCCCCGTGTCGTTGCGCGTGGTCAGCACAAGCGCGCGCTCGGGTTCGTCGACGATCCGGTGCGCGCTCAGCGCCCGATCGGGGGCTGCGGCGGCGGATGCCAGGAACGCGGCGAGCCCCGACGCGTGGGCCGCGAGCTCGAGGTCGTCGGCCCGGCCGCGGACCACGAGCCGCAGGGCCCTGCGAGCGATCTCGCCCTCTGCCACGACGTCGAGATCGGTGGACGGCCCCACCCAGGTCGATCGCGCGATACCGTCGCCGCGGTCGGGGCCCAGCATGACGTTGATCCCCGGCGCGACCACCGCGGGGCTGCCGAAGCGGGCGCGCAGGGCGCGGGCGACGGCGTCGGGATCGACGTCGTGGTGTGGACGCGACGTGCGCAGTGCCTCGTCGAACGATCGCAGGTACTCCTCCACGCTCGTGCCACCGTCGGCGGTCGGCTCGAGGGGAACGACGGCCGAGCGCATCTCGATCGCATGCGGGTCGCCCGCCCCGGAGACGGCCAGGCGCACCGCGTGGGCACCCGGCCCGCGCACCGTCGTCGTATAGGCGGCGATGAGCCCCGCGACCGTCCGGCCGAGGCTCAGCCCGCACCGGTCGGCGAGACCGGGAAGAGCGTTGACCAGGTCGGGGGCGAGCTCTACGGCGATGCTCCGAATGCCACGCGTCGGGCGCTCGATCAGGCCGTCGTCGGCACGCTTCAGCGCGGCGACGAGCGCGTCCGCATCCGGTCGGGTCGCCTCGGCGAGGCGAGGCTCCGGCGTACCGGCATCCGGCGCCTCCGCGGATCGCGGCGTGGGGGGCGCGGCATCCGGATCATCGAGAACCGCGAGCACGCGACGCGTCAGCTCGCGGATCGATCGGCCGTCGACGAGCACGTGGTGGTACGCCTGCGCCCAGACGCAGCCGCCGGGAACGATCAGGATCTGGTGCCGGTGGAGGGGTCGTCCCGTGCTGAGGGCGACCTCGTCGCGTAGGCCGTCGACGCGGGCGAGGACGGCGTCGTCGGGGCGGCTCTCGTCGCGTAGGTCGATCACGGCGGGCGCGCCGATCGAGTCACACGCGACCCACCGCGGCTCCCCGCCGTCGGCCGCCACCGTTCGCGACAGCCGCGGTTCGGCCCACAGCACGCGGGCGACCGCCTCGGCGACGGCGGCCGGGTCGTGCGCCGTGGAGAAGTGTGTCGTCCAGCCGAGGTGGAAGTCGGAGGCGCTGTCGGGATCGACCTCGGACGCGACCCAGACGGCGCGCTGCGCGGGGGTGAGGGTGACGGCGTCGACCGGTCGATCGGGGGACGGGAGCGTTCGGGCGTCGGTGGTCACCGCTCAGACGCTCCGCACCAGCTCACGCTCGCGGGTGTGCAGTCCCGCGGCGATCGAGTCGACGATCTCCGCAGAGCGCACGGCGATGTTCGACAGCAACGACGAGGTGAGACCGTGCGTGTCCTCCGTGCCGCCCTGCAGGTAAACGCCTCCCGCCGTCGGGCGGGTCGTGCGCAGGCGGTAGTCGCGCGTCACCCGTGCGCCGTCCACCGGCGCCGGAGCCGCATAGAGGTCGCCGAGAATGGCGTCCAGCGGCATGGAGGTGAAGCCGGTCGCGTACACGACGGCATCCGCGTCGATCTGCTCGACCGCGCCGGTGAGGCGGTTCTCGATCCGGACCGAGACACCGTCGGGCTCCTCCCGCGCCTCGGCGAGCGCACTGCCGCCGTGCACGAAAAGCCGACGGACGCCGGCGACCCGCTCCGCGTACTCGATCTCGTAGAGCCGCTCGATGAGTGAGAGGTCGACGGCCGAGTAGTTCGTGCCGCGGTGGTACGACAGCATGCGGGCCTTCATCTCGGCGCTGCTGCCGTAGTAGTCGTCGACGGCCTCCGCGTCGAAGATGCGGTTGGCGTACGGGCTGTCGTCGGCGGGCGTGTACCCGTACTTGCCGAAGACGGCATGCACGTCGGCGCCCGGGTACTGCTCGTGGAGATAGTGGGCCACCTCGGCGGCGCTCTGCCCCGCGCCGACGACCACGAACGCGTCGTGCGTCGTCTCGGGCAACGCGGCGAGGCGGCGGAGCAGCGCGTGGTTGTGGAACTGGCGGGCGCTGGAGCGGACCCCCTCGGGAAGGCGGGCGGTCAGCCCACCCGCGAGCACGACGTTCCGAGCGCGGACCGACCCGGCGTGGGCGCCCTCGAGCACGACCTCGAAGTGGTCGGGGTGGTCGATGATCTTCGTCGCGCGCGTGCCGTAGCGCACGTCGGCGTCGACGCGGTCAGCGGCCCACGCGAGGTACTGGTGGAACTCGATCCGGGTCGGGAAGAACGTCTGGCGGTTGATGAAGTGGGGCAGCCGCCCGCTGTCGTGCAGGAACGAGAGGAAGCTGTAGTCGCTGGCGGCGTTGCGCTGCGTGACGAGGTCTTTGAGGAACGAGATCTGCATCGTCGCCCCGGGCAGGAGCATGTCGGGATGCCACTGGAACTCGGGCTTCGACTCCACGAACGTCGACGTGACGGGCGTGTTGCCCGGGATGGCGTTGCGCTCCCGCAGTGCGATCGCGAGTCCGAGGTTCGACGGGCCGAACCCGATGCCGACGAGGTCGACGATCTCGTCGTGCGCACCGATGTTGTGCGAGTTCTCTGCCGAAACGCGGGCCTGCGTCATCCGTCACTCCTGTCGGTCGTCGCCGCCGCGAGTCCGCGGAGGCGCTGTGCTAGCTTAGGTAAGCCTTACATAAGTAAGGGCAGGCTAATCGAATTCCGGACCGACCGGAACCACCGCGAAGGGAAGCGCATGCGGGTTGCGATGTTCGGGTACCAGACGTGGGGCCACCGCACGCTGGACGCTCTGCTCGGGTCGACGCACGACGTCGTCGGCGTCGTGACGCACCCCGCCAGCGACCACGCCTACGAGAAGATCTGGAACGATTCGGTCGAGCAGCTCGCGCGGGATCACGGCATCCCCGTCCATCTCGCCCGACGCCCCGACGAGGCGATGGTCGCCCGGCTCACCGAGTGGCATCCCGACATCATCGTCGCCAACAACTGGCGCACGTGGCTCCCTTCCGAGGTCTACGACCTGCCCCCGCACGGCACCCTCAATCTGCACGACTCGCTCCTTCCCGCCTTCACCGGGTTCTCGCCCGTACCCTGGGCCCTCATCAGCGGCGCAGACCAGGTCGGCATCACCGCCCACCGCATGGACGGCGGGCTCGACACCGGCGATGTCGCCGCACAGCGCGCCCTCCCGATCGGCCCGCGCTCGACCGGCGCCGAACTCGTGCGGGCGACGATCGACCTCATCCCCGAGGTGCTGCTCGACGCCCTGGCGCAGATCGAGGCGGGCACGGTCGACTGGCGCCCGCAAGACCTCGACCAGCGCACCTTCTTCCACCGCCGCACCGAGCGCGACAGCCTCATCGACTGGACGTGGCCCGCGGAAGACATCGACCGGCTCGTGCGCGCGATGTCCGACCCGTACCCGAGCGCGCACACGTACTGCCGCGGGGAACGCATCGAGGTGATCGAGGCGCACGTCTCGACGTTCCGCTACGGCGGCACACCGGGGCGCATCTTCATCGCGGAGGGCGACGGCATGGCCATCGTCGCCGGCGGCGACGCCTACCGGGGCGGCCGGCGCGCGCTCGTCATCGACCGGGTCCGCACCCCCGACGGGGTCGAACACGCGGCGAGCGTCTACTTCCCGACCGGCGGCGGCTACCTGAGTCGCGAACCGTGACCGCGCGCGCGATCCGCGCGGGCGGGGACGTCATCCGCCGAACGATCGCCCGCCACCGCACGGCCCTGTTGATCGGCACGGTGCTGCTGTGCGTCCACCAGGTCGCCGAGACCTCGGTGGCGGTCGTGATCGGCGTCCTCATCGACATCGGCATCGCTCCGGGACGCGTACCCGGAATGGTCGCGGCCGTCGCCGCCCTCGCGGGCGTGTTCCTCGTGCTCACCGTCTCGTACCGGGCGGGCATGCGCGTGCTCAACATCGCCCTGCAGAAAGAAGCGCACGCGCTGCGTCTCGAGGTGTCCGAGAAGGCGCTCTCGCCGCGCGGAATGCGTAGCGGCCTCACCCCTGGCGAGCTCGTCACCGTGTCGGGCAGCGACGCCGACCAGACCGCGTGGTTCCTCGACCTGCTCCCCCGGATGATCGCGGCGGCGACCGCCGTGGTCGCGACCGCGATCGCGCTCCTCATCGTCGACGTCACCCTGGGCGCGGTCGCCCTCGTCGCCATGCCCGTCTTCTTCGCGCTGGCCCACGCCGCCGCCCCGAAGATCACGGCGCGAGCCGTGCAGCAGCAGTCGCGCGTGGCCGAGGCGACCGCTCTCGCCGGCGATCTCATCTCGGGCGCGCGATCGCTCGCCGGTATCGGGGCGCAGGATGCCGCGGCCCGGCGGTATCGCGGCGCGAGCCGCGCCGCCCTGTCTACGGCGATGTCGACGAATCGATGGATCGCGCTGCAGCGCGGTGTCACGGCCGCGCTGAGCGGCGTCGCCGCCGCCGTGATCGCCTCGGTCGCCGGCTGGTACGCCCTCACCGGGCGCATCACGACGGGCGAGCTGTTCACCGTGGTGGGGCTCGCGCAATTCCTCATCGAACCCCTCACCACGCTGTCGGGCCTGCCTGCCACCGCCGCCAAGGCCCGGGGCTCCGCCGAGCGGGTGGCCGCCGTGCTCGCCGCGGAGCCGCTGTTGCCCGCGATCACGTCGTCACCCCCCTCCGCCGACGCAACGGGGCTGCGGCTGCGGGGCGTGCACCACCGATCGCTCGACGGCGTCGACCTCGAGGCGCGGTCGGACCAGATCACGGCGGTCTTCGCGCACGACGCCGTCGACGGCGACGCCGTGGCCTCCCTGCTCTCGGGGCGAGTCGCCCCCGAGTCGTATCGCGGCAGCGTCGAGGTGAGCGGCAGCGGCGAGGCGCGTCTCATCGCCGAACCCCACGACGCGCACCTGTTCAGCGGCGCCATCCGCGACAACGTCACGGCGGGCGACGCCGCCGTCGACCCCGCCCGTCTGACGCGCGCCCTGCAGGCGTCCGGCGCCGACCAGGTCGTCGACCTCTTCGAGGCGGGACTCGACCACCCCCTCCTCGACCGGGGCCACAACCTCTCCGGCGGTCAACGCCAACGGCTCGCGCTCGCGCGGGCCCTGTACGCCGATGCCCCCGTGCTCGTGCTGCACGAGCCCACGACGGCCGTCGACTCGGTGACCGAGCAGCGGATCGCCGCGGGCATCCGCGCGCTCCGCGGCCGGGCAGACGCATCCACGGTCGTCATCACCGGCTCGCCCGCGCTGCTCGCGATGGCCGACCACGTCGCGGTGCTCCGGAACGGCCGCGTGATCGCCGAGGGCACGCACCGCGAGCTCCTCGAGACCGACCCGTCCTACGCCGCGGCGGTGGCGAGATGACGACGCCGCAGCCGGTCTCGCTGCCGATCGCACGCTATCGCGATTCCGTGCGGTGGCTCGCCCGCACGACGCTGCGGCACCCCCTCCTCTTGGTCGCCGCCCTCGGGACGGGCGTGCTCTCTGCCGCAGCCGCGCTCGTGCCGGTGTACGCCATGGGCTGGCTCGTCGATGCCACGGTCGCCGGCCGGGCGGCATCCGACATCGTCGTGCTCGTCGTCGTGCTGGTGACGGCCGCCCTCGTCGCGGGCGCACTCTCGGGACTCAGCACGTACGTCATCGTGCGACTCGGCGAGACCGCCGTCGCCGTCTTGCGCGAAGACGTCGTCGCGGGTGTGCTCGACCTGCCGTCGGGCGTGGCCGAGCGCGGCGGGCGCGGCGACGTGCTGTCGCGCATCGGCGACGACATCGCCCGCATCACGCGCGCCAGCGGCGAGGTCGTTCCGGCCGTGCTATCGGCGGTCCTGCTCGTGGCCGTGTCTCTGGGCTCGCTGTTCGGCGTCGATCCGGTGCTCGGGGTCGCCGGGCTACTGACGCTCCCCCTCTACGGCGCCGCCCTGCTGTGGTACCTGCCCCGCAGTGCCCACGTCTACGCGGAGGAGCGCGTCGCCGCCGGCGAGCGCACGGAGGCTCTCTCGTCGAGTCTGTTCGGCCGCGAGACGGTGCACGCGTACCGGATGGAGCAGGCGCGCCTCGACGAGATCCGCGCCGCATCCGATCGCATGCGGTCTCTGTCGGTCTCGGTCTTCCGCCTGCTGCTGGGCTTCGTCGGGCGCGTGAACCTCGCGGAGTTCTGCGGCATGGCCGTGCTGTTCGTCGTCGGGTTCGTGCGCTACACCCAGGGTGACGTCACGATCGGCGCCGTGACGACGGCGATCCTGCTCTTCCACCGCCTCTTCAACCCCCTCGGAACGGTGCTGTTCCTCTTCGACGACATGCAGTCGGCCGGTGCGGCGATGAACCGCCTCGTCGGGGTGGTCCGCATGCCGTCCGCCCGCGCTGCCGCACGAGCGACCCCGACCGGCCGCGTGCTGCAGGTCGACGACGTCCGTTTCGCCTACGGACCGGGCGACGACGTGTTGCACGGCGTCTCGTTCGCCGTTCCCGCCGGAAGCCGACTCGCGCTCGTGGGCGCCTCGGGGGCCGGCAAGACCACGGCGGCTCTCGTCGCGGCGGGTGCCCTCGCCCCCGATTCCGGCAGCGTCCGACTTGGCGGCGCGGCGTTGTCCGAGATCGGCACCGACGCGCTGCGCTCACGCGTCGCGGTGCTCAGCCAAGACGTCCACGTCGTGGCGGGGCCCCTGATCGACGATCTCCGACTCGCCGACGAGAACGCCGACGAGGATGCCGTGTGGCGGGCCCTCGAGACCGTCGGCGCCGCTTCCTGGGTGCGCGCCCTGCCCGCCAGTGTGCACACCGAGGTCGGCGCGCACCACCACCGGCTCACCGCCGCGCAGCAACAACAGATCGCCCTCGCCCGTCTCGTGCTGAGAGACCCCGACGTCGCGATCCTCGACGAGGCGACCGCCGAAGCCGGCAGCGCCGGTGCGTCCGCGCTCGAACGCGCCGCCCTCGCGGCGACTGAGGGACGCACGACGCTGATCGTCGCACACCGCCTCACGCAGGCGGCAACCGCCGACGCGATCGCCGTCATGGCGGCGGGGCGCATCGTCGAGTTCGGCTCGCACGAGGCCCTGCTCGCCCAGAACGGGGCGTACGCACGGCAATGGGGCGCCTGGCGAGGCACCGCCGGCTGACGAGCGCCACCCTCCGGCTCACGAGCACACCCGACCCTCCACCGAAAACCAGTAAAGGCGGTACCAATGAAAACCCGACACAAGCTCACCGCACGCGCGCTCGCGGTCCTCGGACTCGGCGTGCTCGTGCTCTCGCAGACGGCTTGCGCCCCCGGCGCCGAACCTGGCGCCGCCGCAACCGCGTCCGCCGCGGGCGGATTCGACTACACCGATGCCCGCGGCGACACGGTGACGCTCGACGCCCTCCCGCACAACATCGTCATGAGCGAGCAGGCCGCGGCCGCGCTCATCCCCTACGGCATCCGTCCCGTGGGAATCTGGGGTTCGAGCACGCCCGACAAGAGCGGCGTCCTCGCGGGACTCGATGTCTCGGGCATCGAGTCGCTCGGCGTCTCGTACGGTGACGTCGATGTCGACAAGCTCGCCTCGCTCGAACCCGACCTCGTCATCACGGGCTGGTACGCCGGCGGCTACCTGGGCGGACTCGGCGCCGAAGACGCGGAGGTGTCGAAGCAGATCGAGCAGGTCGCACCGATGATCACGGTCTCGGCCCAGAAGAGCGCTTCGGCATCGCTCGACGACTGGCGCAACCTCGCTCAGACGCTCGGAGCCGACGTGGACTCGGGCACCATCGCCGACGAGAAGGCGACGTACGACGACGCGGTATCGCAGCTCACGGCCGCCCTCGCGGCCCGCCCGGGCACCACGGCCTACGCCGTCGCCCCCTCGACGCAGTTCTATGTCGCGATCCCCGGCGAGTTCGCCGAGCTGATCGACTACACCGACTGGGGTCTCGACGTGCGCGAGTCATCGGTCGCCCGCGACAACACCTCGGGCTCGTTCAGCCCCGTGAGCTGGGAGAACGCGGGCGATTACGCCTCCGACCTGCTCCTGTACGACACCCGGTCGTGGACCACGCCCCTCGCACAGGTCGAGCGCGATCACCCCACCGTGTCCACGCTGAACTCTGTCGCTCAGGGGCACGTGGTCGACTGGACGACCGACGCGACGTTCAACTACGCCAGCTACACGACGCAGATCACCCGGCTGACGGATGCCGTGAAGGCTCTGCCCGCGAGCAAGTAAGGTCCGACCGAATGCGACGGAATCGAGGAGTGCGATGACTCTGATCGATCTGGTGCCCGCGGCCCCGGATCGGCCGGGTCGGGTTCCCGATCCACCGCGAACGGCACTGCGGGCGGCGGCACGTCTGGTCGACGTGCTGCTGCCCGCGGTGCCCGCCGCGATGACGGTCACGTTGATCCTGGCGATCCCCGACGAGCGCGGCCCCTGGCAGAGCGACCGGATCGTCGTCGCCGTCGTGGGTCTCGCGCTTGTCGCCGCGCTGATCGCGGTGAACGTCTCGCGCGGCCGACGCGGGCAGAGCATCGGCATGGCGGCCCTCGGGCTCGTTCGCGCCCCCGGACTCGGTGTGCGATCAGTGACGGCGCTGCGCCGCGCCCGGGTCGACGTGGATGGGCTCGTCGTCCGGCCACGCCGGACCGCCGGGATCGTTGTGGTGCTCGCGGTGGTCGTCGTCGGGGTCGCGATGATCGCCATCGCGGTCGGCGCGCGAAACGTGACACTCCCCGAGGTCGTCCACGCCTTCCTCGGCGACCCCACCACCTACAACGACATCGTGATCCGCGAGCGGGCCCCTCGCGCGCTCGTCGCCATCGCCGCCGGGCTGGCGCTCGGCGCCGCGGGCACCATCGTGCAGGCGCAGACCCGAAATCCGCTGGCCGATCCTGACCTGATGGGCATCACGCGCGGCGCGACTCTCGCCACCGTGCTCGCGATCGCGCTGGGCGGCCTGACCACCCCCGCCGAGTACACCGTGTACGCGCTGCTGGGGGCGCTGGCCGTGACGGCGCTCGTCATCGTGCTGGCCGAGACGATGGGGGAGTCGATCATCGCGCTGCCGCTCATCGGGGCTGCGGTCTCGTCGGTGCTCGGCAGCGCGACGGCCGTGCTGCTGCTGCTCGACCAGACGGTGCAGCAGTCATTCCGGCGTTGGATGATCGGGGGATTGTCCGACGGGCCCCTGTCGACGTACCTCATCCCCCTCGCCGCCATCGGCCTGGGCCTCGTCCTCGCGCTCGTGTGCGCGCCGTCGCTGAACGCGCTGAGTCTGGGTGCCGAGATGGCGGCGTCCTTGGGCACCGACGTGCGCCGTGCCCGCATTGCGGGGCTGCTCGCCGTGGGCCTGCTCGCGGGCGCCGCGACGGCGGCCTGCGGCCCCCTCGCCTTCCTCGGGCTCATCGCGCCGCACACCGCGCGCCTGCTGGTCGGCACCGACCACCGCTCCCTCCTCCCCGCGTCGGCGCTGATCGGTGCCGTCGCGCTGCTGTTCGCGGATGTCGTCGGGCGCAGTATCACCCGCCCGGCCGAGATCCCGGCGGGCATCGTGTTCCTGATCATCGGTGCCCCGCTGTTCGTCGCGCTGGCCCGCCGCACGTCGGGGGCGCGATGAGCACCCGCGTTCGCGTCGCCCGGCTCGGCGGCTTCTCCCTCGCACTCCGCACCCGCCCCCTCGCCACCTTCGCGGTGCTGTTCGTCGTCGCCGCGCTGCTGTTCTGCGTGTCGATCAGCGCCGGCAGCACCTGGGTCAATCCCCTGACCGTCGTCTCGACCCTCGGCGGGGGCGGCGGGCAGGCCGTCCGATACCAGGTGTTGGGGTTGCGCCTGCCCCGCGCGGCCATCGGGGCGCTCGCGGGCGCCGCCCTCGCCATGGCCGGAGCGTTCATGCAATCCGTCGCGCGCAATCCGCTCGCGAGCCCCGACGTGCTCGGGATCACCAGCGGTGCCAGCGTCGGCGCGGCAGCCGTCTTCGTGCTCGGGTGGCGAGTTTTCGATGCGCCCCTGACGCTCTCCCTCCCCCTCGCGGCGCTGGTCGGCGGAGCGGTAGCCGCGATCGTGGTGTTCTCCCTCTCGCGAGGGACGGCAGGCGGTATGCGACTCGTCCTCGTCGGCGTCGGCATCAACGCCGCCCTTTTGGGCCTGCTGCACGCGATGCTCATCGCCGGCGGTACGTACGACGTCCTCCAGGTGCAGGTGTGGCTCACCGGCGACCTGTCGTCTGACGCGACGCGCATCGCCCCGCTCGCCGCGGCAGTCGTCGTCGCGGTGCTCGTCGCCGTGGGCACCTCCCGGTCGGCCGCCGCGATGCACCTCGGCGACGACGTCGCGCACGGCGTGGGCGTCGCGGTGGGACGCACGCGCGCGATGCTGTTGGCCGGTTCCGTGCTCTCCTCCTCCGCCGCCATCAGCGCCGCCGGACCACTCGGCTTCGTCGCGCTCTCCGCGCCGCAGATCGCGCGATTCCTGACGAGCGAGTCCCGCGCTCCGTTGGGGTGCACGGCGGCGTGCGGTGCGATCCTTGTGCTGGCGGCCGATCTCGCCGCGCGCACGCTGTTCTCGAGCGCCGTCTCGGTGGGACTGCTCACCGCGCTCGTGGGCGGCCCGATCCTGATCTCCCTGATGCTGCGACGACTGAGGAGCCGGGCATGACCGACCACGCTGCGCACGCCCTCACGACCTACGGCCTCCGTGTGGGGTACGGCGGACGCGAGATCCTGAGTGGTGTCGACCTCGCGCTCCGGGCAGGCGCGGTCACCGCGATTGTCGGCCCGAACGGCAGCGGGAAGTCGACGCTGCTCCGCACGCTGTGCCGGCTGCTCGCCCCCGAAGAAGGCTTCATCGCGATGGGAGACCGCCCACTCACCACCCTGCGCACGCGCCACCTTGCGAAGGCCATGGCGTTCCTGCCGCAGGCGCCGACGGCTCCCGACGGGATGACGGTGCGCGAGCTCGTCGCCCGCGGCCGGCACCCGCACCAGTCACTGCTCCGGCAGTGGAGCGCCGACGACGCTTCCGCGGTCGATGCCGCCCTGCAGCTCACCGGGCTCGCCGAGCTGGCCGACCGCGAGGTCCAGACCCTGTCGGGTGGGCAACGGCAGCGGGCGTGGATCGCCCTGACTCTCGCTCAAGACACGGGCATCCTGCTTCTCGACGAGCCGACGACCTACCTCGACATCGCCCACTCCGTGGAGGTGCTCGATCTCGTCGATCACCTGTGCGTCGACCTCGGCCGGACGGTCGTGATGGTCATCCACGATCTGAATCTCGCCACGCGCTATGCCGACGAACTCGTCGTCGTACACGAGGGCGGCATCGCCGCGCAGGGCTCCCCCGACGCCGTCATCACGGAGCATCTGCTGGAGACGGTCTTCGGGCTGACGGCCCGCGTCGTCGCCGATCCGGTGTCGGGGCGCCCCCTCGTCGTGCCGATCGGACGGCGGCGAGTGCAGCGATCCCACAACCCCCACCCCGAAGAGACAGGAGACACCCATGTCGCATAGCCCTTTCGACGACGAGTCCGGCCGCTTCCTCGTGCTGGTCAATGCCGAGGAGCAGCACTCGCTGTGGCCGGTCTTCGCGCCCGTACCCGACGGCTGGACCCTCGCCTACGGCGGTCCCGACGGTGCCGAGCGCTGCGAGTGCCTCCGGTTCGTCGAGACGAACTGGACCGACCTGCGGCCCCGAAGCTTGCGCGAGGCGCAGGGCACGAGGACGCGCTGAGCGGCCGATGATCGAGACGATCCTGCCGGCCGCCGCGCATGCCGTGGAGGAGTTCGACGGTCCGGGCGCGCGGTCTCGCCCGGACCACGCGGCCGAGGACGAGACGCCCTCCCCCGAGGAGGAAGCCGTCATTCGGGATGCCGTACCCAAACGCCGCGACGAGTTCCGCGCCGTCCGCCGCTGCGCCCGCCGCGCGCTCGCGCGCCTCGGTCACGCGCCCGCCCCGCTGCTTCCGGGGCCGGCCGGCGCGCCGACCTGGCCCGCGAGCGTCGTGGGCAGCATGACGCACTGCGCCGGTTACCGTGCGGCCGCGGTCGCTGACCGTTCGCAGCTTTCGACCATCGGAATCGACGCTGAGTCCGATGAGCCGCTCCCCGACGGGGTGCTGCGCCTCGTCGCGCGACCGGACGAGATCCCGCACCTCTCCGGGGTGGCATCCGCCGGGCCGTTCCACGCAGATCGGCTGCTCTTCAGCGCGAAGGAGTCGGTGTACAAGGCCTGGTACCCGCTGACGCATCGGTGGCTCGACTTCGACGACGTGTCGGTGACCATCGACCGCGACGGAGGCCGGTTCGACGCCGTGGTGCTGGCGCCGAACGCGGGGCCGTTCCGCCGGTACGCGGGAGGCTGGACCATCGGCTCCGGCCTGATCCTCACCGCATGCGTCCTGGCCGCCACCGCCTGAGCGTTCTCCCCTCGCGAACGCCGAGGATCGGCATCCCCCTCTCAGGAGTCGGATCGTAGGCTGAGCGCATGTCTCGACTGCAGGCCGACGCTCCCGCCGACCTCTGGGTACCCGTCACGGGCTCCCTCGGATTCCGCGGCCGACGCCACCGCAAGGCGGCGATCGGCATGCTGCTGAGCCAGGCCAATCAGGCCGCCGGCGCCGCTCCCCGCCCCGGCGGTGGAGCCTTCGCGTGGATCCTCAGCCAGGCGGCGCCCCTGCTCATGCGCCGCGCGGGCGGGCGCGTGCTCGTGTGGGTCTGGAAGAGCGATCCCGAACTGCTCGTCGTCATGGCGCAGCTACAGGAGGCCACACCGCAGCTGCGCACGGCGCGGGCGATGATGCCGATGGAGTACGACGACACCGAGTCGTTCCGCAATCCGCACCTCGGCGTCGGCGAGAAGCTCGCGATGCCCCTGCCGAACGACCCCAAGACGCCGCCCTTCGCGACCTACACGTGGGACACCGGCTCGCACTTCGTCACCGTCACGGCGGTATGCTCCGACCGCCAGCGCTTCGGCACGGTCATCGACGAGGTGGATGCCGTGGCGCGCACGATCCGAGTGGTCGACGACCTGCAGGTCGGGGAGGCGCCGACCGTGTTGCGGATCGATCCGGCCTGAGCCGGGTGAGGTGCCGGAGCCCCGGCAGAGGTGGCTGAGCTCGTCGAAGCCACCGGGCGAGGGAGGCATCCCGGTCCCTTCGACAAGCTCACGGACCTCGCGCAGCGCAAGGACCGGCGCAGCGCAAAGCGGCGTCAGTCGTCGTGCATGTCGCGCGGACGCCACAGCACGATGTCGGTGGCCCGGCGCACGCGTGCTCCGTGGCGCAGGGTGACGACCGAACCGGTGGCCCCGGCCGCGAAGACGCGGGCGCCGGGGCGCGACTGCCGCTCGATCGTGAGCTGACGCTCGAGGTCGTTCACGCGTCGAGCGAGCTCGTGGACGCGCTCTTCGAGCGCGAGGAGGCGCGCGATGGCGGGGAGACTCATCCCCTCGCCCGACAGGCGCGCGACCTCGCGCAACTGCTGGACGTGACGGCTCGAGTACCGCCGCGAACCGCCCTGGGTCCGCGCGGGCACGACGAGTCCGAGCCGGTCGTACTGCCGCAGGGTCTGCGGGTGCATGTTCGACAGCTCGGCGGCTGCGGCGATGGCGAAGATCGGGGCGTCTTCGTCGATCTCTCTCTCGGACACGTCTTCACCTCTTTCGTCGTGCCGGATGCGGGTGCCGGGTCTCGGCATCCTGTCGTATCGGATGCCGAGAACCTCGGCGACGCGCGTGTGTTTATCGCGCCTTCGACATCAGGTCGGCGCGTGGGTTCTCTTTCGGTTCGAGCTCGTGGAAACGCTCGAGGGCTTCGCGCGCGGCGTCGTCGAGGTGAGCGGGCACCGCGACCTGGACCTCGGCGAGCAGGTCGCCGGTGCCCTTCGTGGTCGAGATCCCTCGCCCCTTGACGCGCAGGACGCGGCCGGACGGGGTGCCGGGGGCCACGCGCAGACGCACGGGGTCGCCCCCAAGCGTCGGCACCTCGATCGTCGCACCGAGAGCGGCCTCTGTGAAGGTGATCGGCACGGTGATGCGAAGGTTGAGTCCGTCGCGCGTGAAGACCGGGTGGGGGCGCACGGCGACGGTCACGACGATGTCGCCGCTCTCGCCGCCGTCGGGAGATTTGCGCCCACGGCCCCTCAGGCGGATCTTCTGCCCGTCGGACACGCCGGCGGGGATCTTCACCTTGAAGGGCACGTTGTCCTCGCCCGCGAGGGTGATGGTCTCGCCCTTGGCCGCGGTGACGAAGTCGAGTGTCGTGCGAGCCGAGACGTCCGCGCCCTTCTGCGGGCCGCCGAAGCCACGGAACCCTCCCGTCGTCTGACCGAACCGGCCGGAGCCGAAGCCACCGCCCTGCTGGTCGAACATCGTGAAGAAGTCGTCGAAGCCGCCCGACGGCGCCTGCCGCCCCTGACCGAACCGGCTGAAGACGTCGTCGAAGCCGCCGCCCGCTCCGGCCCCGGGAGCCGAGAAGCGCGCCCCCGAGCCCATGGCCCGGATCTGGTCGTACTCCTCGCGCTGCTCGGGGTCGTTGAGCACCGAGTAGGCCTCGCTGATCTCTTTGAAGGTCGCTTCGGCCTTCGCGTCTCCCGGGTTCGAGTCGGGGTGGTACTGGCGCGCGAGCTTGCGGTACGTCTTCTTCAGATCGGCAGCGCTGACGCTCTTGTCGACACCGAGGACTTTGTAGAAGTCCTTGTCGAACCAGTCCTGACTCGCCATGGGTCCTCCTATTCGGCCGGCACGGCGACGACGACCTTGGCCGGTCGCAGTTCGACCGAACCGAGGCGGTAGCCGACCTCGACGACCTCGAGGATCGTGGTCTCGGTCACGCCGGGGGTGGGGGCCTGGAAGATCGCCTCGTGCTGCTGCGGGTCGAACACGTCGCCCACGGCGCCGTACGACACCACGCCGAGGCGCTCGGCCACGGCGCGCACCTTGTCGCCGATCGCCGAGAGCGGGCTGCCCTCGACGAGGTCACCGTGCTTGGCGGCGCGGTCGAGGTCGTCCATGACGGGCAGCAGGCCCTTCACGGCCTCGCCCTTGGCGCGCTCGATCTCGCGCTCGCGCTGCTCCTCCGTGCGCCGACGGTAGTTGGCGTACTCGGCCTGCAGGCGCTTGAGGTCGATCAGCAGCGAGGCCTCCTTGTCGGAGGATGCCCCCTCTGCAGCGGCCTCGGGCGTCTGCTCGGCGCCGAGGATGTCGTCGATGGTCAGGCCATCGGCATCCGTCCCTTCGGTCTGAGCCTGGTCGCCCGACGGCGCGGGGCCGGAGGTGTTCTCCTCCGGCCCCGTCTCGTCAGGACCGGCGCCCGAGCCCGTGGGCTGTTCGTCGTCCTTGTGTGCCATGTTCTCTGCTTACTTCTTGTTCTCGTCGGGGTTCTCGTCGTCGACGACCTCGGCGTCGATGACGTCTTCCTCGGGGTTCGGCGTCTCGCCGTTGCCGGGCTGACCCACGTTGGGGTCGGCCTGCTCACCCGCGGCCTGCGACGAGGCGTAGATGGCCTCGCCGAGCTTGCCCTGGCTGGCGTTCAGCTTGTCGAACGCGGTCTTGACCGCGTCATCGTCGTCACCGGCGAGAGCCGTCTTGAGCGCGTCGACGTCGCCCTGCACCTCGGTCTTGACCTCGGCGGGGAGCTTGTCGTCGTTCTCCTTGATGAGCTTCTCGATCGAGTACGACAGGGTCTCGGCCTGGTTGCGGGTCTCGGCGGACTCGCGGCGCTTCTTGTCGTCGGCCGCGTTCTCTTCGGCCTCGCGCACCATGCGCTCGATGTCCTCCTTGGGCAGCGACGAGCCGCCCGTGATGGTCATCGACTGCTCCTTGCCGGTGCCCTTGTCCTTCGCCGAGACGTGCACGATGCCGTTCGCGTCGATGTCGAAGGTGACCTCCACCTGCGGGATGCCGCGGGGAGCCGGCGCGATGCCGGTGAGCTCGAAGGTGCCGAGCGGCTTGTTGTCGCGGGTGAACTCGCGCTCGCCCTGGAAGACCTGGATCGCGACCGACGGCTGGTTGTCGTCGGCGGTGGTGAAGGTCTCGCTGCGCTTGGTCGGGATGGCCGTGTTGCGCTCGATGAGCTTGGTCATGATGCCGCCCTTGGTCTCGATACCGAGGCTCAGGGGGGTGACGTCGATGAGCAGGACGTCCTTGCGCTCGCCCTTGAGGACACCGGCCTGCAGGGCTGCGCCCACGGCCACGACCTCGTCGGGGTTCACGCCCTTGTTGGCGTCCTTACCGGTCTCTTTCTTGACCAGCTCGGCGACCGCGGGCATGCGGGTCGAGCCTCCGACGAGCACCACGTGGGCGATGTCGTCGACCTTCACCCCGGCCTCGCGGATCACGTCGGAGAAGGGCTTGCGGGTGCGGTCGAGGAGGTCCTTGGTGAGGTCCTCGAACTTGGCGCGCGTGAGGGTCTCGCTGAGCGAGACGGGGCCCGAGTCGGTGAGCGAGAGGTACGGCAGGTTGATGCTGGTCGAGGTCGAGCTCGACAGCTCCTTCTTGGCCTGCTCGGCCGCTTCCTTCAGACGCTGCAGGGCGATCTTGTCACCCGAGACGTCGACACCGGTCGTGTCCTTGAACTGCTTGATGAGGTAGTCGACGACGCGCTGGTCCCAGTCGTCTCCACCGAGGCGGTTGTCGCCCGAGGTGGCGCGCACCTGGATGGTGGAGAAGTCGTCGTCCTTGCCCACCTCGAGCAGCGAGACGTCGAACGTTCCGCCACCGAGGTCGAAGACGAGGATGAGCTCGTCTTCCTTGCCCTTGTCGAGGCCGTACGCGAGGGCTGCGGCGGTGGGCTCGTTGATGATGCGCAGCACGTTGAGGCCCGCGATCTCACCGGCCTCCTTGGTGGCCTGACGCTCGGCGTCGTTGAAGTACGCGGGGACGGTGATGACCGCGTCGGTCACGCTGTCACCCAGGTACTCCTCGGCGTCGCGCTTGAGCTTCTGCAGGATGCGGGCCGAGATCTCCTGCGGCGTCCACTTCTTGCCGTCGACGTCGAAGCTCCAGGTGGTGCCCATGTGGCGCTTCACGCTCGAGATGGTGCGGTCGACGTTGGTGACGGCCTGGCGCTTGGCGGTCTCGCCGACGAGCACCTCGCCGTCCTTCGTGTAGGCGACGACCGAGGGGGTCGTGCGGAAACCCTCGGCGTTGGCGATGACCTTGGGCTCGCCACCCTCGAGCACGCTCACGACGGAGTTGGTCGTACCGAGGTCGATTCCCACTGCACGGGGCATATGTGTCTCCTTGCTTGTGAGCGCGGCCGTTGCCGCACTCGGGGTTCTGGTGAAAGTCTCTGCGCGGGTTGAGCCGCGATGACTCAAGGTTATCGGAGGCCGTTCGCGAGGTCAAGGCGACTTGATATGAATTGGCTCAACTTCCTGATGCCGCTGAGCGCGGTCACCCCGTGCGCCCAGCCCCCGCGCGGCCACGGGCGACCCCGCGCTGCCCCGGTGTCGCGGCATCCCTCCACCCATGTCCCCATCTGCGCAGACCGTGTCCCGAAAAGGGCGGCTCAAGCGAACCCCAAGCAACCAAAAGTGGGACATGGTCCGGAGAGTCCGGAGCGACCATCCCCCGCCCACCCATGTCCCCATCTGCACAGACAATGTCCCGAAAAGGGCGGCCCAAGCGCACCTCAGGCAACCGAAAGTGGAACACGGCGCGCGCGAACGCACCCGCGCCCCACCACGCGCGACGCCCCCGCACCCTCAACGGGGTACGGGGGCGTCGAACGGATGCCGTGGACTCAGTCGCGGTCGCGATCGCGGCGCTGCGGCCGGTCGCTGCGCTTGGCCGAACGCCCGCCCTGGTCGAGGCGCAGGTCGATGAGCTGGCCCGAGATGCGGGTGTCGGCGAGGCGGTCGATCGTGTCGTTCGACAGGTCGACGGGCAGCTCGACGAGCGAGAAGTCCTGACGGATCTGGATCGCACCGAAGTCGTTGCGGCGCAGACCACCCTCGTTCGCGAGGGCGCCGACGATCTGACGCGGCTCGACGCGCTGACGACGACCCACCGCGATGCGGTACGTCGCGAAGCGACCCGAGGAGTCGCGACGCGGACCACCGTCGCGGGATCCTCCCTCACGCGAACCGGAGTCGCGCGCGGGGCGGTCGTTGTCGAAGCGCTGCTGACGGAAGGCCTCGGCCTCAAGCAGCAACGGGGTGTCGCCCTGGGCGACCACGGCGAGGGCTGCGGCCACGTCGGCCTCGGGTACGTCGTGGTGCGCCACGTAATGGGCGACCACGTCGCGGAACGTCGCGATCGCGGCGGTGTCCTCGAGGGCCGTGGTGATGGCGTCGTCGAAGCGGGTGAGGCGCGTGGCGTTGACGTCGTCGACGCTCGGCAGCGACATCTCGGTCAGCGGCTGGCGCGTGGCCTTCTCGATCGCGGTGAGCATGCGGCGCTCGCGCGGGGTGACGAAGCTGATCGCATCTCCCGTGCGGCCGGCACGTCCCGTGCGGCCGATACGGTGCACGTACGACTCGGTGTCGATGGGCAGGTCGTAGTTGACGACGTGGCTGATGCGGTCGACGTCGAGACCGCGCGCGGCCACGTCGGTCGCGACGAGGATGTCGAGCTTGCCGCTCTTGAGCTGATTGACCGTGCGCTCGCGCTGCACCTGGGCCACGTCGCCGTTGATCGCGGCGGCCGTGTAGCCGCGGGCGCGCAGCTTCTCGGCGACCGTCTCGGTCTCGTTCTTGGTGCGGGTGAAGACGATCATGCCCTCGAAGTTCTCGACCTCGAGGATGCGCGTGAGGGCGTCGATCTTCTGCTGGTACGACACGATCAGGTAGCGCTGCGTGATGTTCGTCGAGGTCGCGGTCTTGGTCTTGACCGTGATCTCTTCGGGGTCGTTGAGGTATTGCGCCGAGATGCGACGGATCTGCGCCGGCATGGTCGCCGAGAAGAGCGCGACCTGCTTGGTCGAGGGGGTGTCGGCGAGGATCGTCTCGACGTCTTCGGCGAAGCCCATCTTGAGCATCTCGTCGGCCTCGTCGAGCACGAGGTACTTCAGCTCGCTCAGGTCGAGCGTGCCCTTGTCGAGGTGGTCCATGATGCGACCGGGGGTGCCCACGACGATGTCGACGCCGCGGCGCAGGGCCGACAGCTGCTGGCCGTAGCCCTGGCCGCCGTAGACCGGGAGCACCGAGACGCCCTTGATGTGGGCGGCGTACTTCTCGAACGCCTCGCACACCTGCAGCGCGAGCTCGCGGGTGGGCGCGAGCACGAGGGCCTGCGGGTTCTTGTGCCCGGTCTCCATCTGCGACAGCACGGGCAGCGCGAAGGCGGCGGTCTTGCCGGTTCCGGTCTGGGCGAGGCCGACGACGTCGCGGCCCTGCAGCAGCACGGGGATCGTGGCCGCCTGGATCGCGGACGGGGTCTCGTAGCCCACGTCCTTCAGGGCCTTGAGCACAGCGGCATCCAGTCCCAGATCGGCGAAGGTGAGCTTCTCGGGGGCGGTCTCGGCTTCAGCGGAGTCGACGGGGGTTTCGGATGCCATGACTCCACGGTAGTCTCCTCCGCACTCTCGCGCGGGCCGGGGTCTAACCTGAACCCGCGCGCCGACGACGGCGCGGCTGCCTTCCCGGCCGTACCGGGCGTTCACCGAAGGACCCTAGCGTGACCGACATGTCCTCCCCCGGAACCACCGCAGCCCCCGCCACCGACCGCCGACCGGTGATCGCCTGGGCCCTCTGGGACTGGGGATCGGCGGCGTTCAACGCGGTCGTGACGACCTTCGTCTTCAGCACGTACCTGGCCAGCCAGCTCTTCGTCGACCCGAGGATCGTGGCCGCCGCGAACGGGGACGACAAGGACCCGGCCCTCGTGCGCGCCCTCGCCGACAACGCGAGCCTCGTGGGTGTCGCGCTGATGATCGCGGGGATCGTGGTGGCCCTGGTCGCCCCGGTGCTGGGCCAGCGGTCCGATGGAACCGGGCGTCGCAAGCTCTGGCTCGGCATCAACACCGGTCTCGTCGTACTCGCCATGGCAGCGATGGTGTTCGTCGAGGGCACCCCCGGGTTCCTCGTGCTGGGCGCGACCCTGATCGCGGTCGGGAACGTCTTCTTCGAGTTCGCGAGCGTCAACTACTACGCGATGCTCACCCAGGTCTCCACCCGCGAGAACATCGGCCGCGTCTCGGGCTTCGGCTGGGGGATGGGCTACGTCGGCGGCATCGTGCTGCTCCTTCTGCTGCTGGTGCTGTTCATCCAGAGCTTCGGAGACCCGGATGCCGGTGGGCTCCTCGCCGTGACCAAAGAGGGCGGGTGGAACATCCGCCTCGCGGTCTTGGCATCCGCCCTCTGGTTCGGTGCGTTCGCGATCCCGGTGCTGCTGCGCGTTCCGGAGATCCCCGCCCGCAGTCGCCGGGTGCGGGTCGGTTTCTTCCGCTCCTATGTGGTGCTGTGGGGGACGCTGCGTTCGCTGTGGCGCGACAGCCGCCAGGTGCTGCTCTTCCTCGTGGCCAGCGCCGTCTTCCGCGACGGGCTCGCCGGCGTCTTCACCTTCGGCGCGATCATCGCCGCGCAGGTGTTCGGCTTCAGCTCGACGCAGGTCTTGTACTTCGCGGTGGCGGCGAACGTGGTGGCGGGGGTGAGCACGTTCGTCGCGGGCCGCTTCGACGACCGGTTCGGCCCGAAGCGTGTCATCGTCATCTCGCTGATCGGGCTCATCGTGCTCGGCGGAGCCGTCCTTTTCATCGGGACCTCGCAGGCCGCCTTCTGGATCACCGGCCTCGGCCTGTGCGCCTTCGTCGGCCCCGTGCAGTCGGCGAGCCGGTCGTTCCTCGCCCGCGTCGCCCCTGAGGGTCGCGAGGGCGAGATCTTCGGTCTCTACGCCACGACGGGCCGCGCCGTGTCGTTCCTCGCTCCCGGGTTGTTCGCGCTGTTCGTGGGCATCACGGGCGACACGCGGCTCGGCATCCTGGGCATCGTGCTGATCCTCGGCGCGGGATTGCTGCTGCTCATCCCGGTGAAGGCGAAGCCGGCCGTCATCGTCTGACCCGCCAGGAGAGGGACGTCAGTCGCGCGGCCAGGAGTCGGCGAATTTCGCCAGCAGACGCGCGAACTCCACCCGCTCGGCGTCGGTGAAGGATTCGAGCGCGGAGCGCACGGCATCCCGTCGGCGTCCGCGGAATCCCGAAACGAGCCCCTCGCCCTCGGGCGTGAGGCGCACACGCGTGCGGCGGGCGTCGTCGGGGTCGGGCTCGCGCACGACCAGTCCCATCTGCGCCGCCTGCTGCACGAGTCGCGATGCGCGGGGTTGATCGACGCCGACGGCTTCGCCGATCTCGCTGACGGAGAGCGACCCGGATGCCGCGATCAACGCGTCGAGCATGCGCAGCCGCGCGGGGCCTCCGAAGCGCCCGTGCGCGGGATCGGCGACCCACGGCGGAGCGCCCCGCCCCCACGGTCCCCCGTGTCCGCCGCCGCGTTCACCGTGCGGGTGGTGGTGGCCGTCGCCCGCGAAAGGCGGCCGCGGTCGGCGTCCACGCAGGCGCCCGAGGGCGGCGGCGATCTCGTCGGCGGGGTCGGTGGACATGAGGAGATTTTACATGTCGCTTGACAAGCATCAGGAATACATGTCACAGTACATTCGTTGTCACATGACATGCAATGGCGGATCGACCGCCGACGAAAGGACCCCTCCATGAACACCCCCACCCCCTCAGATCCCCGCAGCCTCGCCCACCGCCTCACGACGGCCGGCCACGCGCTGCACCACCGCCTGTTCGCACAGCTGCGCGACAGCGACCTGCACCCGAAGACCGTGATGGTCCTCTCCGTGATCGACGGGCGCCTCGACGCCCCGTGGATCAGCGACCGCATCGCCCGCGGCGGAAAGCGCATCAGCGCCCTCGCCGACCGGGGATGGATCGCCCCCGCCGGCGACGGCTGGACGCTCACCGACGAGGGTCGCCAGATCCTCGATCGAGTGGATGCCGACCGCCAGGCGATTCTGTCCCAGGTCCCGGCCGACGAGATCGAGCGTCTCAACGCCGCTCTCGACGCGATCTCCACCGCCCTCGGGCTCGACGAGGACGCCGAGCCGGCAGGCCCGCGAGGATCCCGCGGGTTCGGCTTCGGTCCCGGCCCGTTCGGCCCCGGCTCGGGACGCGGATTCGGCCCCGGCATGCGCGGCGGCCCCCGCTTCGGCGGCGGCGAGCGCGATCACCGACGCGGCGACGGCGGCAACGCCCACCACGGCTTCGGACCCCGCCACGGCGGGCACACCGACGGGCACCGGCCCGACGGCGACGCCGCAGCGTCGGACGGTTCCGCCGAGCACGGCGAGCACCGCCACGGCCACCCCGGCCACCGGCACGAGCGCGGACACCGCGCCGCGGAGCGCGCCTACGAGCGCGGTTTCGACGCCGGATTCATCCGTGGGCGCGAGTCCGCGGCATCCGAGTGATCATCGAAAAACGACGCGGCGGGACCTCCTTCGGGAGCCCGCCGCGTCGTCGTTTCGTCAGCGTCCCGCGGAACCCGCGTCGGTGGAACCGACGTCGGTGCGGTGGAAGTTCAGCGCCGACCGCGAGGCCGTCGGTCCGCGCTGTCCCTGGTAGCGGTTGCCATAGGGGCCGCAGCCGTAGGGGTTCTCGGCCGGCGAGGTGAGCCGGAAGTAGCAGACCTGCCCGATCTTCATGCCGGGCCACAGCTTGATCGGCAGCGTCGCGACGTTCGACAGCTCCAGGGTGACGTGACCCGAGAAGCCCGGGTCGATGAAGCCCGCGGTGGAGTGCGTGAGCAGCCCCAGGCGTCCGAGCGACGACTTGCCCTCGAGGCGCGCGGCGACGTCGTCGGGCAGGCTCACGCGCTCGAACGTCGATCCGAGCGCGAACTCCCCCGGGTGAAGGATGAACGGCTCGTCGGGCTCGACCTCGATGAGGCGGGTGAGCTCGGGCTGATCCTCTGCCGGGTCGATGAAGGGGTACTTGTGGTTGTCGAACAGCCGGAAGTACCGGTCGAGGCGCACGTCGACGCTCGAGGGCTGGACCATGGCCGGGTCGAAGGGCTCGAGGCCGAGGCGCTTCGCGTCGAGTTCGGCCCGGATGTCGCGATCGGAGAGCAGCACGGCCCCAGCCTAGAGGCGGGGCACGCGCTGGCGCTGTCTGTTTCACCTCGTTCGCCCGGGTGGGCCGCGTCGAGATGACCGGCGTTCGTCTCGCGTGTGGTGCGCGAGGACGTATCCGTTCGCCGAGAACGCACGCCGTAGCACGCAAAGGAACGCGCACTCGACGAACGGGTGCGGTTTCGCCGGCGGATGCGGTCTCGGGGCGGATGCCGAGGGATGCCGCGCGGACGCTGTTATGCTGGCCGGGTCGCCGCAAGGCGCACGGGGCTGTAGTTCAATGGCAGAACTTCTGCTTCCCAAGCAGATAGCGCGGGTTCGATTCCCGTCAGCCCCTCCAAAGCCCTCACGGGTGGCCATCGGCCGCCCGGGAGGGCTTTCGTGTGGGTGCCGTAGGAACCGAACCCGCAGCGGGTGGGCCCACGCCGCCGATGGCTCCGCGCGGCGAAGCGGCGCCCGCCGCCGCGCGTCAACCCCTCCCCGCCCCGTCGCCCCGACCCGCCAGGGTGGGTACCGACGAAGGGGGACGTCATGACGGAGATCTCGGAAGATCGAGTGGATGCCGCGGGGGTCGAGCGGCCGGGCCTGCCGTTCTGGGTGAAGGCGCTCGGGTGGCTGCAGCTCGTCGCGATCGCGTTCATCGTGGTGGCCTTCATCGTCCTGCAGGCCGTGCAGGCGCAGTCGTCCGGAGTGAACTACAGCGCAGCTGCCTTGGCCATCATCTTCGCTCTTCCCCTTCTGGTCGTGTGGCAGCAACCCGTCGTCGCGTCAGTGGTCGCGATCGTTCTCCTCGTCGGGATGGTGCTCGGCGTCCGATTCCGCCGCGGTCGTATGAGCGTGGGCGAGGCGATCTGGGGGTACACCCTGCTGGCGTGGACGCTGTTCTGGGTCGCCATGTGCGCGGTGGGCGCCGCCAGGCTCTTCGGCGCCATGCTGAGCTGAGCTCGGAGGTCGTGGCATCCGGTCGGAGATTTTCCACAGGCCGAGGCGCTGAGCCTGACCCGCCGCTTCGCGGAATTACGCGCGTGTAGTTTCGAACACGTTAACGAATCCGCGGCTTATCCCCACCTGTTTGCACAGGCCGCGCCGGTTTCCACACACACTTTCCACAAAGTTATCCACAGCTGTGGAGACGGCTGTTCGCCGGTGTGCACGACTCGGACGTGCCGTGCCCCCGCAGGCGTATCGCGAGGATCTCGGCGGGGCGGATCCGATGAGCGCACCATCGTTCCGGGCGGTCGAGCGCCTCCTCCCCTCTCGCATCAGCGGCACCTGGGGCTCCGAGGAACAGCGGTGAGCGGGCACGGGGTCGTCATCGAGCCCCCGCGGGATCCTGACTCGTGCGGCCGACGGTCATGTGCGCAGGTGCGAGGCGCCGTTCAGATCGAGGATCGTTCCCGATGCCCACTGCGAGCCGGGCGCGCTGAGGTACACCACGGCATCCGCCACCTCTTCGGGTGTGGCCACGCGACCGAAGGGACTTTGATCCCGGATGCCGTCCCCCTCCGCCCCGGACAGCTTCTGCTGCTGCCGGTCGGTGCCGACGAAACCGGGGGCGACGCTCGTGACCGCGATGCCGTGGGGCGCGAGCGCGACGGCGAGGGACTGGCCCATCGCGTGCAGGCCCGCCTTCGCCGCGCCGTAGGCGGGGAACTCCGGCTCGCCGCGGAAGGCGCCGCGCGAGCCGACGTTCACGATCGACCCCGGCAGGCCCCGCTCGATCAGGGATCGCGCGACGAGGAAGGCCATGTTCGCGGGGGCGTTCAGGTCGACGTCGACCATCCGCTCCCACGTGCGATGCCACGTGGCGTAGTCGACGGTCGCGATCGGGTGCGAGGTCTCGGGGCTCGGGGCGATCGCGGCGTTGTTGACCAGGACGTCGATGCGCCCGAAGGCCGAGAGGACATCGCCGACCACGCGCTCCGCCGTCGCCGGGTCGGACAGGTCGCCGCCGACGAGCAGATGGCCGTCTCCGGGGAGCAGGGCGAGTGTCTCTTCGGCGGCGGAACGGTCGTGGCCGTAGTGGACGACGACGCGGTCGCCGCGAGAGGCGAGGGCGACGGCGATGGCCCGGCCGATCCCGCGCGAGGCGCCGGTGACGAGGGAGTGCAGCATGCCCCCATCCTCTCGGTACGAGCGTCCGGGCGGCACCGCGAAACGGCGGGCCGCCCGAACTGTCCGGGGCTCACGCACCGGGGCGATGAACCGGTCGCCTCCGATACGGATGGCCCACGCTACGTCCGAGCGCGGGAGCGGGGGTGGGCTTGACGAGCTCCTCCGCGGGGTGCGGGGGGGGCGATGGCCGTGGGGACACGACCCAGCGGGGGACGAGCCGCTCAGGCGCGGGTGAACCCGTCGAGGTCGGGGTCCCAGAACGCGTCGGGGTTGATGTCTTCGCTCGGCTGCTCGACGGCGATGGCCGGTGCCTGGGGGAAGCGCCTGTGCTGACGCAGGTCTTCCGCCGCCCAGGAGAAGTCGGGCTCCTCCCCCGTCCAGTCGGCCGGAGCGCTGAGGACGTCGTTGCCGACCCCGATGACGAGCTCAGCCTCCTCCTCACCGCCGTCGGCGACGATCGGGATGCTCACGGCCTCCGCCTGGCCCTCAGCGGCGATCGACGCCGTCAACTGGACCAGGGCCTCCGCCACGTCGTCGGTCGTGGTCACGGTCTCACCGGCATAGGTCACACTGCGCATTCAGCGATGATCTCCTCTCGAGCGCGTCGGTGGGGGCCGGTTGCCCCGGGGCGCCCGCTCCGATAGGGCCGGCGTGTCGGGGGTCCGCGCTAAGGTCCGGATGAGCGTCGGAAAGGACCGCGATCATGCCTGAAGCCCCCGAACTGATCGTCGACGACGCCGCGCGGTGGCGGTCGTGGCTCGACGCCCACGAAGACACCAGCGACGGCGTGTGGTTGGTGCTCGCCAAGAAGGGCACGACCTCGCCCACGTCCCTCACCTACGCCCAGGCCCTCGACGAGGCCCTCTGCAGCGGGTGGATCGACGGGCGGAAGCAGTCTCGGGATGCCGGCACCTTCCGGCAGCACTTCACCCCGCGCCGCGCCCGCTCGATGTGGTCGAAACGCAACGTCGATCACGTGGCACGCCTCACCGACGAGGGCCGCATGCGCCCGCGCGGCGCCGCCGAGATCGCCCGCGCCCACGCCGACGGCCGCTGGGAGCGCGCGTACGAGGGATCCGCGGCGATCGAGGTGCCGGCCGATCTGCGCGCGGCGCTCGACGCCGTCCCCGACGCGGCGCGCGCTTTCGACGCCCTGACCAAGGCGGAGCGCTACTCCGTTCTGCACCCCGTGGTCACGGCGGCGACGCCGGCCACCCGTGCGGCGCGCATCGCTCGCCACGTCGAACGCCTCTCCGCAGAATCGGTTCCCCCGACCCCCGAGCACTGATCGCCGCCGAGAATGGGGTCATGCGTGCGCGACGACTCCTCGGCCTGGTCGCCGCGGCATCCCTCCTTCTCATCGCCTCGGGGTGCGCGGCCCCGACCGCGGCACCGGCCCCCGCCGCGACCGGCCCGGTCGTGTCGTTCTACGGCGACTCGTACACGCGGGGCACGGGTGCGAGCGCCACCGACAAGCGCTGGTCGACGATCGTCTCGGCCGAGCGCGGATGGCAAGAGATCAACCGCAGCGAGAACGGCCTGGGGTTCGTCAACCGCCGCGCCTCGATGGGTCCGGGCCTCGACGACATCCCCGCCCAGGTCATCGCCGACGATCCCGACCTCGTCTTCGTCACGATGGGCCTGAACGACAACTTCAGCTACGACCGCGCGGCCGACCGCATCCGCGAGACGATCGACAGCGACCTCGAGCGCTTGCGCGAGGGCGTGCCCGACGCGCGCATCGTCGTCGTCGAGCCCTTCTGGTACACCGCGGACCGCCCGGCGTCGGTCGACGTCATCGCGGGGTGGGTCGAAGACGCCGCCGCGCGGATCGGCGCCGACCACATCGCGGGGGCCAGCCACTGGCTCGACGGCCACTACGCCGATTCGTCCGACAGCTGGATGGCCGGCGACGGCCTGCACCCGAACGACACCGGGTACGCGTACATGGCGGAGCGGATGGATGCCGCGCTCCGCGCCCTCGACCCGCCGCTATGACGACGGGGCGCGTCGGGGTCGACGACCGAGCGCCCAGACCGCCCCGGCGGCGAGCAGGAGCAGGACCAGGATGCCGACCACGTGCAGAACGAGAGAGGTGAGACCCCGCTCGGGCAGGAGGAAGCCGTAGGGCACCCATCCGTCGGTCGCGCCGCGCGCGAGGACGACGGCGATCCACGCCACCGGGTACGGCAGCACCCACCACAGGTGACGCCACGCGAGTCGGGGACGATCGGGAGCCGTGGCGATATCGACGACGACGAGCAGCGGGAACACCACGTGCAGCACCGCGCTCACCCACGGCGGAGCCGACCCCGTCCCCGGGACGAGGCCGTTGTAGACGACGGCGACCACGATGAGGCAGGCCGCCCCGATCGCCCACGCGAGGGCGAGCCCGACGGGGACGGCCCGATCCGCCGCGCCCCGGGCACCCACGGCGATCAGCACGAGCGCCGTCAGGCTGCTCGACTGATTGGTGAAGTACCCGAAGAAGTCGAAGAAGCCGGGGTCATCCGCGGCGATACGCAGGCCGTAGGCGAACAGCACGACCCCGAGCACGCCCACGCCGGCGACGACGCGGGCGACCGAGCGGGCGCGTCGTCGGGAGCCTGCGGGGTGGAAGGTCACCCCGCGACGCTACCGCGCCCGACCCGTGGGGGCCTCTACGTCAGTCGCCGCTCGCGGTGCGCGCGCGGAACCACACGGTGAGTTCGCGCACGGCGCGGATGCTCGCGTCCTCGTCATCGGCCTCGAGATCGTCGAAGGTGTCGCGGAAGCCCTCGGGAGCGGGGGCGGTGGGGATGCCGATCGGCTCGTACCCCATCGTCCACTCGGTGAATCGGCGGTCGTCGATGTGCTCCGTGAGCAGCACGCGGACATCGGTATGGCGCGGGTCGCGACGGATCTTCGCCATGAGCGCGTCCACGGCATCCTGGGGCCCTTCGAGCACCTGGAAGAAGCGCCCGCGACGGTACAGCAGCATGCCGGTGAGGTCGTTCTCGTGATTCGAGCGGCGGCTCTGCGCGAGCAGGTCGTGCAGCCGGCCGTCGTCGAACGGCTCGGCGGCCGCGCTGACGTACGAGATCGAGACGAGGTCGGAGCTCATGAGGCCTTCCCGCCGTCGATCGACCGCGGCGCGGGGACCCGCACCTCGCGGAGGGTGATCGCGGCGTCCTGCGGGGGCTGATCGTTGGTCACGGCGGCCATGGCGGCGGTGAGCGCCTCGAAGCGGCCGACGAGACGCGAACGACCGTCGTACGCAAGGAACGTGCCGCCGGTCTGGCGGTCGATGTACCCCAGGAACACACCATTCCTGCTGCCGACATGGAAGCCGTCTTCGACGCGAGCCCAGACGACTCCGGCGCCGGGGCGGTCGTGAGACACCATGGTCGCCCCTCTTTCTACCCGGGATGGAAACGGGCGAGAGCGACCGTACCCGGACCCTCCGACATGCGGCCGCCCTTGACAGATCGATCACCGGGAGGGTCCCCGGGCGGGCGATCCGCCCGCCCGGGCTCCGACTCAGCCGAGAGCGAGAAGGATCTGCGCGGGATCGTCGGTGCCGCTCGCCTCGACGATCCGACCGCGCTCGAGGCGGTACATCGCGAAGGACGCGATGTTCACCCGCCGCCGGGTCGGGCTCATGTGGCCGAACAAGCCCGTGTGCGCTCCCCCGCCCCGCAGGTGCACCGCCAGGCGGTCGTCCTCGACGATCAGGTGGATGCGTTTCCACTGCCAATCCGGGAAGCCGTGCCACAGCTCGGCGAGGTCGGCGACCCAGGCCTCCGCCCCCGCGGGAAGGTGCGCACGACGGACGGCCGGGTGCAGCAGCCCGCGGACCGCTTCGAGGTCGTGGCGGTTGAGCGCCTCGAGGTAGTCGGCGAACCACTCGCGCGTCTCCCAGACCTCCACTCCCCCATTATCGGACGGGATGCCACGGACCCGGCCCGTTCGCGCAGAGCCCTGGGCGATGTCGGCGGCCGACGGTAGCGTGAGGCGTCGATGCGGAGGCCGGAGCGGCATCCGGGGCGGAGGAGGGACGATGACGTCACGGACCGCGCTGATCGTGCGCGGCGGGTGGGATGGCCACCACCCCGTCGAGACGACCGAGATGTTCCTGCCGTTCCTGCGAAGCAACGGCTTCGAGGTGCGGATCGAGGAATCGCCCCGCATCTACGCCGACGCCGACGCCATGAGCGGTGTCGACCTCGTCGTCCAGGCCGTCACGATGAGCGAGGCGGACGCCGAGAGCATCGAAGGGCTCCGCGCGGCGGTGGCCGCGGGCACCGGGCTGGCCGGGTGGCACGGCGGGATCGTCGACTCCTATCGACACGACGCGGCGTACCTGCAGCTGGTGGGCGGGCAGTTCGCCGCGCACCCCCGGAAGAGCCCCGACCAGCGGACCGACGAAGCCACGGATGCGTTCGTGGAGCACCTCATCGAGATCACCGACCTCGGGCGCGCGCACGAGATCACGAGCGGGATCGACGCTTTCCCCCTCGTCACCGAGCAGTACTGGGTGCTGCACGACGACCTGAACGACGTGCTGGCCACCACCACGCACCCGGTGCGCGGCCAGGAGCCGTGGCACCGACCGATCGTCTCCCCCGCGGTCTGGACGCGCGAATGGGGGCGGGGGCGCGTCTTCGTCGCGACGCCCGGCCACGACCCGGGCGTTCTGACCGACCCGCACGTGCGGACCATCATCGAGAGGGGACTGCTGTGGGCGAGCCGACGCGCATCGGGCTGATCGGCCTCGGGGTCATCAGCGATCAATACCTCCGCACCCTGAGGGATCATCCCGCCGTCCGGATCGTCGCCGTCGCCGATCTGCGAGCCGATCGCGCGGCCGAGGTCGCCGAGGCGCTCCCCTCGGCTCGCGCGCTCAGCGTCGACGAGCTGCTCGCCTCGGACGACGTCGACGTGGTCGTGAACCTCACCATCCCCGCCGCGCACGCCGAGATCGCTCGCGCCGCGATCGCCGCCGGCAAGGGGGTGTTCGGCGAGAAGCCGCTCGCCACGACGCTCGCCGACGCAGAGCGTGTCATGGCGGACGCCACCGCCGCCGGCATCACCGTCGGGAGCGCCCCCGACACGGTGCTCGGCACCGGGGTGCAGACAGCCCGGGCGGCCATCGAGAGCGGCCTCATCGGTCGGCCGACGGCGGCAACCGCGACCTGGGTCTCGCCGGGCCACGAGCACTGGCATCCGAATCCCGACTTCTATTACCGCGAGGGCGGAGGGCCGCACTTCGACATGGGGCCGTACTATCTGACCTCGCTCGTGCACCTGCTCGGCCCGGTCGTGTCGGTCAGCGGGGAAGTGTCGCGTGGACGCACCGAACGCGAGATCGGGTCGGGGCCGCGCGCGGGCGAGCGCATCGCCGTCGAGGTCGACACCCACGTCACCGGCACCCTCCGGCACGCCAGCGGTGCCCTGTCGAGCGTGACGTTCAGCTTCGACGCGGGCCGGACCACGGCGGCGCCGATCGAGGTGCACGGCGAAGCCGGGTCGTTGGCCGTCCCCGACCCGAACGATTTCGACGGCGAGGTGCGTCATCACGCCGTGGGCTCGGACGGGTGGGTCGCCCTGCCGAAAAGCGCGGGGTACGTGGGGGCGGGACGAGGGGTCGGCCTCGTCGACATGGTGCGCGGCCACGGGCGGGCGAGCGGCGAGATCGCCTTGCACATCACCGAGATCGTGACGGCCCTCCCCCTGTCGGCGCGCGAGGGCCGGCGGATCGACCTGCGCACGACGTCCGCCATTCCGCCGCTCGTGCCGTTGACACCACCGGAGCAGTGGCGCTGAGGGTTATCACACCGACCCGCGGTCGCGCCGCCCCCTCGGCGGCTGTCGCTCCGCGTGGAACCGTGAGGGCATGGCATCCCCCCTCGCCCTGCTCCGTGATGACTCGCTCTCTCTTCTGATCCGTGGCTACGGCTTCGGCTCGCACCTGTGGCGTCGGGCCGAGCGCGGGGCCCGCGCCGTGCCGTTCCGCCTGCTCGGACGCGACGCCCTCTTCGTGCGCGGCGAGGAGGGAGTGGACCTCTTCTACGACGAGTCGCGCACCCGTCGCCACGGCGCCATGCCCGCCTTCATCCAGGAGTCGCTCTTCGGCCACGGCTCGGTGCACAGCCTCGACGGCACCGAGCACCGCCACCGCAAGGCCACCTTCGTCGACGTGCTGTACGACGACGCCGAGGTCCAGCGCCTGCTCCCCGAGCTCGACCGGCAGTGGCAGGGCGAACTCGACGCCTGGGTCGCCGGCGGCGAACGTTCGGCGTACGACGCCGCCGTGGGCGCCCTCGGCCGGTCGATCATGCGCTGGGCCGGCATCCCCGGTACGGCAGCCGCCCAGACGCGCTGGGCGAAGCGCCAGGCGCAGATCGTCGACGGCTTCGGTGTCCCCTACTCCCCCGAGTTCGCGCTCGCGCTCATCAACCGCCGGTGGTCCGACCGTCACGCCGCCGAGCTGATCGACGCGGTACGCGCCGGCATCCTGCGCCCCGCCGAGAACACGGCCCTGCACGCGTGGGCGCACCACCGCGACCAGGACGGCGAACTCCTCCCCGCCACGACCGCGGGGATCGAGCTGCAGAACAGCTTCCGGCCCATGATCGCCGTCTCGCGTTTCGTCGCCTTCGCCGCGAAAGAACTGCACGACCGCCCCGAGTGGCGCGAGCGCATCGCCGCCGAGACCGCCGAACGCGGGACCCTCGTCGGCGGAGAGCTCGCCACGGCTTTCGCGCAGGAGATCCGCCGCACCGCCCCCTTCGTGCCGATGCTGCCCGCGTGGGCCGAGACCGACATCGAGCTCGACGGTCAGCGCGTGCCGGCGGGCGGCCGGGTCGTGCTCGACATCCTCGGCACCGATACCGACACCCGCGAGTGGGAGCGTCCCTCCGCCTTCGACCCCGAGCGTTTCGTGGGAGTCGACGACTACGAGGCGATCCGCGCGTTCATCCCCCACGGCGGCGCCGACGTGCGCACCGGCCACCGCTGCCCCGGAGAGAAGCTCGCGATCGCCGGGCTCGCGGCATCCACCGCCGTCCTCAGCGACCCGCGTATCCGCATCAGTGGCCGCGGACTCGAGGTGAACAGACGACGGATGCCGACCAAGCCGCGCTCCGGAGGACGCGTGCGCCGCGCGGATGCGCCGGTGTCGTGCCCGTTCCACCTGGGGCGTTCAGCGCGCTGACGCGGTGGCCGGGGGTGCTGACGCCGTCATTCACCTTGCCGCGACGTCACCGGGACAGGCGGATGCCACGGGAACAGGGCGATCCGAGCCGGATACTCCTGTTCCGGTGACATGCCCGGTTCCGGTGACACGGGCGAGGTAGCGTCGACAGCGCGTCGGTCACCCTCCGGGTCACTCCCCGCGGGTGCCCGCGGTTTCTTCATCGTTCGCGGAGAGCACCTCCGACGCGATCCGGAACGCCGAATTCGCCGCCGGCACCCCGGAGTAGATCGCCGACTGCAGAATGACCTCGCGGATCTCGTCGACCGTCAGGCCGTTGCGCAGCGCCGCGCGCAGGTGCATCGCGAGCTCCTCGTGGTGGCCGTGCGCGATGAGCGAGCTCAGCACCGCGATCGAGCGAGAGCGGCGGTCGAGGCCGGGGCGCGACCAGATGTCTCCCCACGCCACGCGCGTGATGAAGTCCTGCCAGTCGGCGGTGAGGTCGGTGGTCGCGGCGATCGAGCGGTCGACGTGCGCGTCCGACAAGACGGCGCGGCGCACGGTCATGCCCTGGTCGTGGCGTTCCTGATCGGTGGGCATCAGATGTCCTCTCCGGTCACGGACGTGAAGAACGACCGCAGCAGAGCCGCCACGGCCTCGGGTTGTTCGGCGGGCGGCAGGTGACCGGCGTCATCGATGCGCGCGATGCTTCCGCGCTGCACGCCCTCGGCGATCTCCACGGCTTTCGATTCGGGGGCGACCTCATCGAACGCTCCCCACGCGGCGAGCACGGGGACCGCGATCTCGCCCAGCGTCGCGCGCACGTCGTACGCGGCGAGGGCCTCGCAGCAGCGGGCGTAGCTGTCGTCGTCGGCGTCCTGCAGCGCGTGCAGCAGGCGGCCGCTCAGCTCGGGGCGGCGGGCCATCGACTCGGGCGCGAACCACCGCTGGGCCGAGCCGACGATGAGGCTCGAGGTGCTCTGCGACCGCGCCTGGCCGGCCCGCTCGTGCCACGACGAGGGGTCGCCGAGGACGGCTCCGGATGCCACGATGGCGGCGCTCCGCAGCCGGGTTCCGTGCCGCCGCGCGAGCTCGAGGCCCGTCGCCCCGCCGAGGGAGACCCCGGAGTAGAAGAACGTGTCATCGGCGACGGCGGCGGCCACGGCATCCGCGAGATCCGAGACGGTGAACGCGTCACGCGCGATCGGGCCGGCCCCGTGACCGGGCAGGTCCCACGCGGCAACGCGGTAGTCGTCGGCGAGCAGCGGCACGACGTCGTCCCACAGGATGGTCGAGGTGCCGAGAGAGGGTCCGAGGACCACGAGGGGCGCGTCGGTGGGGCCGACGGGCTCGGTCAGCGAGATGAGGCTCATGCGTCGGCTCCTTCGTCGTGCGCGGTGCCGCCGCCGGCGTGGCGGGCACCGCGGGCGAGGCGGGCGGCGAGGCCGACGTAGGCGGCCGGGTCGAGCAGCGCGTCGACGTCGAGGTCGGCCGCCTCGGGCAGCGCCCGCACACGCGGGGCGAGCTCGTCGTCGCCGTCGAGCAGGGCTGCGAAACGCTCGGCGCCGATGAGCGGCACGAGCACGCCCCGTAGGCGCTCGCTGACGATGCGCCCTCCGGTCAGACCGGAGGTCGCGGCGGCTGCGGCCGCGTCGACGCGCAGGTGCGCGAGCAGCGATGACCCGTGCGCCGCGGCGCCGACCGCGAGGCGCAGAAGCTCGCGCAGAGTCGGCCACTCGGCGTGCCAGGCGCCGTCGGGGCGCTCGTCGACCGCGAGGGCCGACGCGAGGTGCAGGGTCGCGCCCAGCTGGGGCGCGCGCAGAGCGGCCGAGCGGATGAGCACAGCCTCGGCGGGATTCTGCTTCTGCGGCATGGCCGACGATCCCCCGCCCACGCCCTCCGACACCTCGCCGATCTCGGTGCGGCTGAGGGTCGCGACGTCAGCGGCCATCTTGCCGAGCGCGTCGATCGCCTGCACGAGGGCGTCGCCCATCTCGGTCACGGGCCAGCGCGTCACATGCCAGGGCGCGTCGGCAGCGTCGAGCTCGAGCACCCGGGCGAAGGCCGCGGGCAGGGCATCGGCGGCATCCGTCGATCCGGTGATCTCGACGAAGGAGGCGAGCGTGCCGCCCGCACCCGCGAGCTGCGCGGGGAAGATCAGGGCGTCCAAGCGCACGACGGCTCTCTCGAATCCGCGCGCCCAGGTCGCGGCGCGCGCCCCGATCGTGGTGGGGACCGCGTGCTGGGTGAGGGTGCGGGCGGCGGCCACCTCGTCCGCGTGCGCGGTGGCGAGCTGCCGGGCCCAGACCGCGGCGTTCGCGACCGAGCGGCGCGTCTGTTCGACCGCGCGCCGCGCGACCACCATGAGTGCGGTGTCGAGCACGTCTTGACTCGTCGCCCCGCGGTGGATCCACCCGCGGTGCTCCGCCGGCACCCGGGCCTTGAGCGCGCCGACGAGCGGAATCACCGGGTTGCCCCCGGCGACGGCGTCGCGCACCACCGCATCGACGTCGAGCACACGCGCGGAAGCCCCGCCCTTCTCGTCGATGCCGAACACGTGGTCGATCTCGGCCCGCGCCTCGCGCGGGGCGGCGCCCACCGCGACGTACGCCGCGACCAGGGCGCACTCGACGCGGATCATCGTCGCCAGCACGAACTCGTCGGACAGCAGGGCGTCGTGCCCGACGCTCACCGGCGAGAGCAGCCCGAGGTCGATGCGCGGGAGCGGTTCAGAAGGCAAGGAACACCGTCTCGTTCTCGCCCTGCAACCGGATGTCGTGCGACAGGTACCCGTCGGGCGTCCGGGTCGCGACGAGGCTAGCGCGCTCCTGCGCCGTCAGGGTGGAGAGCAGCGGATCGGCGGCGAGAGCGTCGTCGTCGGCCGGCGAGTAGATGCGCGTGTGCAGCTTGTCGGGAAGGCCGCGGGCGAACACGATCGCGGCGAAGAACCCCGCCCGACCCCGGATGCCGCCCGGCTCGCGCGTCCAGAACGAGTAGCGCCCCTCGTCGTCGGTGAAGGCGCGTCCGAACCCGGTGAAGGTGTGGTCGTCACGGCGGAACGCACCTCGTGCGCGGGGCACCGAGCCGTCGGCATCCGCCCCGAAGATCTCCACGAGGGCGTCCGGGATCGGCGCTCCCACCCCGTCGTACACGGTGCCCGAGAGCACGATCGCGCCCGGCGAGTGCGGGAAGACCACCTCGTGCTGCTTCGGGAACTGCAGGCCGTAGGCGAAGAACGGCCCGACCGTCTGGCCGGGGGTGGCGCGGTGCGTCTTGGCGGGGATCACTCGTCGCCCTCCGCCTCGAAGTAGGTCGCGTCCGGCCCGTCGACCACGATGTCGAAGCGGTACCCCGTCGCCCACTCCGGCGAGGTGAGGTCGTGGTCGTAGACGCCGACCAGGGCGTCACGGTCTTTCTGGCGGTGGATGGAGTTGTAGATCGGGTCGAGCGCGAACAGCGGGTCGCCCGGGAAGTACATCTGCGTCACCAGGCGCTGCGTGAACGACGACCCGAACACCGAGAAGTGGATGTGCGCGGGGCGCCAGGCGTTGCGGTGGTTCTTCCAGGGATACGGACCCGGCTTGATGGTCGTGAAGCGGTACTCGCCGTTCTCGTTCGTGATCGCGCGGCCGGCTCCCGTGAAGTTCGGGTCGAGGGGCGCGGGGTGCTGGTCTCGCTGGTGGATGTAGCGACCGGCCGAGTTCGCCTGCCAGATCTCGATGAGCTGGTTCGCCACCGGGCGCCCCCACGAGTCGAGCAGGCGTCCCTGCACCGTCATGCGCTCACCCAGCGGCTCCCCCGCGTGCTGCAGGGTGAGGTCGGACTCGATCGCCGCGACGTCGCGCTGACCGAACGCGGGAGAGAACAGCTCGATGGTCTCGGGGTCGACGAGCTTCGGGTTCTTGGTCGGATGCCGCAGCACGCTCGACCGATAGGGCGGAAAGTCGTGCGCGGTCGCGGCGACGCGCTCGCCCGCGGCGTCGAGCGCGTCGAGCTCGGCGTGGCGGGCGTGGATCTCGCGGACGATCTCGTCCTGCGTCGCCTGGTCGGGAGCGGCCAGCAGCGATTCGGGGGCCGCGGCGGGGGCGTTCGTCATGGGGTCTCCTTCGACCCCTCCATGCTCCGACACCGTCTCGCGTCGCGGCCAGACGTTCCCGCTGAATGGGAGTCGTGCCATTCTGGACGCGTGGCGAACTCCCCCTCGGGCGACTCGGTGACCGACCGCCTCGTGCGCATCCTCGAGACCTTCACCCCCACGCGCACCGCGCAGACCACGGCCGACATCGGTCGTCGGGCGGGCCTGCCGAGCTCGTCGGCGCACCGGATCGTGAACGAGCTGGTGGATGCCGGCTTGCTCGAGCGCGACGAGGAGCGCCGCGTCCGCGTCGGCATGCGCCTGTGGGAGCTGGCGACCCGCTCGTCGCACGCGTTGCGCCTGCGCCAGGCGGCCCTGCCGTCCATGGAGCGCGTGCAGCAGCGCGTGCGCGAGCACACCCAGCTCGCGATCCTCGAGCAGGACGAGGCGCTGTTCCTCGAGCGTCTCAGCGCCCCCGACTCCGGCGCGAACATCACCCGCGTCGCCGGGCGCCTCCCCCTGCACGCCTCGTCGTCGGGACTCGTGCTGCTCGCCTTCGCCCCGCACGACCTGCGGGAGCGCGTGCTCGCCGGCCCCCTGGCGCGGGTCACGGCCGACACGATCGTCGACCCCGCGGCGCTGCGCCGCACCCTCGCCGAGATCCGCACGCTCGGCCGGGTCGTGGCCCCCGGCTACGTCGACGAGGTCTCCACCGGCGTCGCGGTGCCCGTACGTGACGAGACCGGCGCGGTCATCGCCGCCCTCTCCGTCGTGCTCCCCCGCGACGCCGAGACGCAGTTCGCCCTGGTCGAGCTGCACCGCGCCGCCCGCGACACCGAGCGCGCCCTGGGCTTCCGCCGCTGACCCCGCTGCGTCCCCCGCGTGAGGGGCCAAGAACGGTCGCCCGGAGCGCGTCCAGGCGACACAAACCGACCCCTTACGCGCCGTGCCTGCGTTCCTGATCAATGGGAATGCCGCAACGAGAGGCGCGGGCAGCGCGCACCATCGACACAGCCACCGTCGAAGGAGACGCCATGACCACCATCGTTCGCACCCGCGTCGCCATCATCGGCGCCGGCCCCGCGGGGCTCCTGCTCTCGCACCTGCTCGACGAGGCCGGGATCTCCTCGATCGTCATCGACCAGCGCTCGCGCGACGAGATCGAGAGCACCATCCGCGCCGGAATCCTCGAGCAGGGCACCGTCGAACTGCTCGACACCCTCGGCGAGCACTCGCGCGCCCGCACCGTAGGCCACCGGCACGACGGCATCGAACTGCGCTTCGGGGGAGAAGGTCATCGCATCGACTTCGCGGCATCCGTCGGCCGTGCCGTGTGGCTGTATCCGCAGCACGAGGTGCTGAAAGACCTGATCGCCGCGCGCCTCGCCGCCGGCCAGGATCTGCGTTTCGGCGTCACCGCCGAGGGCATCGCGGATGCCGAGACCTCGACCCCCCGCGTGATCGCGCGCGACGCCGACGGGCAGCCGTTCGAGATCGAGGCGGAGTTCGTCGTGGGCTCCGACGGGTCGCGCAGCGTCGCCCGCGCGGCCGTCACCGGGTCGAGTCGGGGCGGCTCCTTCCGCGAGTACCCGTTCGCGTGGTTCGGCATCCTCTGCGAGGCCCCGCCGAGTGCGGACGAGCTCATCTACAGCAACTCCCCCGACGGCTTCGCCCTGGTCAGCCAGCGCTCCGACACCGTGCAGCGCATGTACTTCCAGTGCGACCCCGACACGGACACCGCGGCGTACAGCGAAGAGCAGCTGTGGGACGAACTGCGGAAGCGCGTGCCCGGAACGACGCTCAAGCGGGGGCCGATCTTCCAGCGCGACGTGCTGCGCTTCCGCAGCTTCGTCGCGCATGAGCTGCGGCGCGGCCGCGTCGCCCTCGTCGGAGACGCCGCGCACACCGTGCCACCCACGGGCGCGAAGGGCATGAACCTCGCGATCGCCGACGTGCGCCTGCTCGCCGATGTCCTGCGCCGCCTGCTGCTCGAGAACGACGAGCGCGGCCTCGACGCCTACCCCGAGAAGGCCCTGCGGCGCATCTGGAAGGCCCAGCACTTCTCGTGGTGGATGACGAGCCTGCTGCACGTCGGTCCGGATGCCACCGACTTCGACCGCCGACGCCAGGTCGGCGAGCTGCGCACCGTCGTGGAGTCGGAGCACGGCCGCGCCTCCCTCGCCGAGGCCTACTGCGGCTGGCCCTTCGCCGACTGACCCGCCCGCGCCACGCGTGCATGAACAAGTTTGCCTGCCACGCCATCTCTCACCGGCGCGGAGGTCCGCCCGGAATAACTGATCGGGTTTTCACCACGTTTCGCTGCCGTTCTTCGTCCGCATCCTCGCTGTCGACAATGCCTGCGAGGCCTGCAAGAAGGAACGTCAGCCGGATGGCCGCGTGAGCAGTGACGAGCAGGCAAGCCTCAAGAACCCACATCCCTGCCTCGGCGCCGGAGGCAACGACGATCACCGAGGCAATGATCGCTCCGAATGCGCCGGTGAAGGAACTCAGAACTACCGAAACCCAATTTGCGCGAAGCCGCCTCGATCCTTTACGGCGAAGAAGGCGGAACCGGTCATTTTCACTTCCAAGACCGAAGACCACGACGACTCCGGCGAATCCGCCAACCATCGCGCTGACCCCGGCCACACCAAGCGCAAGGGAGGTCAAGGTGCCTTGCACGTCATCAGACTCAGTCTGCGCCAACGCTGCCGCGATGTTCACCACAGGCCAATGACGCGCGACGATGAAATGCACCACCACCAGTGCCATGATCAACGAACTTACGAAGAGCGGGTAGTTGGCGAACCAGCCGCCGATCTTACGCAAAATCTTCACCGCGTACCTCCTGTGTCGAGACAGAAGCTACGCCCGACCTCCGACATCAGACACCACCGTCTACACCACGTCCCTCGATGGCGACTTGCGCGGTGCCAGTCGTGCCTGCCGCAGCGAGACCGATCGTTGAACCACCCTGGTTGAATTCTCGTATCGCCATGCCGACCGAGGTGAGGATGGCCTCGTCGGTCGCGCGCTGGCCCGCGCGAGTTTGAAACGTCACGTTTTTCGTGATGCGATCACGGAAGAGGTCTCGCTGTTCATCCCTAATCAGCCGGCCCTCATCGCTGACGTCCGCGAGCTTCACCTTCGCACTGGAAGTGAAGCTGTTATGGAGCACCCACAGCGCCCCCTTGCGGAGAGCGTCGCGGACGGCATGAGTACCCCCCGACCTGTCTAGCGACCAACGGAAAACCATCCGAGCTTCATCGAGCGAGTGGTGCTGAGCATTACGAAACGCATCGCCGACTGCGCCTCCACCGGTTGCTGGCACCGTCACACCCGCGTCAACGTGGACCTCCAGCATGACCGCGCCATCGGCGTTCTGCACCTTCTCATAGACGTCTGGATCGACCACCGGCACAAGCTCGAGCGAGAAGCCCTGTTCAACAAGACCCAGTACCAGAGTTAACCAGCGCGACAATGTTTCCGAACGCGTGCCTTGTACCGCTGGGCTCATAACCGCGACCCGACCGTAGCGCCCGAAGGGGACAAGAAAGGTGGGCTCCGAAACCCGGTCGTCGGGGTCATCAAAATCCAGCGGCTCGACCTCCCCATTGGCAAGGTTGGACCGGTTGAGCTGTTCGGCCAGATCTCTGATCCGCTCAATTTGGAGGTGGGGAAGGGCTGGCCGCACCGGCGAAACCGCCCGGCCGATGTAGTCAACCTCAAAAATGTTTCCGCTACGGGCGGCCAGATCCCATCCTGCGAACTCGTCGAGGACGCTCGACCAGAAGTTGTCTTCTACGCCTTTACGTTCGTCGTTCTCATCTATCAAAACAGTGTCGTAGAACCGAACCGTCTTCTTTACTGTTGCCACCGTCGCCCCCCATGGATTATCTACAAGATCTTATCCAGATCGTTCGTGGAAATCATAAAAGCGACCGACCTCACGTGCCGACGAGCAGTGATACCGCCCCGGCCGAATAGGCTCTCGGCCATTTTCTCTCTGCGCGCGATGGGATGCTTTTCGACTAATCGATGGGTCAAAACCCCCGCGCACACTAGCGGCACACCGACATCAGAGCGCGAACATCCGGATTCCGGCTTCCGGACGCACCGCCCCCTTTCGAGTGTCCGAAACACTTGGACAGAAATCAAAACCATCCGGGTGTTTCGGACACTCAACGAGGACACACACGAGCGCGGCGCCCGAGCCGGAGCCCGAACGCCGCGCGGAGCCCGCGGGCTCAGTCCTTCTTGCCGCGCGGTTTCGGGAACGGGCTCGGCACCACCGGGACCGTGCCCGTGTATCCCTCGCGCTCAGCCGCCAGCTCCGCGATGCGCTTGCGGCACGCGAACCAGCCGATCGTGATGGCGATGCTCGCGATGACGGCCACGAGCAGGGTCGCGGGAGAGTCGATGAACACCAGGACGAGCACGACGGCGAGGAACAGCAGCGTCGCGTAGCCCGTGTACGGAGCCCAGAACAGTCGGAAGGTCGGTCGCACCAGCTCACCGCGGTCGGCGAGGCGCTTGAACTTCATCTGGCAGAGCATGATGGTCGCCCAGGTGACCAGGATGCCGACGGCGGCGACGTTCAGCACGGTCTCGAACGCGTCGCTCGGCGCCACGAAGTTGATCACGACACCGAAGAGGGCCACGAACGCGGTGATCGCGATGCCGCCGTAGGGCACGCCCGCCTTGTTCATGCGCGCGGCGAACTTCGGCGCCGAGCCCGCGACCGCCATCGAGCGCAGGATGCGCCCCGTGGAGTACAGCCCCGCGTTCAGCGACGACAGCGCGGCGGTCAGCACGACGAGGTTCATGATCACGTCGACGCCCGGCACGCCGATCGAGCCGAAGAACGTCACGAACGGGCTCTCGTCCTTCGTATACGCGGTGTACGGCAGCAGCAGCGCGAGCAGCAGCACCGAGCCGACGTAGAAGATCGCGACGCGGAAGATGACCGAGTTGATCGCGCGGGGCATGACCTTCTCGGGATTCTTGGTCTCGCCGGCGGCGGTGCCGACCAGTTCGATCGAGGCGTACGCGAACACCACGCCCTGCATGAGGATGATCGCGGGCAGGATGCCGTTGGGGATGAACCCGCCGTTGTCGGCGATCAACGAGAACCCGGTGGGCGCACCCGTGGGAGTGCCGAACACGACGAAGTAGATGCCGACGAGCAAGAACGCCACGAGGGCGGCGACCTTGATGAGCGCGAACCAGAACTCCAGCTCGCCGAACACCTTGACCGACACGAGGTTGACGGCGAGGACCGTCACGAGAGCGGCGAGCGCCCAGACCCACTGCGGGACGGCGCCGATCCACGGCACGTACTTGCCGAAGAAGTTCATGTAGAGCGCGGCGGCGGTGATGTCGACCATGGTGGTCGTGGCCCAGTTGATCCAGTAGAACCAGCCCGAGACGAACGCGGCCTTCTCGCCGAAGAACTCACGCGCGTACGACACGAACGACCCCGACGTCGGGCGGTGCAGCACCAGCTCGCCGAGCGCGCGAAGGATGAAGAACGCGAACAGTCCGCACACCGCGTACGAGAGCACGATCGCGGGGCCGGCCTGGGCCAGGCGGCCGCCGGCGCCGAGGAACAGGCCCGTTCCGATGGCGCCGCCGATGGCGATCATCTGCACCTGACGCGACGTCAGGCGCTTGTGATAGCCGCTGTCCTCGAGCTGCACGGTCGAGGTGGTGCGGGGCGGCTCTGCGGCGTCGCTCGAGCGGGGGGAGGAGTCGGTCACCTACCCATCGTGCGAATTGCGCAGCGTCTGTCCAGCAAGCGCGCCGCAGTGTCGGCATCCCGAACCGGATGCCGTGCCCCCACTCGAGCGCTCACAGCCACTGCTTGCGCTTGAACGCGAACCACAGTCCGATCGAGGTGGCGGCCATCAGGGCGAGGGCCATGGGGTACCCGAAGGTCCAATCGAGCTCGGGCATGTTCTTGAAGTTCATGCCGTAGATGCCGCCCACGAGGGACGGTGCGAAGAGGATGGCCGCCCACCCCGAGATCTTCTTGACCTCTTCGTTCTGCTTCAGCGAGGTCTCGGTCTGTCGCTGCGTCACCAGCGTCGCGTTGACGGTGAGGGCGTTGTCGAGGATGGCCCGGAGCGCCGTCAGCTTCTCGCACTGTCGCAGCACGTGGTCGAGCACGTCGCGCAGCGAGCGCTGCAGTTCGAGGTCGACGCCGTACTTGTCGGCCCCGCGCAGCAGGGCTTCGAGCATGTCGCGCAGGGGTTCGGTCGCCCGCTGGAAGTGGATGACCTCGCGCGCGAGCTCGTAGATGCGCTGAGTGAGATCCGCGCCGCCCTCGCCGAACAGCTGGTCTTCGATCTCGTCGACGTCGTTCTGCAGACCGCGAGCCACGGGGTCGTACTGGTCGACGACCTCGTCGAGGATCGCGTAGAGCACCGCCTCGGGGCCGCGCGCGAGCAGGTCGGGGTTCTTCTCGAGCCTCCGCCGCACCTGCGAGAGGTCGGGCACCTCGGCGTGACGCACGGTCACGACATAATCGGGGCCGATGAAGACGTGGAGCTCGCCGAACTCCACCGTCTCGGTCTCGTCGATGTAGCGCGCGGGCCGGAGCACCGCGAAGAGGTTGCTCCCGTAGCGCTCGAGCTTCGCGCGCTGGTGGCCGGCGAGCGCGTCCTCGACGGCGAGCGGGTGCAGCGAGAACTCGGCGGCGACGCGCTCGAGTTCCTCCGGCGAGGGGCGCAACAGGCCGATCCACGCCATTCCACCGTGAGCCTCCATGTACTCGAAGGTCTGGTCGAGGCTCGCGGGGTTCTCGATCCGGTGTCCGTCGACGTACACGGCGCTGTCGATGATGGGCATGTGTCCGTTGTACCCCGCCCGGCTATGTGGCGGGACCCGGCGACGCGCGACCCTTACGCGATGTATACGGCCCGCCCCCGCCGGTCACTTCTTCGGGTCGTTGCCCCAGTTCATGAGCGAGTACCGCCAGTCGGTGTCGGTGATGTCGCCCTTGGGCCTCTGTGCGCTATGCCGTTTGACGTAGCCGACGACCTTGCGCATGTGCGCGAAGTCGTCGTCGGTGAGGTCGGCCTTCTTCTTCTCGAGGATGCGCACGATGTGTCGTCCGCTCTCGTGACCGGTCGACTCCCCGCCGTCCTTCTTCTGCCCGACGGAGGTCGACTCGTCGGTGTCGAGCCATTTCTTCAGCTCGCTCGCGGTCATGTTGACCGCCTCGTCGAAATCCTTCTTCGTCTGATCGTCGTCGCTCATCCGGTCATCCTCGCCACCGCCCGGGTGCACGAGAGAGCCCTTGCGACGTCGCCGGGGTCATGGCATCCGCTCAGCCGACCGGCTCGCTGAGGGGTTCTTCGGCGTCCGGTCCCGGATGCCGTGCCGCGGCGCTGCGGCGGGCGGCGGCGAGCACGGCCCCGATGCTGGCCGTGATCACCAGGGCGATTCCGATCAGCTCGAGCCACGACAGGTGCTGACCGAGCAGCAGGAACCCCGCGACCGAGGCAGTGGCCGGTCCGAGGCTCATCAGGATCGCGAAGGCCGACGCCGCCAGACGGCGGAGGGCGATGAGCTCCAGGGCGTAGGGGATGGTCGACGACAGCAGCGCGACCGCAGCGCCGAGGGCCAGGATGTCGAGGCGCAACAGGGCCGATCCGGCCTGGGCGATGCCGAACGGCAGGGCGATGACGGCGCCCACGGCCATGGCGAGCGCGAGGCCGTCGAGCCGCGGGAACTCCCGCCCCACCCGCGCGGAGGCGAGGATGTACAGGGCCCAGCTCACCGCCGCACCCAACGCGAAGAGCACGCCGAGGGCGTCGAGGCGGTCCCATCCACCGGCTCCCAGGGCGACGACGCCGCCGAGCGCGAGTCCGGCCCACACCCAGCGGGCGACACCCGTCGCGGTGAGGATCGACAGCGTGAGGGGCCCGAGCACCTCGATGGTCACGGTCACGCCCAGCGGCAGCCGCTCCAGTGCGAGGTAGAACAGTCCGTTCATGGATGCCAGCACCACGCCGAACCCGACCACGGAGCGCCACGCGGAGCCCGTGTGACCGCGCAGACGTGGTCGGGCGATGATCAACAGCAGAACGGCTGAGAAGAGCAACCGCAGCATGACGATGCCGAGCGGCCCGGTCTCGGGGAACAGCATGACGGCGAACGACGCGCCGACCTCCTGGCACGCCAGTCCGACGAGCACGAGCGAGGCTGCCGACCCCTGCCCGCCGCGCGCGGTCATCGCGAGGTCATCCGGCGGGAGGAGCGCAGATGGCGTTGCCGGCGATGTTGTCGCGCATCTGCTCGGCGGTCCACGGCAGCCCCGCCTGCGGAGCGGTCTGCCCCTGGGCGGCCGGAGCCTTCGATGCGATCGCCGCGAGCTCCCAGGCCAACCACGCGCCGGTGGTCTTGTTGCCGCCGGAGTTGTTCAGCACGACCGCGACGGACATCCCCGTCGTCGGGTCCGCGAAAGCACCCACCAGGTACCCCGGTGCGGATCCGTACTGGCCGATGAGCGATCCCGCCTGGAAGGCGCCGCCCGCGGCGGTGAACCACGTGGGCTGATCGCCGCCGACGGGCACGGGGGCGGCGAACCGGTCGTTCCCGGCCGGCAGGATCGCACCCGTGGCGAGCGCCTGCGCGTACCGCCCCAGATCGGTGATGTTCGTCACGGCTCCCGCCGCGGCGCCGCCGTAGCTCGAGGACATGTCGGTGTACTCGCCCGGGTCGGTGCAGTTCCAGGCGCCCTCGGCGTTCTGCTGCGACCAGTAACCCGAGAGCGAGGCCGCTGCCGGGTCGGCCGGGGCGGGGTCGGGGAGTGCGGTCGCCCCGAGGCCCAGGGGCTCGGTGACGCGCTCGGCGATGAGCTGGGCGAGCGGCTCGTTGGCGATGCGCTCGGCGGCGAGACCCGCGAGCACGTAGTCGGTCGCCGAATCCGAGAACGCCACACCGGGGGCGTTGGTCCGGGGGCTCGCGATGCCGTAGGTCATGAGCTCGCGCGGGTTCCACACGCGCTCGGGGTTCTTCGCCACCTGGCCGTCGAGCACCGAGGTGTAGGACGCGAGGCCCGAGGTGCCGTCGCAGAGCTGACGGAGCGTGATGTCCTCGTACCCCGGGAGGTTGCTGACCCAGGTCGTGACGGGATCGCTCATCGACGCCTTGCCGTCTGCGGCCAGCCGGTAGAGCACGTCGCACGTCATCGCACCGGTGACATCGCCGGCGCGGAATCCGAGGTCCGCCGTGACCTCTGCACCGCCGGGCCCCTGGGTTCCCATCCCCGACACCCACGTGCCGCTCCACGGCGCCCAGACGCCCACGATCGCGCCGGTGGAGCCCGTCGCGGTCATGGCCGCGGTCACGGCGTTCTGCAGTTCGGTCACCGTCGCCTCGGGCAGCGGCGCGTCGACCTGCGCGGGGACGTTGATCGACACCGAGCCCTCCGGCGTGCAGCCGCTCAGGACGACGGCGAGCACGCTCGCGCCCGCGATCGCGATGGCCGCGGAACGACGCCCTGCCCGCATGTGAAACCCCCAGCACTTCCGCGCGCGACGAAGCGCCCGCTCCCAAGATTCAAACACACGGCACCTGAACGAAAGGGCCGCTTGCGCTCCCGTTACCGTCACGTCTGCATCACGACGCGATCGAAGGCAAGCGAGCTCTGAGGAAAATAAGGGTTAGGGGAACCTAACTCTGTGCGTAAGATGGCCGCATGAACGCCGTCGTCCCGTTCTCGACAGCTCTGCGCGAGCGTTCCAGCGACGCGCACTCGCCCAGCGAGTGCGACGGCTTCATGACCGACCTGCTCACGGGTGCCGGCACGCGCGACGACTACATCGCCCTCATCGCCCAGCACTGGTTCATCTACGCGGCCCTCGAAGAGGCGGCGTCCCGCATGCGGACCGATCCCGTGGCATCCGTGTTCCTCCAGGGTCGACTTTCGCGCCTTCCCGCGCTCGAGGCAGACCTGGCCTTCTTGATCGGTGCCGACTGGCGCGAGCGCATCACCCCTCTTCCCACGACGCAGGCCTACGTGTCGCGCATCCGCCGCGTGGCCGCCACCTGGCCCGGCGGGTTCGTCGCCCACCACTACACCCGTCTGCTCGGCGATCTGTCGGGCGGTCCGTCGATCGGCCGCCTGATGCGGCGCCGGTTCGGTTTCGAGACCAACGGCATCGGCTTCCTGCTGTTCGGCGACATCGCCGATCCCAAGGCGTTCAAGACCGTCTATCGCGAACAGCTGGACGCCGCACCGTGGGACGACCGCGAGAAGGAGCGGGTGATTGCCGAGGTGCTCGTCGCGTACCGCTTCACCACCGAGCTGTTCGCCGACCTCACCCGCGCGAAGGCCCACCAGGTCGCGTGAGGCTCACGCCTTCGCGGCGTCCTGCCGCGCGAGCCACGCCTGTTTCATGAAGCGTCGGACGTCCTCGTCGACCCGGATGTCGCTCGGCTTGAGCGGCCGCGTGAGGTACAGGCCGTCGAGCGAGGTCAGGCGGCTGAGGGCGACGTAGGTCTGCCCCGGGGCGAAGGCCCCCGCCCCGAGGTCGACGACCGCCCGGTCGTAGGTCTTGCCCTGCGACTTGTGGATCGTCACGGCCCAGGCCAGTCGCAGCGGGAACTGCGTGAACTCCGCGACGATCTCGCGCGAGAGGTTCTTGGTCCCCGGGTCGTACGCGTAGCGGTACCTCTCCCACACGGCCGGCTCGACATCGTGCTGGATGCCGTCGACCTCGACGCGCACGCTGTCGCCGGCGATGCGCGTCACCGTGCCGATGGTGCCGTTGACCCACCGCGGAGCCTCGCCGAACTGCGCGCCGTCGTTGCGCAGGAACATCACCTGCGCGCCGACCTTGAGCGTGAGCTCCATCTCGGCCGGGTAGTTCGCCTCGCCGCGCCCGAAGTCGCCCGAGATCTCGGCGTTCGCGGTCTGGGTGCGGCCGATGAGCTCGTCGAGGTGCTTGCGGTTGATCGTGTTGACGCGGTCGTTGCGGGTCGCGAGCGTGATGATCGGGTGCTCGCCATCGGCCGGGTGCGGGGGCGTGCGCGCACCTGCCGTGTTGAGCACCCCGGCCATCTCGGCGGTGACCCGGCCGTACCGCACGGCGTTCAGCAGCTGCTTGAACCCGGGGTCGGACTGCCGGTGGATCTCGACGAGCTCGTTCACGTGCAGGTCGGCGCCGTGGCGCCCGATGTCGATGAGACCGTCGCTGGCGGCTTCGCCCGACCACACCTTCGCGTCGAAGAACCAGAACGAGCGGTAGTGGTCGCGGATATAGCGCGCCTCGTCGCCCCGCGGCGGCACGGGCGCCAACTGGTACGGGTCGCCGAACATGACGATCTGGGTGCCGCCGAACGGCTCCGCCCTGCGACCGCGAGCCTGGCGGAGCGAGCGGTCGATGGCATCCATCAGGTCGGCGTTGACCATCGAGATCTCGTCGATCACCAGGGTGTCGATGGCGTTGAGGATCTTGCGAGTGGCGTCGTTCTGATCGATGTCGCCGTTCGCGATGAGCCCGATCGGCAAACGGAACAGCGAGTGGATCGTCTGCCCCTCGACGTTGAGCGCGGCCACCCCCGTGGGCGCGCAGACCGCGATCTGCTTCTTGGTGTTCCACGCCAGGTGCTGCAGGAGCGTCGACTTGCCCGTCCCCGCGCGCCCGGTGACGAAGACGTGCTCCCGGGTGTCCTCGATCAGCCGGAACAGCGCCTGCTGCTCGGCGGAAAGGGGCGGCGTGGTCACCGGCCCATGCTAGTTCGCGCAGGTCGCCTCGGACGGCGAGCGGGGGACGGGGCCGCCCATCGGCTCGGTGTGGACGAGCAGCCACCGCGCCTCCCCCGACAGCACGTCGGCGACGTGGCTGCGGAAGCGCGGGCACTCGGCGATGTCGTGCGATCGGCAGCGCAGGGCGTGCTCGGTCATGGCGCGGGCCTGCGCGATGTCGGCCGCACGTCGGTCCAACTCCGCGACGTGCTCCTCGAGCACGCGATGCCGGTCTGGGGCTCCGTCATCGAGCAGCACCCGGATCTGGTCGAGCGACAGCCCCGCGGCCTTGTTCCGAAGGATCACCGCGATCCGCACGCTGTCTCCCTCGGCGTAGCGGCGTCGGCCCGCGGCATCCCGCGTCGGATCCAGGAGTCCCGCGTCCTCCCAATGCCGCAGAACGTGCGTCTCGAGCCCGAACCGCGCCGCCGCCTCGCCGATCGACTCGCCGTCCTTCACCGCGCTTGACTTCATGTCGACATGAAGTCACAGGATGGACGAGAACGCAAACGGAAGGAGCTCATCGTGTACGACGCGATCATCATCGGAGGCGGCCCCGCGGGCCTGCAGGCGGCTCTCACGCTCGGGCGCATGCACCGCCGGACCCTCCTGCTCGACTCGGGCGAATACCGCAACGGCACCGTGCGCCACGCGCACAACCTGCTGACGAACGACGGACGCGACCCCGCCGAGCTCCGCCGCCTCGGCCGGGACGAGATCGCCGCCTACCCCGACGTCGAGATCCGGGATGCCGCCGTCTCCGCCGTCGCACGAGAGACCGACGCCCTGACCGTCACGGTGGGCGACGAGCGCCTCCGTGCCCACGCTGTCATCCTCGCCACGGGGGTCGCCGACCGGTTGCCCGACATCCCCGGCCTCGCCGCGCAGTGGGGCGACCGCGTCGCCAACTGCCCGTTCTGCCACGGTCATGAGTTCGCCGGCCGACCGGTGGCGATCGTCAACGGCAGCGACCACGCCGCCACCCTCGGACGCATGCTCGAGCCCGTGGCATCCGAGGTTCATCTCGTCGATCCCGCCGAGGTCGTCCGCGTCGCCGAGACGACCGACGGTCTCGCGCTCGAGCGCACCGACGGCTCGGTGCTCGAGGTCGCCGGGGCGTTCGTCGCCCCGACCTGGAGCTCGCGGGCCGGCTTCGTCGACGGGCTCGGCCTGGAGCTGCAGGAGTCGGGAGCCGTGCGCACCGATCCCTTCGGGCGCACGAGCATCGAGAACGTCTACGCGGTGGGCGACCTGGCGCACCCCGATCACCTCCCGGGGCCCCTGTTCTCACTCGCCGCGGCCATCGCCGGCGGTCAGCTGGCGGCGGTCGCCGTCGTGCAGTCGCACGTCTCGGACTGACGCGCGCGGCGCCTCCACAGGAGCTTTTCCTACACTGGAGGCGTGGACACCGCAGGCGGGGGCCCCGCGACGCCCGGAGGCGTTCGCGGCGCGCGCGCACGCCCCGCGGCCACGATCACCGGGATCGCCCTGGTCGGCGTGCTGCTGATCGCCGCGCTCGGGGCGGGAGCCGCGTCGCTGTACCGCGAGTTCTACAGTCCCCGCGCCTTCGTCCAGCACTACCTCGAGCTGCTCCAGGAGCGCCGCACGGCGGAGGCCCTCGCGGTCCCCGGCGTGGCCATCGACTCTGCCGAGCTGCAGTCGGCGGGCCTGCCGGCCACCGCGTCCGAGGCGCTGCTGCGTCCCGACGCCCTCACGTCCCTGACGGATGCCGAGATCACCGGCGAGACCACCGACGGCGACGAGACGCAGGTCACCGTCTCGTACACCGCGGGCGGGTACGCCGGACGGACGACGTTCTCGGTACGGCACGACACGAACGAGGGACTCCTCCCCCGCTGGCGGTTCGCCCGCAGCCCGCTGTCGGTCATGAAGCTCACGGTCGACGGATCGATGCGGTTCGCCGTCAACGGGTTCGAGGTCGACAAGCGTCAGGTCTCGGTCGACGGCGTCGACGTCGACCCCACGGCCGCGGTCCCCCTGCTGGTGTTCTCGCCCGGGCTGTACTCCGTCGACGTCGACACCGCGATCTCGGCGACCCCCGGTGTGGCCGTGCTCGCCGACACACCGCTGGCCGGCGTAACGGTCGATGTGCAGGCGCAGCCGACCGACGAGTTCATCTCGGTCGTGCAGTCGCGCGTCGAGGACTTCCTGACCACGTGCGCCCAGCAGAAGGTGCTGCAACCCACAGGCTGCCCGTTCGGTTTCACCGTGCGCAACCGCATCGACGACGCGCCCACCTGGTCGATCGTCCAGCAGCCCGAGGTGACCGTCGTCCCGGACGGCGCCGGGTGGCGCATCCCCTCGGCGAAGGCCGTCGCGCACATCGTCGTCGACATCCGCTCGATCTTCGACGGCAGCGTCCGGACGGTCGAAGAAGACGTGGCGTTCCGCGTCGACGGCGAGATCACGGTGCTCCCGGACGGAACCGCCTCGATCCTCGTCGGCGGATCGTCCGACTGAGTCCCGCGCGCCCTGCCTAGTTGCCGCGGGACGCGACCCGGGCGTCGCGCTCGGCGAGGCGAGCGAGCTCTTCGTTGTACGCGTCGAGCTCGAGATCGCCGACGCGGTCGACGTGACGGTCGCGACGGCGCTGCTGACGCTCGTCGCTCCGGCTCCACTGGATGGCCACGGCGATCGCCAGGACGAGCGTGGGGATCTCGCCGACCGACCAGGCCACGCCACCGCCGACGTACTGGTCCTGTAGGGGTGTCGCACCCCAGGTCCTGCCCATCGCACCGAACCACTCCGCGACCATCAGACCCGAGTTCATCATGATCGCGATACCGAAGAAGGCGTGCATCGCCATGATCGCGATGAGGACGAGCAGTCGCATCGGGTAGGGCAGGCGGTACGGCACGGGATCGATGCCGATGAGACTCAGCACGAAGAGGTAGCCCGTCACGAGGAAGTGCGCGACCATCCAGATGTGCCCGACGTGGTCGTACAGCGACCAGCGGAACAGGTCGGTGTAGTAGAACGCCCAGAGAGAGCCGATGAACAGGCCCGCCGCCACATAGGGGTTGGTCAGCACCTTCGCGACCGGGTTGTGCACCGCCCAGAGGATCCACTCGCGCCCGCCGCGCGTCCCGTCGGTGCGCTTGCGGATCGCGCGCGCCGCCAGCGAGACCGGGGCCCCCGCCACGAGCATGAGCGGGATCGCCATCGACAGCAGCATGTGGCCGATCATGTGCATGCTGAACAGGTAGTCCTGGTACACGTTGATCGGACCCGAGGTGACCCAGAACACGCTCAGCATGCCGAGGACCCACAGCACCGTGCGGTAGATCGGCCACGCGTCACCGCGACGGAGCAGGCGCCAGACCCCCGCCAGGTAGAAGAAGATCCCGAAGGCGACCACGAGGGTCCACAGCAGGTCGACGTCCCACGCCGTGAACCAGCGCTCGACGGTCAGGTCGGGAGGCAGCGGAGCCCCGGTCAGCACCTCCGCCGGGGTCTGTCCTACGAGCGGGGGCTGCACGGGCGGGGGCGTGCGCGCGAGGGCGGCGGCCACACCGCTGGCGATGCCCATGAACGCCAGCTCGAGCGTGACGACACCCCAGAACCGGCGCGAGCCGGGCTCGTCGGCCATGCGCGAGATCAGTCGACGGCGGTACCAGGCGCCCAGGACGCCCATCGCGATCAGCGCGCCCACCTTGACGAGCACGAGGACGCCGTAGGCCGACCAGAGGTTCTGCAGACCCAGGAGGCCGATCGAGGCGCGGACGGTTCCCGAGACCGCGACGACGATGAAGGCGACGAGGGCGATCGACGAGTACCGCAGGAGCGTGGTCTGCAGCTGCCCGCGCGACATCGCGGGGCGGACGACCACCAGCAGGACCAGCCCGCCGAGCCACACGGCCGCGGCCATGATGTGCAGGACGAGCGAGGTCACGGCCGCGTTGTGGCTGGCCTCTTCGCCCGCGTGCCCCTGCGTGCCCATGGGGATGAGCGAGGCGAGGGCGAGGATCGCGACGACGAGCGTGGGGATCCACGAGCGGACGGCGAAGGTGAGCACCGTCAGCACGGCACCGGCGATCGTGGTGATCAGCCACGCTTGCCCGATCGAGCTCTCGACGAGGAAGCGGCCGAGCTGCTGCCCGAACACCGCGTCGAGCGTCGGCTTCGCATTCAGGACGTTGAGGAACGTCAGATACCCCGTGGTGGCCGCCGAAACGGTGAACACGGCGGCGCCGATGGATGCCGTGTCCAGGGCGATCTCGAACGGTCGCTCCCCCGCCGTCAGGGCGAACAGTGCCAGGACAAGCGAGCCGACCATCGTGGCGGCGGCGAGGTTGACGACGACGGTGGCGATCGGCAGGCCCCAGCGGACGACCGGGCCGGGGTCGGCGAGCTGCGTGGGAGCCGCTCCCCCTCCGTACGCGAGCCCCACTGCGACGGCGATCAGCGAGACCACGATCAGGATGACGGGTCCCGCGACGCGGAGCAGGCGGGGATTCACCCCCTCAGCCTACGTCGCGCGAGAACGACAGAGGGGGGATGCCGCGTGGCATCCCCCCTCTGTCGTTCGACGTCGTCTTACTTGACGGCGGCCTTCAGCTTGGAGCCCGCGGTCACCTTGACGCGCTTGCCGGCGGGGATCGAGATCTCCTCGCCCGTCTGGGGGTTGCGGCCCGTGCGAGCCGACGTCGCGACCTGCTCGAAGGCGATCCAACCGGGGATCGAAACCTTGCTGCCCTTGGCGACCGCCTCGGAGACGGTGGAGAAGAGGGAGTCGAGCACGCCCGACACGGCGGACTGGCTCTGCCCGGTCGCGCTGGCGATGCTCGCGACGAGCTCGGTCTTGGTGATGGACTTGTCAGCCATGTGGTTGTCCTCCAGGCGACGACGTAGGTCGCCTCTCGTTACGCGGACGAGGGGGGAATCCTCCTCGGTGGTCGGGAGACCGCCTCGACAGTATCAACCGAACCGCGGAATTACGCGGATTCTGACCGATTTCGCGCCTTTCTGGACGGCGTGTCGCGGTGCGGTGAGGCGAACGAGGCGCCTGAGGCGCGTCCGCTCGCGTCGACAGAATCCCGGTTTCGCCCGGCGCGAGGGGCGGATCGCACGCCGGGCCGCGGGCGCATCCGCGGACGGCGCGTGCGCACAAGCCCAGCCGAGTGCGCCATCCTGGCTGATCTCTCCGCATCGAACGGTGCAGAATGGTATGAAACGGAACGACAATACCCGACCTCGTCGGTGACACGGAGGCGTGATGCCCGGGACTCCTTCATCCATCGACGCCCGCGCGAATCTGCGCGCCGCGGTCGTCACGACGGCGACCCGCCTGGCACCGGGGCGCGGCGTCCCGATCCCCCGCCATCTCGCGCTGTTGGCCGAAGCCGAGCTTCCGCCTCCCCCGGCGGTCTGGACCGATGTCACCGCGCAGACGGTCGGTGCGCTCCTGTCGGCACGCGCGCGACGCGACGCCCTGATCGACGGTTCCGACGCGGTGCGGCTGTACTTCGACGACGTGCGCCTCAAGCGCCCCGCCACCTTGTCCTACGGCAGCCGGGCTCTGCTGCTGGCCAGCGTCGGGGAGTACTGCGCCGCGATCGGCTCCGCGCAGCACGCTGCCCGGTTCGGCGCCGAGTCGCTCCTCTTCGCCAACACACCCGCTCTGCGGTACCGGGCGCTGTCGGTCGTCGCGCTCGGGCATGCGATCAACGGCGAGTACGCCGCCGCCGACAACGCCCTCGCCGAGGCTCAGGCGACCTTCGTCTCGTCGGGATGGCCGGTCGACGAAACCGCGTACCTCGTCTTCCTCGCCGAGATCCTCATCTCGTCGGCGCGCTGCGACATCAATCGTCTCGCCACCGTCCCCGAAGCGATGGCACGTGCCCAACGCGACGACGCGTACTGGTCGTACACGGCGCGCGCGTCCGGAGTGATGCTCAAACTTCTCCGGCACCGGTTCGCCGACGGACGAGCCGAGGCCCGCGAACTGCTGCACGGCGGTCTGAGTGGCGCGAGCCACCGCATGGTGCGCCAGTTCCTCCTATGCGTCCTCTCCGACCTCTACGTCGCGCAGGGTGACGACCGGCAAGCACTCGCCGTCCTCGCCCCCTACGAGAACCCCGAGGGACACGGCATCTGCTTCTCGATGCAGCGAGCCACGGCGCTGCTGCGTCTCGGACGGGAGCGCGAGCTGCTGCTCGAAACCGATGCCTGTGTGGCATCCGAGACCGAGCACTGCCTGCGCACCTTCACCCCGGTCCTGCTGCGCCGCGCTATCGCCCAGCACCGGCTCGGCAGCACCCGCCGCGCCTCCCAGAGCATGGAGTCGGCTCTCCTGATCATGGAGCGCACGGGGACATGGGCCACGCCGTTCCTCATGCTCCCGCACGACGAGACGCACCGGCTCATGGAGGACGTCGTGGACCGCAACCCGGAGTTGCGGAACCTCATGGCCCCGCTCGAGGCGATCCTCGCCCGCGTAGCGGCACCCGACAACGAGAGCGCCTGCGCCTCCGCCACGCGGAGCCTGACGCCGGCGGAGCGGGCGCTCGCCTCTCTGCTCGAAAGCCCGCTCAGCCTGGCGCAGATCGCGCGCGAGCGCGGCGTCTCGCTCAACACGGTGAAGAGCCAGGTGCGGTCGATCTACCTCAAGCTCGGGGTCAGCGGGCGCGCCGAGGCGATCGAGCAGGTGAAATCCGTCGAACCCTGAGCCGCGCACGGCAAGCCCCGGGAATGCCGAAGGGCGAGGGCCCCTTTCGGGAACCCCCGCCCTTCGGACAGGTGTCTGGTGCTTACCAGGACGACTTGGTCACACCGGGCAGCTCGCCACGGTGGGCCATGTCACGGAAGCGAACGCGCGAGACGCCGAACTTCGTGAGGACACCACGGGGGCGGCCGTCGACGACGTCGCGGCTGCGCACGCGCGCGGGCGAAGCGTTGCGGGGGAGCTTCTGCAGTCCCACGCGGGCGGCCTCGCGGGCCTCGTCGGTCGCGGTCGGGTCGACCAGGGTCTTCTTCAGCTCGGCGCGCTTCGCGGCGTAGCGCTCGACGACGACCTTGCGCTGCTCGTTGCGCGCGATCTTGCTCTTCTTAGCCATGTGCTTAGCGCTCCTCTCGGAAGTCGACGTGCTTGCGGACCACGGGGTCGTACTTCTTGAGCACGATGCGGTCGGGGTTGTTGCGGCGGTTCTTGCGCGTCACGTAGGTGTACCCCGTGCCGGCGGTCGAACGCAGCTTGATGATCGGACGAACGTCCTGAGCCTTCTTCGCCATTACAGCTTCACGCCCTTCGCCTGCAGGTCACGGACGACGGACTCGATGCCGCGAGCGTCGATGACCTTGATGCCCTTCGCCGAAACGTTGAGCTTGATGTTGCGACCCAGCGACGGAACGAAGTAGGTCTTCTTCTGCACGTTCGGGTCGAAGCGGCGCTTCGTCCGGCGGTGCGAGTGCGAGATGTTGTGACCGAAGCCGGGAACCGCTCCAGTCACCTGGCACACTGCTGCCATGGTGATGTCTCCTTCTGTACCGTGACACCGGACGGTGTCACCCAAGATCCCTTGTCTGCACCCCGTTCGAGCGCGACACGAGGCCGCAATCGAGAAGTGGGATGCGAACTGCGTGCTGGAGTGCGCGCAGACAAGGGGTCAGTCTAGCACGGCGTGTCGCCTTGACCTGATCAGGTCATCGAACGCAAGCTCCCTGAGCCTGTCGAAGGGACCGGGGCCCACCGAGCTCAGCCACCTCACGCCCCACCCGCCTCCGCGGCTCCCCGCCCCCAACGGAACGCCGAAACCGTGGCATCCCCCTCGATCCAGAAGCGCCACGGGAACGCGTCGGTGCCGCCGATGCCCGCGACCCCCACGCGCGGCCCCGTGGCCACGACGGGCGGCGGCCCCGCGGGCAGGAGCAGCCGCGCTCGAGCCCCGGCCCGCTCCACGCCGGTGACCGCATCGATGCCGTCATGGATCGGATGTCGAAGACCCACCGCGTCGCCGAATCGTCCGGGACCGCGAGCGAGATCTCGCGACGCCCGCACGACCCCGCGACGCTCGATCCGGCGTCGCTCGGCGATGTCGGCCCCCTCGACGATCTCGCCGCCGCGCAGCAGCACTCCGCCCGCGACGCCCTCGGGGCCGCACACGATGTTCACGCACGAATGGATGCCGTGGCTCAGATAGACGTAGAGGTGCCCCGGCTTCCCCCACATGGTGGCGTTCCGGGCGGTCGGCCCCATGCGGGCGTGCGAACCCGGATCGGGCTGCTCTCCGGTGCCGAGGCCGTGGTACGCCTCGACCTCGGTGAGTCGCGCGACGACCCGTTCTCCGGCGACCTCCGTCTCGAGCAGGGCGCCCAGCAGCCGGGGAGCGACCTCGACCGGCAGAGCGATGAGGTCGGCGCGGGTCGCGGAGCGCATCACTGCGGGGGCACCTGGCACCACGACAGGTCGAAGCCCTGCAGCGCGACGACCTCCTGGCCGGTGTCGACCTCGACGAGGTGCGTGAGCAGGCGCTGCGGAAGGGGCAGCTGATACCGGTCGAAGGGGTTGTCGACCGCGCGCGGTGCAACCAGAACCGCGGCGTAGCGCCCGCTCGGTGACACGCAGGTCTGCAGCACGGTGTCGGAGCCCGGCACGCTCAGCAACTGGCGGACGGTGCCGTCGGTGTCGACGTGCGAGACGATCGTCGATCGCGAGACCCCGTCGGAGCTGATGTCGGCGAACGAACGGATCGTCCCCGCCCCCGCTCCGGGCATCGGTGTCGCCCGGCCCGCCATCCCCGGCGGGTCGACGGGCTCGACGAGTCCCTGCTCGGAGCCATCGGTCAGATCGATCTCGCGGATGCCCTCGAGCCTCTCGACGATCGCGACCGACGAGCCGCGGGCGATGCCGTCGATCGACACGGCGCTGCCGAGAGGCGCGGCGTTGCCGCCCTGCGCGTCGGTCAGGAGGAGGCGGGAGTCGAAAGTGAGCACCAGCATGCTGTCGGTGTCGGGCACGAAACGATAGTCGGCGATACGCACGTCGCCGCCGTTCAGACCCACCTCGACGGGAGCGGAGTCGTCGGCCGCCGACGCCGTGAACAGGCGGCTCTCGCGGCCTCCTGCGGCGCCCAGGTCGGCATCCGAGAAGGTGAATCCGATGCGCTCCCCCCGGTCGGCCGACTGCAGGTTGGTGACGTACCCGGGGCCGGGGAGGGCGATGTCGCGCGGGTTCTTGCCGTCGGGGTCGGTCACGATCACGCGGGGGGTGTCGCCGTCGCGTACCGAGATGACGAGGTGGTTGGCGGTGGCGCGGAAATCCTCGATGTGCGGGTTCACGAACACCGGGAGCCCCGCCTGGCCCTGCAGGTCGGTGCGGAAGATCGTGTCGCCCTCGGGAGTGCCGCGCTGCATCAGGTAGGCCTGTAACGGAGGGGTGCGGAACGTCTCGGTGAGCGTCGAGGCCGGACCCGCGCCCAGGCCGTTCACCCCGTTGACGGTGATGCGGTAGTCGGTGTCGTCGCGCAACGGAAGCGTGAAGCGCAGGCCGACGCTGCGCCCCGAGGTATCGACCGTGAAAGGCGTCGCCGGGTCGACCTCGACCTGCGAGGGGTCGACCTTCTGCAGCGACTGCGTCGTGGTGAGGATCACGCGCGACCCGGATGCCGCGACAGCCGCGGCGGGATCGACCTGCACGTCCGTGACGCGCGGGCCCTGCGCCACCGCGATCACTCCGCCGAGCCCGCCGACCACCACGAGACCGACGAGGACGGCGGCGAACGCGATCGCGAATCCACGCCCGCGGCGACGGCGGGCGCGCGAACGGCGGGAGTCTCCGCCGCGACGGGAGTCAGTACTCATACGGGTCCGAGGGCTCGTCGATCGCGGCGACCTGGTCAGCGTGCACCGCGAGCTTGCCGTCGCCGCTCGAGCGCACCGTCCCGGTGACAGTCACCCACTGGCCGGTCGAGGGGGCACCGGTCGTCGCGGCGATGGGCAGACGCGCGGTCTGCGCATCGATCACGCAGTGCGTGATCACGAGTCGGGTGAGGTCGAAGCTCGAGCCGTCGCTCGCCGGGGTGATGAACCCGGTGAGGGTGACGGGCTTGCCGTCGAAGGTCTCGGGGTTGGTGGCGTGCGCGAACACCGCCGACCAGTCGCCGATGCCGAACTTCGACGTGTCGCCCGAGGCGGCCAGGGTCACCGCGTCGGAGCCGGCGAACAACGGAGGCGCCCCCACGTCTCGCGACACCGCCAGCTCGGTCGACAGCGAGGCCGCGGGGGTGAGCAGCACGGCGATCACCGCCCCCGAGGCCAACACGCCTCCGGTGAAGGCGGCGATCCCGCCGGGTGTCAGGCGCGGGCGGGCCGCCAGGTGGTCGTGCGCGGCGTGATCGTGCTCGTCGAGCGGGTCGGCGTGCGCGTGGTCGGCGTGCGCGAACGCCTCGCGGCGGGCGGAGGCGGCGGCGGGCGAATGCCCGTGCTCGTGGTCGTGGCCGTGATCGGCCTCGGCTCCGAGCGGCAGCGCGAACGAGGCGATCGCGCCGATCAGCGCGACGAAGGCCATGCCGACGGCGAACCACGCCGAATCGGGGTTGATGTACAGCGCCATTCGCCCGGTCGCCCACAGCGTGATCGTCGTGATTGACAGGCACGCGGTCAGGCCCACCCCGAGCCAGCGCGTGGCGAGAGCACCCGTTCTAGACAAGGAGGTTCACCACCGTTCCGAGCGTGAAGGCGAAGAGCACGACGACCACCGTCATGCCCACGAGGACCCGTGACGAGAAGGTCGTGCGCAGCAGCGCCATCATCTTGAGGTCGATGATCGGCCCCACAACCAGGAAGGCCACGATCGAGCCGGGCGTGAAGGTCGAGGCGAACGACAGCGCGAAGAACGCGTCGACGTTCGAGCACAGCGACACCACGATCGCGAGAGCCATCATCGCGGCGATCGACAGCGCGGGGTCGGATCCGATCGCGAGCAGGGCGCTGCGCGGCACGAGCACCTGCACGGCCCCCGCGAGGAGCGAACCGATGATGAGCGCCGGCATGACCGAGCGCAGCTCGACGACGAACTGGGCGAGGGTGCGCCGGCCACGGTCGCCACGCTCCTGGACCACGATCTCGCACGTCTCGAGGAAGCGCTCGGTGAGCAGCTTGTCGGGATCGGGATGCCGGCTGTACAGCCAGCCGATGAGGTTGGCGACGAGGTAGCCCCCGACCAGACGGGCCACCAGGATGCCGTCGCTGAAGCCGAAGGCGGCGTGCGTGCTGATGATGACGATCGGATTGACGATGGGAGCGGCCACCAGGAAGGTCAGCGTGTCGCTCACCCCGAAGCCGCGCATCAGCAGGCCGCGGGCGAATGGCACGTTGCCGCACTCGCAGACCGGGATGAACATGCCCAGCAGCGACAGGACGGCCCGGCGCGCCCACGGCGCGCGCGGCATCCATCTCTCGATCGCCCCCGGTGGCACCCACACCTGCACGATGATCGACAGCACGACACCGAGGACCACGAATGGCAGCGACTCGATCAGCACGCTGAGCGCGAGCGTGAGTCCGTCCTGCGCGCGGGTGGGCAGCGGTTGCGCGAAGAAGGTAGGGGCGAAGGCGTCGACGAGGAACAGCGCCGTGACCACGACGACACCCAGGCCGAGCGCGACGAGGGTGCGGGAGGCGCCCGAGCGTTGCGGCGAGGGTGCCGTGGTGCGACTACTCGTCGCCACGCTCACGAGCCCGGGCGTGGGCGCAATCGGTGCAGATGCCGAAGATGTCGACCACGTGCTCGGCCTCGCTGAAGCCGTGCTGCGCGGCGGTGCGCTGCGCCCACTCTTCGACGTCGGTCGCCGCGATCTCGACCGCCTTGCCGCAGGAACGGCAGATCAGGTGGTGGTGGTGACCGCGTGTCTCGCAGGCACGGAAGAGGTTCTCGCCATCGGGGCTCTGCAGGGAGTCGGCGTCGCCGCGAGCCGCGAGACCCGCGAGGGTGCGGTAGACGGTCGCGAGGCCGATGCCGGTGTTCTCGTCGCGCAGGGTCGCGTGCAGCGACTGGGCGCTGACGAAGCCGGGAGCTCCGGACAGAGCCTCCCGCACGCGTTCGCGCTGCCACGTATTGCGCTGGACCATGGCCGCGAGTCTAGCGAGGGGATCGGTGAATCGGCTGGGCGTGGGCGATGTCCCCTGGGCACGCGCGGCCCGGGGGACATCGGTACCCTCAGACCGCCCGGGTCGTGCGATCGCGGCGGGCGCCGACCAGGCGGCACACGAGGTAGATCGCGAACGAGATGGTCGTGATGTAGGGGCTTACCGGCAGCGTTCCGGCCACCGCGAGCAGCACTCCGCCGACGGCCGAGACGAAGCCGAACAGGGCCGCGAGCAGCGGCACCGAGAGGGGACCGGATGCCACGCGCATGGCCGCCGCGGCGGGCGTGACCAACAGCGCCATCACCAGCAGTGCGCCGATGATGTGCACGGCGACCGCGACGATGAGCCCGAGCAGCAGCATGAACGCGAGCGACACCGCGGTGGTGGGAACTCCGCGCGCGGCCGCCGACTGCGGGTCGAGGGAGTCGAAGCGCAGCGGGCGCCAGATGAGCAGCAGAGCGACCAGCACCGCGACGCCGATCACCACGAGCCACCCGAGCTGCTCGCTCTGCACCGACACGATCTGCCCGGTCAGCAGGCTGAACCGCGTCGCGCTACGACCGTTGTAGAGCGAAAGGCACAGGATGCCGACACCCAGGCCGAACGGCATGAGCACGCCGATGATCGAGTTGCGATCGCGCGCGCGAGCGCCCAGCACACCGATCAGCGCGGCCGCGATGAGGGAGCCCACGATCGAGCCCGACACGACGTCGACGCCGATGAGCAGGGCCACCGCGGCGCCGGCGAACGACAGCTCGCTGATCCCGTGCACGGCGAAGGCCATGTCGCGCTGCATGACGAAGACGCCGATGAGACCGCCCACCAGGCCCAACACTGCACCCGCGTAGACGGAGTTCTGCACCAGCTCGAGGATCGCGCCGTACTGGCTCACCCCGCCGAAGAGGGCGGTACCGACGTCGGACCAGTTCATGCGTCGCCCTCGTCGTGGTGATGGTGGTGGGCGTCCTCGGCATCCGGGGCTCCGACGACGATGAGCTGGTCGCCGGCGCGGACGACGAACACGGGCGCGCCGTACAGGGCCGAGAGGGTCTCGGTCGTGAGCACCTCGTCGGGGGTCCCGAGGGTGAAGCGGCCGTTGGCGATGTAGAGGATGCGATCGACGCGCGAGAGCACGGGGTTGATGTCGTGGGTGACCAGCAGCACGGCGGCGTTGCGCTCTCGGCGATGACGGTCGATGAGCCGCACGACGGCCTGCTGGTTGGCGAGGTCGAGGCTCGTCAGCGGCTCGTCGCAGAGCAGGAGGGCGGGGTCGTCGGCGAGGGCTTGGCCCACGCGGAGGCGCTGCTGCTCTCCGCCGGAGAGAAGCCCCACGGGGCGGTCGCCGAACGCGGTGGCCCCCACGGCCCCGAGCAGTTCGTCGATGCGCGCGCGATCCTTCTTGCGCGACAGGGGCAGGCCGAGGCGGTGCCCGTCGACCCCGAGACCGATGATGTCGCGGCCGCGCAGGGGCGTCTCGCGCGGCAGGGGGCGCTGCTGGGGGATGTAGCCGATGCGCCGGTTGCCGGCGCGGCGCACCGGGGCTCCGAGCGCCTCGATCGATCCCCCACTGAGGCGCTCGAGCCCGAGGATCGCCCGCAGCAGCGTGGTCTTGCCCGAGCCGCTGGGCCCGAGCACGGCGACGAGCTCGCCGGGCTCGACCTCGAGGTCGAGCCCGGCCCAGAGCTCCCGGCCCCCTCTTTCGAGGGCGGCTCCGCGGATGCGCAGCGGTGCGGTCGCGCTCACGCCGCCAGCGCGTCGGACAGCGCCGTGATGTTGCTCTGCATCCACGAGATGTAAGTCTGTCCCTCGGGGAGCGTTTCCGTGAACTCGATCACGGGGATGTTCTTGGACTTCGCTTCGTTCTGCACCTGAGTGACCTCGGCGCCGCCGGTCTGCGGGTTGACGATCATGACGGAGATCTGCCCCGAATCCAACAGCTGGAGCGACTCGAGCAGGGTCGCGGGCGGAACGTCCTGACCCTCTTCGACCGCCTCGCTGAACTCATTCGGGGTCGCGTTGTCGAGGCCCGCGGTGGTGGTCAGGTACACCGGCACCGGCTCGGTCACGAAGATCTTCTTGCCGGCATCCTTCGCCTTGATCGCGTCGAGGGAGTCCTCGAGCCCGGCGATCTGCTGGGTGAAGGCCTCGGCGTTGGCATTGAAGTCGGCGACGTGATCGGGCGCGATCTTGCCGAGTTCGTCGGCGATGGCCTCGGTGAGGTCCTCGATGGTGTGGGGGTCGTACCAGACGTGCTCGTTGAAGCCCTCGATGTGCTCGTGGCCGTCTCCCTCGGCGTGCGCGTGGTCGTCGGCGCTCTCGCTCGGGGCGGGGCTCGCGTCGTCGGAGCGATCCTTCGAACCGGGGTAGTCGTGGTTGTACTCCACGGCGGTGAGCACGGGAGCCGCCGTGCCGCTGGCCTGGATGAGGGATTCCATGAACGCGTCGTAGCCGGCGCCGTTCTCGATGACGAGACCGGCGTTCTTGAGCGTCAGCTGGTCTTGCGCACTCGCCTCGTACTCGTGCGGGTCCTGGCTGGGCGAGGTGATGATCGAGGCCACGTCGACGTAATCGCCGCCGACCGCCTGGGCGATCGACCCGTAGACATCGGTGGATGCCACGACCTTGACCTTTCCGGACGAGTCCGACGAAGCCGGAGAGGCGGTGCCTCCGGCGCAGCCGGCGAGCGCGAGAACGGAGACGGCCCCGAGGACGACGGGGGCGAGAATGCGGCGGGTCATGGAGAAACCGTATCGCCGTTGATAATCGTTCTCAAACTCAGTGCGTTTCGCATACGAGGTTCTCAGAATCCGGCATCCTGCCGCTTTGTCCTCTCCCTTCGTGTGCGGTCGCCCGATTGTCGACGGCGGACCCGGGCGGGGATCTCTTTACTGGGATTCATGACCGACCATGACCTCCCCGTCATCGCGCACTGGATCGACGGCGCCGAGAGCGCCCCGATGGGCGGACGCACCGCCCCCGTGTTCAACCCCGCGACCGGCGCGGTGCAGGCGCACGTCGCCCTGGCCGACGAGGCCGACATCGACGCGGCGATCACCTCGGCCACGCGCGGCTTCGCCGAGTGGAGCGGCTATTCCATCGCCAAGCGCCAGAGCGTGCTGTTCGCGTTCCGCGAGCTGCTGAACGCGCGCAAGGGCGAGCTGGCCGAGATCCTCACCGCCGAGCACGGCAAGGTGCTCTCGGACGCGATGGGCGAGATCGCCCGCGGCCAGGAAGTCGTCGAGCTCGCGACCGGCTTCCCGCACCTCCTCAAGGGCGCTTACAGCGAGAACGCCTCCAGCGGCGTCGACGTGTACTCGCTCAAGCAGCCGCTCGGCGTCGTCGGCATCATCAGCCCCTTCAACTTTCCCGCCATGGTGCCGATGTGGTTCTTCCCCATCGCCCTGGCGGCCGGCAACGCCGTCGTGCTGAAGCCGAGCGAGAAGGACCCCTCCGCCTCGCTCTGGCTCGCGCGCCTGTGGAAGGAGGCGGGCCTCCCCGCCGGCGCCTTCACCGTGCTGCAGGGCGACAAGGTCGCCGTCGACGGGCTGCTCGACGCCCCCGAGGTGCAGTCGATCTCGTTCGTCGGCTCCACGCCCATCGCGCAGTACATCTACGAGACCGCGTCGAAGAACGGCAAGCGCGTGCAAGCCCTGGGCGGCGCGAAGAACCACATGCTCGTGCTCCCCGACGCCGACCTCGACCTCGTGGCCGACTCGGCCGTCAACGCCGGCTTCGGTGCCGCGGGCGAGCGCTGCATGGCCGTCTCGGTCGTTCTGGCCGTCGAGCCCGTCGCCGACGAACTGATCACCAAGGTCACCGAGCGCATCGCCAAGCTCCGCATCGGGAACGGCGCAGATGCCGACGAGCCCGACATGGGCCCGCTCATCTCGGGCGCGCACCGCGACAAGGTCTCCTCCTACGTCGACATCGCCGAGGCGGACGGCGCGACCATCGTCGTCGATGGTCGCGGCTTCTCGGTGGACGGGCACGAGGAGGGCTTCTTCTTCGGCCCCACCCTGCTCGACGAAGTTCCGACCAGCTCGCGCGCCTACACCGAGGAGATCTTCGGCCCCGTGCTCTCGGTCGTGCGCGTGAAGACATACGAAGAGGGCCTCGCCCTCATCAACAGCGGAGAGTTCGGCAACGGCACGGCGATCTTCACCAACGACGGCGGAGCCGCCCGCCGCTTCCAGCACGAGGTGCAGGTCGGCATGATCGGCATCAACGTGCCCATCCCTGTTCCCGTGGCGTACCACTCGTTCGGCGGGTGGAAGAAGAGCCTGTTCGGCGATGCGAAGGCCTATGGCGTGCACGGCTTCGACTTCTTCACCCGCGAGAAGGCCGTCACGAGCCGCTGGCTCGACCCCGCCACCCACGGCGGCCTCAACCTGGGCTTCCCCCAGAACAGCTGAGCGGTCGGCATCCGTCGTTCTGTCGCGCGTGAGGGGTCAAGAAGTGTCGCCTGAAGCGCGCCGAAGCGACAGAAAGTGACCCCTCACGCGCGGGCGGAGGTCCCGGCCAACTCCAGCGCGGCCCAGAGCTCCGCCCGCGCGGCGAAGCTCGACAGGTCGATCTCGAGCACCTGCTCCAGCTGCGCCACGCGGGCCCTCAGGGTATGGCGATGGATGCCGAGACTCCGCGCCGCGGGATCCCAGGCGCCGTTCGCGTCGAGCCAGGCCCGCGCCGACGCGAGCAGCCGGCCCCGCTCGGCGGCGGGGAGCACCTCGAGTGGCTGCAGCAGGGAGCGGGCGAGCACCGCGCCGCCGCGTTCGCGGAGCGCCCCCACCAGACCACGCCCCGCGAGCTCGTGGTAGGCGCGAAGGGCGCCGGCCTCGGCGTCGCGCGCCGCGTGCGCCGCTCGGCGCAGATCCTCGGCGAGGTCGTCGTCGTCAGTGTGGCGGACGGTTCCGACGCGCAGCGACCGGCGCTCGACGAGCGCCGCGAGCGCGGGGGCTGCATCGCCCGCCACGAGCACGATGATGTCGTCACCGCGCTCGGCCGAGAACATGCGGGCGGGGTCGCTTGAGACGAGGTCGAGCTCGTCGAGCAGCCCCGGAAGCGCTCCCGCCCCGCGCACGACCCCGACCAGGTAGGGCGCCGCGGGCAAACCCCCGAGCGCCGACTCGGCCACCCGCCGCGCCGTGTCGCCGTGTCCGTCCACGAGCAGATCGATGACCCCCGCGCGTACGCCGCGCAGCGCCGACTGCAGCCCGCGCTGCTGCTCGAGCGCAATGCTCGCCAGCGCCACGACCGAGGCCACGAGATCCCGACCCGCGGGGTCGAGCGGCTCGGGCCCGCCCACCGCGAGCACGCCGCGCAACCGCCCGCTCTGCCCGATCGTCTGCACCAGCGCGTGACCGGCCGAGGGCACGACGAGGCTCGCCGCGGTGCGCCGCTCGAGCAGGCGCCGCACGTCGCGGCCGACCTCGGCCTCGACCTCGGCCGGAGCCGCGCGCAGGCCCGGAGACGACAGCCGACCACCGACCGCGTCGTACAGCTCGACCCACGCGTCGAGCAAACGCGAGAGCGTGGCGAGGATCTCGCGCAGTCCGTCGTCGCGCACCGCGGCACGGGCCACCGCGCGCTGGGCGTCGAGCAGCCACGACCGGCGCGCAGCACCGTCCGCGGCGATGATGTCGGCGACGAAGCGGATGATCCGGATGAACGGCGCGCGATCGGCGATCTCGACGATCGGCAGGTCGGCGGCCTCGCCGGCGCGCACCACGACCTCGGGCACGCGGTCGTGGATGATGTCGGTCGCGAACCCGAGGCCCGCCACCCCGGACTCGCGCAGGCGCCGGCAATAAGCCAGTGCCTCATCGGCATCCGGATCCGGAGAGAACTGCGCCCCGTTGGTCAACAGCAGGTTGCCCGCCTCGAGGTACGGGGTCGGATCGGGCAGGTCGGAACTGTGCACCCATGACAGGGGGCGGTCGAGCGCCTCGTCGTCGGGCCGGGTGAGCGCGCGCAGGGGGAACGACTGGTCATCGAGGAGGGTGCGCAGGGTCGCGGGCATGGGGGGCCAAACTGTCGATCGTCCGTCGAGATTACCGACAGATCGGCGCTCCCCGGCACGGCGCGACGCTTTCACACTGGAGGCATGCCGACACCCCTCTCGACTCCCCGCAACGCCGAGATCAGCGACCGCGACCGCACGAGCGTCTTCCACTCGTGGTCGGCGCAGGGCGCGCTCGCGCCGCTCCCCCTCGCCGGGGGCTCGGGAGTGGAGGTGTGGGATGCCGACGGCCGCCGCTACCTCGACTTCTCGAGCATGCTCGTCAACGTCAACATCGGACACCAGCATCCGCGGGTCGTCGCCGCGATCCAGGAGCAGGCGGCGCAGCTGACCACCGTCGCCCCCGCGCACGCCAACGAGACGCGCGCGCACGCAGCCGAACTCATCCTCGAGCGGACCCCCGAGGGGTTCTCGAAGGTCTTCTTCACCAACGGCGGGGCGGATGCCAACGAGAACGCCATCCGCTTGGCCCGCCTGACCACGGGCCGCGACAAGATCGTGTCGCACTACCGCTCGTACCACGGCAACACCGGGGCGGCGATCGTGGCGACCGGCGACTGGCGCCGCATGCCGAACGAGTACTCGCGCGGCCATGTGCACGTGTTCGGCCCCTACCTCTACCGGTCGGAGTTCTGGGCAGAGACCCCCGAGCAGGAGTGCGAGCGCGCCCTCCGCCACCTCGAGCGCACCGTGCAGGCCGAGGGGCCCGACACGATCGCGGCCTTCCTGTTCGAGACGATCCCCGGCACCGCGGGCGTGCTGCTTCCGCCGCCCGGATACCTCGAGGGCGTCCGCGCGATCGCCGACCGCTACGGCATCCTGCTGATCCTCGACGAGGTCATGGCCGGCTTCGCGCGCACGGGTGAGTGGTTCGCGTTCGACGCGTTCGACGTACGGCCCGACCTCATCACCTTCGCGAAGGGCGTGAACTCGGGATACGTCCCCGTGGGGGGAGTGGCGATCTCGGATGCCGTGGCCTCGGTGTTCGACGACCGCGTCTTCCCCGGTGGCTTGACGTACTCAGGTCATCCGCTCGCTGCGGCATCCATCGTCGCCGCCCAGCAGGCAATGGCCGACGAAGGCGTGATCGAGAACGCCCGCCGCATCGGCGAAGAGGTCATCGGCCCGCGCCTGCGGCAACTCGCGGAGGAGTCGCCGCTGGTGGGAGAGGTGCGCGGCCGCGGCGTGTTCTGGGCCGTCGAACTCGTCGCCGACCAGGCCACGCGCGAGCCTCTGCCCGCCGCGCGCATCGGCGCGATCAAGGCCGCGATGCTCGAGAAGGGCGTGCTCGGCTTCACCGCCGACAACCGCGTGCACGTGGTGCCGCCCGCCGTGATCGGCGACGCCGACGCCCACCGCGGCCTCGACGTTCTCGTCGGGGTGTTGCACGGGGAGCAGGCGCGAGGCTGACCCGGCCGGACGGCGCGGTCGGAGTTCACCCCTTCGGCGGGGTCTGCCGCCGTGTCCGCCAGTCCTTCCAGGCTCCGGTCGACCACAGAGCCCAGACCACCAGCAGGGGTTGGAAGAGCAGCCGGATGCCGCGGGCGAGATCGGTGTCGAGACCGAACGCGTCGGTACCCCGCACGAACTGCTCGATGTTGCCGGGGAAGATCGCGACGAAGAAGGCCGCGACGATCCAGCCGACGGCGACGCGCCAGCGGCCGAGGAAGAGAAGGGCGAGTCCGAGCGCGATCTCGACGACCCCGGATGCCACGACCGTGACGTCGACCGGAAGCGGAAGCCACGACGGCACCTGAGCGATGAAATCGTCGCGTGCGAACGTGAGGTGCGCGGTGCCGGTGAACACGAGTGCGGCACCGAGCAGCCAGCGTGCGAGGGTGCGGGGGAGGCTCATCCTCCGAGGGTAGGCGGGCTGTTCGGCATGGGCGGAGCGCGAGGGCGGACACGCCGCCCCCGCGCTCCCCGTCAGCGGCGCAGGATGCGGTGAGCCAGCGCGTTGCCGATCAGCTGGCCCGCCTGCACGATGACGACGATGATCGCCACCGTCACCCACGTCGCCTGCTGGTTGAACTGCTGATAGCCGTAGATGATCGCGAAGTTTCCGAGTCCGCCGCCGCCGATGTATCCGGCCATCGCCGACATGTCGACGACCGCGATGAACATGAACGTGTAGCCGAGGATCAGCGGGGCGAGGGCCTCGGGGATGACGACGCCGAACAGCACTCCGATGCGACGCGCTCCCACGGCCCGGGCGGCCTCGACGGTTCCCGGGTCGACGGCCACGAGGTTCTGTTCGACGACGCGGGCGATCACGACCGTGGCCATGATCGTGATGGGCACGATCGCGGCATCCGTCCCCAGGGTCGTCCCCGTCACCGCCCGCGTGACCGGGGCCACGGCGGTGAGGAAGATGATGAACGGGATCGGCCGGATGAGGTTGATCACGAGGTTCGCGACCGCGAACACGACCCGGTTCGCGAAGAGATTCCCGGGGCGCGTGGCGTATAGCAACGCCCCGATGACGAGTCCCGCCACGCCCGAGATGAGCAGCGAGACGGCGACCATGTAGACGGTCTCGCCGATCGACTGGATCAGCACCGGGGTGAGGGTGTCCCACTTGTTCATGAGCGCACCTCCCGGGCCGGCAGAACGACGTCGGTGTGCGCGCGCAGTTCCGCGACCACCGGATCGAGGTCGCCGGCGTGGACGCGGTAGGTCAGGGTGCCGAGCTGTCGACCGAGGACGTCGGTCACCCCGCCGTAGACGACGGAATGGCGGACGCCGTGGCGGTGGAACACCGCCGAGACGTCCTCGCTCGAGAACTCGTTGACCTCGACGCTCACGAGCTCTCCCCCGCCCGCGGCGAGTGCTGCCAGCGCCTCGCCCGAGGGCACGCCCTGCGTCACGGCGGCCACGAAGCGCTTCGTGAGGTCGGCGCGAGGGTGGGCGAACACGCGGTACGTGTCCCCGCTGTCCACGACCCGTCCGCCGTCCATCACGATCACCTGATCGCACAGCTCGTGCACGATCGAAATCTGGTGCGTGATGACGACGATCGTGATGCCCAAGCGCCGATTGATCTCGCGCAGCAGGTCGAGCACCTCGGCCGTGGTCTGCGGGTCGAGGGCGCTGGTGGCCTCGTCGGCGAGCAGGATCCGCGGGTCCGTGGCGATCGCGCGCGCGATGCCCACGCGCTGCTTCTGCCCGCCCGACAGACGCCGCGGGTACTGCTTCGCCTTGTCGCCGATGCCGACGAAGTCCAGCAGCTCGGCGACGCGCTTGTCGCGATCCGCCTTCTTCCAGCCCGCCACCTTGAGCGGGTAGGCGACGTTCGCCGCCACCGTGCGCGAGGTGAAGAGGTTGAACTGCTGGAAGATCATGCCCACGCGGCGTCGGAGGTCGCGGAGCTTGGCCTCCGTGGCATCCCCCACGTTCACTCCCAGCACCTCGACGGTGCCGGACGTCGGCTGCTCGAGCCCGTTGAGTAGCCGGACGAGGGTGGACTTGCCGGCGCCGGAGTATCCGATCACTCCGACGATCGACCCCTCCTCGACCGACAGCGACACGTCGTCGACGGCGGTGGTGGAGGTGCGGCGATCGGTGCGGAAGCTCTTCGTGACGCCCCGCAGCTCGATGACCGCGGTCATCCCTTCTGGGCCTTGAGGGCGTCTTCGAGGCTCGTCAGCTCGTCCTGCAGCTGCGCGCCGGTCCACTCGGTCTTGAACTGCAGGTTGCCCTGGTTCAGCTCGGTGACCGCCGCCTCGACCTCGGTCGAGTGGTACGCCTCGACCAGCTTCGCCCAGCGCGGGTCGTCCTTCTTGTCGTCGCGCGTAACGAACGCGTTGATGTAGGGCGCGAGCTGCGGGTTGTTCAGGTCTTCCTTGAAGATGATGAGCTCGTCGCCGAGCCCGCCCTTCTGCGCCTGCGTGTTGTTGACGATCGCGGCCTGGGCGCTGCCGTCCTTGAGCGCCGTGACGGTCTGGTTCGTGTCGACGGGCAGCAGCTCGACCTTGGTCGAGACGATGTCGGCCGGCGTCGAGAAGGCGGTGCCGCCGTCCTTGAGCGTCAGGAGCCCCGCCGTCTGCAGGTTGAGCAGACCGCGGGCGAGATTGGTCGGGTTGTTGGGGATCGCGACCTTCGCGCCCTCGGGCAGGTCCTTCACGTCCTGGTACTTCTCGGAGTACAGCGCGAGCGGGTACACCGCCGTCGCACCGACCGGAACGAGCGAGCCGTTGTTCTCGACGTTGAACTGCGACAGGTAGATCAGGTGCTGGAAGAGGTTCACGTCGAGTTCGCCGTCCTGCACGCCCTGGTTGAGCTGCACGCCGTCGTTGATGGTGCGCACCTCGAGGTCGATGCCCTCGTCGGCGAGCTTCTGCTTCAGCACCGTCCAGTGCGCCTCGTTGCCGTCGTCGGCCCCGAGCACGATGCGCGAGGAGTCGTCTCCCGATGCCGCACCCCCGGCGCAACCGGTGAGGGTCAGCATCAGGGCAGCGGCGGAAGCACTGAGGATCGTGGCCAGGCGTGCGGTGCGGCGAGTAGTCATGAGACCACGTCAGCACGCGGCATCCGGGATCGGAATTCGAGGCGTTACGGCCGGTAACGGGCTGTCACGCGGGGTAATCGATTGGGTGGATGCCGCAGAGTGAGCGATGATCGCGCGTCTCGCCGACCCGCGGGCTCACAGCGGAGGCGTAGCCTGGACAGTGATGTCACGGGATGAAAACGCGCGTAAGAGATTGTCCCGGAACAGCCCCCAGGGTCTGGTCGTCGCGATCCTGGCCCTCGCGGGCCTGTGTTCGTCGTTCATGTTCACCCTCGTGGTGCCCATCCAGTCGCAGCTGCCGCAGCTGCTGAACGCCTCGCGTGACGACACCGCTTGGGTCGTGACCTCGACGCTGCTCGCCGCGGCCGTCATCACCCCGATCGCGGGCCGCCTGGGCGACATGTACGGCAAGCGCCGCATCGTGCTCGTGCTGCTCATCGTGATGATGCTCGGCTCGGTCGTGGCCGCGCTGTCGACAGGGATCATCGGCATGATCATCGGCCGCGCGCTGCAGGGTGCCGTCGTGGGCGTGGTGCCGCTGGGCATCTCGATCATGCGCGACGTGCTGCACGAGAACCGCGTCGACAGCGCGATCGCCCTCATGAGCGCGACCCTCGGCGTCGGCGGCGCCCTGGGCCTGCCGATCAGCGCGCTCGTGGCCGAGAACACCGACTGGCACTGGCTGTTCTGGATCGCCGGAGCCCTCGGCGCGGTCGTCTTCGTGCTCATCCTCTGGATCGTCCCCGTCAGCGTGCTGCGCACCGCGGGGCGCTTCGACTACCTCGGTGCCATCGGTCTCGCGATCGGCCTCATCGGCGTGCTCCTGGCCGTCTCGCGCGGCAACTCGTGGGGCTGGACGTCGCCGCTGACGCTGAGCCTCGCCATCGGCGGCGTCGCCGTGCTGCTGCTGTGGGGCTGGTACGAGCTGCGTGTCGAGAACCCGCTGCTCGACCTCCGCGTCGCCGCGCGCCGCCCCGTGCTGCTCACCAACCTGGCATCCGTCGCCATGGGCTTCGCGCTGTTCACCTCGAACGTCGCGTACCCGCAGATGCTCGAGCTTCCCGTCGCGACCGGCGTCGGGCTCGGCCTGTCGCTGCTCGCCGCGAGCCTCGTCGTCATGCCCTCGGGCCTGGTGATGATGGTGCTCTCGCCCATCTCGGGCACCCTGGCCCGGACGATCGGACCTCGCGTGCTGCTCGTGGCCGGCTCGATCTCGCTCATCCTCGCCTACGGTTTCAGCTTGATCTTCTCGACCGAGGTCTGGCACTTCGTCGTCGCGAACATCCTGATCGGCTTCGGCATCGGGTTCGGGTACGCCGCCATGCCCATGCTCATCATGCGTGCCGTGCCGCCGAGCGAGACCGGCGCCTCGAACGGCCTCAACGCGCTCGCGCGTTCCCTCGGCACGAGCACCGCCGCCGCGATCGTCGGCGTCGTGCTCGCGACCCTGTCGACCGGCTCGGGCGAGACGCGCGTGCCGACCTCGCAGGCGTTCCAGGTGTCGTTCCTGATGGGGATCGGGGCTGCGACGGTCGCGCTGGTGCTGGCGCTGCTCATCCCCGCGCGGTCGACGCCGGTCGAGAAGCACCCTTCGCTGCCCTGAGTCCCCCTGCGCGCCGGCGCTGGCGCGCGCCCGCTCAGTCGAGCAGCAGCGCCGGCTCCTCGAGCACGGATGCCACATCCGCGATGAACCGCGAGATCCCGTCGCCGTCGACCACGCGGTGATCGAACGAGCCCGAGACCGTGGTCACCCAGCGGGGGCGCACCTCGCCGTCGACGACCCACGGCTTCTGGCGGATGGCGCCGAGGGCGATGATGCCGGCCTCGCCGGGGTTGATGATCGGGGTTCCGGCATCCACTCCGAACACGCCGATGTTCGTGATCGTGAAGGTGCCGCCGGTCTGGTCGGCGGGGCTGGTCTTGCCCTCGCGCGCGGTGAGGGTGAGGTTCTCCAGCGCTTTGGCGAGCTCGCGCGTGTTCATCGACTGCGCGTCCTTGATGTTCGGCACGAGCAGGCCGCGGGGGGTCGCCGCGGCGATGCCGAGGTTGACGTAGTGGCGCACCGAGATCTGCGCGCCGTCTTCGGTGTCGACCCAGGCGGCGTTGATCATCGGCGTGCGGCGCAGGGCCCAGATCACAGCGCGCGCCATGATCAGCAGCGGCGAGATCTTCACGTCGGCGAAGTCGGGCGAGGCCTTGAGGCGCTTGACGAGCTCCATCGTGCGCGAGGCGTCGACGTCGACCCACACCGACACGTGCGGCGCCGAGTACGCGCTCGAGGTCATGGCGTTGGCGGTCGCCTTGCGGACGCCGCGGACGGGGATCGACTCCTCGCGGGCGTCGGAGGAGGGAGCGGATGCCACGGGGGCGGGCGCCGCGGGAGTGGCCACGGCGATCGTCTCCTCGCGGACGGCACCCCACGCGGGCGTCTCGATGTTGCGGAAGACGCTGGCCTGCTCGGCGTGCTTCACGACGTCGTCGCGGGTCACCTCGCCGGCGGGTCCGCTGGGAGTCACGGCCGACAGGTCGACGCCGAGGTCGCGCGCGAGCTTGCGGATCGGGGGCTTGGCGACGACGCCGACCGACGCCTTGACGGGGCGCTCGGCGGGCTTCCGTCGACGCGACGACACCGCACCGCCCGTGCCGTAGCCGACGAGAACGGCGCCGCCGGGGTCGCTGGGCTCGGGGACGCTCACCGGTTCTGCGGGGGGCGGGGTGCCGGCATCCGTCGATCCGATCGTGATGATCGGGGCGCCGACCTCGACGGTGGAGCCCTCGGATGCCAACAACTCGCCGACCGTGCCCGCGTAGGGCGACGGCAGCTCGACGAGCGACTTGGCCGTCTCGATCTCGACGATCACGTCGTTGACGGCGACAGTGTCACCCGGCGCGACGCGCCATTGCACGATCTCGGCCTCGGTGAGGCCTTCTCCGACGTCGGGGAGAACGAAGGTCTGCTCGGTCACGGTGGTGTCCTTTGCTCGCGAGACGTCATCTCGCTGACGAAACGGTGACACGCTGTCGCGGATCGTCAGCGAGTTGCAGTCTCGCGGTTCATGGCGGGGAGAGGAAGAGCGGGTCAGTACGCCAGAGACCGGTCGACGGCCTCGAGGATGCGGTCGGCGTCGGGCAGGTACGTGCCCTCGAGCTTCGCGGGCGGGAAGGGCACGTCGAAGCCCGAGACCCGCAGCACGGGGGCCTCGAGCGCGAAGAAGGCCTTCTCCATGACGGTCGCGGCGATCTCGGAGCCGAGCGAGGTGAAGCCCGGCGCCTCCTGCGCGTAGACCATGCGGCCGGTGCGGCGCACCGAGTCGAGCAGGGGGCCGTAGTCGACGGGCGAAAGCGAACGCAGGTCGATGACCTCGCAGCTCGTGCCCTCGCTCTCGGCGAGAGCGGCGGCCTGCAGCAGGGTCGTCACCATCGCGCCGTGACCGACGAGCGTGACGTCGGTGCCGCGGCGGACGATGCGACTCGCGTGCAGCGGCAGCGCGGGGGCCTCGAGGTCGACCTCGCCCTTCTGCCAGTACTTGGCCTTCGGCTCGAGGAAGACGATCGGGTCGGGCGATTCGATCGCCTGCTGGATCATCCAGTAGGCGTCGTTCGCGTTCGAGGGGCTGACCACCCGGAGCCCTGCCGTGTGCGTGAAGTACGCCTCGGGGCTCTCCTGGTGGTGCTCGACCGCGCCGATGTGTCCGCCGTAGGGGATGCGGATGACGACGGGCATGCGCACCGCGCCCTCGTGGCGGTTCGTGATCTTCGCCAGCTGCGAGGTGATCTGGTCGAAGGCGGGGAAGACGAAGCCGTCGAACTGGATCTCGAGCACCGGCGTGAAGCCGCCCATCGCGAGACCGATCGCGGTGCCGACGATTCCCGACTCCGCGAGCGGGGAGTCGATGACCCGACGCGGGCCGAAGTCCTTCTGCAGGCCCTCGGTCACGCGGAAGACGCCGCCGAGCGGGCCGATGTCCTCACCCATGAGCAGTACGCGGTCGTCGGTCTCGAGCGCGCGACGGAGTCCGGCGTTCAGCGCGCGGCTGATCGGCATGTTGTCGGTCACTGCGCGCCCCCTTCCATCGAGGTCTCGTAGTCGTCGAGCCAGCGCTGCTCCTCGGCGATCAGCGCGTGGGCTTCGGAGTACACGCTCTCGAACATGTGCACGCGCGGGATGCCGCCGAGCTCGTTCGTGCGTACGCGCACGTCGTCGGCGAGGGCAGCACCCTCGGCATCCGCGTCGTCGAAGAACTGCTGCGAGGCTCCGCGTCCCTCGAGGTAGGCGCGCATGCGGGCGATCGGGTCGCGCCCGGCCCACGCCTTCTCTTCGTCGGAGGTGCGGTACTTGGTGGGGTCGTCGCTGGTGGTGTGCGCGCCCATGCGGTACGTCATCGCCTCGATCGCGCGGGGGCCGGAGCCTGCGCGCGCCTCGTCGAGGGCGACCTTCGACACGGCGTAGCTGGCGAGAACGTCGTTGCCGTCGACCTGGAGGCTCGGGATGCCGTAGCCCTCGCCGCGCTTGTACAGCGGCGAGCGCGACTGCGTCGCGACCGGCACCGAGATGGCCCACTGGTTGTTCTGCAGGAAGAACACCTCGGGGGTCTGGAAGCTCGCGGCGAAGACCATGGCCTCGTGCACGTCGCCCTGGCTCGAGGCGCCGTCGCCGTAGTAGACGATCACGGCCTCGTCGCGCTCGGGGTCGCCGCTGCCGCTCTTGCCGTCGAACACCAGGCCCATCGCCAGGCCCGTGGCGTGCAGCGTCTGCGCCCCGAGCACCAGCGTGTAGATGTGCGTGTTGCCGTTCTTGGGGTCTGTCGGGTCCCACCCACCATGGGTGAGTCCGCGCATGAGGCGGATGATGTCGAGCGGGTCGACGCCGCGGATGCGGGTGACCACGTGCTCGCGGTACGAGGGGAAGACGTGGTCCTGCGCGCGAGCCGCGCGGGCGGAGCCGACCTGCGCGGCCTCTTGCCCGAAGGACGGCGGCCACAGGGCGAGCTGGCCCTGGCGTTGGAGGTTGGTGGCCTGCACGTCGAACGCGCGGATCGAGACCATGTCGCGGTAGAAGGTCTCGAGTTCGGCGTCGGTCAAGGCGTCGATGAGCGGCAGGTAGCGCTCGGCGGCGGGCGTGGGCGCCAGCGTGCCGTCGGCTGCCAGAACGCGCACGAGAGCGGGGTCGTCGAGCGGGGTCATGAACCCACGCTAACGCGCGACCCATGCGCGAGACCGCATGAGGTTCACAACGGATGCCGCGATTCGGCGTTCGTTGTCGACAAAGGCGCCGCCGCGGATCAGTGCGGGGCGGTGGCCGCGGCGACCTCGACAACGCGGTCGAGCGACTCCTCTTCGCCGATCGAGATGCGGATGCCGTCGCCCGGGAACGGACGCACGATGAGCCCGGCCTCTTCGAAAGCGGTGGCGACCTCGACCGTGCGGTCGCCGGCGGCGAGCCATACGAAGTTGCCCTGGGCGTCGGGGACGTCCCATCCGGCCTCGCGGAGGCGGTCGACGAGGCGGTCGCGTCGCTCGGCGATGACCTTCACGCGGTGCAGCAGCTCGCTCTCGGCATCGAGGCTCGCGATCGCCGCGGCCTCTCCGGCCGCCGTGACCGAGAGCGGGATGGCGGTGCTGCGAGCGGCGTCGAGCACCCCGGTGTGACCGATCGCGTAGCCGATGCGCAGACCCGCGAGCCCGTACGCCTTCGAGAAGGTGCGCAGGACGACGACGTTCGGGCGACCGAGCACCGCGCGCACCCGGCTGCCCTCGACCGACGCGGGGTCGGTCACGAACTCGGCGTAGGCCTCGTCGAGGACGATGAGCACGTCGCGCGGCACGGCGTCGACGAAGGCGGCGAACTCGTCGTAACCGACGGTCGGCCCCGTGGGGTTGTTAGGGCTGCACACGATCACCAGGCGCGTGCGCTCGGTGACCGCGGCGGCCATCGCGGAGAGGTCGTGACGCGAGTCGGCGGTCAACGGCACCTGCACGCTCTTCGCGCCAGCGACCGCGACGAGCGAGGGGTAGGCCTCGAACGAGCGCCACGCGTAGACGACCTCGTCGCCGGGGCCCGAGGTCGCCAGGAGGAGCTGCGCCAGCACCGAGACGCTGCCGGCGCCGACGTGCACCTCGTCGGGCGAGACGCCGTACCGCGCGGCCAGGCGTTCGCGCAGGCGGGCGGCCGTGGCATCCGGGTATCTGTTGAAGGCTCCCGCAGCGACGACCGCATCGAGGACGCCGGGGAGCGGCTCGAAGGGGTTCTCGTTGCTCGAGAGCTTGAAGGCGTCGGGGCTGGCCTGTCGTCCCTGCCGGTACGCGGGCAGCGCGGCGATCTCGGGGCGGATACGGGGCAGGACCGGCTCTTCACTCACCCCGCGAGCCTAACCGCGAAGGGGCTGCCGATGTCAGGGGTGCGTGCCACGATGGGGGCATGCGCTTCGTCGTCCGCGTCGCCGTCAACGCCTTCGCCATCTGGATCGTCACTCTGCTGCCCGCCCTGCAGGTGCGGCTCATCCCCTTCGCCCCGGGCGAGTGGTTCCAGGTTCTGCTCACGCTGCTCGTGGTCGGGCTCATCTTCGCGCTGGTCAACACGATCATCGGCACCGTCGTCAAGATCGTCGCGATCCCGCTCTACATCCTGACGCTCGGGCTCATCTCGCTGATCATCAACGGTTTCCTGCTGTGGCTCACGGGCATCATCACCGAGAACTGGGACTGGGGCCTGCGCACGGGCGAGTTCTGGTTGACGGTCGTGGCGGCGCTGCTCATCGGCATCATCAACGCCGTCCTGGGCGGCATCCTGCGTCCGCGGCGCGAGGAGCGCGAACGCCGCTGATGCGTTCGAGGCCCATCACCGCCATGATGGGGGGATGACCGCGAACCCCGACGCGCCGTTTCGCGTCGTGTTCGTATGCAGTGGCAACATCTGCCGCTCGCCGATGGCCGACGTCGTGTTCCGCCGTATCGCCGACACCTCCGGCCTCGCTACGCACATCGCGTCGAGTTCGGCCGGCACCGGCGACTGGCACGTCGGCGAGCGCGCCGACCACCGCACCCTCGCGGCTCTCGAGCGCCTGGGCTACGACGGCTCCTCGCATCGCGCCCGGCAGTTCCAGTACGCCGATTTCGAGCGCAACGACCTCGTCGTGGCCCTCGACCGCAGTCACGAGCGCGTGCTGCGCGGGTGGGCGCGCGACGACGACGACGCCGACAAGATCGCCCTGCTGCAGTCCTTCCTTCCGGATGCCGAGACCCTCGACGTCCCCGACCCGTACTACGCCGGGGCCCCGATGTTCGACGAGGTGCTCGGTATGATCGAACGCGCCAGCAGGGCCCTGTTCCGACAGCTCGAGCCCGCCATCCGTTCCGCGGGCTGACCCGTTCGCGCAACCCCCGGGAGACCCGTGTCCTCTCTGCCCCCGCAGCCCCTCAGCCCGCTCGACGGCCGGTACTTCGCCACCGTCGCTGAACTCGGCGACTACCTGTCGGAGGCCGGGCTCAACCGCGCCCGCGTCGAGGTCGAGGTCGAATGGCTGCTCGCCCTGACCGACCGCTCGCTGTTCGGCACCTCGCCCGTCTCCGACGCCGACCGTGCGCGCCTGCGCGCCCTCTACGAGGAGTTCGGCGCCGACGAGATCGCGTGGCTGAAGGAGAAAGAGGCGGTCACCCGCCACGACGTCAAGGCCGTCGAGTACCTCGTGCGCGACCGCCTCGACACCCTGGGCCTCACCGCCCTCGCCGAGCTGACCCACTTCGCGTGCACCAGCGAAGACATCAACTCCACCGCCTACGCCCTCACCGTGCAGCGCGCGGTCGAGCGCGTGTGGCTGCCGAAGCTCCGCTCGGTCACCGCCGCCCTCGCCGAGCTCGCGAAGCAGCACCGCGACGCCGCGATGCTCTCGCGCACGCACGGGCAGCCGGCCACGCCCACGACCATGGGCAAAGAGATCGGCGTGTTCGCGTGGCGCCTCGAGCGCGTCATCCGTCAGCTCGACGCCGGGGAGTACCTCGCCAAGTTCTCGGGTGCCACCGGCACCTGGTCGGCGCACGTCGCGGCCGAGCCCGACGTCGAGTGGCCCGAGCTGACGCGGACGTTCATCGAGTCGCTGGGCCTGGGCTTCAACCCGGTCACCACGCAGATCGAGTCGCACGACTGGCAGGTCGAGCTGTACGACCGCGCGCGTCACGCCGGCGGCATCCTGCACAACCTCGCCACCGACATCTGGACCTACATCTCGCTGGGCTACTTCACCCAGATCCCCGTCGCGGGCGCCACCGGTTCGTCGACGATGCCGCACAAGATCAACCCGATCCGCTTCGAGAACGCCGAGGCGAACCTCGAGATCGCCGGCGGGTTGTTCGCTACCCTGGCATCCACCCTCGTCACCAGCCGCATGCAGCGCGACCTCACCGACTCCACGACCCAGCGCAACATCGGCGTCGCCTTCGGACACTCCCTGCTCGCGCTCGACAACCTGCAGCGGGGCCTGACCGAGATCTCGCTCGCCGCAGACGTGCTGCTGGCCGACCTCGACACCAACTGGGAAGTGCTCGCCGAGGCGATCCAGACCGTCGTGCGCGCCGAGATCGCCGCGGGTCGCTCGCAGATCACCGACCCCTACGCGCTGCTGAAGGACCTCACGCGCGGACGCCGCGTCGGCGGCCCCGAGCTCACGGAGTTCGTGCGCGGCCTCGACATCGGCGACGCCGCGAAAGAGCGCCTGCTCGCGCTGACCCCCGCCGCCTACGCGGGCCTCGCGTCGCAGGTGGTCGACGCGCTCTAACGCGCTGTCGGCGTGGTCCGCGCCGCCGCCCGCCCCCTCCGTGAGTGTCCAGGACACCCGGACGATCTTCGGAAACGTCCGGGTGTCCTGGACACTCGACGTGTTCTCGGGCCCGTGTCGTGTCGGCGCGGCGCTCGCGTCGGCGCGGCGCGGCGCTCGCATCGGCGAGCACCCGACCGTGAACTGCCCCTGGACGTCGCGCACCGGCGCCCCATAGTGTTGACGTCAACATCCCCCACCGCGGCCCACGGGCCGTCGTGCGCCGCACCGTCGCGGCGCAGATCGGAACAGACGCGATGACGCCTCGACGCCCCTCTCCCTCTTTCTCGCGCACACTCCTCGCGGCCGTGACCGCTGCCGTGGTCGCCGGAGCCCTGGCATCCCCCCTCGCGGCGAGCGCGGCGGGCGGCGTGCCGACCGATCCGAACGACGGCGTGCCCCGGATCGACCCACCCGTCACCTACACGAACTTCCAACCGCTCGCCGACCCCGGCCTCGGTGCCGCCGACTACTTCCAGCCAGCCTGGTACGACACCGACGGCCGGCACATCCAGGCGCACGGCGGGCAGGTCGTCACGACCGAGGAGAACGGCCAGACCGTCTACTACTGGTACGGCGAAGACCGCACGAACGGCTACTGGAACAGCCCCGGCGTCGCGGTGTACCGATCGACGGATGCCAAGAACTGGACGAACCTCGGGGACGCTCTGCGCAGCATCTCGACGCGCGACGACCTGCTCACGCCCTACTTCGAGGATCTGTACGACACCGTCGACGAGAACGGCCAGCCGCGCACCGAGAAGATCGACGCCCTCGCGTACCACCTCAACTCGACGCAGAACTCGGACTACACCGCGATCTTCGAGCGCCCCAAGGTGCTGCACAACGCCAAGACCGGCACGTGGGTCATGTGGTGGCACGCCGACGGGCGCACCGAGCCCGGCGGCAGCACGTACGCGCGGTCGATGGCGGCCGTCGCCGTGTCGGACTCGCCCGCGGGCCCGTTCCGCATGACGGGCGCGTTCCGCATGCCCAACCGCACCGACTACCAGGCCTGCACGCCGTACGCGGTCCCCGGTCAGGCGCGCGACATGACGGTGTTCCAGGACGACGACGGCAAGGCCTACATCTCGTACTCGTCGGAGGAGAACTACAGCCTCTACGTCGCAGCTCTCGACGACACCTACACGAACGTCACCCACACCACCGATCGCGACACCCTCGACGTCAACCAGTACTCCGAGGACGGCCGCTACCCCTACGTCTTCGCCGACGGGACCCCCGCGGCGCCCGAACGGGGGAAGGACTTCCAGATCGTCAAGGAGTGCGGCCACCTCGAGGCGCCCGCGATCTTCGAGCGCGACGGCACCTACAGCGTCGTCACCTCGGGCGCGACCGGCTGGGCACCCAACCCGCAGACGTACTACACGACGACGAACCTGATGGGCACGTGGATCCGCGGCGTCGACGCGAACGACGTGAACGAGACCGTCTCGTACAACGCCATCCCCGACGGGGGTGACGGCCTGCTCTCGATCGGCGACGTCCGTCGCTCGACGTTCGGCTCGCAGACGACGAACGTGTTCGAGCTCGAGCCGGGCAAGTTCGTCTACATGGGCGACCGCTGGAACGAGGGCAAATCCGACTCGACCTACGTCTGGCTCCCGCTCACGGTGGGTGAGAACGGACGCCTCGAGATGCACAACCCCGCCGCCGAGGACCCCGCGCGCTACGGCACGGGATGGGACGCCTCGTACTGGGACGACAAGGGCTTCGGCCACGGCACCTGGCGCGCCGTGACCACCGGTCTGCCCGAAACCGTCCGCCGCGGCGCCACCCCGCAGCTGCCCTCCAGCGTCCCCGTCGACACCTCCGCCGGCACCGCCGCGGTCGCCGTCACGTGGTCGACGATCGACACGAGCGTGCTCGGCCCGCAGACGATCACCGGCACCCTCGCCGCCGACGCGACCTTCACCGCCGGTCGCTCGTTCCAGCGCACGATCACGGTCGCCGAGCCCGGCATCGCCGACATCGCCCCCGAGGCGACGGTGACCGCATCGAGCCGCTCCGACCTCGTCGCCACCCTCACCGACGGCAACGCCACGGCCAAGGGCTGGGACGACTGGACCGGAAACGGGTACCCGCGTGACAGCTGGCTGCAGTTCGACTGGGGCACCGACCGCACGTTCGACTCCATCGTCGTGCACACCTACAAGGACGGGGCGACGGCGACCTGGCCCTCGCGCATCCAGGTGCAGTACCGCGACGCCTCGGGCGCGTGGAAGGACACCGCGGTCGAGGCGACCCTCGCTCAGGATGCCAGCACCCCGGCCCCCACGGCCGTCATCGACGCCCGCACGCTTCCGGCGGCCAGCGCCCTGCGGATCCGGCTGACGAGCCAGGCGAACACGTGGCAGTCGATCTCTGAGGTCGACGTGTGGGGCAACGCCTCGGCCGTGAACGTGTGCCGCGACGCGGGCACGACGGTGTCGGCATCCTTCCACCAGACCAAGTGGGCCACGATGCCCGCCTCCAACGCGTGCGACGGCCGACTCGGCACGGCGTGGTCGACCTGGACCGACGCGGGCTACAAGGACTCCGCGACCTTCACGATGGAGACGTTCGAGATCCACCGTCTGAACGAGGTGCGCTTCACGAACCTCGAGGGATCGATCGCGGGCGTCTCGCTCGAGTACCGGGATGACCGCGACAAACAGTGGAAGCCGCTGCCCCTCACCGGCGACGCGCCCACGGTGACGAACGGCGTCGAGACGACCTTGTCGTTCCAAAAGGTCCTGGCGACGGGCCTGCGCTTCACCTTCGCGACCCCCGGGTCGTACCTGAAGATCCCCGAGATCTTCGTGGCCGAGGCCGGCGGGATCGCGCACATCGAGCCGTTCCTCCGGAAGCAGCCCAACGCCGCCGGCTGGTACACCGCCGCTCCCGTCCCGGTGAGCCTGTCGCACGACGGCAACACCGACGTCGAGGTGCAGTACCGCATCGACGGCGGGGCGTGGCAGACGGGGCCGGACTTCGACGTCACCACCGACGGCGACCACACCGTCGACTATCGCGCCCTGTGGAACGGCACCGAGGTGCCCGAGGTCGCCGGATCGCTGCCCATCCGCATCGACACGGCCGCCCCGACCACCGAGGCCTCGACCGAGAAGCCCTCGACGCTGCTGCGCCTCCTGCAGCCGGCCGCGGTGTTCCAGGCCCTGGCCCCCGCCGAGGCGACGGTGGTGTTCCAGGCGACGGATGCCACCTCGGGCGTCGCCCTGACCCAGTACTCGCTCGACGGCGGGTCGACGTGGACCGCGGGCTCGAGCGCGACGCTCACCGGCGCCGGCGACCACCTCGTGCAGTTCCGCTCGACCGACGTGGCCGGCAACGTCGAGCAGACGCGGTCCGCGACCGTCACGGTCGTGGCGGGGGCCGTGCCGGGGGATGGCACGGGAGGGGGCGACGGCTCCGGAACGGCCGCCGGCGGTTCTTCCGCAGGAACGGTCGGCGGGACCGGGGGCTCGGGAAGCGGAACGGCCGCCAGCGGTCTGGCCGCCACCGGCTCCGAGATGCCCCTGGCCCTCGGCATCCTGGCCCTGGCCATCGGAGGTCTCGGCGCGGGGCTGCTCCTTCTGCGCCGCCGCCGGAACGCCTGACGCCGCCGCTCACGCGACGTGGGTGTCCAGAACACCCGGACGAAAACTCAGAACGTCCGCGTGTTCTGGACACTCAACGGGCGGGCGACGCGCAGGGCGCTGTCCGCGGGCGCGAACCCCCGCGCACGGGCCGCGCACGCGGAGCGGGAGAATGGATGCCATGCGCGCGATGATCATGGATGCCCTGGCCGAACCCCTCGAGGTGCGCGAGGTCGAGGCCCCGAGCGCGCCCACCGGCGGCGTCGTCGTCGAGGTGCACGCGACGGGCCTGTGCAAGAGCGACTGGCACGCGTGGGTCGGCCACGATGACGTCTCACTCCCCCACGTTCCGGGGCACGAACTGGCGGGCGTGATCGTCGAGATCGGCGAGGGCGTGCAGCGCTGGAGCGTGGGCGACCGCGTGACGGTGCCGTTCGTGATGGGGTGCGGGGCCTGCGAGTGGTGCCTCGGCGGCAACGCTCAGGTCTGCCCCGACCAGCAGCAACCGGGCTTCACCCAGTGGGGGAGCTTCGCCGAGCACGTCGTGGTGCGCGCAGCCGACACGAACGTCGTGCGCATCCCCGACGACGTCTCGTTCGAAGCCGCGGCCGCCCTCGGCTGCCGCTTCGCCACCGCCTACCGCGCGCTCACGGGGCGGGCACGCGTGCAGGCGGGCGAGTGGATCACCGTCGTCGGCGCGGGCGGGGTGGGCCTCAGCGCCGTGATGATCGGCGCCGCCCTGGGCGCGCGCGTCATCGCGGTGGATCGCACCCCGGCGGCTCTCGACGCGGCGAAGCGCCTCGGGGCCGAGCACACGCTGGTCGCCGACGGGTCCGACGTCGCCGCGACCGTGCACGAGATCACCGGCGGCGGCAGCCACGTCTCGGTCGACGCGGTCGGCAGCGCCCAGACGGCGCGCGACGCCGTGCTGAGCCTGCGTCGACGCGGTCGGCACGTGCAGATCGGTCTGCTCCCGACCGCCGACGGCATGACCTCGATGCCCATGGCCCGCGTGATCGCGTGGGAGCTCGACCTGCTCGGCAGCCACGGCATGGCCGCGGCGGACTATCCCGAGATGCTCTCGCTCATTGAGAGCGGCGCCCTGCGACCGCAGGAGCTGATCGAGCGCGTGGTGGGACTCGCCGAGGCGGCCGACCTGCTGCCGACGATGGACTCGGCGTCGCCCGCGGGGATGACGATGATCGACCCGCGCCGGTAGTCCCGGGGCCCGGGCGGTGCGTCAGGCGCGGGGCTCGGTGGGGCCGTCGTCGGCGCGCGGAGACTCGGGCGTGGCCGCGGCCTCAGGGGACTCGGCATCCGGAGCGTTCTTCGGAAGAAGCAACGGACGGTCGACCGTCGCGGTGACCTTGGAGGGGTCGACGGCCAGCAGCAGCAGCGCCAGCGAGACGAGAGTGACGATAAACGTCGCTCCCGCGGCGACCAGGCCCACGATCAGCGCGCGCTGGATCTGGTCGGCGGGCCGCGTCTGGAAGAAGCCCATCGACATGAGCGTGACGAACCCGGCGAACAGGGCGGCGATGAAAGCCAGACCGAGAAGCTGAACGGGCTTCATCAGGTCGCGGCGGGTGGTGGGCTTGTCGGTCATGACGCGGCCTCCTCGGAGGGTACGGCCGGAACGGGCTCGGTGCGGCGCGGAGAGAACCCCGCAATCGCGAGGAACACGGCGACGACCGCCGCGTACCCGCCGAAGAGTCCCACGGCGATGGTGATGCCGGTCAGCGTGAACGAACCCGCCCCGGCGATGCTGTAGTCGAGCGCGTACTGCTGGATCGGGAGCAACAGCACGACCCCGAGGACGAGACTCAGGATGCCGATGAGCACGCCGTCTCGCGCGCCCGCGGCCCCGACCGTCTTGCGCTGGCGCAGGGCGCCGATCAACTCGATCGCGCCTGAGACGAGAGCCCACGCGATCACGACGCCGAAGAAGACGCCGGTCGTGCGCCAGGTGCCGACGCTGGCGACCATTCCCGCGACGATCGAGACGATCGCGAGGAGCGCCGGGATCAGACGCTGGCCGCGCGGGTGGACGAGCCACACCGATAGGGCGAAGACGAGGCCGGTCGCGAGCGCGAAGCCGCTGAACACCCCCAGGCCGAGGGGGGCGGAGTGGTCGGACGAGAAGGTGACCATGACGGCGGCCAGCGCCGCGAAAAGGGCGCGCGCAAGCTGCACGTGGCGAACGTCGAAGGCGCGCTCGGAAGAAGGAGTGGTCACGGAGGGTCCCGGAGAGACGGTGTCGATGACGCCCAGTCTATTCCTCGGCGCCTGAGCGGACTTTGTGGACGCTCGACGTCGAGATGCCTGCCCCGGGACGCCCCCTCAGACCGCTCGGGCGGGCACCGCGTGCCGGGCGGGCGAGGGCGGGCGGAGCATGGCCATCGGCGAGGCCCCGCGGATCCCCTGAATCGCCGCGATCTCTTCAAAGCCGAGGCGGCTGTAGAGGCGACGGTTATCGGGGGTCGACGACTCGAGGTAGGCGGTCGTGCGCGTGACGTCGAGCGTCTCGAGGCGGGAGCGCAGGAGAGCCCCGCCCACGCCGAGTCCGCGCGCGGTGGGCGAGACGCCGATCTGGGCGAGGTACCAGTGCGGCGACCGCGGGCGGTGACGCGCCAGCCGCGACGACAGGGCCGCCGCCCGGACGATGCCGGCGACGCCGAGGGCCGACAGGTAGCCGGGGAGCTGGCGCCAGGGGAGGGATGCCGCGCCGGGGCCTTCCCACGCGGCCACCCCGAGGATCTCGTCCTCGTCGGCGCGACGAGCGAGGTCGACGCTGCCGGTCTCGAAGGCGGCGCCGCGCAGGAGCGCGGTGAACAGGGTCGTGAGCCGCTCGATGCGGCGGCCACCCGGGAGGATCGCGGCCATCACGGGATCGTCGTGGAAGGCCTCGGCGAGCACGCGCGCGGCGGCGGGGAGGTCGGCCTCTCGAGCGGGGGTGATGTGCAGGTCGGTCATCTCGTCCTCCAATTGGTCCGTGTGGATATATTCAGTATGCGAGACTCGACCGCCCCGATCGCTTGGAGAACGCCGTGAACACCGAGGCCCCCACCCGTGACTACCTCCCCCTCGAAGAGCGCCGCGAACGCCTGCTCGACGCCGCCCTCGCCGTCGTGGCCGATGCGGGCGCGTCGGCACTGAGCCTGCGCCGGGTCGCCGAGCGCGCCGGCGTCGCGCATCGCGTGGTGACCTACGCCTTCGGGTCCAAGACCGCCCTCGTCGAGGCCGTGCTCCACCGCGCGTCGCAGCGCACCCTCGAGGCCGTGTGGGCCGACGACCTCGCCCTCGACGACTTCGCCGCGGCCGTGCGCCTCGCACTGCATGGACTCGCGCGCGACCTGCGCCGACACGAGAGCGAGTACCGCGTCGTGAGCGAGCTGACGGCATCCGCCCGCTCTCATCCCGACCTGCGGGCCGCCGCGCAGAGCGAGATCGAAGCGAGCATCCGCGCCATCTCGGACAGCATCGAGCGCTGGTCGACGGCGACGGGGCGCACCCTCGAGACCCCGATCCCGATCGTCGCCGCCGCCCTGCGCGCGAGCGTGGACGGGCTGGTCGAGTGGTGGCTGAGCAGTCGCGACGATGCGGCTCTCGACGACGTGGCCGACGTCGTGGCGTCGGCGTTCGAGGGCCGGGAAGCCGGTCGGACGCCCGCGCCGAGGGAGTAGCCGAGGGCGCTCCCAGCCGATTGCTCACATTGCCGGAGGTTTTTCACCATACGATCGTCTTGCCGAACCGATCGAAGGAGAAGCCGTGATCCCCCCGTCCGTGAGCCCTACCCGATCGTCCCGTCTCGCCGTCGTCGCCGTCGCCCTCGGGGCGTTGCTGACCGTCGGCCCCGCCGTCACCGCCGCGATCGTGCCCGCCACCGTCCAGGCGCAGGTCATCCACTACCGGCCCGCGACACCGATCGCGCACGGGCCGTCGATCCACTTCTGACCGCCCGACGCGCGACCGAGGGACCGAGCCGATGGGCCCGGTCCCTTCGTCGTCCTCACACCGCGGATCGTTCCCGTGTGCGTTCCGTGAGGAACCCTCGCCCCCGCCCTCGGGGCGGCGGCAGAATCACCGGGTGAGTGACGCAGACGGTTCCGATCACCGCACCCTCGCGTCTCCGGACGTCGAGTTCGAATCGGGCGTGATCCTCGGGTACAACTGACGCTCCGGCGGTCACTCGACGAGCTGGTGTTCCTTCTCGGCCAGCGTGCGCTCGACGGCGGCGGCCACGCGCTCGTCCTCCGCCTGCTGGGCCCGGCGACGGCGCTCGCGCAGCAGACGGGGACCGAAGACCGCCCCCGCGACGATCAGCGCGACCAGGAGCAGCAGCGGCCACGGAACCGCCCACCCGAAGGTCGACACCTCGATCGGATCGAGGGTCGAGATGGAGCCCGCGGCATCCGTCACGATCGGGGTCGCCGACACCGACGCGATCAACACACCCATCGCGGCCACCGCGGGAACCCGCACGTCGCGCTCCCAGCTCTCGCCGGGCAACAGGGTGGGGGCCGCGTCGTCGGGCGCGGAGTCGAGACGCGCGAGCCCGAACGGACCCGTGACCGCGTCGGTCTCTTCGGCCGCGAGCGAGACGTTGCCGGTGTTGTGCAGGCGGTAGTGCACGGTGGCGTCGCCGAAGAGGAAGGGTACGAAACCGCCGTCCCACCCGACGCGCAGGTCGTCGACGGCGAGCGCCGGAGCGAGGTCTCCTCCGACGCGGATGCCGGTGCGGATGCCCAGGCGACGATCGACGTTGACGTTCGCGGAGGCGTCGGCGACGGTGAGCGAGGTGACGACCCCGCCCGCGTAGTCGCCCGGGGTGGCGTTCCGGGGCACGTCGACCGCGAACGGCACCTCGACCGTCTGCCCGGCCGCGACGGTCACGTGACGCTGCGGCACGGTGACCCACGCCCCCACGCCCACCGACTGTTCGCCGGCGACGCGCAGATCGAGAGCGCCGGTCGAGGTCGTGTAGCCGTCGGCGGCGTACACGTCGAGCTCGACGGCCTCGGCACCGCGGTTGGCGACCACGAGGGCGTCGTCGAGGTGGGCGCCGGGGTTCAGCGCGTAGCTGTAGTTCGTGCGATCGGCGCCGAGCGCGTTCGAGGCGGCCCGCACGGTCCAGGTCACGTCGTCGGTCGCGGCCAGGGCGGGCGCGGCACTCCACGCGCCCCCGGCGATCACAGCGGCGGCGAGGGCGAGGGCGGCGACCCGCGAACGGGAGGGCAGTCGAGTCATGGGGGATCCTTCGAGAGGGTCGCCGGCGGGGAGACGAACTCCCCGCCGGCGCTGTTCGCTCTGGTCAACCGGCCAGGGCGGTGAGGGTCAGGGTCGCGCGGTAGCTTCCCTTGTCGATGGTGTTGGGGATCTTCAGGTCGAGGTCGGCGCCGACGACTCCGGCGCTGCGGTCGTGACCGGTGGGAGCCGAACCGAGCAGACGAGAGACCGACAGACCGTCGCCACCGTCGTACCCGGAGTTCACCGCGGCACCCGCGACGGCTCCGGCACCCGGGGTGACGACCTTCGGCGCCCATCCGAGGAACGAGCCCTTGAAGGTCTTGCCGTCGTCGACGAAGTCGCCCACCGACGCCGAGACCGACCACGGCGACTTGCTCGCGCGGGTGTCGGTGACGGTGATCGGGTTGATCTGACCGGTGGCCTCGAAGTACTGCAGGTTCTTCTCCTGCGCGGTGCCCAGGTCGACCAGGCCGTTGTGGCCGTTGATCGTCCACCCGAACTCACCGGGGGCGCCGGTGGGGACGTCGACCTGGATGTCCTGGCCGTCGCCGTGGTTGGGGTGGATGGTGACCTCGTCCTGGATCGTGCCCACGGCCTCGGCCGGCTTCGAGCCGTTCTCGGGGCCGCACCACAGCACCTTCTTCAGCTCGACGGCCGCGTTGGGGGCGTCGCAGGTTCCGGAGCGGATGTTCTGGACGATCAGCTGGTCCTTCTTCACCTGCACCTTGACGTACGAGCGCACGTGCTCCTGATTCTGCACGGAGTTGTACCAGTAGTTCGCCGGGTTCAGCGGGTCGGCGCCGTTGCCGGCACCGCTCGTCCCGCTGCTGTCGGGAGTGGTGATGTCGTAGTACTTCGAGCCGGATGCCGAGTTCGCGGTGACGTAGACCACGCCGCCGGGACCCTCGAAGACCTCGTCCTGACCGGGCTTCTCGTCGGCGTTCGCCTTGGCGCCGTTCTTGATCTCGTAAGAGCGCGAGTAACTGTGGTCGTGACCCTGGAGCACCAGGTCGACGCCGAGCTTCGAGAACGCGGTCGGGAAGTCGGTGCGACGGATCTTGTTGTCGGCGTCCTTGGCGTGGTCGGCCGGCGAGTAGATCGCGTGGTGGTACACGAGCACTGTGTACTTGGCATCCGCTCCGTGCGTGTTGACGACGTCGGTGACGTACGAGATGTGCGCGTCGTCGCCGCCACCGCCCTGCGAGGTGGCGTAGCTGTTGCTGTTCAGATCGATGTACAGCACGTCCTTGTAGATGAACCAGTAGTCACCGCCCGACTCGGTGCCGATGCTGCCCGAACCCTTGCGGTAGTACGCGCCGGAGCGGTCGGTGTTGGGGGTGTACAGGTGCTGCTCGTAGGCCTTGCCGCCCACGTCGTGGTTTCCGATCGTGGCGACCCAGGGGTACTGGCGCAGCTGGTCGGGGGCGAGGAACGAGTCCCAGTGCGACTCGGTGTTCGCGGTCTCGACCTGGTCGCCGCCCGAGACGAGGAGCTCGGCGTTCGGGTTGGCACCCACCGCGACGTTCATCGTGTCCTGCCAGCCGGCCTGGTCTTTGGCGAGGTTGCCGGACGACCCGATCTGCGGGTCGCCGAAGAACAGGAAGTCGTAGTCCCCCTCGAACGACTGCGTCTTGAAGGCGTAGGTGTTCGACCAGTTGCCCTCGGAGCCGACACGGTACGAGTACGCCGTGTTCTCGGCGAGGCCGGTGATGGTGGCGTGACGGTTGAAGCCGCCGCTCGAGGCGATGTTCGCCGTTCCGGATGCCGAGAAGGTCGTCGCCGACGCCGGGAATTGGCCGCCCGTCAGCGCCGAGGTGGGTGCGAGCTGCACCGTCTGGGCGGTGTCGGCCGAGGAGTACCAGGTCACGATGCGCTGCGACTGGTCGGCACCGACGCCGAGGATGACGCCGGTGAGGGTGGCCGTGGTGTCGGCCATCGCCGCCGGGACGCTCGCCACGCCCGTGAGGACGAGGGAGGCGCCGACCGCGGCGGTTGCGATCCACGAGACACGGCGACGCGTGCGCGTCCCGTGCGACGTCGATGCGGTGAGGAACATGGCTGTCCGTTTCTTTCGAGGGGGTCTCTGGTGCGCACTCACCGATGGCGAGCGCATCCCACGCTCCGCCCGCCGGGTGTCGTACGAGTGAATTGTTGACTCAGCACGCGTATCGGCTGCGCCAACACCCGTCACTCGATGCCGAGGATGCGCTGCACGAACCAGACGAGTCCGGCGACGGTGACCACGACCGCGATGGCGGCGCTGACCCACATCCCCACGCGCGGGGCGCGACGGCGCAGCAGCACCAGCAGGGGGAAGACGATCACGATGATGCCGATCTGCACGGCCTCGATGCCCACGTTGAACACCAGCAGCGACCACAGCAGCGTCCACGACCAGGGCTCGTCGATCCCGAGCGCCGAGGCGAAGCCGAGACCGTGCACGAGACCGAAGACGAACACGACCGCGACGCGCAGCCAGCCCGCGCGGTCGAGCCGCAGGAAGCCGTGGGCCTTCGACAGGTCTTCGTCGGCCTGATCGCGGCGGACCAGACGCCAGAGATACCAGGCCGCGACGACCGCGATCGAGAGGGCGATGGTCGGCTCCACCACCTCGGGGGGAGCGGCGATCACCCCGGTCGCGGCGAGGATGAACGTCACCGAGTGCGCGATGGTGAACGTCGTCGCGGCGATCACGATCTCGCGCAGGCGTCGGGATCCGACGATCAGCGCGAGCAGGAAGAGGATGTGGTCGATCCCGGTCAGCAGGTGCTCGGCCCCGAGGCGGAAGAACTCCCAGAAGCGTTCGAGCGGCGACTGCGCGGTGGTGAACGAGGGGTGCTCGGTATCCAGCACCGTACTGCCCTCGTGCAGGTCGAGGTCGTACGTGAGGATCGTCTTGGTGTCGGTGACGTAGCCCTCGGCGTCGGGGAAGAGCGAGGCCGCGATCTCGTGCCCGTTCTCGGACGGCGGGCAGGCGTCCTCGAGGGTGACGACGGCGTAGGGCACTCCGTCCTGGCGCGTCATCGAGATGTCGTCCTCCATGCGCGGGGTGCACGCCGCCCCCGCCGCGGTGATCCGGAACCTCTCGGTGACGTAACGGGCGATCGTGTCGCGGTGCGCGGCGAGCACGGCGGCCTGCGCTGTCGTGTCGCCGTCCTGGAACGCGGCCATCCCCTCCTGGTAGAGCGGGTCGTCCTTCTCGGCGTCGGCGGCCGAGACGACGAGCAGGTCGTACTCGAGCTGCAGCTCGGCACGCACGACGCCGGTGCCGCCGCTCTCGAGGTTCGCGTAGACGACCGACAGGATGCCGTGGGCCGAGGCCGGTGCCGAAAGCGACAGCAGCACCGCGATCCCCGCGGCCACGAACAGGACGCGCGAGAGGACGCGCCGGGCATAGTCAGACATGTGCACCTTTCCGTCGGAGATCGTGCGCGCTCGTCGTGAACGGTTGCCCGCGGTGGGGCGAACGGAAACGAAACGTGCGGGCGGTGTTCTCCTGCGCGCCACCTGCACGGTTCAGGGTGAGGGGGTGAAGCGACGGGTCCTGGCCGCGATGTCGGCGGCGGCGATGGCGGCGGTCCTGGCGGGCTGCGCGAGCGACGAGGGCTGGTCGTCGCTGCGCCCCGCTCCCGTGGCCGTGGGTTCTCCCGCACCGGGCTTCGCCCCCGCGACCGCTCCGGCGCCCGAGTCGACGCACACTCCCGCTCCCGGTTCGTGGAACGGGGTGTCCGCCCCCGCGGGGTACCGGGTCGTCCTGCTCACCGTGGGCGATGACGCTCCCACCGCGACCCTCGTCGCCGCGGTGCGCGACTGGGCCGAAGAGACCCACGCCGACCTGCGCGTCGTGCACGCCGACGACGACATGATCGACGGGGCCGTGCGCGCGATGGACCTCAATCCCGACCTCATCATCAGCGCGGGGGACGCCCTCGTCGACCCGCTCGCGACGGTGACCGCGAACCACCTCGACCGCCAGTTCCTCATCGTCGGCGCCGAGCTCGCCGAGCCGACCGAGAACGTCACCGCGGCGGACTGGACGGGGGCGGCCTACCGCGGCGAGGGTCTGGGCACCGCCGCCGCATACGATCCGTCGACGTTCACGGCCGAGCGCGCGGGGGCGGCGGTGCGCGCGGGGGTCGCGGCCGTGCTCACGGGGCTCCGCGGCGTCGTGCTCTGGATCGACTGACGCGCCCGCCCAGCTTCGCCTCGGGTCGAAGCGCACGTGCAACGCACGCGTGAGGGGTCAGTTGTTGTCGCCTGGCGCCCGTCTCGGCGACAACAACTGACCTCTCACGCGCTCAGGCCCGCCGCCGCCTGCGCGCCCGCACGGCGACGCCGACGACAAAGGCCGCGACGGCCAGGGCCGCACCCCACAGCGCCACCTCGACGCCCGTGGCCGGGAGTGCGCCGGAGCGCGGGGGTGTGGCATCCGGGATCGCGACGGACGAGGGCGTCGGCGCGGGACTGGTCGGGGCCGCGCTGCTCGCGGGCACCTGCACCTGGATCACCATCGAGTCGCCCGAGGGGTCGGCCGCGGCGGCATCGACGGCGAGGGGGAACCACAGGACGGATGCCACGAGCACCGCCGCCGTCGCCTTGAGGGGGGTCACGGGGCTCAGTGTGTCCGGCGAAAGTGATCGCGGGGCGACCGGGGGGTGAACGACAGATCGACCCCGAGGACGACGCGGATACCTCGCGGGACGGACGCCCCGGGCGGCTCGGATCGCTGGGATGGAACCATGACCTCCTCACCTGTGCTCACCGCCTCCGGCCTCGTCACGCAGTACGGCGAGCTGCGCGCCCTCGACGGCGTCTCGCTCACGATCCGCGCCGGAGAGTCCGTCGCCGTGATGGGCGCCTCGGGCTCGGGCAAGACCACCCTGCTGCACTGCCTCGCGGCGGTCATCGCCCCCGACGCGGGCTCGATCGTGTTGAGCGCCCCCGGCACGGCCCCGCGCGAACTCGTCGGACTGAGCGAGGGCGAGCGGGCTCGGGTGCGCCGCGAGTCGCTCGGCTTCGTCTTCCAGGAGCACCTGCTGCTGCCCGAACTCACCGCGGTCGAGAACGCGGCGCTGCCCCTGCTGCTGAAGGGCATGCGCCGACCGGATGCCGAGCGGCACGCGGCCGTCTGGCTCGCCTCCCTGGGGCTCGCGGGCCTCGAGGGCCGGCGCATCGGCCAGCTGTCGGGCGGTCAGGCGCAGCGTGTCGCGATCGCCCGCGCCCAGGTGACCGGTGCTCCCGTCGTGTTCGCCGACGAGCCGACCGGGGCCCTCGACTCGGCCACCTCGTCCGAGGTGCTCGACGCCCTGCTGCGCGCGACCACGGGTCAGGGCCGCACCCTGGTGATGGTCACGCACGACGCCGACGTCGCCCGCCGCTGCTCGCGGATCGTCCGGGTGAGCGACGGCCGGATCGTGGGAGATTCGGCTCGGGATGCCGCGAAGCCGGCGCCTCCGGCGAGCGCGACGCCGGAGGCGGTTCCGCTCTGGCCCGCCCCCGCCGCGACCTCAGCCCAGGCCCCTGCCTCCGCCCCCACCCCCACCTCGACGGAGGCGACCCGATGAGCACCGTCCTGCCCCTCGCCCGCCTGCTCTCGCGCCCCGCGCGCCAGGGCCGGGCGGCGATCGCCCTCCCCATCGTCGCGTTCGCGGTCACCACCGCGCTGCTGCTGGTCGTCGCCGGCGGCGCGCGCATGTTCCTCGTGGACCCCCGGGCCGGAGCCGAGGACGGGCTCTACGGCATCCTGGCCGTCCTCGCCCTCGTGCTGCTCGCCGTGCCCCTGGTCACCCTGGGCGCCGCTGCCGCCCGTCTGACGAGTCGTCGCCGCAACGACCGGCTCGCGACCCTCCGCCTGCTGGGTGCGAGCACGCGCGAGCTGTGGTCGCTGACCGTGCTCGAGGCCACCGCGATCGCCGCCGCCGGAGCCGTCGCGGGGGTCGCCCTCTACGGTGCGCTCCTCCCCCTCGTCGGGTTGCTGCCGTTCTTCGGCGGGCCGGTCGGCGTCCGGGCCGTGGTCGTCGACCCGCTGCTGGGCGCCGGGGTGGTGGCATCCGTGGTGCTCATCGGTGCGGTCAGCGCGGCCGCGAGCCTGCGCAAGGTCGCCGTGACCCCGCTCGGTGTGCGCACCCGCAGTGAGGCGCCCGCAAAGAGGACGACCGCCTTCGTCGTCGGCGGCGTCTTGATCGTCGGGGTCGTGGTGCTCGTGTCGAATCTCGGAGCCCTCGGTCAGCTGCTCGGGCCGGCCGTGACCATCGCCGTGCTCCTCGGACTCTTCGCCGGGGCCCTCGCGCTCCTCAACCTCATCGGCGCGCCGATCGTCGCCGCCCGCGGTCGGGCGATGGCCCGTCATGCCCGCACCGCCGCCCAGCTGGTCGCCGGTCGCGAGCTCGCCGCACACGCGGGACCGGCGTGGCGCCGGGTGTCGGGCATGGCGCTCGTGTCGTTCATCGCCGTCGTGGCCGGGTGCGGTCTCGCGATCGCGGATGTCGCGGGCGACGCCGGGCCGCTGATGTCCGACATCCGCACGGGGGTGCTCGTGACCCTCGGCATCGCGTTCGTGCTGCTCGCGTGCGCGGTGGGGGTGACGCAGGCGGCGTCGGTGCTCGAGGAGCGCGAGCTGATCGTGGGCCTCGACCGGCTCGGCATCCCGGATGCCGAACTCCGCCGCGCCCGCCGCATCACCGTCATGGTGCCGCTGCGATGGGCCTCGGTGGGAGGCGCCGCGCTCGGTCTGATGCTCGCGTTCCCGATCGTCGGGATCAGCCTGATCGTGGCGCCGCTGTCGGTACTGACGATCGCGCTGACCTTCGCCGCCGGCTTCGCGCTGGTCGGCGCGGCCCTGGCCTCGACCCGGCCGATCGTGACCGGCGTCCGGCGCGGCGCGCTCTGACCCGGGGGCTCCCCTGCGCGAGTGTCCTCGGCACCCGGACGGTCTCGCGAGGCGCCCGGGTGTTCTGGACACTCGACGCGCTCGGGCCCTCCCCGCCCGAGTGCTACCGTGCCCACGTGATCCCGCATGCCACTCCCCCGCGCCGCATCCACGTCTCGGCCGCGGTCATCACCGACGCCGACGGGCGCCTGCTGCTCGTACGCAAGGCCGGTACGACGGCGTTCATGCAGCCCGGCGGCAAGCCCGAGGCCGGCGAGACGCCCGCCGAGACCCTCGCGCGGGAGCTGGCCGAAGAGGTGGGTCTGCGCGTCCGCGCCGACGAGCTCGAGCCCCTCGGCTCCTACGCCGCGAGCGCCGCGAACGAACCGGGGTTCGAGGTCGTGGCCGAGGTCTTCCGCGTCGACATCGGCGACCAGCAGCCGATCCCGGATGCCGAGATCGCCGAGCTCCGCTGGGTCACCGCGGCCACGGCGTCCGGTCTCGAGATCGCGCCCCTCGCTCGCGAGTACTTCCTGCCCGCGGGCTGACCCGCTGCCCGGCCGCCGCGCTTCGTGCGGCGACCTACCAGCTGCCCTTGCTGTAGTCCTTCAGGAAGATGCCGAACAGGTCTTCGCCGGCCTCGCCGCGCACGATCGGGTCGTACACGCGAGCCGCGCCGTCGACGAGGTCGAGCGGGGCGTGGAAGCCCTCTTCGGCGAGGCGCACCTTGGTGAAGTGCGGGCGTTCGTCGGTGATCCAGCCGGTGTCGACGGCAGTCATGAGGATGCCGTCGGTCTCGAACATCTCGCGCGCGCTCGTGCGCGTCAGCATGTTCAGCGCGGCCTTGGCCATGTTCGTGTGGGGGTGGCCGGGGCCCTTGTACCCGCGGCCGAACACGCCCTCCATCGCCGAGACGTTGACGATGTACTTGCGACGAGCGGTCGATGCGGCCATCGCGGGGCGCAGGCGGCTCACGAGCAGGAACGGCGCGGTCATGTTGGCGAGCTGCACCTCGAGCATCTCGAGGGGTTCGACCTGGTCGACGTGCTGCGTCCAGCTGTTGATGCGGTCCTCGTCGGGCACGAGACCGCCCGCGTCGATCGCCGTGCCCGCGGCGAGACGCTCGAGCGAGGACGATCCGGCGGCCATCGCCTCAGCGGTCAGTTCGTCGGCGGTGCGCGCGGCCGAGGCGAGGATCGGGTGCGCCGAGACCGACTGCGCCAGCGCCAGCGGGTGGGCGTCGTTCGTGTGGCCGAAGGTGACCAACTCGGGCAGGGGACCGTCCGGGAGCGGTGCGAGTTCGGCATCCACCAGGGGTTTGTACGCACCCGGTGAGCGCCGAACCGTCTGCGCGGCGTTGTTGATGAGGATGTCGAGAGGACCGTCGGATGCCACGGACTCCGCCAACCCGATCACCTGAGCGGGGTCGCGCAGGTCGATGCCGACGACCTTGAGCCGGTGGATCCAGTCGGCACTGTCGGGCAGCGACGAGAAGCGGCGCACCGCATCGCGCGGGAAGCGCGTGGTGATGGTGGTGTGCGCGCCGTCGCGCAGCAGCCGCAGGGCGATGTACATGCCGATCTTGGCGCGGCCGCCGGTGAGCAGGGCGCGCTTGCCCGTGAGGTCGGTGCGGGCGTCGCGCTTGGCGTGGCTCATGGCCGCGCAGTCGGGGCAGAGCTGGTGGTAGAACGCGTCGACGAGCGTATAGTCCTGCTTGCAGATGTAGCAGGCGCGGGCCTTGATGAGCTCTCCGGCGAACGGCGTGGTCGTGCGCGTGGCGAGCGGGATGCCGCGCGTCTCGTCGTCGATGCGATCGGCGGCTCCGGTCGCGGTGGCGGCGACGACGGCGCGATCCGCGTCGGCGATGCGCTGGCGCTTCTCTTTGCGCGACTGGCGCTTGACGTCTTTGTACAGCTTGCCGGTCTGGCGGCGCAGGGCGATGTACGCGGGGTCTTCGGGGTCGAGCGACGAGGCTGCGTCGATGACGCGCAGCGCGATCTCGAGCTCGGTCGGATCGATGGATGCCTCCGACGCGGCGTCTCGATCGGGGCTCAGGGGTGTTTCGGGCACAGGGAAGTGTACCGAGGCGACTCTGAACGATCGGTGGGCCGGGCGTGGCGGCCCGGCTGCCCCGCCGTCACCAGAACAGGAGAGGGCGCCGGAACAGGACGATCCGCCGCGAATCGGCCTGTTCTCGTCGCGCCCCCTGTTCTCGCGGCGGCCGGGGTCCGCGTCAGCGCTGGCCCGACTCGACCCAGCGCGTGTGCGACTTCAGCGCGTGCAGCACGGCGAGGCGCACCGCGACGTACAGCACGGCCCCGACGGCGACCAGGGCCACGCCCCACACGAGCAAGAGGTAGAGGAAGTGGACTCCGAACATTCCGCGAGCCTAGCGAGAGGCGGCGCGCGCGGCCATCGACGCGCCCGGCGTCGCTCCGCCGACGGCAGCCCCCGTGCCCTCGGACACCCGCCGCGAGCGGTCGTAGCGCAGCAGCCACTTCTGCGCGGGGATCTCGACGACCCGGTGCAGCACCCACGCGATCGCGAGGGCGAGGGCGAAGGCGGCGAGCGCGAGCAGCAGCGCGTGCCGCCACGGCAGCTGCGGGTGACCCTCGGGCCACGATGACGACACCGACGCGATCACGAGCAGGTGCACGAGGTAGAAGGCGAACGACACGCGTCCGAGCTCTTGCCAGAGCGGGCGGGCGAGGAAGGTCGAGCGACCGTGCGCGTCGGCCGCGGCGAGCGAGGCGACCAGCAGCGCGAACGAGCCGACGGTGGCGGCGAGACCCGGGTGGATGTCGGTGCCGGGGATCGGGGGCGCCTCCGACAGGGCGTAGCCCGCGACCGCGAGGGGAAGCGTGTATCGCAGCTTCCACGGCATCCAGCCCCCGCTCTTCATGAGCAGCGCGAGGGTGACGCCCAGCACGAACTCGGGCAGGCGCAGGAGCGGAGTGGATGCCGCCGACATCGGCACGGGCGAGATCGCGGCGATCTGGGGGGCCAGGGCGACGAGCACGAGCGATGCCACGACGACGCCGCCCCGCGCGCGGTTCGACAGGCGGACAAGGGGGCGGATGAGGAACGGGAAGCTGAGGTAGAAGAACGCCTCGCACACGAGGGACCAGCTGGCGGGGTTTCCGGCCTGCCACCAGTCCGGCACCCAGCCGTTGACGAGGAAGACGTTCGCGACCAAGGGCGCTCGTCCTGCGGTCTGGATCTCGGGCACGAGGGTCGCCGCGGCGACGAGGGCGAGTCCCACCCCGACGAGGTGCAGGGGGTAGATGCGGGCGAAGCGGTGCCAGTAGAACGACCCGGCGCTCTGGTGCGGCTTGTGACCCCAGGCGAGCACGAAGCCCGAGAGGATGAAGAAGAGGGTGACGCCGGTCTTGCCGGCCTCGAAGACGAACGCCCACACGGTCCCGGCGGTGCCGCCGAAGTACTCGACCGCCATGAGGTGGTGACCGAAGATCAGCATCGCCGTCGCCCAGCGGAGCCCCGTCAGAGAGGGCAGGTGACGGGCGGCATTCACGGGACGGGATGCCGTCGGCGCGGCCGTCACGCGGGCCACGGGTGCCGTCATGGTGCTGATGGTCGTCGCCTCCGTGTCGTCTCTCGCGCCGGCGATGAGCGACCCGTGCGGGGCGCACGAGTCCACACCGACCCGGGAGAAGTTACCGGTCGAGTGTCAAGAAACGCCTGAAAAAGCCGGGGCTTGACGTCGATGGCATCCCTTCTCGTGGACGAGGACCGGGCCCGGTGAGTAGCCTGGCGGTTCCGCGCCGGTCCCCTGGCGCCGGGGGAGAGGGCAGATGGCCGCGCGTTCGATGTACCCGCTTCCGCCCGAGAAGCTCGCTCGTCGCGCGCGGCTCTTCGCGTTCGTGGTGGCGCCGATCTTCGCCGTCGTCGCGGTGATGTACCTGTGGATCGGTCAGGATCAGCCGACGCTCCTCGCGGGTGGGGTGACGGTCGCTCTGCTGAGCGTTCTGTGGATCGTCGCCGCGCTGCGTCCGTCCGCCAGAGTCCACCTCGCGGCCCTCGCGGTCGCGGGGGGCGGGGGCGTCATCGCGGCCGTGGCGGCGTTCGCTTCGATCGCCGCGACGAACGGTCTGTCGGTCACCTACCTGATCGGCGTGGTCGTGAACATCGCCATCGGCTCCTTCTTCGTACGCCTGACCGTGCGGGCCCTGAAGGCCCGCTGATCCCGCGCGCGTCGACACGCGGACGCAATCCGATCGGCGACTTCCTCCGAAAAATGCGCGACGGTCCCCCACCCGAGGGCCGTGCACTCGCCCGGAGGAATGATGTTCGAGACGCACACGCCCGCTTTGGCGAGCCTGGACGCGTTCGCCAACGTGACCGATCTGCTCATCCGCCGCGCGGAGGAGGCGCCCGATCACATCGCCTTCGAGGTGCCGGCCGACGGAGGGTGGGAGCCGGTCACCACCGTCGCATTCATCGACGCGGTCCGCGCCCTCGCGAAGGGGATGGTGGGTGCGGGGCTCCAGCCCGGCGACACCGTCGCCATCATGGCGCCGACGCGCTACGAGTGGGCCGTCGCCGACCTCGCCGCCTGGTTCGCCGGGGGTGTGGTCGTTCCCGTGTACGACTCGTCGTCGGCCTCGCAGGTCGAGGCGATCGTGCGCGACGCCCGCGTGCGCCTCGCTGTCGCCGGAACGCGTGCCCACGCCGACCTGCTCGCCGATGCCCTCGCGCAGGCCGGGGGCGAGACGCTCGGCACCTGGGCGATGGCGGGCGTCGACGGCGTCCCCTCGCTCGACGAGCTCAACGCTCGGGGTGCGCACGTCTCGGATGCCGAGCTCGAGGGCCGACGCACCCTCGCCGGCCACGACGACCCGGCGACGATCGTCTACACCTCGGGCACCACGGGTGAGCCCAAGGGGGCCGTGCTGACGCACGCGAACTTCCTCGGCCAGGTGCTCAACATCGCCGCCGCCTACCGCGAGGTCGTCAATCCGCAGGGCAACACGATCATCTTCCTGCCGCTCGCGCACGTGCTCGCTCGCGGCCTGCAGCTCATCTGCATCGCGAGCGGCATGCGCATCGCGCACCTCTCCGAGCCGGCGCAGGTCGTCCCCGCTCTCGCGGTGCTGCGTCCCACCTTTCTCGTGGCGGTTCCGCGGGTACTGCAGAAGATCCAGTCCGCCGCCGCCGACAAGGCCGCCGACAAGAACCTCGACCGGGTCTGGGCCCGCGCGGTCTCGACCGCGATCCGCGGCGGTCGCCTCGCCGAATTCGAGGATGCCGGCTCCCCGCGCCGGGTTCCGTTCGGCTTCCGCGTGCGAAAGGCCGTCTTCGACGCCCTGTTCTACTCGCGCCTGCGCGCGGTGATGGGTGGTCGCGTGGGGTACATCCTGTCGGGAGGGGCGACGCTCGACCGCGATCTGTCGTTGTTCTTCCGGGGGATCGGTGTTCCGGTCATCGAGGGCTATGGACTCACCGAGACGACCGCACCGCTCACCGGCAACCTCCCGGGGCGGATCGCCTCGGGCACCGTGGGGCTCCCGCTCCCCGGCTCGACCGTGCGCATCAGCCCGCAAGGCGAGGTGCTCGCGCGGGGTGTGGGCGTGTTCTCGGGGTATCGGGATCCGCGGCACGACGCCGAGGCCTTCATCGACGGGTTCTTCCGCACGGGCGACCTCGGGAGCATCGACGACGCGGGGCGCCTGATCCTCGAGGGGCGCCTGAAAGACGTCATCGTCACCTCGAACGGCAAGACGGTGGTGCCCGCCCGCTGGGAGGGCGCGGTCGAGGCGAGCCCGCTCGTCCAGCACGCCGTCATGGTCGGCGAGGGCAAGCCCTACCTCTCGGCCCTCCTGATCCTCGATCCCGAGCAGTCGGCCGCGTGGCTGGCCGCGAACGGGTCCGCGCTCGAGCTCGGCGCTCCCGGGGCCCTGCGCGCCGTCGACGATCCCCGCCTCACGGCCCACCTGCAGACCGCCGTCGACGCGGCGAACGCCCTCGTGTCGCGCAGCGAGCAGGTGCGTCGCTTCACCCTCGTGCTCGCCGACCTCGACGATCGCGAGCTGGTCACCCCCACTCTCAAGATCAAGCGCCGCGAGGTCCTGCACCGCGCCGCCGAGACGATCGACACCCTGTACCGAGGAGCCGCATCATGACCGCACCCGTTCCCTCCACCTCGGAACGATCCCCCGCGACCCAGAACCGCACGGCGCTCGTCGCCGTCGTGGTGGCCCTCGTCGTCGGCGCAGGGCTCGCGGTCGCCGGAAGCTTCCGCGGGGCGCAGGTCGGTGACATCCCGGTGTTCGCGATCGCCGTGACGGCAGCTTTCGTCATCCAGTTCCTCGTCTTCATCCCCTCGGCCCTGCGTCGCACCGAGCGGTTCTTCGACCTGACCGGCAGCCTCACCTTCATCGCCGTCTCCATCGCCCTCGCCCTGCTCGCCCCCGCGCAGGACGCCCGCGGGTGGATCCTCGCCGCGATGGTCGTCGTGTGGGCGGCGCGTCTCGGCTCGTTCCTCTTCGCGCGCGTGCACCGCGCGGGCACCGACGGACGCTTCGACGAGATCAAGACGAACCCGCTGCGCTTCTTCCAGGTGTGGTGCATCCAGGGGCTCTGGGTGGCCCTCACCGCCTCGGCCGCCTGGATCGCCATGAGCGCGGATGCCGCCGACCGGGCGCCCCTCGACGGGTTCGCGGTCGCGGGGATCGTCGTGTGGCTCGCCGGGATGGTGTTCGAGGTCGTCGCCGACCTGCAGAAGCAGGCCTTCCGCGCCGACCCCGCGAACAAGGGCGAGTTCATCCGCACGGGTCTGTGGTCACGGTCGCGCCACCCCAACTACTTCGGCGAGATCCTCGTGTGGGTCGGCGTCTTCCTCGTCGCCGTGCCCGTGCTGCAGGGCTGGCAGTGGGTCGCCGTCCTGTCGCCGCTGTTCGTGGTGCTGTTGCTGACGAGGGTCAGCGGCATCCCGCTGCTCGAGAAGCGCGCCGACGAGCGCTGGGGCGACCGGGCCGACTACCGCGCCTACCGCGACCGCACGCCGGTGCTGGTCCCGGCGCTGACAGCGCGGTCCTGACGGACCTGGGAACTCACGCCCCGACGAGCTGCGCGGCCACCGTCGCGATGCGCGAACGGAGCTCGGAGACGGTCGTGTCGAAGGCCTCGACGTTGCCGCTTCTCGCGGGGTCGCGGATCGACCAGTGCACGTCGTCGCGGCCGCGCATCTGCTCGTGCGCCTGGTCGCAGACGCTGATCAAGAAATCACCGGGGCGCGCGACCTGGTCGAGCGACCGGGGCACGGCATCCGGGTCGAGGGGAATGCCGTGTCGGTTCGCCGCGTCGATCGCTCCGGGATTCACGCGATCGGCGGGATGCATTCCGGCGGAGGCCGAGGGAATGTCGCTGTGGTCGGCCCAGATCGCCTGGGCGAGCTGCGAACGCGCGGAATTGGCGGTGCAGACGAAGACGACGCGACCCGCGACCGGGGTGGGCACGGCCCCGAGTGCCGAGAACGCCTCGGGGATCAATTGCAGGTAGGTGCGGCGCCCGTCGGATTCCGACCGCACCCTCCGCACGATTCCCCGCTCGTGCAGCACGTTGGTGTGGAAGGCCACGAGGTTCGACTTCATCCCGAGGGCGGCGGCGATCTCGCTCGACGACATGTCGCCGACCGCCAGAAGGTCGACGATTCGCAGGCGACCGCGGTCTCCGAGCGCCGCGAAAGCGTCGACTCTGCGCTGAAGGTCGTCCATTATGCACCCCGGGAATGCGCCGCGCCATCGGTCGCGGCAAAAGCTTTTCGCTCAGTAACGTTTGAGCGATCGCGACCGGTGAAGGTCCAAGCCACCGGTTGCGATCCCTAGACAAGCACAGCAACGAGGGAGTTTCCCATGGGTATCGGCAGCGGCATCGCCCTTTTCGTGATCGGCGCCATCCTGGCCTTCGCGGTCAATCTCGACCTCGGCGGCGTGGCGAACCTCCAGACCATCGGGTACATCCTGATGGCTGCGGGCGTCGTCGTCTTCTTGATCAGCCTCGTCTTCATGTTCCGTCGCCGTTCGGTCGAGTCCACGACCCGCTCGACCGTCGACCCGGCCAGCGGCCAGAGCGTCACCACCCGTCGCACCAGCGACAACGGCGACCCCCTCGTGTGACGACCCTGTCCGAGCTCCACCCGCACGGCGACCGGCCTCTCGACGAGGATCCGATGGGCACCCCCGACGCGACGCTCCCGTCACTCGGGGGCGCGTTCGCCGGGCGCTACCGACTGATCGAGCCGCTTGGCTCCGACCGCGAGGGCACCGTCTACCGTGCACGCGACGACGTGCTCGCGCGCGACGTCGCGGTGAAGGTTTTTCCCCTCGACCCCGACGAGGTCGCTCATCCCCGGCGGCGACTCGCGGCCGCGCGCATCCTCACGGCCCTCGATCACCCGTCGCTCGTGACGCTGTACGACGCGCACCTCACGCGCGAGGGGCACGGGTACCTGGTCATGGAGCTCATCCCCGGCCCGACCCTGCGCCAGCATCTCGACGATCACGGGGCGCTGGCTGCCGACTTCGCCGCGGGACTGCTGCAAGACGTCGCCCGTGGTCTCGCCGCGATCCACGAGGTCGGCATCGTCCACCAGCACCTCGAGTCGTCGAATGTTCTGCTGCGCCCCGAGCGCGCCGCGCCCCGCCCCTTCACCGCCGTCCTCGCGGATTTCGGCGTGACGCAGGTGCTCGGTGCCCGGCCCGCCACCGCGCAGACGCACCCGGATGCCGAATACCTGCCGCCCGAGCGACTGCACGGAGAGCCCGCGACCCCGGCATCCGACATCTACGCCCTAGGCCTGTTGGCGCAGGAGATGCTCACGGCCGAGGGCCCGTTGAGCGGCGGCGTGATGCAGGAGCTCGTGCTCGGACCCCTCGACTACGACCCCGAGGTGCCGCAGGGCTTCGGGTACGGCTGGGAGGTGCTGCTCACGGCCATGACCGACCCCGACCCTGCGGGGCGTCCGACCGCCGGCGAGGTGGCCGATCTCGCGCGCGAGCTGGGGAGCGGGCCCGTGCCGGCGGATTCAGCGGCCGTCGCTGCGGTCTCGGCGGATTCCCCCGCTGTAGCCGCCGTCACCGCCGTTGCCGAGCCGGTCACCGCGCTCCGCGCCGTGGACCAGGCCCGAGAGACGTCGGCGCGACGCCGTCGACCCCCGCTGTGGGCCTGGGTCACGCACTACCACTGAGCCGAGATCAGTCCTCCGCGGGCAGTGCGCGCTGGGCTACCAGGCGCCGTGCCTCGACCGCGGCGGCGGCGAAGTCGGCGTCCGGGTCGTCCATGATGATCGCGGTGGCCCGCGCGTGCGCGCTGACGACGTCGTACGGCGACGCCGCGGCGCGTTCGACGGTGGGCTCGGCGCGCCAGCCGATCGCGGCGAACGCCCGGCTGAGACTCCGCTGCGTGTCGTGATCGCCCCGGCCGAACTGCGTCGACAGCTCGTCGGCGAGGCGTTCGTGCTGGTCGTCGGGAACGAGACCGGATGCCGTCCGCCAGGCCGCGCGGGCCACTTCGGGGTGTCGGTCGCGCAGCACCGTCGGCGTGATCGCCGTGTAGGCGACCGGGTCGCCGATCTTCGACAGGGTGTGCAGGGCCTGGCTCCGCGCCTGGGGGATCTCGGACCCCACCTCGGGGAGCAGGGCCGGCACGGTGCGCGCGGGGTTGTGCCGTGTGAGCGCCCACGTCAGCATGTCACGCACGTAGAAGTCGGATTCGACCGCGCACCGCGCCACGAGCACGCCGACGTAGCGATCGTCGGGTCGCGTTCCCGCGGCAAGCGCGGCCTGCAGCCGGGCCGAGGCGTCGGAGTGCTCGAGGGCCGCGCGCAGCCGGTCGGCGGGTGTGGGGTCGGTCATGGTCGATCCCTCCTTCGGGTCCAGCGTTTCACGGCCCGGAGCGGGCGGGGCCTTCCCGGCTGTCCCCGTTGACCCCGCAGAAATTAAACGGGTCGTAAAGGGTCGAAACGGAATGTTTATCTCCGAACGTGTATGTTCGGATGCGACCCGCGCCGTTGCGCAATGCCACTCACCCCAGGTGGCCGGGTCCCCGGTCGGGTGAGCACTCGTGGGGGTGGCTCACCCGTCCGGGTCTTCACGTCGGTCCGACTCCGCTCGAGTCACCACTCCACACATCACGGAGGAACTCCGCCATGCGCACGTACATGTACCCGTCATCGATCGTCCGTCGCGTGGTCGCGGGAGGTACGGGCGTCGTCGTAACGGCAGCACTGACCTTCGCCGGGGTGACGACGGCGCACGCAGCGGAGGCCTCGTGCGTGTCCGGCGTCTGCACGGTTTCGTTCGCGTACACGGGCACCCCCGAAGATTGGACGGTCCCTTCCGGTGTGACCAGCATCACGGCGGCGGTGGCGGCGGGGTCGGGCGGGCACGCAACGAATGCCGTCGGCCTCTTCGCGGGAGACGAGGGAGCCGGTGGTTTCGGGGGTGCTGTGCGCGCCACGCTCCCGGTTCATGAGGGCGATACGTTCCACGTCGTCGTCGGAGGAGCCGGCGAGGATGGCGTCACGTCCGGTTCGACCGCCGCCGGTGGTTACGGAGGAGGAGGCTCCGGCGGCAAAACGACCGCCGGCAGCCCCTATGGCGGCGGAGGCGGCGGAGGCGGGAGCTTTCTCTTCGACGCAGAATCACTGTCGATCGCGGCCGGTGGCGGCGGGGGCGCGGGCGTCGCCAACATCAGGCCCGTGCGCGGCGGAAACGGGGGCATGGACAGCGCCGGCTCACCGGGAGGCGCGCCCAGCGGGATGAGCTCCTACATCTTCTCCGGTGGCGGCGCGACGACGTCGGGACCGGGTGCCGGCGCCATCTCGTACATGGCGGGGGCGTCCGGGAGCTCTTTCCCCGCGTCGAGCCCATCGACCTTCGGTCGCGGTGGCGCCGGAGGAGACAACGGCGGCATATTCGCATCTCTCAGCAGCGGCGCCGGCGGTGGCGGTGGCGGCTTCTATGGAGGAGGCGGCGGCGGGACCGATGGCAATATCAAAGGAGGCCAGGAAGTCGGCGCGGGTGGCGGCGGGTCGGGTTTCGTCGCCGCGACGGCGACCGATGTCCGTGCCCTCGGTGGCAACTCGGGTAACGGCAGCATCGTCATCACCTATGACGACCCGGACTACGCCACCACCATCGAGGTGAAAACGAGCGACAACCCGAACGACGCGACCGCGACCACCTTGACCGCGATCGTCTCTCCCGCCACAGCGACCGGGACCGTAACCTTCACCGACGGCAGCACCGAACTGGGATCCGCCCCCCTCGGCGACGGCACCGCCACCCTCTCCCCGCTGCTCACCGCCGGCACACACACGATCACCGCCTCCTACTCCGGCGACTCCTCACACGGCCCCTCGACCACGGACACCACCATCACGGTCACCGCCTACACGAAGAAGCCGTCCTTCGACACCGACACCACCACCACATCCCCCCTCACCAAAAGCGTCGTCGCCGGCGAAGCGTTCTCGTTCACCGACCTGGCCGCCACCGGGACCCCCACCCCCACCTACACCGTCGCAAACGACGACACCGACACCACCGTCCTGCCCGACGGCGTCACCTTCACCGACGGCACCCTCGCCGGATCCTCCACCCGAGCCGGCACCTGGAAAATCAAGGTCACCGCCACCAACAGCGTCGGCACCGCCACCGAATACGTGAAACTCACCATCGCCCCCGGCACCGCCACCGCACTCGAAGCCGCCGTCTCTCCCGGCGACCCGAACAGCAACACCCTCTGGGCCGTCGCCCCCGACGGCACCGTCACCGAACTCTCCGACCACACCCCCAACGCGACCATCACCGCCAACCAAGGCGACTCCATCGCCTTCGACACGATGCCCGTCGACCAGTACGGCAACCCCACCACCCGAGGAAACGTCCAACCGGTCACCACCTCCAGCATCAACACCGACACCATCACCTACGACCCGACCACCAACCTCACCACCGTCACCTTCAACCACGCCAGCCCCCACGTCATCACCTTCACCGTCGGCGGCATCACGAACTCGTTCACCGTCCAGGTCACCCCCACCGTGAACCCCTCACCCACCCCGACCCCCAGCGCGGGTATCACCCCGAGCGCGACCGGTGCTGCCACCGCGAGTGGGTCCCCCAACGGGTCGAACCACCTCGCGGCCACAGGATCCGAACCCCTCGCGCCGCTGGGCTGGGCTCTCGGGATTCTCGCCGCCGGGGTTTCGGTGACGCTGATCCAGCGCCGCCGAACCGCGCGACGACCGAACTGACAGAGAGAGCGAGAACCCCCGGGGCGACGCCAAAGGCACCGCTCCGGGGGTTCTGGCATGTCGGGGCGCCTCGGCGTCGCGTGCGGGCTCCCCGGCCTGCGCGAGCCCTGCTCCGGTCACGTCTCCGAGATGCCGACAGGCCGCGCGCGGAAACGGGATGTCCGCGCGCTCCACAGGCTGCGATGAGGTCCACGCCGCCGATGGCGGCGGCCGGAAACGCAACTCACTGAGAACGCTTCCCGACAAGAGTCGACGAGCCGACACGCATTGACGCGCCGCTGCGCGCGCGGTTTGGTGGGGGCATCCGCTCACGGCGTCACCCTCAGATCGCGAGCCGGGGGCGGACGGGACTGCGAGCCCCTCCTCGCACACAGGATCAGGCCGATTCCGGTCGGCCGGAGAGGACGAAGATGTCCGGCAACAAGGCTGTCGCGTACAAGGAGCCCGGGGTCGTGGAGGTCATCGATACTCCCTACCCCGAATTCGAACTGAAGGACGGACCGGGCGTGAACCCCGCGAACGTCGGCCGAAAGGTCCCCCACGGTGCGATCCTGCGCACCGTCTCCACCAACATCTGCGGCTCGGACCAGCACATGGTCCGCGGTCGCACCACCGCCCCCGCGGGTCTCGTGCTCGGTCACGAGATCACCGGCGAGGTGATCGAGGTCGGACCCGACGTCGAGTTCGTCAAGGTCGGCGACATCGTCTCGGTCCCGTTCAACATCGCGTGCGGCCGCTGCCGCAACTGCAAGGAGGGCAAGACCGGAATCTGCCTGAACGTGAACCCCGACCGCCCCGGCAGCGCCTACGGCTACGTCGACATGGGCGGCTGGGTAGGAGGCCAGGCCGAGTACGTGCTCGTGCCGTACGCCGACTGGAACCTGCTGGTCTTCCCCGATCGCGAGCAGTCGCTCGAGAAGATCCTCGACCTCACGATGCTGTCCGACATCTTCCCCACGGGCTTCCACGGCGCCTACACGGCGGGCGTCCGCCCCGGATCGACGGTCTACATCGCCGGTGCGGGACCGGTGGGCATCGCCGCCGCCGTCGGCGCGCAGCTGCTGGGCGCGGCCGCGGTGCTCGTCGGCGACCTCAACCCGGAGCGCCTCGCGCAGGTACGCTCGCTCGGGTTCGAGAGCGTCGACGTGTCGAAGGGCGACCCGCGCGACCAGATCGAGCAGATCCTCGGGACCCCCGAAGTGGATGCCGCGGTCGACGCGGTCGGCTTCGAGGCCCGCGGCCACGGCTCCGACTCGTCGCACGAGGCCCCGGCGACGGTGCTCAACTCGCTGTTCGACATCACGGCGGCGGGTGGGGCCCTCGGCATCCCGGGTCTGTACGTGACCGGCGACCCGGGCGGCGTCGACGAGGCGGCGAAGGTCGGTTCGCTGTCGCTGCGCCTCGGGCTCGGCTGGGCGAAGTCGCTGTCGTTCACAACGGGCCAGTGCCCCGTGATGAAGTACAACCGGCAGCTGATGATGGCGATCCTGCACGACAAGGTGCAGATCGCGAAGGCCGTGAACGCCACGCCCATCAGCCTCGACGACGCTCCCCAGGGCTACGCCGACTTCGACAAGGGCGCGCCCCGCAAGTACGTGCTGAACCCGAACGGGTACATCAAAGGCTGATGAGGGCTCGCCGCCGACGCGATCAGGCTCGACCGAGAGGCGCGCTCCGCCTGACCGACACGACTCCTGCAGTTTCGAGACCATCCCGGCTTCTCCCGCCCGAATACCGTCCGAACTGCAGGAGTCGTGCCCCCTGTCACCCCAGCAGGACCCGCTCCATCCGCCGGAAGCTCTGCTCCATTCCCTCGACCATCCCCGTGGCGAGTACGGCGTCGCGGGTCTCGGCATCCGGATACTCGATCAGCAGGGTCACCAGCGTCGCCCCGTCCTCTTCGTAGAGCGACAGGTCGTTGACCGTCGAGGGGTAGTCGGTGCCGGTCATGTGCTCGGTCTGCACCATGCGGCGCGGCTCGTCGAGCAGCAGGATCTCGCCGTCGAATCCGAAGGGCTCCCCCTCGGTGCCGGGTTCGGGCTCCCACGCGATGCGGTAGGCGCCGCCCTCGCGCCGGTCGACCTCGCGGTGGGTCATGCGCCATCCGTCCGGCCCGAGCATCCACTGCCGCATCAGCGCGGGGTCGACGTGGGCCCGCCAGACGAGCTCACGCGGCCCGTCGATGAGCCGCGTGATGCGCACGTGCTGGTTGTCGAGGATCTCGAGCTGCGTGCCCTTGCCCTGCGCGAACTCCCGCAGCCCCTGCAGCACGGCGTCGAGCTGGTTGATGGCGAGGGTCGACCCCTCGACGGCGCCCATGGCGAGCACCGTTTCGAGACCCTCGAGGGAGTCGAAGTACGTCACGTTCGTCAGCCGCGAGCCGCCCTCGGTCTCGTCGAACGCGAAGGTCATGCGCATCGCGGGCATGCCGGGGATCGCCTCGCCGTTCTCGTCGACGAAGGAGTCGACGACCTCGAAGCCGCGCGGAGCGTCGATGCCGAGGAACTCCCAGCTCCCGCGTGCGATCTCGCCGGTCGGGCTGACCATCGCATAGCGCGCGCGGCCCCCGCGTTCGAACTCGAAGGCGGCGAAGGTCGCCGGCCACCCGGGAGGGCCCCAGAAGCGCTCGAGCTGACGCGGGTCGGTGAAGACCGTCCATAACCGTTCGGCGCCCACGGGGAAGTCGGCGACCAGGGTCATGGTGAGCGCTTCGGCGTCGCTCTCGACGGATGTGACGGGCATGACGACTCCTTCGTCGGTTCAGTTCTCGGTGGGCCCGGAGGGCGGGAGGGATGCCGACACCCCGGCGTCTTCGAGCAGGATCGCGTCGAGCCGGTCGATGCGTCCCCGCCAGAGGTCTTCGTACGAGCGCAACAGGTCTTGCGCCCGGGCGAGCGCGGTGGGGTCGGCGGACACGAGTCGAACCCTCCCCTCCGCGCGTTTGGTGATGAGCCGCGCATCGGCGAGGACGGCGATGTGCTTCGACACGGCGGCGAACGACATCGCGTACGCCGCGGCGAGCTGCGTCACCGACTGCTCGGAGACGAGCGTGCGCCGCACGATGTCGCGACGGGTCGCGTCGGCGAGGGCGTGGAAGACCCGGTCGATGTCGGCGTCGTTCAGTTGTTCAACCATTTGGTTGCACGTTAGCGCGGAGGGCCGTGACCCGCAAGGGCATCAGCCGCGCAGCGCCTGTAGCAACGCCCCGACCGGGTGGTCGCTCTCGATCGGGTGGCGCAGCGGCAGGTCTTCGACGCACTCGTAGCGGTTGCGCCGACCCTCTTTCTCGCGCTTGAGATAGCCGGCATCGACGAGATCAGCCAGGATGCCGTGCGCCGTGCGCTCGGTGATGCCCACGGCATCCGCGATCTCGCGGACGCGGGCACCGGGGTCGCGGGAGACGTAGATGAACACGTGGGCGTGATTCGTGAGGAACGTCCAGGTGGTCATCGCCACAGCATAGTGACCCGAGGTACCGGAATCCAAGTACCGGTTATTTGTTACCTGCGTTTTGACACACGCAATTTGTTGCATGTAACGTGCTGCGCATGTTGCTTCTCGCCCCGCTCACGATCGCCGCGCTGCTCGCCGCGGTCGTCGCCGCCTTCCTCCCGGATGTCGCGCGTCGGCGCACCCCGGGCTCTCTCGCCGTGTGGCCCGCCGGCGCCGCCACGGTCGTCGCCACGGTCGGCCTGGCCTCGGCCCTCGCCGCCGACGACGACGTAGCCGGTGCCGCGCTGTCGCTGCTCGTGGTCGCCCTCACCGTGGTCGTGCAGTCCTACGCCAGCCGCAACCTGCGCGGCGACCCGCGTTCGCGCAACTTCTTCGCGTTGTCGTCGCTCGCCGCCGTCGGGACGACCACCGCCATCGCGGCCGGCGATGTCGTCCTTCTCGCCGCGGGGTGGACGCTCGGCACGGTCAGCATGATCGCCCTCATCGGCACGGGCGGCGCAGGTCCGCAGACCCGTGTCGCCGTCTCCCGGAGCTCGGTGACCCTCCTGCTCGGGGACGCGGCACTCTGGGCGGCCGTCGTCGTCGCGGTCGCCTCGACCGGATCGGTGTCGCTGGCCGCTCTCGGGAGCATCGACGCCACCTCGGCGGCGGTGGTGAGCGCGCTCGTCGCCACCGCGGCCGTCGCCCGCGCCGGCGCCTTCCCCCTCCACGGATGGCTCCCCGCCACCGCGGCCACGACGACTCCCGTGTCCGCCCTGCTGCACGCGGGCTTCGTGAACGCGGGCGCCCTGCTCCTGCTCCGCTACGCGACCGTCCCCTCCGTCGTGGGCCCCTGGATCGTGGCCGCCGCCGGTGCGATCACGATGATCGTCGCGACGCTCGCGATGCTCACACGCCCCGACGTGAAGGGCCGCCTCGTGCAGTCCACCGCCGCGCAGATGGGCTTCCTCCTCCTGGCCTGCGGTCTCGGAGCTTTCGGCGTCGCCCTGGTCCACGCGATCGGCCACGCGTTCTACAAGGCGAGCCTCTTCCTCGGCGCCGGCTCGGCGGTCGAGCACGCGCTGAAGGCGCGGGGCATCGCGCAGACGGCCCGGTCGACCACGGGGGCGATCGTGGGCGCGGTGATCGTTCTCGTGACCGGGGCCGCGGCGATGGCGGCATCCGGTGCGTGGGAGCACAGCGCGGCGGTACTCCTGCTCTTCGCCGGGGCCACCGCGGTGGTCGCCGGGGCGCGGATCGGCGCACGCTCCTCGTCGGTCGCCGCGCGCGCGGCCCAGCTCGCGGGCCTGGCCGCCCTCACGGCCGCCTACCTCGCGGTGGTCTTCCCCGCAGCCGAGGCCCTCGCGCCCATCACGGCGGCAGACCCGGTCCCCGCCGTGTTCGCGGTCGCCGTCTTCGTGCTCACCGCCGCCTCGAGCCTGGCCGCCCGCGGCTCCGGTCCCCTCGCGGATCGACTGTTCGCCTTCGCCTTCTCGTGGGGCCGACCGCCGCTGCCTCCGACCGCGTCGCGTATCGACACGCCCTGGACCCCGGCACCCGCCGACGGCCCCCTCGAGTACCGGAGATTCTGATGATCACCCTCGCCTCCCCTCCCTCGCCCGCCGTCATCCGGGGCTGGATCACCGCCGCCGGCCGCTCCATCTCGCCCCACTTCCCCCTCGAGACCTTCATCGCCCGCAACCCCGTCGCCGGCTACGAGAACCTCGACTGGGAAGAGGCGATCGGACTGATCGCCCGGGATCACGGCATCCTGCTCTCCCTTCCGGAACAGCGCTTCCGCGACCTGTACGCGCAGGGTCGGATCAGCCCCGCCGACCTGCAGGCAGCCCTGCGGTTCACCGTGCCCGAGGCGGGCACCGCGCACTCCCTCGACGTCGGCGGAACGCGCGTCACCGTGGGCGAGATCCTCGGCCACGACCTGCTCGTCGCTCCCCCGCTGACCGCGGCCGCGCCCGAACCCACTCCCGCCGCACGGCTGTCGCCGCGGATCCACGCGCGCATCGACGACCTCACCGCCCGCTGGATCGCCGCATCGCTCGGGAGCGCCCCGTGGTCGCCCACGAACGGCGAGAGCATGTGGGCGGCGTGGCGGCGCCTGACCGCGCTCGATCCGACCCTGTCGCGGAAGGTGCGCAGCGGCATCCGGCATTCTTCCGACGACCCGGCCGCGGCGATCGGCGACGCCCTCGCCCGGTGGGAGCTCGACGGGCCGGCCGCGGAATCCTTCCTCCGCGCCCACGTGCTCGCGTTGCCGGGGTGGGCGGCGCTCGTCCGCCACACGGTCGCGAGCGGCGTCGATCTGACCTCGTTCGTCGCGATCCGCGCGACGCTCGAACGGCTCCTACTGTCCGCCGACGCCGCCCTGCCGGCAGCGCCTTCGGCCGAGAAGGGGCCAGCCGATGACGCCGCGCGGATCGGCGCGGTCGCCCTCGCCCTCGGGGTCGACCCCGCCGACGCGGCGGTGCGGACCGCCCTTCGCCCCGTCCTCTCGCTGATCGACCCGGCCGCGCGCCTCGCGGTCTGGCAAGAGGCGTTCGAGCGGGGGATCGCGCGCGAGCTCGCCCCCGCGACCGCGCCGGTGCTCCGCGAGAGCACGGCGCCGCAGCGGCCACTCGCGCAGGCGGTCTTCTGCATCGACACGCGATCCGAGAGCTTCCGCCGGCACCTCGAGGCCGCCGGAGCCGTCGAGACCCTCGGTTTCGCGGGGTTCTTCGCGGCCCCGATCTCGTTCCGGCCCGCCGACGGGTCGGCCGAAGTCGCCTCGTGCCCGGTGCTGCTCACGCCCCGCGTGGCGATCACCGAGTCGTCCGTGGAGCGCGACGCGATCGCGCGGTGGAAGCGGCAGCACGAAACGAGCGTGGAGCGGGATGCCACCATCGACGCCCTCAAGGAGTCCGGCGTCGCCCCCTACGCCTTCGCCGAGACAGCCGGGTGGGTTCTGGGAGCGGCGAGCGTCGCGCGCACCCTCGCGCCGGAGGCCTGGCGGGCGATGGTGTCGCGCATGCGGCCGAGCAAGCCGTCCACCCACGTCGATGCGAACGTCGTCTTCACGCTCGAGGAGCGCGTGCTGTATGCCGAGACCGCGCTGCGCATGATGGGCCTGGTCGAGGGCTTCGCCCCGATCGTGCTGCTGTGCGGTCACGGCGCCACCGTCGCCAACAACCCCTTCGCATCGTCGCTGCAGTGCGGCGCGTGCGGCGGCCACGAGGGCGAACCGAACGCGCGGGCGGCGGCGATGATCTTCAACGACCCCGAGACGCGCGACGCCCTGGCCGGACGGGGCATCTCGATCCCCGCCGACACGCTCTTCGTCGCGGCGCAGATGGACACCGTCACCGACGAGGTCACCCTGCTCGAGCCCTGGGCCATTCCGGCGACGCACGAGACCGTCGCACTCGAGGTGACCCGGCTGCTCGAGACCGCGCGTGCGGCCAACGCCGCCGAGCGCAACGCGAGCCTGCCCGGAGCAGGGGGGCGGCACGGCGCCGTCCGCGACACCGAGCGCCGGTCCGTGGACTGGGCCGAGTCGTATGCGGAGTGGGGTCTGGTGGGCAACGCCGCGTTCATCGTGGGGCCGCGCTCGATCACCGCGGGCACCGACCTCGGTCGCCGCGCCTTCCTGCACAGCTACGACGCCGCGGCCGACCCCGACGGGGCGGGCCTCGAGACGATCCTCACCGCGCCGATGATCGTGGCGCAGTGGATCAACGCCCAGTACTCGGCCTCGACCGTCGCCCCCGACCGGTTCGGCGCAGGTCCCAAGCCCCTGCACAACGTCGTCGGCTCCGTCGGCGTGCTGTCGGGCTACGGCGGCGACCTGCGGCTGGGCTTGCCCTGGCAGTCGGTGGGAGTGGGCCGCGCGAGTCGGCACGAACCGATCCGGCTCCAGGTGTTCGTCGAGGCCCCGCTCGCGCGGGTGAACGACATCATCGACGCCTCCGAGGCCGTCCGCACCCTGGTCGTCAACCGGTGGATCACCCTCCGCGTCCGCGCGCACGACAGCGCCCGCTGGATGCGCTGGGGCCGCTACGGCTGGCAGGCCGACGACCTGGACACCCCCACCCCCGCCGGCATGCCCGCCGCCACCGAAGAACCCACCACGAAGGAGATCCGCTGATGAGCCTGTCCGAACTGACCCCGATGACCAAGATCGAGGTGGTCGTCGCGAGCGACGACGTCGCCGAGGTGTCCGCCCTCATGCAATCCCTCGGCGCGCGCGGGTATACCGCGATCACCGGCGTGGCCGGGGTGGGCCACCACGGCCCCCGCGGCGGCCGCCTGCTCTTCAACGACCACGACACCCTGACTCTCCTCGTCACCGTCGTGGCACCCGAGAAGGCGGACGCGATCATCGCCGGCATCCGTCCGGTCCTCGACCACGCCGCGGGCGTGATGTTCGTCTCGCCGACCTCGGTCAGCCGCGCGGACTACTTCGCCTGATGTGCGCCGCGACCAGTCACCCAGGCTCCGCGTACGCGGGCGAGACAATCGCCGTGGGCACCTTGCACGGGAAGGAGGCCGCCTTCGCCCCGGCCTTCTCCCGGTGGCTCGGGGCGGGCGTCCTCCCCACCTCGCTGCTCGACACAGACTCCCTCGGCACGTTCACCCGAGACGTGCCGAGGGCGGGCACCCCCGAGCAGGCGGCCACGGCCAAGGCCCGGGGCGCCGCCCTCGAGCTCGGCACGTCCACGGGTCTGGCGACCGAAGCGTCGTACGCCCCGGCGCTCGTCGGCTTCGGCCCCATGGTGCACGAGGAGCTCGCCGTCTTCGTCGACCTCGAGCGCGGCATCCGCGTGCGTCACGGCATCCGCCAACACACGCACGTCGCCCCGGCCCGCACCGTGCGCACGTCGTCAGAGGCGCGGCGCTACCTCGCCCGCGCCGGCTTTCCGCACCACGGCATCGTCGCCCGCACCGCCGCGGGGGTGCAGAAGGGCATTCAGGATGCCGCGGTCATCGACGCCCTGCTGCGCCGCGGCCCCGTCGAACTCGAGCCCGACCTGCGCGCCCACATGAACCCGACCCGGCGGCGGGTGCTGCGTCGCCTCTCGTGGCTGCTCGCGGCCCGGTTGAGGCAACTGTGTCCGGGCTGCGGGTGCCCGGGCTTCGGCCCGGTGGGCGTCGTGCGCGGGCTGCGGTGCGGCGCGTGCGGCAGCGCGACCTCGCAGGTGCGCGTCGATGTCGACGGCTGCCCCGCGTGCGACGAACAGCGGGAGCGCCGCCGGCCCGAGCGTCAGGCCGACCCGGCGACGTGCGACGCCTGCAATCCGTAGGGGGTGCCGCAAGGCCGGCGGGAGGAGGGAAGCACGCGCCCGCCGCGGTCATCTCGCCCTCTCCATCGTCCGTGACGCGCCGACCTCGGTCTGGACGGGACACGACCCGCGCGGGCTTGCTTCGCGGCGGCCGGACGGGTGATTTAGAGGCGCCATCGGGGTGAAATAACCCCCCGAGTCCGCTTCGGCAGGGCAAGCTGGCGACTGCTCACGGGCCGTCACCGAGGGGGAGTCATGTCGACGTTCTGCGTGGAACCCGAAGCATTGCGCGTCGCGGCGGCACAGCTGAGGGGCGCTCGGCAGGCTGAACCGGCGCCACAGTGGCCGGCGCTACCCGATTTCGGGGAGCAGGTCCTCCAGGCTGTCGCCCGAGCCTTCGCTCAGAAGGTCATCGCGGTGTGGGCGACCCGGGCAGAAGAGATCGACGAGGTTGTGGAGCGATTGCGGGCGTCCGCTGACGCCTACGAACAAGCGGATCTCGACGGGGTTGCTCGATGACGGAACTCGGCTCGACGCACGACCCCGCCGCGTTGATTCCGGGTTCGCCCGGTCGCATCTCAGACGCGGCGGCGGCTTGGCGCATCGCTGGCCAGACCGCGTCCCGACTCAGCGAGTCGGTTTTCAGAGTTTCCGCTGCGGACTCTTGGACGGGGTCATCGGCCGAAGCGTTCGAGCACCGCCGGACGACCATCGCCGACAGCTGGGCGGCGATGGGTGAGGCACTCGCCCTGAGCGCCTCAGCGTGTGACGCCTACGAGGCCACCCTACGTTGGGCGCAACAACAGGCGGCCGAGGCGATCCGTCTCTGGAACGAGGGCCAGGTGTCGACGCGGAACGCGCAGATCGCTCGTCGCGAGCAAGAAAGAACTGCGGGCGGGCTGTCCATCGTGCCGACCTTCGTCGACCCGGGCGACGCCGCTCGAATCGCAGCTGCCGAGGTCCTGCAGACGGCGCGCGCGGCGGTGGAAGAGGCTGCAGCCGAGGCCGCGATGCAGCTGCGTGTCGCACACGAAGCGACTCCGGAGGAAGGGCTCTGGGGAGTGTTGCTGACCGGAGGACCAGCGCTTTCTCTCACCGATCAGACCCCACGAGCCGTATCCGACCATCTGGTGATGTCGATCCTCAAGCGCCTGTCGCGCTCCGACGATGAACAAGTCGCAGAACTCATGAAGCTTCATCCCGAATGGATCTCACTGCTCAAAGATCATCAACCCGCCCCCGAGGTCCTTGCGAAGTGGTGGAGCGAGCTGGACCCAACCGTGCAGCACGCGTTGCTGTCCTCGGCCCCCGGAATACTGGGCTCGCTCGGCGGCCTCCCTCCTGCTGTTCGCGTGGCGGCGAACAAAGCGAATGCAGCCGCTCGAATCGACGTCATCGACAGCGCTCTCGAGGCTCCGGACGTCACCGGCGACGACCGCGTCGCGCTGGAACGGGAGCGCCGCTACCTGAAGGCCGCCGTCGATGGAGAGGTGCAGCTATACCTGTACGACCCCGAACGCGGAGACATCATCGAGATGGTCGGTCAGCCGTCTGACACGACATCAGCGACCGTGACGTACGTCCCGGGGACCTTCACCACCACGGACAGTTTCTACGGGAATGAGGTGCAATCGGTTGCTCGGTGGCTCAATCGACATGATCCGAACATCGTGGCATTCGTGTGGAAAGAGGGCACATTCCCTGGAGAGGTCGGCAAGTCGCCCTATGGGTCGGGAGTCCTCATCGAAGTTCCTGCTGCGACCGGGTTTATGGAGGCGAACGATCCGAAGCTCGCGGATGCGCAGGCCGAGCTGCTCGCCGGTTTCGAGAAGGAGATGAGGGCCTCTGACCCGCGACTTTTCGGCGCTGAACAGATCGGTATGGGTCACTCGTGGGGGCTCGTCCCGATCACCGGGTCCGAAACTGACGGTGTTCAGTACGATCAGGTGCACTCGTTGGCCGGTGCCGGAATGCCTCCGGGCTGGGCACCCGCTCCCGGCACTTCCTACAACCATTGGGGCTACACGGACGCGCTGAGTATGGCGCAGCAGCTGGGCGTGGTGTGGGATGGGCAGAACCCGAATACGAACGCAGCATTTGACTCCCATGTGTACGCAAGAGACGGGGATTTCGTGGTGCCGATCGGAGACCCGGAGGCCCCGCGGGTAGATGGAGTGGGAACAGAGCAACCGGCGTTCCGCGGCTCTCTTTCGCCGGTGGAGAATCACAATCTCATCGCGAGCGGCAGGGCAGAAAATCAGCAGGCCCTCGAAGACATCCTCCGAAAGGTGAATCAGTGAAACGAGGACTCTGCTCGGTGCTCGTGGCCACGGCCCTCATCGGAGCGCTCGGTGGCTGCTCGACGACGACGAATGGGGGCACGGTGGACGAGACTTTGGACGTGTACGGCGCAAAGGCGGTTGCACAATCGATGGAGAAAGAATTGGCCGACTACGTGCCCGCCAGCGGTGTGTCTTCAGTGGAGCAGCTGGACAAAGGCATCCTTATCACCTGCGGACTTGACGGCGTGTTCCAGTGGACGGGACACAACTATTTGACCCTTTCCCGTCCGGTAGATGTGCGGCAGTTGGTCGACGAGATCGAGCAGACGTTCGCCAATAGACCGCCCTTCGCGTCGCGAGTCGAGATGACGCAAGACGGTGTACCTCGGGCACGGGTGATCGGCCCGGCGAGCTCTTCGTATTCGCTCACTCTCAGCATCGATCGCTCGCGCATTGAGATCTTCTCCTTCTCACCGTGCTTCCGGCTGCCCGACGACATGAGCCCGTTCGCGGAGTATTGAACGGAGAGAGTACACATGCAGATCAAGCTCGACCCCGCGAAGCATCTGTCGTTTCTTGACGAGATCAACGCGAGCATCTCGGCCATAGACGGCGCCTTGAACCGCCTCGATGCTTCAGTGAAGACGCTCCAGTCGGCCTGGTCCGGAGAAGCGCGCGACGCCTATCGCGTCGCGCAATCGGAGTGGTCCCGTTCGATGCGTGAGCTGCGCGCGTTTCTCGATCATGCACGCGAGGGGGCGGCGGAGGCGGGACGTAAGCTGCAGACCGCCGAGGAGGGTGTTCGCAAACTCTGGGACTGAGGCGACAGCGTCGGCGACTTCGCTCCCTTCGGTCTCGGAGGACCACGCGCTGGCGGCCTCGAAGAAGTGGCCATCCGCAGCATCAAAGCCCATCAGGTCGTCAGAGATGCGGTCCTCGAACGCGGGCGCCGCCCGCCGCCACTGCGCGTCGTCAACCTCGAGAAAGCGCTGCACGCGTTTCTCGACCGCCTTCGCCCCGCGATGGCCGCACATGCCGCCAGCCTAGGCCGCCGCCAGAGCCTCGAACGGCCCGTCCGGCAGCACGACCCAGCCCTCGCGTCGCGCGACGGAGAGCATCTCGGATGCCGGGCGCGCGAACGACCCGACAGCTCCGGCGCGCGTGGCCAGAGCGGCGATGACGGCGTCGAAAGCGTCGGCCTTCGCAATGGCGAGGTCGTCGAACCCGCTGAGGTCGAGCCACGGCGCGCGCCGGGCCAGTGCATCGAGAAGGACGGCCCGGCGGGTGGCATCCACTCGGTATCCGCTCGTGTCGAAGCCCCACAGGCGCAGCGACCCACCGGGGTAGACCTCGAACAGACGCCCCTCGGCGGCGCGGTCGACGGGGAATCCCGCTTCGGTCAGGCGACGCAGCAGACCCGCGCCGCGCAGAGCGGTGACCCCCAACCGGTCGGTCGAGACGCTCAGCGGCCAGCGGCCGATCCGCTCGCGCACGACGTGGTCGGTGTGGCGGTAGACGAGCGTGCGGCGCCAGTCGGCTCCCCCATCGACCGGCCCGAGCCGCGGGTCGACGTCGGCGTGGTGCGCCTGCACGAAGTCGACGAACGCGTCGGGCCAGCCGAGCGGACAGTCCACCCCGAGCCACGCCTCGCCTGCCGAGACGGATGCCACGATGTCGGCATCCTGGATCCCGATCTCGAGCCGCGTCAGCCGCGCGGAGGCGTCCGCCCACTCGATCTCGGCGAGGGCGGTGCCGGGGGCTCCGGCCGCGAGGTCGACTCCGACGGTTCTCATCCCGTCGAGCCTAGGCGCCGTCGCAGACCGCACGGCCCGTCAAGACCTCCCCGAAAGGCCACGCGACCTGGGAGGATCGGGACATGGCAGACGACGACCTCCCCGATTCGCTCGAACCGGCCGTCGACATCCCCCCGCGCGACGAGCCGCCGGCGCCCCCGACGCCGAAAGGCGATCTTCGCGTCGTGTCGATCGTCGCGATCGTCACCGGCGTGATCGTCATCGCCTGGTACCTGTTCATCGCCACGGCGAGCGCGATCGCCGAGATCGACAACCTCCCGTTCATTCAGATCGGCATGTGGGCGCTCGCGGTGGTCTCGTTCGTGTGCGGCATCCTGAGCCTGAATGCGCGCATGGCGCGCGAGCTCGCCGCGGCAGGGTTCATCGCCGGGGTCGCCGCGGGTCTGCTGTCCGTCACGATCGGGCTGTTCAGCGGCCTCGAGCTGCTGGGCTGAAGCCCCTCGACTCAGGCGACTCGCCGCGCCTCGATCACGAGGTTCTGCGTGGAGGGCAGGCCGTCTGCTCGCTGAAGGCAGGTGACCACGACGAGCCTGCCGGGTATGTCCGCCCACACGTCGGCCTCATTCGCGATGGCGGTCTTGTCCACGACCTCTGTGCGATCGACGCGGTAGTGAGCGCCGGCGACCGAGACATCGGCCCCGGTGACGATCCGCGCCCGGGCTCCTGCCACGTCGATGAGCGCGTTGCCGGGGCCGACGCCGCCGGCGCGAAGCGAATGCATCACGACGAAGACCGTTCCCGCTTCTGCCCGGTCGGGTGAGACCCCCAGATTGCGCACCCAGTACGCCGAGGTGAAGCCCGGAGGTTCAAGGACGCCATCGGCGACGTTCATCGCCCCGAGGGGAACGTCGAGTCCCACCGACGCAGCGGTGAACCTGCCGACACCCTCCGGAGTCGCGGACGCACTCGGCACCGGCTCGGGACCGTCGAGCTGTACGGGGTTGCCCGCCAGATCGCGCGGCAGCGTCGCGACGGTCGCGTCCTCCTCGGACACGGCAGGAGCCTGGACGGACCCCGTCCACCCGATGCCCGCCGCCCCGATCAGCCCCAGGGCGACCACCACCGCGGCGGCGGCGAGGATGTCTCCCCGCCGCCGCCGCAGGAACCGGAAGTAGCGGTTCATTCAGCGTCCGAAGCGCGAGCGCTTACCGCGCGCCACGATGACGGATGCCAGCAGCACCAGGCCCAGGCCCGCCATGGCGATCCACGGCCACGGCGCGGGCCGTGCAGCCACCGTCCCACCCGTGGCCACCGAGGGCCCGACCGACCCGGTCTTGGCGGAGGCGGCGGTGCTCGCGGCCACCGTCACCGACAGCGGGGCGCTGACGGCGTCGCCGTTGGAATCCGCCAGGAACAGCGTGTGCGCTCCCGTCGCGAGCGAGAGCGGGAGGGTCACGTCGGCGGTGATCGATCCGTCGCCGGCCGCGGTGAGGTGGCCGATGACCGTGGGCGTGGAGTGCACGACCACGTCGTAACCGGCTCCGGCGGCGAAGCCCGTACCGGTGATGTGCACCGCGGAGCCCGCGGCAAGGCTCGTTCCCTGTGCCGATGCGATGGCCGGAAGAGCCACGGAGATCACATAGGTCTTCGACGTGGTGCCGTCTTCGGCCGTCACGGTGACGGTCGCCACCTGGCCCGACACGCTGACCGACGAGGTAGCCGCAGCGCTCGAGGTCGTCACCCGCACGTCCGATGCCGAGAGGGCAGCGATCGGCGCGGTCACGACGGCACCTCCGGTACCGGCAGCGGCGTCGAGAGGAACGGTGACACCCCCGACGGTGATGCTCGAGGCCGTTGCTTCGTTCGAGGTGAGAAAGCGGGTACGCAGAGCCGTCGCCTCGGCGGACGTCACGCCGACGGTCTGAGAGATGTAGGCATCCAGCCCGCCGTACTTCTTCGCGATGTCCGTCTCGAACGTGCCCTGCAGCAGGGACGGGGTAGCCCAGGTGACACCGAGCTGCGTGTTCGACAGGAGGTAGTCGTGGAGGATGTCGGAGCTGCCGACGCCCAGGATGCGGTACAGCAGGTCCATCACGGTGCCCGTGCGATCCATACCGTGCGAGCAGTGGATGAGCACCGTGCCTGTGGTGTGCGTGGACAGGAGCTGCAGGATCTGGGCGTACGCGCTGATCATCACGCCCGGCGACGAGGGGCTGACGTAACCCTTGTCGACGAGGTCGTGGTACATCACGGTGTCGTCGCTGTAGTTGCCGTCGCTCCCGAACATCGAGATGTTCACGTTCTGGGCGCCGGGGATGACGACATCGGGCTTCGCCGCCACCTGCGCCGGGGTGCGCAGGTCGATGACGAGGTCGACGTGATACGTGCTGGCGAGCGTCTGGGCACCGGCGGAGCTCACCTTGTCGAGCGACTCGGTGCGCAGCAGGCGCGGGGCGTTGACGACCTGCCCCGAGGTGCCGACGAACGACCCGAGTTCGCGGCCGTTGACGAGGCCGGGCACATCGGAGATGGCGTGATCCTGCGCGGTGAGGGAGGGCTGAAGCTGGGGAGTGGTCGCGGCATGGGCCGCGGTTGCACCCAAGGCGAGGGAGCCGAGGGTCGCGGTGGCGACCAGCACGGCGGAGAGCATCCGCGCGGGTGTGGCGCGGCGGGGGCGGGTGTTCAAGATCATCCTCAGGGGTTGTCGACGGGGTGGGCGGCGACACCCGTTCGAGTGCGCGGGGGCGCCGGGCTCGACGGTCCCAACCCCAGGTGACAGAACCGAGAACGCGCACGGACCGGCATCGAACGGCCGCTGAGGATGTTGTCCTGAGATGGTGATGAATCAGCGGAGAGCCCTCACCCGACGGGCATGCGACCTACGTACCGCGCCGCCGGTCGGATGATCTTCGGGTCGGCCGCCTGCTCGAGCGTGTGCGCGGTCCAGCCGATCGTGCGGGCGAGGGCGAAGGTGGACGTGAACATCGCCCGCGGGATGCCGCACTGCTCCATCACCACGGCCGCGTAGAACTCGACGTTGGCGTGCAGCGGGCGCTCGGGCCGGCGCTGCGCGAGCTGACGTTCGGCCTCTTCTTGGAACGCCAGCGCCTGGGTCACGCGGTCGCCGCCGAGGCCGCGCGCGACCTCGCGCAGCATCTCGGAGCGCGGATCGGCCGTGCGGTACACCGCGTGCCCGAAGCCCATGAGCCGGCGCCCCGCGTCGAGCTCCCCCGCGATCCAGGCGGCGGGGTCGTCGCCCGCGCGGTCGAGGCTGTCGAGGGCGCGGGCCGGAGCTCCCCCGTGCAACGGCCCCGAGAGCGCACCGAGGGCGCCGGAGAGACAGGATGCCATGTCCGCCCCCGTCGAGGCGATGACCCGGGCCGTGAAGGTCGAGGCGTTGAAGCCGTGGTCCATCGCCGCGACCAGGTAGGCCGACAGCGCGCGCACGTGGACATCGCCGGGAACAGTACCGGTCACGCGCTCGAGGTAGTCGGCCACGACGCCGCGACCGCTCGAGGCCCCGGGCGCGAGGACGAGCGGGGCCAGAGCGGCGAAGGAGATCGCCTCGTCGAGCCGCGCGTCGGGCTCGAGGTCGTACAGCGCCTCGGAGGAGCGGGCGGATGCCGCGAGCGTCCACACCGCGCGGAGCGCCGCGAGCGGCTGGGCGGTGCGAGCCGTGACCGCGGCGATCAGCCCGGGCAGGGCGGGGTCGGCCTGTGCGGCCGAGACGCGCGCGGCGAAGGTGGCTCGGGTCGTGGCATCCGGAAGCTCTCCCCGCACCAGCAGCTGCCACACGTCTTCGAAGGAACGCGTGCGGGCCAGCTCCACCGCCGAGAAGCCGCGGTAGTGGTAGACGCCGGCTTCGCCGTCGACGTCGCTGATGGTCGTCTCGGCCGCGACGACGCCGTTCAGTCCGCGGGGCACATCGATCAGGTCGCTCATGCGCTCAGTGTGCGAACATGACGATCTCAGCGTCAACGTTGATCGGATCAAGATGACCGCACCCCTCCCCCGTCTTTCCGCAGCGCAGGTCGCCGCGCGCCTCGGCGTGAAAGCCGAGACCGTGTACGCGTATGTCTCGCGCGGACTGCTCCGCCGCGAGCGCGACGCCCGCGGCTCGACGTTCGACGCGCTCGAGGTGGAGGCCTTCGCCGCGGGCCGCCGTCGCACGGCGCCGCGGACGCCGACCCACCCCACGACCGGGATGCCCCTCGGCGTCGTGCAGACCGATATCGCCGACATCGAAGACGATGAGCTGCTGTACCGCGGCCGCCGCGCCCGCGACCTGATGGACGAGCCCTTCGCCGAGATCGTCGCCTGGCTGTGGGATGCGCCCCGCGTCGACGCGCCCGACCCCGCGATCGGCAGCGCCCGCGCCATGGTCGAGGCCCTGCCCGTGCACGCGGGGTCGATGGACCGCCTGCGTGCCGCGGTGACCGGCTTCGCCGCAGACGACCCGCTGCGCTACGACGCGTCGACCGCGTCGGCCCACCGCATCGGGTGGACACTCCTCACCGGTCTTCCCGTCGCGCTCGGCGGCCACCCCGACGCCGACATCGCGCGGTCGTTGGTCAGCGTCTGGAACGCACCGACCGACCCGGCGACCATCGCCGCCGTCAACGCCGCGCTCGTCCTGCTGATCGACCACGACCTCGCGGTGTCGACCTTCGCCGCGCGGGTCGCGGCCTCGGCCCGCGCCGACGGATACGCCGCCGTCAGCGCCGCCCTCGGCGCGGCGGATTCGCCGCTGCACATCTCCGCGGCCACCCGCACCGCCCGCCTGCTCACGCGCGTGCGGCGCGGCCAAGAACCCGAGCGGGCGCTGACCGACACGCTGCACGAGGGCAACGGCATCCCGGGCTTCGGGCACCCCCTCTACTCCGGGGGCGACGACCGGGCCCAGGCCCTCTTTCCGCTCCTCGCCGCGCTGCCCGACGGGGAACGGACGATGGATGCCGTGCGGCGGCTGTCCGACGTCGTCGCCGACCGCGCGGGGTCACGGCCCAACGTGGACCTGGCGCTGGCCGCCTTGGCCTCCGGAGCGCGCCTCCCCGAGGACGCGGCGAGCACGATCTTCGTGCTCGGGCGGGTGGCCGGGTGGGTCGCGCACATCGCCGCGGAGTACGCCGAGCCGGCCATGCGGCTGCGCCCCCGCGGGGAGTACGTGGGGCCGTGACGGGTCGCCTCCGCCCGTTTCGCCCACCGAGCGAAAGTCGATAGATGATGCGTCGATATCTGGCGATCGCTCTTCTCGCGGTCGCGGTCGCGAGCACGACGGGCTGCGCGCCCACCTCACCACACCCCCGGGGCAACGTCATGACGAGCGACCCGGCGGCGAAGCAGGGGGACGGCACCCTGCGCACCGACCTCGCGCCGATCGCGACGCGCTACCCGCAGCTCGCGTCGGCGGAGTCGATCGAGTGGATGGGCGGCACGACCGGCACCTCCGACGTGGGGCCGACGACGTACTGGGTCGACGTCGTGGCGGTCGTCCCACAGTCCGAGGTCGACGCTCTGCAGGCGGCGGGAGACCTCGACCCCGTGCAGCCGCCCGAGCTCGTGTCGGGGATGCGCGCGAAACTACCGACCGGGCCCTTCGAGGGGAGCCCCGCGCTCGACGAGCTCTTTTCGGCATCCGGTCACAGCGCGACCGTCGCCCTGGATCCTCGCGCGCGAACGATCGTGCTGTCGGGCCTCATCGAGTAACACCGGCGGGCGACGCTCGCCGGGGTCTTCGACCGAGCGCTCCCCGTGAGCGCCGGTCGACGGCGGCCGATCAGCGACCCCGGCGTCCGATCACTGGTTCTCCCACTCGCGCGCCATGTGCACCACCGCCGCCACGGCGGCCTCGGTGTCGGCGGGTGAGCCGCCCGCTCGCCCCGCGACGAGACCGGCCACGAAGGCGCTGAGCGGAGCCGCGGGCCGGGCGACGCCGTTCGCGACGTCCCGCGCGAGGTCGAGGATCAGAGAGATGGGGATGTCGCCCTCGGCCAGGCCGAAGCGCTCCGCGAGAGCGGCGCCCCAGTCGTTCAGCGCTTCGGGGGGCAGCGTGCGGGACTCGGTCATGGTTCCTCCTCGGGCCGTGGGGAGATCGTCCCACGAGTACGGCGGGCGAGGGGGCATCGAGTAACCAAGGCACCCTGACACGTCGTTCATCGAGCGTGTCATGCCGACCGCTGCCCGGACCACGCTCGACAGCGCCGCCCGGGCCGGTCGGCGTCAGGCCGCGAGAGCCTTCGAGAGGAAAGCGACGGCCTGCGCCACCGCCGCCTGAGCCGCGTGGGTGTCGTGGAGCGCGTTCACCATGACGAAGTCGTGCACGATGCCCTGGTAGCGGACGGCGGTGGTGGGCACGCCCGCCTGACGGAGCTTCGCGGCGTAGGCCTCGCCCTCGTCGCGGAGCACGTCGGCCTCGGCGGTGATGACGAGCGCCTGCGGGAGCCCCGCGAGCTGGCCGAGCGTGGCGCGCAGCGGCGACGCCGTGATCTGGGCGCGGTCGTCTTCGCTGGTCGTGTACTGGTCCCAGAACCACTTCATGCCGTCGCGGGAGAGGAAGTAGCCCTCCGCGAAGCGGTGGTACGACTCGGTGTCGAAGGCCGCGTCGGTCACCGGGTAGAAGAGCACCTGCGCGGCGAGGTCGACGCCGCCGCGCTCCTTGGCGAGCAGGGTGAGGGCGGCCGACATATTGCCGCCCACCGAATCGCCCGCGACCGCGAGGCGCGAGGCGTCGAGGCCCTTCGACGCCCCCTCGGCCACGATCCACTGCGCTGTCGCCCACACCTGCTCGATCGCGTGCGGGTAGCGCACCTCGGGCGAACGGTCGTACTCGGGGAAGACGACGGCGGCCCCGGTACCCACCGCAAGGTCTCGAACGAGGCGGTCGTGCGTGTGCGCGTCACCGAAGACCCATCCGGCGCCGTGGATGTAGATCACGACGGGCAGCGCGCCCGTCGCATCCTGCGGGCGGACGATGCGGACCTTCACCGAGCCGCTCGGTCCGCCCGGCACCTCTATCCACTCCTCGTCGATCTCGGGCTTGAAAATGGGGTCGTCCTGCACGCCGTCGACCGCGGCACGCCCGTCGGCCGGGGGCAGCTGGTAGAGGAAGGGCGGTTCGCTGGTGGCATCCACGAACTGCTGCGCGGCGGGTTCGAGGGCGATTCCGTGCGGGTTTCCGGACATGATCGGGGCTCCTTCGTGACGATGGTTCTGTAGGGCGAGTCGGCGAGAACGATCGTTCTCGCTTACTAGCTCGACCATAGAGAACGATCGTTCTCACGTCAAGTAGACTCGAGTCATGACCGAGACCCGCGACCGCATCGTCGACGCCGCCGACGCCCTGTACTACAGCCGCGGCATCGGTCAGGTGGGGATGGATGCCGTGCGCGACGCCGCCGGCGTCTCACTCCGAGCGCTCTATAAAGAGTTCCCCGCCAAGGACGACCTGATCGTCGCGGTGCTCGACAAGCGGCACGCCATGTGGACCGACGGGGTGTCCGCGGCCGTCGAGCGCATCGACGACCCCCGTGGACGATTGCTGGCGGTCTACGACTACCTCGCGCACTGGTTCGACGAGGCGGACTTCCGAGGCTGCGGTTTCATCAACGCCTTCGGTGAACTGGGGGCCGCCAACCCCGGCGTCGCCCGAGCCGTGCGCGCGCACAAGACCGACTTCCAGCGGTACGTGGCGGAGCTGGTCGCGGCGGCGGGAGCTCCGGCCTTCCTCGCTCCCCAGCTCGCCATCCTCGCGGAGGGCGCTCAGACCACCGCCGCGATCGCCGGGACACCCGATGCGGCCAGCGCCGCGCGCGCAGCCGCGTCGACCCTCATCGACGCCGCCCTCGCGCACGAAACGCGCTGACGCCCCTCGTCAGGTCACCGGCGGAGCGTCCGGCGTCGCTTCTCGCAGGTCTTCCCAGGTGTCGATGTCGCGGGTCAGCGCGGAATCGACCGCCACGGGCTCGACCCTCAGCCCGCCCAGCATCGCCCGCATCGATGCGTCGCGCCCACCCTCGGGGACACCGGATGCCGCAGCGCGCAGGGCCGCGGTCCGGTACCGGCCGATGAGCCACTGGCGTCGACCGTCATCGAGGCACGCCCCGTCCGCACCTTCGGGGACCGGGTCGCCGAGAAGCGCCATAGCCGGACCGGCCGTCGGGAGATCGCAGGCGAGGACGAAGACCTCCTCGGCATCCACGTGGACGAGGGCGGCGACGATCGCGGCGACCGGCCCGCCGAAGGGCGGGTCTTCTCTCGCCCAGGTCACCTCGAGCGTCTCGTCGAGTACCGGCGCGACGACGACGACACGTCGGGCACCGGCCGCTCGCACCGCATCCACCCCCGTGCGCAGCAGCGTGCGCCCTCCCACCCGCAGCAGCGGCTTCGTCGCCCCGCCCAGGCGTGAGGCCCTCCCCCCGGCCAGCAGGATCGCGTCGACCCTCACCATCGCGTGACCGTGACGAGCTCCCCGGCCGCGACGTCGCGCTCGCCCGGCAAAATGACGGCGAGGCCGTCCGCCTCTCCGAGTCCGCGGGTCCCGCGCGCGGTCGGCACCGCCGTCCAGCGGGCGGGGTCGGAGCGATCGAGGCGCACCGGGACGTACTGCACGCGGTCCGGACGGGCCTGGCGTCCCTCGGCGAGCGCGACGCGCAGCGTCTCGCGACCCAGGTCGGCGTCACCCTCGAGGGCCCGCAGCGCCGGGCGCACGAACAGCTCGAACGACACGGCGGCGCTCACGGGGTTACCGGGCAGTCCGAACAGCAGCGTGCCCGCGGAAGTGCGACCGAAGCCCTGCGGCTTGCCCGGCTGCATGCGCACGCGGTCGAAGCGCATCAGGTCGCCCAGGGTGTTCTTGACGACCTCGTAGGCGCCCGCGCTCACCCCTCCCGAGAACACCACGATGTCGGCTCCCGCCGCTTCGGCCGCGGCGATGGCCTCACGCGGCCCGTCGCCCTCGTCGCCGACGCTCGTGCGCAGGACGATCTCGGCGCCGGTCTCTTCGGCCAGCCCGGCCAGCAGCACACTGTTCGATTCGGGGATCTGACCGCGACGGAGCGGATGCCCCGCGGGCTGCAGTTCGGATCCCGTCGACACGACGGCGATCCGCGGGGCGCGCGACACCGATACCGCCCCCACCCCCGCCGCCGCGATCGCGCCGAGCCGAGCGGCGGTCAGCCGCACGCCCTCGGGGACGACGAGCTCACCCTCCCGGACATCCGAACCCCTCCGGCGCACATGGGCTCCGAGCCCTCGGGGCGCGGTGAGCACCGTGACCGCATCGAGCCCGCCGGCGAGCCCGCGTTCGGTGTCCTCGAACGGGACGACCGCCGTGGCATCGGTCGGTACGGGCGCTCCCGTCATGATGCGCGCGGCTTCGCCGGCATCCATCCTCGGATCGAGGTCGGTGCCCGCGGGCAAGTCGGCGACCACGCGCAGCGTGGCGGGCGCGCTGAGGTCGCGTACGGCGAATCCGTCCATCGCAGAGCTGTCGAAGCCCGGGACATCGACGACGGCGAACACGGGATGCCGCAGCACTCTGCCGCGGGCAGAGGCCACCGCCCGCGACTCGGGCGCGAGCGGGACGACGTGCTCGAGAATCGCGGCACGGTGCTCGGCGACGTCGATCACGCGGTCGCTCGGCGGCGGGAGGAAGCCATGCTCTCAGCGTAGGCGCGGGTCAGAGGTCGAAGCGGTGCGGGATCGCATCGTCGCCCTCTCGGTACGGCCGGAAACCCATCGCCGAGTAGTACGCCAGCGCGGGCGCGTTGTCGGCGCCGATCGTCGCGTCGATGTGACGGAGGCCCGCGGCTCCGGCGGCCGCGAGGGTCCTCTCGAAGAGACGGCGGCCGATCCCGCTGCGCCCGGCCTCGGGATGGATGTGCGTGCCGATGATGCCCCAGCCCTCCTCGACCCCGTAGGGGTTGCCGGGCCACGCACGCTTGAGGGATTGGAAGCCGACCACCACCCCGTCGCGGGTGGCAACGGGGCAGGCGATCGAGTGCTCGGCGTCGAAGTAGCGCTCCTCGACGAGAGCCGCGTCGGACGCCGACGCTCGCAGTCCCGCGCGATAGATCGCGTTCTGTACCTCGACCATCGCGTCGATGTCGGCCGGGTGCGCGTCGCGGAACTCGATCATGCCGCCATCCTCGCATCGCCGTCGAGACGTTCTCGGCCGCCCGCGCGGCGGGTGGAACGCATCCCACCCGAGAGTCCTTCTGTGTATTCACGCGCATGGGTATCCTCGACGCCAGAGATACGTGATTTCCCTCGTCGGCCCGTGTGGAGGAGCACAGAAAACGTGGTGGAGGCGTACGTCGTGCGAGCAGTGCAGAGAATTCTCCAGGACCGACCCGAGGTCGATGTCCTCTTCACGACGGCTATTCATCCGTCGTGTCATTTCGAGGGGCGATCGGCTCTCTACCTCCATCCCGAACACAGGGACATGATCGTCGGGATCCGCCGCAACCCGTCACCCCGCTGACCGCCGCCGGTTAGCATCGCCGTATGCACGAGCTGACCTACGAAGAGGTCGGCGCGACCGCCGGTCGGATGCCCCGCGGATATCACCACGTGCGCGCCCGGCGGGTCATCGGGCGCGGCCCGGAGGTCTTCGCGACGGCGGCCGATGCACTGCTGGCCGGCGAAGCGCAGAGGCGGGCGGGCGCCCGGGTCGAGGCGTCCGACACACCGATGCGCGAGGGCACACGCGTCACCATGCGGTTGGGCATCGGCATCCTGAGCTTTCGCATCCCCTGCCTCGTCGTCTGGGCCGACCGCACCGACACCGTCGCCGGTTTCGCCTACGGGACGCTGCCGGGGCATCCGGAGCGCGGCGAAGAACGCTTCACCGTGACGCTCACCCCGTCCGGGGATGTCGTCTTCGACATCGTCGCCTTCTCGGCGCCCGGACGCTGGTTCACGCGCGTCGGCGCTCCGCTGGGTCGCGCGGTGCAGGCATGGATGACGAAGCGGTACCTGCGCGCGCTCGACCCGCACTGAACCGCTCGACCGTCGCCGCGTATTCGTCCGAGACGCGTGCCCGCGGGGGTCGTGAGGCAAACCGGCCGGGTCTACTGTGGGCTGTGATGAGCGAGTTGCATCAGGCCTCCGACCGGGCCGCTGACGCCGCCCAGCGGGGCGTCGACCGGCTCACGTTCTTCAGCGATGCGGTGTGCGCGATCGCCATCACCCTCGTCGTGCTGCCCCTGGTCGATGCGGCGAGAGATCTGCCCGGCAGGAGCGCGGTCGACTTCTTCACCGAGAACTCCGCGGCGCTGTCGGCGGCGTGCATCAGCTTCATCACGATCTCCCTCTTCTGGCGCGACCATCACGAGCATTTCGCGCGTGCGAGGTCGTGGTCGAGGGCTCTCGTGAACGTCAATATGTTCTGGCTCGCCGGCGTGTGCGCGATTCCCTTGACGACGGCGATCGAGGTGGCGACAGGCAGCGCCGATACGCTCGCCCGCATCGTCTACCTCGGCTCGATTCTCGTGACGATGATCCTGGCTCGTCTGGAGGGACACCTCCTCGTCCGCTCCGGGGCGGTGGATCCTGCGGACGCGCCGGACGCCCTCACGTTGAATCTCCAGTGGATAGCGGTCGGCCTCATGGTCATCGCTCTGGCGCTCTCGGTCGCCGTGCCCGAGGTCGGTCTGTGGAGCCTGCTGATCGTCGTCCTCGCGCGACCGATCGCAGCGCTCGCCCGCCGCCTTCGGGCCCGGCGCCCCGGCCTCCCGGGCTGAGCGAACCACGGTCCACCATCCCGGCTGATCGGGCCCGATTCCCCGATCGAGGTCACGACGCGTCCGATCGAACTCGCGCGACAATGCGGCGATTCGCTCGACAGTGGCCGCTTATGGCACTTCGCCACTCGGTTGGCAATGCCCTGGACTTCTCCGGAGCACTTCTCGACTCTGGCGAAGCGCTTCTCGATGTCGAGGGCGCCCGCGAGAGGAGACCCCATGAGCAGTGCGCACGCCATCCCCGTCCGGTCCTGCCGGTGACCTTCTCCCCCTCCTCTGACCTCGACGTCGAGACCCCCACCGTCCCCCGGAAGCACGGTCGCCCTTCGCGCCAGAGGATCAAATACAACCGTCGCGAGGCCATCGCGGGTTACCTGTTCATCTCGCCATGGATCCTCGGGTTCCTGATCTTCACGGCCGGCGCGATGATCTACAGCCTCGTCATCTCGTTCTCGAGCTACAACCTCGCCACGGGTGCCGCGCGACCGGTCGGCACCGCCAACTACGCGCAGCTCTTCGAGGATCCCCGGGTCGCCGTCTCGCTCGGCAACACGCTCTTCTACGCCGTGATGGCCGTTCCGCTCGAGATCGCCTTCGCGCTCGTGCTCGCACTGCTCCTGAGTCGCGTGGGCCGGGGCGCCGGGATCTTCCGCACGCTCTACTACCTCCCGAAGATGACACCCGCCGTGGCGACCGCGGCGGTGTTCTTCCTGCTGCTCAACGGCAACTCCGGGGCGATCAACCAGGCGCTCGGGGCCATCGGCATCCAGGGACCGCAATGGCTCGTCGATCCCGCGTGGGTGAAGCCGAGCATCGTCATCATGGCCCTCTGGACCGTCAGCGGCACGATGGTGATCTTCCTCGCGGCGATCAAGAACGTCCCGGTCGACCTCTACGAGGTCGCGCAGATCGACGGCGCGGGGCCCGTCCGCCGCTTCTTCTCGATCACGCTGCCGATGATCTCGGGCGCGATGTTCTTCAACGTCATCGTGCTGACGATCGCGGCCTTCCAGGTGTTCGATCAGGCCTACCTGCTGTTCTGGCGCGATCAGAGCAACGCCTCGCCCGAAGCATCCCTCTTCTATGCGATCTACCTGTTCCAGCAGGCGTTCCGGCAGTTCAACTTCGGGTTCGCCGCGGCCATGGCGTGGCTGCTGTTCGTGATCATCCTGCTCATCACCCTCGTGCAGGTGCGGCTCGGCAAGCGCTTCGTCTACTACGAGGGGGACCGCTGATGGCCGACACCCTGCAGACTCCCGGGGTCGCGCAGGCGCGTCCCGAACTGGTCGTCCCACCGCGCAAAGGGTGGCGACGCGCGCTGAAGCAGCCGAAGACCCTCGCCGGCCGCGTCATCCTCGCCGCCGTGCTGGTGCTGTTCGCGCTGCTGTTCCTCTATCCCTTCGCGTGGCTGCTCGCAGCGAGCCTGAAACCGCGCGGGGAGGTGTTCGACAACGCGCTCATCCCGAAGACCTTCCAGCCCGGTAACTACGCCGAAGTGTGGAACCAGCTCCCGCTGCTGAGCTGGATGTTCAACAGCGTCGCGATCGCCCTGCTGGCGGCCACGACCGTCGCGGTGATGAGCTCGATCGTCGCCTTCGGTTTCGCGTACTTCCGCTTCCCCGGCCGAGGCCTGCTGTTCGGTCTGGTGCTCGCGACGATGATGCTGCCCGGCGCCGTGACGATGATCCCGATCTACCTGATCTGGAAGGAGACCGGGCTGCTCGGCACGTGGGTACCGCTCTGGGGCATGAACCTGTTCGGCAGCGCCTTCTACATCTTCTTGCAGCGGCAGTTCTTCCTCGGCGTCCCGCGGGAGCTGTTCGAGGCCGCACGCCTCGACGGGTGCAGCGCCTGGGGACTGTTCTGGCGGATCGCCATGCCCCTGTCGATCCCCTCGTTCATCATCGTCTTCCTCTTCGAATTCCAGGCGAGCTGGAACAACCTGCAGGCGGCGCTCATCTACCTGAACGCCGGCAGCGTCGACGAGTTCACCGCGCCGCTCGGCATCGCCTACGCGATGACGAAGTACAGCCCCAGCGCGGGCGGGCAGGGCGACTACCAGTACGTGATGGTCGCCTCCCTGCTGGTCACCCTTCCGATGCTCCTCATCTTCGCGTTCGGCCAGCGCTACTTCGTCGAGGGCGTCGCCACCCAGGGCCGAAAAGGCTGACCATCCCCCCTGTCCCGAAAGGACCTCTCATGCGCAAGCGCTCTCTCGTCGGCGTCGTCGCCGGCGTGGCATCCCTCGCCCTTCTCACCTCGTGCAGCGGAGGCGGCGACGATCCGGCCGCCGACGTCGATTTCGGCGCCACCCCGAGCGGCACCCTCGCCGCGTGGGGTTTCGAGAACGCCGACGACGTGGGCCAGTCCCGTCTCGACTACGCGGCGGGCCAGCTCGACGGCGTGGAGGTGACCCTGGATGCCACGGCCTTCGATGCGCAGAAGTTCACCACCCGCATCGCGAGCGGCGACGTGCCCGACGTCGTGCAGATGGACCGCCGCTACGTCACGACGTACGCCGCCCAGGGGCTGCTCCTGCCGCTCGATGCGTGCTTCGAGGCGAAAGGTGTGGATCCCACGGAACGGTGGTACCAGAACGTCGTCGACGACGTGACGTATCAGGATGCCGTCTACGCGGTGTCGCAGTTCTACCAGCCGCCCGCGATCCTGCTGAACATGAACGTGCTGAACGAGGCGGGCGTCACGCCCGAGGAGTTCGACACATCGAACATGGACGGCCTGATCGCGGCCATCGGCAGGATCTATCGGGCCACGGGTAGCAACCCCACGCGCCTCGGCCTCGACCCGGTCGCCACCGGACAGGGCGGCCTGTGGGTGCTCGGCATGGGCGGACAGCTCACCGACGCCGAAGGAAAGCCGACGCTCGACGACCCCGCGAACGCGGCGGGTATCGACGCACTCAAGCGGATCACCGACGCGCAGGGCGGATACGCCGTGGTGAAGAGCTTCACCGACTCGTTCGACACGTTCGGCGACGCCAACCAGTTCGTGCAGAACCAGGTCGGCGCGCAGGTCGCGAACCAGTGGTACCCCAACGTGCTCGGCGCGTACCGCGACAAGATCTCGCTCCAGGCGGTTCCGTTCCGGGATGCCGAGGGCCAACCGTTCTCGCTCGCCTCGGGAACCGCGTTCGTGATCCCGGCCGGGGCGAAGAACCCCGCCGCCGCGTGCGCCTGGATGACCGATCTCACCTCGGCGGACGCGTGGATGGCCGCGGGCGCGGCCCGCGCCTCCACCATCGAGAGCAAGGGCGGGCTGAACACCGGCCTGTTCACCGGCTCACCCGAGGCCGACACGATGATCCGCGACCAGTTCGTCGTGCCGACCGGCGACGCCGGCTTCGACCAGGTCATCTCGACCTACTACGACGTGGTCCAGACCGGGAAGTCGTTCGGTTCGTCGCCCGCGGGGCAGGACATCCAGAACGAACTGAACAATGCCATCACGGCAGTGCTCCTCGGTGACAAGACGACCGAGCAGGCCCTGACGGACGCCCAGCAGGCAGCGCAACGCGCCTACGACAACGCCACGGCGCGGTAGTCCAGCCGCTGAACAACAAGGGCGTCCGGCCATGGCCGGGCGCCCTTCCTGCGCGAGATGTCGACACATTCGCCCATTTCGGTTTTGGTGATCTTCCGTCGCCGATAACGGGCACCGGTGCACGTCGTGACGAGCTGCTGAGTCCCTGCGACCCCTGTCTGCGCCGCGAATCCGACACGCGGGGTCGCCGAGAGCACAGGCCACGCTGATGCGCCCACCCCTCTCGACCGGCACCAGCGGTCGCATCGGGGGCCAGCGCCCGACAGGGAAGCTGAGAGGTTTTGTACCGCTGCATACCGTTTTGTGTTTAAATTTGCTTTTGAACACTTTGCCCCCAATTTCACCCGAAACGCGGGCTCGCTTCTCACAGTGCCAGGAAACTGATGTCCAACGACCAATCGACACGACGCACCTCGACCTCGGCGACCCGCGCGAGGAATCGCGCACTGCTCGCGCTCGCCATCGTCGCGATCGCGGCGTCCACGATCGGGGCGGGTCAGCACACGCAGGCGTGGTTCACATCCGCAAAGTCACTGTTGGGCAACAGCTTCTCGGCGGCTTCGATTCAGCCGGTCGCCGCAGTCCGCGCCAGTACTCGGCTCGACGGAGCCAACATCAGCTGGGACGGCGTCCTAGGGCAGACCTGGGCAACCGCGAACGCCATCACGCAAGAGCCCACCTTCACCGTGAAGCGAACGATCGACGGCGGGCAACCCACGACGGTCTATACCGGCTCCGCAACCTCGGCGAGCGATCCTTTTCCGCGCGCCTCCCTGAACCGAGGTCGCTCCACGGTGTCGGCAGGCACCTCCGTCTCTGGCGTGATCTCGCAGGGCCGGGTCTACACCTGGGGTAAGGATCCGGGTACCGGGCAGCTGGGGACGGGTGGCTCCTCCGCCTCCACTCCGACGCTGGTCAACATCGCCGCAAGCCACCAGGTCGTCGACCTCTCCATCGGCGACACGAGCGCCATCGCCGTCGCGTCAGACAACACCGTGTGGGCATGGGGTTCCGGAGTGGCCTCGAACTGTAATCAAGCGACGAACACCCCGACGCAGATCTCCGTACCGTCGGGCAAGACCATCACGGCCGTGTCCGCATATCAAAACTGCGAGAGCCTGCTTCTCGCTTCCGACGGCACCATGTACAGCTACTCCGGCAGCGGTGGTCTGCAGACCGCGGCGGTCTTGCCGGGCGGGCGCAAGATCGTGCAGATCACCAAGGGGTACTGCGTCCTCGCATCCGACGGCTCCGTCTGGTGCCGCGGGTCGAACAACTACGGCCAGCTGGGTACCGGGTCCTCGAACTCCGCGTCGTCCGACTTCGTTCAAGTGACCTTCCGCGCGGGTCTCTACGCCACACAACTGGCGTCCAACGGGACGACCGTCGCGGCTCTGCTCAACAACAACTCGGTATGGGGCTGGGGAAGGAACAGCAACGGGCAGCTCGGCAACGGCTCGACCAGCGATGCGGTGTCGACGCCAGCGCTCTTCAAAGGGTTGGGCTCGCAGGAGTTCATCAAGGTGTCGGTCGGCGGGTCGCATGTCAGCGCGGTGGCCGCCGACGGCACTCTGTCCAGCGCCGGGCTGAACGCCTCCGGGCAGCTGGGCAATGGGAGCACGACCTCGAGCAGCTCCCCCGTCATCGCGTCGGGAAGCGACACCCCGAACTTCGCAGACGTCGTCGACGGCGGCTCGCAAACATACGGCGTGACGTCGAGTGGTGCGCTGTGGGGATGGGGAGCCAACCTCGTCAGCGGGGTCTCCACCATCGGAAACGGCAACACATCGACCACGTCTTACACATCGCCGGTCCGGACAGCGACGAACATCACGGTCGACGACGGTGCAAACAAACTCACGTGCGCTAGTGGCTCGACGGCGAATAAGATCGCGCGCTGCGCCCCCTCGGGAACTCTCACCTACTCGGTGACCTACGCGGTGCAGTCGTGGGTATCGGGCGCCGTGACGAAACAGGCGTCGACGACCGCAGTACAGATGGGTTCCGTCACGTTCGGAGGCCCGGGTTCGCTGGCCATGTGCCTGGGGCTCCGGGGCGGCTCCAGTGCCGATTACACCCCCGTCGAGCTCCAGGCTTGCGACTCCTCGTCGAATCAGACATGGAGCTCCTGGTCCGACGGCACGTTCCGCTCGAACGGGAAGTGCCTCGACGTCAAGGGCAGCAGTCCCGGCAGCGTGGTGCAACTCTGGACCTGCAACGATCTGGGCTACCAGTGGTGGGTCCTGCGTGACGACAAGACGGTCTACAACCCGAGCTCGGGTCTCTGCCTCACCGATCCCAACGGGTCATCGAGTTCCGGGACCCAGCAGGTGATCGACACCTGCACCGGTGCAACGAACCAGCAATGGTCGTTCTAGAGGCTGTCGATTGATACGCGAAGGGCGACTCGGCCGAAGCCGGGTCGCCCTTCGCTCGGTCTACCGTCAGCGGGGTGGACGCTCGCCCTCCACAACCGACTGCACGTCGTCGACCGCCGGGGTCTTGTCGTCAGCGCGCACCTCGTCGGCGGCGATCGCGATGTCGATCGCCGCGTCCTCGAGCGCCTCGGCGACGACGTCGCTCACGTCGGCACGATCGCCGTCCCGGTCTTTGTCAGAGGCGTGCGGACGCTCGGGCTCGAGGCCGTCGGTCAGGCGATCCGCGGCATCGATGTCCGACTCCGCGTCGGCCGAGGTCACGCGCTCACGCGCTTGGCGGATGGTCTCGTCCACGGCGACCGCGGCCCCGGCGGCGACGTCCTTCGTCTTAGCGACGGCGGCATCGACGGTCTCGGAGGCACTGGCCGCGAGGTCCTTCGACCTCTCGCGCGCATCATCGACGGCGGTCGACGTGCGAGCCGCGACATCCTTCGCCCTGGTTTTCACCTCATCGGCCACGTCCGACGTGCGGGCGGCGACGGCGTCCGCCTTCTCCTCGGCATCGGCGACCACGTCGCGATCGAAGGGCCCGAAGACGCCTGTCACGACGACGTCGACCTCGATCGTGCCGCGGCCGAGGGGCTCGAGCGCCGACGTCACGGCGGTGCGCACCGCGTCGGCGACATCCTGCAGCTTGTGCGGGTAGTCGACGACCACCGAGATGGTCGCGGTGACCGAGTCGGCACGGTCGGTGTCGATCTTGACCCCGGGTGCGGTGCTCGCCAGGCCGACGCGTTCACGAACGGCGTCCGACGCCCGTCCGATCAAGCTGCCGAGAGCGCGGACGCCCGGAACGGAACCGGCGGCGGTCGCCGCGAGCGTCGCCGCCGCGTCGAGGTCGGGCGGGTCGATGGTCGCATCGGTGATGGACATCACGTCTCCTCGTGGGTGTCAGTGAACGCGGGTGTTGTCGCGCGCGAGTTTCGCGCGCAGACCCGAGTGGATGGAGATGTAGGCGCGTAGGTTCTGGCCCGTGAGCGCGGCGAGGTTCGTCACCAGCGTGTCGACGTGCTCGGCGACCTCACGGGGCGAGGTGTTCTGACGCGGGGTGACGGCCACGTGCAGGACCGACTCCTTGCCGACCTCGCCGGCGCTGACGCGGGACGAGAGGATCTCGTCGCGCTCGCCCAGGGCGTTCTTCAGGGCTTCGGACGCGAACCCGTCGGTGACGGTGATGCGTCCTTCGTCGTTCGCACTGCCGGTCGACTGCAGGGGGGCCTGGCGGCGCCCGCGCACGGCAGCCGAGGCGATCAGGATCAGGATGATCGCCAGGACCACGATGGCCGCGACAGCGCCCCAGCCGGCGGACTCACGGCCCAGCGACTCGAGCCAACCCTGGAAGCCGCCCATGACGGAGGTCCAGGTGTCGGTCCCGCCCGGGAGCAGGCCCACGGCGAGCGAAAGGACCCCCATGCCCAGCAGCACCACGGCCACCAGGAAGAGGAAGAAGCGGTTCAGACCGCGTCGCGTCGCGTTCATCAGGACTCCTTGGTGTCGGGACGCTGTACGCGCAGGTGGGTGCGCACGGCGGGCGAGAGCTTGTACGAGGTGACTTCCTCGTCGACGATCCGGCGCAGCTGCGCCTCGTCGACCGGGATGCCGACCGGGGGGCGCACCGTCACGTCGACGGAGCGGTGGGCGACGCCGACGACGATGTCGTCACGCGCGATGCCCGACTCGTTGCTGAGGTGCTGAGCGAGGGCGGATGCCACGACGCCGTTGTCCACGACGACGGCGCGCTCTCCCCACGACATCTCGTGGCGCGAGAGCCGGCCGGGCTTCAGCGCGAGGACGAGCACGATCAGTCCGACGAGGGCCAGGACGACCCCGCCGACGATGAAGGCGACCGGCATGAGAGCGGTGGGCGCTGCGACGACGGCGTTGAGGGCCTCGCCCGGGGCGACCAGCAGCGGCTGGGCTCCGGACAGGTCGAGGATGATCTCGACCGCGGCGTACGCGAGCGCGAGCAGCAGCAGCACGACCACGACGAGCATGGCCGCGGTGCGGGGCGAGTGGGTCTCGCGACGCACGACGGTGCGGAGCGCGGTGTCAGTCATCACAGCACTCGCTTTCGCTGAGGGGCGGTGGCGCCCGAGATGGTGAGATCGACGCGCGAGATCTCGCGGCCGAAGAGGCGGGTCAGACGCGAGCGCAGCTCGGTCTGGGCGACGCGCGCGGCCTCCAACACGGGAGTCGCGGCGCGCACGGCCTCGGTGTCGTCGAGGCGAGGGACGGGGAACGGAGTCGTCACGCGCACGGCGGCGGTCTGGCGGGCCGAGACGATCTCGACGTGGACACTCTTCGCGTCCACTCCGATGATGTCGGCGGCGGCCCGCTCGGCCGTCTTCTGCAGCACGCGGTCCGAGATGGTCACCCGGCCGGCGGGGAGGCCGGGGCCGACAACCGTGGTGCGGTTGCCGACCCCGGGGGAAGCGGTGACGGTGGTCACGACGTGCTCCGACCCTTGAAGGCGTTGACGATGTTGCCGAAGTCGAGTTCACCCGCCGTGATGCGGGCGACGACCACGCCGATCGCCATGAAAAGAGCGACGAGGACGAATCCCCAGAAACCGAAGATCAGGGCGCTGAGGGCCAGGACGAGGCCGACCAGGGCGCCCTTCGTGGTGGCGCTCACTGGACGCGCTTCTCGGACTCGGCGTCGTTGTTGTCGTCGCCCGGGATGTGGACGTCGTTCACGTCGACGTTGACCTCGACGACCTCGAGGCCGACGAGACGGTTGATGGCACCGGCGACGCGGGCGCGAACCTGGTCGGCGACCTCTTGGATGGGGGCGCCGTACTCGACGACGATGGTGACGTCTGCGGCGGCCTGGGTCTCGCCGACCTCGACCTTGACGCCCTGCGTCAGGTCGGTGGCGTTGATGGCGTCGCGGATGGCACCGAGGGCGCGGGCACCGCCGCCACCGAGGGCATAGACGCCGCTGACCTCGCGGGCCGCGATGCCGGCGACCTTCGCGACGACGCCTTCGGCGATCGTGGTCTTGCCCTCGGTGTGGGCTTCCTGACCGCGACCGGCGAGGGGACGGTTCACGCGCGACGCCGCCTGGGGGACGTTCTGCGCAGCGGGGGTGGTGGGGGCGTTCTCAGCCATGTCCGTGCCTTTCGAATGTCTGGACCCGGATGTCCGGGGTGGGCGCTTCGGCCTACATGACTAAGACGTACCGGGTCGAGGAATCGTCACGTCTGACGTGAAAAACTTCTGCGGATCTGTATTCGCATGAATGCGGATGGCCGCAAACCGCAAGATTCTCGGAGCGTGCACGTTTCCACGGTGACCGGATGCCGGCATCCCTTCGACCGCTCGATCCACCGCGGACGAGCGCGCCGCGATGTCGGAGGCCCGGCGTACGCTCGAGCCATGTCCTCCCTCCAGCTCTCGGCTTCTGTCCTGACATGGGCCGCCTGACCGCCTCGCGTCGAGTGACGCGCCTCACCCTCGACGGCGTGAACCGGCAGAGACCGGATGCCGTGGCCGTCGAAGAACCGCTCGAGATCCGCGTCGCCGGTACGCCCCTGTCGGTGACGATGCGCACGCCCGGGCACGATGTGGAGCTCGCGGCTGGATTTCTCGTGTCGGAGGGCGTGATCAGTCGCGGTGACGAGTTCGCCCGCGCGATCCACTGCGGCGGCCCCGGAACGGGCGGAGCCGATGGCAACACCTACAACGTGCTCGACCTCACGCTCGCACTCGGCGTGGAACTCCCCTCCCCCGACATCGCGCGTTCCTTCTACACGACGAGCTCGTGCGGAGTGTGCGGAACGGCGTCGATCGACGCGGTCGAGAAGGTGTCGAGCTACGACGTCGCCTCCGACGGCATCCGGGTCTCGGCCCATGACGTCGCCGCTTTCCCCGATCGCCTGCGGGAGCAGCAGAAGACCTTCGACAAGACCGGCGGCCTGCACGGCGCCGCGCTCTTCGACGTCGCCAGCGGTGATCTTCTCGTCGCCCGCGAAGACGTCGGTCGACACAACGCCGTCGACAAGGTCGTCGGCTGGGCGGTGCTGAACGACCGCCTGCCGTTGCGGGGCACCCTGCTCCAGGTGTCGGGCCGCGTGAGCTTCGAGCTCGTGCAAAAGGCCGTCATGGCCGGTATCCCGCTGCTCTCCGCCGTGTCGGCGCCCTCGTCGCTCGCGATCGAGCTCGCCGAGCGCGCGGGTCTCACCCTCGCCGCCTTCGTGCGGGGCAACAGCATGAACCTGTACACGCGGGCGGATCGCATCATCGCGCCGTCCACAACCCCTGCGACGACCGATCTCGCGAGCGTACGCTGACGACCGAGTGCTGGGCGTGTGGATGCCACCGCCCCTGCGCCGCAATCCACGGAGGGTGAACATGGGTGAATCGTTCGGGCTGATGACCGAGGAACCGCGCCAGGGGGGCCTCGGCCCGCAGGTCGAGGGCGAGTGGTCGAGCACCGGCCCCTACGAGCACCCGGCCGCCGGCTGGGGCGCCGCCCTCACCGTCGGCAAGGTGCTCTACCAGCAGCGCCAGCCGGTCGCCGGAACCAAGGCGATGTTCACGATGAACCACCCGAAGAGCGGTTTCGACTGCCCCGGTTGCGCGTGGCCCGACGACAAGGGCGTGACCCTCGACATCTGCGAGAACGGCATCAAGCACGTCACGTGGGAGATGACGCACAAGCGGGTCGGCAAGGAATTTTTCGCCGAGCACTCGGTGACCGAGCTGTCGCGCTGGAGCGACTTCGAGCTCGAAGACGCCGGTCGCCTCGTCGGTCCGATGGTTTACGACCCCGACACCGACCACTACGTGCCGATCTCGTGGAACGACGCGTTCCGTACGATCGCGCAGCACCTCACCGCGCTGGACTCCCCCGACCAGGCCGCGTTCTACACCTCGGGGCGTCTCAGCAACGAGGCGTCGTTCCTCTACCAGCTGTTCGCGCGCGAACTCGGCACGAACAACCTTCCCGACTGCTCGAACATGTGCCACGAGGGCTCGGGTCGTGGGCTCACGGCATCCCTCGCCACCGGCAAGGGCACCGCCGACCTCGAGGACTGGGAGAACGCCGACGCGCTGTTCATCCTCGGCGTCAACGCGGCCTCGAACGCGCCGCGCATGCTCACCAGCCTCGCCGAGGCGATCGATCGCGGGGCGCAGGTCGTGCACGTGAACCCGCTGCGCGAGGTCGCCGGCACCCGCACGATCGTGCCGCACGAGATCGTCGACATGGCGACCTTCCACTCCACCCCGACCAGCACGATGAACCTGCAGGTGCGCCCCGGCGGCGACCTCGCGCTCATCCGCGGCATGGCGAAGGTGGTCTTCGAGGCCTCGGCGACCGACCCCACCGCGATCGATCAGGCGTTTCTCGAGCAGTACACGAGCGGGCTCGACGAGTACCGCGCGATGGTCGAGGCGACGACGTGGACCGAGCTGGTCGAGCAGGCAGGCCTGACCGAGGCCGAGATCCGCGGAGCCGCGGCGGTGTACCTCGCCTCGGAGCGCTGCGTCATCAGCTGGTGCCTCGGCGTCAGCCAGCATCAGCACGGCGTCGACACCGTGCGCGAGATCGTCAACCTGCTGCTGTTGCGCGGAAACGTCGGACGGAAGGGCACCGGCCCCTCGCCCGTACGCGGCCACAGCAACGTGCAGGGTAACCGCACGTGCGGCATCAACCACAAGCCCACCGAGGACTGGCTCGCCAAGCTCGACGAGGTCTGCGGCATCACCTCGCCTCGCGAGCCCGGCCTCGACACCGTGCACACGGTGGCGGCGCTGCACCGCGGCGACCTCAAGGTCTTCCTCGGCATGGGCGGCAACTTCGTGCGGGCCGCTCCCGACACCAAGCTCACGGCCGAGGGCATGGGCCGCTGCGAACTGACGGTGCACGTGAGCACCAAGCTCAACCGCAGCCACCTCACCCACGGCAAGGCGGCGCTGATCCTCCCCTGCCTCGGCCGCACCGAGCGCGACGAGCAGGAGTCGGGACCCCAGTCGATCTCGACCGAAGATGCCATGAGTTCGGTCATGCTCTCGCTCGGATCGCGCAAGCCCGCCTCGCCGCACCTGCTGAGCGAGCCCGAGATCATCGCGCGCATCGCCCGCGCGACGATGCCCGAGTCGGCGACACCGTGGGAGTGGTACGTCGGCGACTACGACCGCATCCGCGACACGATGGCCGAGGTGCTGCCTGGCTTCGAGGGCTTCAACCAGCTCGTGCGCCAGCACTACGGCTTCCGCATTCCGCAGCCCGCGCGCGAGCGCGACTTCCGGACGCCGTCGGGCAAGGCCGAGTTCTCGCACGCCGAGCTGCCCAACGTCATCCCCGAAGAAGCCGACGTGCTCGTGCTGCAGACCATGCGCTCGCACGACCAGTGGAATACCACGATCTACTCGGCCGACGACCGCTACCGGGGCGTGCGCAACATCCGCGAGCTGGTGTTCATGAACCGGCGCGACATGAAGCAGCGCGGCATCGCCGAGGGCGACCTCGTCGACATCGTCGCCACCTCGCGCGACGGTTCCGTGCGCAGCGTGACGGCGTTCCGCGCTCTGGAGTACGACACCCCGCGCGGCAGCGCCGCCGGCTACTTCCCCGAACTGAACGTGCTGCTCGGCCCCGACGACTACAGCCGCCAGAGCGACCAGCCGCTCATGAAGGACATCCGGGTGCGCATCGCGAAGACGGCCTGACGCCCCGGAGACACAACAGAATCGGAGGGTCCGAGACCCCAACCGCGTCGTGCCCGCCGAGCGGGCCGGCCCCCACCCGAGCAGCTCAGAGGTCGAGCTGCCAGAGGGCCTGCGTCGTCGTGACGCGCAGCGCGTCGGCGGCGTCGGTGATCGCGCGCTCGGCCCCCACGACCTCGCTCATCGAGAAGACGCGCGAGCCGAGGGCATCGTCGGCGACGACGCCCGCGATGACGACGGCCGGTACGCGGTGGCGCGCGGCGACCGCGAGCACGTGACCCGGCCCCTTGCCCGCGAGGCTCGTGGCGTCGAACGCCCCCTCCCCGGTGAGGGCGAGATCCGACTCGGCGAGCGCTTCGCTCAGCTCGAGCGCCTGCGCGACGTAGGCGGCGCCATCGACGACCTCGGCGCCGGCAGCGAGCAACGCGCCCGAGAGACCACCGGCGGCCCCCGACCTCGGCACGACCGAGACGTCGAGGCCGAAGCGTTCGGCCCAGTCCGCGGCATCCGCCCGCAGGCGCTCCGTCAGGCGCTCGACGAGCTCCGCGTCGGCGCCCTTCTGCGGACCGAACACCTCGGCCGCCTGGACGAACGCGGTGGTCGTGTCGGTGAGCACCGTCACCTGCCCGGGGACGAAGGGCACGTGGTCGCCCAGTGCCTCGATCGCGCCGCGGCCGCCGTCGGTCGCAGCGACTCCTCCGGTGCCCACGACGATGCGGATGGACCCCGAGTCGAGGGCGAGCCCGATGAGCTCCCCGACGCCGCGCGTCGTCGCGCCCCAGGGGTCGTTTGCCTGCGCTCCCCCGGCGAGGACGAGTCCGGATGCCGCCGCCGACTCGATCACGGCGGCTCGACCGTCGAGGCGCCAGGCCGCGCGCACGGGTGCGCCGAGGGGTCCGCTCACCTCGTCGTCCACGTTGGCTCCGCCGAGAGCGTCGAGCGTTCCGTCGCCGCCGTCGGCCATCGGCACGATCGCGATCTCGGCGCCCGGCCACCGGTCGCGCACGGCCAGGGCCATGGCATCCGCCGCCTCCCGCGCGCTCAGCGTGCCCTTGAACTTGTCGGGGGCGATGACGATGCGCATGGGCGTCCTCTCAACGGACCCCGCAGCGGCGCCCGCCCCCATCATGTCGTGTCGACGCTCGGAGACGGATGGAGACCGCGCCCACCGCCCGGGCATGTCGGCGCTCCCAACTAGACTGACTGGCGTCCGGCCCCTGCGATCTTGGAGCTCAGCCGCGTGACCACCCCGAACCCCGCCGCCCGTACCGCTCTTGCGGACACCGTCGACAACGCGATCGCCACGCCCGAGAAGGATCAGCCGTACGGCGCCCTCGGTCTCAAGAGCGACGAGTACGCGAAGATCCGCGAGATCCTCGGCCGCCGCCCCACCAGCGGCGAGCTGGCGATGTACTCGGTCATGTGGAGCGAGCATTGCTCCTACAAGTCGAGCAAGATCTACCTCCGTCAGTTCGGCCAGAAGGTCAGCGACGAGATGAAGACCCGCCTCATGGTGGGCATGGGTCAGAACGCCGGCGTCGTCGATGTGGGCGACGGCTGGGCGGTGACCTTCAAGGTCGAGTCGCACAACCACCCCAGCTACATCGAGCCCTTCCAGGGCGCGGCCACGGGCGTCGGCGGCATCGTGCGCGACATCATCTCGATGGGCGCGCGCCCCGTCGCGGTCATGGACCAGCTGCGCTTCGGCGCGATCGACCACCCCGACACCCCCCGCGTGGTGCACGGCGTGACCAGCGGCATCTCGTTCTACGGCAACTGCCTGGGCCTGCCGAACATCGGCGGCGAGACCGTGTTCGACGCGGTCTACCAGGGCAACCCGCTCGTCAACGCCCTCGCGGTGGGCGTCATGCGCCACGAAGACATCAAGCTCGCCAATGCCACCGGCGTGGGCAACAAGGTCGTGCTGTTCGGCGCCCGCACGGGTGGCGACGGCATCGGCGGCGCGAGCATCCTGGCATCCGACACCTTCGCCGACGGCGGACCCACCAAGCGTCCCGCGGTGCAGGTGGGCGACCCGTTCGCCGAGAAGGTGCTCATCGAGTGCTGCCTCGAGCTGTACCGCGACGACCTGGTCGAGGCGATCCAAGACCTCGGGGCCGCGGGCATCTCCTGCGCCACGAGCGAGCTCGCCGCCAACGGAGACAGCGGCATGAAGGTCGAGCTCTCGAAGGTGCTGCTGCGCGACCCCTCGCTGACTCCCGAAGAGATCCTCATGTCGGAGTCGCAGGAGCGCATGATGGCGATCGTCGCACCCGAGAAGCTCGACGCGTTCCTCGCGGTCGTCGGCAAGTGGGACGTCGAGACCAGCGTCCTGGGTGAGGTCACGGGCGACGGCCGGCTCGTCATCGACTGGTACGGCGAGCGCATCGTCGACGTCGACCCCTCGACCGTCGCCGTCGACGGCCCCGTCTACGAGCGCCCGGTCTCCTACCCGACGTGGATCGACGCGCTGCAGGCCGACTCCGCCGTGAAGCTGCCCCGAGCGACGGATGCCGACACCCTCCGCGACCAGTTCACGACCCTCGTCGCGAGCCCCAACCTCGCCGACACCTCGTGGATCACCAACCAGTACGACTACTACGTGCTGGGCAACACGGCGCTCAGCTTCCCCGATGACGCCGGCATGATCCGCGTCGACGAAGAGACCGGTCTCGGCTTCGCGATCGCCACCGACTGCAACGGCCGCTACAACCAGCTCGACCCGTACAACGGCGCGAAGCTGGCCCTGGCCGAGGCGTACCGCAACGTCGCCGTCACGGGCGCCGTGCCCACCGCGGTGACCGACTGCCTCAACTTCGGCAGCCCCGAGAACCCCGAGGTCATGTGGCAGTTCAGCCAGGCCGTCGAGGGCCTGAGCGACGGCTGCCTCGAGCTCGGCATCCCGGTCACGGGTGGCAACGTGTCGTTCTACAACCAGACCGGTGACCAGCCGATCCACCCGACCCCCGTCGTGGGCGTCCTGGGCATCATCGACGACGTCGCGGCCCGCATCCCCAGCGGATGGCAGGACGCCGGCGAGAACCTCTACCTGCTCGGCGTCACCGCCGACGAGCTCGACGGCTCGCAGTGGGCCGGCACGATCCACGACCACCTCGGCGGACGCCCGCCGAAGGTCGACCTCGGCATGGAGCGCAAGCTCGCCGAGCTGCTGCAGGCCGCAGGCTCCCAGTCGCTCGTCTCGAGCGCGCACGACCTGTCGTCGGGCGGTCTCGCGCAGACCCTCGCCGAGGGCGTCATGCGCTTCGGCGTCGGTGCGCGCGTCTGGCTGACCGAGCTCATGGAGCGCGACGGCGTCGATGCCACGGCTGCCCTGTTCAGCGAGTCGACCGGCCGCGTGCTGGTGAGCGTGCCCCGCGAGGAGGACGTGAAGTTCCGCGGACTCTGCGACGGTCGCGGCTACCCGGTGCTGCGCATCGGCGTGACCGATGTCGAGCCCGGCACCGAGGCCACCCTCGAGATCCAGGACGTCTTCACCGTCCCCGTCTCGGAGCTGCGCCGCCTGTCGAACGAGACGCTCCCCGCGGTCTTCGGGCCGACCGTCTCGGAGCCGGTGGCCTGAGGCCGGGCTCCGGCCCGCCCCGCACCCCCGCAACGACGAGAGGAGACGCGCGATGACCGATGAAGACGACGACATGACCGTGTTCAGCGACAAGCGTCAGAAGCGCGTCAAGATCACCGCGTGGGTCGTGATCGGCGCACTCGTGCTCACCGGCGGCGGCGCGACGGTCATCTCGCTGATCCTCGGCTGAGCCCCGCGATCCCTGCGTGAGGGGTCATCTTCTGTCGCCGGGCGAGCGCCGCGGCGACAGAAGATGACCCCTCACGCTTGTGACCCGCGGGTGCCGCGGCTGCGGATTCCGGCTCGACACCCAGCCCCGTGTCGGACCCCCGGCATAGCATGGGGACCGTGGAACCGCTGATGGCCCTTCTGGTCGACTGGTGGTGGATCGGCCCGGCCGCGGCCGGTGCGGGCACCGTCGGCTGGCTCGGCGTGCGCCGTTCCCGCCAGCGCGCTCTTCCCGCGGGCACCACAACCACCACAGATCGCGCCGTTCGCGCCTGGTCGTCACGCCCCCTCGGCAAAGCGGCCGCGCGCCGCCTCGAGCTCGACGCCGCCGTGCTCGATCTCCAGACCGCGCGCCATGCCGTCACCCGCGGCCGCGCCGACGTGAAGGTCGCCGACGCCGAAGTCGTGCGCGCCCAGGCCGAGCGGGCGGCATCCCGTATCCCGTCCGACGCTGTCGCCGCCGCGCGGGGACGGTTGACCGACGCGCAGCGCGACCTTCGCGCCGCCCTGGCCGAGGTGCGCGCCCGCCGCGCCGGGGTGAAGGCCGCGAAGGCGATGCTCCCCGCGATCCGCTCGGGTAGCGCGCCCCTCCCCGTCGCCCGCTTGCTGGCCGAGCACGACGCGATCCTCGCGCGCTGGATGGCGTACGAGACCGACCCCGGGCTCGCGATCGACTACCCGCAGATGAGCGACTCCCGCTCCCCCCTGCTCGCGGAGTTTCTCCGCGCCCACGAGAAAGCGCAGTGGCTCCGGCCGGCCTCGGTGCAGACGCGCCTGTCTCCCGCCGACTTCCTCGCCTACCGTGACGCCGTGCGCCGCACCACCCACGCCTTCGACCGGGCCGAGCGGGCGGCCCGCCGCGGTCCCGGCGAGCAGCCGGACGTCGAGGGCAACGACGCGTGGAGCCGTGTGGCATCCGACCTCGCCGAGACCGCCCAGCGCGCCCTCGCCCGCTCGATGGAGTCGATGGGGCGTGCTGCCGCCCGCAATTGGAGCGAGCGGGGCGCGAAGCGTGCCCAGAAGAAGTCCCCGGATGCCGGGAGCCCGCCGCCGCGGAGCGGTCCGGTCTGGCCGCCGCCCGCACGCGACCGGCCGCCGACGTCACCTTCCTGAGAACCGCTCGAGGCAGCGGCGTAGCATGACGCTGTGACGGAGCTGCTCGACTTCCTCGGCCACTACTGGTGGTTGGCCTTCCCCGTGTTCGGGATGACGATGGGAGCCGTCAACGCACGCGTGAAGCATCGAGAGCTCACCGCCCGCCGTCGCCATCGCGAACAGCTCGAGCTGATCCGCGCTCAGGGTGGTTCGATCGAGACGCCGACCGCCGCGCCGATGCCCCTCGCCGCCCCGACCGACGGTCAGCAGCGTCTGATCGCCGCGCAGGACGCCGTCACGCACCGCTGGCTCGAGTACGAACTCGACGCGACGAAGCTCATCACCTATCCCGCGATGAGCGATGGCCGCCAGCCGCTCACCGCCGCGTTCCTTCGGGCGAAGAAGGCCGCCGACAACCTGCGCCCGACCGATGGCGAGACCCTTTCGCCCGAGCGGCTGCGGGAGTACCGCGACGCGGTCACCGACTACGAGGTGGCCTTCGACGTGGCCGAGCGCGATGCGCGGCGCGTGAAGGACGCGGCGTTCACGGCCGATGAGCGCAAGCGCCTCGACACCGCCAAGCAGTTGCTGACCGTCGCGACCGACCAGGCCGCCACTCCGAACGAGCGGCAGCTCGCCTACAAGCGAGTCCGTGAGGAGCTGGACGGGCTGATCCTGCTGTCGGACGAGGCCGTCGACGTGCTCGAGAAGAAGGTCGCGCTCGAGCTCCCCCGCGAGCGCACCGCTCCCCCGGCATCCGGGCCCTCGGCTGAGGCGGCACCCGGCTCCGCCGCCTGACCGCGCGGGCTGCGTCGGACGATCCCCGGGATCGGAGAGCCGCACCTGTGTCGGTTCGCACGATTCCCGATGCCCTCGGCACGCACGCGCCGCCCCAATTCATGGAGGGGGACAGGTGCGCCCTCAACCCACCCGACGGATGCGCACCGGCCCCCGGGCGGTGGTCACGTCAACCACCTCGCCCCTCTGCGTCACCTCGACCTCGCCCCGCTCGACCAGCGCGTGCGCGGCGTCGCGCGCGGGCTGCATGAGGTCGCGCCAGTCGTCGCCGCCGACCGCGCGGGCGGCCTCGGAGGGGCAGATCGTCTTCCCTGCGTCGCGCGCCGCGAGCAGTTCGCGAATGGATGCCACGAGCCGAGGGTCTGCACCAGATGACGGGGCCATCTGTCCAGTGTCCCTCCGCGCCGAGGCGACGGGGCCAGAATGACCCGGTGATCACCGAGCGCCACGCCCCCGACCTCCCCGGACGCGCCGTCATCGCGCAGCGATGGAACCGGGCGGTCTTCGTGCATTGGCGCATCGACCCCGCCGAGGTCGCCCCGCTGCTTCCTCGGGGTACGCGTCCCGATGTGCACGACGGCTCCGCCTGGGTGGGACTGGTGCCGTTCGTGCTGAGCGAGTTCCGGTTCCTGCCGCTGCCACCGGTGCCGCTGCTGGGCACCTTCACCGAGATCAACGTGCGCACGTACGCGGTCGACGACGAGGGGCGTCGCGGGGTCGTCTTCCGCACTCTCGAAGCCGAGCACCTGGCGCCGGTGCTGGCGGCGCGGGCCCTGTTCGGACTCCCCTACCGCTGGGCGCGCGCGGGGGTGCGCACCGACGGCGCGCGGATCGAGTTCCGGTCGCGGCGCCACGGGGGTCGGCATCCGAGTACCCGCGTGCGGGCCACCCTCGGCACCGATGCGGTCGACACCGCCTTGTCGCGCTTCCTCACCGCGCGGTGGGGCTTCCACGAGCGTCACCTGGGCCGCACGATCTGGGCGGCGAACGCGCACGAGCCGTGGCCGCTCGTGAGCGCGGAGCTCGATGTGCTCGACGACGACCTGGTCGCCGACTCCGGATTTCCCCAGCTCGCCGGTCGCACGCCCGACTCGGTATTGGCGATGCCCGCGGAGCACCCCGGCTTCATCACCCGGTTCACGGGCGCGCACGCGATCGTCTGACATGACGAAGCCCCCTCCGCGCGGCGGCGGAGAGGGCTTCGGACGAAACGCGTCAGTCGCGCTGCGTCGAGAACGCCGAGGGGTTCTTCTCGAGCCAGGCGTCGACGGCCTCGGCCTCGCGGCCCTCGCCGTACTCGTTGACGACGAGGTCTTCGAGCGAGCCGTACTGCTCGTCGTCGAGCTGGATGCCCTTGATGAGCTCAGCGGCATCCGGGTGCTTCTCGGCGAAGCCGGACGTACCGAGGAAGTGCAGCGCCTCGGGGTCGCCCATCAGGCCCTGGGGATCCTTGAGGTCCTTGACGTCGTAGGTGTCGTTGGCCCAGAACGGACGCCACAGCGTGACGGCGATGTCCTTCTGCGCCGCGATGGCGTTGTCGAGCTCGGTCAGCATCGCCGCGGTCGACGAGGTCACCAACTCGAAGTCGCCATCGAGACCGTAGCCGGGGAGCATGCTCTCCTGCGTCTGCTTGGTCAGACCGGCCCCCGGCTCGATGCCGTAGATGCGGCCGTCGAAGCGCGCGGCGTTGGCCTTCAGGTCTTCGATCGAGTCGATGTCGACGTAGCTGGGCACGGCGATCGTGAGCTTGGCGTTGTCGTAGTACGCGCCGAGGTCTTCGATCTTGTCGCCGTAGCGGTCCATGTACGACTTGTGCGTCAGCTCGGGCCAGGCCGAGGGGTAGATGTCGACATCGCCCTGGGCGAGGCCCGTGTAGAGGGGACCCGCCTCGGTGAGCGTCTGCATCTCGACGGTGTAGCCGAGCTTCTCGAGCTGATCTTCGAGCAGGTACGCCGTGCTGAGGCCATCGGTCCACGAGGGCAGGAAGCCGAGCGTGATCGTGCCCTTGTCGCCGCCGCCGCCGTTTCCGCCTTCAGCCTGGTTGCCGCTGGCGCAGCCGGCGAGGGCGAGCGCGCCCACGGCGCCGAGGGCGAGGGCGGAGGTGAGGTGTCGCGTGTTCATTGCTGTGTTCTCTTCCTTTTCGTATGTGATTCCGTAGGTGCCTCGCGCGTGAGGGGTCTATTCATGTCGCCTGGCGCGCGCCGAAGCGACCGAAAGCGACCCCTCACGCGAAGGAGGGAGGGATGCCGGGACTCAGTGCCCCGTCGAGACCGGCGCTCGACGCGGCGAGGCCTTCTCGCGCTCGGCCTCGCTCGCGGCATCCGACGCAGACGTGTCGGCGTGCGGCGCGGCGGTGGGTCCGGCCGTGACGGCGGTCGCGGAGCGCGCGGCACGGCGACGGGCGAGCAGGCCCAGCAGCGAACCGCGGTTGTCGGCGCGGTTGCCGAGGGCCGCGGTCAGCCGGTCGAGGTAGACGGCGAGCACCACGACGCTCAGACCCGCCTCGACGCCCTTGGGCAGGTTGACGGTCGAGATCGACTGCACGACCTCCTTGCCCAGACCGTCCGCCCCGACGATGCCGGCGACGACAGCCATCGACAGCGCGAGCATGATGACCTGGTTGACACCCGCCATGATCGTGGGCATCGCGAGCGGCAGCTGGATGCCGCGGAGGATCTGACCGGGGGTCGCACCGAACGCGTGCCCGGCTTCGACCGTCTCGGAGTCGACCCCGCGGATGCCGAGCTCGGTCAGTCGCACGCCCGGGGGCAGAGCGAAGATGACGGTCGAGACGACACCGGGAACGACGCCGATCGAGAAGAACGTGATCGCGGGGATCAGGTAGACGAAGGCCGGCATCGTCTGCATGAAGTCGAGGATCGGCTTGAGGATCGCGCGGACCGTGGGGTTGCGGGCCGACCAGATGCCGAGCGGCACCGAGATGGCGACCGCCACGATGGTCGCCACGAGCACCAGGGCGAGAGTCTGCATCGCGGTGACCCACTGGCCCATCGCCAGGATCAACGCGAAGCCGATGACGGTGCCGAGCGCGAGCTTCCACGAACGCAGCAGCCACGCGAGGGCCGCCGCCACCACGATGACCACGATGATGGGCGCTGCCAGCAGCACGTCGCTGAGCCCCCCGACGAGAAAACGCACGACCAGGGCCACGACATCGAACATGCCCGAGAGGTTGTCGCGGACCCAGTCCACGCCGGCATCCACCCAGGATCCGACCGGAATGCGGAAACCATCCATCAGCGCACCCCCTCGGTCTCGGATGCCGAGACCCCGGCGTCGGCGGGAGTCCCGTCGAGGGCCGCGTCGATCTCAGCGGAGGGAAGGGGCTGGGGCAGCACGGTGAGCTCCTCGGTCGCGGTGGGGCCGGGGCCGAGAGCCGCGAGCAGGGTCACGCGGGGAATGACCCCGGCGAGGCGCCCGTCGGCGTCGAGGACGGCGAGGGGAAGGGGCGATTCGACCGACGGCACGAAGAGGTTCATCAGTACGTCGTCGACGCCCACGCTCTGCGGCAGCGGCTTGAGCTTGCCGAGAAGCGAGTTCTCGCCGGCACGAACGAGCTTGATGGCATCTCGATCGGTGATGATGCCGAGCGGCTTGCGATCGCGGTCGGTCACGTAGACCGCGGACATGTAGGCGTCGCGCATCTGACGGAGCGCGGTGCGGGGACCGGCGGAGGCGTCGACGCGGGGACGCGCGCGCTCCATGACGTTGCCGGCGGTGAGCACGCGGGCGCGGTCGACGTCCTGTACGAACTGCTCGACGTAGTCGTTCGCCGGGTCGGTGAGGATGTCCTCGGGAGTGCCGATCTGCACGATGCGACCGTCGCGCATGACCGCGATGCGGTCGCCGAGGAACATCGCCTCGTTGAGGTCATGGGTGATGAAGACGATGGTCTTCTTCAGGGTGCGCTGGAGTTCCAGCAGCTGCTCCTGCATCTCGCGGCGGATGAGCGGATCGAGAGCGCTGAACGCCTCGTCCATCAGCAAGATGTCGGTGTCGGCGGCGAGAGCGCGCGCGATGCCGACGCGCTGCTGCATGCCGCCCGAGAGGGCCGAGGGGAGCTTGTCGCCCCACCCGTCGAGACCGACGAGGGCGAGGATCTCGTTCGCCTTGGCGAGGCGCTCGGCCTTGCCGACGCCGCGGAGCTCGAGCGGGTACGCGACGTTCGCCGCGACCGTGCGGTGCGGAAGGAGCGCGAAGTGCTGGAAGACCATCGCGAGGCGATCGCGGCGCAGGGACCGCAGGCGCGCTGCGCCGACGCCGGTGAGGGCGTCGCCCTTCACCTCGACGGTGCCGGCGGTCGCCTCGTGCAGGCCGTTCAGCATGCGGATGATGGTGGACTTGCCCGAGCCGGAGAGGCCCATGATGACGAAGATCTCGCCGGGCTGGACGTCGAAGCTGGCATCGATGACGGCGGCGGTTCCATCATCGGCCACGTCTTCGCGGCGGGCGCCGGAGCGGAGCTTGTCGACGGCGGCCTGAGGGGCTCGACCGAAGACCTTGAACAGGTTCTTGGCGGAGAGAGCGGGCGCCGCGGTTGCGGACGGCGCGGAGGCAGGCGGATGGGTCACTGTGTGCACCTCGGCGGCCTTCGGGTGGCCGCATCGGTCACGCCCGGGTGGCAGCCGTCGGCGCTCTCTGGGGGTGGAGCACGTCAGCGTCGGATATCGGATCCGGCGCCCAGGCCGCCGACCGTACGCTCACCGGCGACTCCCCCGAGTCGTCACCGGCGACCGCGGACTGGTCGGGTGGGCGGCCCGAGAACGGGCCTACACAAACGTTTCACGCTGATGGAATCCCTGGCAAATCGCCCGCGGCCTTGCGATCCCGGATGCCATGTGGCACGCGTGCGCGTGTGGGCGAGGTGCCCGTGCATCCCCCGCCGCCGACCCCGCCGATGTCAGCCCGGGCGTGTCGTCGACCCCTTGCGCGGGGAAGGGGACGGTGTGGCAACGCCTCAGTCGACGGCGGGTTGCGCCGCGGCGGAGCGGTGGTGACGGATGACCTCGGCCACGACGAAGTTGAACCACTTCTCCGCGAATTCCGGATCGAGGTCGGCCTGCTCGGCGAGCTGCATGAGCCGGGCGATCTGCTGCTCCTCGCGCGAGGGGTCGGATGCCGGCATCCCGTGCTTCGCTTTGAGCACCCCCACCTGCTTGGTGCAGCGGAAACGTTCCGCCAGCAGGAAGATCAGGGCGGCGTCGATGTTGTCGATGCTGCCGCGGAGCCCCTGCAGAATCGTCGAAGGATCGGCCTCGGTCATGTGTCCTCCTCAATCGCTCCGACCCTACCGGTCGGCGCCGACGCCCGAGCACGACTCTCAGGGAGTCCTACAGTGTGAGCATGAGCCGATCCACGCGCCCCGACCCCACCGCCGAAGGCGCAGACGCCGGGGCCACCACGTCGCGCGACAAGCCGGTCTGGTCCGCCCTGGCCCGCCCGTACGCGGCCGGGTTCTTCCTCACCCTGGGCGGCCTCACGGCGATCCTGCTCGCGCTGGCTCTGTCGAACCTCTCGACGGTGCTCATCTACATCGCCATCGCGCTGTTCATCGCGCTGGCCCTCGACCCCCTCGTGCGGCTGCTCGTGCGCCGCGGGCTCTCTCGCGCGTGGTCGATCGTCATCGTGTTCGGCGGCCTTGCGGTGGTGCTCGCCGGGGCACTCTGGTTGCTCATTCCGCCGGTCGTGCGCCAGGTCGAGCAGTTCGTCGGCGACATCCCCAATTTCGTGAACGACCTCATCGACAGCGAGGCCGTGCGCTGGGTCGAGACCAACTTCGGCGACAGCCTGGGCGACGTCCTGAAAGAGGTGCAAGGCTTCGTCACCAACCCCGCGAACATCGCCGCGATCGGCGGCGGGCTGCTCCAGGTCGGGATCACCATCGGCACCTTCATCTCGGGTGCGATCATCGTGCTCGTGCTGAGCCTGTACTTCTTGGCATCCCTGCCGAAGATGAAGAACTCGCTCGTGCGCCTCACCCCCGCCCGCAGCCGCGAGACCGTCGCCGACATGACGGGCCAGATCACCGACTCCGTCGGTGGCTACCTGGCCGGCATGGTCGTACTGGCGCTGTGCAACGCTGTCTTCGCGTTCATCGTCCTGACGATCCTGCAGCAGCCGTTCGCCGCGTTGCTCGCCGCGCTCGCGTTCGGCATCACGCTCATCCCGCTCGTCGGATCGGTCCTGTTCTGGGCGACCGCGACGGTCTTCACGCTTATCGTCAGCCCGAGCGCCGGCCTGATCTTCGCGATCGTCTACCTCGTCTACATGCAGATCGAGGCATACGTCCTGACGCCCCGGGTGATGAATCGCACGATCTCGGTCCCCGGCGCTCTCGTCGTGATCGGGGCGCTCGTCGGTGGCACGCTCCTGGGCCTGCTCGGAGCGCTCGTGGCCATCCCCGTGACCGCGTCGGTCCTGCTGATCGTCAAGCAGATCGTGATCCCGCGACAGGATGCCAAGAAGTAGGGCCTGAGCCGGTTCAGCGCATCGGCAACAGGCGGGTAGGAGACGGCGACGGAGTGCGGTGCCGCACTTTTCCGGGGATGCCGGTGCGCGGGTCGAGGGGCAGCGAGACGATCTCGTGGGCCAGCTGACCCGCGACGAGCAGGGTGTCGTCGGCGACAACGTGATGCCGCGGCCAATGCGTGCCCGTCTCGGCGAGAGCGAGAAGCTGCAGCTCTTCGCCGTGCCCGCGCACCGAGAGCACGCCCACGGTGTCGCTGCCGCGCACGCCGGCGTACAGCGTCGACCCGTCGCGATTGGTCGACAGCTCGGCGGCGGTGTCGGTGTCGAGGGTGCCGAGCAGCGGCTGACCCGAAACGACGTGCCACCGTCCCGCGCGGTCGGGCGCGAGGACGAACACCTCGCAGCTCAGCTCGGTCACGACGTAGAGGTGACCCGAGGGATGCCACAGACCGTGGCGTGGTCCGCTGCCCTTGGGGAGGGCGACCTCTTGCGCGAGCCGCAGCCCACCCTCGTGCGTGCGCCAGAACCGCACGAGGTCGAAGCCCATGTCGGTCGTCGCGATCAGCCCTCCGGGCAGGAACACCGCCTGGTGAGCACGCGACACGCGGGCTCCCGCGACGGCCTCTTCGGACTCGGCGTCGGTGACGGGGACGTCATCGTACGCGGGCACGAGGTGGGAGTACTCCTCACCCGCTGCTTCGCGAAGAGCCCTTGCAGCGGCGGCCAGATCGGGCACCGCCGCGCCCGAGACCCGGGCGCCGGTCGAGACGGTGCCCTCGTCTGACGCCGCCCCGTACGGATCCGCGGCCTCGGCGGCGACGACCGGGCGTGACGGCCGACCCTGGGGGTCGAGCGCGATGCGGACGATACGACCGTCCCCCCAGCAGCTCGCCACGAGGAACGAGGCGTCGGACGAGACGGCGACGTGGCAGACGGCTCCGCCCGCCTCGACGGGCGGACCGAGGGGTGTCAGGCGGGTCTCGGTGGTCCGTCGGAATGCTTGCACGGTGCCGTCGAACTCGACCGCCGCATAGACGATGTCGTCGTTCGACGGGTGCGCGGACACCCACGACGCAGAGCCCGGCACCGCGGCGGCGGTCGCGACCATGCCAAGGGGGCCGCCGGCTCCGAACGAGTCGGATTCGCCCGCCTGCAGGATGCCGATTCCCTCGGCCTCGCCCGCGTCGGGCGCGTAGGCGCCGACCCAGAAACGCATCAGTCGATCAGGTCGTGGCGCACGATCACCTGGTCGCGGGCGGGGCCCACGCCGATGACCGAGATGCGGGTGCCGCTCATCTTCTCGAGCGCGAGCACGTAGTCCTGCGCGTTCTGGGGCAGGTCCTCGAAGGTCCGGGCCGTCGAGATGTCCTCGCTCCAGCCGGGGTAGTACTCGAGGATCGGCTTCGCGTGGTGGAAGTCGGTCTGGTTGACCGGAAGGTCGTCATACCGCTCACCGTCGACGTCGTAGGCGACGCACACGGGGATCTGCTCGAGACCGCCGAGGATGTCGAGCTTGGTCAGCACGAGGTCGGTGATGCCGTTGATCCGCGTGGCGTAACGCGTGATGGGCGCGTCGTACCAGCCGACGCGACGGGGGCGTCCCGTGGTCGTCCCGAACTCGAAGCCGCGCGAGCGCAGCCAATCGCCGCTCTCGTCGAACAACTCGGTCGGGAACGGGCCCGAGCCGACGCGCGTCGTGTAGGCCTTGACGATGCCGACGATGCGGTCGAGACGGTTGGGACCGACGCCCGACCCCGTCGAGGCGCCGCCGGCCGTCGCCGACGAGGAGGTCACGAACGGGTAGGTGCCGTGGTCGACGTCGAGCATGGTGGCTTGGCCGCCCTCGAAGACGACGACGTCACCGGCCTCGAGCGCGTCGTTGAGCAGCAGCGAGGTGTCAGCCACCATCGGGCGCACGCGCTCGGCGTACGAGAGCAGGTCGTCGACGATCTCGTCGGCCGTGATGGAGCGGCGGTTGAAGATCTTCACCAGGAGGTGGTTCTTCTGGTCGAGGGCGCCCTCGACCTTCTGGCGCAGGATGTTCTCGTCGAAGAGGTCCTGCACGCGGATGCCGACGCGGTTGATCTTGTCGGCGTAGGCCGGGCCGATGCCGCGACCGGTGGTGCCGATCATGCGCTTGCCGAGGAAGCGCTCGGTGACCTTGTCGAGCGTGCGGTGGTACTGCGTGATGATGTGCGCGTTGGCGCTGATCTTGAGGCGGCTCGTGTCGAGGCCGCGGGCGTTGAGGGCCTCGAGCTCGTTGAAGAGCACCTCGAGGTCGACCACGACGCCGTTGCCGATCACGGGGGTGACCCCCGGAGAAAGGATGCCGCTGGGCAGCAGGTGCAGCGCGTACTTCTCGTCTCCGATGACGACGGTGTGCCCGGCGTTGTTGCCGCCGTTGAACTTCACCACCCAGTCGGTGCGCTCACCGAGCAAGTCGGTGGCCTTGCCCTTGCCTTCGTCGCCCCACTGGACGCCGACGATCACGATTCCGGGCATGAGTGCTCCTCGCATGTTGTCCGGCGGTACACCCCATCCTATCGAGCGGGTCCGACACGGCCCGCCGGGCGCGACGAACCGAACGTGCTCGTGCCGGAGAGGGAGATCGATCCGCAAGCCCTCCCCCGACGTCGGCGCCCTCATTAGCCTGGGGCGATGCAGAGATCGCGCGGATGGGCGACCGGGTGGAACGCGGCGCGCGTGGCGATCGCGGTGCTCATCCTCGTCGCCGTGGGTGCTCAACTCTGGTCGTCGGTGGCCGAGGCGGTGGCGCGCGAGCGCGACGTGGCGACCGTGGTCGCGAACTTCTTCAGCTTCTTCACGATCCTCTCCAACGTCTCGTCGGCGGTCGTCTTGGTGCTTCTCGGCGTGCGGTTCTTCGCGCGCGGCCGCCGGGTCGAGGTCGATCCGGTGGCCCTCGCGACCGCTCTCGCCTTCGTCTCCACGTACATGATCGTGACCGGCATCGTCTACAACCTGCTGCTGCGCGGCATCCCCCTCCAGCCCGAGACCGTGCCGTGGTCGAACGAGATCATGCACGTCTGGGGTCCGCTCTTCCTGCTGCTCGACGTCGTGCTCGGGCCGACGCGACGCCGCTTGCCCTGGACGGCGGCGTTCGCCGCGGCGATCTTCCCCATCGTGTGGATCGTGTACACGCTCCTACGCGCGCCCCTGATCACGAATCCGACCACCGGGGCGCCGTTCTGGTACCCGTACCCCTTCCTCGATCCGAACACCGGCGGATGGGGCAGCGTCGCGGTCTACATCGTCGTCATCGCCGCCGCCATCATCGCCCTCGCGGTCGGTGTCGTCGCGATCGGTCGGGCACGCGGCATCCGAATGCCGATCGACTCGGCGCCCGCAACCCGTCCAGTGCCCTGACGAGTCGGGGTCGACGCCCTACCCTGGAACCCGTGCGCACTCGATTGATGTCTGCGGCCCTCGCCGCTTCCGCCCTGCTCCTGCTCGCCGGCTGCGCCGGAGGCACGTCGTCCGCCCCCGCTCCCGCGGTGAGCGCATCGAGCGCGAGCACGGCCGCGGGCGAGTGCTCCTACCCCACCTCGGGGCAGCCGTCCGTCGACGTGACTCCGCCCGCTGCGGGAACCGAACGCCCCACGGGCAAGATCGACGCGACGCTCGAGACCTCCGCCGGAGCGATCCCGATGACCCTCGACGGCGAGCGCACCCCCTGCACGGTCGAGAGCTTCGTCTCGTTGGCGCAGCAGCAGTACTTCAGCAACACCGAGTGCCACCGCCTCACCACCCAGGGCATTTTCGTGCTGCAGTGCGGCGACCCGACCGGCACGGGCCGCGGTGGCCCCGGATACCGCTTCGACGACGAGCTCGACGGCAGTGAGACCTACCCCGCGGGTACGGTCGCGATGGCGAACACCGGCCAGCCCGGTACGAACGGGTCGCAGTTCTTCCTCGTCTACGCCGACTCGAAGCTGCCGCCGCAGTACACGGTTTTCGGCACGATGTCGCCCGAGGGTCTGCAGGTCGTGAAGAACATCGCCACGGCGGGTACGGCCGGCGGCTCGCCCGACGGCGCCCCGGCGACTCCGGTCACCATCACCGGCGTCACGATCGGTTGATGGCCGCGGGAGCGCGAGCATCCGGCGTGGCCCTGGCGAAAGACCTCGACCACAAGCGCGGAGATCTCATCAGCCACGAGACCGGATGTCACACGGTGAGGTCGAGGGCGTGGATGATGGTCCGCCGGCCCAGGGCCTTGCGCAGCGAGCGAAGGCGAGCCCCGTGGAGGGGGCGGAGGCCCCCAACGGGGCGGGGGCGAGGGAGGTCGGGTCGGCCGCGACGGTCACAGCGGGCTCCTTCATGCGAGCGGGAAGCCTTCGGCGAGCTGACCGCCCATGACGGCCGCGTCAGCCGCCGTGGCGCTGCAGCCAGTCGAGCGCGAGCCGCCGACTCGCCTCGGCGGCGGTGGTCAGGGTGCCGTTGGTGTCGCCTGCGCCGTGCTCCATACCCGGGTACGCGACATAGCGGTTCTTGATGCCGCGTTCGGTCAACAGGTCGGCGAAGTCGCGGGTGCGATCAGCGAGCACGAGGTGGTCGCGAGTGCCCTGGTAGATCAGGGTGGGCGGGGAGTCCGCCGTGATGTGGCTCGCCGAGTCGGTAAAGCGGTAGCGGTCGGGGTACTGGGCGGGAGTGCCCCCGATGTACCACTGCTCGACCTGGCGGGAGATCGCGGTGGCGTCCCCGATGCCGGTGAGATCGACGGCGGGGTACCCCGCGATCACGGCGCGCACGGTGGGGAGCGGTGTCCCGGGCGGGGAACAGCTCGACGTGAGGGAGTGGTCCGCTGACATGTACGCGGCGTTGACGGCGAGGTTGCCGCCCGACGACAGCCCCAGCGTGGCGATGCGGTCGGGATCGAGGTGCTCTGCGCGTCCGTCGTCGGCTATCCAGGCGAGAGAGCAGCCGATGTCGGTGACCTGCGTGTCCCACGGGTGAAAGGTCGACGAAGCGAGACGGTAGTCGACGTCGAGGACGGCGTAACCGTGCTCGGGGAGGTAGCCCGTGTACGCGTTCGGCCCACGGGTACCGGTCGAGAACCCGCCGCCATGGATCGAGACCACGACGGGCCACCCCGCCTGCGGAGCCGTGCCCGAGGGGAGGTACAGGTCGGCCTGAAGGGTGGCCGTACCCGCCGTTCCGAGGGTGACCGTGCGGCTCGGGCCACTGCCGAGACCGGTGAACGGCAGCGCAGGAAGCAGCGGGCTCACCCCGACCCCGAGCGAGCCGATCGAGGCGACCAGCAGCGCCGTGCTCGTGACGACACCGACCGTGCCCGCGGTTCCACTGACGGTCAGCCAGAACGGGAGGTGCCGGATGCCGCGCCGCGACCTCCGAAGAATGACCGCGCAGGCGAGCCCGACGATCGCGACCACGAGGTTCCAGACGCCGAGCGTGTCGCGCAGCAGCCCGATCAGGAGCACCACGAACTGCGTCACCTCCGTCTGAAGGATCCACATGGTCCACGACACCGGGACAATCGCTAGCAGTTGCGCCAGGACCGTGTAGCCGATCGTGAGAACGGCGAGAAGGGTCAGGATGACACGGGCCGTGCGGGACCGCACTCCCTGCTGGCGGGGGGTAGTCACGATCACACCGTACTGGCGGCGCGCGGTGATACGCCAAGATCTGACCGACAGCGACGTCGCACGGCCGGAGTCGGGGCTCGGCATCCCTCCGCTCTAGAATTGGGGGCATGTCCAAGGTCTTGCAGTCCCTTCCCGTCGGCGAGCGCGTCGGCATCGCCTTCTCGGGTGGTCTCGACACCTCGGTGGCCGTCGCGTGGATGCGCGACAAGGGCGCCGTCCCCTGCACCTATACGGGCGATCTCGGGCAGTACGACGAAGACGACATCGCCTCGATCCCCGGCCGCGCGACGCAGTACGGCGCCGAGGTCTCGCGCCTGGTCGACTGCAAGACGGCGCTCGTCGAAGAGGGCTTCGTCGCCCTCGCGTGCGGCGCGTTCCACATCCGCTCGGGCGGGCGCACCTACTTCAACACCACGCCGCTGGGCCGCGCCGTCACCGGCACCCTGCTCGTGCGCGCGATGAAAGAAGACGGCGTCGACATCTGGGGCGACGGCTCCACCTACAAGGGCAACGACATCGAGCGGTTCTACCGCTACGGCCTGCTCGCCAACCCCGCGCTGCGCATCTACAAGCCCTGGCTCGACGCCGACTTCGTCACCGAGCTGGGCGGGCGCAAAGAGATGAGCGAGTGGCTCGTCGCGCACGACTTCCCCTACCGCGACAGCGTCGAGAAGGCGTACTCGACGGATGCCAACATCTGGGGCGCCACGCACGAGGCCAAGACCCTCGAGCACCTCGACGTCTCGCTCGAGGTCGTCGAGCCCATCATGGGCGTGCGCTTCTGGGACCCCGAGGTCGAGATCGAGACCGAAGACGTCACCGTCGAGTTCGAGGCCGGTCGCCCCGTCGCGATCAACGGCACGCGCTTCGCCGACCCCGTCGAGCTCGTGCGCGAGGCCAACACCATCGGCGGCCGCCACGGCCTGGGCATGAGCGACCAGATCGAGAACCGCATCATCGAGGCCAAGTCGCGCGGTGTGTACGAGGCGCCGGGCATGGCCCTGCTGTTCCTCACCTACGAGCGCCTGGTCAACAGCATCCTGAACGAAGACACCCTCGCCACGTACCACGAGCAGGGTCGCCGCCTCGGTCGCCTCATGTACGAGGGCCGCTGGCTCGAGCCGCAGTCGCTCATGCTGCGCGAGTCGATCCAGAAGTGGGTCGGGTCGACCATCACCGGTTCGGTCACCGTGCGCCTGCGCCGCGGTGAGGACTACACGATCCTCGACACCGTGGCATCCGGAATGTCGTACTCGCCCGAGAAGCTCTCGATGGAGCGCGTCGGCGACGCGGCGTTCGGCCCGGTCGACCGCATCGGTCAGCTCACCATGCGCAACCTCGACATCGCCGACTCGCGCGCACGTCTCGAGCAGTACGCCGCGATGGGCCTGCTCGGCGGACCGACCGGCGAGCTCGTCGGCGACGTCGCCGCCGGCGGCGCGCAGGACATCATCGAGTCGGCCTCGCCGCTCGACGCGGCCGGCGAGCGCCTCGCCGACGCGACGGATGCCGCGGGCGAAGGCGCCGCGTTCGACTCCGGCACCGACTGACGATTTCTTCGACGAGAGCCCGCGACGCCCCGGCGTTGCGGGCTCTTTGGCGTCGGGGGGGCTCGCCGTCGCACGAGGGGTCCACAACTGTCGCCTGGGCCGCGTCCAGGCGACCACAAGTGACCCCTCACGCGCGCGGAGCCGGACGCCGGCGGGGAACACGAGATAAGTTGCACACGAGCGTGCACTTTCGGCGTACACTGGTCACCCGTGACTACCCCCACCCGCCGCGACGCCGTCGAGAACCGCGCCGGCATCCTCGACGCCGCCACCGCGGCCATCGGCCACGACCCACGCGCGTCGATCGACACGATCGCCCGCCGCGCCGGCCTCTCGCGCCGCGCCCTCTACGGCCACTTCGACGACCGCAACGCCATCGTGCGCGAGGTCATCGCCGCCGGAGCGGCCCGCTTCAACGCCATCGCCGCCCGCGTCGACGACCAGGACTCCCGCGTCGCGCTCGCCCGCCTGGCATCCGAACTCTGGCGCGAAGCCGCCCACGTGCAGGCCGCCGCCGCGCTCGCCCTCGACGACGCGCACCTCGCCGAGACCTCCGACGCCCTCGCACCGTTGCGCCGCCGCATCGACCAGATCGTGCGCCGCGGGCAAGAAGCGGGAGAGCTGCGGACGGATCTTCCCGCCCCGACCCTCGCCCGCCTGCTCGAAGAGACCGGCCGCATGGTCGTCGCCCGGGTGGATGCCGGCTCCTCGACGGCCCGCTCGATCGCGGTGTGCGCGGTTCTGAGCATCGCGGGTCTGTCGTGGACCGAGGCGCGCGCCCTGCTGGAACAGCACCCCGACCTGGAGGCGCAGTGAGAATCGTCCTGAACGCCGTCACGAAGGGCCGCGCGCAGAGCGCCTTGCCCGAGACGTCCACCGCGTACGAGACCGGCGGCGCGACCCTGGTGGTCGCCGAGACCGAGCAGCGTCCTACGGTGCTCGGTCTGGTGGCATCCGGTCGCATGAAAGTCGACAGCGGAACAGTCACGATCGATGGCCGCACCGACGCGTCGGCCATCCGTCGACGCGTGGCACTCGTCGATGCGCCCGTGGTGTCGGAGCCCGAGTCGAACGTCACCGTGACCGGTGTCGTCGCCGAAGAGCTGATGTTCGCCGGCCACGCCCCCAACCCGTTCGCCGCCGCGCGTTGGCTCGAGGGCATCGGGCTCGAGTCTCTCGCCACGATGGCGATCGGCAACGTCGAGCCGGCCGCCCGCGTGCGGCTGCTGCTCGAGCTCGCGGCGCTCCGGAAGGACGTCGAGGGGCTGGTCCTGGTCGCCCCCGATCGCCACGGCGGAGAACCCCTCGCCTGGTGGCGGATCGCGCAGGAGTTCGCCGAGCGCGGCTACGCGGTGCTGGTGATCGCCGGCCATGCGTCGAAGACCGCGATCGACGCCCTCGACGAGACGGTGGAGGCCGCCCGATGAAGATCCCGCAGATGATCACGGCCGAACTGCGCCGACTCACCTCGACGCGCATGTCGGTGATCGCGTTGATCGCGCTGCTCGCCGTGCCGATCCTGTATGGCGGCCTCTACCTCTGGGCCAACCAGGACCCCTACGGCAACCTCTCGAGCGTGCCGGTCGCTCTCGTGGTCGACGACCAGGGCGCCGACGTGAACGGTCAGCAACGCAACCTCGGAGATGAAGCCGCCGAGCAGCTGCTCGACAGCGACACGTTCGAGTGGCACCGGGTCTCGTCCGACCAGGCCGACGCAGGTCTGCAGGCGGGCGACTTCGACTTCATCGTCACGCTGCCGGCCGACTTCTCCGAGGCCGTCGCGACGCTGTCGACCAACGCTCCTCGACAGGCCGACATCGAGCTGCGCACCAACGACGCGAACAACTACCTTGCCTCGACGATCGGCACGCAGGCGGTGGCGAAGATCCAGGAGTCGGTGGCGAAGAAGGTCGTGAACGAGGCGGGTCTCTCGCTTCTCGACGCCCTGCACACCATCCGCGTGAAGCTCGTGGATGCCACGACCGGGGCGACCCAGCTCGTCGACGGCCTCGCAACCGCGAAGAACGGGTCGTCGCAGCTCGCGAGCGGCTCGACCACCCTCGCCGACGGCGCCGCGACCCTCGCCGACGGCAACGCGCGACTGGCGGCGGGCGCCGATCGACTGCGCGACGGAACCGCTCAGCTCCGCGACGGCTCGGCCCGCGTGGCCGACGGCGCCCAGCAGGTCGCCGGTGGCGTGGACCGCCTCGACGCCGCGGCCCGTCAGGTGGGCTCGGTCGCAGGCGATGCCGCGTCGCAGCTGCCGCAGGCCCGAACGGACATCGCGAAGGCGCTGGCCGACGCCGGACTCGACCAGTCCCGCATCGACGAGATCCTCTCGCGCCTCGACCCCGTGGGCGAGCGCCTCACGACCGCGAATGCGCGCGTGCAGGACACGGTGAAGCAGATCGATCAGCTCGACGACGGCGCCCGCCAGGTCGCCTCGGGAAGCGCCGCCCTGGCCACCGGTGCCGCCACCGCGGCCGATGGCGCATCGGCCCTCGCCGACGGCGCCGCCACCGCGGCATCCGGAGCCTCCCAGCTCCGCGACGGATCCGCTCAGCTGCGCGACGGAGCGACCCAGCTGGATGACGGCATCGGGCAGCTCTCGACCGGCGCGACCCAGCTCCGCGACGGTCTCAGCGCGGGCGTCCAGCAGATCCCCGACTCCGACGACGCCACGCGCCAGGCGCAGGCCTCGGCCATCTCGGACCCCGTCGCGGTGGGCACGAGTTCGGTCACGAAGGCGCAGAACTACGGCGCGGGACTGGCCCCGTTCTTCGCCGCGCTGGCCGGATGGATCGGCATCTACGCGCTGTTCCTCATCGTCAAGCCGGTGTCGAAGCGTGCCGTCACGGCCCTGCGCTCGCCCTTCCGCGTCACCCTCGCCGGATGGCTGACGCCCGCAGGATTGGGGGCCCTGCAGATGGTGGGGCTGTTCACGATCCTCGCGTTCGCGCTGCAGTTCTCGTTCGCGAACCCGTGGGCCGCGCTCGGCATCCTGCTCTTCGCCTCGGCGACGTACGCGGCGGTCGTCCTCGCACTGAACGTCTGGCTCGGGTCGGTGGGTCAATTCCTCGGTCTCGTGCTGATGGTGCTCCAACTCGTCACCGCCGGGGGCACCTTCCCGTGGCAGACCCTGCCCGGCCCCCTCGCGGCGCTGCACCACGTGCTGCCCATGGGTTACGTGGTGGATGCCATGCGCCAGGTCATGTACGGCGGAGACGTCTCGAGGGTCGGTCAGGACCTACTGGTGCTGGGTGCGTGGATGGTCGGCGGCGTGCTGGTCGCGGCGCTCGGCGTGACCCGCATGACGCACCACCGCACCCTCCGCGACCTGCAGCCGAGCCTGATCGGCTGAGGCGGGGGCGGCGCCGCGGCCCCGTGGCCGGGCGGCGCCGGAACCCTTGCGCGTGCGTGGCCCCGGGGTGGCGAAAGTGGCCCCGGGGCCACCTGCGCACACCTCGACGGCCGCCTCACGCCGGCAGCCGCACCTCGAACGCCGTCCGCCCCGGCACGCTGTCGACCGTGATCGAGCCGCCGTGGGCGGTCACGATTGCCTGGGCGATCGAGAGGCCGAGGCCGGTGCTGCCCTCGTCGCGGTTGCGCGCGTCGTCGGCCCGGGCGAAGCGATCGAACAAGCGCTCGGCGACGCCGGGGTCGATCCCGGGTCCGGTGTCGGTCACCCGCAGCACGGCCTCGGCGCCGTCGCGCACGAGCGAGAGGGTCACCCTGGTGCCGGGCGGGGTGTGCACCTGAGCGTTCCGCAGCAGGTTGGCGACGACCTGGCGCAGGCGGTTCTCATCGCCCGTGACCGAGATGAGGTCCTCGCTGACGTCGAGCCGCCACTCGTGCGTCGTCGCCGCCGCCTGCGCGTCGCTCACGGCGTCGACGGCGAGCAGCGTCAGCTCGACCTCTTCGCGGCGCAGGGGCTGACCGGCATCCAGACGAGCCAGCAGCAGCAGATCGTCGACGAGCGAGGCCATCCGTTGCGCCTCGGACTCGATGCGGTCGAAGGAGCGCGCCTGGGTCGGCGTCATCGGGGCGTCCTCGCCCAGCGAGAGCTGCGCGTAGCCGCGGATGCTGGCCAGGGGCGTGCGCAACTCGTGACTGGCGTCCGCGATGAAGCGTCGCAGTTGATCCTCGCTGTGCTGACGCGCGGCGAGCGAGGACTGCACGTGCCCGAGCAGGTCGTTGAGCGATGACCCGACCCTTCCCACCTCGGTGTCGGGATCGGTGTCGACGGCCGCGACACGATCGGGGATCTCGACGGCTCCCGCCCCGAGCGAGAGGGTCGACACGCGCCCGGCGACGGCGGCGACGCGGTCGAGGGGGCGAAGACTCCTGCGGACGAACACCGACAGCCCGACCACAGCGGCGAGCAAGACGAGAGCGCTGACCGCCGTCAGGATGACCGTGAGCGCGGTCGTCGTGGCGCTGACGTCGGCCTCGGACTCCCCCGCGAACACGGTCGCGCCGGAGTTCTCGGCGGCGGCCACGCGGAAGGCGCCGAGGTCACCGCCCAGATCGACCGTGGTCGGCTGCCGGTCGGTCGACACCGAGGAGCGCAGCAGGGCGATCTGGTCGGTCGAGAGCGACACCTGCGTGCCGTCGGAGCGCGTGTACCCCGAGCGCTGCACCGACCCGTCACGGGCGAGGACGAGCTGCAACGACCCGATCCGCCCCGCCGGACGATCGGTGTTCGACCCCGGAGGGCGCGTGGCGCCGCCGTCGCGTCCGGCGAACCCCGCCGAGAAGCTCAGGCCCTCGCGCACCTGGGCGTCGAGTCGGTCAAGAGCGAACGAGCGCAGAGCGACGATCGTGGCGATGCTCATGACGACGAAGGCCAGCGCCACCAGCACGCTCGTGCCGACGACCAGGGTGCGACGCAGCGTCCAACGACGGCGCGTCATGACGCCTTGATCGAGTAGCCCACGCCCCGCACCGTGTGGATCAGCTGATCGCCGAGGGTGTCGACCTTCTTGCGCAGGTACGAGATGTAGATCTCGACGACACTGCCGTCGCCCCCGAAGTCGTAGCTCCACACCTGATCGAGGATCTGCGCCTTGCTGAGCACGCGGCGCGGGTTCTGCATCAGATAGCGGAGCAGTTCGAACTCTCTCGCGGTGAGTTTGATCGGGATGCCGCCGCGCTCGACCTCGTACGAATCCTCGTCGAGCGTGAGGTCGCCCACGCGCAGACGGGGGTCGGCGTCGGCGACCGCGGCGACGTGGCGCCGGGCCATCCCGCGCAGCCGGACGACGACCTCCTCGAGGTTGAAGGGCTTGGTCACGTAGTCGTCGGCTCCGGCGGAGATCCCGGCGATGCGGTCCTCTACGGCATCCCTCGCCGTGAGGAACAGCACGGGGGCGTCGTTGCCGGCCGCGCGGATGCGGGTCAGCAGTTCCATGCCGTCGAGCCCGGGCATCATGATGTCGAGGACGAGCAGGTCGGGACAGAACTCGCGGATGACTCCCAGGGCTTCGTGCCCGTTGGCGGCGGTGCGGGCCTCCCACCCCTCGTTCTGCAGGGCCATGCGCAGCAGGTCGCTCAGGTTCGCCTCGTCGTCGACGATGAGGGCGCGGACGGGGGAGCCGTCGGGGCGGGTGAGGGGGGCGGGGCGGGATGCCATGACAGCCAGCATGCACTGTCGATGAGGCCCCCGTCACCCGGCATACGCGCTTCATAGGAACGGTGAGGGAGCGGTGAGGGTGCCGTTCTTACGGTCGGTCCGACGGCCGCACCCCGCGTCCGGAAGGAGAAGCATGTACGGCACCTACCTACGGCGCGAACTCGCCAGCCGCACCAAACAAACCGTGATCGTCGCGGTCGGTCTCGCGATCGCCATCGCGCTCGTGATCGTCGTGAACGCCCTCTCGGCCGGGGTGCGGGACGCGCAGTCGCAGGCCCTGTCGTCGGTGTACGGCGTGGGCACCGACCTGACCGTCACCGGGGCGCAGACCGAACCGGGTCAGGGCGGTGGGGCCCGCTTCGACTTCGGCGCCGGCGAGGGCGCCACCTCCGACGGTACGACGACCCTCAACCAATCGCGCCTCATCACCGAGCGCCGTCGAGCGACCCTCGACGCGTCGACCGTCAGCACGGTGAGCGGCGTGGACGGGGTCTCGGCCGCGACCGGTGCCCTCGCTCTCACCAACACGACGTTCTCGGGTCAGGTTCCCGAGCGCCGCTCGCAGTCCGGAACCGACACCGGTACCGGCACGGCGGCGGGAGGCGGGACGGGCGAGCCCCCCGCGGGCGGGCCGACCGGCGACGGGGGCAGCGCCTTCGGCGTGGATTCCTTCAGTGTCCTCGGCGTCGACCCCTCGGCATCCGTCGGTCCGCTCTCGTCGATCACGGTCAGCGCGGGGCGCGCCCTCGCCGCGAGCGACGCCGGCACCGACGTGGCCGTGGTCGACGCCACGTACGCGGCGAGCGCGAGCCTGAGCGTCGGCGGCACGATCGACGTGGGCGGAACGGCCATGCAAATCGTGGGGATCATCGCCTCGACCTCGGCCGACGCCGACACCGCGGCCAACGTGTACCTCCCCCTCGACGTCGCGCAGGCCCTCTCGGGCGCCGGGAACGTCGTGTCGACGGTGTACGTGCAGGCGGAGTCGGCGGATGCCATCGACGCGGTGCAGTCGAAGATCTCGACGGCACTGCCCGACGCGACCGTGAGCTCGCAGGCGCAGCTCGCCTCGAGCGTCTCGGGATCCCTCTCGAGCGCGTCGTCGTTGATCTCGAACCTCGGAACCTGGCTGTCGGTCGTCGTGCTGCTGGTCGCGCTCGCCCTGGCCGTGCTGTTCACCATCTCGGGGGTGGCGCGGCGCACGCGGGAGTTCGGAACGCTGAAGGCGATCGGCTGGTCGAACGGCCGCATCGTGCGCCAGGTCGCGGGAGAGTCGCTCGTGCAGGGTCTCATCGGCGGCGCGGTGGGACTGGCTCTCGGGCTCGGTGGCATCCTGCTCGTCAACGTCATCGCGCCCACGGTCTCGGTCGGCTCCGCGGCCACGGCCGGTCCCGGTGGCCAGGGCGGACGCGGCGGCGGCTTCGGGCAGGCCGCAGCTCAGACGACCGACATCGTCCTCCACGCGCCCCTCACCCCGGTGGTCATCGTCGCCGCGGTCGGGATCGCCGTCCTCGGCGGGGTCCTCGCGGGTGCCTTCGGCGGGTGGCGTGCCGCTCGCCTCAGCCCGGCCGCCGCCCTCCGTTCCGTCGCGTGAGCGGCATCCCCCATCCTCCGAAGGAGACATCATGACCCTCACCGCTCCCCCGTCCGTCACCACCGCTTACCGCCTCGAGGGCGTCACCCGCACCTACCACCAGCGCGACCGCACGGTCCAGGCGTTGGCGGGCGTCGACCTCGAGATCGCCGCGGGCGACTTCGTCACCATCCAGGGCCCGACCGGCGGCGGCAAGTCGACGCTGCTGCAGATGCTGGGCGCCCTCGACCGCCCGTCCGCCGGGTCGGTGGTGCTGGGCGATCTCGATGTCGCCCGGGCCTCGAACGCGCAGCTCGCCCGACTGCGCGCCGAGGAGATCGGCTTCGTCTTCCAGGGGTTCAACCTCATCCCCACCCTGACCGCCGCCGAGAACGTCGACATGGGGCTCGAACCCCTCGGACTGGACCGCGACGAACGCCGCCGCCGGGTGACCGAGGCGCTCACCCGCGTCGGGCTCGCCGACCGCGCCGACCACCGACCCGGTGAGCTCTCGGGCGGACAGCAGCAGCGCGTCGCGATCGCCCGCGCCGTCGCCAAGCAGCCGCGGGTTGTGCTCGCCGACGAGCCCACCGGCAACCTCGACGAGCGCATGCGCGACGAGATCCTCGACGTACTCGAGGCTCTGAACACCGAGGGACTCACCCTCATCGTGGTCACCCACGATTCGGCGGTGGCGCGCCGCGCGCGCCGTCGTCTGCGCCTCGACAGGGGGATCGTGACCGACATCACGCGGGGGTGAGCCTCGACCCGGGTCCTCGCGTACCTCTGCGCGAGGACCCGGGTCTTCCCCCGGTCAAGGGGTTCGCCGCCTTCGACGGCCGCCCTCTACAGTCGGAGCACGCCGACCGGAGGGATGCCATGGCCGCCCGCAACACGCGACTGATGCGCTGCACGCCCGACGACCTGTTCGCCGTGCTCTCTGACGGGTGGCTCTACCCGGTCTGGGTGGTCGGTGCAGCGCGCATGCGCGACGTCGACGAGCAGTGGCCGCGAGAGGGCTCGCGTATCCACCACTCCCTGGGAGTGTGGCCCGTGATGATCCACGACGAGACCGAGATCGTCGAGTGGGATCCTCCGCGCCGGATGCGGCTGAGGCCCGAGGCCGGCATCCTGGGTCGCGGCGTGATCCGCATCGACGCCCGCCCCCACGCCGACGGCACGGCGGTCACGATCGTCGAAGAACCCGTCTCGGGCCCCGCCTCGCTTCTGCCCCGACTCGCCTGGAAGCCGATGCTCGTAGCCCGCAACCACGAGTGCCTCAACCGCCTCGCGTTCCTCGCCGAGGGGCGCCGAGAAGAACGCGAGGCGCGCGAACTCGATCACCGCACCTCCACACCCGACCCGGCCGAAGGCACCGCCTCACCGCAGGCGCAGGAGGACGTGCGCGAAGCAGAGATCTGAGCGCGGGTCAGCTCTCGGGTCGTGACTGCGCTCCGGTGGACCCGGGTTGCTCGGTGCTGTGGTGGAGTTCGTCGATGAAGAGGTTCTCTTCGTCGGTCGTCCGGTTGCGGTACGCGGCCCGCCCGACCATGTGCGCGGCGAGCGGCGCGGTCGCGAACTGGATGAGGATGATCGGGATGCCGAAGGCCACGGCCTCCCACGTGCGCAGCGACAGCGCGACGGCCGCGACGATGAGCAGCACCCCCAGCACCTGCGGCTTGGTCGCGGCGTGCAGACGTGTGGGCACGTCGCGCCACCGGAGCAGCCCGATCGTCGCGGTCAGGCACAGGATCGCGCCGAGCAGGACGAGCACGAGCGCAACCGTGTCAAGAACGTCGTCGAGGGTCATCTCGGGTTCTCCTTCCGAGCGACGAAGCGGGCCACGGCGATCGACCCGAACACCCCGACGGCGGCGATGATGAGCATGGCCGGCAGCGAGCGCGTGTGGTGGTTGATCACCATGTCGGCGCCGAGGATGCAGAGCACCTCGGTGAGCAGCACGTCGGCGGCCACGGCACGGTCGAGGATCGAGGGGCCGATGACCAGACGGATCAGCGCGAGCACCGCGGCGACGGCGAAGACGACGAGGATGACGGCGACGAGAGCGGTGTTCACAGCAGGGTCCTCCCGTCGCGCGGCGTCTCGGCGCTGTGACGTGCGTCGGCGTCGGACTCGGCGATCTTGGCCCGCAGCTCCTGCAGCTCTTCCTTCGAGCCCACGGCACGCGTGATGCGGGCTTCCCACCCGAGCACGACGCGGCGCTGGTGTTCGGCATCCGCGTCGCTTCTCACACCGATGGTGTGCAGGAACAGCGTGCGGTTCTCACGGTCGACGTCGACGATGAGCGATCCCGGGATGAGGGATGCCGTGACCGCTGTGTGCGCCATGATCACGTCGTCGTCGACACGCAGCGGCACGGCGATGATGGCCGCGCCGGGCTGACGGCGGACATCGATCACCTGCCACGCGACGATGAGCGACCCCTTGATGACCGCGCCGAGGAAGGTGACGACGAACACGAGGCCGTACCAGAGGTTGATGCGACCCGAGAGTTCGACCGGGGGCAGGCGGAACACGCGCGTGACGAAGACCGCCATGACGAGACCGGTGAGGAAGGCGAGCCAGGTGAACTGACCCCACAGCAGCATCCACAGTGCGACCAGCCACACCAGGAACGGCAGCTGATGCACGAACAGCGACACCTGCGATCGGCGGGAGGGACTCATCCTTGACCCGCCTGTTCCTTGATCTGCACGAGGCTCACGCCGTCGGTGATGTCGACGCCCGCCCGGAGGCACATGTCGAGCAGGGGTCCGGCGAACACGGTGAGCGACACCGTGACGACCACCATGCCGACGGTGGCGAGGGTCATGATCTGGGGCGTCGTGCGGCGCTCGGTCGAGATGGTCGCAGCCGGGGCGTTGCCGAGGTAGGCGATGCGCTCGGTCGTCTCGGCGGAGTCGTCGTCTTCGCGCCAGAACGACAGGTTCCACGCGCGCATCAGGGCGTAGAGCGTCAGGATCGAGGTGACGACGCCGCCGACGATCAGCACCATCATCACGGGGGTACCCACCTGCGCCGCCGCGTCGAACAGCGCGTACTTGCCGATGAAGCCCGAGAACGGCGGCAGACCGCCCAGGTTGATCGCCGGGATGAAGTACAGCACCGCGAGCAGGGGCGCCGCGCGCATGAGGCCCTTCACCTTGAGGATCGAGGTGCTGCCCGCGCGGCGCTCGATGAGGCCGACGGCCAGGAACAGGGTCGTCTGCACGATGATGTGGTGGACGATGTAGTAGATCGTCGCCCCCACCGCGAGCGGCGTGTTGATCGCCAGCCCGAAGACCATGTAGCCGATGTGGCTCACCAGCGTGAACGACAGGATGCGCTTGAGCTCGGCCTGCGCGACGGCACCCAGGATGCCGACGATCATCGTCGACAGCGCGACCATCATCAGCAGGAAGTTGAGGTCGTTGGCGACGAAGAGCTGCGTCTCGGTGCGGATGATCGCGTAGACGCCGACCTTGGTCAGCAAGCCCGCGAACACCGCCGTGACGGGGGCGGGCGCCGTCGGATACGAGTCGGGCAGCCAGAACGACAGCGGGAACACCGCCGCCTTGATCGCGAAGGCGAGCAGCAGCATGAGGTGAAGGATCGTCTGCGTATCCTGCGGGAGCAGGGCCATGCGTTCGCTGATCTGGACCATGTTGACCGTGCCGAGCGCCCCGTAGACCATGGCGATCGCCGCGAGGAACAGGATCGAGGACACCAGCGAGACGACGATGTAGACGACGCCCGTGCGGATGCGCGACTCGGTGCCGCCCAGGGTGATCAGCACGTACGAGGCGACGAGCAGGATCTCGAACCCCACGTAGAGGTTGAAGAGGTCACCGGCGATGAAGGCGTTGAAAATGCCCGCGCCCAGGATCAGATACGCCGGGTAGAAGATCGACACCGGGGTGTCCTCGTCGTTGTCGGCCGCACCCTGCCCGATCGAGAAGAGCAGGACCGCGAGCAGCACGATGCTCGTGACGACGACGAGAAGAGCCGCCAGCACGTCGACGTAGAGCACGATGCCGAACGGGATGTCCCACGCGGCGATCGCCACCGCGATGGGCCCGCTCGTGTCGACGGTGACGAGAAGGATCGCGCCGAGCACGAGCACGGCCGCGAGGGAGGCGACAGACACGACGATCTGCGTCTTCTTGCGCCGACCGAAGATGAGGTTGATGGCGGCACCGATGAGCGGGATGCCGACGAGCAGGGGCACGAGGGCGCTCACGAGCGATCACCGTCCTGGGGGTCGCGGGGGGCATCGGTGTCGTCGCCACGCGCCGTTTCGGACTCGCGCGAGACCGCGACGCGATCGACCGGGGCATCGTCGACGAGCTGCGACAGGTCGCCCTGGTGCAGCACGCGGATGGGCGAGGCGACGTCGCCGACGAAGTCGGTGGTGACGTCGTCGTCGTCGGAGCGGGATTCTTCGTCCATCGCGTCCTCGGGCTCGTTCGTCGCACGGGCGCGCAGAGCCACGTCATCCGCGTCGTCGATGACCGTGTCGGCCTGACCGAGCTGCCATGAGCGGTAGATCAGGGCGAGGAGGAACGCCGAGATGCCGAACGTGATGACGATCGCCGTGAGCGTCAGGGCCTGGGGAAGAGCGTCGGACATGTCCGTGGCATCCGTCTGCCCTCCGTCGTAGAACGAGGCGCGGCCGGGTGCGCCCATGACGATGAGGAGGAGCAGGTTGGCGGCGTTGCCGAGCAGAAGGAATCCGATCAGCACGCGGGTGAGGCTGCGCTCGAGCATGGCGTATACACCGCAGGCGAAGAGGATCGCCATGACGATCACGAGGACGAGGGAGATGGTCATGAGGCCGCCATCTCCGCATCCTCGGGGTGCAGCGACTGGCGGTCGACCTCGGCGCCGAGGCTGCGCAGCACGTCGAGCACGAGGCCGATCACCACGAGATAGACGCCGACGTCGAAGATCGTGCTCGTGACGAACTCCCAGTGACCGATGAGGGGCAGTTCACCCTCGAAAGTGAAGCTCTGCAGGGGGGCGAAGCCGAAGACCATCGGCACCAGGGCGCACAGCACCGCGATCGCCATGCCCGCGCCGAGCAGGCGACCCGCATCGGTGGGTGCCGCGGCGCCGAGCTCCCAGCGTCCCCCCGCGATGTAGCGCATGACCAAGCCCATTCCCGCCACGAGACCACCGGCGAAACCGCCGCCGGGCAGGTTGTGGCCGGCGAAGAGGAGGTAGAGCGAGACGATCATGATCGAGTGGAACAGCACCCGGATGATGATCTCGAGCAGGATCGAACGATTCTCGGGCTGCACCTTCGAGCCCGAGATGAGCCAGGCGCGAGGGGCGCCGGTCTCGCCCACGCGCTGCGCGCGGACGCCACTGTCGGTCTCGATGAGCGGGCGGCGCCGCCCCAGGCCCACGCGGCTGCGGGAGGTGCCCGAGCGGCGCGCGAGGTTGTCGCTGCGATTGGTGATGAAGACGAGGGATGCCACGCCGGTGGCGGCGAGGACCAGCACCGACAGCTCGCCCATGGTGTCCCAGCCGCGGAGGTCGACGAGAGCGACGTTGACGACGTTGCGACCGTGACCGATCTCGTATGCCAGGGGCGGCCACTCGAGCGAGACGGGGAGGTCTTGCCGCGCACCGGTCGCCACGATCGCCACGAGGGCCATCGTGAGGCCCACACCCGCGCCGAGGACGGCACGCGCGAGCGGGGCGACCGACTCGTTCTGCTCGCCCATCCGGGCCGGCAGGCGCCGGAGCACCAGGGCGAACACCACGAGGGTCACGGTCTCGATGAGCACCTGGGTGAGAGCGAGGTCGGGGGCGCCACTGGTGGCGAAGAGCACCACCATGCCCAGGCCCGTCACCGACACGAGGGCGACACCGGTGTACCGCTTGCGGGCGCGAACGGCCAGGATTCCGGCCGCGATCATGATCGGTGCCGCGATCAGCTGCGTCGGCGACTGCCAGGCGTCGAGCTGGGCGCGCCATTCGCTCGACGCGAGCAGCGCCGTGCCCTCGGCGACGACGAGGACGACGAAGATCGTTCCGACGTAGAACGGCAGCGAACCGCGCTGGAAACGGGCGGTCACCCACTCCGACGTGTGGTCGATGCCGCGCAGCGCACCGTTGTACACGTCGTTGGCAGTGAACGGCAGCACACGGCGACGCTTGTGCAGCTGCGTCTTGCGCACCACCCAGAAGATGCCGGCGCCGAGCGCGAGCGTGCCCAGCGAGATGAACAGCGCCGGCTCGAGGCCGTGCCAGAGCGCCAGGTGGTACGGGTACGCGGGAGCGGAGACGCCCGCGGTCGCTTCGGGCAGGCCGTCGGCGTAGGGCGCGAGCCAGTGGTCGACGATCGGCGCGAGGAATCCGAGTCCCAGCGACGTCGCCGCGAGGAGCACCGGCGCCGACAGGAAGCCGATCGGCGGGTCGGGCCACTCGGTGGTCTCGACGTCGCGCTTGGTCCAGTACGCCCCCCACAGGAAGCGGATGCCGTACGCCGCCGTCAGCGCCGAGCCCATCACGATGCCGATCAGGGCGACCCATCCCCAGGCCGCTCCGCCTTCGGCCTCGTGCAGCAGAGCCGTCAGCGCGGTCTCTTTCGCGACGAACCCGAGAGTGGGGATGACCCCCGCCATCGAGAAGACCGCGATGAACGACGCGGTGGCCATGACCGGCGCCTGTCGGCCGAGGCCGGAGAGCTGACCGATGTCACGGGTGTTCAGCTGACGGTCGATCACACCGACGACGAGGAAGAGGCACGACTTGAACAGCGCGTGGCTGAGCAGGAGCGCGACGCCGGCGAGAGCGGCATCCCTCGTCCCGTATCCGAGCATCACGGTGAGGAAGCCGAGCTGGCTCACGGTGCCGAAGGCGAGGATGCGCTTGAGGTCGCGCTCGCGCAGAGCCTGAAACCCGCCGAGCAGCATCGTGAAGACGCCGAGGGCGATGAGGGTGGGCCGCCAGGACGGCGTATCGGCGAAGCCGGGGGCGAGACGGGCGATCAGGTAGATGCCGGCCTTGACCATGGCTGCGGCGTGCAGGTACGCACTGACCGGGGTGGGGGCGGCCATGGCCCCCGGGAGCCAGAAGTGGAACGGGAAGATCGCCGACTTGCTGAGCGCTCCCACCAGCAGCAGCAGGACGGCGATGTCGACGACGGCGCCCATGGGCGGGTCGGCGAGGATCGTCGACAGGCTCGAGGTGCCCGCCTGGACGACGAGCAGAACCACGCCGATGAGCATGACGAGTCCGCCGAGGGTGGTGACCAGCAGCGCCTGAAGAGCGGCTCGGCGGCTCGCGGAACGGCTGTGGTAGTACCCGATGAGCAGGTACGACAGCACGCTCGTGGCTTCCCACAGCATGACGAGGACGACGATGTCGTCGGTGAGGACGAGGCCGTACATGGCGCCGGCGAAGCCGAGCAGCACGGCGGAGAATTGCCCGACGCCGGTGGTCTTGCCGCGGAAATACCACCGGCAGTAGAGCATCACCAGCGCACCGACGCCCGTCACGACGAGGGTCAGCAACCATCCGAGCACGTCCATGCGCATCGAGAGCGAGACGTTGAGGGCCGGGATCCAGCGATATTCCTCGAAGGGAATGTCGCCCGCGAACACCGCGGGGGCGAGGACGATGGCGTGCGCGAAAGCGAGAGCCGGAAGCACCGCCGCAACATAGAAGGCGCGGGCGCCGATGCGCGAGACGAGCCATGGCAGAAGAAGGGGCACGGCCGCGAAGGCGCCGAGGAAGATCAGCACGGTCGGGCCTCCTCGGGGTCGACGGGCGGGTGCCCGGGCTCTCGGGGTGTCGTGCCTATTCTATGCGGAGCATGAGAGTCGCAGCACCCGCCGTCTCATGTGGTACGCGGCGGAGCGGTCGTGGTCCCCTCGCGGAAGGTGCACTGCAGGTCGAGCCCCGAGGGCGTCTCGTCCTCGAGCATTGCGGCGACCGCCTCGCCCGCCGCTCGACCCTTCGCTGTGGCGGGTTGGACGAGCGTCGTCAGCACGTGCGGGGCGAGGCCGTCGACGACCACGCCGTCGAATCCGGTGACGCTCACGTCGTCGGGGACACGGAGCCCCGCCTCTTCGGCCGCACGGATCACCCCGGCCGCGAGCAGATCGCTCTGGGCGATGACGGCGGTCGGGCGGTGGTCGGGATCGGCGAAGATCGCCCGACCGGCGATGGTGCCCTCGTCGATCGAACTGGTGGCGGCGGCCACCGCGCGCGCGTCGGGGAACACGGCGCGGGCTCCGGCCAGACGGTCGGCGGTCACGTCGACGCGCACCTCGGCGTCGTCGGTGATCCAGCCGCGTCGACGAGCGGTGTCGGTGGGGAGAGTGACGATGACCACGTCGCGGTGGCCGAGAGCCGACAGATGGCGCGCCGCCGCGCTCTGGGCCTCGGTGTTGTCGAGCAGCACCTGCGGCACACCCTCGCCCGCGTCGCCCTCCACGACCACGACCGGGATGCCGCGACCCCGAACGATCTCGAGCGAATCGCGCATGCGCGGGCTGCAGCCGATCAGCACGGCGGCGTCGATGGGAGCGGTGTGCAGCGAGGGTTCGCTCACCGTCTCGCCGTCGTCGCGCAGCAGCAGGAGCGCGGCGCCCAGACGCGAGACGCCGTCGGCCAGTCCGTCCATCATGTGGGTGGTGACAGGGTCGAGGAACGCGGTCCCGAGGTGCTGGTCGAAGACCACGCCGACGATGCCCGAGCGTCCGCGACGCAGCGAGGCCGCTCGCGGATCCGGTCCGGTGTAGCCCAGGCTCTCGGCGGCGGCCAGCACGCGGGCTCGGGTCGCCTGCGAGGTGGGCGTCTTGCCGCTGAACACCACCGAGGCGGTCGACGCCGAGACGCCGGCCTCACGGGCGACATCGCTGATGGTCGCGCGACGGGTGCTCACGGGCCGATCGTACCTGCCGACCGGGCTCCTCGCCGAATCGATTCGATATGCGTCGAATCGATTCGGTACAGTGGCGGCATGCACTCGACGCTCACCCGATCCCAGCTCGTCCGCTGGCACATCGCGATCTGCGCCATCTTCCTCGCGAGCGGGCTCAGCATCTCCACCTGGGCGTCGCGGGTGCCCGCGATCCGCGAATCGCTCGGCATCGAGAACTCCGGCGTCGGGCTGCTGCTGTTGGGCATGGGCGTGGCATCCATCATCGGTCTGTCGATCGCCCCGGCCGTGATGGCCCGCATCGGCGCGCGTCGCGGAATGCTCGTGGCCCTGCTGCTCGTCGGCATCGGGCTCATGATCATCGGCTTCGGGGCGGACTCCCTGCAGCTCTTCGCCGTCGCCCTGGTGGGCCTCGCGCTCTTCGGATTCGGCAACGGCGCCGTCGACGTGATGATGAACGTCGAGGGAGCGGCGCTCGAGAAGGCCACCGGGCGCACGATCATGCCCTTGCTGCACGCCTTCTTCAGCTTCGGCACCGTCATCGGCGCAGGACTCGGCTTCGTCGCGGTCAGCCTCGGCATCCCGGTGATCGCACACTGCGTCGCGATGGGGGTCGTGATCATCGTCGTCGCCTTCGTGTCGGTCGCCAACGTGCCGCGGGCAGAGGTCGCAATGGACGCCCCCACCGACGAAGAGCGCGCTCACTGGCGCGAGCGCCTCTCTGTCTCGCTGCAGGCCTGGCGCGAGCCCCGCACCTACACGCTCGGCGTCATCATGCTCGGCATGGCCTTCGCCGAGGGCAGCGCGAACGATTGGCTCCCCTCCGCGGTGGTCTACGGCCACGGCGCGCCCGAAGAGGCGGGACCGGCGGTGCTGGCGGTGTTCTCCGTCGCCATGACGGTCGGCCGCATCGCGGGCGGTCCCGTCGTCGATCGCCTCGGTCGCGTGCTCGTCCTGCGGGTGCTCGCCGGCACCGCCGCCGCGGGCCTGCTGCTGTTCATCCTGGCCCCGTACGGCCCGCTCGTCTTCGTGGGCGCCGCCCTGTGGGGCCTCGGCGCCTCGCTGGGCTTCCCGATCGGCATGTCCGCCGCCGCCGACGACCCCGCCAAGGCCGCCCCCCGCGTGGCCGCGGCAGCCACCATCGGCTACGTCGCCTTCCTCTGCGGTCCCCCGATCCTCGGATGGATCGGCGACCACATCGGTCTGCTGAACACCCTGCTCATCGTGGTCGGCCTGATCGTGGCGTCCGGACTCTTCTCCGGCGCGGCCAAGCCGCTGGTCGCCTCCGAGAAGGCGGAGGCCGAGCCCGCGCGACGCGACGCGGCGGGGCGCAATTAGGCTGAGTGGGTGCGTCTCGTCATCGCCCGTTGCTCCGTCGATTACACCGGCCGCCTCAACGCGCATCTCCCCCTCGCCACCCGCCTGCTCGTCCACAAGAACGACGGCAGCCTGCTGGTGCACTCCGACGGCGGCTCGTACAAGCCGCTGAACTGGATGAGCCCGCCGTGCTCGCTCACCCTCGAGCAGCCCGACGAAGTCGACGTCGAGGACGGCGTGATCGAGCGGTGGCGTGTCACCCACGCGAAGACCGGTGATGCGCTCCTGGTGCGCATCCACGAGGTCATCCACGACACCGCCCACGACCTCGGTGTCGACCCGGGGCTGATCAAGGACGGCGTCGAGGCCGACCTGCAGCGGCTTCTGTCCGAGCAGGTCTCGGTGGTCGGCGAGAACCTCACGCTCGTTCGCCGCGAGTACCCTACCGCGATCGGCCCCGTCGACCTGCTCCTGCGCAACGACGACGGCACGGGCACGGTGGCGATCGAGGTCAAGCGTCGCGGCGACATCGACGGCGTCGAGCAGCTCACGCGCTACCTCGAGCTCCTCAACCGCGACCCCCTGCTGGCGCCGGTCACGGGCGTCTACGCCGCGCAGGAGATCAAGCCGCAGGCCCGCGTCCTCGCCACCGATCGCGGCATCCGGTGCCTGGTCCTCGACTACGACGAGATGAAGGGCGTGCAGTCGGGCGCCCCGCGCCTGTTCTGACCGCGCCGGATCGAGCCGGGCGGATGCCGCGCCGGTAGCGTGGACGCATGTCTGCACGCTCTCCCTTCTCCTGCGTCCTGTGGGACGTCGACGGAACCCTCGTCGACGCATCGGAGGGCATCCTCCGCCGGTTGACGATCACACTGGAGCACTTCGGGCGCACGCCCCCGGTGCGTGGAGAGCTGTCGCGCTGGATCGGTCCGCCGATGTACGAGTCGTTCCAGGCGAACGTCGGCATGACGCCCGAGCAGGCGACCGAGGCCGTCACCTTCTACCGCGGGCTGAACAAGAGCGAGGGTTACACGGTCAGCGCGCGCCTGTACGCGGGTGTCGGCGAACTGGTGCACGAGCTGCACGCGGCGGGCATCCCGCAGTCGACGGCGAGCTCGAAACCCGAGGTGCAGGTCGTCGCCCTCATGGACCACTTCGGTCTCGCCCCCTCCCTCGAGGCCATGGTCGGCGCCACCCTCGACGAGCGCACCCTGAGCACCAAGGCCGACGTCGTGCGCGAGGCGCTGCGTCGCCTTGAGGCCGCCGGAGCCGACACCTCGCGCCCCATCCTCATCGGCGATCGGCACCACGACGTCGAAGGAGGGGCGGATGCCGGGGTGCCGGTGATCTTCGTTCGCTGGGGCTTCAGCTGGCCCCACGAGGCGGACGGCGCGCAGGCGGCCGTCGACGACGTCGACCAGCTCCGCGCCCTCCTGCTGGTCGACGACTCGTTGGAATCGGACGCCCCCGCCGGTGTCTGAGGTCGACGGGGTGATCCTCGCGGCGGTCGCCCTCCTCGTCGCGGCTCTGGTCGTCGCGGCGATCGTGATCGCTGTGCGGTTCTCCCGCCGCTCCCCGCGGGCGCGCGCGGCGGCTGCCCGGGCCGTCACCGCAGCGGGCGATGCGCTCCTCCGTCTCGACGACGCCGTGGCCCGACTCGACGTGGCCTTCCGCGCCGTCGATGCGATGGATGCCGCGGACGAGCCGGCCGATCTCCGCCGAGCCCGCGCGGCCGCCGTCCGGGCGCGCGACCGCGGATTCTCCGACCTCGCGCGTCTCGAGGGCGACACGGGCGTCGCGGCCCGGCGCGGCGACGACGCGGGCAGACTGCGCACCGGGTTCGACGATCAGACCCGGCGGGTCGAGCGCACCCTGGAGCAGCTGCAGGAGTGGGCGCGGGCGCACCGCACCCCGGCCGACCTCCTCAACCTCACCCGGCGTCGACGCGACGACCTGCTCGAGGCGATGGGCGACCCCGAGCCCTTGGTGGCCGCTCTGCGGGATCGCTTCGCCCGCGAAGACCGGGACGATGCCGAGACGGCCGCGCGGGCGGCATCCGACGCCCTCCGTGAGGTCGACGACGCTCTCGAGCGCGCCGCCTCCGCGCCCGACGGGGCCCATCTTGTCGCGGCCACCGCCGCGCTCCTCCGCGCCGAACGTCAGCTGCGCGCCGTCGAAGACGCGCATCGCATCGCCCTGCAGGCGGCCGAGAACGCGGACGCCGAGCTCGCTGCGGCGCGGGCCGAGATCGAGGCGGCGACGGCATCGGCATCCCGCCGCCCGGCCGAAGCGGCACCCGACGCCCTCGACCGTCTGCGCGCCGCGGCGCAGGACCTCGACCTGGCCGCCGCACAAGCCGCCCGTCGGCCGCGATGGGCGATCGCGACCGTCGCCCGGGTCCGCGAGACGCGCGACGACACCCTCGCCGACGCGATGAGCCCCCGCGAACGTCTCGAGGCCGCTCGTGCCGCCCTCCCCGGCACCCTCGCCTGCGCGCGCGCCGCTCTCGCCGCCGCCGAGGCACGCGGGTCCACTGCCGCGATCGGCGAACGCCTGCGTCTCGAGGACGCGCATCGGCAGCTGGCCGCGGCTCGCGCGGCGACCGACGCGGAGCAGGCCCTCGCCCACGCCCGTGCCGGGTGGCACGCCGTCTCCGTTTCCGGGGCCTGAGTCGGCGCCCTCCGCACCTGTTCCCCGCGGGCGGAACGACCGTGCCCTATCGTGAGCGGCATGGGGGAGAACTCGACGTTCCGACGGGCGGCGCAGCTCGCGCGCCGACTGCCGGCCACGCTCGTCCTGGTCGGCATCCTCGTGGTCGTCGGTGTCGCCACCGGCGCCCTGTGGAGTCCCTTCGCGGCCTCTGACGCCTTCGCCTCGCTCGCCTACGGTCTTCCCGCCTTCGAGGCCGGTCGCTGGTGGACGCCCGTCACCGGCACGTTCGTGGTCGGTGCGCCCTGGCTGTACCTCGTCGGCCTCCCGACCCTCGTGGGAATGGGCTTTCTCGAGGTCCGCCGCGGCACGCGCGTCGCTGCCGCGTACTTCGCCGTGGGGCAGCTCTTCTCGATCTTCGCCGCGTCGCTGCTCCTCTGGGTGGCGGCCTTCCTGCCGTGGCCGTGGGCTCAACAGCAGGCCATGGCGCTCGACGTCGGTCCGTCCGGCGGTGTCTTCGCGTGTCTCGCCGCGGCTCTCGCCGTGCTCCCCTCGCCGTGGCGCCTGCGCGCCTGGACGGTCTTGATCGCGGGTCTGGCCCTCACGTTCCTCTACTACGGCTCGCTCCCCGACCTCGAGCGCGTCCTCGCCGTCGCCCTCGTGCTCGGCGTCGACCGGTCGTTGCGACCTCAGCGTGTGAGCGTCCGCGAGCAGCGTCTGATCGCTTTCGTGGTGCTGTGCGCTCTCGGCGCGTTCGAGATCCTCGGGTACGTCGCCCCGATGACCGGTCCGTTCGGATCGTCGGCGGCGACCTCGGGCTCGTGGATCGACGTCGCCGTCAACACGCTCGTCGTCCTCGTGGTGGCAACTGCCCTGCGCCGCGGCCGCCGCTGGGCGTGGGTCGTCGTGATGCTCTACAGCGCCCTGAACCTCCTGCTCGTGGTGCTCCTCTTCGCCGTCCTGCTCCTGGTGGGCCTCACCGGGATAGAAGCGGACCTGGATGCCGACTTCACCAGCGTTCTGGCCTCATCGGCGCTCTGGCTCGTGGCATCCGTCTACTTCTTCCTCGTGCGGGCCGCGTTCCGCGCCCGGCCGCGCGCGGCGCTCGGGGAAACGCCCGCGCCGACCGTGGAGGACGTGAAGAACGGGCTGCGCGGGAGCGGTGGGGGCACACTGTCGTGGATGACGACATGGGACGGCATGTCGTACGCCCGCTTCGGCCACGGAATCGTGGCCTATCAGCGACGCTCCGGGGTGGCCCTGGCGCTCGGGGATCCGCTCGGCCCCCCGTCCTCCCGCGATCGGACCATCCGCTCGTTCATCGACGCCGCCGAGGCCGCGGGTCTCGCGCCGTGCTTCTTCAGTGCCGGAGATGCGACGGCCGCCGCCGTTCCGGACGACTGGCGGCGCATCGTGGTCGCCGACGACACCGTGGTCGATCTTCCGGGATTGCAGTTCACCGGAAAGGCGTGGGGCGCGGTGCGCACCTCGCTCAACCGCGGCGAGCGCGAGGGCATGACGTTCCGCCTGTCGAAACTCTCCGACGAGACCTGGGGCGTGCGCCAGCAGCTCCGCGCGATCTCCGAGAGCTGGGTGGGCGACAAGGGGCTGCCCGAGATGGGCTTCACGCTGGGCACGCTGCAGGAGGCGGCTGATCCCGAGGTGCGTATCGCATTGGCGGTGTCACCGCAGGGCGACGTCGATGGTTTCCTGTCGTGGCTCCCGATCTACGGCGAGGGCGTGATCCGCGGGTGGACGCTCGACCTGATGCGTCGGCGCGACGGCGGCTTCGGGCCCGTGATGGAGTTCTTGATCGGCGCGTCCGCCCGGCAGTTCTCCACGGAGGGGGCGCAGATCATGTCCCTGTCGGGTGCCCCGTTGGCGCACGAGTACCCCGAGGATGCCGGCGCCATCGCCGACCTGCAGGAGCGCATGGCCGCGATGCTCGAGCCCGTCTACGGCTTCGCCTCGCTGCACCGGTTCAAGCAGAAGTTCCACCCGCGCTACGAGACGATGTACCTGCTCTACCGCGACGAGGCGGATCTCA